>Ga0209212_1000313_pt1 | contig 98596 bp, 92 predicted proteins | sample RifGroC2_FD_183996 | JGI IMG/M metagenome (GOLD analysis project Ga0209212, IMG submission 183996) | Groundwater microbial communities from Rifle, Colorado, USA - Groundwater C2 (SPAdes) (version 2) | ecosystem: Environmental > Aquatic > Deep subsurface > Groundwater | place: Rifle, Colorado... | reverse complement strand
GCGGTGAGACTCCGGTCTTGAGCAAACAGATCCAGCTGAGCGGCTTGTACTATGTTCAGGTATGGAAGAACAGCAACTCTCTGGTTGGAACATACAGTCTGGGAATTACCGGCGCAGATACGGTGATAACAGCTTATCCGCTCACAAGCTATATTGGCGGAAGCGGTACTGGTTCGGTCTCAGCAGCAGGATTGAGTTGTGCCGGATCTCTTTGCAAGGGGAGTTATGCACCGAATGCTGTGGTTGTGATAACTCCACAAGCAGCAACCGGTTCAACTTTCAGTTCCTGGTCCGGTGTCTGCACCGGGACCAACCCAACCTGCACTGTAACCATGGACCGTGGGAGGTCGGTTACTGCAATCTTTACCCGAAACAATTACACCTTGACCGTCAACCCTTCCGGCAACGGCAGCGGCACAATCACCTGTCCAGGGTTGACCACCGGCACCTTGCCGGCCAGCATGGTTTATCCGTACAGCACCACGCCGATAGCCATTACAGCAAAACCTGATACCGGTTCCTCGTTTACCGGCTGGTCCGGAGGAGGCTGCAGCGGTACCGGAAGTTGCAACGTCACGATCGACCAGGCAAAGAGCGTAACCGCATCCTTCACCTTGAATACATATCCACTGTATGTACTCAAGCTTGGCGAAGGCAGCGGAAGCGTCACAGGTTCCGGCATATCGTGCAGCGGTGCTTTATGCTCGGGAACATACAGCTACAATACTCAGGTTACTTTGGCAGCTACTGCAGAAACTGGTCACACCTTTGCGGGTTGGTCTGGTGGCGGCTGTTCAGGAACCGGTGCCTGCACCACCACCATACGCAACCTTACGAAAGTGTCGGCCCGTTTTGAGCCTCCTACCCACGACATCACCGTGTCACTTGCCGGAGACGGCGGAGGGACCGTGACCAGTAACCCGGGCGGCATTTCGTGTGCCAACCTGTCATGCACTGGTACGGCGGCATTTGCTTACGATTCAACGGTTGAACTATTGAGTACCCCTGATGCCATATCTGTCTTTGGAGGCTGGTCCGGTGCATGCAGTGGTCAAAGCACATGTTTTACAGTAATATCAGCTGACAAGACGGTGATCGCCACCTTTAACCTGGCGCCAAAAGCGATGATCGGAACTACCGGTTACACATCCCTGAACCTGGCCTACATCGGTGCCGAAGTCAGCGGATCGACTCTCCTTGTACTGGACGCTGAACTGACAGAAAATTTGAATATGAACAGCTACAAGTCCATCACGCTGAAGGGTGGCTATAAAGCCGATTACAGCGGCAAGAGCGGGATGCCTACCGTGCTGAAGGGGATACTGACCATAGGTACAGGTAGCCTGACTGTGGAAGGGTTGGCTGTAAAGTGATCTGATGACTTGTTTCTAGCAATCTCTAATAACCGTATTCCGTGAGGAGTGCAGAAACCTCCCGATGTTTTCGGGGCGGTTTCTGCTTGTGGTGGTATCCCGCAGACTCTAAGATGCTCCTTTATATATGATTATTAATATTTTGCGGTTGCCGTGATGAATAAACAGCCTGCAGCGGATGACACTGGTACCATAACATCCTTGATTTTGTAGAAGCCGCCATCCGTTTGCTCTTGTCAACCTGACCGTCCTATGCTAGTTTTACAAAATTTTTAACGCCACACACTGCTTAATCAAACGGGGGTTTGCCTTGAATCAATTCTACAAGAATCTTTCACTTTGGCTGGTAATCAGCCTGATGATGATCCTGCTTTTCAACATGTTCAACAAACCGCGGCCAACCGCCGAAAAGATCAATTTCAGCGATTTCATGTCTAACATCGAATCCGGCAAGATTACCGCGGTAGTCATACAGGGCAACGATATTTCCGGCAAGTTCGATGGTAAGGACGGCAAGGAGTTTCGTACCTACAAGCCTTACTCGGATGCCGATCTGACCAAAAAACTGCTGGAAAAGAAAGTCACGATCAACGCCAAACCTGAAGAGGAAAAGTTTTCCTGGTTCTCGATCTTCATTTCCTGGTTCCCGTTGATTCTGCTGGTCGGGGTGTGGATCTTCTTCATGCGCCAGATGCAGATGGGGGGCGGCAAGGCCATGTCGTTCGGCAAGAGCCGAGCCAAGCTTCTGACCGAAACCCAGGGCAAGATTACCTTTGAGGATGTTGCCGGTATCGAGGAGGCCAAGGAAGAGCTGGAAGAGATCATCGCTTTTCTGAAAGAACCTAAAAAATTCACCGCGCTGGGCGGAAAAATTCCCAAAGGAGTGCTGCTGGTAGGCCCTCCTGGTACCGGCAAGACCTTGCTGGCGCGTGCGGTTGCCGGTGAGGCCGGAGTTCCTTTCTATTCGATTTCCGGATCCGACTTCGTCGAGATGTTTGTCGGCGTCGGCGCCAGCCGGGTGCGTGACCTGTTTCTCCAGGGCAAGAAGAGCGCGCCCTGCATCATCTTCATTGACGAGATCGATGCGGTGGGACGCCATCGCGGAGCAGGCATGGGGGGAGGGCATGATGAACGAGAACAGACCCTCAACCAGCTGCTGGTGGAGATGGATGGTTTCGAGTCCAACGAGGGCGTAATTCTCATCGCCGCCACCAACCGCCCCGATGTCCTTGATCCGGCTCTGCTCCGCCCTGGTCGTTTCGACCGTCAGGTTGTCGTGCCGCGTCCGGATGTCAAGGGCCGCGAAATGATTCTCAAGGTCCACTCCAAGAAGGTGCCGCTTTCGGAAAATGTCGATCTGGCCGTGATTGCTCGAGGCACCCCCGGTTTTTCAGGTGCCGATCTGGCTAACCTGGTCAATGAAGCCGCACTGCTGGCTGCCCGTTTGAACAAGACCGTCGCCGATCGAAGCGATTTTGACAGCGCCAAGGACAAGGTGTTGATGGGCGCCGAACGCCGCAGCATGGTAATCTCCGACGAGGAGAAGAAGAGTACCGCCTACCACGAGGCCGGTCATACGCTGGTTGCCAAACTGGTGCCCGGCACTGACCCGGTTCACAAGGTTTCCATCATACCGCGCGGTCGTGCTCTGGGTGTTACTATGCAGCTTCCGATAGAAGACAAGCACAGCTATTCCCGCGAATCCCTGCTGGCCAGAATCGCCGTACTGATGGGTGGCCGGGCGGCCGAGGATCTGATCTTCAATACTTTTACCACTGGTGCCGGCAACGACATCGAACGTGCCACCGAGATGGCTCGCAAGATGGTCTGTGAATGGGGCATGAGCGACAAGATGGGACCGCTTTCGTTCGGCAAAAAGGATGAGTCGATCTTCCTGGGCCGTGAAATGGCGATGCACAAGAACTTCAGCGAAAAGACCGCCGAGAATATCGATGACGAAATCAAGCGCATAGTGGATGAATCCTATGACCGCGCCCTGACTTTGTTGCGCGATAATCTGAAGAATCTCCATAAACTGTCAATATGCCTGATCGAGAAAGAAAATCTGAGCGGCGCCGAGGTTGATGAAATCATGGCTTCAGATGGAGCTTGCGCCGATAAAGTGGCTGAAGTGACAGAGATGCCGCATACCGACACCCAGGCCTAATATGGCTGGTTTTTCGCCCAGGGTGCTGTCGGTCAGCACTCCTGTTCAGGCCAGGTCCGAGCTTGAACGTGTCGGTGTGGACTCAGGCGGCCTGGGCATGATGAGCGGCAAGATGTTGACCCGTTGTATCCATCTGCCTGGTCTGCAGTGCCGTCAGGCCAACATACTCAAGCAGGAAATGCTGTCTCTGGGGGGGGATGCCGCGGTTGCACGCGGCACGGTGGCTTGCAGCATAAACGATACAGATGTGATCCTGATCGGCACCGATAAGCAGCTGTTGCAGCTCTGTGACAAGTTGAAGGCGCAACCATTCGACTTGCCGGCTTTGGCAATGGAACTCAACACGCTTCTGGACAACATCAAACAACCTCCGCAAAGATGGGTGACATCCCGTCGCGAGTTTTCACTCGAACGCCCGTTGATAATGGGCATTCTTAATCTGACACCGGATTCATTCTCGGACGGCGGACGTTTTACCGACCCCGGACTTGCCGTGGAGCATGCCCTGCTGATGGAGGCCGAAGGGGCCGACATCATCGATATCGGCGGTGAAAGCACCCGGCCCGGTTCGGCGCCTGTACAGGCCGATGAGGAGTCAGCCCGAATCATCCCGGTTATCGAACGCCTTTCCGATGTTCTTCGGTGCGCAATCTCAGTGGACACTTGGAAGAGTGACGTCGCCGGCCGCGCACTTTCGGCCGGAGCGGAAATAATAAATGATATCAGCGGCTTCAAATTCGATCCGCGAATGGCTGCCGTAGCGGCCGGGAGCGGCGCCGCCGCAGTGCTGATGCATACTCGCGGCAAGCCGGATCAGATGCAGAAGAATACCGGTTATTCGGACCTGATCACCGAAATAGTCAGCGGTTTGCAGAGTTCAGTTAAACTTGCGTTGGAAGCAGGCGTAGACCCGTGCCGCATTGCCGTGGACCCCGGCATCGGATTCGGCAAGGATACCGCCGGCAACCTGGAGATTTTACGTCGTCTTAGAGAATTTACCGGCATGGGAATGCCGGTTCTGGTGGGCACATCCCGCAAGTCATTCATCGGAAAGATACTGGAGCGGGATTCGGCTTCAGAGCGTCTGTTCGGCACTGCTGCCACGGTGGCTCTTTCGGTGGCCAACGGCTCGTCGATCCTGCGGGTGCATGATGTCCGGGCGATGCGTGATGTTGCTGACGTTGCCCATGCCGTTTTACGGCACTGAAATGCCACACTCCACTCCGAATGGGGAACCATGGCTCCATCCTCCGACAGCCTCACCCTGATCAATTTCTTTGACAAGCTTTTTGTGGCCGGTCTGATCTGCTGTTGTGCAATTATGCTGAGAAAAGAGGCCGCGCTTCGGCTTCTGGCGGTTCTCTCGGTTCTCTTTATCGGCGAGTCCGTTGCCGAAAGCATCGGTCTTGCCTCGACCGCCGCGTTTTTGAAGAATCTGCTGTATTCATCGCCGGTTATACTGGCCGTCATATTCCAGAGCGACATCAAGCGGGCGCTCTTTTCGTTCTGGAAGCGTCACAAGCCGGATGACGGTACGAATTCTGACCTTTCCGCGACGGTGGACGAGTTGTCCAAGGGATTGCATGAGCTGGCAGAACGCCGGATCGGAGCACTGATCGTGATCATACGCCAGATGTCGATCGACCACATGATCCAGGTTGGAACGGAAATCGATGCCAAGGTGACCAGCGAACTCCTGAATTCTATCTTTCTTCCATATTCTCCCATCCATGACGGCGCCGTAATCATCCAGAGGGACAAGATCACCAGGGCCGGCTGCTTTCTGCCGTTGACCCAGAATCCGGATATAGCCAAGAGTTTCGGTACGCGCCACCGGGCGGCGCTGGGAATTTCGGAACAGACCGACGTGCTGGTGCTGGTGGTATCGGAAGAGACCGGAAAGATATCCATCGTTCACGATGGGAAAATTACCTATGATGCCGACCCGGCCGAAATCCGCCGGCTTTCCCGCAAGGCGGTCGAAGGGAAACGTGTTCCAAGGGCACAGGCCACTGCAGATTAATTAGTCATCAGGAGAGAAACAATCATGAAAAAACTGTTCGGAACCGACGGCGTTCGCGGTGTCGCCAATGTATATCCCATGACGACCGAGATAGCGATGCAGCTCGGTCGAGCCGCCGCCTATATTTTCAAAAGCTCCAGCAAACGCCGCCACCGCATAGTAATCGGCAAGGATACCCGTCTTTCAGGATATATGCTTGAAAACGCATTAGTAGCCGGCATCTGTTCGATGGGGGTCGATGTGTTGCTGGTAGGTCCGCTGCCGACTCCCGGCATTGCAAACATCACCTCATCCATGCGGGCCGACGCCGGTGTGGTTATATCCGCTTCACACAATGCCTTTCAGGATAACGGCATCAAGTTCTTTTCCGCCGACGGCTTCAAACTGCCCGATGCGGTGGAGCTGAAAATAGAGAAGCTGATCGAAACCAATAAAATCGACGCGCTGCGTCCGACCGCGACCGAAGTCGGAAAAGCTTTTCGCCTGGACGATGCCGCCGGGCGTTACATAGTGTTCCTTAAAAATACCTTCCCGCCCGAGATGGACCTCTCCGGGCTTAAAATTGTGTTGGACTGCGCCAACGGCGCCGCCTACAAGGTCGCGCCGGCCGTTTTCGAGGAGCTGGGCGCCGAGGTAATCGCGCTGGGCGTCAAGCCGAACGGAACCAACATCAACGCCGAATGCGGTTCAACCTGCCCATCGGTGATCAGTGATGCGGTAAAGCTTCATCGCGCCGACATAGGCATCGCGCTGGACGGGGACGCCGACCGGGTCATTGTTTGCGATGAATTCGGCAACGAGGTGGACGGCGACCATATCATGGCCATCTGCGCCAGTGATATGCTCAAGCGCAAGCTGCTCAAGAAGAAGACCCTGGTGGCCACGGTCATGAGCAACATGGGGTTGGATATCGCGCTTCGCAAGTCTGGCGGCAAGATCGTCAAAACCGATGTCGGCGATCGCTATGTGGTTGAGGCGATGCGTAAGGGGGGCTATAATCTGGGTGGCGAGCAGTCGGGCCACATGATTTTTCTGGATTACAGCACCACCGGCGACGGTATTCTATCGGCCCTGAAACTGCTGGCGGTCATGCGTCGCGAGGGTAAGCCGCTTTCGGAGCTGGCCGAGATCATGATTCCGCTACCACAGGTGCTGTGCAACGCCAGGGTCAGCGAAAAGCGCGATATCCTCACATTCAGTGATGTGGCCGCCAAAATCGGCGATGTCGAGCAGAAGCTGGGTAACGAGGGGCGGGTATTGATCCGCTATTCCGGCACGGAACCGTTGTTGCGGGTCATGATCGAGGGTCAGGACAAGTACGAGATCACCACCTGGGCCAACGAGATCTGCGAGCTGGTCAAGAAACATATCGGAGAGAAATAGCAATGGCGAAATTGGGACTCAACGTTGATCATATAGCCACTGTCCGGCAGGCCAGGGGCGGAAACGAGCCTGATCCGGTTACCGCCGCCGCCCTGGGTGAGCTGGCCGGCGCAGAGGGGATCACGATCCATTTGCGTGAAGACCGCCGGCATATCCAGGACCGCGATCTGGAAATACTGCGCCAGACGGTCAAGACCAAGCTTAACCTGGAAATGGCCGCTACCCAGGAGATGGTGCGTATTGCGCTCCGCATAAAACCGGAACAGGTTACTCTGGTGCCTGAAAAGCGCCAGGAACTGACCACCGAAGGCGGTCTGGATGTGATCATCAATGCCAAGCAGATCGCTGATACCGTCAAACGCCTCAAGGACGGCGGCATTACCGTCAGCCTGTTTGTCGATCCGAACCAGGAACAGATCAAGGCCGCCAACAAGACCGGCACCGATTACATCGAGATTCACACCGGAGCCTATGCCGAGGCGCAACTCTGGGATGACCGGAAACGGGAGCTGGATAATATCGACACCGCTATAAAGCTGGCCCGCAAGGTGGGTTTGGGGGTCAATGCCGGCCACGGACTGAACTATGTCAATGTCAAGGCGCTGGCGGCATTGGGCGGTATCGAAGAGTATAACATCGGGCACTCGATTATTGCCCGCGCCATGCTGGTGGGACTGGATCGTGCAGTGCGCGACATGGTGGAGTTGATCAAATACGCATGATTCATGGGATTGGTGTTGATATTGCCGCCACGGACCGGTTTCAGCGTTTTCTGGATCAAGGTAACAACGCGCTGCTGGAAAGGCTCTTCACGTCAGCGGAACTGTCAACCTGCCGCAATCGCAAAGACGCCGCATCCTGTTTTGCCGCTCGCTTCGCTGCCAAGGAGGCCTTTTTGAAGGCATTGGGGACAGGGCTTCGTGACGGGATTTCATGGCATGACATTGAAGTCGTCAATGATAAGCTCGGCAAGCCGGAACTGACCCTGTCCGGCAGGGCTGCAGAATTGTATCAGGCGCGTGGTTTGCGCAATGCACTGCTTTCCATGTCTCATGACGGCGGACATGCCGTTGCAATGGTTGTTCTGGAGGTTTTATGAGAGTCGTAACCGCACATACCATGCAGGAAACCGACAGAAGGGCCATCGAGGAGTTCGGAATCCCCGGCCTTGAATTGATGGAGAAAGCCGGGCGCGGCTGCGTTGACGAGGTCATTGCGGAGTTCGGCCTGAAAGGCCGGGCCGTGATCATGTCCGGGAAGGGAAACAATGGCGGTGATGGATATGTGATCGCCCGTCTGCTGAGTCAGAAGGGGTGGAACATCAAGGTCATCATCCTGGCGGAACGTGAGCAGATCGGTGGTGATGCGGCGGTTAATCTGGATAAAATACCAGCTGAGTTGACCAACTTCTGTATCCACGAAGGTCAGCTCCAGGCATTACATATGGATGATATCTTCCAGGCCGACGTGGTAATTGACGCGCTGCTGGGCACCGGACTGCGTAGCGATGTCAGCGGCATATATCTGGAAGCTATTGAATTGATCAATGCCTCCGGACGTCCGGTACTTTCCGTCGATATACCTTCGGGAATCCATGGTACAACCGGTCGCGTGCTGGGAGCCGCCATACGGGCCTATATCACGGTGACCTTTGCGTTTGCCAAGTTGGGGCACGTTTTGTATCCCGGAGCCGAACATACCGGACGTTTGGTGGTCGTCGATATCGGTGTTCCGCAGAAACTAATCGAGTCAGCTTCAGGTTATGAATTTCTGAATGAGGAAACAATCCGCCCGATGCTTTACCGGCGAGATCGTCAGGCCCATAAAGGAGTATTCGGCCATTGCCTGATTATTGCCGGCTCCACCGGAAAAACCGGGGCGGCGGCGCTTTCTGCCAACAGTGCGGTGCGGGCCGGGTCAGGACTGGTGACGCTGGCAATTGCAGAAAGCCTCAACAGTATTCTGGAAGTAAAGACGACCGAAGCGATGACGGTTCCGCTTGCCGATGCCGGTAGCGGCCATCTCTCCAGCAGTGCCTTTCCGGTCATTGAAAAACTGTTGCCGGGTAAGGACGCCGTGGCTATCGGCCCCGGGCTTGACCGCCGTCCCGGCACGGTCGCCCTGGTACAGACACTGGTGGAGGCCATAAATCTGCCGTTGGTGATTGATGCTGACGGTCTGAACGCCCTGGCGGAGGATATGAGCGTACTGCGTCGAAAAAAATCCCGAAATGTGGTATTAACTCCTCATCCGGGTGAAATGTCGCGCCTGTTGGGGACTTCAATACCGGATGTGGATGCGATCCGCATCTCGGTGGCTCAGGAATTTGCCCGTGACTACGGCGTCTACCTGGTGCTGAAGGGGGCCAGAACCATCATAGCATCGCCCGACGGAATTGCGGCCATCAACGGCAGCGGTAATCCGGGAATGGCTACCGGCGGCATGGGAGATGTCCTTACCGGAATAATCGTTTCGCTTTTGGGACAGGGATACTCATCCTGGGATGCCTGCCGGCTGGGAGTGTTCATCCACGGCTATTCGGCGGACCTGGTGGCTGATGACAAGGGCGAGATCGGCATCAATGCCACGGATGTTCAGGAAAAACTGCCCTTTGCCTATAACAAGCTGCTTAAAAACACACTGCTGACCAACCTGAGAATGTTTGGCGAGTTCTGAACAAAGGAGAATTACCATGCAAACCGTTGCGGATATAATGACAAAAGAGGTTGTAAGTGTAAAAGGAACCACCACGGTGCGCGAGATGGCGGAAATATTCGACAAGATGGGCTTCGGCAGCCTACCGGTGCTGGACGATCAGGGCAACCTTTCCGGTATCGTCACCGCCTCGGATCTGATCGAGCAGGGGCGTCCATTGCATATTCCGACCGTCATTTCGCTTTTTGACTGGGTAATACCGCTTGAAAGCGAACAGAGCCTGGAGCGGGATCTGAGAAAAATTACCGCCCAGACCGCAGCCGAACTGGCTTCAAAGGATGTTGTCACGATCTCGCCAAGTGAACCGGTCAGCAAGGCGGCCGATTTGATGAGCAGCCATAAACTGCATGCGCTCCCGGTTGTGGACGGGAAAAGAGTTGTCGGCATGGTTTCGCGCATCGACATCATCCGCTCCATGAACCGCTAGTGCCCGGAAGGCGGATAGTTTCATGCTCTCCGTTGGAGACCGAACGGTTGGGATACCGGTTGGGCTTGATACTCAAGCCCGGTTCCTTTCTGGCGCTTCGGGGTGGGCTGGGAGGGGGCAAGACCTGCTTCACCCGTGGCGTGGTTTCTGCTGTATCGCCGGTCAGCGCTCATATGGTAGCCAGCCCGACCTTTGCAATCATGAACAGCTATCCCGGCCAAGTGCCGGTCCATCATTTTGATTTTTACCGGCTGAGCGGTGATGATGATATTGTTGAACTCGGCTTTGAAGAATACTTCCATGGCAAGGGGGTCTGTGTTGTGGAATGGTCCGAGCGGTTGAACAATCTCTTGCCGGCCGATCATCTGGTTGTCGAATTCGACTATCTCGAAGACGACCGGCGCTTGATTACCATAACCGCAAACGGTCCTGTCTCGGCGGATATTCTTGAACAATTGTCCGTAGAACGATTAAAGGAAAATTTTCTTTGACCTGATAGTAGCATATCTGCTATAGAGCAAAACCCGATATTTACTTTTTAAGGCAATTATAATCAGGGAGGATAGTATGGCGCTTGTAGTCCAGAAATACGGCGGCACTTCGGTCGGCACAACCGATCGCATAAAAAATGTCGCCAAACGCATCATCAAAACATACGATGCCGGAAACGACGTTATTGTTGTTGTCTCGGCCATGTCCGGCGAGACCAACAAGTTGGTCGCGCTTGCCAATGAAATGTGTGAAATTCCGGACGGTCGCGAATATGACGTTCTGGTTGCCACCGGTGAGCAGGTCACGATCGGCCTGCTGGCCATGTATCTCAAGTCACAGGGATATAAGGCCAAATCATACCAGGGATGGCAGGTGCCGATTGTTACCGATTCCACCGCAACCAAGGCTCGAATCGAGAGCATCGATGACGCCAACATGCGTGCCGATCTGAAGGACGGCACGATCGTGATCCTGGCCGGTTTCCAGGGGGTTGATGCCCACGGAAATGTCACCACGCTGGGACGCGGCGGTTCCGATACTTCTGCCGTGGCCATCGCCGCCGCATTGAAAGCCGATGTTTGCGAGATTTATACCGACGTTGACGGTGTTTACACTACCGATCCGAATATTTGCAAGGAAGCCCGCAAGATCGAAAAAATATCCTACGACGAGATGCTGGAATTGGCCAGTCTGGGAGCCAAGGTCCTTCAGATCCGTTCGGTCGAATTTGCCAAAAAATACAATGTGGACGTGCATGTCCGCTCCAGTCTAAATGAAAACACCGGTACGATGGTTACCAGGGAGGATAAGGAAATGGAAGGAATTCTCGTTTCAGGGGTTGCGTATGACAAGAATGAGGCCAAAATTGCCGTGATGGGTGTACCCGACAAACCGGGTATCGCTGCAAAAATCCTTACCCCGCTTTCGGATGCGGCCATTTCGGTCGATATGATCGTTCAGAATGTGAGCAGCGATGGCCTGACCGACTTCACCTTTACCGTTACCAAGGCCGACTTGAAACAGGCGCTTCTGATCACAAACGAGTCCGCCAAGGAGGTCCAGGCCAAGCAGGTTATTTCCGACGAAAACATCAGCAAGATATCGATCGTCGGACTCGGCATGCGCAGTCACGCCGGTGTGGCGACCCAGATGTTCACCGCGCTGTCTAAGAACGGAATTAACATCCAGATGATTTCCACTTCCGAGATCAAAATCTCGGTTATAATCGACGAAAAATACACTGAACTGGCCGTGCGTGTCATGCATGAGACTTTCGGCCTGGCCGGCTGATTCTTAAAAGATAGCATTGTTTGACAAGGGGGGAGAACACATGTGGTTCTTCCCCCTTTCATATTAACTGGACGCGAGTGAGCCATGACTACAGAACCCACTAAATATTCATTTTTCAGTTACCGTGACGATTGCCTGCAGCCGGTTTCGGCCGGAGTGGTCAGTGAATACCCGGTCCAATTGATCGTAAATGGCCGTGAAATTGCCACCCTGATCGGTTCTCCCCACGACCTGCGTTTTCTGGTGGCGGGCTTCCTGCGCCTGCAGGGTTTCGTATCGGCCCTGTCCGATTTTGAGATGTTCAGCGTCTGCGAAGAGTTCGGCAGCGCCAATGTCCGGATCAAGGGCGAGCTGCCGGAGCGTCTTAAACCGGTTCTTACCTCCGGTTGCGGCACCGGCATCAGCTTCAGCATGCCCGATGCGGGTTCAGACACCCATTTTGCCCGGGGGGACGGACAGCCTGTGCTGCCGGCCCAGATTTTTGGATTGATGGAGGAGCTGGCCAGAAGGGCGGCACACTATCGCTCACATGGTGGTATCCATTCGGCCGCCATCGGCCGCGCCGGACGGATGATGCTGTATGCCGAGGACCTTGGGAGGCACAACACTTTTGACCGGATTGCCGGGGAAGCGCTCTTCAAGGGTATCAACATGGCCGGCGCCGAACTGGTGACTTCCGGCCGGGTTTCGACTGAAATGGTTGCCAAGGCGTCGCTGATGGGGATCAAGCTGATCGCATCGCGAACCTCGCCCACGGATATGGCGGTCAAACTCTGTGAGCAGGCTGGCATCTGCCTGGTCGGTTACGTGCGGGGCGGTTCCTTCACGGTTTACAGCCACCCGGAAGTGATCGAGCCATTTCCATCCGCAGGCAAGATCGAAGGGGTTACCGGAGTTATACTGGCCGGAGGCGAGTCAAGCCGCATGGGCAGGAACAAGGCGCTGATGGAGGTTGACGGGAACGCGATAATCGCACGCAGCTACCGCACGCTGGCGTCTCTTTTTCACGAAGTAATCGTTGTCACCAACACTCCCGAAGCATACAACTTTCTTCCCTGCCGCAAAGTTGCCGATATCCATCCCGGTGTCGGCTCCATAGCGGGACTTGAGGCGGGGCTGGCAGCCAGCAATACAGAGAGGATCTTTGTGTCGGCCTGTGATATGCCTTTTCTAAGTCCGGACCTGATCAGGCTGCTCTGTCATGCATCCGGCAACTGTGACGCGGTTGTGCCGCTAAACAGTGAAGGTCTGCGTGAGCCGTTGCACGCGGTATATCGTAAAACCGCTTTGGATGTGATGCGGAGCGTTATCGGAAACGGGGAGAAAAGCATCCTGCAGGTTCTGGACAGCGTGGATACGAAGCTGGTTCAGCAGGAGGAGTTCAGCTCCATCGCCGGTGCGCTGAGCTCGTTCAGCAATGTGAATACCCCTGATGAGTACGAGAAGATTACCGGTCAGAAATGAGCCTTTCGGCGCGTTTGCGCTTCCTGAGTTTTGAAAAGAAGTCGCTCAGCATGCCGGAACACTCGCTTTCCAGGATCCGCGGCAACAGCTCTACCCTGTGATTCAGGCGGGGGTCACTGGACAGGTCGTACAGTGACCCGGCCGCTCCGCCTTTTGGATCGAAGCAGCCGAAGACGACTGTTGGTATGCGTGAAAGTATTATGGCCCCCATGCACATGGTGCATGGTTCCAGGGTCACATAAAGAATCGTGTCCAGAAGCCGCCAGGAACCAAGTTTCCTGGCGGCTTTTCTGATGGCGAGCAGTTCGGCGTGGGCGGACGGGTCTTGCGATGATTCACGCAGATTATGGCCGCGGGCAATGATCTTGCCATTCAGCACAATAACACAGCCGATCGGCACCTCGGCTTTTCCCTCCGCCTTGCGGGCCTCCGCTAATGCCCGTTGCATCCAGTATTGGTGGTTTTTTTTAGGTATTGTCATGTCCTTCAAGCCGGATAATAAGTTTCAAATGAATAGACGTCGCCATGCTACCACAACAAACTATTCAGCTGAAGAGAATACACCGTTCGGGTATGCCAAAAGTGTTAATTCTTCCGACAGAATATTATCCGCCCAATGGCGTATTGCTGTGTCAAGGTGTCAGCGAACAACAAGAAAGTGCCGCAAAATCATTAAATCAGATCTTGCGGCACTCGGTTTGGTTTGTGTGCTCCGGTTTGAGTTCGGAGTTTATTTCATTGATCTTCTCCGCAGCAATCCTAATCCGGCCAGGCCCGCGCCCAGCAGCAGTATGGTGGCTGGCTCTGGCACCGGGGTTGTTGTCGGTTGGGCGGTTTCCACACCCAGAATGTGGAATTCGTAGAAGTCATTAGTATCGCCATTTCGCTCTTGTAGCCAATCTGAAACCAAAATCGGAGCCTTGCTGTCAAAATCGAACCCATCACTAAGATTGGTGCCGTTCGGGATGTTGTAGTAAGTTGAAATAGTTACGATATACCTCCCGGCGGAAAGCGACGTGCTTAAATATGAATCCCATAACCCATAGCTGTAGCCATTGATGGTTCCTTCCGCGCGCCCATCATCCTGAAATGTCACCCTGTTGCCGTTGCTGCTCCAGAGTGCCATCATCGGGTCAAAGTTGCCATTATCCCATGAGGAAGTGAAAAGTGTCACGTCACTAGTTCCATTGATGGTGAATGAATATTGGAGAATGTCATTGTGATACTGCAGATGCCCGGAAAAGTCGTAGTCAGTGGCGTATCCGCTGCCGCAAAACATCAGTACGGCTGACAAAGCCAGCAATAACGAATTGATATGGGATCTCATGGCGCGCATCTCCTTTAATAGTGCTTGGAACTTGTAAGTGGAGAAGCATTATATGTGCCAGTTGTATAAGTATCTATAATCAAAAGAATATATAAGTTAATTCAATTGTGTGAAGAAAACTGTAAAAAAAACCGACGAGTTATTGTGTTTACATTTTGATTCGATGTTGTCTGGTATGCACCGCTACTATGGCACCAGAACACCGGCCCCCCTGATTTTGCCGTTTCTAAGGGCGCTAAGCGCCTCGTTGGCCTGCTGTAATGGGAAAACTTCGATTTCGGTCCTGATCGGGATGCGCGGAGCCAGTTCCAGGAATTCATCGCCATCGCGACGGGTCAGGTTTGCTACTGAAACTATGCTGCGTTCACCCCAAAGCAGCTCATACGGAAAACCGGGAATCCGGCTCATGTGAATGCCGCCGCAGACCACTATTCCTCCCTTGCGCACCGCTTTCAGCGCCGCTGGAACCAGTTCTCCTGCCGGAGCGAAAATGATGGCCGCATCCAGCTCGACCGGTGGCTGGTGCAATGCTGATCCTGCCCAGCAGGCCCCCATTTCCATCGCAAAGCGTTGTCCGGCGCTGTCTCCTTCACGGGTGAATGCATATATTTCGCGCCCCTCCCAGAGAGCCGTCTGGGTAACGATGTGTGCAGCCGCGCCGAAACCGTAAATACCGATCCGTTTTCCAGTTCCGGTCATGCGCAGGGAACGGTAACCGATCAGGCCGGCGCAGAGCAGGGGGGCCGCCTGTGTAGCCGGGTAAGATCTTGGAATGTTGAAACAGAATCCGGCATTGGCGGTACAGTATTCGGCAAAACCGCCGTTGCGTTGATAGCCGGTGAACAGCGCCTTGTCGCAGAGGTTCTCCCGGCCTGACAGGCAGTAGTCGCACTCTCCGCACGTTCCACCCAGCCACGGTACGCCAACCAGTTCTCCCGGCTTGAATCCGCTCACGCCTTCGCCGGCAGTTTCCACCAGTCCAACTATCTGATGTCCTGGTATCAGCGGCAGTCGCGGTTCTGTGAGTTCACCGTCCAAAACGTGCAGGTCCGTACGGCAGATGCCGCAGGCCTGGATTTTTAGCAAAAGTTCTCCGCTACCCGCCGAAGGTATCGGTAGTTCCCTCGGTCTGAGCGGTTCACCCGCTTTTTCAAGAACCATGGCCATCATTAATGATATATTATTCACTTCGCCTCTCCAGGTCTAAGGATCATTTCATTTACTGTGAATGGCATCCATTGTAAAAATTAAAGCCCACCAAATTTGTTCGGTGGGCTTCGGCTGTCTATAAATCTTGATTACCTTATCAAGGCCTTTTCCGGCGCATTCAACCTCCGGAGTATTGTTGTATTCTATTGTGGTTTGCAGCCTGGCGGAGTTTCTTCCATAGAAGATGTAAAGCCTCCTTTTGAAGATTTGTACTTCCTTCCAGCTGGTTCAAATATAGCACCGTGGAATTGAATTAACAGTCTTTTTTTAAAATTATTTTTCGAGTACAATCGAAAATTGCTCTCCCGTTCTTAATTATCAAGTTCCCCGGTATTCAACACGATGAATGATCTCCCCAACCATGGCTCCGATAGATCCTGTCAATTTTGTCCCATGCTTGTACAGTTGTTTGACCGGAAAGTGCGGCGCAGCTGGTGTTTCCGTAATGTCGGAATTTCTACACAGACTCCTTCAGAAAGTGTAAAAAAGATCGACAGCAGGACGCCGAAGGAATACAAGCTTGGGCTTGAATTATGTTAAGATACTTAAACTGTTAAACAAAACCTGTTTGGCGTGATCTATGCAGAAAAATGGCTGTAAGGAGTCGGGATTATGGAAGTATTCTGGATTTGCCAACTGGATTCCGGGCTGTCAAAGTTATTTATTCCGTAATAAGGCGGAAAGTAACTTTTGACTACCGGAGCAGCCCAAGTTTGATAGACATGAGGAAAGGAGGGAATCTCAAATGCCATGGTACATGAATCCGGTTGAGACCCGTAAAGTCTTGAACAGAATTGCCAATCGATACCAGCGCACCCCGCTTCAAGACCTTAAATCAGTTTTAGACCGCGCAACTGAATTGATCTGGTCCAAACAGGAGAGCTATTATCAAAACCGCAGGTGACCAGGGAACTGTGACAACGACCCTGATTACCTGTCCAGGATGATCATTTAATCACCGAATCTGCATTTGCCTGCATCTCTTCCCGCACCACAGCAAGTAATTCCACACAGATCACGATCAATTCCTGCCTGAGACTTTCAGCTTCCGATGATAGAGGCATATCCGCGGACTCGGCGAAATATTTGAATTTGGCCAGCACATCCTCAAATTGATTGATTGTGCAAATCATGATTTATCTCTCCTTTCAAGTTGTCATGCGTGTTTCATGCGCCGAAAGCAGATGCCTGGGTGACATGGCCGGTTCAGAGGCATCGACAGTTTGTCCGGCCCTTTTCCAGCGGCGGTGCACCCAGTACCAGTCGTAGGGGTGGCGGATGATGAAATTCTCGATGGCATTTGAATAGAGTTGCACATCCGCGGTCATTCCTGAGGCGGAGTTGTCGCCTGAGAAGGAAAGTTCGGGCTGAATCTCGATCACATGCCGATCCTCTTCACGATGGATAAAGGCCGGCAACACAGCGGTTCCTGATTTGCGTGCCAGCACGACCGGCGCTTTTGACGCCCAGGCTTTGCGCCCGAGGAAGTTGATCAGGGCGCCGTCCTCGGGGAATACCGCCTGGTCCACCAGGATGCCGACCATGCCGTTGTTGCGAAAGACCGACAACATGCTTTTGAAGGCCTTGTCCTTGTAGATGATGTTGTTGTCGTAGCGTTGTCGCATCTTCTCAACCATGCTGTTCAGATAGGGGCTGTCCTGGCGCCTTGCCACGACCGACATGGTCGATTTGAAGTGGTGGGCCAAGCCCAATGCCGCCAGTTCCCAGTTGCCGCAATGCCCGGTCAGGAAGATTACCCCTTTGCCCCGCGCTTTTGCCCTCTCTACATGTTCCGCCCCGCGAATCTCAACCTGCTCGATGATTTTTGTGCCGCGTCCGTGGTACAGGCGCGCGGTTTCAATCAATGACATGGCCAGATGATCAAACATGTTGCGCGAAATATCTTCCGGTGATTGATCAGGCAAATTCCAATCCGGATCCTTTGACATTGCCGGCAGGGCCTGGCGAATATTGTCGATTGCAATCTGCCTTCTCTTCGGAATCAGAACGGTGCTCATCCTTGATAACAGTCTGCCGGTTGATCGGATTCCAGATTGCGGAATCATGGCGAATAAAATGGTAAACAGATAAAAGATGAGTGCCTGTATGAACCATAAAACCATTTTCATTTCTGGATGGTCAACTCCTTGATTGTGTTGAAAACTGTGCCTAAGCAAAAATTTATATCAATCCGAATCTTGATTTGCAAGTAAAAGTATCGCTGCTTTCAGGGGAGGTAATCGCCGATAATTAGAATGCTTGACCTGCCTGTAAACCGTATTTAGAGTGATGTTGCTTGTTGTATTCTAATATCCTGCCTGCTGGAAAGGAGCTGCCATGAACGATGTAATCCTGCATGCTTTTGACTGGAAATATAACGACATAGCTGATAATGCCGGCAGGATTGCCGGGCTAGGCTACGGGGCTGTGCTGATTCCACCGCCCTTATACAGTGATGAATCCGGAACCGAATGGTGGCAGCGCTACCAGCCCAAGGACTACCGGATTCTGCGCTCTCACCTGGGCAACAAGGCCGATCTTGAAAAGATGATTGCGGCGCTGCACGGTTACGGGGTGCGCGTGTACGCGGATATCGTTTTCAACCATATGGCCAATGAAGCCAGGCCGGACAGGCTTCACTTTCCAGGTGATGCCGAGCTTGCACGTTATCAGCTGGAGAAAGGAGGGTTTGAAAGAGACCGCCTGTACGGCAACCTTGACGAAGGTCTGTTCTCTCCGTGGGACTTCAACTCGGATGGCAACATACAGAACTGGATGGATGCCCATGAGGCGACGGAACATTCACTTTCGGGATTGCCAGACCTCGATCTCAACCAATGGGTGATTGAACAGCAGCGCCAGTGCCTGCGGGCGCTGAACGGGATGGGAATGGACGGCTACCGGGTGGACGCCGTCAAACACCTGCCGGAGGAGCATCTTCGCAACGTGTTCGAAACCCCCGACATGGCCGGCAAGTTTCTGTTCGGCGAGGCGCTGACCTCCAATGACAATGAAGAGAGAGTTTTTCTCTGGCCCCTTTTCGATAATTCGTATTTGTCTTTTTACGATTTCCCGCTGCACGAGACCCTGCGCCGGGCTTTTTCTCCGGGTGGCAGCATGCGCGAGCTAGTGGACCCGGCCAGCTTCGGCCAGGCGCTGCCGTGGTGGCGTGCGGTTACTTTCAGCGTTACCCATGATATGCCAAATAATGACGGTTTCCGTGGCGTGATGTTGCAACCCCAGGACGAGTACCTGGCAAATGTTTACCTGATGGGGCGTGATGGCGGTGTGCCGCTGGTCTACTCCGACAACAATCAGAGTGCCGGCCGGTACCGGGAGGACCGTAACCGCTGGGCAAATTCGTGGTGCCGGGATGATACGGCGGCCATGCTCCGCTTTCATAACGCGCTGCATGGCCAAAAGCAACTTTCATTATACGATGATGACGGATTCCTGGTGTTTGCCCGTGGCGAGACCGGTATGGTTGCGATCAACAAGACCGGTTCCTGGCAATATCCGGCCATTTTTGTCGATGGAGTGCGTCATGGAAGTTATCGTTGCCAGATTCACGGATATCGGATGCAGTTGGATGGCGGCAGTATCACGCTTGCGATACCGCCTCGTGAAGCTCAGATGTGGCTGTACAGCGGAGAATAGACTTAAAGAGGGCGCTTGGTCTGCACAGAGTCAGAAAAACGCCCTCTCAGGGACTTTAACTACTTGCCGAAGGCCAGCAGGAACTGTTTCAGCAAAAGCGGCGCATCGGATTTGATCTTGCCGGACATGAAGTCCATGATCCCTGGGCGATAGCCTTCATTCCAGATTTTGTTAAATATTGCGGGGCTGGTTGCGCAACTGCAGTCTGCTTCCACCTCGGGTTTTCCGTCACGGATGTGGCATCCTTGGCTGTCAAGGGTTAGTGTTTTCTTTGTATCTCCCACGGAAAAATAGAAAACGGTGGTTACATCGAAAATGCCTTTTATGTAACTGTCCGGCAATGTTTTGAAAAGTTCTTCCTGCATTCATTCTCCCAGGTTAATCAAATAAGTTAATCATCAGCGGCAGAGTTCCAAACCGTTACACATTATCTATATCTGTCCTTTTCTGTTGAATGCTGGCTTTTTTTGCGAGCCGCAGTCTCCTTCCACCCAGAAAAAGTTCCTCGATTACAATTGCCACAAAACAGATGATAAACAGTGCGAATATGACTCCGAGAATCTTTGCAAACATATACTGCTCCTACGGTTTTGAAGTGATCGGACTTTTTGCCTGACCCATGTCACGCCCCAATTGAGCTGTGCTTTCTTGCGGATATTACAAAAAAACTATCGACAATGCACACGAATAAAGAAGCGCCGCACAAAATATCTCCGCTGCCGAGTAAAGTTTACTTATTGATTCGATTTTGCATGAAATGGTGGCGTGTTGGCGGGCATGTTTTCAGGCCGCGTGCTTAAGGATTAGAATTTTGAGCAGGTCTGTGATATTTTTCGTGGATCAATTTTCCATCATTTGCGGATCCGTCACATCAACAATTCGGCGCACGGTAACTACAGGAGGGTAATTTATGGAAGAAACGGTCACTTTCTGGCTCGACAACAAGATATCATCGGGATTCAAGGTGGCGGAAATCGGCGCTCAGACTCTGGTATCGTATCGTGACAAGTACTATGTGATCGAGGGCGGGGCCGCGAAGATGAAGGGTGTCAGACCGTTGCACTACTCCAAAACTTCGCTGCCGACAATCTGGAAGAAGGCCATCAAGGGCATTCTTCCCCCTCCCGTTACTGTAATCGTGCATCCGGAAGAGGAAAATCTGCCGGTAACAACATCGATAAAAAAGGAGCGACCCAAAATGAAAAAGATCGAACCGGCCGAAATGGAGCTGTCCGAAACATCTCCTCAGGATTTAAAAACATCTGTCCAGCCAGATACCTCTCCAGCAGCGAAGCCCGCCGCCAAGACCATTAAAAAGACGGAGGCCAGGCCGCTGCCCCAGAATATTGTCGTTGCCAACTGCCCCTATTGCAACCACAAGCATGAACTGGCGCTGGAGAAGGGTAAAAACGGCAAGCCGTTCTTCGTGGCCTGCGCCAGATGCACGGTGGAGTTCGCGGTGCGCTATGTGCCGGTGACGGTCTATCAGGCCCAGGTGGCGGCCTTCAAGTGATCGGTAAAAATCAAACCGCGGAGCCTCTTTTATGGAAAAGGTAACACTGGATGGCATAACACTCTCTCTGGCAGGTCCGGTGGAACTCAATCTGAAATGGGTCGGCCAGGAAGAGCTGCTGCGGCAACTGCTGGCGGCCTGGATGGTGATCGATGAACGGGACATTCCATTCAACCCGCGCCTGATCGGCAAGCCTGGGGTGGGCAAGACCACGCTGGCCTATGCCGCCGCCCGGCGCCTGGAAAGGCCGGTCTATCTGTACCAGGCCACAATGGACACCCGTCCCGAGGATCTGATCGTGACACCGGTGATCGGACCGGACGGCAGGATCCAGTATGCCGCCTCGTCACTGGTTTCGGCCATGCTGACCGGCGGGGTGCTGATCCTGGACGAGGGCAACCGCATGAGCGAAAAGGCCTGGGCCTCGCTGGCGCCACTTCTGGACGATCGCCGCTACGTGGAGTCAATCGTTACCGGACTGCGGATTCCGGCCCAGCGTGATTTCCGGATCGTGGTCACGATGAACGAGGATGCCTCGACCTTCGAGATCCCCGAATACATCCATTCCCGCCTGCAGCCCCAGATCTACATCGACTTTCCCGAAGCCGACGAGGAGCTGGTGATCCTGCAGGAAAACCTCCCCTTTGCCGACAGCGGCATCCTCAAATACGTGGTGGACTTCCTGCAACGCTCCCACGCCGCCGATGAACTCTACTCTGTCCGGGACGGCATCAACATCGCCCGCTATGCCCTCAAGATGTCCGCGGCCGGCGGCCAGCCGCCCCGCGACCTGCTCAGGCTGGCGGTGCAGCGCATCCTGGGGGACGAAGCCCTGCCGTATCTGGCCTGACCATGCCCCAACGCCTGTATCTCGAACAATTCGGCCCGATCCAGGCCCTGCCGGTGCTGCATTACCGGATGGAGTTTGCCCAACTGGCGCGGATGGCTTTTCAGCGGGTCCGGCCGGATGCGGTGGCGATCGAACTGCCCCATACGCTGGAGGTCCCTTTTCTAAGGGCCTTGCGGCGCCTGCCGCAGATTTCGGTTATCAGCTACCGGTGCAAAACAAAGGAAAAGGAAGAGACCGTCTACCTGCTGGTGGAACCGGCCGACCCGCTGGTGGAGGCCGCCCGGCTGGCTCTTGAGCAGGGTCTGCCGCTGCATCTGATCGATGTGGACAGCGACAGCTACCCCCGTCACGCGGAACAGTTGCCCGACTCCTACAGCATCTGCCGCATCGGACTGGAGGCCTACTATCGCGAATACCGCGCCGCCTGCGGCGATCAGCTCCCCGACCGAGAGGACCGGCGCCGCGAGCAGGGCATGGCCTTCCGGCTGCAGGAGCTTGCCCGCCGGCACCAGCGGGTTCTTCTGGTCTGCGGCATGGCCCACCTGGAGCGGATCAAGCAACACTACCATACCCCGCTGGCGGCACCGCTGGAGCGGGTCCGGCGCGAGGGTGTCGGCGTCTTCAACCTGCATCCCGAATCGTGCGGCGAGATCCTGGCCGAGTTTCCCTTTCTGTCAGCGGTTCATGAGTATCGCCGCTCAGCGTTGCCGGACGAGCCGCTGGAGAACGGCGCCGGTCTGCGCAAACGGTTTCATGCGCTGGAGCTGATCAGCGGCGGTAAACAGGAAGTCCCCGAGGAACAGCTGCTGGACAACGCCATCCGCCGGACAGCGCGCCACCTGGGGTGCGAAGGCCTTTTTCTCGACCGGCAGCGGGTCATCTACCGCCTGTTCAGCGAGGCGGCCCGCCACTATCGCCAGGAAACCGGAGAAAGCCTGCACCTCTGGCAAAAGCGGGCTTTTTTCCGCTTTGCCCGCAACTATGCCCTGGCCGGCGGCATGCTGCTGCCGGACCTGTTCCAAATGCTGGCCGCAGCGCGGGGCTGTATCGATGACAACTTCGCCTATGCCTTCTGCCGCCTGGCGGTCTGCTACCCCTGGCAGCAGGAGAGCAGCGATCTGGGCACGATCAGGATCTCTCCGGAAGAAATCTGGGGCGGCAGCCGCAGGATCCGCTTCCGGCCGCGCCAGAAGCGGGACAAGGGACTCTCCCGTTTCGGATTTCTTAAACGCAAACGGGAACGGCGGCCGGGCGAATGGCTGGAAGGCTTTGACGATCCCTCGATCTGTTCCTATCCGCCCGAAGACCTGGCGATCGAAGATTACGGCCGGTTCCTGAAGCGCAAGGGAAGCATGCAGCTTTCGGAAGAGCTGAGCCGCAGCGAAAAGTTCTGCGGCTCGATGCTGGATGGCATCGATATCCGCGAAACCATGCGCAACATCCACGAAGGGGCGATTTACGTCCGGGAACAGCTGCGGGCCAGGGGTGGGGTGGGGTGTCTGGTTGTGGTTTTCGATGAGGATCGCCGCAACCGGAAATTCCCCTATCGCATGACCTGGCTCGGGGAGCATGACCAGGAGTCGGACATGGCCTTCTATGCCACCGATCCGGCCGAGAATGTGGTTGGTCCCGGCATCTGTCGCTGCGAGTACGGCGGTTTCCTGTTGTCCTATCCGCCGCGGCGCATGCTGGATGTCTGGGAAGATCCGGATTACCGCCTGGCCGCCAGTCGGGCCGAAGTCCTGCTGATGGCGGCCCTGGATTATTCGACTGAAAAATACGTGGTCTATGCCGCCGCCAAGCCGCCGCGCAGCATCTTCAAGCAGATGGCTGCCCGGCTGGACCGGCGGATTGTCTACATCCCGCTCGGTTCGCTGTCGCCGGTCAAACTCAGGCGGATGAGGGTGATGCACATCCTGGCCGGCAAGGACAAACGCGAGATCGCCGGGGAGTATGTCTGGTGAGAACTACTTCCTCCTGCCGATTTTGGACTCCATAAAAGACTCCATCCTGTCCAGATTTATCATGGCGTTCTGATAGCCGGGTTTCAAAGCAATTGCCGTGGAAAACGCCTGTTTGGCATCTTCCTCTTTGCCCATTTCGGCATACGCAATGCCAAGATTGTTGTAAATAACCGGATTGGCAGGATCAATGTCGATCCCTCTAAGACTCACATCCACCGCTTCCTGATATCGCTTGAGTTCCAGATACGAATCGCCCAGCATTTCGTATGTCTGACTCCAATCCGGATTAATCTCGATGACTTTCAGAAAACACTTCGATGCTTCTAAAAAATTTCCGGATTTTCCGTAGGCAACTCCAAGGTTGATCCAGGGTCTGTCTTTTGCCGGACTTTTTTTAACGGCATCACTCCATAATCGTACTGGTGAACGCCATACCTTGTTTCTGTTGTATGTCAGGACAATCAAGAGCATGCACCATACCGAGATCCCGATCACAAAAATTCTATTTACTCGTGTTGATTCGGCCTTTGTGCGCAGAATATCGATCATGCATATCAGAGCCATGATGAATCCGACCGACGGAAGGTACGCCCGGTGCTCAGCCATCAGATCCGGCAACGGAATGAAGCTGGAAGTAACCGAAATCGCCAGCAAATACCAGGCGACCCCCACAAATACCAGTACACAACGTACATCGTTCCGGTTTCCGCGGAAAAGATGGAATGCATAACCGGCCATTAAAACAAGTATGCTAGCGGCGCTTAAAACCGGCCATTGGAATGGATGTGTGTACAGTTGCGGGTCTGGATCCACATTCTGCCCGTATGGCAAGAGGTAGAGTCTTAAGTATGTGACTAACACCACCAACTGGGTCAGCGCATAATGGGCAATCGGAGTATCCACGTAATTTACGATATTGATGGCTCCGGAAAGCGAGGGAGATGAACTGTCCTGGGCGGCACTCACCAAAATGACCATGACTGGAATTATCGGCATAAGCATTAAATGCGGCGCGACTCTCCTGATAACGGACTTCAGGCTTTTGTTACCCAACACCGTAAGTTCCAGTAATATGATCATAACTGGCGCGGTAAATAACGACTCCCTGGTCATCATGCCCAGCAGCAGCACCACCACGGACATCCAACGAATCAGGCCGCCTTTTTCCCCTCGTTGTTCTTTTTTTGACCACAAAAGGTATAGCCAGATGGTCGCAAGATAGAAAAAAGCCGCCAGGGAAGCGAACCGCTGCGTGATATAGGTGACCGATTCCGTATGCATCGGGTGCAGCAGGAATACGAAAGCGGATGCCGTCGGAATAAAACGGGCGGAGAACAGGCTGAGACTCCTGTTTGACGGCATGGAATTCAAAAGCTGTTCGATGCAGGCAAACACCAGCAGTGAGTTGAGAATGTGAATGACAATATTTACCGATCTGAAGGCAGCAGGATTAAAGCCGCTTATCAGATAATTAATCGAGAAGGTTAAATATGCCACCGGCCGCATCATGAAGTTGGTTGTTACATCCGGATACAGTCCCAAACTTTCATCAAGACCGCTGAATTCCTGTATGTCGAACAGTTTGGCATAGTAATCAAGGTTCTTGAAGAGCGGATTGTTCAGAAGAAACATATTTCCGTCGAACAGGAACTGCGGGTAGTTGATTGTATTGGCGTATAACAGGATGCCGAGCAGGATGATGGCTGAAAAAGTTATTCCGCGAAAAGATGCATTGCTCATTCGATAGTTCTCCGGAGAGCATGGCAGGATGCTCCCAGGCGATGATAACGCAGTAGACCGCACGGCGGTCGGCGCATTAACCAGCCTGGAATCAACACCAAAATGGTCAGAACCAATTTAAATTGTAAAAAGGAGACACGGAATCAGCAGAGTGGTGGAGAACGACCGGAGGTTGTGGCTGTTGGATGATTTGGTGACGGTGTGATCTGAAGAGATATGACACCTGTATTGCAAGAAGCAGGCATGATTTGCAGCTGATGATGCGACACAATCCCCAAAAACTGATCTGGCGGATTAACAGCCTTGCAAGTGGAAACGGATGTGTTGGTAAAGGATTTCAATATAGCGCGGGGTCTGGGTTTGGGGCCAGTGCTCCGGTCGAGAAAAGAAAGCCGCATACCGAGTGTTGTCAGGAAACACGAAATCATTATTATGACAAAAAGCTGTACCGGCCTGCCAAGTCTCAATTTAGCCCCTATGAAATGGTCTTTGCGTAAAAACAACTGAAAATGCCTTCTACTTGTAACGCAGTAAATAAAATCACGTTTTCTCTCAAACAGTCAACAAGGAAATGTTTCTTGATGCTCGTTTCCGGCAGCCGGGTATGGTTGACCTTGTTCGAGGGAATTTCAATATTCTGATCCGCCGATTTAGCCGTTCTCGTCGAAAGCTGTTTATACCGAAGCCCATTTGTGATATTTAAAAACCCTGCAGGATGATTGTCATCTCCGGATGTTTCTTGGCCGCTTGTTTACCGGGATCAAAAGTACGAGGTAAAAAATGACACAACGGGCAATACTCTGCCCACGCTGCCGGCAGTTGATTGGCAGTGAAGAAAAGGTCTGCTCATGGTGCGGAACGTCGCGTTCGGCATCCTGGTGGCACCTGATAAACTGGACGCAAAAGGGTGGCGATGGTGACTGGCTGGTCAAGGCGATCATCACTCTCAACGTGCTGTACTTTGCGCTTTCGCTGATGATCGGCGGTGGTAACGGGGGGGGATTCATGTCTCCAGGACAGACCGGGTTGCTGCTTCTGGGAGCCACCGGTACGATGCCGATCGACTATTACGGCCGGATATGGTCGCTGCTCAGCGCCAATTACCTGCATGGCGGCATTCTGCATATCATCTTCAACATGATGGCGCTGCGTCAGATAGCGCCGCTGGTGATCAGCGAATACGGACCCAGTCGCCTGCTGATCATCTACACGTTGGGGGGAGTTTTCGGCTTCATCGTTTCCTATCTGGCCGGTGTTTCATTTACGATTGGCGCTTCGGCGGCCGTCTGCAGCCTGATCGGCGCGATGCTCTATTACGGCAAGAGCCGGGGTGGCGCTTACGGCAACACTGTCTATCGCGAGGTAGGGGGCTGGATCTTCAGCCTGTTCCTGTTCGGGCTGATTTTTCCGGGTATTAACAACTGGGGGCATGGCGGCGGCGTCGTCGGCGGTGTCCTGATCGGCATGATCGCGGGCTACAATGACCGCCGGCCGGAATCGTGGATCCATAAGCTCCTGGCTCTGGTATGTGCCGCTATGACGGTGGCGGTGTTGGGGTGGGCGGTATTTGGCGCGCTGCTGAGGTGATTAGCGTTGTTTGGCGGTTGCTTTCGGGTGGCGGGCTGTAGGAGCCGGCAGCGGCGCGGCCGACTGGAGAAAGGCAAAGTTGCCCCCCAGCGCCGCATAGGTGTCCAGGATCCTGGAGAGACCCTTTCTTTCCTGTTCGCTTATCTCCCGTTTCACTTCTCCTTTTGTGCCAATACTGCTAAGCAATGCTTTGCGCGATCTGAGAACGGCCTGCAGGGCGGTGTATGATTGTTTGTCTAGCAGCGCGTCGAAATATTCGGAAACCTTGTCCTCTAACTTCTCGGCCTTGACCATCGCAGGCTGGATTGTAAATGTTTTTCCATCGGCGTTGATGCTGAAGCTGGTGATGCCGAGCGCTTTTTTGCCAGCTGACTGGATGCAGATGCGTGGCCAGACCGTGCCGTAAATATCGACCAGGTAGATATAAAAGGCATCGGTAGATCTGTCGCGGGGAGAGGTCTCGTCGAAATATTTGACCGGATTCTGGGGGTTTTCAGCTACCTTCCTGATGCCGGGGCGTTTTTGTGATTTAGCCTCTTTTTCCAGCAGCTTGCGCAGCTCTTCGGATTCCGCGGAGTCTTTGGGGGGCTTGCCCAGCTGCATGTAGGCGGTTGAGTTATTGCCCTGCTTGATCGCTTCGCGAACGCTTTTGATTACTTCCTGGGGAGGGAGCTTGGCCATAATCTGCTTCTTTTCGGCCTCGGTTACGATTACGGTCATCTCGCGCGGTTTGGCTGGTGGCGCTTTCAAGTCGGTAAACAGGTTGAGCAGATAGAATACCACCGGGACCATCAGTACCGCTACGACGATGACTATCGTAAATTTCATCTCTTCGGACAGTTTTCTGAAAATCATGACGATTCCACACCGGAATGAATGTAAATGCAAAATGCTATACCGCTGAAAGTACACCAGTTTAATTGAATTCACCAGTGGAATATGCCGGTATCCGTAGCTAAACCATGGGAAACTGAAGATGGAGTTCAACATGTGCAGTAATTCATGCTGATTATCGTGGAGTCGCCGACCAAGGCGAAAAAAATCCAGGCGATCCTCAAGGTCAAAACCATCTCCACGGTGGGACATTTCAAGGATCTGCCCGATTCCTCGATCGGCGTCGATCTCAAGAGCTATGAGCCGACCTTCGTCTACCACGAGAAGAAGGCCAACCTTCCCAAGGAACTGCGGGCAGCCGCCAAGGGTGAGACCGTGATGCTGGCCGGTGACCCGGATAGGGAAGGGTATGCCATCAGCTGCCATATTCATCAGGAGGTCCGATCCGTTGCCAGGGAGTGCCTGCGGATGGAGATCTTTGAAGTTACCGAGAAGGGGCTAAAGGAGTCTCTGGCCAAGGCGGTACCGTTCGAAAAGACCAACGCAGGGCTTTACAACGCCTTTCTCGGCCGCCGGATCGGCGATCGCCTGGTCGGCTACATCCTGTCGCCGATCGCCAGCAGGAGTCTGCGCGGCAAGTACAGCGTCGGCAGGGTGCAGTCTCCGGCGGTGCGGCTGGTGGTTGACCGTGAACGCGAGATCCGGGCCTTTGTACCGTCCCCCTACTGGATTTTGGATATCCAGCTGGACAAGGACGGCGTCAGGTTTCTGGCGCGGCACGTCAGGGGCAAGTTCGAACTGGTTGAGGATGCCCGGGCGATTATGGCTGCCATCAGTTCGGAAACCCATGCGCTGGCGACAAAGGTTGAAAAAAAGGAGGTCAGGCAATCGCCCAAGCCACCTTTCACAACGGTCGATCTGCAGGCGGCTGCAGCCGTCCGGCTGAAACTGTCGCCAGAACAGACCATGAAACTGGCCCAGGCGCTGTTCGACCACGGCATCATCACCTATCACCGCACCGATTCGGTCCGGATGGACGATGCCTTCATAGCCGAGATTCGCGATTTCCTGGGCAAAACTCTCGGCTCCAGCTATCTACCCGAAAAACCCAACCGGCACAAATCCAAGAACTCGCAGGCCGATGCGCATGAAGGCATCCGTCCCACCCATATGCATTCCATGGCCGAGATTGCCGGAATCGTCGTGAAGGAGGGCTTGAGACAGGAACATGCCAAACTTTACGAACTGATCTTCAAGCGTGCCGTTGCCAGCCAGATGGCTCCGGCCCGCTTCGATTCAACGGTCCTGCTTTTCGAGGTGGCCGGGGAACGCTTCAAGGCTTCCGGCAGGGTACTGGTTTTCGACGGTTTTCTGAAGGTCTATGCCGAGCCGGATGAGGAAAAGGAAAAGGGTGAAGACGAGAAACTGCAGCTGTTGCCGCCGGTTGAGCCGGGTGAAATGGTGCCCAAGCTGGGGGAAGTTCTGGATGAGAAAAAGACCAAACCGCCCGGACGGTTTACGCTGGGTTCACTGGTGAAGGAGCTGGAGCGGCTGGGCATCGGCCGTCCCTCCACCTATGCCGCGATCACCAAAAATATTACCGGGCGTGGTTATGTCAGGGAAGAGAAGGGTAAGGTGGTTCCGATGCCCTCCGGTGAAGCCCTGATTGATTACCTGAGGGGACAGCACGCCTGGGTGATAGATTATGAGCTGACCAGCAGGATGGAGAGTTTTCTTGATCTGGTGGTGGAGAACAAGGAAACCTGGCAACGATTCTGCAAAGGTGTTCACAACAAGATGGGTTTTACCATACCGGCTGCGCGCGGCGCGGGTGGCGGGCCCAGCGAAGGGCAGCTCAAGTACGCCGCTGACCTGGCGGCTAAAGGCGGTTTGACGATACCGGAGGAGACACTGAAGAGCGGCAGGGAACTTTCTGTCTGGATTGAAAGGGTTGTTGGCCGGAAAACATCGCAGGGCAAGTCTTGAAATGTCTCGAATGGCAGACAATTGAAAAGCCCGCCAATTGTTTAGGCGGGCTTCTTTTTTTGATATTTCCGTGTTACCTTTTCAAGGATTATTCCGGCTCCACTTGCCTCCGGAGCGATAATGCGTCCTGCTTGAATGTACTGCCCGGTGGAGTTTCTTCGATAGCATCGCCCCCCTTTTAACAGTTATTCTCTTCTCCAACTGAGTTCAATATAACACTGTCAAATGCATAATTAAAGGCTATTTAATATAAAAATATCGGTATATAATTTGACGTTTATAGTTTAAAAGTGTCTCGTTAATGCAAAACAGCCATACAGGAGCCAAATGATGACAAACAACGATATATTACGCAGGTTGCGCTATGCGCTGGATATCAGCAATCCGGCCATGGTTGAGATATTCAAGCTTTCCGGCTGCAGCATCGAGCAGCCCACCCTGCTCAAGTTTCTAAAGAAGGAAGATGAGGATGACTATATCGAGTGCAGTAATCCTCTGATGACGTTCTTTCTGGATGGTTTGATAACCAAAAACAGGGGGCGCCGCGAACCGGCTGGCGGTCAGGTGGCAAAACCCGATACAAACCTGACAAACAATACCATTTTGAAGAAACTGCGAATCGCCCTTGATTTCAAGGAAGAAGATATGATCGCCGTTATGAAACTGGCTGACATCGTTATTTCAAAATCGGAATTGAGTGCGCTGTTCAGGAACAAGGGGCACAAGAATTACAAGGAGTGCGGTGATCAGTTCCTGAGGAATTTTCTGAAGGGGCTGACCATACGGCTAAGGAATACTGATCCGATTGAAGACTGAATTCAGTCTTCAATGGGTTCTGAAGTCTCTGATACATGCGCTGGTGTCAAAGGCCGGCTGATTGACCTGTGAACCGACTGAGTAGATATCCAGGGTATCGGATGGCTCGGTCTTCAAAACGGCGCGGTATTTTGTTGCTGAAAACCTGGTAGCTGAAAGCCAGAGCGAGAAGTCTTCCGCGGCAATGGTTGCCGGCATGCGGTCATGAATCGGTCGAATCAGTCCATTGGCGGCCATTGTGATGATGGTGCATGTATCTATTTCTTTTCCCCCCGGTGTTTTCCAGCGATTTAGCAGACCGGCAAAGGCCATGTGAGCGCCGTCCTTGCGGGTAACGTACCAAGGCTGTTTTTTGTCACCGTCGTTTTGCCAGATGTAGAACCCGTTGGCCGGTATTATGCACCGGCAATTGTCCGACAGGCAGTTCCAGTCGGATTCACCGGTCAATGTTTCCGCGGCCGTATTGATCAGGTTCGTGCCGATGCCAAGATCATTGGCCCAGGATGGCGCCTGGCCCCAACGGACAAACGACAGCCGTCGTACCCCGTCCTTATCTTCTCTGATGATCGGAATCTGATGAGTGGGAGCGATGTTGTAGCGTGGCTTGCATGATTGCGGCACAGCTACACCGAATGTCGCTGACAGAAGTTCTGGCAAAAGCAATGAAGTGAAGCGTCCGCACATATTAATACCCCTTGCCGGATTAGATTCGAATTCAACTCAAAACAATCTTGCCAAAAGGCCGTTCCAGGGTTTTAGTGGAACTTCCTGCTGTTGTATACACTTCTAATTATACCAAATAACTGAAAACTCTTTAATGTGCGATAAAAAAATCCCAGGTGAATGCACAGAGATTGCCGGCCATGCAATTGAAGCCGATTGTCTGCTGAAAACCTCATGCGATCAGGAACTTGTATTAGTGTTCCCACAGGCGTATAACTCCGGTGGATACTTAACCGACACAGGGGAGAATCGGAACATGTCACTGATAATTACATCTTACAACGACCTAATCGGCACCATCACCTTCAATCATGACGAGACCCGCAACAGCCTTTCAAACGATCTGCTGAACGAGCTGATCGAGGCGTTCCATCTTTTTGAACGTCACAAGGCGCGTGCTGTTATCATTCGCGCCAAGCCCGGTGTCAAGGTCTGGTCGTCGGGCTTTGATATCAAGGAGCTGCCGGTTCCGGGGCGGGATCCGCTCTCCTACAATGATCCACTGGAGCAGGCTCTGCGTGCGATCCAGCTGTTTCCGGCACCGGTGCTGGCGATGATCGAAGGCAGCGTCTGGGGAGGCGCATGCGACCTAGCCTGCATCTGCGACATCGCAATCGGCTGTCCCAGCGCTTCATTTGCCATCACACCGGCCAAGATCGGGGTTCCGTACAACTCTACCGGAATACTGCATTTCATTAATGTGGTCGGTCCGCGATTGGCCCGCGAGATGTTTTTTACCGCCAAGCCGATCAATGCCGAAAGGGCCTTGCAGGTCGGAATTCTCAACCACCTGGTCCCGTCCGATCAGTTGGATACTTTCTGTTATGCCATGGCCCGTCAGATCACCGAGAATTCCCCGCTGGCGATTTCGGTGATCAAGGAGCAACTCCGCCTGTTGGGAAATTCGCACCCGCTGAGTCCCGAGACATTCGAACGCATACAGGGGCTGCGCCGCAAGGCCTACGACAGCGCCGATTACCTTGAGGGTAAAAGCGCCTTTTATGAAAAACGGATGCCGAACTTCAAGGGTGAGTAAGCTCTTGTATTCCAATTGACATATTCCAACTTATATATTATTGTTCCAAACCCGCTAAGCCGCATCAATCGGCTGTTTGACGGGATGAAACATTCAATCCATCGACAAGGATGATAACCGTATGCGCAGCGACACAATTACAAAAGGACTTGAGAGGACGCCGCATCGCGCTCTGCTGAAGGGAACCGGCGTACCGCAGAGCCAGATGGACAAGCCGTTCATCGGGGTTGCGACCAGCTTTACCGATCTTATCCCCGGCCATGTGGGCATGCGCGATCTTGAGCGCTTCATCGAAAAGGGCGTTCATACCGGCGGAGGCCACTCCTTTTTCTTCGGCATTCCCGGCGTCTGTGACGGCATGGCCATGGGGCATAAGGGGATGCACTATTCTCTGCCGACCCGCGAGCTGATCGCCGATATGGTCGAGTCGGTGGCCGAGGCGCACCGGCTGGACGGCCTGGTGCTGCTGACCAACTGCGACAAGATCACCCCCGGCATGCTGATGGCCGCCGCTCGGCTGGATATTCCCTGCATCGTCGTTACCGCCGGCCCGATGATGAGTGGTCGCGGCCAGTCCGGCCGCCAGTTTTCGTTCGTATCCGATACATTCGAGGCGATGGCCCGTTACAAGGCCGGAGTGATAAGTGACAAGGAGCTGCAGGTTTGTGAGGATAACGCCTGTCCCGGCATGGGTTCCTGTCAGGGGCTCTTCACCGCCAACACCATGGCGATACTGACCGAGACGATGGGGATGAGTCTGCCGCGCTGCGGCACCGCTCTGGCTGTCTCTGCTCTCAAAAGGCGCATAGCTTTTGCTTCCGGTGAAAAGATCGTCGAGCTGGTTCAGAACAACATCACTCCGCGCAGCATCATGACCCGTGAAGCCTTCGAGAACGCCATCCGCGTCGATCTGGCCTTGGGAGGGTCATCAAACACGGTGCTGCACCTGCTGGCTATCGCCAGGGAGGCCGGAGTGGACCTGCCCCTGGAATTATTTGATGAACTGGCCAAGGATACGCCACAGCTGGCTTCGATGAACCCGGCCGGCGAGCATTTCATGGAAGACCTGGACATTGCCGGCGGAGTGGCCGGTGTGTTCAAGCAGCTGGGAGACAAGATAAAAGATACGCAGACGCTATTCGGCCTTACCACGCATCAGTTGGCCGAGAGCATTCAGAATGTTGACGAGGAGGTCATCCGCCCGCTTGGGAACCCGGTGAAGAAGGAAGGTGGCATTGCTATCCTTACCGGCAACATCGCTCCCAAAGGGGCTGTCGTCAAGCAGTCCGGCGTGTCGGCGGCAATGATGCAGTTTGAGGGCACCGCCCGCTGTTTTGACGCCGAGGAACTGGCCATGGCCGCCATCATGGAGGGCAGGATTACCTCCGGCGACGTGGTCGTGATCCGCTACGAAGGGCCCAAGGGGGGGCCGGGCATGCGCGAAATGCTGGCGCCTACGGCCGCGATCATGGGCATGGGGCTGGGCGACTCGGTCGCGCTGATTACCGATGGACGTTTCTCTGGGGGCACCCGCGGCCCCTGTATAGGCCACATCTCGCCGGAGGCCGCCGAAGGAGGGCCGATCGCGCTGGTGGAAGAGGGGGACCGGATTCTACTGGATATTCCTGCCCGCAAACTAGAACTGCTTGTGGACGAAGCCACCCTGGCGGGACGTCTCGCAAAATGGAAGGCGCCGGAGCCGAAGATAAAGACCGGCTGGTTGGCCCGCTATGCCAAGGCTGTCACCTCGGCCCACACCGGAGCGGTGACAACCGCCTGAACCGGTTTGCCCGGTTCAGCTCACTACACACGAAATAAATTAAATGAGGTAATTACATGAAAATGAACGGCGCACGAATAATGCTGGAATGTCTGAAAAAGGAGGGCGTTGACACCGTCTTCGGCTATCCCGGCGGTACCGTGATTAATATCTACGACGAACTCTTCAGCTTCAAGGAAATCCGTCACATTCTGCCGCGCCACGAGCAGGCCGGCACGCATGCCGCCGACGGTTACGCCCGCGCAACCGGCAAGGTCGGCGTGGCGATCGCCACATCCGGTCCGGGCGCGACCAATACCGTGACCGCAATTGCTACGGCCTACATGGATTCGATACCGATGGTGATTGTCACCGGGCAGGTGCCGACCGCGCTGATCGGCAACGATGCCTTCCAGGAGGTTGACATCATCGGTATTACCCGTCCCTGCACCAAGCACAGCTTTCTGATCAGGGATGTCAAGGATATCGCAACGATCATGAAGAAAGCCTTCTACATCGCCCGCACCGGACGTCCCGGGCCGGTTCTGGTTGACTTTCCCAAGGACATCCAGGTTGCCATGGGTGAGTTCTCATATCCCGATTCGGTCGAAATCCGCAGTTACAAGCCGACCGTGGAAGGGCACCCGCGACAGGTTGAAAAAGCCTGCAAGATGATTCTTGAAGCACGCAGGCCGGTGCTGTATGTCGGTGGTGGCGTTGTGCTCGGCGACGCCTCCGAACAACTGACGGTCCTGGCGCGCAAACTCGGTGTTCCGGTTACCACCACGTTGATGGGACTGGGCTCATTTCCCGGCGATGACCCGCTCTCGCTGGGCATGCTCGGCATGCATGGCGCCTACTGCGCCAATATGGCCATGACCCACAGTGATCTGATCATCGCGGTCGGGTCACGTTTCGATGACCGGGTTACCGGCAAGCTGGCCACCTTTGCCCCCCATGCGAAAATCATCCATGTTGATGTCGATCCGACCTCGATCAAGAAGAATGTGCGGGTTGACCTTCCGATTGTCGGCGACGTCAAGGATGTTCTGGCGCAGATGATCAAGTTTACCGAAAAGATGATGGACAAGACGGCCGAATTTGTAGCCGCCATGGAGCCATGGCATCAGGAAATCTCTGCCTGGAAGGACAAACATCCGATCAGCTATAAAAGCAGCACTACAACCATAAAGCCGCAGTTTGTTATTCAAAAGCTGCGTGAACTTTGCGATGAAAATGCGATCATCTCCACCGATGTCGGACAGCACCAGATGTGGACGGCGCAGTTTTTCAAGTTCAACTCCCCCCGCACGCTGCTGACTTCCGGCGGACTCGGAACGATGGGGTACGGCCTGCCGGCCGCGATGGGGGCCCAGGCAGCATTTCCGGGACGCCAGGTGATTACGATCTGTGGCGATGGCGGGGTGCAGATGAACATCCAGGAGATGGCGACGCTGGTGCAGAACAGACTGCCGGTAAAAATCGTAATCCTGAACAATAACTTCCTTGGCATGGTTCGCCAGTGGCAGGAGCTGTTCTTCGACAAGCGCTATTCCCAAACCTGCATGGAATTGCCGATCGACTACATCAAACTGGCCGACGCCTACGGCGCGAAAGGCTTTCTCGCCACCAAGCCGGACGAGGTTGAAAAGGTCATCAAGCAGGGATTCGCGGAAAAAGGGCCGGTGATCATGGAGTTCAAGATTGCCCGCGAAGAGAAGGTTCTTCCGATGGTTCCGGCCGGAGCGTCATTAAATGAAATGGTACTGAACGCGTAAGGAGAATACTGCCATGCAACATACAATATCAGTTATGGTTGAAAATGAATTTGGGGTGCTTTCCCGGGTGGCGAGCCTGTTTTCCGGGCGCGGTTTCAATATCGATTCGCTTTCGGTGGCACCCACCAACGAGGAAGGTCTGTCGCGGATGACCATCGTAACCCGTGGTGACGACAAGATCCTGGAGCAGATCAACAAACAGCTCAACAAGCTGATTGATGTCCTCAAGGTGATCGACTTCACCGACGGCAGCGGCATCGAGCGTGAAATGGCGTTGATCAAGGTTACTGCCGAAGACGAGAGCCGCGCCGAGGTGCTGCGTATCGTTGATATATTCCGCGCCAAGATTATTGACGTTACCCCCAAGTCATATACGATCGAGGCCACCGGCAACCCGCTCAAGATTGACGCGATCCTCGATCTTTTGCGTCCGTTGGGGCTGAAGGAGCTGGTCCGTACCGGTTCGGTCACGATCGGCCGTGGAGCAAAAGGGTGGAAGGGTTAGGCGGCTCTTTGCCGGAACGTGAAAAAATGACAAGCCGCCACTAAACCGGCGGCTTTTCTTGTGGCGTCCATTTGTACGGTGTGCGGCCATGACCGCGGTCTAAACAGCTATTTACGTTGACAGCGGCGGTCGAATGTAGTATCTGTCTCGTTCGTTTTCTTATCCAGATTATCTGGATAAGTGCGTCAACGAAATTATTTTCAAAAAATAATTTCTGACTTACTAAACGTCAGACCGGTTTGCCGGATAAAATTTGTGTGGAGGATGTACCAGCATGAACGTTTATTACGATCGTGATTGTGATCTCGCGTTGATCAAATCGAAAAAAGTTACCATAGTAGGGTACGGCTCACAGGGCCATGCCCATGCCTGCAACCTCAAGGATTCGGGGGTTGACGTAACCGTGGCGCTGCGTGAAGGATCTACTTCCGCCGTCAAGGCGACCAATGCCGGCCTCAAGGTGGCGAGTGTCGCCGAAGCTGTTGCCGAAGCTGATCTGGTGATGATCCTGACTCCGGATGAGTTCCAGTCGGTTCTCTATCGCGACGAGATCGCGCCGAAGCTCAAAAATGGCGCGGCTCTTGCCTTTGCCCACGGTTTCGCCATCCATTACAATCAGGTTGTGCCACGCGCAGACTTGGACGTGATCATGATCGCTCCCAAGGCGCCGGGGCACACGGTTCGCTCCGAGTTTGTAAGAGGCGGCGGGATTCCCGACCTGATCGCGGTTTTCCAGAATGCCTCGGGCAGCGCCCGCGAACTGGCGCTCTCCTACGCCAGCGCCATCGGCGGTGGCCGTACCGGCATCATCGAAACCACCTTCAAGGACGAGACCGAAACCGACCTGTTCGGCGAGCAGGCCGTGCTCTGCGGCGGCGCGGTGGAACTAGTCAAGGCCGGTTTCGAAACACTGGTGGAAGCCGGTTATGCCCCGGAAATGGCCTATTTCGAGTGTCTGCATGAGCTCAAGCTGATTGTTGACCTGATGTATGAGGGCGGCATCGCCAATATGAACTATTCCATCTCCAACAATGCCGAATACGGCGAATATGTCACCGGACCACGGGTGATCAATGACCAGAGCCGTGCGGCGATGAAAGAGTGTCTTGACAATATCCAGAACGGTCAGTATGCCAAGCAGTTCATTCTCGAAGGCATGTCTAACTATCCGGAAATGACCGCGCGCCGTCGTCTCAACGCCGCCCATCCGATCGAGCAGGTAGGCGAGCGGCTGCGCAGCATGATGCCATGGATACAGAAAATTGTTGACAAGACCAAGAACTGACACATAGCCAGTGCGATTAACGACACCCCTTTACCCTTGCGGGAGAGGGGTGTCCGCGCTTATGGCATCCCGCTATTTAACAGTCATTATTTCGTAATAGGGGCTAGGCAACTTTATGGACAATTCATCACCTTTTGCCAGGGAAGGCTACCCTTTCATTCTTTTCTCGGTCGGATTGTCTTTCATACTCGTGTTTTCGTCATGGAAACTGGCGTCACTGGTACTGGCTGTTCCCGCCGCCATATCTTTCCTGCTGATGCTTTTCGTTTTGTACTTTTTTCGCAACCCGGAAAGAACCCCTTCCGCCGATCCTAAAGACATTGTAGCTCCCGCGGACGGAACCGTAATTGTCTGCGAGTGCGTGTCCGAAACCCCTCTGGGAGTCGAGTCCCTTAAAATCAGCATCTTCATGTCGGTGTTCAACGTGCATGTCAACAGGGTGCCTTTGGACGGCAAAGTTCTGGATGTCTCCTACAATCGCGGCAAGTTTTTCGACGCCCGTGACGGGCGGGCATCCTGTGAGAACGAACGCAGCGGTATTGTTCTGGAAACAGCCGATGGGGTCAAAATCGCGTTCGTACAGATCGCCGGCCTGATTGCGCGCCGTATTATCTGCTATCCGCAGATTGGTGACATTCTGAAAAGAGGCGAACGCTATGGTCTGATACGTTTCGGTTCGCGCGTGGATGTGTATCTGCCGAGTGATGTTGTTCCATTGGTTAAAAACGGAGATAAAGCCGTGGCTGGAGAGACTGTTCTGGGTAGAATCGGTTAAGTGAGGATTCAGTCGCATGAACCTTGAAATTCAGGAAGAGAGCATTACAAAAAAAGACAGCATCAAGCGCGGAATTTACATCCTGCCCAACCTGTTCACTACCGCCAGCCTGTTTGCCGGATTCTACAGCATGGTCATGACGCTTAACGGCGGGAGTGAGGACTTCAGGGTCGCGGCCCTGTTCATCTTCGTCTCGGCCATTTTTGACGGCCTTGACGGCAAGGTTGCCCGCATGACCGGGACCACAAGCAAATTCGGTGTCGAATATGATTCTCTGGCCGATGTTGTCGCATTCGGCGTGACGCCGGCCCTGATGATGTATGCCTGGGCACTTAAGCCGTTCGGCCGGCTGGGCTGGCTGGCGGCATTCCTGTTTCTGGCCTGCTGCGCGTTGCGCCTGGCCCGTTTCAACGTGCAGGTCGATACGGTTGAAAGCAAACGTTTCGTTGGACTTCCCACACCTGCAGCAGCCTGCATGGTTGCTTCCACGGTACTGTTGTTCCACCATTTCGGCTGGCCCAGTTCTTTCAAGCGCCTGGCAATTGTCGTGCTGATTTACCTGCTGGCTTTCCTGATGGTCTCCAATTTCCGCTATTATTCGTTCAAGGATCCGGCGCTGATAAAACGTCAACCCTTCGGCTTTCTGCTGCTGGCGGTTGTGTTGCTGATAGTGGTGGCTGCCGAGCCGGTGGTAATGATTTTTTCGATCATGCTGCTGTATGTGTTTTCCGGGCCGGTGGACTTCCTGGTTACCTGGCCGAGGCGTCGCAGGCTTGAGAAGGCGGTTCATAAAGGACATGAAGCATCAAACAGGGGAGGCGGGGTTTAATCGATATCGTACATTTTGGCGGTGATGCTGTCCGTGGAAATCTCCATTACGGCAAATGTGCGATGATGGGCTGTGTGTGTCAGAGTGCCGGGATTCAGCATCAGAAGCCCGGAACGGAATTCGTTGATCGCCCTATGGCTGTGCCCGAACAAAACGGCATCGGCTCCGATCTCCCTGGCCCGCCGTTCAAGTTTGCTCAGCCCGCTTTTTACCCCGTAACCATCTCCGTGCGACAACAAAATCCTTTTTCCTTCACATTCCCATAAGAGCTCACGCGGTGCGTTTGAGCCGATATCGCAGTTTCCGGCAACATTGATCACCGGAATATCCAGCACTTCCAGCATCAGGTTGGCATCATCGCTTCCGTCACCGAGATGCAGCACCATATCGACCGGTTCTGACAACGTATGGGCCTTGAATGCCAGCGGCGTATTGCCGTGAGTATCTGCTATGACCAAGACTTTCATGTCAAACACTCTAGCAGAACCACTTCTTTCATTAAAGCCAAAATAAACAAAAGGTAGCCGAATATGTCAAAAAAAATCTTTATCATTATTCTGGCAATTGCATTTTCCGTGGCCGTGCTGTTCACGGTTTCGGTCAAAATCGCCAAGTCGTTGCTGGACGGCGCCGATACCACATTAGTATCCAAAAACGGCATCGGACTGGTAGAAGTAAAGGGGATGATCCTGGATTCCAAGGAAACCATTCGCCAGTTGAGGCATTTCCTCAAGCAGGATGGCATCAAGGCGGTCGTGCTCAGGGTTGATTCCCCTGGCGGCATTGTGGCCCCCTCGCAGGAAATCTACGAAGAAGTTAAAAAGTTTGCCGCCAAAAAGAAAATCATCGTCTCGATGGGCAGTCTGGCGGCTTCGGGCGGCTACTACATCTCTGCGCCGGCGACCATGATCTACGCCAACCCCGGCACGATTACCGCCAGCATCGGTGTCATTCTCAAGTTGTCAAACATCGAGGCGCTGATGGATAAGATCGGCATCAAGTCCCATACGCTCAAAACAGGAAAATACAAGGACTCCGGATCGCCGTTGAGAAAATTTTCGCCAGAAGACCGGGCCATGCTGCAGTCCGTGATTGATAATACCCATGAACAGTTTATCAGGGCGGTGGCGGAAGGGCGCAAGCTGCCGATCGACGATGTCAGGAAAATCGCCGATGGCCGGATTCTCTCCGGGGAACAGGCCAAGGGAGTAAAACTGGTTGACCGCTTGGGCACCTTGCAGGACGCGATCGAGGAGGCCGGAAAGCAGGCCGGCATCAAGGGTGAGCCGGAAGTGCTTCTGCCGCCGAAGAAAAAAATGAACTATCTGGATATTCTCAGCGGCGGGGTTGAGGAAAAGTTCGAGGGGACATTGAAGAGCGCCCTGGGTGGCATGAGGCTGATGTACGAGTAGGATTTATCGGTCTCTGGCCGCGCTGTAGCGCTGATTGCCGGCTGCAGGTATTGTGATTCTATGGCAAAAACATGTGTTGACTTGTAGCACAGAAAAAGTATCATTATCTGTGTGATTTCCTTGGAGGCCCAATATGGCGCGAGCAACAGTTACGCTACCACAGGATCTGCTGAATGAGCTTTTGTCGCTGGTTGACGCCAAAAGCAAGACCGAGGCGGTCATTACCGCTGTAAAGGATGAGATCCGTCTGCGTCGTGCAGCCCGCATCAAGGGAATGGCCGGGAAGATGGAGTTCACCGCCGCTGCCGAAGAATTACGCCATGGAGATCCGCGACTTGGCTAGGGTCTTGGTGGATACCTCGGTCTGGATCGAGTTCTTCCGCAAAAACGAGCCGTACTACAGCATCGTGACGCGCCTGATCGATGACGAGCAGGTGTATTATTGTGGTATTATTCTGGCGGAGCTGATGCAGGGGGCCAAATCGGAAAAAGAACTGGCCGTGCTTGACGATTTCACAGGAGTTTTTCCTTTTATTGCAGAAACATCCCGCTTATGGGCTACAGCCGGGAAGCTTGCATTTCAATTGCGCCGCAAGGGTGTGACCATCGGCCTGTCGGACTGCTTCATCGCCGTTGCAGCCGCATCGGTTCATGCACCGGTGGCAACTCTTGACAGCCATTTCCATTTACTCGCCAAACCTGCCAAAATAGTTCTCTATCCGTTGTTGTAATCAATCTATTGCACCACCAGATGCTCCACTGTCAAAGAGCCTTTCCCCACTGTAATTGATCCGCGCAGGATAGTGTTACCGCCATTGGAAGTATAATCGGCATTGAATCCCCCTTTGATTGTGACGGCAATACTTTTGTTCAGGAGAAGATTTTCGGTAAAATCGGTTCCCCATGTCTTGATCACTGCGGGCACTGTGGTGGCAAGGTAAGCGACGTTGATTGCCGGATAGTATTTCAGAGTACGCTATGGTCATTATCCTTGTCGAAGGTGGCGATGATGGCTTTGTCTGCATCCATGGTCAGTTGGCAGTCACCGTTGGCGGCAACATAGTAGCCTGACCATCCTTTGAATAGTGAGTATTGGTCTGTGTTATCCTGCAGGGTTACGGCGGTGAAAGGATCGAACAAGGCAGAACAGTTGGAGTTACAGGCGGTATTTCAGCTTGGTGGAAAATTCGCGGGTAATCACATGACAGAGAAAAAGCTCGAATTCACGTTTGCGAGCCCGGCGTATCAGTCTGGCGCAGATACCTTCCGCCACAAAGGCGGCAAAATAGACATTGGTATCGAAGACAACTCTCACGAGAGCGCCTTGAACACATCATCCTCGGTGACGATACCCAGCTTTTTCGCCCGGCGAGTCATGCTTTTCTTAAGAGAATTAAAACGAACATCCCAGAGATAGAGTGCTAGCGACTCTTTGATGGTATCGCTTTTGCTCCGACCCGTTTCCATGGCGAATGATTCAAGCTCATGTGAAATTTGCTCGGGAAAACTGACTGACATGACTGATCGCATATCATACTCCTGTAGTGGATTTTGCTACATTATAGCATGCTGTTCACAATTGTAAGCATGGCCGCATCATCACCGTGAATTGCAATAAAATGATTGACAGGACCAGACTCTGCCATTAAATTGAATGTCAAGTTCAATAAGGGGGGCGCATGATACTGGAAAAGAAAAAAGCCTTCAACCGTTTCGCCGCCAGCAAGGGGTTGCGCTCCACCCGCCAGAGGGACGTGATTCTCGATATTTTTCTTTCGACCCACCAGCATGTCAGTGTTGAAGAACTCTATCTGAAGATCAAAACCAGCAATCCCGGCATCGGCCACGCCACGGTTTACCGTACGCTCAAGCTGTTTGTGGAGTCCGGTCTGGCTCGGGAAATTCTTTTGCATGACGGCCAGACCCGCTATGAACATGTGATGGCCGGCGAACACCATGACCACCTGGTCTGTACCGGATGCAACAGCATCATCGAGTTCGAAAACGAAACGATAGAGAAGCTGCAGGATGAAATCGCCGCTTTACATGGCTTCATGATCAGAAGCCATAAGCTGGAAATCTACGGCCTCTGTTCTGATTGCAGAACAACCAAGTCCTGACGCGCAATTAGGACTTTTTTTTGAGAGACCATTGAAAATGAAAATCAAAAGCATAAAAGGGATGTAACGATGTCGTCAAGCAGCAATAATTCCTCCTCTGAACCGGCAGGCCGAGCCGGTGTTCGCCGGGTAGCCCTGGTGGGTAATCCCAATGTCGGGAAAAGCGTGCTCTTCAATGCCTTGACCGGGGCCTATGTCACGGTCTCCAACTATCCCGGAACATCTGTCGAGGTTTCGCGCGGCAACTCCACGATTGAAGGTGAATCCTGGCAGGTGATCGATACGCCCGGCATGTATTCGATCCACACGATAACCGAAGAAGAGCGGGTTGCCCGCGAAATCCTGCTGCATGAGACCCCCGACGTTGTTGTGCATGTCCTGGATGCCCGCAATCTGGAGCGCATGCTGGCCATGACGGTTCAGTTGATCGAGGCTGAACTGCCGGTGATACTGGTCGTCAACATCATGGATGAGGCCGAGCGGATGGGGCTGAAAATCGATCTGGAACTGCTGCAAAAGCGTCTGGGCATCCCGGTGATCGGGGCTGCCACCGCCCGTAACCGCGGTGTGGATGCTATTCGTGCGGCCATTGCCGGGTATAAACGCCAGGGTGATGCCAGGAGGCGCTTCCCCTATAGCCGCCTGTTGGAACAAGACATAAATGAGATTGCCGGGATGATGACCGGAGAATATATCCTTTCCCGTCGATCTTTGGCGATGCTGCTTTTGCAGCAGGACGAGGAGATCATTGAGATCGTACGTCATCGTGAAGGGGAGGGCTACCCGGTGCTGGAGGAGCTGGCGCGTGAGATATCCTTCAAGCGCCGTGGTTCGTTTCATCTCAATCTGTCGCTGGAACGTAACGAGATCGCCAAGGATCTGTTGAACGGTGTCTTCGTGGCTCCCGACAAACGGGTCGTAACCTGGGCCGAACGGCTGTCCAACTGGTCGGTCAAGCCGCTGACCGGCGTTCCGATGCTTCTGATCGTGCTCTATTTCGGACTCTACAAGTTTGTGGGACAGTTCGGTGCCGGAACGGTCGTGGACCTGCTGGAAAAACGTTTTTTTGTGGATATGGTCAATCCCTGGGTGATCGGTCTGGTCAAGAAAATTGTTCCATGGGAGATCGTTCAGGAGCTGATCGTCGGCGAATACGGCATCATCACGCTCGGCATCAGATATGCGGTCGGCATTATTCTGCCGATCGTGGCAACCTTCTTCATCTTCTTCTCCTTTCTGGAGGATACCGGATATTTCCCGCGTCTGGCGCTATTGGTGGACCGGGTATTCAAGTATTTCGGCCTGACGGGGAGGGCGGTGATCCCGATGGTGCTTGGTTTTGGCTGTGATACGATGGCCACGATGGTGACCCGTACCCTGGAGACGGTTCGTGAGCGAGTGATTGCGACGGTCCTGCTGGCACTGGCGATTCCCTGTTCGGCCCAGCTGGGAGTGATCATCGCGCTGCTTTCCAAGGCTCCCGGCGCACTGGCGGTGTGGAGCGTGTGTCTGCTGCTGATCTTCATTGCGGTCGGTCTGCTGGCCGCCCGGATTCTTCCCGGTGAGGCGCCGATGTTTTACATGGAGCTGCCTCCGATGAGGCTGCCGCAGTTTTCGAACGTGCTGACAAAAACCTATACCCGTATGCAGTGGTATTTTCTGGAAATTCTGCCATTATTCGTACTGGCCTCGGTATTGCTCTGGTTGGGCAAGGTGACCGGTTTCTTTGAAAAGGCCATAGATGCGATGACGCCGGTGATGGCCTCGCTCGGGCTGCCCAGGGAAGCCGCGGTAGCCTTCATCTTCGGCTTTTTCAGGCGCGACTACGGCGCCGCTGGCCTGTACGACCTGCAGACCAAGGGGCTGATGGATGCGCGGCAACTGACGGTGGCTGCCGTCACGCTGACCCTGTTTATCCCTTGCGTGGCCCAGTTCCTGGTGATGAAGAACGAACGGGGCTGGAGGGTGGCCGGTGGTATCGGCCTGTTCGTGAGCCTGCTGGCGTTCGGTAGCGGTTATCTGCTGAATCAGTTGTTGCTGGTAACCGGACTGTTGGCATGATCTGCGGATTCTGCGGGTACACATTCGACGAAAAGGATGGTAAACAGGGCTGCGGCGGTTGTTCCGGTGGCTGCCATTCGATCCATTGTCCGCGCTGCAATTATAAAAATCCGTTGGAACCCGAACTGGTCAAAAAGATACGCAGGATATTCAAAAAGAACGATTCTGATAAAGGAGATGCGGAATGAAATTATCCGACAAGGCGGAGGAAATTCTGGAGGCGCTTTGGATTGCGGTTGAGGAAAAGAAACTTGCGGCTTTGGATCCCCAGAATTTCTCGATTCCGCTGGATGATCCCGCCTATGCCGAACTTACCGGTCGCGCCATGGTGGAGATCAGGCAGGGGCTGGTTTATTTTCGGCCCGAAGGGAAGATCGAGGGGCGCACCACGATCCGTCGCCACCGGCTGGCTGAACGCCTGATGATGGATGTGCTCAACATCCGTGGTGAAGCCGGTGATTACAAGGCCTGCGAGTTTGAGCACCTGCTGCACGAGGGGGTGGACACCAAGGTTTGCACCATGCTCAACCACCCCACCACCTGTCCCCACGGCAAGCCGATCCCGCCAGGGGATTGCTGCGAACAGGCCCGCGCCGAAGGCGACCTGGGAGTGGTGCCGCTGACCGAGTTCAAATCGGGTCAGGAAGGCGAAATTGCCTACATTCAGACCGAAGACAGCAAGAAAATGCAGAAACTGATGGCGATGGGGGTCTTGCCCGGAAATCGCATCGTGCTGCAACAGGCATTTCCGTCCTACATCTTCCGGGTCGGCTATTCAGAGTTTGCCATCGACAGCAATCTGGCCAAGGAAATTTTTGTCAGGAAGTAATCCGGTGCCGGACAAGCTATTTCAATATTGCTTATGCAACTGCTTTTGGGTTGAGATAGAACATTGCCTGTGGTATTGATATGGCCACCCGCTGTTTTTTTGGCGGGTGTCTTTTTTTATTGATACCGGACTGTTAAGATTGGTCTGCTGTTAACTGCTGCTGCCCGTGCCGGAGTGGCTCCCGGCAATTCACATCATTGTTAAAGGAACTGGAATTCAAATGACTCGTGAAATTATTATCGGAAATGTCAAAATCGGCGGAACACGTCCACTGGCGCTGATTGCAGGGCCCTGCGTGATTGAAAACGAAGCCGCCACGTTGCGGCATGCCGAAAAGCTTCTGACGATCTGTAACGGCGTGAACATACCGCTGATCTTCAAAGCCTCCTACGACAAGGCCAACCGCACTTCGATCAACGCTTTCCGCGGTCCCGGAATCAGGGAAGGGCTGGCCATCCTGCGCAAGGTCAAGGAAACGCTGGGATTGCCGGTCCTGTCCGATGTGCACTCGATCGAGCAGATCTCTCCCGCTGCTGAAGTGCTGGATGTTCTGCAGATTCCCGCCTTCCTCTGCCGCCAGACCGACCTTCTGATTGCCGCGGCAAAATGCGGCCGGGTCATCAATGTCAAGAAGGGGCAGTTCCTGGCGCCCTGGGACATGAAGAACGTTGCCGGAAAAATTGCCGCCAGCGGCAATGAAAACATCATCCTGACCGAGCGCGGCGCTTCCTTTGGATATAATAACCTGGTCGTGGACATGCGCAGTTTCCCGGTGATGCGTTCCACCGGCTATCCGGTGGTGTTTGATGCCACCCACAGCGTGCAGCTGCCGGGCGGGCAGGGGGACAGCTCGGGCGGTCAGCGCGAATTTGTCGAGTATCTCTCCAGGGCCGCTGTAGCCACCGGCATCGACGGGGTTTTCATGGAGGTGCACGAGGATCCGGACAAGGCGCTCTGTGACGGTCCCAATTCAATTCCCCTGAGTGAACTTGCCCAGTTGTTGAATACGCTCAAAGCTGTTGATGCGGTTGTGAAACAGAGGATGCCGGCATGACAGTGATAGCCGAGGCACGCCGGGTTATCAGGGTTGAGGCGGAAGCGCTATCCGTGATGGCGGGTCGCATCGATGGATCGTTCGAGAATGCGGTGGATTTGATCCTGGCCAGTTCCGGCCGGGTAATCGTCAGCGGCATGGGCAAGTCCGGCCTGGTCGGGCAGAAAATCGCCTCCACCATGGCCTCCACCGGCACTCCCGCTTTCTTTCTCCACCCGGCCGAAGGTATCCACGGTGACCTGGGCATGATCATGACCGGAGACGTGGTGATCGCCATTTCCAACAGTGGAGAGACCGAGGAAATCCTGCGGATCCTCCCCTCCATCAAACGCCTGGGCGCCCATCTCATCGCGATGACCGGCAACCAGACATCAAACCTGGCCCGCTCCAGCGACGTGTTTCTGGATGTATCGGTCAAGGAGGAGGCCTGCCCGCTGGGACTGGCGCCTACCGCCTCGACTACAGCCGCGCTGGCGATGGGGGACGCGCTGGCGGTGGCGCTGCTGGTCAAGCGTGGTTTCAGGGCCGAGGATTTTGCCATTTTCCATCCCGGCGGCTCTCTGGGCAAAAAACTTCTGCTGCGGGTGGAAGACCTGATGCACAGCGGAGAGGGCATACCGTTGGTCCGGGAAGATACGCTGATGAAGGACGCGCTGTTTGTAATCACTTCCAAGGGGTTGGGTGTTACCGGTGTCTGCGACGGCAGCGGGGCGCTGCGTGGAGTGATAACCGACGGCGATCTGCGCCGGTCGCTGGAAAAGGGGTATGATATCCTGAACCGGAGCGCCGCCGAGATCATGAAACGCGGGCCTTTACGCATCAAACGCGGTGAACTCGCCGCCGCGGCACTGCAGATCATGGAGCATCGTGCCATTACCTCGCTGTTTGTCTTTGACGACGACTCAAGCCCCGCGCCCTGCGGTATAGTCCACCTGCATGACATTCTGAAAGCCGGTATCGCCTGATGAACGAGAAACTCAAGAATATCAAACTGCTGCTTTTGGATGTGGATGGTGTCATGACCGATGGCGGAATCATCTACGACGGCAACGGCCTTGAAACCAAGGTATTCAATGTCAAGGACGGCCACGGCATAAAGATGCTGCAGCGTCACGGTATCGAAGTCGGCATTATTACCGGGCGCACATCCAAGGTCGTTGCAATTCGTGCCGCCGAGTTGGGTATCAATATTGTTTATCAGGGAGCCCTGAAAAAACTGGACAGCTATCAGGACGTAAAGCTGAAAACCGGCCTGTCTGACAGCCAGATTGCCTACGTCGGGGATGACGTGATCGATGTCCCGGTCATGAGGCGTGTCGCTTTTTCCGCGGCTCCCGCGGACGGGCTTCCGGAAGCTCTGAGTGTCGCTGATTATGTGGCCTCAAAGGGGGGCGGCAAGGGGGCTGTGCGTGAGGTTTGCGATCTGATTCTGAAAGGTTGCGGCTTTTGGGACGAGGTGGCCAGCCGTTATGAATTGTGACCTTCAATCTTTGTGCCAAAAATGTAGTCACGAACCACGTTCTGCTGGACAGTCCCCCTCCTCGATGGTATAGTCCCGCATTATTATGGTATCGCCCGTTTTTATCAGACCGCTGCTGGTCATTATTGTAACGACGGCGTTTATCGGTATCGTGGCCGTCATCTACCGGAACGGTTCTCATAGACAGGTTGCGTCGCAGTCAGCCATTCAGCAGCTTCCCCAGAATATCGATGTCGCCCTGAATAAAGCTCGTTTCAGTGAAATTCGGGACGGTGCGGTGGTTTGGGAACTGTTGGCTGAACATGTCGAGTATGACAAGAATGGTGAGGTGGCCCATCTTAGCGGGATCCAGATGGATCTTGCACGCAGCAGGCTGGGCGGCGCAATAACCGTAACCGCTGAACGTGGCGATTATTTCAGTAACAGCAACAATATACAGCTGCAGGGAAAGGTTCATGTCAAGGCGGAGGAAGGCATATCCTTTGACACTGACTCGATAGAATACAATGCATCAAAGTCCCGGTTCAATACAGCCGACCGGGTTGTTTTCCGGCAACTACGTTTGAGTCTCAACGCAATCGGGATGGAGTTGGATGTTAAGGATCAGCGCGCCCGCTTCATGAAAACGGTTGAAGCGACTGTTGCAGGGGCATCGCTGCATAAGGCGCCACCTGTGTCCAGAGTGGCAAAAACTGTTCTCCCAGCAAAAAAACAGCCGGTAATAAAAGTCAGGAAACGCGGTAAAGGTAAAAAACGATGAATAAACAGATATCCTTGATGGTTTTGGTCTTTATGCTGTTGGCATCCGTGGCGCTGGCCGCTCCCGCCGACAAGTCCAGTCGCAAGGACCGCTCCAGTCTGCCGATCACGATTAAATCAAATGAACTGACCGCCGACAACAAGGGCAAGACAGCTGTGTTTACTGGTAAGGTCGTTGCCAAACAGGGCGACATAACCATCTTTGCCGACAAGATCACCGTCAACTATGCTGACAAGAAAGGTGATGTGGAAAAGATCGAAGCTTCGGGAAATGTGCGTATCGTACAGCAGAACAAGACCGGGACCGCTGCGCAGGCCGTTTATGACAGCAGTGACGGCCGCATCACCTTGACCGGCAATCCCAGGGTAATGCAGGGGGGAAACAGCATCAGCGGAAAGACCATCACCTACTATGTCGATGATGACAAAAGTGTTGTTTCCGGCGGAGATGACCCTAAATCCAGAGTTGAGGCCGTGATAAATCCGCCTTCCAGGAAGGGCAATGCAGACGGTCGCTGAACACTCCCGGCTCTGGACTACATCACTCCAGAAGCGTTATGGCAGTCGCCAGGTTGTCAATGGTGTCGATATTTCAATCCATTCCGGAGCTGTCATCGGACTGCTTGGTCCGAATGGAGCCGGCAAGACAACCACATTTTACATGGTGGTCGGCCTGGCGCAACCTGACGGAGGTCAGGTGTTTCTGGGAGATGAGGAAATTACAGGGCTGCCGATGTATCAGCGCGCCCGCCGCGGCATCAGTTATTTACCGCAGGAGGCGTCAGTCTTTCGCAAACTTTCAGTCGCGGACAACCTGCTTGCAATACTTGAAACTGTCGAACCGGAAAGGAATCTCCGCCGGCAGCGCATGCAGCAGTTGCTGGAAGAGTTCAGTATCACCCATATCGCCTCTTCCATGGGATATGCGCTGTCCGGTGGTGAGCGGAGGCGTGTAGAAATTGCGCGTGCCCTGATAACGAATCCTTCATTTATACTGTTGGACGAGCCGTTTGCGGGTATCGACCCGATAGCGGTGGGAGATATTCAGAATCTGATAGTTTCGTTGAAAAACAAGAACATCGGTGTCTTGATCTCGGATCATAACGTCAGGGAAACACTGGGTGTCTGTGATGCGGCTTATATCATGAACTCGGGAGAGGTGCTGGAGTACGGTACTCCCGATGAAATCGCAAACAGCAAAAAAGCTCGTGAAATTTATCTTGGAGACGACTTTAAGTTATAATACGATTCGATTGTTGACAGCCGTGTGTTGGGTTAGATTACAAATATGCAATAGTCTCGTTTAGTTGGGACAGAGGTTTACGATTCATGGCAATGGAGATGCGCCAACAACTTAAGATGTCTCAGCAGCTGGTGATGACGCCGCAATTGCAGCAGGCCATCAAGTTGCTTCAGTTGACCCGGCTGGAACTTCAGGATCTGGTTCGCCAGGAACTGGAGGAAAATCCGCTTCTGGAAGAAACCGCGGAAACTGAAGAGATTAGTGAGCCGGATGTTCTGGAAACAGCCGAGCTGGAAGTTGATCCGGCCGAGAATTCTACTGAATTTCATGAAGTTGAAACAGGTGAAGAAACCCTGCGGGATTGGGACAGCTACCTGGATGGTTATAACTACAGTTCCGGAGAACAGTACAGTGGCGACGACGACCGGCCATCTTTCGAGAATCTTCTGACCCGTCAGGGGACATTGATAGATCACCTGTTATGGCAGTTGCATATGGGACAGTATTCCGAAATGGATGTGCGGGTAGGAGAGGTAATCATCGGCAATATTGATGAATCCGGCTACCTGAGGGCATCGCTGCCGGAGATCGCTGCCGCCAGCAATTCTTCGGAAGATGATGTCATTGATGTGTTGGAGTGCATCCAGGAGTTCGATCCGCCCGGTGTCGCGGCCAGGGATTTGCGGGAATGCCTGTTGATCCAGGCCCGTTTCATGGGGATGAAGGGGAGCGTTGTTGAAGGGATACTGCTGAACCATATCAGTGATCTTGAAAAACGTAATTACAAGCAGATTGCACGTGCTCTTAAGGTAGACATCAACCAGGTATTGATGGCCTCCAAAATCATCGGCGGCTTTGATCCCCGCCCCGGTTCATCGTTCAACTCGGATGAAGTGCACTACATATCTCCGGATATATTTGTTCACAAGGTTGGCGACGATTATGTGGTGATGCTTAACGAGGAAGGGTTGCCAAATCTCAAGGTCAGCACCCAATATACGGAGATCCGTGGAACCGGTTCAATCGATAACCATGCCGAGGAATATATCAGCGGCAAGGTTCGTTCCGCCCAGTGGTTGATCAAGAGTATTCAGCAGCGGCAGAGAACAATCTACAAGGTTGCCAAGAGTATCATCCGTTTCCAGCGTGAATATTTCGACCGTGGCATCGAATATCTGCGTCCTCTGGTTTTGAGGGATATTGCTGAAGATATCGGAATGCACGAATCAACCATCAGCAGGGTGACAACCAACAAATACATGCAGACTCCGCAGGGGCTGTATGAGCTGAAGTACTTCTTTAACAGCGGTCTCTCCACAAGCGAGGGCGAGTTTCTCGCCTCGGAGAGCGTCAAGAACAGAATCAAGGAAATCATTGAAAAGGAAGACCCCAAAAAGCCGCTTTCTGATCAGAAGATTGCCGAGTTGCTGTCGGGACAAACAGTCAACATTGCACGCCGAACTGTAACCAAATACCGGGAAATGCTTAAATTTGGTTCATCATCGGAACGAAAGCGACATTTTTGACGCGCTGTCGATACGGCAGACGTCCATATTGCAGTACCCAACAAACAGGAGGATAGTATGCAAACAACCATGACATTCAGGCACATGGAGCAAAGCGATGCCCTTAAGGCGTACGCGGAGGAAAAACTCGAAAGAGTGGTGAAGTATATCGATGGACCAATCAATGCGCAGGTTTATTTTTCAGTAGAAAAGAAGATCCGCCACATTGTTGAAATCGTTATATCGGCAAAAGGTGTCAGCACCAAGGCTTCCGAGGCAACCAATGACATGTATGCGGCAATTGATGCGGTTATTGATAAAATCGAACGCCAGCTCAAACGCTACAAGGAAAAGATCAAGGCTCACAAGCCAAACGGCGATGAGCACTCCCGTCAGCTTTCCAAAAAAGTATTTGAAGCCGAGAGTATTGAAGCCAGTGCCGAACCGGTTGTGATCAAGACCACCACCGAAACAGCCAAGCCCATGTCGGTTGACGAAGCCGTGATGCAGATGGATTTGCTGCACAAGGATTTTATCGTGTTCATTGATGCCGACAGCGGAGAAATCAATGTCCTCTATCGTCGTAAAGATGGCAACTTTGGCTTGATTGAGCCGCATCGGGCTTGATCTACGGGAAATTGTCTTGGACGGAATTGCCCTTTCAATACAGGAGTTGTTGAGCGAAACCAACTATGGTCTCGCACTGACGCTCTTGGCCGGTGAGCGCGGACTTGCCAACCGTGTTTCCAGCTCGCGTATTCAAAAGCCCGGCTTGGCGTTGGACGGTTATACCGAGCACCTGCATCCCGATCGGATACAGGTGCTCGGCAATACCGAGATTTCATTTCTGAATGATATTGATATTAATGTCGCTACCGAGAACCTGGGTAATCTTTGCAGTTTCCCCATAGCGTGTTTTATCGTTACCAAGGGGTTGCGGCCACCCCAGTTCTTGCTTGACCTGGCTGAACAGAACGCCATTCCTGTGCTGGCCACCCCCCACCAGTCATCAACCTTTATTTCGCTGATTACCAAGTTTCTTGAGGAACGGCTACTGCCGACCACCTATATGCACGGTGTCCTGATGGATGTGCTTGGAGTTGGTGTGTTGCTGACAGGCAAGAGCGGTATCGGCAAGAGCGAGTGCGCACTGGACCTGGTGATCAGGGGGCATCGCCTGGTTGCCGACGACATGGTCTTCATCAAAAAGAAAATGCCGGCCGTGCTTGTCGGCCAGGCGGAAGAGTCGATCCAGTACCTGATGGAGATCAGGGGATTGGGAATCATAAGTATCAAGGATCTTTATGGGGTCTCTTCGATTCGCGACAAGAAAATTATCGATATCATGCTTGAACTGGTAGAATGGGACGAATCACACGAGTATGACCGGCTTGGTATCGATGACCGCACCACAACCATTCTCGGAGTAGACATACCACATATTTACATTCCTATCAGGCCGGGGCGCAACCTTGGCTCCATCATCGAAGTTGCCGCGCGCAACTATCTTCTTAAAGGCATGGGATACCACTCGGCCCGGGATTTTCAGGAACTGCTGCTGGCGCGTATCGAGTCGCGTCCACTTGGTGACGAGGTCGAGTAGTAAATGCGTATCATAATCATCACAGGCATGTCCGGTTCCGGCAAATCCACGGCAGTACGGGCTCTCGAGGATGAAGGCTTCTATTGTATTGATAATTTGCCGGTACGGTTGTTCAAGCGCTTTGTCGATCTGATCGATAAATCTGGCGAACCCTTCAAGGGTATTGTTCTGGTGGCCGATATTCGCGGCAGGGAATTCTTTAAGGGGTACGAGAGTGCTTTTTCCAAGGTCGCAGCCGCCGGACACAGCCTGGAAATCCTCTTCTTTGACGCGCAGGACGACATACTCGTGCGACGCTACTCGGAGACCCGTCGCAGGCATCCGGCCGATGAACACTGTTCGGTGGGCGAGGCGATCAGAATAGAGCGCAAGCGGCTTTCCGGCCTGCGTGGCATGGCCACCAGAGTCATAGATACATCGGAATTCAATGTTCACCAGCTTAAGGAGTTCATTCTCCGCATCATCCGGGGAGAAGACCAGGATAATACTCTGGTGGTGGAAGTGCAGTCCTTTGGATTTCGTTATGGCGTGCCGCTGGAATCGAGTATCGTCATGGATGTGCGCTTTCTGCCGAATCCGTTTTTCGTGCCGGAGTTGAAAGCGCGATCCGGGTTGGATGATTCTGTAAGGGATTATGTGCTTGACAACACGGTCACGGCGGCTTTCTTTGATTACTTTTTCCCGCTTCTCGACATGCTTTTGCCGGCTCACAGACAGGAAGGTAAAGCCTATTTGACTATTTCCATCGGGTGTACCGGCGGCCGCCATCGCTCGGTGGCGGTCGCGGAAGCCACCGGTATGCATTTGCAGGAACTTTGGCCCGCAGTAAGAATAACTCACAGGGATATTGAAAAGGGAAACTAATGACAGGATTAGTACTTGTTACTCATGCCGGTCTTGCAACGGCCCTCAAGGCGTCAGCGGAGATGATAGTCGGCCCGATAGAAAATTGCGCAGCGGTGGAAGTTGCTCCCGGTGAATGCGCGGACGACATAATGGCAAGGGTTGTGGAAGCGGTTGCGAAGGTTCAGTCTGAAGGCGCCATCATAATGACCGATCTTTTTGGAGGCACTCCTTCCAATATGGCAATGTCATTTCTGAAAGAAGGCAGTGTTGAAGTAGTCACCGGAGCCAATTTACCGATGTTGATGGAGTTCTGTTCCCGCCGCGATCGTATGGATGTGGCAAAACTGGCTTCCGAGATGCAAAGGTGCGGACGCGAGGGGATTATTGTCGCCGGAGAATTTTTAAAGTAGATACCTAGAAAACGAGGAAACAGGTAATCATGCTTCAGAACGAATTTCTGATTGTAAATAAATTGGGGCTTCATGCCCGCGCCTCGGCCCTGTTCGTAAAAACCGCCAGCCGGTTCACGTCTGAAGTCAAGCTCGCCAGGGAAGGGGTCGAAGTAAATGGCAAGAGCATCATGGGAATCATGATGCTGGCCGCATCGAAAGGATCCACGGTCAGGCTTACCGTTGACGGGGCTGATGAGGTGGACACCATGAATACACTCAGCGAATTGATCACCAATGGATTTGGTGAGGAATGATATGAGATCTTTTACGGGAATTGCCGTTTCTCCAGGGATTTCCGTAGGAAGATTACGTGTTGTAGATCGCAGACGCATAAATATCTTGGAATACCCGATACTTCCGGAAGAAGTGGCCTGCGAAATCGAGCGATTGACGGTTGCAATTTCTGATACGCGTGCAGAGCTTGAACATCTGAAATCCCACCTGGCGGAAACCACCGGCGAAGATCACCTCTTCTTTATTGAAACTCATCTGATGATCCTGTCGGATGAACGGCTTTTCTCTGAAACTTCAGCAACAATAGCATCAGGACTGATTAACGCCGAGAGTGCCTTGCAGAGAACGCTGCAACGTTATCGCGAGGCCTTTGCCAGTATCGAGGATGACTATCTTCGAGAACGGATCAATGATGTTGAAACGGTCATTGAGCGAGTGTTTAAAAGCATGAGCGGAGAAAAGACCGAGCAGTTTCCGATACATGAAAGCCGTTCCATTGTTGCGGCGCATGACATTACTCCCGCGGATATGCTGCAGATTGATCGTAATAACATTCTGGCGGTAATTACGGAAATAGGAGGCCGTACGTCGCATACGGCCATTCTTGCAAGAGCCCTGGAGATTCCAGCCGTTGCCGGGATTGAAGGTGTCTGTGACGTTTTGCTGGATGGCGCACCGGTTATTGTTGATGGAACTGCCGGTACAGTCGTCGTTAACCCGGACCGGGAAACGTTTCAGACTTTTCTGAGCCGCAAACAACACTACGAATATGTGGAAAGCGAACTCCTCAAGACCGCCCATCTGCCGGCTGAAACACTTGATGGTCATGCCATTTGTCTTAGGGGGAATGTGGAAATCCCCGAGGAAGGCGCTTCGGTACTTAAACATGGCGGCATTGGTGTCGGCTTGTACAGGACCGAAATCCTCTTCATGAATCGATCCGAAATGCCGGATGAGGAAGAGCAGTATCTGGTGTATCGCTCCATGCAGCAGGCGATCAAGCCGCATCCGCTGACAGTCAGGACTCTTGACGCCGGCGGAGACAAGCTGCTTGACGGGTTGGATCATAATGCTGAACAGAATCCGGCCCTGGGTGTGAGAGCGATCAGACTTTCGCTCGGCATGACGGATGAGTTCAAAAAACAGCTGCGAGCCATTCTTCGTATCAGCGCAGAAGGACCTGTCCGGATAATGTTTCCGATGATATCCGGAATTGAGGAAGTTCGAGCCGCAACCGCGCTGCTTGAGGAAGCAAAGCTCGAATTGGCTGCCGCAGGTATTCCATTTGACAACGGAATAAAGCTCGGGATTATGATTGAAATCCCGGCGGCAGTGACAATGGCGGATCTATTGGCTAAAGAAGTAGACTTCTTCAGTGTCGGGACCAATGATCTGATCCAGTACACTCTGGCCATTGACCGCACAAACGAGCAGCTGTCGCAGCTGTATCAACCGCTGCATCCGGCTGTTTTGCGGTCATTGCGGCATATCGTTGATACTGCTCACAGCGCCGGTATTGAGGCTTGCCTGTGCGGTGAGATGGCGGGAGATCCTCTGTATCTTCCGGTACTGCTCGGTCTCGGTTTTGACGAGTTGTCCATGGGGGCCGGGTCCCTGTTGCGCGTCAAGCAGATTCTGCGGCGTTGCACGCGTAAACGCGCCATTCAAATCGCTGCCGGATGTTTCGAATATTCCACCGCGACCGAGGTCGAAATGTACCTGAAACGTCAAATAACCCTGGATGTAGCCGAAAGTTTCGACTGATGTCTCTTCATACAATTTACTCCCTGTTCTCATTTGTTTTCGGCATGGTGGTCGGATCATTTTTGAATGTCTGTATCTGTCGCATGCCGAAGGAAGAATCGATTGTCTCCCCACCATCGCATTGTCCGCATTGTAACTATCAGATCCGCTGGTACGACAACATCCCCGTAATCAGCTATCTTTTGCTGCGCGGGAGATGCCGTGGATGCGGCGCCCGGATTTCACTGCAATACCCGCTGGTGGAGATGCTTAACGGGATCATCACCTTGCTGCTGTTTCTGCGTTTCGGCCCGACACTTGCCTTTGCGGTGTTGTTTGTATTCTGCTCAGCATTGGTGGTGATTACGTTCATCGATATCGAACACCAGATTATTCCGGACGAAATATCTCTTCCAGGAATAATAATTGGATTTGTGATGTCGTTTTTCCTGCAGGGACATAACTGGCTGAATTCTTTACTAGGTATCCTGCTGGGTGGAGGCAGCCTTCTGCTGGTTGCCTACGGCTATCAATGGCTGACCGGCAAAGAGGGGATGGGGGGCGGGGATATCAAGCTTCTGGCCATGATGGGCGCCTTTCTGGGGTGGAAGTCAATTCCGTTCATAATCCTGGCCAGTTCTCTGGTCGGGTCGGTTGTCGGCGTATCGATAATGCTGCTGCAGAAAAAGGATTCAAAACTGGCGATTCCGTTTGGTCCGTATCTGGCTTTCGGAGCGGTACTCTACATCTTCTATGGACGACCACTTATCGAGTGGTATCTCAATCTTGGCGGCTTCAATAAAGGCTAACGATATGGCCCGCTACCGCCCCAGTCTGACTGTTTCGATCATGGCCTTCCTGGGCTTCCTGCTGGTAATGACGTGGCTGCTGTTCAGCTTTCTGGCCTTTAAAACCGCAGCCAACGACCTGTATGCCCAAAAGGGCGAACATGCCCGTACTCTCCTGGCGACTTTTGTCAGTCAACTACCCGATAACCTGCCGGTCTTTCCGGAGGGAATCATTCCGCCAGATTCTTCCGCATCAATATACGTTCAGAAACTCTCCGACGATGCTGCTTTCACACGCTTAACTCTACTGGATAGAAACGGCAAGGCCATCTTTACAGCCGGCCGCGACGGCAGTGACGTATATTTGCCGTTCAACGGCATTCACGTGTCCTCGGATGGCGGCATTCTTGCTGATGGAAGCGGCATTGCAAATGTCATCAACGTGACGCGAAATGGCGTTCCGGTTGGCAGGGCCGGCCTGCTGCTGTCACTGACAGCTGAAAACGCCCGTTTGGACAGGACCAGGCAGATTTTTGCAGCATATTTCGTGCTTGATTTTATCATGTTGATGGGACTCGGCTCTTTTATACTCTCCAGGATAGTTGTTAATCCGATCAATAGATTGCTGTCTGCTACCGGAAAGATCACCGGGGGGCAATATGGACAGAAATTGCGAGTATCGGGCAGTTCCGAGCTTGCCCGTCTTGCCGAGTCTTTCAACGAGATGTCCATGGCATTGCAAAGCAAAGATCAGCAGGTTTCAGAACATATGGCAGCCTTGGAGCGTGTCAACAATGATCTTCACCAGGCCCGCGAAGAGGCCATTCGCACTGAGAAGATGGCGTCGATCGGACTTCTGGCGGCGGGAATGGCCCATGAAATCGGAACTCCACTGGCATCGATCATGGGATATGCCGACCTGGCCGCGGTCGAACAACCGGACAATCCGGCCATCCAGGACTATGCCCGGCGGATTTCGACCGACTGTGCCAGAATCGACCGGATCGTTCGCGGATTGTTAGATTATTCCCGCCCGCGTGTTTCATGCCAGGAAACCGCCGATGTCAGGCAGGTTGCCACTGCGACGCTGGAGCTGCTGTCACAGCAGGGGGTTTTCAAGCATTTTACAGTCTCTGTTGCAATGGATGAATATTTGCCACAGGTGAAAGCGGATCCACACCAACTGCAGCAGGTACTGATCAATCTTTTGATAAACAGTCGCGATGCGCTTGCGGAAAATGGCGCCATTATTCTCAAGTCACGGATCGAGAACCGTTTTATGCGTATTGACGTTATTGATAATGGGTCGGGGATTGAGGATGACGATCTGAAATATATTTTCGACCCGTTCTTTACGACCAAACCGCCCGGCAAGGGTACCGGGCTTGGTCTGGCTATCGCTGCGCGGATCATTGAAGGCTTTGATGGCCGCATTACCGTAAAAAGCAAGCCGGGTACAGGAACCTGTTTTACGGTCTGGTTGCCGACAGTGTCCGGTTAGCGGCATGTCTGATAAAAGGAGTGCCCGTGGGCAAAAAACACATTCTCGTAATAGATGATGAAGAAAATCTGCGGCACATGTTGTCGCTGATGCTGACCCGCCAGGGGTATGTGGCGGATTGTGCCGCCAATGGTGAAAAAGGGCTGGCATGCATAAAGGACAAGGCCTACGATTTCATACTCTGCGACATCCGCATGCCCGAAATGGACGGGAAAACTTTTCTCGCCAGGGCAATGGAAGAACGCATCTCTGTTCCGGTCATCATGATGTCGGCTTACGGTACAGTCGAAACGGCCGTGGAGTGCATGAAAATGGGTGCATACGACTTCATCTCCAAGCCCTTCAAAAAAGATGAAATCGTTATGGTTCTCAAGAAAGCCGAAGAGCGGGAACGGTTGAAACAGGAAAACAGTCAGCTGAGAGCAGCTGTCGCAGGTCGTTTTGCCTATAACGGAATCATCAGCCGCAATGTGGTCATGGAAGAAATCTTCAGCCAGATCGGGAAAGTTGCCAATCTCAAAACTACCGTAATGATTCTCGGCGAGTCCGGTACCGGCAAGGAGCTGGTGGCCCGTGCAATTCACCAGAACGGCCGCCGGGCTCATAAATCCTTTGTGGCGGTAAATTGCGGCGCCATACCTGAAAACCTTTTGGAAAGCGAATTGTTCGGCCATGTCCGTGGATCATTTACCGATGCTTCCGACGATAAAACCGGACTTTTCGAACTGGCGGACGGCGGCACGCTCTTTCTCGATGAAATTGGTGATATGCCGCCAGCCTTGCAGGTAAAGCTCTTGCGTGTGTTGCAGGATGAAGAGATCCGTCGGGTCGGGGCCAGCAATTCACGAAAGGTTGACGTACGGGTCGTGTCAGCCACATCCCGCGACCTGCAGGCTGACGTAAAAGCCGGGATATTTCGTGAAGATCTGTATTTCAGGCTTAACGTATTCTGTTTGCAATTGCCGCCGTTAAGGGAACGTGTTGAGGATATCCCGCTGCTGGTTGAACACTTCATTCGCACCTGTTCCAGCGGAGCTGATCGAATGAATCTTCGCATTGAGCCGGATGCCATGCGCTGCTTGATGGCGTATGCCTGGCCCGGTAATATCCGTGAACTGGAAAACGCGATCGAGCGGGCATCCATTCTCTGTGATGGCGGCAGAATATCGTGTAGCAGTCTCCCTCCTGCAGTGCGCTCCGGTGTAGTGTTGTTGCAGATTCCAGACCAGGACGAAGATTTGTCAATCAAAAGAGCAGAGGATGCAATCGAACGGAACCTTATCACCAAGGCATTGGCCAAGACCGGCGGAAACCGTACCCAGGCGGCCAAAATACTTGAAATAAGCCACAGGTCATTGCTCTATAAATTAAAAGATTATGGTATTGAGTGAGCAAAATTTGCATAGCTCCCGGAGGGACGGGTTCGTGATGGTATGAAATAAATGCATAGTTATGGTCGTGCTTGAAAATAAGTGTTGTTATATCAGCTGTTTATGGGTTGGCTGTTGCCGGCATTATTCTTGCTTTATATTGTCCGAAATTAAAAACCGAAAGGATTTACAATGCTGAAAGTACTTCTTGTTGCAGTTTCCTTGTCAGTGTTTATCACCACTCCGTCATTCGGCATGTCCAAGGAAAATTGCGGCACCGACTGTAAAAAATGCCATACCCTATCCAGCAAGGAAGCTGCGGAGTTGATGAAGCCGACCGGGGCATCGGTTCTGTCGGTCAAGGAGTCACCTTCACGCGGGCTGTTTGAACTACTGGTCCAGAAAGACAATCAGAAAGCCGTGATATTCATTGATTACGGCAAAAAGCATCTGATACAGGGCATGATGGTGAATCTTGCAAAACTGGAAGCTGTTTCCTCGCACAAGCAGGAACTCCCGCAGCAGAAGCAACCTACCTTTGTGGATGTGAAATCCATTCCTGTAAAAAATGCTGTCATTATGGGAAATCCCAAAGGTTCAAAAAAACTGTATGTTTTTACGGATCCGGATTGTCCTTACTGCCGAAAAGGCCATGTGGAGCTGAAAAAACTGGCAAAAATTGCTCCGGATGTTGCCATACACGTGATGCTTTATCCTTTGCCGATGCATCCGGGAGCATATGACAAATCACGTTCAGTCCTGGAGTCGATGAGCCATGATCTGCTAGACAAGGCATTCGAGGGTAAGGAAATTCCCAAGCCGACCAAGGAGAGCAGCAAGAAGGCTATTGATGAAAACATCAAGTTTGCCAATGCCAACGGTATCTCGGGAACTCCGACCATGGTCATGCCCAACGGCAAGGTTGAAGTGGGGATGCGCGATGCGGAGACGTTGAAAAAGATGCTGGAAGGGAAGTAGCAACGTTGTCTGCTTATTCAGGGTAAAGAGAGGTGCCGGGTCATGATCAGGGTAAAAACTCATTTTGCAGCTGTTGTTCTAATTTGCGCATTGTTAATGCCTCTGGCTGTTTGTGCTGCCGATTCGTCGGTCTATTATTTCACGGGTCGGGTATCCTTTTTTGACGGCATAAAAGTGGTGGCTGACGGCAAAGAGTACCGGGTTATCGATAAGTGCATATATCGGAAACATACGAAGCAAAATAATGCATATTTCGAGGATAAGGCAGGTCCGAACGAAGTTCGTGGTGGAGACTCGGTCGTTCTCCATGTCAACGGCAATGTTGTGGACAAAATCATCATCGAGGAGTGGAAACGATGAAAACTCTATCTGCCCGCTTAATGGCTCAGTTATGCCTACTACTTTGCTTGCTCGTCATATCAACTAATGCCAGTTCTGCGGTTATGAACGATTACTGCATTCAGCCTCCATTCATAGCCGCCACTGTACCGCCATTGGTGATGTTCGAGATGGGCCGCGACCACAAACTCTACTACGAATCCTATAGCGATTCAGCCGACCTTGATGACGACGGACTTCTTGATATCACATACAAACACTCGATCGATTATTACGGTTACTTTGATCCCTACAAGTGCTACCAGTACAACACTACCGGCACAGATAAGTTCGATCCGGTGTCCCGCACAACTACGAAGTTCTGTTCCAATGCCGGTGGGCAGTGGAGCGGAAATATCCTCAACTGGCTCACAATGAGCCGTATAGATGTACTGAAAAAAGTGCTCTACGGCGGTCACCGCAGTTCGGACAGTACCAGCGAAACGGTTTTGGAAAGGGCAACCGTTCCTCAGGACGCGCACAGCTGGGGCAAGGAGTTCACCGGCCGTCTCTGTTATAATTCGTCCGGCACGCCTCAATACACTTACTCCTGTTCATTGGACAGCGACTGTGCCAGCGGTTATGCCTGTACCGACAAATCCATGGAGCTGGTCGGTTTTGCCCAATCTGGCTTGTCCACGTGCACGGCAGCCACTCCGGGCACCACCAGCAACAAAATGCTGGTAGTGCGCTACCGTCATCCGGCAGCCCTTGCGGCAGCCCAGATTAGCGGGGATACACACACAGATCTTCTGGCGTCTTTCTCTGACGCTACCGAACCCCTGACCTCTACATTCATCGATTACGATACCACTATTACAAATTTTGGAACTGCCGGTTCAAAAATCGATCCGTCCCAGGACCATCTTGATGCTTATAGCACCGTGGTGGTGGCCGAATTCAAAACATCGACCGGCAACGGTTCCGAGACCTGGAAGTTCATGGTAGATAGTGATGATGGCGCCGAGGTTGAACTATTCACGACTGCAGATACGTCACTGGGAGTCGTGGCTTCTCACTACGGAGCGCACTCCAGTTGCACCACTGCTCCGACTACCGCCTGCGCCGGTATGGTGACCGATTCGATCAGCCTGTCAAAGAGCAGTACCTGGTATCGTCTGGTAGTGCGTGTTTCAGAAGGCGGCGGTCAGGATGGAGTGCGGGTCTGGTACAACAAGGCCAATGCCGGCTGGAAGCTTTTCGGTACCACTAACCTCGGTAACAACAACATGCGTACCTTCAATATATCTGCTTCAAACCAGTGTACTCTCTATGCCAGCGAGTTTATCAACAAGGGTAAACCCACATCAGGGGCAACCAGTCAGGACTCCAGCAAGTACCACATGGTCTGTAACTCTACACTCTCAGATACCGGAGCGCCGTTGATGAGGCTTTTGCAAAATGTCTCCGGCAAACGCATTTGGGACTGGGCCTCCAAGGAACGGCCGGTCTGTGACAACAGTCTCGGCACCCCCACTGACTATGAAGTCAGAGTCAAGGTCTGTGATACTGTCATTGACACCACCGACCAGCTGGATATCAAGAAAAGCGAGATCGGAGATTCCTGCAAGTGGTACCCAGGTTCGGGCACAGGTCTCTGGAAACCTGTTGGCCTTCTGCAACAGTACGGCGAGGGGGACGGCTCCAAGGTTTGCTCAAAGACTTTGTCCAAAGCCTGCAACACTGACGCCAACTGCGATTTTGCCACAGAAGGCAAATGTGTCGACAAGGCGGAAATGTATTTCGGCATGATGACCACCTCATATACCAAGAACACAAGTGGTGGGGTCTTGCGTAAAAATATCGGCGCGATTCTGGACGAGTCCAACGCAAATAACGGAATATTCCAGAGTTCGGAGAATGCCCAGGGAAATATCATTCTTACCTTTGACCGGCTCAAACCGGTAGGTTTCAGGTATTCCGACTGGTCCTACCAGGATGCCACTGGCGGTAACTGTGGTTGGATTTCTGACCGTCCTATAGCGGAAGGGGAGTGCCGCAGTTGGGGTAACCCGATTGCCGAGATGATGTATGAATCGCTACGCTATTATGCCGGCCGGTTGGCCCCGACCAGTGATTTTACCTATTCAACTTCTCAGGACTCCGGTTTAAGTTTGTCCAAGCCTGACTGGGGCTACAAGGATGGCAGTACAGCCAAGCCGCTTTATGACATATATCCGGGATGTGCCAAGCCGTTCATCCTTCTGCTTTCAGACACCAATACCAGTTACGACTCCGATCAGATACCCGGCAGCTCGTTCAAGAAGCCGGACAATACCAGCTTTGCTGAAGATACACCTGTTCTGTTGAAGTTGGGAGAGACACAGAGTTCAGGACGTACTCTGCTTAACGACCTGGCCTACACAATCGGCCAGACCGAAAACATTACCGGTAACAGTTGGTACATCGGCGAGAACGGCACACTCAAGGACTTTCTATGCACCGGTAAATCCGCTGCTAACTTCAGTCTGTTACGGGGAATGTGTCCCGAAGAGCCGACCAAGATGGGCAGTTATTATTCAGCTGCTTTGTCTTACTACGGCAAAACCAAGTTCAAGTCCATTACCGGCAAACCCGACGTCAACACTTTTGTGGTGGCGCTCTCATCGCCATTTTCGGATCTGCAGATTAAAACCAGTAGCGGCACAGTCTCGATATTGCCGACAGCCAAGTCTGTCAGCGGCTGTGCCAGTGTTAACGGTGGCTGTGCCCAGCGCATGAACCTGACCTATGATGCTACCTATGGTATGCAGCTTACCCAGAAGAGTCCTGCTGATACGGCCGCTTACTGCCCGACCAATACCATTGTTGATTACTATGTTGACGACATCCGTTACGACAGCAGCAATAATGTGATCTATGCCCTGTTCCGGATCAACTATGAGGATGTGGAGCAGGGTGCCGACCACGACATGGACTCCATTGTAAAATACGAAGTCTGTACCGCAACTGCCGCCACAGATGGCTACGGATCCTGTGGCAGCAGCACCCTGGCTGCCAACCAGATCGAGATAAAACTGGTGTCGGACTATGCCGCCGGTTGTATCGACCAAGTTATGGGATTTGTCATATCCGGAACAACTGAAGATGGAGTCTATCTGCCAGTAAAGGACAAGGATGTTGGATCCACTGACGGCGATACCCCGGCTGTAGTAGCCGATATGCCGTTGACCTGGAGCAAGGAGTTTACCATAGGGACCACATCCACTGCCAAGTCGCTCAAAAATCCTCTCTGGTATGCTGCCAAGTGGGGCGGTTTTGAGGACAAAAACGGCAACAATACCCCGGATTTGAGGGAGGAATGGGCCAAGGATTGCACCGCTGCTGATATTAACCAGTGTAATCCGGACAACTATTATCAGGTCGTAAATCCTTTGAAATTGCGTCGCCAGCTCAACAAGGCGCTGACTGACATCCTTCGCAGGGTAACATCAGGAACCGCGGCTTCAATCCTCAACAACAGCGAAGGAAGCGGCGCCAACCTGTTGCAGGCCGTTTTTTACCCGGCCAAGTCTTTTGATGCCAATACCGAAACCCAGTGGATCGGGGAAATACAGAACCTGTGGTATTTCCTGGATCCGGCACTGCAGAAAACATCTATCCGCGAGGACTCAAATCTTAATAACACTTTGAATCTGAAGACAGATAAGGTAGCCCAGTTTTATTTCGATCCGACCGAAAACAAAACCCTTGTCAAACTGTTCTCTGATGTGAATGGTGATGGAGCCGCTGATTCATCAACGCCTGACAGTACAGTTACTCCCGATGAAGTCAGAAGTTTGTGGAAAGCCGGGCGATTGTTGTGGGAGCGCAATGTTTCAACCGATCCGAGAACCATTTATACCGGTTATAACTCCACCTTCGGCAATGAGCCGCAAAAATTCAGCAATCTTGCTGTTGACGGGTATTTTAATACCTGGCCCAATACCTGGAATATTTTGCAGATTCCTGCAGGAACAAATGCGGAGCGCGAGGCTCTGGCCACAAAGCTGATCGCGTTTACCCATGGCACGGATCAGGCAACTGATAGCGCAGCCCCTTGCCTGAACAGCGATTGCAAATACCGTTCTCGCAAGGTGACCCTGCTTGACTGTAACACCGGTATCAATTCAGGCCGTGTGCCGGACGGAGTATGCAATCGTGAGTGGAAGCTTGGAGATATTATTTCATCCACTCCAAAGCTTATCTCCAATGTAGCGCTTAACCAGTACAATCTTTCTCCGCCACGAGGTTACAACGACACCAGCTACAAGATGTTTACGGAGAACAGTATCTATAAGCACCGTGGGATGGTTGTTGTAGGTGGGAACGACGGTATGCTACATGCTTTCAGGCTTGGAGTTTTGAAGGAACTAAATTCAAAATATGACAAGGCTCAGATGAATGATGCGACCGATAATCTGGCTGATGCAGCGGATAAACTGGGTCGTGAAGAGTGGGCTTTCATCCCAAAAAATACGCTTCCCTACCTGCGTTATCTCAGCGAAACCGGTTACAGTCATCTTTATTATGTTGACCGGACTCCGACCGTTTTTGATGCCAGCATTGGAAAGCCGGCAACATGTGCCACGGATTACTCGGCTTGTGCAAAGTCCGCCGACGGTTCCACCTGGCGGACGATCGTAATCGGCGGTATGGGGATAGGGGGAGCTTCGCGAGATACGGCCAATGCATGCTCTTCATCTACTGATTGCGTTAAAAACCCCCTTGCTGGAAGCGGTTATTCATCATATTTTGCACTCGATGTGACTGACCCGGCAAATCCCAAGTACCTTTGGGAGTTCGCAGGCGACCCTGCCGGCCTGGGTTCACTGGGGTACAGCACTACAGGGCCAGCTATTGTGCGTATTTCGAAGAAAGATGCTGCCGGTAAACCGGATAATTTCAAAAATGGCAAATGGTTTGCGGTTTTTGCTTCAGGTCCGACCGGACCGATCGATACCACCGCGCACCAATTCAAGGGGCAGTCGGATCAGAACCTGAAAATTTTTATCGTCGATATCGGGACCGGGGCTTTAGTCAAAACCATTGATACCGGTTTGGCAAATGCATATGCCGGATCACTTGCCTCAAGCTGGATAGATGCTGACAGGTCCAGTCCTGTTTCAAACGGATACTACAGTGATGATGCAATTTATATCGGATATGTGCAGAAGGATACCAGTGTGACTCCCAATACCTGGACGAAGGGAGGCGTTTTGAGGCTTCTGACACGAGAGAGTGACGAGCCGGACAGCGCAACTGTTGCAAAACAATGGTCTGTTAGCACCCTGATATCCGGTACCGGACCGGTTACCACGTCTGTCACCAAGCTTCAGGACAGAAACAACAAGACAATGTGGGTATATTTCGGCACGGGACGCTTTTTCTACAAGGCGGATGACCCGTCTACCGGAACCAGCCAGAAACTCTACGGCGTCAAGGAACCATGCTACTCCACCTCCACAAGGTCGATGATGACAGCAGTTGCTGGCGGGACAATTAACGATATCGACCAGACTTGTACAGACACGGTGCCATCCGGGATCGTTGATCAGAGCGGTGATGCGTCTACCGCTCCGGCTGCAACACTTGCTGCTTCTGCTCCGGGATGGTTCATCTCCTTGGATGCGGCCAACAGCAGTTATCTTTCTGAAAGAGTTATTACCGATTCTGTGGCATCAACTGCTGGAGCGGTATTCTTTACTACTTTCAAGCCAAGTGCGGATATTTGCAAGTTCGGTGGAGATTCTCTCATATGGGCGGTTAACTATGCCACCGGAGGTTTGCCTCCGGCAAAATCCATGCAAGGCAAGGCGCTCATGCAGGTGTCCACCGGTGCCTTTGCTGAGATTTCCCTGAGCGATGCCTTCAATAGTGCCTCAGGCAACAAGCGTGAGCACGGCAGGCGCTTGAATACGCCTATATCCGGCGTGCCGCCGACCGCGCAGGGATTGTCGGTCATAACCAATCCGCCTCCGGTGAAAAAGTTTTTGCATGTCCGTGAAAAGTAACAGTAATAATGAGGCCTGCAATGAATAAACATGGTTTTTCACTGACGGAACTTATCGTTACAATGGCGATAATCGGTGTTTTGCTGGGGATTGCCGGCATCAATTTCTTCGATTGGCAGCGCAAATCTCAGATTGAAAGGCAGGCGAGGGAACTGCATACAGACCTGAATTCTGCCAGAATGGATTCTATATTTCGAAAGGCCAGGCACAGGATTACTTTTCAGCCATCAAGTTATGTCTTACGTCGCTACAGCAGTGATAATGAAGCTTATACGGCGGGGACAATAACTAATACAAAAAACGTTACTTATCAGTTGACCCGTGAAACCGGTGGAGATATTTCTGATGTTTCAGTCGAATTTGATTCCAGAGGGTTGCTTACCGGTGCAAACTTTTCAAGCTCCAACCTGGTGTTACGTATCAATCCTGTAGCCAGTGGCGCGGCTTTTGATTGTCTGATAATCCATGTTGCCAGATCAAATATGGGGAAAATGAAAGATGATGGAACTTCCTGTGAAACGAGATAATAGCGGCTTTACGTTGATCGAATTTCTGGTTTCGATCGTGATACTGATGGTCGGTCTGCTTGGCCTGCTGCAGGCAGTTAACCTTTCCTACAGCCACAATCTTCAGACTCAGCTTCGCAATGAAGCCGTTACAGTTGCGGATAGCGTAATGGCGGGTGAAATTGCCAAGGGATACGACAATGCTTCCACAAGTTCAAGAGCAATTAATGTCAGCAGAAAGATCCTGAGCGGAATGAAAAACTATTCTGTTGTCCGCACCGGTTCATCTTTGCAGAACTCTAAAGAGATTACATACGAAGTTAGTTGGAAATATAAAGGCACCCGCTATATACACAATGCTTCCGGTGTTATATCCAAAACCAACCAATAGAAGGCAATATGCCATGATCCGCGATAATAAGGGTTTTACACTTGTAGAGATGCTGGTGACAATGGCTGTATTTGTTGTTGTAATTGCCATTGCCGGCAATTCATTCAATGCCATCTTAAGCCATACTTCGAAACTATTCCGCAGTGAAGAGAGTAACATAGAGGGAATGGTCGGGCTTGAAATCATGCGCCATGATATCCAGCAGGCAGGGTTTGGTCTGTTTACAGAACCTATGACGTCAAACTATAACGAGGCTGGCGCTGCTCCTGCCAGCGCCTACAATGATGCCCCTACTAATGTTCCACGCCCGATTGTGGTCGGAAACAATATTGCATCTGCAACCGACACAAGTGATACAGCAAGTCTAAAATATGATCTGCTGGCAGGAACAGATTATTTGGCAATAAAGGCTGCTAATGTTGGGCGCAACAGAGTTTCCCAGAAGTGGACTTACCTGCATTACACATCGAATGATGTCTACCCGAATACCTGGCGCTCAGCTGCGGAAAACTTTTCTACCAATGATCGGGTTGTGCTTCTTCGTCGCCAGATGAGCGCTTCAAATCAGACTGTTACAGTACAACCTGACAGGAATGGCGATTACTACCATGCCTACAGTAATTCCGCATTTTCTCACCTGACTTCTTCAGGTTCATCGATGTTCACTGTTTATGGACTTGACAACAGTCCGACAACACCAAGAATGCCATTTAATCGCAGCGATTATTTTGTGTCCCGCCCCCAAGATTCCAGCCAGGTGCCTCCGGTGTGCGCACCAAATAGCGGCATACTTTATAAAACAACTGTCAATCAATCTGATGGAAAGTTGAATTATGTGCCTATACTAGACTGTGTGGCAGATATGCAGATTGTCTTAGGTTGGGACATAAACGGTGATTCGATGATAGATACCTATTCAAGTGCCGATGGGAGCCAGGTCAGTGGTACTGGAACTACGGCCCAGGTCCAGGCAGCAATCGCCCAGTCAGCTAACAATTCTTCTACGATAATCCCCAATATCCGCAACAGCCTGAAAATGATCAAGGTGTATATTCTTGCACAACAGGGGAGGCTAGATCCCGGATATACCAGTACTTCACCAATTACAGTTGGAGATTTAAACGAGTCTTCTCTTACAAGAAACTTCGATGTTGCCGCTGCGGGCTGGCTCAATTACCACTGGAAACTCTACCGAATAGTTTCCCGGCCAAAGAACCTGCCGGCCAACCAGTAAAGTAAGGTGATGAATATGAATATGAATATGTTGCGAAAACAAGACGGCATTGCTTTGGTTACTTCGCTTATGTTGACGCTTGTTTCAATGACCATCGTTATGGCCCTGATGTATATGATTACCTATGGTACGCAAGCGTCTGGCCAGTTCAAACGCTATAAAACCGCATTGGATGCATCCTATGGTGGTACAGAGATACTTACCAAGGATATTCTGCCCATGGTGTTGAGGAACTATTCCAGTTCAACCCTGGTGTCAGACCTTGTGAGTAGTACTACAGGATTCGGTGCAATCGGGCTTCAGGTGAACACTACACAGAATTGTCTTCAAAGCAAACTGACAAAGGCAACCGCCAATTGGCCCGCTGGTTGTGATAATTCTCCTTTTGCCGCAAAAAATTCTGATATGAATTTCAATCTTCAGGCATCAACTGGTAACCCGTATACCGTATATTCAAAAATTGTTGATACAACAGTAGGGAATTCCGATGTGAGTGGATTGCAGCTGGAGGGAGCTGGCGTTGCCGAGGGGTCTACTGTTTTGACACCACAGCATTTTCCATATATTTATAGAGTAGAAATACAGGGGCAACGTCAGAACAGTCAGGGCGCTCAAGGTAACGTTGAGGTCCTTTATGCATATTAATTAATAAGCGAGGATTTGTAGTTGGTATTGAAACCCATTTTCTGCGCTCCGATTGTTATAATTATATAAAATTATCTTGACTTAAAATCCAGTTGTAGTAAATGTTGCTAAACATATGCTAAAAGCGGATATAAATCTATGAAAAGCAAAAACAAAGTTAAATCCATACGTGAGTCGCGGTTAATGAGCAAGTCTGAGCTCGCCCGTAAATCAGGAGTTTCTGCTTTGACTATTGACAGGGTTGAACGTGGCGAAATTTGCCGTATGGAAACCATGAGAAAAATTATCCTTGCATTGGGTTATAGTCTTGAAGAAAAAAACAAAGTGTTTCAGGATCAAGCTTAACGGGGCCGGGTATGTTTCTTTTCAAGAAGAAAAAAGAGGTGATCGGCATCGATGTCGGCTCCAGTTCAGTTAAGCTGGTGCAGTTAAAGGACAACAAGGGCTCGTATCAATTGCTCAATGCCGGTATTATCGCTTTGCCGCCTGAAGCAATAGTCGATAACAGCCTTATGGACAGTGCTTCAATAGCAGCAACAATCAAGAACCTGGTGTCCAGTATGGGAATAAAGGTCAAGGATGTTGCCTGTTCTATATCAGGAAATTCAGTTATCATCAGAAAAATCATATTACCAGCTATGCCCCAGGAAGAACTTGAAGACCAGATTACTTGGGAGGCCGAGCAGTACATACCTTTTGATATAAACGATGTGAACATGGATTTTCAAATACTTTCGCCAGACAGTCATGATCCATCAAAAATGAATGTTCTGCTGGTTGCAAGTAAAAAGGATATTATCAACGACTATGTTTCAGTATTCAACGAAGCGGGACTCCACCTTTGCGTAGTTGACGTTGATTCCTTTTCTGTCCAAAACGCATTTGAAATCAATCATGATGTTGGTGCTGATGCAATTGTCTCTTTAATAAACATCGGCGCAAGTGTCATGAATATCAATGTAGTCAAGGACGGTATTACTCTGTTTACAAGAGATGTGCAGATGGGAGGCAACCTCTATACCGAGGAAATACAAAAACAGCTTGGAATAAGTGGCCATGACGCCGAGTCCGGTAAAATGCTCGCGAATGAAACCAATAATAAACCCTTGCTGGATGTACTGATAAAAGTCAATGAAACAATAATCCAGGAAATACGTCGCTCTCTGGACTTTTATAACTCAACTGCCAGTGACGATCGGATAACAAGCATCTATGTCAGCGGGGGAGGGTCGAAAGTATATAAATTAATTGATATGATCACGGAAAAAACCGGGCTGCCGGTTGAAACGATCAATCCTTTTGCGACGCTTAAGTACAATGAAAAAGACTTTGACCCTGAATACCTGCAGGAAATCGGCCCACTTATGGCTGTACCGGTTGGGCTCGCGATCAGGAGGGTCGGGGACAAATGATTAAAATAAATCTTCTACCTGTTCGTGCGGCCAAAAAGAAAGAAACTGCAGTTCAGCAGATCATAATATTTTGTATTGTTGTTTCCGTAGTAGCAGTGATTGTGATGTCGCTTTATTTTGTAAAACGTGTTCAAGTTTCTGCCGCAAAAAATGACATTACGGCTGCCAATAATAAAATAAATGAATTGAAAAATAAAATTGGCAAGTTGGAAGAATTGAAGACACTTAAAGAACAGGTTAAGAAAAAGCTTGATGTTCTTTCTCAGTTACGTAAAAACAAAACCGGACCTGCCCAGCGATTAGCATCGATTAGCGATCTTACACCCGATCAGCTATGGCTTACCGGCTATAGTGAAGCTGGAAGTGAAGTTAGAATATCAGGAATAGCATTTACTGAAGATTTGATTGCTCAGTTTATGAGGGTTCTTGAAGCGTCTAAAGATTTCATGGCTGTGGAGTTGACCGTTTCCGAACAGACTGAAATGGCAGGAACCAAACTGAAGAAATTTGACATAACCATGAAGCTTGAGTCGGAAATGACTCCGCAGTAGCCTGCTACTTCAGAAAATATATAGCGACTATAATACAGGGCGGTCAGGGTATGGATCCTCAAGTAGAAAAAATACTTAAATTACCGACAAAACAGAAAATCCTTATTGTGGCTCTGATAGCAATTCTCGAAGCAGCAGCTTTGGTTTGGTTTGTCTATCTACCAAAGCACAATGAACTTAATGGACTTAAGGCTGAACTTTCGAAACTACAGAGTGAGATTGACGAAAAAACCAGGATAGCAAACAATTTACCTAAGCTTAAAGCTGAATACGATCAACTTAATGTCGAACTTGCTAAGGCATTGACAGAACTGCCAAACTCAAAAGAAATCCCTTCATTACTTACAAGTATTACCTCTTTAGGCAAAAACGCTGGTCTGGACTTTCTAGTTTTTCGTCCAAAAGGAGAGGTGCTAAAGGATTTTTATGCTGAAGTCCCGGTTGATATTGTGGTGTCCGGTTCATACTATAGCGTAGCTAATTTCTTTGCAGCGGTAGCCAATTTGCCCCGCATTGTCAACATAACCAGCGTTGCATTTACAGATATAAAAAGCGTCAGTAATCGTATGATGACCAAGGTGACATGTCTTGCAACAACATTCCGCTTCCTTGATAAGAAAGAGATTAAGGATGATAAAAAAAAGTAAGATAATAGGGGCGTTATGTACTGTTCTTGCTTGCATGCTTATATTTCAGGCCTGCAAGAAAGATCAGCCATCTCAGTCAGTCCCTGCTCCCGTTCAGATGGCTAATGTCGCAACAAATCAAGCCAAACCTATACAGAAGGCGGTTAGCTCTTCATTGTTTCAAGCGACTGCTTTAAATCAATTTGACTTCAGCAATAAGAAAGATCCATTCAAGCCTTATGTTCTTGCAAGGCCCACACGGAATACTCCTAATGAAACTAATAAGAAAATTCAACGGGATGCTTTGCCGATTCACAGTTTTGACGTCAGTAAATTCAAACTAATTGGCATAATAACTGGTGGTAGAGAAAATCAAGCAATGGTTATCGACCCCAATGGTAAAGGTTATGTCATCAAGGTTGGTATGACCATTGGAAACAGTAATGGCAAAATCACTTCGATAACATCCAGTGGCGTAGATGTCCTGGAGCAGTTTACTGATGACAACGGAAGGGTTCGCAAGGAAAATATCAAAATAACTCTTCCCAGGAAACAATAAGGAGTTCCGCATGAAGTGGATGACAAAAGCAATGATGATGTCAGCCTTTGCCTTCGTTATTATGAACATATCTTTATGTATTATGCCTGTAACCAGAGCATATGCTATTACTGAAACTGCCAAAAATAGTCTTTCCGCAATAGAATTAATTAAATCTTCTGGCGATGGCGACTCTTCTGAATTGATCATCAAGCTTTCTTCACCTGCGACATATACAAGTTATAAAACTACCGCGCCATTAAGGCTTGTCATAGATTTATCCCAGACAACATCCGGAAAAATAACTACACCTATAATTATTAACAAAGGAAACTTCAAGACTGTAACTGTCAGTCAGTTTGATACCGATGCGGGAGTGTTGACCCGAATAGATGTTGAACTTGTCAAAGACAGTGAGGCTGTATTAACTACAATACCAGACAGTCCTAGCGCGTTGCGCGTTGCTTTTCCTTCGCTGATGGGTAGTATGACGGAAATGACAGCTCCGCCGGTGCCTGATTTAAAACCTATAGTTGCCGAACAGATTGTGCCCGTGTCAGATTCTACAAATATGTCTACAACCGCAGAAATTTCCAATCCTAGGCTTAAATCAATTAAAACGGTAAATAATACGATCGTTCTTGAACTGGATGGAGCAATCAAGGACTTTAAAACCTTCCGCTTGAGTAAACCTGAACGTTATGTAGTAGATCTGATGGATGTACAAAGCGACTTGACAACCAGATTGTTGTCATTGAATTCAGCTGGTGTCGCGTCAGCTAGAATTGGCCTCTACCCGGATAAAGTCCGAGTTGTGCTGGATGCCGTTAACGGGACTTTCCCGGAAGCCAACACAATTAAAACCGCTGAAGGGGTAATAATAACACTCAACAGCAAAGTGGCTGATGAGAATTCTAACACCAAGCTGTCAGCAACTCACTCTGGAAAGTTAGATGATTCGCGTGTAACACATGAGACACCTGTTCCGGTAATTTCCAAGACCCCATCGGAATCCTTGAATTCACATGTGGAGAAGACTTCAAATAAAGCAAATAGACATAGAAGTATATCAACCGTTGAAATGATCGATTTTCAGGTCGTTGACGGTATCTCGAGGATAGCGATAAAAATAAATGGTGAAATAACTGCGGATCTGCCAGTTAAATCAGCTGGTTTCATTACTATTACTCTTAAGAACACAGTGCTTCCAAAAAATCTTCAGCGATCAATTGAAACCCGGGCATTTGTTACCCCGGTGCTTCGTGTTACACCATTAATGGTCAAGATGAAATCTGGAACTGATACGAAAGTGCGTATTGCATTGCGGACTCCTGCACCTGCTGACACTCGTCAAGAGGGAGATATGTTCTTTGTTGACATTAAAAATCCGGAGGGCATTACTGCCGACAAACTAGGTATCGAAGCCGTCGATTCTAAATCAAAAACTGCCAGGAAGGCTGCTGCCAATTCAAGTGATGAAGAATTGTCTACAGAATTTGCTTCTGATTCAGATTCAACAACTAAGCCACTAGAATCAGCTAAAAGATATAAAGGTCGTAAAGTAACGCTTGAGTTTGCTGATGCAGAAGTACGAAAAATATTCCAACTATTATCAGAAGTCAGTAACAAAAACTTCGTCCTTGGTGATGATGTTACCGGTGCTATCAGCCTAAAGCTTGTTAACGTACCGTGGGACCAGGCATTGGATATTATCCTGGATACAAAGGGTCTTGATAAGCGAGAAGATGGTAATATTATTTTAATCAAAGGTAAAGGTAAGTTCAAGTCACAAGCGGAAGAAGAACAAGAAATCAAAAAAGCACTGATTAAGGCAATAGAATTAAAAACAGAAACATTCAATATCAATTATGCTGATATTACAACTATATCTGCACAATTCAATGGTCTTAAAAGTGAACGAGGCATAATTTCTCAAGATGCACGTACAAATAAGGTTATTGTAAAAGACATACCGGAAAATCTTAATGACATGCGCAAATTGTTGGTACAACTAGATGTGCCAGAAAAACAGGTTATGATCGAGGCGCGAATAGTTGAAGCCAGTTCCTCTTTTACTCGTAATCTAGGTGTTAACTGGGGAGTCCATTATCGTGATGGCTCAGCTTCTTTTCTCGGGATCAACTCTCTGGACACTGGATTTGGCGGGTTGACATCTGCCCCACCTACAACAGGCACCGGTTCTAGCGCCGGTGGAAGCATGGGAATATCTTTTGGTACTCTCTCAAGCAATATTCAGCTTGATATGAGACTGAATGCCGCAGCCAGCGCAGGAATGATAAAAATAGTTTCTACGCCCAAAGTTGCTACGCTGAATAATAAGTCTGCAAAAATAACACAAGGGCAGCAGATTCCGTACACCTCATCAACATCCGACAAGGTTGAGACCAAGTTCATCGAGGCTGCTCTTTCACTTGAAGTAACTCCACATATAAATGCCAATGGTACAATTGGAATGAAGATTGATGCAAAAAATGATTCGCCCGGCCAGGTTCCTGTCGGTTCAACCGCTCCTGCAATAAACAAGAAACAGGCAACAACAGAGATGTTGCTGCGTGATGGTGAAACAACAGTAATTGGAGGAATCTACGTTGATTCTGATAACACATCAGATGATGGTGTTCCATACCTGATGGATATTCCGTTGTTAGGCAAATTATTTAAAACAAATAATAAAACTAAGTCTAAGACAGAACTGCTGATATTTATAACCCCAAGAATTTTAGGATCAATCTAAGTTTTTCAGTATGTGCTATTTGAAAAATTACTGTGATTTCAGTTGAAGATTGATAATATTCCCCGTCGCTTGCGTCGGGGAATTTAAATTGTTGCTTTAATGAATTATCTGCTGTTAATGATATGACATTTTACGAGTGCAGCTTCAAGAATGATAATTAAGCATAAATCAAATAACTATTAGGAGTTGCTAAATGTCTAAGAAACTTTTGCTCGGCATATTTATGAGCGCATTATTGTCAGGTTGCGGCAGTTCTGATGGTGGCGGAACAGTTATGTTCAACACAGTTAATATAACTGCCAGTGCTGAATCAGCTAAAAATCCTTTATTGGCTGATCTGGCAACCTGGAGTGATGAGACCAACAGGTGTACTTCAGCAACTGCTACGATCTCAAATGAGATAGTCAACTTCAATGTAGTATCTACTAAATCAATATCTACAGGTACTGCCTCAAACCTGATGTTACAGAAAGCAACTATTATATTTACACCTGGTGATACGCTTACACCAGCGTTACCTGCTCAGTTGGCAACAACATATCAAGATCTTGTCGGTCAAACTGTGCTTCCGGGATCTACTCTATCAGTGCCAGTTGAGGTCGTTACACATAATCTCAAGTTGAACTTCAATCCATGCTCTGTTGTTCCTGTATACACTTATAATGTTAAAGTGCTCTTCGATGCTATAGAGGCTGGTACTGGCAAATCCGGCACGATTCAAGCGGGGATGACGGTTAGAATCGCCGATTTTGCAGATTAGGTTCTGGCTTAAAAAATATGATTCCATTATCTGAATCTGCGAGGTGTCTACAATGAGAAACGTTGTCAAAATAATTGTCTTATTGCTAATCAGTGTAAGTTTGCTGTCATGTTCAGGCTCTCAATATAACGATCAGGCAGCGGCTAGTGGCAAAGGTGTCGTGGCAAAACTGGTTGGTGGTGAGGTACAGGTTTCTGTTGCCTCAGACGACCAGCAGAATCCACAGGTAATGTATCTCTCCGATAAAGGAATCTATTTTGTTGTTTGGGAAGATTGGCGCAACAGGAATCAGTCAACAACAGACTTTCCCGCTGATGCGGCAAAGTTTGCCGGTGCTGATATCTGGGGTCAATTCATTAATCCTGATGGAACTTCCTGTGGCACTGCCTTTGCTATAACTAACAAGTTAGCTGGAAATCAAACCGCACCCTCTGCAGCATATCGCCCCGGAGACAAAATTCTGGTAGCCTGGCAGGATGCGTCCGGGTCTGCAACTGGCGGGTATGTACGTTATGCTTCAATTATTTCAATCCCACTTACAACTTCTTGTTCCACTGCAGTTCCGGTAGTCTCCGCCCCAGTTCAGGTTGGTTTTACTCATTTTGAACAATACGACCCTAATGCCACAACTCCCGGTACAACTACCTTTACTATTGTAGGTGATGGTACCGGTGGTACTGATGTTACCGGGGGGGCTGTTCTTACTCCATATATCCAACCCCGTTCAATTACAATCACAGGTACGTATCCTGCTGAAGACACCAACTCATTGACATCAGGACCTCCTACGCCTGTTAATATTCAAGATGACGGTTTAGGTAAACTGATAGGATCCGGCGCATCAGGTACTATTAATTATATGACCGGTAAACTTGATGTTACTTTAATTAACGAAGTCGATACCGGAGCGACAGCGACATTTACTATAAATTATAATACATTGAGCGGTACGACAACGCAAATGCCTGAAACACTCTTGTCTCGCAAGTCGCCTAAAGCAAACTATGATGCAGGCAAGGATCAGTTTTCTTTGACCTGGGTAGAATCCAGAAATGTTAATTCTTATGCTTCAGTTCTCTTGTTTGGAGTAGCACCTTTTACTTGGGTAACCGGTGACAGTACATTTCTGGGATACCTGTATCTGAGCCCCTCACTAACGCCTAAAGCCAACCCCTTGGCAATTGTTGCCCCGGATGTAATGAGAAGTGAACGCACTAGTACTATGAAGTTGGTTGCAACTTCACGTGCGGCAACTGAAGAAACATACTTATATGACTTCTTCACTAATATGAACAATCCAAACCTTGCATCAGACGATACTTCTCCAGAGACTCTGTTTGTTTGGGAGGGGGAGCGCAACAAAGCTACACTTACCTGTACTCTGGATATTTCTACCGGTACAATCACATCTACCTTTGCAACAGCACCAAAAGATGATGGCATGGTGCATGTATATGGCATATTCGATAAGGAACTAATTCTTAACACCGTCACGAAATGGATTGATTACGAGAACACCGGTACGGGTACAAACCCCTCACTGGCGGTAGATAACATAAGCATTCCGCGTAAGTTCCTGGTAGCATGGGAAGATATGCGTGGCGGCCAAAATACTAAAGTGTTCGGCCAGTTGATAAACTCCGGTGGCGGCCTTTACAACAATAACCGTATGTTGTCTTTTCAGGATAGCGCAGGCACCGGTTCTAATGATGCCGTGATTACAAATTCACGTCAAACAAGGCCATTTGTAAGTTACGATGCTGTAAATCAACGTTATTTCGTCATCTGGCAGGATGAACGTAACAGTTCCACATCGGCAGCCAATATAGATCTTTACGGGCAATACGTAAACCTTGATGGTTCATTGAGCGGTGCAAACTATGCAATTTCATCAAATCCCAGCAATCAGCTGGCTCCATCGATAGCGTATAATCCCGATCCCAACTTCAAGCAGTTCTTGGCAGTATGGAAGGATGCGCGCGGAATCAATACAACTCCGTCTACAGCTTCAGACGTGTATGGTCAGAGGTTTACGATTGGACAGCCACAGTTGACTTTGCTGACAGCTACCACACCACCTGCTCAACTTGTTCCGGCGGTGATAGATTTTGGATCAGTTAGCACTGGTACGACAGTCACACGCCAGTTCGTGGTGAAAAATACCGGTGATGCCTCACTTAACATAGATGCAATTACTGTCTTGCCAACTAGTCCGTTTTCAATTGCGCCAACCAATGCATCGATTCTTGCACCTGGTGCTTCAACAACTTATACCGTTACATATGCACCTACATCGTCGGGTAGTTATAACAGCTCTTTTACGATCACTTCGGATGGTGGCAGCCAGGTAATCGCGTTGAGCGCAACCGGATCCGGACTGAATACATTAAATATTACATCACCCAGTACATCAGCTTTGCCTGATGCAAACACAGTAGGAGCATACAGTGTCCAGATTGAGGCTGCAGGTGGATTTACACCTTTTAAGTGGAGTGCTACCGGTTTGCCGGCAGCGCTTTCAATTAATACATCTACTGGTCTTATAACCGGTACAAATCCTGCCGCAGGTAATTACACCGTTGTAATTACCGTTGCCGATGGTACCTCGCCGACCCCTGTAACTGCCACTCGCACTTATACGCTTCGGGTAGGTTCGATTTCGATTAACACAACACCGCTGAGTGCATGGACGGAAGGAGTCAGCTATATTCTATCTCCATCACATACACTCAGTGCTACTGGTGGTACTGGATCATTCACATGGTTGCTGCTTGCAAATTCCGGGACTCTTCCGCCTGGCATCACTTTAGGGGCAAACGGAGTGTTTACCGGCACTGCTACCGGAAGCGGACAATATGCTTTCAGTGTTACCGCTATTGATGGTGCATCTCAGACTGCCCAGGCCCAGTTCTCGATCACTATCAATCCAGCACCGGTTATTCTCACCACCAGTCTTCAAACCGGTATCATTGGGCTTCCGTATACGCAGACTTTGACTAAAACCGGAGGTACTTTGCCGATCGTCTGGTCAATCACTTCTGGCGGTCTTCCTCCCGGACTTACGTTCAATACCGCTACCGGTGAAATAAGCGGAACCCCCACAAACTCCGGTACATATAACATTACGGCCAATATTACCGATTCTACTGGAGCGGCCTATGGTAAAGCGTTGAGCATTATAATAAATCCGGCATTGGATATTGCAACTGCAACCACCGGCAGTGCGGCTCCTACCGGTGCAACACTCAACGCATCATATTCATTTGCACTCAGAACAAACAACGGTGGCATTGCTCCATATACTTGGGCAGTTAAAAACGGTGTGTTGCCTACAGGTCTGGTGCTTGATACCAATTCAGGTGTAATCAGTGGAACTCCAACTGCTTTGGGAAATTATACATTTGTGATCGAGTTGTCTGATCTGAATGGCACAAAGGTTTCCAAAACCTTCACCATAACTGTAGCTACCAGGACAACCGCATTAAATGTGGTATTGACTGGGGGCACCGGTAATGTAACTTCCTTCTCTTCGGTTGCAACAACCGCACTTACCGGAACTCCTGCTAACTTTACTCCTGCAAGTGCCGCAAGCATGACTATTAACGGCGTACCGGCTGGTGGAACTGTTACCCTTTCAGTAACTTTCCCCAGTCTTCCCACCAATCCGTTGTTTTACAAGGTATCCGGTACCCAGTGGACTCTTCTGACCCCCGATACCATATCCGGAACAACTATTACATATCAGGTAAAAGATCGTATCTCCGCAACCGATACTGACCCGCTAGCTTTGAGGGATTCCAACATAACACCGGGTGTCATAGATGATCCCATTGTTGTTGGGACCGCTGGAAGTACTACTACTGATCCTGGCACAAGCATTGCTCCTGCCAGTGGTGGAGGCGGAGGTGGAGGTTGCTTCATAGCTACCGCAGCATATGGTAGTTACCTTGATCCCCATGTTATGGTATTGCGAAATTTCCGTGATGATGTGCTTCTTCAAAACGAAATAGGAACTGCATTTGTAAAATTATATTATAAATATAGTCCTCCAATAGCTGATTATATTGCACAGCATGATACACTGCGTATGTTGTTCAGATTTGCGTTGACTCCTGTGATATTTGCAGTCAAGTATCCATTTGTTGCCGGTGTTTTCATTCTGTTGGGTCTGTGTCTGTTTATAACTCGAAGGATTCATGCCAAGGAAATGCGAGAATTGGCTGCGACTGACTAATGAACTGTTATTTTCAAAATCTTACTTTCTAAACTGAAAGGGCGCGTATAGAACGCGCCCTTTCAGTTTAGAAAGTAACTACATTTAGTAATAATTGGTTTGTTTGGTAAATAAAAACCGGCACTTGCGAAATATCACAAGTGCCGGTTTTTATGGCTGGGGCGCCAGGGATCGAACCTGGGAATGTCGGAATCAAAATCCGATGCCTTACCGCTTGGCGACGCCCCAATATGAAGTTAGTATTGAAAACTCAGAGTGTCTCTACTACTGCAGAATACCAGTCAGTGCCGGTGGAAATAAGTTTGCCGGCATTTTCTGCTTCCTTCTTGTTACTGAAAATCCCAAATACTGTCGAACCACTGCCTGACATCATTGAACCTGTTGAACCATACTGAATCATAAGCTTTTTAATGTCCGCTATTACAGGAAAAGCCGGAATGGTTACAGATTCCAGGTCATTATTAAAGATTGAACAAATGTCTTCAGCTGTTCTGTAAAACTGTGGCAATGTACTCAGAACTCTTTCGTTTGTCAACTCCAAACTTCTATAAACCCAGGCAGTAGATACGTGTACCCCTGGATTGATGATCAGTATCCACATTTTTGGCATTTCAGGCATTACAGAGAGCTTTTCACCGATGCCTTCGGCAAGTGCGGTGTTTTTGAAAATGAAAAAAGGGACGTCTGCTCCAAGAGTAACGCCGATCTCCATCAGACGTTTATCAGGAAGTGAGAGATTTAACAGTTCATTAAACCCCATCAGTACTGTTGCAGCATCACTGCTTCCTCCGCCCAGCCCGGCCGCTACAGGGATGTTTTTAGTAATTACGATATCAGCGCCCTGATTGGAACCTGACAGATCGAGCATGATACGTGCGGCTTTCCAGGCAATATTATCCGGTCCATCGGGTACACCATTTTTGTCACAGGTAACTGTCAATGCAGGTGAGTCGGTCAGGGAAATTGAAATCTCATCGCAGAGGTTTATGCGCTGCATCACCATGCGGAGTTCATGATAGCCATCGGGGCGTCTTCGGATTACGTCCAGCAAGTAGTTGACCTTGGCAGGTGCTTTCAGGTTAAGAGTTTGCACGTTTTCTCCCGTTGTTGATTTGTATTCTGGTTATAGGAAAAATTGGCAGGTTTGTCGAGCGCGAAGTTGATTCCATTATGGAAATGAATTTGACAGAATTACTAGTAGTATGTTACGTGTAAAGTACGGTTATTTAGTGACAATATTGGAGTGTCGTCATGTTTAAAGAAATTCGTGAAGATATAAATTCTGTTTTTGAACGTGATCCTGCCGCAAGAAATGTCATGGAGATTATCTTTTGTTACCCCGGACTTCATGCTCTTTGGATTTATCGTGTTGCTCACTGGTTCTGGGTAAATGAGTTTTATTTCCTTGGCCGATTCACTTCACATCTTGGCCGCTTTCTAACTGGTGTTGAAATCCATCCCGGAGCCAAAATCGGCAAAAAATTCTTCATTGATCACGGCATGGGGGTTGTGATCGGAGAAACGGCTGAAATTGGTAATAATGTTACTCTATATCACGGTGTGACTCTGGGTGGAGTTACTTGGGATAAAGTCAAAAGACATCCGACTTTGGAAGACAATGTCGTGATCGGTTCAGGATCCAAGGTTTTGGGACCCTTTACCGTCGGCAAAGGCGCCAAGATTGGCTCAAACTCGGTTGTTGTAAAGGAGGTGCCTGAGAATGCAACCGTTGTGGGTATACCCGGACGGGTAGTAATGTCACAGGAGAAACAGCCGGAATCCCGTCCTGACTTGGAACATGGTAAATTGCCTGATCCTGAAGCCAAGGCCATATCATGTCTATTTGACCAGATCAGGGAGCTCGAACGAAAATATGCAACACTCGCCGAAGAACATGCGGAACTGAAAAAAAGGCTTGATAATGCTCAACAATAGAGCGTTGACGCTTAACTGCAAATCTGGCATATTCTAGCCATGATAAAGCGTCAGACAACAATAAATCGTATTTTCAAAGTATCCGGCATCGGTTTGCACAGTGGACGTGAAGTTACACTGGAATTTCTACCGCGGCGCGAGTTCGGTATCGCTTTCGTACATAACGGTGTCACTATCCCGGCTCGATACGACATGGTTGCTGATACCAGACTTTCCACATTGATATCTAAAGATGGTGCCTCGGTATCCACCATTGAACACCTCATGGCGGCTTTTTATTTTTCAGGCATTACCAACTGTCTGGTTTATATTGACGGCCCGGAGGTGCCGATTCTGGATGGGTCTGCCTGGGAGTTCTATCAGGGGATGTGGAAAGCCGGGGTTTATGAATTTCCCGAGTCGGGCGTATACCTGAAAGTGCAGCGTCCGGTGGAGGTCTGTCACAAGGAGGCATTTGTAAGAATCAAGCCTCTAAACATGCTCGACATTACCATGTCAATCGAGTTTCGCGCACCGGTCGGCAGGCAGAAAAAACGGGTTACAGATGTGGAAAACGCATTCTCAATCATCAATTCACGCACTTTCACGATGGTTGAAGAGATCGAAGCCATAAAGAAAGCCGGCTTGGCCAAGGGCGGTTCTCTTGATAACGCCGTGGTCATTGGCGAGGATGATGTGATTAATCCACAAGGGTTGCGCTACAAGAAAGAATTGGTCAATCACAAAATATTAGACCTGATCGGGGATCTCTACACTAGCGGATATCGTATCCTTGGCAAGGTTGAAGCCAGTAAGACCGGCCATCACCTCAACAACCTCTTTCTGAAGGAGCTCTTTTCCGACCCCCAGAATTACAGCATTTATTGACCAAGTATTACCTCTCCGGTATCCGTAAACAATCTTACCGGCAGTTCAAATACTCTTCTGAATATGTTCAGCACTCCCGTTCCTATTGATTTGACCGGTATGGCGCTTACCTGCGGGTCTGCCCACTTTCCCTTGGCTTCAAAATATGCTGTCAAAAAATCCTTGTCTTTTCCGGTTAATAACCAGCCGACAATTGGAATCCGGTTGACGACTTTATCAACTGTCTGAAGCGGTTGTACTCCAATCATAAAATCGAGTTCTTCCTTGACTATATCGGCGCTACCAATGATTGAGATATTGATGGCGTCGCTACTGATAAACATGTCCTTACTCGAAATTGTGCCGTCTTTGACCGCTATGCTCCCTTTTATGTTGTTATAGGGCATTCCGCCCGAAACCATGTCCGGTAACTGGAATTTGAGTAATTGAGATATATTCAAAATGGAGAATACTTTTGATAGTGTGTTGAATTTGCGGAGCGTGCCATCCTTCATCTGTAAACGTATGTTTCCAAGAACACTCTTTTTGATATCGGACAGATTGCTTCCGCTTGCAGTCAAGTTGCCATGCAATGTTAAGCTGCCAGTTATCTCCTTTGAAACATCTAGGGAAGTCAGCAGCTTTTCGCAGTTCACCTTGTTGAGATCAATGGTCAGATCATAACGGCTGCCTTGTGAGCCATTTTGGGCAATTCTGCCTTTTGCGGAAACTTTACCCCCGAAAACGCCGGCGTTAAAATCTTGTACATATATGTTCCCGTTTTCCATCTGTGCTGACGCATTCAGTTTATTGAAATGAAGTTTCTTGTAATGTCCGGCGTCTGCCTGGAGTTTGATCTTATAGTTTGCACCGGTATTTGTTGTGGGCTGAGTTGTTGCTTCAATCGGGGCTATTGAAACAAGATCATCAATATCCAGTTTGGTGGATGCTATTGTAAGTGATGCTTCGGGTGATCTGCCGGAGAGATATACTCCGCTGATATTGAAATTGGACGAGTTCAGGAGCCCTGAGACGCTTTTAAATGTGTATGTACCATTCCGGATGGATAGGGCGGCGTTAAATCGTCTGATGCTTGTTTCCGGGCGCTTTTGAGCCATGTTGATGTCACGCAGGAATAACTCCGGTGATTTAATTAATATTTCCGCTTCAGGATCCTGGAGACTTTTTATCTTTCCTTTAATGTTAATCAAAGAATTTCCATAGCGGGCAGAGATACTGGAAGTTTCCATGCTGTTGCCGCGAAAAGTAAAAATGCCGTTGATTCCGCTTATCGTTTTCAACTTTTCATCGGGTTGTACGGAAAATGCGTTCAGGAAGATGGTGCCATCATATCCCATGGCGCTGAAGTCTTCAGGATTGCCGTTACCCTTGATATGTGCCTGTATTTTCCCGCGTGGCTTATATTTCTGCCACATGGACAGGATCGGCAGAGATTCACCCAATTGAAAAGGATTTGTCTGCAAGTCAAATCCCAGATATGGCTGACTGCCATATCTGAACAGAGCTTTGCCGGATAAAATCAGTGGCGACAGATTGTAGGAAAGGCTGGATAGCCTGGTCTCGTCTTTTCCGATTATGGAGCTGAAGGTTAAATCGTTTGGTAAGCCGGCCGGTTTACGAACAGCGCCTGGAAATGAATAAGATGCCTGTTTAAGATCCCATTCACCACTGAGGCGGTAGGCTGAGTGGTGTCCGCTTCCTGTCAGTTTAAGAGAAGATGAACTGCTGTAATCCAGTTTTGAGGCACCCACGATACCGGCCAGCCAAGCTATTTCCGGCCCCCGCGGCAATATATCCATTCGAACCGGATAATCGGAGCGTTTGTCCGTATTGTATTCGGTGATAGAGCCATCCAGCTTGAATGGTGATGTCCCGAAAAGGCCCGACATTCCGATCAGATTGAAGTTCTTTCCCTTTAGTTCGATGATCCCCTTGATATTGTTAAATGTCGGCGCTTTGGGGCCGTAACTCAGAACCGCATTTTCCACCGGTCCTCGAATAACAAGAGTGTTGTAGTTCTGGCCGATTTCCATATGGGTGATCTGACTGATTCGGCCGTCAAGGATGCCGGTGTCAAGTTTGAAAACTCCGGACTTTATCTTGTTTTCAACGTAATCCGCGGCATCTTTTTCAATGATACCGTACGGCACATAGTTTCTGATCTCCTCGTATTTGAATGTTTTGGGGGTCGATGCTTTGGCGATGATGCGGGGATCTTTAGATGTGTAATCATGAATCTGTACGTTGCCTTTTATACTGAATACTTCATCGATTGTAACTTCAACCGCGGAAATATCTATGACTTGTTTAGTCAGTTTCATCGAATAATCAACCTGCAGCAAACGTGGAGAAAGCGCCGCATGAAAAATGGACGGCCAGTTCAATGTAGCGTTATTTATCTGTATTTTGCCCTTGGCTGTAAATTGTTGCAGTTTCCCCTTGAAGCTGGTCAGAAAACTGAGTCTGCCACCAGGATCGGAAAATGGAATGTAACGGCCAAAATAAGGCCAGAACCGGCCAATTTCAGCCTGTTTGATGTCGGCGTCACAGTTAAGTTCCGTTTCAAGCAATGATGACTCGGAGTCCGGAAGACGTATTGACCCGGAAATAAGTATACCGGTTGCCGGGCCTTTTAATGCCGGCAGGTTTGCGGACAGTTTGATATGACCTTTTCGGCCTCGTGCAAGGTGATCCATCGTAAGCTGTAGATTGACAAGTTGCGCGGAAAACCCGTCTTTATGAAGAAAGAAGTCATGCCATTTGATGGTACTATTCTTCATGACCAAACGCTTGAATTGAACCTGAACAGCATCCTTATCCGGTTTCAGCAGGTCTTCGATGTTGAGGGTTCCATCTGCATTTCGGACCAATGTCATGGATGCGCCGTTTAAATTGATACTTTTAAGCTCTATTTTTTTATTCAGCAGTGGCATAAGGGCCAGGTGAACCGAAATCTGCCCGGCGGAGAGCAGATCCGACTTGCCATCTGGTTCTTTGACTACGAAGTCGTTGAATACAAAGGATGGCCCGAACCGCCAGGCAAAAGTTCCGGTCTTGAAGCTAACCTGGCGCTTCAGACTTTTCTGGAGTGATCCCAAAATTTCTTCACGATACGCATTGACATCCAGCAGGTAAGGCAGGAAAAACGCCAGTCCGGTGACAAATGTGATTACCGACATCAAAAAAATGCCGGAAAATTTGATATAGCGGGTTTTTATTCGCATTCGGCAGGCTTTATCCGAGACATTCTGATGCGTCGGATCCTCCGTCTGTCAATGCTTTCAACTGTAAAAAGTGAGTCCATGAAGGATATGTTTTCCCCTTGGTTCATCAGGTGGCCGGCCTGTGCGAGCAAAAAACCGCCAATTGTGGTATAGGACGCGTCTTCAGGTATCTGAAGACCAAGCACGTGATTTGCTTCGCGTACGGTCAGCATACCGTCAAGCAGATAGCAGCCATTATCTTCGACAATCTGAGATGGTGACACATCGTCAAATTCATCATCAATTTCACCGACTATTTCCTCAAGCAGGTCTTCCAGTGTGACAATGCCCTCAAAACCGCCGTATTCATCAACCACAAAAACCATGTGCGCACGTGATGATTGCATCTGTTTGAGCGTAACACTGAGTTGGGCATTTGAAGGTATAAAGCGGGGAGGGTGGAGCAGCAATTCCAGGTTAAACCCGCCCGAATCCGGTTGTGACAAGAACGGTTCCAGGTCTCTTCTGACAACAATTCCCGCAATGTTGTCAAGCTGATCGCGATAGACCGGAATGCGAGAATAACCCAGTGAATTGAAGGCCTGTCGTGTTTCTTCCAGTGTTGCGGTAATCGGCAACGCAGCAACGGCATGTCGTGGTATCATTATATCCTGGACTTCGGAATCCGAAAATTCGAATACGCGGTGCAGCAGGCGTTGCTCATCGGCTTCCAGGGCTCCGCTGGTATGTGAAATGTCTATTATCTGCCGCAATTCCGCTACTGTATATACACTGGCATGTTCAGCTGACGAATGGAGTCCAAACAGTCTGACCGTCAGCCTCCCTGCATGGTCGAGCAGTATGATCGGCCAATGGAATATTTTATGAAACAGACGCAGAGGCCAGGCGATAATCAGCGCTACCTGCTCGGCACGTTCCAGTGCCAGTGTTTTTGGTGCCAGTTCACCCAATACAATATGAAGGAATGTAATCGCGGTAAATGCAATTGTAAAAGATATTGTATGCCGCACAGCGTCGGTCAAAATACCTGAAAGTGGTATTTCAAGCAGACGTGCTATTGCAGGTTCGCCGACCCAGCCAAGCGCAAGAGAAGCGATTGTGATGCCAAGCTGAGTAGCTGATATGTATGAGTTGAGATTATCAAGCAGTTCAAGCAGCACAGAAGCTCGCCGGTTACCCTCAACGTTAAGGGCTTCGATTCGTGAACGACGTACAGCAACCAGAGCAAACTCCGATGCAACAAAAAAACCATTGGCGGCAACCAGCAGACATACAAGTAATAGGTACGGTAATGAAGAAATCATGGCTCTATTCTCCATGCAAGAATGTTGATTGTCAACCGCGACGTTAAAAATCGCATCATTTAATAGTCAAAATAGAAGCAAATGTGATATGTAATTCGAGTAACTCATTAAAATTCAGGGTGTCAGAATGCTTAATGGTAAAAAGATCATCGTCATATTGCCTGCCTACAACGCAGCCAAGACTCTTGAACAGACATGGAAGGAAATTCCTTTTGAATACGTGGATGATTTGATTCTGGTGGATGATGCTTCACGGGATAATACGGTGGAAGAGGCGCACCGGCTCGGAATCAGAACAATTGTGCATACCGCCAATCGCGGGTATGGAGGGAATCAGAAAACTTGTTACAGGGAAGCCTTGGCTCTGGGGGCCGACATTGTCGTGATGCTCCATCCCGATTACCAGTACACACCGCGCTTGATACCCGCGATTGCATCAATGATTGCATGGGGTGAATTCGATGTTGTTCTGGCATCACGTATTCTTGGTGTAGGAGCGCTTAAAGGCGGCATGCCGCTTTATAAGTATGTATTCAACAGAGTGCTGACGTTGGCCGAAAATCTGTTGCTTGGACAGAAATTATCCGAGTATCATACCGGATACCGTGCCTTTTCGAGGCAGGTTCTGGAAAAACTTCCACTTGAAAAAAACTCCGACGATTTCGTTTTTGACAACCAGATGCTGGCTCAGGTTACATGGAACGGGTTCCGTATCGGCGAGGTGAGTTGTCCTACCAGGTATTTCACGGATGCTTCATCGATAAACTTCCGGCGAAGTGTGATATATGGCTTGGGTGTATTGGCTACATCTTTACAGTACAGGCTTAGCAAACTGGGGATCATCCATTTCGATATTTTCTCTGATAAATAGAAAACAACATGAAAAAAGCCCGTCAACTTCTCGGTTGACGGGCTTTTTTTGTATCAACAGTTTAATCTCAAGCGGCCGAAACGGTCACCTTGATTGTAGCGGTCACTTCAGGGTGAATTTTCACGGTTGCAGTGAAGTCTCCGGTGTGCTTGATTGCATCTTCGAGTACAATCTTCTTGCGATCAATTTCAAAACCTTTGTCTTTCAAAAAGGCGGCTATTTCCATATTGGTAACGGAACCGAACAGTTTGCCTTCTTCACCACACTTGTGAGTCAGGGTTACAGCTTGAGCTCCCAGTTTTTCGGCAAGCATTTTGGCTGATTCAAGAGCTTTGTTTTTCTTATAGGCCATCTGTCGTTTGGCATGTTCCAGTGCCTTGGCGTTCTTCTCGGTGGCGGGAACCGCAAGTTTCTTGGGGAGCAGGTAGTTGCGGGCATAACCGGGAGCTACCTTGACGATATCGCCAATGTGTCCAAGAGTTTCAATGTTTTCGTTCAGAATTACTTTCATCTTCTTTCTCCTTTCAAGCCTGTCAAGTAGTTACAGGTTTTCCTGTGTTTTAGGTGTTCTAAAATCCAGCCACAAATCGCATAATCCAATTCCGGCAACAAGAACAGCCAGATAGGGCTGTACCAACAACATGATGTATAAGACAATCCTGAGAACTCCTGAAATCGATTGCCTGGATATCAGCACGCTGACTATTGCCATACCTTGAACAAAATACATGAGAGCAACCAGCAAAAGTATGTTCAAGGCCGGTGTTGTTACAAGTGGCGAAGGCAGCAGCATCGAAAAGCCGGATGAAATCAGAACCCAGACCAACAGGTCCGGATTTCTGAATGTGATAAATTCTCCAACATTCAGGTTCAATTGAAAAACTGTGGCTGCTTTCTTTAAAAGAGCAAGATTGCATCCTGCCATAATTGCAAATATGATGGTGATCAAGGCCGGATAAAGGCGAACCAGCAGATCGGACACCGTCTTCATGGTCTGTTTTACCAGGTCAAGTTCTTCACCCTTAACGCCACTTTTTTCATAAATTGCAGCAGCTTGGTTCATGCTGGATGTAATTTCGGCAGAAATCAGTTGCTGCAGGTTGATGCCGCTCGATGCACTGTAGAGTAAAACACCTGAAAATAGTACCGCCAGATTTGCTGCCGTGGTCCAGTATATCGTCCGGCTTCCACTGTATCTTCGAGCTAGAAGTTCCGGCATGAATATCCCGGTTACAGCGCACATTCCAAGATAAATACAACCTGCAAAAAGCCCGAACAGCGCGGTTGTCAAGGCGGTCGCGCCCAGTGTTACGATAAATGCCGGCATCCGGCCATGTATCAATCTGTTGAATGCAGCTGGAAATGGAGCAAGTATTCCGGAAAAAATGCCTATCGGCGGTACAGCCAGATAGGCGGCAAAAAGAATAAACGAGCCGATCATGCCAATCAGCGCTGATTTAACGCTGGAAACTGTGGCAGGACCGGCTTGTGGTATAAGGCTCATCGAGCTGGATTAACCGATAGCGTGATTGGCTGCAATCGGAAGAAGCGCAATGTTTCGTGCGCGTTTGATCGCCTCGGTAATTTCTCTCTGGTGAGCTGCGCAGTTGCCGGAAATACGTCGCGGAACGATCTTTCCGCGCTCGGTAACAAAAAAACGAAGTGTGCGCGGCTCTTTGTAATCGATGGTCAGGTTTTTCTCGGCGCAGAAACGGCATACTTTACGACGCTGGAAAGGGCGTCTTTTGCGAGGGCCGCCGGGGCCGCCAGTCGGGCGCTGGCCAGGGCCGCCAGCCGGGCGCTGATATGAAGATGGGGTTGGTCTTTCGTCGCTCATTTTTATATATCCTCCAAGTAATTATTCAGCTGCTGCTTCAGTGGTTGCTACTTCTTCCACGTTCTCAACCGTTTCCACATCCGGTGTGACAACTTTCTTTTCGGGTACGGAACGCTCCGGCAGATCAGTTATGTTGATGCTCTGATAGCGCAGAACCTTCTCGTCAAGCCGCAGACGCCGTTCAAGTTCGGCGATCAACGCGCTGTTTCCATCAAAACGGAGGTAATAGTAGCGTCCTCTGGCGGACTTTTTGATTGGGTATGCCAGTTTTCTGATACCCCAGTCGTCCATCCTGAAACACTCGCCTTTGTAAGACGAAATTACGTCCTGAGCCTTGGTGGTGACGGACTTGATGTCGTCTTCACTAAGCTCGGGTTGGAGGATGAAAATTGTTTCGTACTTCCTCATGTTATAAATCCTCCTCACGGATTCTAGCTCCGGTCCTACCCGGAACAAGGAGATTTCGGCACTGGTGCCGTCTTTAAAAGAACGATCTTTATACAACTACCTGGAGTAAAGTGCAACAAAATCTTTATGATCGAATACATGATGCTCGATATTTCTTTATCAACTCAACCGGATGATACGAAAGTTTGCTGTTGCGCAACCCGGCATCGCCCAGGTCCTGTTCGCGGTTGATATAGCGGCAGTCATTGAATAACTGTCTTGCGAACTCCCGGTTAACAAGTTGTGACAGCCCCTCTTTGAACGGATCGGCCTTCTCAAAATGGCAAACTGCGGTGTCACTGTTCAGTTTTTCACCAATTGCAAAGGCTTCGACTACGCCATCCACAGTGATAACAATACCGCTCAGGCCCAACTCGGAAAAGTTGCGCAGAGCTTCCGATGTTGCCGACACCTCCAGTACAAGCGATGGATTCGTTCTGTCACGAATAGCCATAAGCCATCTGTCCAGCAGTTCCTGGCATGCACTGAGGAATTGGCCTGAATATTCAAACAACTGGTAATGATGACGGCTGGTAAAGTAATTAATCCGGTTGTTTTTTTTGTGAAAGCGGTTTCCCGGCAGTAGCGCCAGTTCCTGGCGCAGGTAAAGGTAGTCGAAGGAATCCCGGTCTTCCGAAACGCTTATATTGCCGGCAGAAAAGTACTTTTTTGAAAACCGGTCATCGGCGCCGTATATGGTCCAATTGTCATCGAAAAGTATCTTAAGTGCATTTTCAATATTTCCGCTCAGTGGCGGAAGGCAATAGCGGGTGCCGTCATAACCTTTGCCATGTACCGTGACCGCATCCCCGATCATGGTCAAACGATATTCATGTGCAATCCGAAACAGGTACAAGCCAGCAAAAGTCAGTTCTGAAACCAGTGGCTGAAGGTCTGTAAATATCCTGTCCAGCAATTTCTTGTCCGTTATCTCCAGGGCTCTGGAGCCAGGATAAAGAGGAATTTTCATTGAGTTCTCCGGGATTTGTTGTAGAATTCCGAGCTGACTAACTTAACAGAAAACTTATCACGGAGGGAACTGTTATGGCTATTGCCATGAAGATTGCCAGTCACATATCCAAATCATCCTGGATTCGCAGGATGTTCGAAGAGGGTGAACGCCTGCGCCAGGAAGTCGGCGCGGACAAGGTCTATGATTTCACTCTTGGAAACCCGGACGTTGAACCACCGGAAGCTTTTGGCCGTGAACTGCTGGCGCTTGCACAGAGCCCTCTTCCGGGCATGCACCGCTACATGAACAACGCCGGTTATGCCGAGACACGTTCGGCAGTCGCAAGTAAACTCTCCGGGGATTCAGGATTAGCGGTCGGCGCCGAGCACGTGATAATGACCTGTGGCGCGGGCGGGGCACTCAACGTAGTCCTGAAAACCATATTGAACCCCGGTGAAGAAGTTATTATCCTGGCGCCATACTTCGTCGAGTACAAGTTCTACATTGATAACCATGGCGGTGTTCCGGTAGCGGTCTGGACCGATCATGATACTTTTCAGCTTGATATCGATGCCATTGAAAAAGCGATCACAACCAAAACCCGCGCCATTATCATCTGTTCACCCAACAATCCGACAGGTGTGATCTATCCGGCCGAAAGCCTGAAGCGCCTGGGTGATGTTTTGAAAAATATCCATCAGCGCAGCGGTCACCTGATTTATGTTATCTCTGACGAACCCTATGCCCGCATTGCATTTGATGGCAAGCATGTACCCAATATCTTTCCGCTGGTGGAAAGCTCTGTGATAGTCACATCACACAGTAAGGATTTGGCTTTGCCCGGCGAGCGAATCGGATATCTGGCGGCCAATCCGAGTATGGCGACCGCGTTACAGTTCATGGAGGGGGCCGTTTTCAGCAACCGTGTGCTTGGGTTTGTCAACGCGCCGGCTCTGATGCAGCGTTTGGTGGCAAAGTTGCAGGATGAGTCAGTTGATATTGCGGATTATCAGGACAAACGTGACCTGCTGGTGAACTCGCTGACAGGCATGGGCTTCAATATGGTCAAGCCGGACGGCGCCTTCTACCTTTTCCCCAAATCCCCATTGGCCGATGATGTGGAGTTTGTTAAACTGGCCCAGAAGCACCACATTCTGCTGGTGCCCGGCGCCGGCTTCGGTGCGCCCGGGTTCTTCCGCATCGCATACTGTGTGGACAAGGCTATGATTGAACGGAGCCTGCCTGCCTGGAGCACGCTTGCCAAAGAGGCCGGGTTGTCCGGTTAAATTGCCGGGAAGTTTTCAGCTGTTCAAGCAACAAAGAAGCTGGCGCTCAAACAATTTGTTGTGTTATAAACATTAACACTACACCAAACCACGGAGGAAACATGACTAAGGCAGAATTGGTAGCAAAAATGGCAGAAAGCGCGGAACTAACCAAGACTCAGGCTGAAAAGGCTCTTAATGCCTTTGTTGAGGAAGTGACCACAGCCATCAAGTCCGGCGATAAGGTAACCATGGTAGGTTTCGGCGTATTCAGCGCCGTGACTCGTGCCGCAAGAACCGGCAGGAATCCCAAAACCGGCGAAGAGATGCAGATCGCTGCAAAAACAAGCGGTAAATTTACTCCAGGCAAATCACTGAAGGATCTTTCCGCATAAGCCGGTCAAAATGACTCAAACAGAGAAGGCCTGTTTCCGTTAACGGAAACAGGCCTTCTCTGTTTATACGGAGATACACGGCTTATTTGCGGGCAAGATGGTTGGCGAGAAAGATGAACTCATCAATATAGTCATGCACACCATCGTTGTTGAAGTCATACAGCAGCTTCTGCGATGAAGCTGCTTCCTTCATAAGAGCATTCCACCCCGTCTGATCCGGCTTCAGGGCATTGCCAAGCGGGGGAGCCACAGTCAGAGGAAATTCAAAGCTATCCACTCCCGCAATGATGTTCAAGGTTGCTTTCCAGGCATGAACTTCCGGTATTGCTTCAATAATCCAGCGGCGATTATCTTTGCCATCCTTTTTAACCGATAGAACAGTTGCGTTATCCATTGCAAAATTTGGCGATGTTGCATTGCTTGCAGGAAGATCAACGACGATCCTGACCCGTGATTTCCCGTCGCTGATAACCACTGCGGGTTCCTGGTGGATGAATTTTGAAACTTCCTTGCTGAACAGCGCCGTCATGATCGTCAGGCTCTTGTCACCCATGTAGGTTTTAAAACGGTCGGCAACACTCTTGAAGATCATATGCTGCCCGGTTTCTTCGGTCTTGCTCTCAACGACCGCTTTGCCTGCTGAAGCTGTTGGCAGCGGTGCGGCATCAACAGGTTCGGTCTGTTGTTGAGGAGCAGCTTCGTCGGATATCGGGTTTGGGGTATCAGTGGGCTGAGGTTCAGGTTTTGTTTGCAGGGTGTCGGTCTGCACTGTGACCGTGCCGCCATATCCGGTTGTTGAAGCCGGAGTCGTTGTTGACGATGAAGTTGATGATGATGTCGAAGTTGAATCAGAATTTGAAGTTGAAGCTGGTGTAGATGAAGATGAAATATCGGGGGTAGTAATTGTTGTGGATACGGGAGGATCGTTTGTTGTTGGTGTTATGGATGATCCGGTTGTTGGTGCGCCAACAAATGCCTGCAACGGCATGCTAGCTCCCTTGATATCTATAATAGAGTGAACTGGAATTGATTTTATACCGTTTTCACCGGTTTTAGAGGCAAAACTAATAATTGCAATCTGACCGTTGCCGGAAAAGGACGTGTCAGGTGGGTTGCTGATAATAGCTATTCTAATAATTCCTGTCGAAGCCGTGTTGGTCGTGAAAAAACTCTTGGATACTAGGCTGCCTTTCGTTACGGTCGGCGACGCCAATATCGTAGTATCATAAGTAATGGTCAGGTCAATCCCGGCTACGCCGTCCATTCCGCTTCCATTTATGACGCCTGATTGCTCAACGACTATTGTCGCGGCAGCTTGAGAAAGCTGAACTGTTAATGCTACTAAAAAAAGTGCGGACACAATCTGTTTGAAGTTGCGAAACATGGACATGGGATGCTCCTTTACTGCTGCTGTAGATGCAATGGCAATAGGGCAGTGCATGCGACTGTAAATTATTAGCACGATATGGAGGGAAGTTCGATAGGAAAAATATCAGAAACGAGAACTGCCGTTTAGCATTGCGCTAAACGGCAGTTCTTTTCAACGGATTAACAGCTTTTGATTACATGGAGACGCGATCGAATGTTACAGAGCCTCCACTGAATGTAATGGCACCAATTGTTGTGAATGCGCAATTGGCGGTATACGCTGCATCATAACCACCTTTAAGTGTCACGGAGATGGGCCGGTTAAGATTTAATGCGCCTGCCTGTGATCCACCCTTGAGCATGATGGTCTCGCCGTTCTGTGCTGCCGTGTAGGCATCCTGGAGCGTGGCGAAATCAAGTGTTGTAGCACCCCTTACGATCCTGGCAGCGGCAGTGGTGCCGACAGGATTCACGGTGTAAGTTGCAGTGATAACCTGATTGCCGGTCACACCGGTTGCATAGGTGTAGCTTGAACCGGTCAGCGTGATCGGTGTGCCGTTAATCTGGGCCGTAACATTAAAGCCGTTGGTGTTGAAGTTGTAGGTCGGCATGTCACCGGAGGAAACAATGGTCGGTCCGGTAACGCACTGATCCAGTGACACCGCATAGGAAGTAAGGGCAAAGTGGGCGGTGTAGTTGTGAGCCGCAGTTACGTTGGTTATGGTCAGGTCTGGCAGCAGACTGACCTGCGTAGCCCCTTCCATCCAGTTGACGAAGTGATAGTTGACATCCGGGATGGCGCTTACCGTGACCGCATTGGCGCCATAGTTGATCGTCTGGTTGACAAGCGGCAGTCCTGTGCTTGCGCCAAACGTCAATGTACCGTGTTCGCCGGTTGCAACCGCGTAATCCACCGCGAATGTGTCAATCGCGAAGTTGGCGGTGTAGGTATGATTTGCGGTTACATTGTTCACGGTCAGTGCGGCGGTTGTACTTACTACAGCTGCGCCTTCAGTCCAGTTGACGAAGTGGTATCCAAGGTTCGGCACTGCCGTAACCGTTGTTGCGCTAGTGAAGTAAGGAATAACCTGGCTGGTTACACCAGTCAATGTGCCGTTGAGTCCGGCGACGAAGTCGACGGTAAAGGTGTCAATGGCAAAGTTGGCCGTATAGGTGTGGTCAGCCAGAACGTTGGTTACTGTCAGCGCCGGAGTAGTACTTACTACAGTAGCTCCTTCGGTCCAGTTGACGAAGTGGTAACCGGTGATCGGTGCGGCGGTAACCGTGGTTGCATCAAGTGCGTATGTTACAGTCTGGGATACGGATACTGTTCCGTTCACAGTGCCGTTGGTTCCGGCAATGAAGTTGACGGTATAGGTTGGTATGGTTGCGCTGCAGACATCGTTGATGGTCGAGTTGATGCCGGTGCAACTCCAGGTAAGAATTCCTGAATTGTTGGTTACGATAGATTCCGTACCGGAAGCACACAGACCGGTGGTCGGTACAAACGAGAAATTCTGGCCGTTACTGGTGCCGCAAACTCCGTCAATAATATCGAAGCTCTGTGTATTGACAAAAGTCGGAGCAGCTGATTCGCCGGCGGCATTGTAGGCTTTTACGCGGTAGCTGTAGCGGTCGCTGGACAGCACGGTTTCCGTGTAGGAGGTCGCATTGGCGAGGGCGGTGCCGACGAGAACGAAATCTGTGCAATTCAGACCGGCACAGCGTTCGACCCGGAAACCGATTTCATTTTTGGGGTTACCCGGAGTGTTCACGTCCAGTGCCGGGGTCGGATCGGTCCAGTTTAATGTGACAATGCCACCGGTAAATGTAGCCGGAGTAGTAAGGCCGGTTACCGGGTCTGGAACCACGCTGGTTACATTCAGTACGATCGGACGCATCATGTCCATCTCCTCATGGCTGAGGATGTGGCAATGCCAGACGTATTCCCAGGCGAAGTCATAAAGGATGTTTGTTACCGGTGTGGGTCTTGCCTCTCCGGTCTGCCAGTCAACACTGTTGAAGCCCATCGGCGAGCCGATCGGAATGGCCGGGTTGAGCGGACGCAGGCTGTTGGTGATGCCGAATGGAAGCGCCGGAGCCCGTGGACGAACGGCAACGATGGTGTCCATCAGCGGGCTGATCTTGACAGTGTCCTTCCAGCCCAGTTCGTTTGCTTCCGGCAGTGCGATCTGGCCATCCCAACCTACACGGTTGATCAGCTGTACATCGAAGATGTGGAAGTGGATCGGATGTGTATCGACGCCGTTGTGCGAAATTTTCCAGATCTGGGTGCCGTCGGTTACCTGCCAGGGTATCGGGGTTGGGACACTTCCCAGAACCTGTACATCCACGGTTGGTGAATTGTTGATGGTCTCGGTCGGCAGATCGGAGAATCCGTACAGGATCAGCAGCGCGTTAAGCGTGGTCGGATTAGGCAGCTGCATGGCCAAGTTGCCGCTCATACGGCCATAGACCGGGTCGAAGGATGCTCCCATTTCGTCATGAATACCCTTGGGCTCAGTGATCATCTCTACCGGTTGCCCTGCCAGCGTCACGAATTTAAGGAACTGGTCATTGATCTGATTGATGCCTTCCCACGGAAAGTTGGGCGGGAAGTAGG
>Ga0209212_1000310_pt1 | contig 98891 bp, 85 predicted proteins | sample RifGroC2_FD_183996 | JGI IMG/M metagenome (GOLD analysis project Ga0209212, IMG submission 183996) | Groundwater microbial communities from Rifle, Colorado, USA - Groundwater C2 (SPAdes) (version 2) | ecosystem: Environmental > Aquatic > Deep subsurface > Groundwater | place: Rifle, Colorado... | reverse complement strand
CAGTCGAAAAGCAGGTACTTCACGGAAGAGCTGCCGCAGTTGAGACAGAGTATTTTCATTGAGGTTCCCCTTTGTGCAGGCCGCAGGTTACGCCAGGTCCTGCCGTTTTTCTATAATCTTATTCTACAATAAATTACGAACAAGCGTTTTCCGGAGGATTCATTTTTATGAAAAGAGTATTTTTGGCCGCCCTCTCCGCCGCCTCGCTGCTGGCCGCCGCCTGGGGCCTGCTCTGGCTGCGCGGCGGCATGGACGCCGCCGAGGCGGTGCGCAAGCTTGCGGGGCTGCGGATGTCCCTGGAGCTCTACAGGGAGGAGCACAAGAAACTGCCTCTTTCCTTCGGCGAGACGCTGCGCGCGGGCACGCTGGAAGCGGCCCCCGAGCTCAAGCTGCCGGGACATTTCAGGGTTTCCTCCGTCAAGGATACTCCGTCCATGGCGATAAAGGACACGGGAGGCTGGGCCTACGTTAACAACCCGGCCGACCCGGCCTTCGGCCTGGTCTACATGGACTGCTCGCATAAGGACGAGAAGGGGAGGTTCTGGAGCGAATTCTGAGGGTTCAGTCCGAAAGAACGTCCTCGTAGAGGCGCAGCAGGATGTTGGCGATCACGGGGACGGACATATTATTGTTGACGTAGTCGAAAGCCATCCTGGACATGCCGTGGCAGGCTGAAGGATCGCCTATCAGGCGTATCACCGCCCGCGCGCAGGCCAGCGCGTCGCCGGGCTCCACGATGATCCCGTTGCGCTCATTCACCGTAAAATCGCTGAGCCCCCGCAGCCGGGGGATCACGCAGGCCACGCCCGAGGCCTGGGCCTCTATCAGGGACAGGGACAGCCCGGGCCGGCGCGCGGTCTTGGCGTAGATATGCATCATCGCCATCACCTCGGGCATGTCGTTGCGGTCCGAGAGGATGTCCACCTTGTGGCTGATGTCGAGGGCCCTGGCGAACTTGCGCAGGTTCTCGTCCTTCAGGCCGATCAGCATGAAATGGGTCTCGGGCATCACCGCGAGCACCTCTTTAGCCATCATCAGGAAGAGTTCCTGCTCCTTCAGCGTCGGGTCCATGCTGACCGTGCCTACCTTGTAGGGACGCTTCTGAAACATGGCCGGCTTGATCAGCATGGCGCTTTCCCAGCGGCCGATGCTGATGCACGGCGGCACCATGAAGGTGCGGCGGGGCTCGATGCCCGCGCCGATGAATTCCTCCTGCACCGAATTGCAGGCGCCCAGGAACAGGTCCACGTAGGGCTGGGCCTCGGCGAGCTTCTCAAAGTTCCTGGGGTTCCCGAGCTTGAACTGGCTGACAAAGACGCGGGAGAGGGCCCGCGCTTTTTTCAGCAGGAGCGGGGAAAGCGAGGGGTTATAAAAATGGACCACGTCCCAGCCCTTGGCTTCGAAGAAGCCGAACTTCGCGCCCAGCGTGAGCGGCAGCGTCTTCACCTTCAGCTTCTCGCATTCGGCCCAGAGCCTGGATTTTTTGGGACAGAGCACGGCGGCGTTATGCGCCAGCTTGCCGAAGCGGGCGGCGGTGTGCAGGGCCTGGTAGGCCGCAATGTCCCATACCGGGGAATCGCAGACGTTGAGGATGTTCATCGGCGTGAGCCCGCCCTGGAGGAGAACTTTTCCAGCTCGCGCCTGGCGTTTTTGACGTAGGCCTCGTCCCGCGAGGTGGCGGCGATGTCGGCGTAGATGGCCGCGGCGGCGGCGTAGTCGCCGGCCTTCTTGTTCAGAAAGGCGGCCAGCTGCTTGAGCATCACCGGGCAGTCCGGGTCTTTCAGCAGCGGGGCGATGGTCCGGGCCACGGCGGCCGGGTCCTGCGCCTTGCTGTAGCCTATGGCGGCCAGCACCGTCAGGTACTTCCACTCGCGGGGGGAATATTTCAGGCCGTAAGCCAGCAGCTGCTCCGCCTCGGCGGGCCGGTTCAGGCCGAAGGCCAGCGAAACCGCGCCGTAAAGGCCGGCGGCGGCGAAGGAGTGGTCCACTTCCAGCACGTGCCGCGCCATGGGCAGGAAGAGAGGGTATCTGCCTTTGCCGTAATTCTCGTCGTGATCGCAGTGCGCGTGGCCGAGCCCGTCTACGCTGTGGGCGTGGCCTTCGTGGCCCGGCTGTTCGGCTTCCGCCGGCATTTCGCGGGCGCCGTAATACTGCATCAGGCGCACGAACCAGAGGTCGGCGAACAGGCGGCGCGCCCCGGCGGCCAGGGCCAGCATGTCGCCGGCCGCGCCCTCCAGGGGGGCGCGCATTTCGGACGGCGGGGGAAAAGGGCTGCGGTAAGCGGAAGCGGCATAGGCGCCCGCGCCCCAGCACAGGAAGGCGGCGGCCAGCAGGGCGCCCCGGGGCGGCATCAGAATTCCTTCCTCGAAAGCAGCCAGAGGGCCCCCAGGTAGGAGGAGAGCGTCCAGGCCGCCGCGGAGAACAGCGCCGACGGGCCGATGGCCAGGGCGGCGCCCGCGTCGCGCACGTTGAAGAGCTGCAGGTTGGGCACCAGCCAGAGCAGGGCGCCCAGCAGGAACCCCTTGAGGCCGGCCGACTGCTCGGCGAGGAAGCGGGCCTCCGAGGCGAAATGGCCCAGGGTCCACATGATGGCGGAGATCACCAGCGTGGAAACGGCGGAGGTGGAGAAGAGGGAAACAAAGAAAGCGAAGGAAACTATGACCGACAGCTTGAGGAAGGTGCCGAAGAGCGCCCAGCCGTAGGCCTCGGGAACGCCGAAGCCCCTGAAATACAGCAGGCTCAGGTGCAGCAGCGCCATCACCGCGAGCATCAGCGCGGCCGTCAGCATGGACCCGCAGAACTTGCCGGCCAGGTAGGCCCAGCGCGGCACGGGGCGGGAGAAAACCAGGTAGATGGTCTTGGTCTCGGCCTCGCGCAGCAGCGACGAGGAGGCGCCGAAGAGCGCGTAGGCCAGCGCCGTCAGCTCTATCAGCGCCAGGCCGAAGTCGGCCAGCAGGCGGGCCTCCTGGTCCACCGCCATGACCCCGGCAAGCACCGAGGCGTAGACGGCCGTGAAGGCGAAGACGGCGAACAGCGTGAAGAAGCGGTTGCGGACGCTCTCGGAGAAAGAGTTGAGGGCCACGGAAAGAACGACGGGGGCGGCGCGCCTCATTTTACGGCCTCCACGAAGATCTTTTCCAGCCCGCCGCGGGCGGCTTCCCACTCGGCCCGGGTCACGGAGCGCGAGAGGCGGCCCCGCACCATTATGAGCACGCGGGAGCAGAGCTTTTCCACCTCGGAGATGCTGTGCGAGGAGAGGAAGACGGCCTTGCCTTCGGCGTTCAGCCCGGCCAGCAGGGAGCGGATATCGTGGATGGCCAGCGGGTCCAGGCCGCTGACCGGCTCGTCGAGGACCAGCAGGTCGGGGCCGTGCAGGAGGGCCTGCGCCAGGCCCAGGCGCTGCAGCATGCCCTTGGAAAATTCCAGGACGCGCTTGCCGGCGTGCGGCTCCAGCCCGGTCCGGGCCATGGCGGAGTCCACGGCGGCGGAGAGGGAGGCCCCGGAAAGGCCGGACAGCCGGCCGTAATAGGCCAGCGCCTCGGCGGGCTTCACCTGCGGGGGGAAATAAGGCAGCTCGGGCAGGAACCCTACCCTGGCCTTGGCCGCCCCTTCTGACGGCGAGTGGCCGAAGACGCGCACCTTGCCGGCCGTCGGAAAAAGCAGGCCGGTGATCAGCTTCATTATCGTGGTCTTGCCGGCGCCGTTGAGCCCCAGCAGGCCGGTCACCTCGCCGGGCGGGATCTCGAAAGAGAGGTCCTTCAGGGCGGTGTGGTAGTCCGCGCCCAGCAGGCGCGGGCGGCGGTAGGTCTTTTCGACCCCTGAAAACAGGACGGCCGCGGGCGTCATCTGATGATCTTGCTCTCCTCTCGCTTGACCCGGCGCATCTCCTCGGCTATGCGCTCTATCGGGATCTCGCCCATCTTCAGGAAGATGGTGTGGAACTTGCGCAGGTCGAAATACTTGGCCTCGGTGCGCTGGTAGTAGCGGCGCATCTCGAGGATGCGGTCCAGGCCGTAGATGTAGCTGAAGCCGTCGGTGGGGGCGAGTGAGAGCTTGAGCACCTCGCCGTCGGCCTGGCCCTTGGTCATGGAAAGCTTGTCCTGGAAGAACTTGGAAGCCTCGGCGGGCGTCCACCGGCCGGTGTGCAGGGCGGTGTCGGCATAAGCCCGCGCCGCGCGCAGGGCGCGCACGTAGCAGCGCAGGAAGCGGGACCAGTAAGAGGAATAGTAGCCCATCTCCTCCGCCAGCAGCTCGGCGTAGCAGGCCCAGCCGTTGGTGACCACCGGCTGGCGCGAGATGCGCCGGATGCGGGAGCGGTTGGAGGACGCCTCGAAACTGCGCAGGTGCAGGCCGGGCATTATGGAGTAGGCGGTAAGCAGCTCGGTCTGGGCGTAGTTGAAGCCCGAGGCCAGAACCTTTTCGCGGGAGGCCTCCGACATGGAGTCCGGCGGCAGCAGCACGAACAGCTCCGACACCTTGGTGTCGTCGAGCGAGAAGGAGGGGGCGTAGTAGACGTAGGGCAGCACCGAAGCCATGAAGCCGGGCATGCGCTTGATCAGCAGCCGCTGGCGGGGAAACTCCACCACCTTGTGCTCGTCGAAATGCTGGTAGGCCCGGTCCATCTCGTCCTGGAAGACCTTCAGCACGTCGCCGGCCTGCGGGTGTTCCTTGGGCAGCTTCTCCATCACGCCCTGCCAGCCTTTCTCGCCGGCCAGGATGGCGTCGATGCCGGCGGCCTCTTTGTCCAGCTCCCGCATGGCCTTCTTGAAGGCCTTCTTGGAATAGCTGTATGCCGAGCCCGGCGTCATTTCCAGGGAGTGCAGGCGCTCGAGGTAGAAGCCATAGGTGTATTCCCCGGTCCTGAAATCGGAGTCGGAGTTGGGCAGCACGTCCTTCTGCAGGAACTCGGCGTAGCGGGCCAGCGCGGCCTTCACCTTGTCCATGGCGTCGTCCACCTGCGCCTTCAGGATCGGGTCGTAGCGGGTGTAGCCCCGGAAGACCGGCACGAAGTCGGAGACGTAATTAAGGGCGTCGTTGGCCTGCTTTATCGCCTGCCTGGTCCATATCTCCGGCGGGCGGGAAAGGTTGCGCTCGGCCTGCTCCAGCACGGAGGGGAACTGCTTCAGGCGGGAAATAGCGTTGGAGGCGCGGGTGTTGTAGTCCTCGTAGTCCTTGCTCATCATCTGGTAGACGAGGAACAGCGGCTCCAGGTACTGCTGGGGGCGGCGGGCCAGGAGGCCCAGGTTCTCCATCTCGTAGATGTCCGTCTCGAGCATGTGGTCGAGGGCCTCGTAGTCCACCCGGAGGGCGGGATACATGGTGTCTTTTTTGATCTCGAGGAGCTTGGCGCGCAGGCGCTTGACGGCCTCTAGCTGGCGGCCGACCCGCTCCTGCGAGCGGGCGGTCAGGGAGGCGTCCGAGCCGTGCAGGCCCATGCGGGTCGCGCGCTCCGGATCGTACATCTGTATGGTGGCCAGGTACTGGGAGAAGACCTCGCTGAGCTTGGTATTCTCCAGCGCGCCCTGCATCTCCTCGGTGGTAAGCCTGTCCTCGTAGGCGCCGGCCGGCAGCGCGGCGCAAAGACAGAGCAGCGCCGCGGCGGCGCGCCTCAGGGTATGGGACATTTTTTCCCTCACTTTCGGTTTACGGCCTTCCTGCCGCGCGCGGCCTTGCCGCGGGGGGCCGCCGGCTCCAAAGCCAGCGCCAGCACCTCTTCCATGCGTTCCACGGGGTGCAGGTTCATCTTGGACCGTATCTCCTCCGGTATCTCCTCCAGCTCCTTCAGGTTGGCCTTCGGGAACAGGACGGTCTTAATGTCTTCTCTGAAAGAGGCGATGACCTTTTCCTTGAGCCCGCCGATGGCGAGCACGCGGCCGGTGAGGGTCAGCTCGCCGGTCATGGAAAGGTTTTGCTTCACGGGGCGTCCCGAGAACAGGCTGGCCAGCGCGGTGGCCAGCGTGACGCCCGCGGAAGGCCCGTCCTTGGGGATGGCGCCCTCCGGGATGTGCACGTGGAAGTTGTGGGAATTCACGTAGGAGTTGGGGGCCAGCTCCTTCGAGCGGATGTAGGAGAAGGCCGCCTGCGCCGACTCTTTCATCACGTCGCCGAGCTTGCCGGTCAGCGTCAGCGCGCCCTTGCCGGGCACCGCCACCGCCTCCACCGACAGCACCTCGCCGCCGTTCTCCGTCCAGGCCAGGCCGGTGGCTATGCCCACCGCGTTATAGGAAACCTTCTCGTGCAGGAACTTGGGAACGCCCAGGAAATCCCCGGCGTTCTCCGGAGTGACCTTCACGGTCTGCGCGCTCTCCTCCACTATCTTGCGCGCCGCGCGGCGGCACATGGAGGCCAGCTCGCGGTTGAGGTTGCGCACGCCGGCCTCGCGGGTATAGCCGCGGATCACGGCGTCGATGCCCTTGTCCTCTATCTTGAGCATGCCGTCCTTCAGCCCGTGGTCCTTGAGCTGCCGGGGGATCAGGAATTTTTTGGCGATCTCGATCTTCTCGTCGTGGGTGTAGCCGCTGAAGTCTATGATCTCCATGCGGTCGCGCAGGCTGACCGGGATGCCCCACAGCGTGTTGGCCGTGGCGATGAACATCACCTTGGAGATGTCGAACGGCACGTCGAGGAAATGGTCGTTGAACTCGCTGTTCTGCTCGGGGTCCAGCACCTCCAGCAGGGCCGCGGCGGGATCGCCGCGCCAGTCGGAGCCCATCTTGTCTATCTCGTCCATCAGGAAGACGGGGTTGCGGCTCTTGGCCTTCTTCATGCTCTGGATGATGCGCCCGGGCATGGAGGCCACGTAGGTGCGGCGGTGGCCGCGGATCTCGCTCTCGTCGCGCACTCCGCCCAGCGACATGCGCACGAAAGTGCGTCCCATCGAGCGGGCTATCGAGCGGGCGATGGAGGTTTTGCCCACGCCGGGGGGGCCGACGAAGCAGAGGATCGGGCCCTTGAGCCTCTCGGTCAGCTTGCAGACGGCCAGGTATTCCAGCACGCGCTCCTTGGGCTTCTTCAGGCCGAAATGGTCCTCGTCCAGGATCTTCTTGGCGGCCGCCAGGTCTATCTGGTCCTTGGTCTCCACGCTCCAGGGCAGCGACACCAGCCAGTCGAGGTAGGTGCGGCTGACGGTCGTTTCCGGGGAAAACGGCATCATCTTGGAAAGGCGGGCCAGCTCCTTCTCGGCGGCGGCCTCGGCCTCTTTCGGCAGTTTGGCGGCCTTGAGGCGCTTCTTCAGCTCGTCGATCTCCTTGGAGAAATCGTCCTTCTGGTGCAGCTCCTTCTGGATGGCCTTCATCTGCTCGTTGAGGTAATATTCTTTCTGCGACTTCTCGATCTGCGTCTTCACGCGGGAGTGGATCTTCTGCTCGATGTCGAGGATCTCGACCTCCTTGGCGAGCAGCTTCACCAGCTTCTCCAGGCGGTCGCGCGGGGCTTCGGTCTCGAGCGCGTCCTGCTTGTCCGGCAGGGCCAGCATCGCGTGGGCGGCGATCGTGTCGGCCAGCTTGCCCGGGTCTTCCATCTGCTGGAGGAACGCGGTGGAGTCCAGCGTGATGCGCGTGCCCAGCTTCACGTAGGCCTCGAAGATCTCCACGGCGTGGCGCATCAGCGCTATCACTTCGGGGGTCTTCTCTACGGGCTCGTCGGGGTACTCGACCTCGGCGTAGAGGTAAGTCTTACCGGCGTCGAGTGAGAGCTTCTTGACGCGTGCGCGGCGCCGGCCTTCCAGGAAGACGCGCATGGTGCCGTCGGGCATCTTGAGGGACTGGGAAACCACGCTGACCACGCCGTAGGCGTACAGGTCTTCGGGGGCGGGGTCGTTGATGGCGGGCTTGCGCTGGGCCAGGGCCAGCAAATGCTTGCCGGCGGTCAGCGAGGCCTCTATGGCGGCGACGGACTTGGGCCGGTCTACGGAAAGGGGGAGCGCCATGTAGGGGAACATCACCACGTCCCTGATGGCTATGGCGGGCAGGGCGGCGGGGAAAACGTTGTCTTTATCGGGTTTTTCGTCCATGTCGGTGATCCTGGCCGGGTGAAAGTCCCGGGGCCCCAAAATACGGCCGCGCCCCCGCCCCGGAGGGGGCGGGCGGCGCGGGACCGGCGCTTACTTCTTGCGGTGTTCGAGCACGGCGTCTATGATGCCGTATTCCTTGGCCTGGGCGGCGGAGAGGTAGAGATTCCTTTCCATGTCCGCGCGGATCTTTTCGGCCGTCTTGCCGGTATGCTTGGCCATGATCTCGATGAGCCGGGTCTTGTTCTCCTGCATCTCCTTGCTCTCTATCTCGATGTCGGTGGCCTGGCCGGAGATGCCGCCGCCGTAGATAAGGGGCTGGTGGATCATGATGCGGGAGTTGGGCAGGGCGTAGCGCTTGCCGGGGGAACCCGCGGCCAGCAGCACGGCGCCGAAGCTCATGGCCATGCCCATGCAGATGGTGGAGATGGGGGCCTTGATGAACTGCATCGTGTCGTACATGGCGAGGCCGGCCGTCACCATGCCGCCGGGGGAATTGATGTAGAGGTTGATTTCCTTTTCCGGGTCCTCGGCGTCGAGGTACAGCAGCTGGGCGATAACGTTGTTGGCGGAGGCGGTGGAAACCCCGCCTTCCTGGTCGCCGATGAAGATAATGCGGTCGCGCAGCAGGCGGGAGTATATGTCATACCCCACCATGGCGCCCGCGCCTTTCCAGGTTTCAATAATTGTCGGTATCAGCATTTTTCCTCCGGTCTGCCTGTCAGTTGCTCTCTTCCTTAATTACGGCCTTGTCCTTCACCAGCGCCATGGTCTTGTTCTCCACCATGGAGGCGCGGATGTACTCCTTGCGCTTCTCGAACAGCTCGCGGCCCTTCTTCTTCTCTTCCTCGGTGTTGAGGCGCGTCATCACTTTTTCAAGCTCGGCGTCCAGCTCCGCGTCGGTGGCCTCGATCTTTTCCTTCTTGGCGATGTGGTGCAGTATATAGGTAAGGGACAGGTTGCGCTCGGCCACCGGCTTGAGGCGCTCCAGCATGGCCTCGTCCGGCAGGTGCTGCTCCATCGGGGCGCGCTTCTTGAACAGCTCCAGCAGTTCCTGCGCCTCTTCCTTGACCAGGGTCGGGGGGAGCGAGAGGGGGTTGTTCTTGATCAGCGCGTCCTCCAGCTGGCCGAGCATATCCTTCTCGGTCTTCTCGGTGGAGCCCTGTTCGAGCAGCTTGCGCACATTGCCCTTCAGCTCCTCCACGGTCTTCACGCCGGCCTCTTTAAGGAAGTTCTCGTCCATCTCCGGCACGATCTTCTTCTTTATCTCGGTCACGGTGACCTTGAAATGCATCTTCTTGTCGCCGAACGGCGCGTCGAACTCGCGGCTCTCGCCCTTCTTCGCGCCGATCACGGCGTCGGCCAGGCCGGCTATGGTCTGCGGGCTGGACAGGTCCACGATCTCGCCCTTCACCGAGCCGTCGGCCACGGGCTGGCCGCCTTCAAAGGTGTCGTAGTCCACCACCACGAAATGGTCCTTGGCGGCGGCTTCGCCGTCGCCGGCGGGCTTCAGGTAGGCGTTATACTCGCGCACCTGGTTAATGTACTTCTCCACTTCCGCGTCGGTGATCTTGTGCGTCTTGCGGGTGGCGGCTATCTTCTCGTAGCCCTTGGGCTCCAGGACCGGCGAGCACTCGAACTGTATCTCGAAATAGAGGGCCTTGGCGGGCTCGTAGCTGACGCTCTTCAGCAGGGGGGCCACCACGGGGTTGAGGGAGGAGGCCTTGATGATCTCCGGCAGCGCGGACTTGGCGGCGATGTCGAGCACCTCGTCCTTGACCATCGACGGGAACTGCTCCTTGATCATCGCGAGCGGCACCTTGCCGACGCGGAAGCCGGGCAGGCTGACGACGCTCTGCAGGCGGACCAGGGCCTCCTGCGAAGCCTCCGACAGGGCCTTGGAATCCAGGGTGACGCCGAACAGGTGCACGCAGCCGTCCTGCTTGACCTTCTTTATCTTGTCGCCGAAACCTAAAGTAATGTTCATTATTCCTCCACGATGTTGTCAGAAACTCCGCAGTGCCGGGACGGGGACTTGAACCCCGACGGGAATTACCCCACATGGTCCTAAGCCATGCGCGTCTGCCAATTCCGCCATCCCGACCGACAGACCGCAGTCCTACAAATAAAAAGGAGTAATGAGTTCTGAGTTTCCGGGGAAATCGCGCCTTCGCCCTTTTACTCGCCGACTACTCATTACTCCGCCGCGTGAAAAACTATGTGGGCCATACGGGATTCGAACCTGTAACCTTGCGCTTAAGAGGCGCCTGCTCTACCGTTGAGCTAATGGCCCGTCAAAAATATTATACATAAACCGGAAATAAAATCCAAAATCTTTTTCGCGCGGACGGCGGGCAAGGGCCTTCCCATGCGCCCGCATAATTGCTAAATTTTATCCTATGTCCAAGGTAAAAACAGCTTTGCTCTGCCTGGCTTTCTCCGCTCCCGCGCTGCCCGCGGCGGCCGCGGAAGACCTCCAGAAAATCTACGCCGACGCCGCGCTGCAGTGGCTGGACGGCCGACCCGAAGACGCCGCCGGAGCCCTTAAATACGTGGTCTACCGCTCCTCCGACCAGGACCTGAACGCCGCCGCGCTGCGCGACCTGGCGGTGCTGTTCGCCGAGTCAGGCAAGAACGCCGAGGCCCTCGCCTACCTGGCGAAAGGGGAGATGCTCAGCCCCGGAGATTTCTACATACATTTTGAAAAAGGCTGGAACCTGCTGAGCCTGGAAAAATTCCAGGACGCGCGCGCCTCGTTCGAAAAGGCCGTCATGCTGACCGCCGACCAAGACCTGACCAGCCAGGCCCGCTTCGGCGCGGCGGTCGCGGAGCCCGACCTCGGCGGCCCCTCCGACGCCATAGAGGAGCTCCGCTCCGTCTACACCCGCTACCCTTACCTGCTTTCCCCGTCGGCCCAGCTGATCAGCGCCAACCTCGAGCGCCTCAAGAAGCGCCCGCACGCCCTGAACTTCATTAAGGAAGCCCTGACCTACGACCCGCGCAACATACAGGCGGAGCTGGACCTGGCGCGGCTCTACGAGGATTCCGACTTCTACGTGCCGGCCTGGCAGACCTACTACACGCTGGCCGACATGGAGCCCGGTGAGCCTTTCTTCGCGCAGAAAGAAAAGAAGCTGCGAAAATACGTAAAGGGCAAGCTGGACAACCTGCTCTACTGGGCCCGCATGGCCTGGCCCGCGCACCGGGAGCCGCTGCCCGTCGAAGCGGGCCCGAAGGTTAAGGTCGGCCTCTACGCGGACAAAAGCGGCGTCCCGTCCCTGATAAACAATTTCAGCTTCATCTGCGCCACCGACTTCAGGCTGGTGGACACCCGCCTCGGCCCCATAGCTGAGGGCCGCGGCGGCATGCAGTGGACCGTTTCCTACGACGAGATGAACCGCGTCTACCAGGTGCGCGACAGCATGGACTCGGCCGCCCACACCACTACCAACAGCCTGCGCATAGTGCCCAAAGCCGCCGGCGGCGTTATCCTTATAAAGAACCCCGAGCTGCCGGGCGCGCACGGCGTGAACCGCAGCGACAAGGAAGTTTCCGGAGAGCTGCTGGCGCTGGTGCGGGAAAAGGGCTTCTGGCTTATCAACGAGACCTCCCTGGAGCACATGGTCAGCCCGGTCTCCTCCCGCCTCTCCGACGGCTCCCGCCTGCCCGAGCACCTGAAGGCGATAGCGGTGACGGTGCGCACGCGCCTCACCCGGCTGGCCCGCCTGCTTTCGCACGAAAGCCGCGAATACCACCTCTGCGACTCAGAGCACTGCCTGCCCTACCCCGGCCTGCAGGCCGAAAGTTCTCCGTCCTCCGAAGGCGCGCTGGCCACGAAGGGGGAAGTCCTGCTGTCCGGCGACAGCCTGGCCCCGGCGGACCTGCACCGCGCGTGCGGCGGCTTCACCTCCTCCGGAGTCAGCGACGGGGGCAGGCCGCTGCCCCGCCTGACCCCTTTCAATTTCTACGCGCACACGGTCAAGGGGCCTCCCGGCGAACTGCTCTGCCTGAGCGAGGACAAGACCGTCAGCTCCGATGTTTACTGGACCCTCCTGCTGGAGCCTAAATGGATAGAGAACAGGCTGAACCGCACGCACAAGGTAGGGTACCTGAAGGCGCTGGTGCCGCTGGCCCGCACCCCCGACGGCAAGCTGAAGTCCCTGCGGGCGGAGGGCACGGCCGGCACGGCCATACTGGAAGGCGCTCCCGCCATAGCCGCGGCGCTGGGCAGCGGCGCGCTGCGCTCCGGCCTCTTCAGCATCAGGCCGGTCTTCCGGGGCAAATACCCTAAATTTTTCCTGCTGCGCGGCATAGGCACCGGCGACGGCAACGGCCTCTGCCTGCTGGGCGCCGGCGGCCTGGCCAAGGCCAGGGGAGCCAAGTACCGGGACATCCTGCGGCACTATTTTCCTTTATATAAGGTAGGGAAGGCCCGCTGACCAACGCAATGCCGAAAGCAGTCCACATCATTACCCGGCTCGATTTCGGAGGCGCGCAGGGCAACACCCTCTACACGGCCGCCCACCTCGACAGGTCGCGTTTTGACGCGCTCATCATCTGCGGACGCGGCGGGGCGCTGGAGGACAGGGCCGAACCCGGCAGGCTCATCTTCGCGGAGAATTTGGTCAGGGAGATAAGTCCCCGCAGGGACCTGGCGGCCTTCTTTGAGCTGCGCGCCCTGCTAAAGCGGCTCGCCCCGGAGGTAGTCCATACCCACTCTTCAAAGGCCGGCATCCTGGGGCGCCTGGCGGCATGGTCCGCCGGGGTGCCAATAGTCGTTCACACCTTCCACGGGTTCGGCTTTCACCCGCTGCAGAATTTCCTGAAGCGCGGCCTCTACGTATTTCTCGAAAAGATCTGCGCCTCCCTGAGCGGCGCGCTGGTCTTCGTTTCGAAGGCCAACATGGAAACGGCCCGCGCGGCGGGCATAGGCGACCCGGCCCGCTACGCCCTGATCCGCAGCGGAGTAAAGCTGGCGTCCTACCCGGCGCCCGCGGACCGCGCGGCCCTGCGGAGCGCCCTGGGCCTGGCCGGCGGCGACACCGTCGTCCTCAGCATAGGCAACGCCAAGCCGCAGAAGAACCCCCGCCATTTCCTGGAGGCCGCCGCGCGCCTGGCGCCGGCTTTCCCGGCGGCGCGCTTCGTTTTCGTAGGCGGGGGGGAAGCCCTGGAGAGCCTGCGCGCCGAAGCCCGGGCCCGCGGGCTCGAAAAGATCTGTCTTTTTACAGGCTGGCGCGCGGATTCCGACGGCCTGCTGGCGGCCTCCGACCTCTTCGCGCTGACCTCGCTGTGGGAAGGCCTGCCGCGCAGCCTGGTGGAGGCGCTGAAGACCGGCCTGCCTTCGGTCTGCTACGCCACCGACGGGGTAACTGACATTCTCCGGGACGGAGAGAACGGCTTCTGCGTGCCGCAGGGAAACCTGGACGCCTTCTGCGCCGCGCTCTCCAGGCTGCTGGCCGACCCCGCCCTGCGCGCCCGCCTGGCGGCCGGCGCGGCCGCTACCGACCTGGCGGAATTCGACATCGACTACATGGTGCGGCAGCAGGAAGCGCTTTACTCGCAGCTTATCGAAAAGAAGGAAACAAAACAATGAGCGTCACCATTTCCGCCGTGATCCCGGTTTTTAACGAGGAAGAAAACCTCGCCTCGTTCGAGGCCGAACTCTCCGCGGCCCTGGAGGGCCTGAAGCGCCCGTACGAGGTGATCTGGGTAGACGACGGCAGCACCGACGGCTCTTTCGCCCTGCTGAAGGGCTTCGCCGCGAAGCCCGGGCAGTACGCGCTGCGCCTTTCAAAGAACTACGGCCAGACCGCCGCGCTGGCGGCAGGGATCGCCGCGGCGCGCGGCGAATGGATAGTGACGCTGGACGCCGACGGCCAGAACGACCCGGAGGATATCGCGCGCCTGCTGGCCGCGGCCGCCGCCGGCTCCGACGTGGTCAGCGGCTGGCGCAAAAACAGGCAGGACGCTTTCTTCACGCGCGTGCTGCCGTCCCGCGCCGCCAACGCCATCATCTCCTCGGTGACGGGGGTGCGGCTGCACGACTTCGGCTGCACGCTGAAAGTTTACCGGGCGCCGCTGCTGAAGGCGGCCGACCTGTACGGGGAGATGCACCGGTTCCTGCCGGCCATCCTGGCCTACGACGGGGCTTCCGTGACGGAGCTGGAGGTCAACCACAGGCCGCGCCGCGCCGGCAGCTCCAAATACGGGCTGCTGCGCACCTTCAAGGTGCTGCTCGACCTGTTGACCGTAAAGTTCATGGGGGACTTCATCACCAAGCCCATCTACCTCTTCGGCGGGCTGAGCCTGGCCCTGCTGGGGGCCTCCGGCCTGATGGCCGGCTACACGCTCTACAACAAGTTCTTCAACCAGGTCTTCGTAAAGGACCAGCCGCTCTTCCTGCTCGCCATCTTCACCGCGCTCGTGGCCGTGCAGTTCGCCGTGCTGGGCCTGATCGCCGAAGTGCTGATCCGCACCTACCACAGCTCCAGCCGGCGCCCGCCCTACGCGGTGGCCGAAAAAGCGGGCAAAGCGGCCTGACCGCGGCCGCGGGGGGGGACGCTTTCCTGATCCCCAATTTGCACCGGCAAGTATCCCGCGCCGACAACATTTGCAATTAGGAATTAGGAATCAGCGTCCCCAATTTGATATCTTATTGTTCTTATGGAGGAAAAAGACCCGCTTGTTTTCAAATACGAGGACATAAAGGCCCAGGGCGGCCTTAACATCAAACTGTCCCCGGACATCGCTTTCTTCGCGGACGCCTTTGAAAAGCCGGGCTCGCTGAAAAAGCTGGACCTGGAGCTGGATTTCTCCGTCGGGGGGGATTCCATCCTGCTGGAAGGGCGCGTGAGCGCCGAACTGGAGCTGGAATGCTCCCGCTGCGCCGAGCCGCTGGCCCGGACCTTCGCCGACTCTTTTGACGAGGTATACCCGGATACGGTAGAATATATAGATACGCGCGAAGTTATAAGGGAGGCCGCCGCCCTGCTCGCGCCTATAAAAGTGCTGTGTGCCGAAAGCTGCAAAGGGCGGTGCCTGGTCTGCGGTATCAACCGCAACACCCACTCCTGCGAATGCAGGGCCGGCAAGACCAGCTCTTTCGAGGCCCTTAAAGATTTCAAGCCGGGCAAGCCCGGCGGGAAGAAGAAGCTTTAGTATATTAAAGAGGTGCAACCATGCCGAACCCTAAACGTAAACACACACCGATGCGCCGCGACAAGCGCCGCGCGCAGAACTGGAAGCTGGAAGTGAAGTCCCTGTCCCCGTGCGGCCAGTGCGGCGCGCTCCGCCTGCCCCACCGCGTCTGCCCTTCCTGCGGCTCCTACAACGGCAAGATCGAAGTGGCCCAGAAGGCGCCCAAGGGCGAAGAAGGCCAGGAGCAGAAATAACCCGCCTGGAGAGCAAAGATGCGCATAGCTCTTGACGCTCACGGCGGTGATTTCGGACTGAAGCCCAACATCGAGGGCGCGCTGCTTGCGGCCAAAAAGCTGCAGCACGAGGTCATCCTCGTAGGCAGGGACCCCGAGATACGGGAGGAGCTGCGCCGGCAGGGCGCGGCCGACCCGGCTAAAATAACCATCGTACACGCCCCGCACGTGGTGGACATGGCCGGCGAGCCCGTGGCCGAGTGCCGTTCCAAACCGGACTCGTCGCTCATGATAGGCGCCGGGCTGGTGCACGAGGGCAAGGCCGACGCCTTCATCTCCGCCGGCAACTCCGGAGCGGTGATGGTGGCGGCGATGCTTAAGCTCAAGCGCATCCCCGGCGTGATCCGTCCGGCGCTGGCGGCGCCGCTGCCGACGATGAAAGGCACCTGCGTGCTGCTGGACGCCGGCGCCAACATGGACTGCAAGCCCTGGCACCTCGCGCAGTTCGCCGTGATGGGCTCGGTCTACATGAAGTCCCTCCTCAAGCTGGAGAACCCCTCCGTGGGGCTGCTCTCCATAGGCGAGGAAGAGACCAAGGGGAACACCCTGGTGCAGGAGACGCTGCCCCTGATAAAGAACATGGGCGTCAACTTCTACGGCCCGGTGGAAGGGCGCGACATCCCCGAGGGCCTCACCGACGTGGTGGTGGCCGACGGCTTCACCGGCAACGTCGCGCTGAAGCTCTACGAGGGCAGCGCCAAAACCGTTTTCAAGATGCTCAAAGAGCAGATCATGCGCAAGTTCACCTACAAGATAGGCGCGATGCTGATGCGCAAGCTCTTCGCCGATATGAAGGTCAAGATGAGCGTGGATATTTACGGCGGCGCCCCGCTGCTCGGCGTCAACGGCGTGGTGATGGTCTGCCACGGCAAGATAACGGCCAACGCGGTCTACAACTCCGTGCGCGTCTGCGGCGACCTGGCCGCGGCCGGCATGGTGACCCACATCAAAAAGCAGATGGAGCAGGTCAAGGACAAGATTTCAGCGGCCAAGGAGCAGGAAGAATGAAGCGCCTCGAGGGGAAAACCGCGCTGATAACCGGCGCCGCCCGCGGCATAGGCCTGGAGATAGCCGCGGCCTTCGCGGCCGAAGGCGCCGCGGTGGCGGTGGCCGATCTTTCAGCGCAGGAGAGCGCGGCCGCGGCCGCCGGCATAGCCGACAGGACCGGCGCCCGGGCCATAGGCCTCGGGCTCGACGTCACAAAAGAGGCCGACTGCGAAAAGGCCGTGGCGGAGACCGAGAAAGCTTTCGGCAAAGTGGACATCCTGGTCAACAACGCCGGCATCACCAAGGACGGCCTGGTGCTGCGCATGAAGGAAGCTGATTTCGACGCCGTCATCAGCGTCAACCTGAAGGGGGCGTTCCTGATGTCCAAGGCCGCCTCCAGGCTGATGCTGAAGGCCCGCGCCGGCAGGATCATCAACATCTCCTCCGTGGTCGGGCAGAGCGGGCAGGCGGGGCAGGCCAACTACTCGGCCTCCAAGGCCGGGCTGATCGGCCTGACCAAGTCGCTCGCGCGCGAGTTCGCGCCGCGGCAGGTGCTGGTCAACGCGGTGGCCCCGGGCTTTATACGCACCCGCATGACCGAGGGGCTCAAGGAAGAGGCCAGGGCGGCCATCTCTGGGCTGATCCCGCTGGGGCGCATGGGCGAGCCCGGCGAGGTGGCGAAGGCCGCGCTGTTCCTGGCCGGAGACGACTCGGCCTACATAACGGGCCAGGTGCTCGCCGTGAACGGCGGGCTCTACATGTGATTTGAGCGGATTCAAACTTAGCAGGAGGGAAACGCAATGGCAGTAACCGAAAACCTGGAAGAAAGAGTGAAGAAGATCATAACCGAGCAGCTGGCCGTCGACGCGGCCGAAGTCACCCCGCAGGCCCAGTTCGTACAGGACCTCGGCGCGGACTCCCTCGACACCGTCGAGCTGGTAATGGCGCTCGAAGAGGAATTCGACATAGAGATCCCCGACGAAGACGCCGAGAAGATCAAGACCGTCGGGATGGCCGTCGATTACATAAAGGAAAAGTCCGGGAAGAAAGACTGAGCCCGTGTCCTCGCTTGAAGAAGTAATAGGATACAAATTCAGGGACAAAGAGCTGCTGGCGGAAGCCCTGACGCACAAGTCGCACGCGACCGAAAGCGGGGGCCCCCGGTACAACGAGCGCCTGGAATTCCTGGGCGACAGCGTGCTCGGCCTGGTTGTATCCTATTATCTTTTCCTTAAGAACCCCTCGGAGGACGAGGGGTTTCTTTCTAAATCCAAGTCGGCCATAGTCTCGCGGGCCAACCTGGCCCGCTGGGCCGAGGCCATCGGCCTGGGGCATCACCTCTACCTGGGCGCCGGCGAGCACCTGAGCGGCGGCGCCAAGCGCCACAGCATCCTGGCCAACGCCCTGGAAGCCGTGCTGGGCGCCGTGTACCTCGACGGGGGCCTCCCGCCCATAGAGCGGCTGGTCATACCCTGGCTGGAGTCGCAGGTGCCCGAAAAGCTCGACATTGACCACAAGAGCACGCTGCAGGAACTGATACAGAAGCGCCACAAGCGGCCGCCCGACTACGAGCTGATGACCGCGACCGGACCGGAGCACGAGAAGCTCTTCACGATACGGGTTTTCCTGGGCAGGAAAACGCTGGGCCTGGGGTCCGGCAAAAACAAGAAGGAAGCCCAGCAGGCGGCCGCCAAAAACGCCCTGGACTACCTGGCCTCGCACGAAGTACACAAGCACGAAATCTAGCGGCGGACACCCCCATGCAGGAGACTACCGATAAAGAACCCTCCTTCCCCGGCGCGGAAGAAGAGGCCCTGGACAAGACCTGGACGGGGCTGAAGTTCGGCGGGGCCGCGGCCTCCCGGCAGTTCCACGGCTGCCTTTTTAAAAATTGTGATTTTACCGGGGCCGAATTCCGCGGCTGCAGGTTCACCGACTGCCGCTTCGAGAGCTGCAACCTGAGCCTGCTGCGCCTGCCGCGCACGGCCCTTTCCAGCGTCTCCTTCAAGAATTCCAAGCTTACCGGCGTAAACTGGACCGAGGCGGCCTGGCCGCGGGTAAAGCTGCCGGGGCTGCTGAGGTTCGACAACTGCGTGCTGGCGGACTCCGTTTTTCTCGGCCTGCACCTGCGCGAAACCTCGATAGTGAATTGCCGCGCCGTCGGCGCCGACTTCAGGGAAGCGGACCTGGCGAAGGCCGACCTGGCCGGCACGGACCTGGCCGGGGTCCTGTTCGGCGGCACCAACCTGTCGGGGGCGAACCTCGCGGGGGCCAGGAATTACGCCATCAGGCCGGCCGACAACGTGCTGAAAGGCGCCAGGTTCTCCATGCCGGAGGCGATGGCGCTCCTTTACTGCCTGGACATAAAGATAATTTAGGGGGACACATGGCAAGCAAAACCGTAAAAACCAGAGAGAGTTTCGAGGCCGAGGTGCAGGCTCCGGGCGGGCGCTTCGCGCTTTTCTATTCCGCCTGGTGCCCCTTCTGCACGTCCTTCCTGCCGGTCTTCGAAGAGCAGGCGGCGGTAGGCAGCGGGGCCTTTATCAAGGTCTGCACCGACGACCTGCCCGAGCTGGAAGACCGCTTTTCGGTGGAAGTGGTCCCGACGGTGCTCTTCTTCAAGGGCGGCCACCTTTCGCGCAGGCTCGACGGCCAGCTGGGCCGCGGCCTGGGCGGCGATGGGCTGCGCGCTTTCGTGAAAGCCTGCGGCGCGCCCGCCAGGGAGACCAAATGAGCCCGGCACTGACGGCGGGAGTACTGTGGCTGCTGCTGGCGCTCCCGGCCGGGGCGGCCGGGCCCGCCGAAGGCAGGGGCACGGCGGCGGCGGAGGCCGAGCTAAGGGCCGAGGGCGCGGAGCTGGTGGAGATAGACGGCTTCGCCGGGCCCACGGGCGACATTCCCTGCAGGGGAAAATCTTTTTCCAACGCCTGGCATTACAAATTCTTCGTGCCCTCTTCCGGCGAATGGCTGATAGTCAACGCCTGCGGCGACAACTTTCTCAACGCGGCCAAGCATTACCCATACCGAAAATCCGGCGAGCCGACCAAGAAACTGCCCTACGCTTACGCCGAGCCCGCGGCCGTGCTGAAAAAACTGCAGGCCGACGGCCTCTTCACGCCCGAGCCCAACCCTTTCAGCCGCGACATACAGATGAAACTGAGCATCCTGCCTGCCAGGGACGGGCGGCCCGAAGGCTGCTACTGGTCGGTCTCGCAGGGCAGGGTGAAGGTGCTGGCCGACTGCGCCGCCGAAAAGACCTGGAAACTGGGCAAGGCCGCGGCCGGCGCGCCCGGAGGCAAGGCTAAGCCGGTTGTTAAGGCAAAGGACGCGGCTTTCAGGTACGCCGACCTGGCGGCGACCACCATGCGCAAGAAGGCCCCCGACGCCCAGTTGATGCTGATAGAAACGCTCGCGGACCGCACCGGCAGCACCAAGTGCATGGACACCAGGGATGGCTGGAGCTTCGTCTTCGCCTCCCGCAGCGCGGGAACAATCTCGCGCTTCGGCGGCTGCAAGAACAAAACCGCCGCCGAGTACATACTTTTCGAAGGGCAATATTCCTTCGACCTCAACAAGATGGCGCCCATTACGCTGCCGTTCAAGGACAGCGACCACGCGCTGGCGCAGGTGCCGAAGGACTGCGTGAGCAACAACTCCACGATCTCCATGAAGCTGAAGGGGTTCAAACCCGCCCACGCCCCGGCAGCGGGGCACGGCCAGGTCTGGGTGATAGACTGCGGCTCGCTGCGCTACCTGGTGGACGCCCAGACCGGGGTCTATATAGGGCCGGGCAAGAAGTAACAGGCGCAAACGATGGAATTCAGGATCATACTGGTAAGGCCCCGCAATCCCGACAATATCGGCGCGGCCGCGCGCGCCATGGCCAATTTCGGGCTCAAGGAGCTCGTCCTGGTCAACGCCTTCGGCAACGACTGGAAAGAAGCCGCCCGCGTCTGGAGGACAGAGGCCTCCGTCTCCGCCATCGGCGCCATGGACGTGGTGGACGCCGCCAGGCTCTGCTCTTCCATCCCCGAGGCCGCCGAGGGCTGCGACCTGCTGCTGGGCACCTCCTCCCTGCATTTCATAAATCCAGAGCGCGACGTGCTGCTGCTAAAAGACGCCGCCGCCTATGCCGGCAGCCGGGGGGCCCGCAAGACGGCGCTGCTCTTCGGCGGCGAGAAAACCGGCCTGACGCGCGACGATCTTTCTTTCTGCAGCGCCGTAATCAACATACAGACGCTGCCGGCCCAGCCCTCCATGAACCTGGGCCAGGCCGTGGCCGTGGCCTGCTACGAACTGGCCGGCAGGCAGAACCCGGCCCGCGCCGCGCGCAAAGCGGCGCCGCCGGCCCCGCCGGCGGAAATAGCCCGCATGGCGGATCTTATCTCGGAAAGACTCTGCGGCGGGGGGAAGCGGCACTGGGCGGGAGGCGGGGCGCTGCGCGACATACGGCAGGCCCTGCTGGACGCCCGCCTCACCAAGGGCGCGATGACCGCCCTGAAGCTCCTGCTTAAACAAAAATAATACGCCGTCCTAACCGGGCAGCAGATCTTTTACGCCCCTGAAGGCGCCCGACGGCACGTTCGGCCGCGAGAGCATCAGGTACTGCTCGCGCGTCATCGGCGGGACCGGCAGCAGGCTGAAGAGCGGCAGCAGCGGCCTGAAGGCGGCGCGCGGCAGGCCCAGCACGGGCCGGCGCACCCCGGCGGCCGCTAAAGCCTCAACCATTATAGTTCTGAAGTTCAGCACCCGGTCGCCGCCGAGTTCGAAGACCTCGTCGCGGATAGACGCGTCCTCGGCCGCCCTGGCGAAGCAGGCCGCCACGACCTCCGCCGGCAGCGGCGCGGCCCAGGCGTCGGAAGGCGCCGCGAAGAGCGGCGTGAAGCGCGCCAGGGCTTTCAGTTCTTCTCCCAGGCGCTGCCCGGGGCCGGTTATGAAAGAAGGCCTGAAGATAACGTAAGGGAGGCCGGACTGCCGCACGGCTTCCTCTCCCGCGAACTTGCTGCGCTGGTAGGCGGAAGGGGAATCCGGCGCCGCGCCGAGGGCCGACATCTGTATGAACTTTTTTACGCCGGCCGCGCGCGCCCCGGCCAGCAGCCGCCGGGTATATTCCTCGTGCACCAGGGTAAAGCCGGAGCCGGGGGTTTCGCGTATTATCCCCAGCAGGTTTATGACGATCTCGGGCGCAGCGGAAGCGACAAGCCCGGCCAGGTCCTCAGTGAAAAGGGGGAAAGAGCCGACGCCGGCCCTGGGGAATTTTGAGGGGTCCCGCGAAGGCAGGATAAGGTCATGGCCGGGCAGCCGCTTGAGCAGCGCGCTCCCGACGAAGCCGCCGGCGCCGGTGATCAGTATGCGCATAGACAGATTATATAACATGGCTGAAACTTATTGAGCGGCCCGCGCATCTAAAACCGGCTTATAAAGAATAATAAAGACTTTTAGCCAAAAAGCTGGTTTATTTTTGTAAAATTTAGCCGATGCGCCAATACCTCGGTTTCCTGATGACTGCGGGGTTCGCCCTGGCCGTAGCGGCGGGTATGGTCATCCTTTCCGTCCTGTTCGGCCCCAAGAAAAAGACCGCTGTTAAGCAGGAATCTTTCGAGTGCGGCATGCCGCCCGCCATGGAGCCCCGCGGCGTAGCCAAGGTCAATTTTTACCTGGTGGCCATCCTGTTCGTGATGTTCGACATCGAAATAGTTTTCCTCTACCCGTGGGCCGTCTCTTTCAGGCAGCTCGGCCCCGGCGCTTTCTACGCCATGACCGGCTTCCTGGCCGTGCTGTTCGCCGGGCTGGTCTACGCGGTCAAGAAAGGAGCCCTCGAATGGGACTAGAGACCGTCTTCGGGCATTCCTACCTGACCACGCGCCTCGACGAAGCCGTCAACTGGGGCCGCAAGTACTCCTTCTTCCAGTACCCCTTCGTCACCGCCTGCTGCGGCATGGAGTTCATGTCCGTCTGGGCCTCCACCTACGACATCGCCCGCTTCGGCGCCGAGTACCCGCGCTTCTCGCCGCGACAGGCCGACGTGCTGTTCGTCGTCGGCACCGTCAACGAGAAGCTGGCCCCGGTGCTCAAGCGCGTCTACGACCAGATGTGCGAGCCCAAGTGGGTGGTCTCCTTCGGCGTCTGCGCCACCTCCGGCGGCTTCTACGACAATTACGCCACCGTGCAGGGCATAGACAAGATCATCCCCGTCGACATCTACATCCCCGGCTGCCCGCCGCGCCCGGAGGCCATATTGGACGCCCTGGTGAAACTGCAGGAGAAAGTAGCGCGCGAATCCGTGCTGGACAGGAAGTATAAATGAACAGCTACCTGCTCGACACCATAAAAGGCAAGTTCCCGGGCGAAGTGCTGGACACCCACGCCTTCCGCGGCGACGAGACCGTGGTAATAAAGAAGGAGGCCCTGCTGAAGGCGGCGGCCTTCCTGCGCGACGAGCTGGGCTTCGATTTCCTGATGGACCTGACGGCCGCCGACTATCTGCCCCGGGAGCCGCGCTACGAGCTGGTCTGCCATTTTTATTCTTCCAGGCACAATTACCGCCTGCGCCTGAAGTGCCCCGTGGAGGGGACGGACCCGAAAGTGGCTTCGCTGACCTCCCTGTGGGCCGGGGCCAACTGGTTCGAGCGGGAAGTTTATGACATGTTCGGCCTTATGTTCGAAGGGCACCCCGACCTGCGCCGGATCCTGATGTACGACGGGTTCGAAGGCCACCCGCTGCGCAAGGACTACCCGCTGAAGAAGCGGCAGCCGCGCCTGGCGCACCGGGACTAAGAGCCGGGAGCGGCAACAAAAAACGATTTAATGACAGACAAGAAGCCGGAACCGCAGAAAAACTGGAACCTCGAGTCCCTCGAGGACGGGCGCATGGTGCTCAACATGGGCCCGTCGCACCCGGCCATGCACGGCATCGTGCGCGTGCTGCTGACCGTGCAGGGCGAGCGCGTGGCCGCCTCCGACGTGGAGATAGGCTACCTGCACCGCGGCTTCGAGAAGACCTGCGAGAACGTCACCTACAACCAGTGCGTGCCCTATACCGACCGCCTTAACTACGTCTCGCCCTTCATCAACAATGTCGGCTTCGCGCTGGCGGTGGAAAAGCTGATGGGCATAGAGACCCCGGCCCGCTGCCAGTACATCCGCGTGATCATGAGCGAGTTGTCCCGGCTGACCGACCACCTCACCTGCATCGGCGCCAACGCCATGGAGCTCTCCGCCTTCACCGTCTATTTCTACCTGATCAACGCCCGCGAGGCGCTTTACAAGCTGACCGACTCCGCCGCCGGCGGGCGCATAACCCCGGCCTACACCCGCGTGGGGGGGCTCACCCGCGACCTGCCGCCCGATTTCAAGAAGAACGCCGCCGAGACCCTGAAGATCGTGCGGCGAAACCTGGCCGACGCCGGCGCCCTGCTGACGCGCAACCGCATTTTCTACGACCGGCTGCACAATACCGGCCACATCTCCAAGGAGGACGCCATCGCCCTCTCCTTCACCGGGCCCGCGCTGCGCTCCACCGGGGTGCCGCTGGACGTGCGCAAGGCCACGCCCTACCTGGTCTACGACCGCTTCGATTTCGACATCCCAGTGGGCTCCAACGGCGACAATTACGACCGCTACCTGGTGCGCATGGAGGAGATGCAGCAGAGCATTCGCATAGTGGAGCAGGCCCTGGCCCAGCTGCCCGACGGGCCGGTGAACCACCCGGATTTCGGCGTGAGCCTGCCGCCCAAAAAAGAGGTTTACGAAAACATAGAAGCCCTGATGGCACATTTCAAGCTGACCTTCGAAGGTGTAAAGCCGCCGAAAGGCGAGGTGTACCAGGCTGTGGAGGGCGGCAACGGCGAGGTAGGCTTCTACCTGGTCAGCGACGGCACGGGCAAACCGTGGCGCCTGCGCGTGCGGCCGCCCTGCTTCTCGCTCACCGGCGGCCTGTCGCAGATGATACAGGGCGGCTATATCGCCGACATCGTCTCCACTTTCGGGCAGATCAACATGATAGGCGGGGAGCTGGAAAGATAATGGCTTTCAAGTTAAGCGCCGAATTCAAGGCCAAGGCGGACAAGCTCTGCGCCAAATATCCCCGCAGGGACGCCGCGCTCATCCCGCTGCTGCACGAAGTGCAGAAGGAGCAGGGCTTCGTCGCCGAGGAGGCCATGGACGAGCTGGCCGCGCTCCTGGGCCTGCCCTACGCCCGCGTGAAAGCGGTGGTCACTTTTTACACGATGTTCAACCGCGCCCCCGTCGGCAAGTACCACCTGCAGGTCTGCCGCAACATCTCCTGCCACATGGCGGGCGCGCCCGGCCTGCTGAACCGCCTGCGCGACAAGCTCGGCATAGCCGAGGGGGAGACCACAAAGGACGGGCTGTTCACGCTGTCGGCGGTGGAATGCCTGGGAGCCTGCGGCGCCGCCCCGGTGATGCAGGTGAACGAAGAATATTTCGAGAAGCTCGACGAAGCGAAGCTGGACGCGCTGCTGGAAGATCTGAAACACGGCCGCCTGCCGGGCAGGGCCCGCTAATGGAAAACATCCTCCTGAGAGAAAAGGTCGCCGACCTGCAGTCTTATTTCGCCTGCGGGGGCTACAGGGCCCTGAAGAAGGCGCTCGCACTGAAACCCGCGGAGGTCATAGAGGAAGTAAAAAAGTCCGGCCTGCGCGGCCGCGGCGGCGCGGGCTTTCCGGCGGGCCTTAAATGGTCCTTCATCCCCAAGGACGCCCCCGGCCCGCGCTACCTGGTCTGCAACGCCGACGAGGGCGAGCCCGGCACCTTCAAGGATCGCGAGCTGATGCTCAAGAACCCGCACGCGCTGATAGAGGGCATGGCCATAGCCGCCTACGCCATAGGCGCGGAGACCGGCTACATCTATATCCGCGGCGAATTCACCGCCGAGTGCGCGCTGCTGGAGCGGGAGATCGCCTCGGCGCGCGCCAAGGGCTTCATAGGCCGCAACATCCTCGGCTCGGGTATAAATTTCGAACTGCACTTGCACCGCGGCGCCGGCGCCTACATCTGCGGCGAGGAAACGGCCCTGCTGGAATCCCTGGAGGGCTTCAAGGGCCAGCCCCGCCTGAAACCGCCCTTCCCCGCGGTCAAAGGCCTTTTCGCTTCCCCGACGGTGATCAACAACGTCGAGACCCTGGCCGCGGTACCGGCCATCCTGGAGAAGGGCGGCGAGTGGTACGCCGCCATCGGCACCGGCAAGAGCACGGGCACCAAGCTTTTCAGCGTGAGCGGCCCGGTCAACAAGCCGGGCGTCTACGAGCTGCCGCTCGGCGTCACCTTCCGCGACCTGCTGGAAAAGAACTGCGGCGGCATGCGGGAGGGGACGCGCCTGAAGGCCGTCATCCCCGGCGGCTCTTCCACGCCTGTGCTTACCGCCGAGGAAGCCTGGGCGGTAAAGCTGGATTACGAATCCCTCGCGACGGCCGGCTCCATGCTGGGCTCCGGCGGCGTGATAGTCATAGAAGAAGGCCGGTGCATGGTAAAGCTGCTGCAGGTGCTGGCCCGGTTCTACCACCACGAGTCGTGCGGCCAGTGCACGCCCTGCCGCGAAGGCTGCGGCTGGATAGAGAAGCTCCTGAACCGCCTGGAAGCGGGCCGCGGCACGAAAAAGGACATAGACACGCTGGTCTCCGTAGCCGAGGGGATGCTCGGCCGCACCATCTGCCCTCTCGCCGACGCCATGGCCATGCCGGTGATCAGCTTCGTAAAGAAATTCCGCTCCGAGTTCGAGGCGCACGCCGCCGGCAACTACTGCCCGCCGGACGCGCCGGTAAAACGCTGATGCCCAAGATCACCATAGACGCCAGAACCATAGACGTGCCCAAGGGGACCTCGGTCCTCGAGGCGGCGCAGCTGCTGGGCGTCTATATCCCGCGCTACTGCTACCACCCCAGGCTTTCCGTTTCCGGCAACTGCCGCATGTGCCTAGTCGAGGTGGAGAAAGCCCCCAAGCTGCTGACGGCCTGCTCTACCGAGGCCGCGGAAGGCATGGTAGTGCGCACGGACAGCGAGAAGGTGAAAGCCGCCCGCCGCGACGTGCTGGAGTTTTTGCTCATCAACCACCCGCTCGACTGCCCCATCTGCGACCAGGCGGGGGAATGCGGCCTGCAGGATTACTACATGGACTACAGCCGCGCCAAGAGCCGCTTCCCGGCGGAGGACAAAGTCCTGCGCCAGAAGCGCCGCGCCCTCGGCCCGCACCTGGTGCTCGACAACGAGCGCTGCATCCTCTGCACCCGCTGCGTGCGCTTCTGCTCCGAGGTCACCAAAACCTCCGAGCTGGAAGTGATGGAGCGCGGAGACCATTCCTTTATTGACCTTAAAGAGGGCAAGGCCCTCGACAACGGCTACACGCTCAATATCGCCGACCTCTGCCCCGTCGGGGCGTGGACCTCCCGGGACTTCAGGTTCAAACAGCGCGTCTGGTTCCTGAAGAAGGCCCCGGCGGTCTGCCTGGGCTGCGCCACCGGCTGCCTGATGGAAGCCCACTACAACGACAACACCATTTACCGCCTGGTGCCGCGCCCCAACGCCGAGACCAATACCTGGCTCTGCGACCGCGGCCGCATGACCTACAAGGCCGCCGCAGCCGGGGACAGGCTGTCCAAGGGCGTGATAAAGAACGGCCTGATAGACCTGGAGCCGGCCCTGCGCGAGGCCGCCACCCGCATAGACGAGGCCAAGGACGCCGCGGCGGTGCTGGGCTCGCCGTGGCTTTCCGTCGAGGACAACGCCGCCCTGGCCCTGCTGGCCGGCGGGATGAAGACGGAGAATTATTGTTTCGATTTCAAGTTCGAGACCGGCATCGCCGACGGCATACTGGTCAACAAAGACCCTTCGCCCAACGCCGCCGGGGCGGCCAGGGTTAAAGCGGCCTCGGGCGGGCTGAACTTCGAGGAGTTCCTGGCCCGCCTCTCCGGAGGCAAGATAAAACTGGTGCTCACCGAGGCGCGCGCCGCCGGGCTGCTGAAGGACGCTTTGAAGGCCTCAGGCGCCAGGCTGATAGTTTTCGCCAATAACCGGGGGGAAATACCGGCCGGAGCCTATGCCACGCTGCCTTACGCCTCCTACTTCGAGACGCCCGGCACTTTTATCAATTACCAGGGCCTCGAGCGCAGGACGGAACCGGTAGTGCAGGCCCCCGAGGGCGTAAAGCCGCTCTGGCAAGTGGTGAACAAGCTGTCCGCCTACAGCGGGGCCTCGCTCCGCCTGGATTCGGCTGAGGATGCGCTCAAAGGGCTGGACAAGAAATGACGCCATTTTTTGAAGCCAACAGGGACCTCCTGATCTTCTCCGGCGCCGCGGCGCTGAAGGTGCTCGTCTTCATGGGCGGCATCATGGGCTTCGCCGCCCTGCTGACGCTGGCCGAGCGCAAGGTGAGCGCGCTGATGCAGGACCGCGTAGGGCCCAACCGCGCCTCGGTCTTCGGCTTCGCCTTCAACGGGCTGTTCCACCCTATCGCCGACGCCTTCAAGATGATCTTCAAGGAAGATTTCATGCCGGCCCGCGCCGAGAAGCTGCTCTTCACGCTGGCGCCGGTCTTCGCCCTGTTCCCGGTGCTGGCGCTGTTCGCCTTCATTCCTTTCGGCGACTACGTGATGGTCTACGGCTACCGCCTGGAGCTGCAGATCGCGGAACTGCCGACGGCGCTGTTCTTCGTGCTGGCCCTCTCGGGCCTGGCCATCTACGGCACCTTCCTGGCCGGCTGGGCCTCCAAGAATAATTTCGCGCTGCTGGGCGCGCTGCGCGGCGCGGCGCAGATGATCTCCTACGAGGTGGCCCTGGGCCTGACGCTCGTAGGTCTCCTGATGATCTACGGCTCCGCCGGCCTGCAGGACATGGTGCGCGCGCAGGGCAAGCTGTTGTTCGGCTTCATCCCGGCCTGGGGCGTGGTTTACCAGCCGTTCGCCTTCATCCTCTTCCTGACGGCGGCCATGGCCGAGAACAAGCGCACCCCGTTCGACCTGGTCGAAGGGGAATCCGAGATCATCGGCTATTTCATCGAGTACAGCTCGATGCGCTTCGCGGCCTTCATGTTCGCGGAGTTCATCGAAATGATACTCATCTCCATGCTGGCCGCCACGCTCTTTTTCGGCGGCTGGCAGGTGCCCTACCTTTACGAGACCGGCTTCATCCTGCCCGGAGGCAAGGCCCTCGCCCTCAATCACTACCTGGTCTCCGCCCTGCAGGTGGGCTCGTTCACCGTCAAGACAGTTTTCTTCTCCTGGTTTTTGCTGGTAGTGCGCTGGACCCTGCCGCGCTTCCGCTTCGACCAGCTGATGGGCCTGTGCTGGAAAGTGCTGCTCCCGCTGGCCCTGCTGAATATCCTGGTCACCGGCGCGGTGATGCTCTTCTCAGGCAAACTATGATAAGCGTTAAAAAAGTGAACAACCGGCCGCTCAACTTCCTCGAGAGGATCTACCTCCCGGAGATAGCCCGCGGCCTGGCCGTCACCATGCGCCATTTCTTCAAGAACCTCTTCAGCCCTAAGAATATCCTGACCATCCGGTATCCCGAGCAGGCCTCCCCGCTGCCTGGCAACGCCAATCTGCGCACCCTCCACCGCCTGAAGATCCGCGAGGACGGTTCGCCCAAATGCGTGGCCTGCTTCATGTGCCAGACCGCCTGCCCGGCGTACTGCATACGGATAGAGGCCGCCGAATATCCCGACAATACCGTGGAGAAGTACCCGGCCGTCTTCGACATCGACCTCTCGCGCTGCGTTATGTGCGGCATGTGCGTAGAGGCCTGCCCCGAAGACGCCATAGCCATGGATACGCGCGAACTGCCCGGCGGCGCGCTGACCCGCGCCGAAATGCTGCTGACCAGGGACGACCTGCTGCGCAACCTCCCCGGAGAGCCGTCCACGCTGGGCGCCGCCAACCGCCTGGCCAACGAATACCTGGAGGGCAAGAAATGATAGCAGCCGCCGTCTACTTCTTCGGCGCCGTAGCCGCCCTGGCAACCCTGCTGATGCTTTTCCAGCGCGAGCCGGTGAAGGCCGCCATGCTGATGCTCACCGCGCTGCTGGCCACCGCCGGCATTTACCTGGCGCTCAGCGCGCAGCTGCTGGCCGCCCTGCAGATCATACTTTACGCCGGGGCGATAATGACCCTCTTTATAGTGGCCCTGACGGTGCTGCCGCAGGCCTGGCGCGACCACCCCGAGAAAAAACCCTTCCTTAAAGTGCTCGGCCTCGCCGCGGCCGCCATCATACTGACCGAGCTGGTCAAAGTCTCCGCCGTCCTGAAGACCGTGCTGCGCAGCACCGATTTCTCCGAAACCGGGGCCCTGGCCCTGGCGCAGCAGCTGTTCGGCCGCTTCGCCTTCCAGTTCGAGCTGCTCTCGCTCGTGATACTGGCTTCCATCGTGGCCGCAGTGGCCCTGGCCGCCAAGAGGAGGCCCGCGTGAGCGCCTATAACCTGGCTTCCCTGGCCTTCCTGCTCTTCGCGCTGGCCGCCGCCGGCTTTTTGACCTGCGGCAGCCTGGTGCGCATGCTGATGTTCCTGGAGCTGATGCTCAACGCCGCCAATATAGCGCTGGTGGCGCTTAACCCGCTGCCCGCTTCGCAGGCCTACGCGGTTATGATCTTCGCCATCGCCGCCGCCGAGGCCGGCGTGGGCCTGGCCATACTTATCACGCTGTCAGCCAATTTTAAGACCCTGCAGGCCGGGAATATAAAGGAATTGAAAGGCTGACATGGAAGGGAATTACTACCACCTCTTGAAATGGATCCTGGCCGCCCCGCTTGCCGGCTTCCTGCTCAACGGCCTGTTCGGCAAGAAGTTCCTTGGCGAGAGGGGCGGGGGGATAGTCGGCGCGCTGGCGATCTTCATCTCTTTCGTTTTCGCCGCGCTCTCATTCTCCGACCTGCTGAACCTGCCCGCCGAGAACCGCCTGCTGCGCGACACCCTTTTCAACTGGATCTCGGCCGGCACCTTCGGCGTGGACGCGGCCTTCCGCTTCGACCCGCTGTCGGCCGTGATGGCGCTGATCGTCACCGGCGTCAGCTTCCTGATACACGTCTATTCCATCGGCTATATGAAGGGCGACGCCGGCTACAACCGCTACTTCGCCTACCTTAACCTCTTCGTGTTCTTCATGCTGGCGCTGGTGCTGGCCGACAACCCCCTCGTGATGTTCGTCGGATGGGAAGGGGTGGGGCTGTGCTCGTACCTGCTCATCGGCTTCTGGTACGAGGACCCGGAGAAAGCCACCGCCGGCAAGAAGGCCTTCATCACCAACCGCGTGGGCGACGCCGGCTTCCTTATAGGTTTAATGCTGCTCTCCGCCATTATGGCTTCCAAGGGCGTGTTCGCCCTGGATTTCGAGACGCTGCGGGCCAACGCGCCGCTGCTCTCCTCCGTTACCGTGCTGAGCATCGGCGCGCCCACGCTGATCTGCCTGCTGCTGTTCTTCGGCGCCACCGGCAAGTCAGCGCAGTTCCCGCTCTACGTCTGGCTGCCCGACGCCATGGCCGGCCCCACGCCGGTCTCCGCCCTGATCCACGCGGCCACCATGGTCACGGCCGGCGTCTACATGCTGGCCCGCCTCAGCTTCCTCTACGAGCTCGCGCCCAAGGCCCTCGAGGTGGTAATGCTGGTCGGCTGCTTCACCGCTTTCTTCGCCGCCGTCATCGGCCTGGCGCAGAAGGATATAAAGAAGGTGCTGGCCTATTCCACCGTCAGCCAGCTGGGCTACATGTTCATGGCCGCCGGCGCGGGCGCCTATGCGGCTTCGGTCTTCCACCTGGCCACGCACGCCTTCTTCAAAGCCCTGCTGTTCCTCGGGGCCGGCTCGGTGATACACGGCCTCTCCGGCGAACAGGACCTGTTCAAGATGGGGGGGCTCAGGAAAGAGATGCCCATCACCTTCGTGCTGGTGGCCGTGGGTTGGCTGGCCATAGCCGGCGTGCCGGGGCTGTCGGGCTTCTACTCCAAGGACCTCATACTGGAAAAAGTTTTCGAGCACGGCGGCAAGTTCGTCTGGGCCGTCGGCGTTATCACCGCCGCGCTGACCGCCTTCTACACCACGCGGCTCTTCGTGCTGGCTTTCCTGCGGGGCAAGCGGGGCCACGGCCACGCGCACGAGTCCCCGCTTTCCATGACGCTGCCGATGGCCGCGCTGGCGCTGCTGGCCCTGGCCGGCGGTTTCCTGCTCAAAGACCGGCTCTTCGTCTTCCTGGACCCCGCCTTCATCCCCGCCGCGCACACGCCGGAAGCCGCGCGCCTGATGCTGATCTCGGTGGGAGCGGGCCTCACCGGCATCATAGCCGCCTTCCTGCTGACCCTGCCCGCGCCCGCGGCCGCGCTCAAGGCCGCCCTGCCGCGCGCCCATTCGCTGGTCTTCCACAAATTCTACGTCGACGAACTCTACGGCCTGCTGATACTGAAGCCGCTGCGCTACACTGCCGACAAGGTGCTGTTCGCGCTGGTGGACGCGGGGCTGATAGACGGCCTGCTGGTGAACGGCACGGCCAAAGTCTCCTACAGCGCCGGCAAGGCGCTGGCCAAGGCCCAGAACGGCCGCCTCGACGTTTACGCGCTGGTCTTCGCCCTGGGCGTGGCCGCCATGCTTTACTGGATCATTTAAATGGAACTGCTCACCAACCCGCTTTCGCTCTCCATACTCCTGCCCGCCGCGGCTGGCTTGGCGATATTCGCCATTCCGCGGGAGAACTCCGGCGCGCTGAAGGGATTTACGCTCGCGGCTTCCCTGCTCACCTTCCTCATCTCCCTGCGCCTCTGGTCCGGCTTCGACCCGGGCGCCGCCGCCTTCCAGTTCACGCTCGACCAAAGCTGGCTGCCGTCGTACGGCATCAATTATTTCCTGGGCATAGACGGCGTCAGCCTGCTGATGATACTGCTGACCACGCTGCTGATGCCCATCTCGGTGCTGGCCTCTTTCAGCTATATCAAGGAAAACCAGCGCGCCTATTACGCCTGCCTGCTCTTCCTCGAGACCGGCATGATAGGCGTGTTCGCCGCGCTGGACCTGTTCGTCTTCTACCTGTTCTGGGAAGCCATGCTGATACCGATGTACTTCCTCATCGGCATCTGGGGCGGCCCGCGCCGCATCTACGCGGCCCTCAAGTTCTTCATCTACACCATGGCGGGCTCGGTGCTGATGCTGGCGGCCATCCTGTGGGTAGCCGCGGCCCAGCACGCCGCCACCGGCGTTTGGACCTTCTCCATACCGGCCCTTTACGGCGGGGCGCTGACGCTGCAGGCGCAGTTCTGGCTGTTCGCGGCGTTCGGCCTGGCCTTCGCCGTGAAAGTGCCGCTGTTCCCTTTCCACACCTGGCTGCCCGACGCGCACGTGGAAGCCCCGACGGCCGGCTCGGTGCTGCTGGCCGGCGTGCTGCTGAAGATGGGCGTGTACGGCTATCTGCGGCTGGCGGTGCCGCTGTTCCCGCAGGCGGCCGTCACTTTCGCGCCGTGGCTGGCCGGGCTCGGCGTGATCGGCATCATTTACGGCTCGCTGGTGGCCTGGAGCCAGCATGACATGAAGAAGATGGTGGCCTACTCGTCAGTGGCCCACCTCGGCATAGTGATGCTGGGCATCATGTCTTTCGAGCCGGCGGCCGTCTCCGGCGCGGTGCTGCAGATGGTCAACCACGGGCTCTCCACCGGCGCGCTGTTCCTGCTCGTCGGCGTGCTCTACGAGCGCCGCCACACCCGCATGATAGAGGATTACGGCGGGCTCGCCAAGGTGATGCCCGGCTTCGCGGCGGTCTTCATGATAGTGACGCTTTCTTCAATAGGCCTGCCTGGCCTCAACGGCTTTATCGGCGAGGTCCTGGTGCTCTTCGGCTCTTTCCGCGTATACCCGTGGCTGGCCGGAGCGGCCGTGGCCGGGGTGATACTCTCCGCCGTGTATATGCTCGGCATGTACCAGCAGGTGGTGTTCGGCCCGCTGCGCCACACCGAGAACAAGATACTGCAGGACCTGAACCTCCGCGAGTGGCTGTACCTGCTGCCGCTGCTGGCTTTGATCGTCCTGCTCGGCGTCTGGCCCAACCCTTTCCTGAAGCGCACCCTGCCCGCGGTTAACAATTACATCACCCTTTCCAAACAGCAGCCGGCCCCGCCGCCGGCCAGCGTCAGGATCGCCCTGGACGGGGAGGAGAGCAAATGACCTTCGACCCCGTAGCCTACGCCGCCTCCGCCCTGGCCGGGCCGCTGCTGCTGGTGCTGGCCGCTTTCGGCTGCCTGCTGCTGCCGCTGTTCTTCAAAGCCCTGCGCGGCACGCAGGGCATGATAGCCCTGGGCGCGGTTCTGGTGGTGCTGATATTCTTCAGGCAGGCGCCGCCGGCGCAGTTGTCCTTCTTCAGCGGGGCGCTTAATTTGTCGCCGCTCTCGTCGTATCTGTGGGCCTTCGCCATGGGCGTGCTGGCCCTCTTCTTCGCCCTTTCACTGGCCAAGCCGCCCGCGCCGGAAGGCAGCGAGGGGGAATACTATTTCCTCGCCTTCATGGCCACGACAGGCCTGCTGGTCATGATGGCGGCCGGGGACCTGTTCACGGCCTTCATCGCGCTGGAACTGCTGAGCCTGCCGGTTTACGCGCTGGCGGGCATACGCCGCAGCAAGCCGGGCATAGAGGCGGCCTACAAATATTTCATGCTGGGGGCTTTCGGCTCGGGCATGACGGTAATGGGCATAGCGGTGCTGAACGCCCTTTACCCGTCGCTGGATTTTGTGGCGCTGAAAGCCGCCGCGCCGGCCGGGCAGCTGGCCCTGGCCGGCTTCCTGCTGGTGATCTCGGGCTTCGCTTTCAAGACGGCGCTGGTGCCCTTCCACATGTGGGTGCCCGACGCCTACGAGGGCGCCCCGACGCAGGTTTCCGCTTTCATGGGCGCCGCGGTCAAGGCCGGCGGCGTGGTGCTGCTGTGGCGGGTCTTCAGTCTTTTCGACGGCGGGCCGATACGCGAGATCTTCTGGTGGCTGACCGTCATCACGGCGGTGTTCGCCAACCTGGCCGCGCTGGCGCAGAACGGCCTCAAGCGCCTGCTGGCCTATTCCAGCATAGCCCACGCGGGCTACATAGCGGTGGCTTTCTTCGGCGGGCAACGCGGCTGGGAAGCCGTGCTCTATTATCTGCCCGTCTACGCCATGGCCACCATCGGCGCCTTCGGCGTGGTCCTGATCCTGGAGAAAGACGAGAAGGGCCCGAAGATAGACGACCTGGCCGGCCTGGCCAAGACCCGCCCGTGGCTGGCGGCCGCGATGGCGGCCTTCATGTTCTCGCTGGCGGGCGTGCCGCCGCTGGCGGGCTTCTTCGCCAAGTTCTACGCCTTCGCCGGCGCTGTGGCGGGGGGCTACACCAGCCTGGTTGTCATAGCCGTAATAATGAGCGCCGTCTCCATCTACTACTACCTCCGCGTCACCGTGGTGATGTATATGAAAGTCCCCGCCAACGGCGGAGACCATCCGGTAGAGGCCCCGGGCCTGGCAGAAGCCGTAGTCTTCCTCATGGCCGCGGGCGTCCTGCTGGCCGGCCTCTTCTCGCGCCCGCTCCTGGCCCTCGCCGCCGAAGCCTCCCGCTGGTTCTAGTCCCCTGGAAATATTCCTACAAAAAAAACAAAATCCCCCGGGCCCTGCCGGAGGTTTTGCAGTTAAAATTCCTTTAGATACTCTATGCGATTGTATTTATTAATACAACCATATGTATTTAATGCGCCAATATAGTTATATAGATTCGCAAACCAAGATCAACTATATAAACCCGTTTTCTTTGAGGAAGGCGGCGGTGATGCCGGGGGTTTTGGCGGAAGCGTATTTGCCCAGAATGTCGTATTCGATGTTCAGGAGGGAGCCTGGTTTCAGGCCTTTTAGGGCCGTATTGGCCCAGGTATGGGGGATGACGGCGGCTTTAAAAGAGGCCGGAGCAAGGTCATAAACGGTCAAACTGACGCCGTCCAGGGCCACGGAGCCCTTTTCTACCATAACCGAGCCCTCTGCCCTCTCAACCGTGATAATACGGCTGTTCCCTTCGTCCTTAACGGCCAGCAGCCGGACCGTGCAGTCTATATGGCCGGTAACGAAGTGGCCGCCCAAGCGGCCGCCCACGGCCAGCGCCCGCTCCAAATTCACTATAAAACCGCCTTTCAATCCGCCCAGGGTGGTGCGGGAGAAGCTTTCAGGGCTGACGGCGAAGGCCGCCCAGCCTGGCTTATGGCCAATCACGGTCAGGCAGGCGCCGTTGACGGCCACGCTCTCGCCCTCGGCCAGCGCCCAGTCGGCAGGCACGGAGACTTCCAGCTTCCCGGAGGAAACCGATTTAACCTTCTCCACCGCCTCGATGATCCCGGTAAACATCAGTCGAACCTCAGGTCGAGCATCAGGTCCGGGCCCGCTTTGGTAATAGAGGCCAGCCGCGGCCTTATCCCGAGCTCCTTCTTAGCCGCATTCAGCTCGTCGGGCCAGACCATGGAATTCCTGGAATCGGTGCCGCCTATGATCATCGGCGCCACAAAGCAGATGAACCTGTCGGCCAGGCCCTCGCTGATGAAAGAGCCGGCCACCCGGCCGCCGCCTTCTACCAGCACGTGAGCTATCCCCAGTTTGCCCAGTTCCTTCAGCAGCGCCTTAAGCGAAACGCGGCCCTTCTCCGACGGGAGAACCATTATCTTGGCGTTGTGGGGAAACTTCTTCATGGCCGTGACGGAGGCCTTGTGCGTGGTGGCGATTAGCACGCGCTCGTTCTTGAAGATCTGCGCCTTGCGCGGCACGCGGAAAGAGGAATCCAGCGCCACTATCCACGGCTGCTGCCGCACTTTAACGCCGCGCACATTGAGCAGCGGATCGTCGGCCAGCACCGTGCCGATGCCGGCCAGCACCGCGTCAGACTCGGCGCGCAGTTTGTGCGCCTCAAGGCGGGACTGGGGAGAAGAGATCCAGCGCGACCGCCCGGCGGCGTCCGCTATGCGCCCGTCCAGACTCTGCGCTATTTTCACAGTAACGTACGGAATACCGGTGCGCATGAACTTATTAAAAGCGGGGTTCAGCGCCTCGCATTCTTTGCCCAGCACGCCCGCCGTAACCTTTATGCCTGCCCTCCGCAATATGGCCGCGCCGCGGCCGCTGTGCGCCGGATTTACATCTTTAGCGCCGTAATAGACTTCCTTAATTCCGGACTTGATCAAGAGCTCGGTGCAGGGCGGCGTCTTGCCGTAGGTAGAGCAGGGCTCGAGTGTCACATAGATTGCCGCGCCGGCGGGATCCAACTTGCAGGAGCGCAGTGTATTCACCTCGGCGTGCGGCCCGCCGTAACGCAGGTGGGCGCCTTCGCCGATGATCTTGCCGCCCTTTACCAGCACGGCGCCCACCATCGGGTTAGGATGGGTAGTATAGCGGCCGCGCCTGGCCAGCTCCAGGGCGCGGGCCATGTAGCCCTCGTGCTTCTTCATTTACAGGTGCTTGAACAGGTTGGCCATCTCTATGGCGCTCACCGCGGCCTCGGCGCCCTTGTTGCCGTGCTTCACGCCGGCGCGCTCTATGGCCTGCTCCAGGTTATCGGCGGTGATTACGCCGAAGGCCACCGGGACCTTGTGCTTCATGGAGACGGCCGCTATGCCCTTGGCGGTCTCCTGCGCGACGAAGTCGAAGTGGGGGGTATCGCCTTTTATGACGGCACCCAGGCAGATGATGGCGTCGTAGGGGCCGGAGGCGAGCTTCTCGCAGACCACCGGGATCTCGTAGGCGCCGGGGGTCTTTACCACGGTGATGTCTTTCTCGTCGGCGCCGTGGCGCTTCAGGGAATCCACCGCCCCGTCGAGCAGGCGCCCGGTGATGAAATCGTTGAACCGGGAAACTATGATCGCGAACTTCAGCTTGTCGGCCTTGAAACCGCCTTCTATGGTTTTCATTTTATTCTCCTTAACCTTCCAGCCCGGGTTTCACGCCGAGCATATGTCCCATCTTGTCGCTCTTGGTCTTCAAATAGCGCGCGTTGTGCTGGTTGGGGTGGATGACCAGCGGCACCCTGCCGGCGATCTTCAGGCCGTAGCCGCTCAGGCCGGCCAGCTTCTTGGGGTTATTGGTGATCAGCCGCAGGCGGTGCAGGCCCAGGTCGCAGAGGATCTGCGCGCCTATGCCGTAGTCGCGCAGGTCGGCGGGGAAGCCCAGCGCCTCGTTGGCGGTAACGGTGTCGTAGCCCTTATCCTGCAGGCTGTAGGCCTTGATCTTGTTGCCCAGCCCTATGCCGCGGCCTTCCTGCCGCATGTAGAGGATGGCGCCGGCGCCTTCCCTGGCTATCAGCCGCATGGCGGCGTGCAGCTGCGGCCCGCAGTCGCAGCGGCGCGAGCCGAACACGTCGCCGGTGAGGCATTCGGAATGCACGCGCACCAGCGCCGTGTTTCCTATTTTGCCGAAGGTAAGCGCGGCGTGCTCCAGGCCGGTCAGGCGCTCGCGGTAGACCGAGATGTTGAAAGTGCCGAATTCCGTCGGGAGGGTGGAGGCGGACACTTTCTCCACCAGCGACTCTTTGCGGCGGCGGTAGGCTATCAGGTCGGCTATGGTAGCCATCTTGAGCTTATGCCTGGCGGCAAACCGGGCCAGCTGCGGCAGCCGGGCCATGCTGCCGTCGGGGTTCATGATCTCGCAGATAACGCCGGCGCCCGCCAGGCCCGCCAGGCGCACCAGGTCGGTGCAGGCCTCGGTGTGGCCGGCGCGCGCCAGCACGCCGCCCGGGCGCGCCTTGAGGGGGAAGATGTGGCCGGGGCGGGTGAGGTCGCCGGGCAGTGCGCCGGGGTTGGCGAGTATCCTTATGGTGCGCGCCCGGTCGGCGGCGGAGATACCGGTGGTGACGCCCTTCGCGGCGTCGACGGAGATCAGCCAGTTGGTCTTGAAGGGGTCCTTGTTCTCGCGCTCCATCTGGAACAGGTCCAGGGCGGAGGCGCGGTCGGCGGTCAGTGGCGCGCAGATGAGGCCCCGTCCGTATTTGGCCATAAAGTTTATTTTTTCAGGCGTGACGAAACGGCCGGCCATCAGCAGGTCTCCCTCGTTCTCGCGGCCCTCGTCGTCGGTGATGACGACCATGCGGCCGCGCTTGATGTCCGCTACGATATCTTCGATGGGGGAGAAAAGTTTTTTTGCCATAAAAAAAGCCCTGAAGCTGTCTTCAGGGCTTTATTGCACGCGGAACGGCAAGCCGTTCTCATGCGTCAGTTCTTCTTTCATCCGGACTGTACCGTCGGCCCCGGAATCACACCGGATCTGCTCGTGAGAGCTTGCGGGCTTTACCGCCGGTGGGGAATCGCGCCCCGCCCTGAAGAACCTACAGGGCTATTATACAACTTTAGTTAAAACAGTTGGCAAGGCCCTTGCTGCCTGTCAGGGCCCACTGGCCGACAGCCGTTCCGGTAGAAACGCAGAGATCGTTAATGCTTGAATTGAAAACGACCGCGCCGACCGCCGGCGGGGACGCCGCCTGCAGGGCGGCGGTATCCATGGAGCGCGGCAGCCAGAAGCCGTCCGCCGTGAAGGTGGACTTATTGACGCCGGAGCCGAACTGCGCTGAGCCGTTGACGTCCAGCGCCGTAGCCGGGGAGGCCGTGCCTACGCCCACGCGCCCGTCGTTGCGGACCAGCAGCGCGCCGCTTTTGACATCCAGCACGGTCTGGGTGCCGGCCAGGCCTGTGCCGGCGAGGGTCAGAGAGGAGGAGAAGTTGGCGTAGCCGGCCACGTCCAGCCTGGCCTGCGGGTTGCCGGTGCTGATGCCCACATAGCCCGTGCTGGTGCTGACATAAAGCCTGGCCGAGCCGCGGGCCGCGCCCACCAGCAGGCTGGCCGCCGAATGCAGCCCCTCGGCGGGATAACCGGTAGCTATGCCGACATAGCCGGTCCTGGTGCTGACATAAAGCGCCGCGGAGGCGCGGTTGGCGCCGGCCAGCAGGCTGGAGGCCACATGCAGGCCCTCAGCCGGAGCGCCGGTGCTGATCCCGACATAGCTGCTGGCTGTTGACACGAACAGCGCCGGAGCAGCACCTTCCCTGCTAACCGACATGTCTGTAATCACATGAAAGCGCACGAAGGGGGCGAATGAGGTGCCGCCGCTGCCCACGATAAAAGTGCCGTCAGGCTTGGCCCGGAAAGTTTCGACGCCGCTGTCCAGGTCGGTGGCCCCGCCCCGGTAGACCAGGTCCCTGCTGTTGGCCTTTATGCCGAGAACGCCCTTGTTCTGAAGGCTGGCTTCGGGACCTTCCCACCTCATGTATGAGTCCGCGCCCACTCCGCCCTCGGGGTTGGGATAGAACATGATCATTATCTTTTCGTCGTTCTTGTGGTCCAGGATCAGGTCCCCGCGCGCGTGCAGCGCGGCCAGCGGGCTAAAAGGCAGGTTCATGCTGTCCACGCCCACCGCCAGCCGGGAGGTGGCGTAGATCGTAGTGGAAAAGACGACGCCGTCATAGGTGTTGCCGGCCGGCGCGGTGATGGAAGAGATGGTCAGGTTATTGCCGTGTATGTCTCCCAGCGCCGTTATGGAGGAGGAAGCCACCAACCCGCCGTTGACCGTGAGGGCGTGCGTCTGCGCGGCGGTGCGGATGGAGACCAGGCCGGTGGCGGTGCTGATATAAAGTATCGGGTTGACCGTCGGGCCGCTGAACAGCGCGCCGGTGGCCACGTGGAAGCGCTCGGTGGGGTTACTGGTGCCTATGCCGAACTGCCAGTAGGCGAAGTCGTCCGATTTAATGCGGAACACCTCCTGGCCGCCGCTGGCGGGGGTGATGCCCATGGACCTGTAGACCAGGTCGCGGCCGTTGGGCTCTATCAAGTAGCCGAGCGCACCCTGGGCGGGGCCGTTAGTGGCGAGCGAAGAGTCGCTCCAGTGTATATAATTGTAACCGACGTTTGAATTAAGGTCCAGGTGCGCCGAACCGCCGGCATTTGAAATAAGCACCTTGGTGTTTACTTCGAGGGGGGCTGTAGGGTTGGAAACCTGTACGCCTACGTAGCCCGCCGTGGTCACGGCCAGGGTATAATCGTTCACCACTGCGGCGCTGCCCACCGTGAGCGCGTACTGGTGCGTGCCTCTGGCGGCCACCGTCACGCTGGAGCCTGAAATGTGGAGGTTGCCGGTCATGGTATCTCCGGCTTTCAGAACGCGGGTAGCGTCGGTGCCGGACACGCTGGTCAGCAGGGAACCGTCGCCGATGAAGGAAGGGGCGCGCACCGACCCCGTGCGGACATTTATCGTGGCTGCCGTGTCCAGGCTGTAGCCGGTGCCCGGGTCCCAGGACCAGAAGGTACCGGTAGCGGCGGTAACATTGTAGAAAGTCCCGAGGCCGGTCACGCCCAGGGAAGGCGCGGTCAGCGCCCCCTGCGCCGAGATAGCGCCCTGCGCGGACACAGCCCCCTGCGCGTAAATAGAGCCCTGCGAGGTAATGCTGGAAGTGGCGATTATCCCGCCGCCCACGGTCAGCTTCGCCAGGAAGGAGGCGCTGCCCACGGCCGCGTTGCCGCCGAGCACGGCGAAGGAAGTGGAGCCGCCCACGGAGAAAGCGTCTCCGGTGACGGTCAGCGTCGAGTTCAGGATCATCAGCTGCCCGGTCATGGCGTCGCCGGTCTTGGCCACCTTGGTGGCGTCCAGGGAAACCAGGTTGTACAGGCCGCTGCCGTCGCCGTAATAGGTGGCGCCGGGCGTCAGGTAGACGTGGGAGCTCAGCAAGATGCCACCGCGGGCCGCCGCGGGCAGCGCGGCCGAGGAGATCTCAACGCCGGGGGCCAGCCTGAGCTTCGGAATGGCCGCGCCCAGCGGCGAGGTAGCGGTAAAGCTGGAGGCGGCCAGGGTCAGCTGGCCGGTCATGGTATCGCCGCCCTGGCGGACTATGTGGGAAAGGGTAGAGCCGTCGCCGTAATACGCGTTGGCGTAGACCTGGCCGTTGCCGTTCACCAGGAAAAGCTGCGACTGGGCGGCCCCGGTACCGGTAGAGACCAGCAGCAGGGAGCCCGCGTCGCCGGTGGCGGAGGAGATGTGCAGGCGGGCCTGCGGGTCGGTGATGCCGCCGCCGATATTGGTGTTGCCCTCGTTTATCGTGTAAAGGCTGACGCCGTTGACGTCCCACATGGTCAGGGCGGCCGCCTTGACCTGCACGGAGCCGTCGGGAAACTTGAAGCCGCAGGTATAATTGCCGGGGGTGGCGCAGTTGGGCCAGCTGCCCGTGCTCTCTACCACGCCGTTGACCGACAGCTTCTGGCCGGGTGAGATGCTGCCCACCGAAATGCCGCCCTGCACGAACAGGTTGGTGGAAATGGTTATGGCGCCGTAGGTGGTATTCGGCAGCGCCGCTATCACGTCGGCGCTGAAGACGCTGGTGGCGGCGGAGGCTGTGGACGCGTAAAGGGAGTTGAAGGAGTACGGGGAAGCCTGCAGCCGGACGCGGGGGGTCATGGGCTCGTACGAGCCGGAGCAGCTGCCGTCGGCGTCGATCTGTATCTCCAGCCAGAGGCTGGTATTGGACAGGAAGATGGCGCCAGGCACGCCGCCGGCCGTGAGGGAGCCTATCGCCACGTCGTAGCGGCCCTTGGCAACGTTCACGTTGCAGCGGCCCTCGGTAAACAGGGCGTTGCCGCCCACGGGGGCGTCGTAGATGATGAAGTTGAGGTCCTGCGGGGTTTCTACCGGCAGGCTGGTGACCTTGCTGAGCAGGAAGCCCTGGTAGTTTATCGTAGGATTTATCACCGCGCCCGCGGGGCGGGGGAGCAGCGGCGCCAGCGCCAGCGCGGCCAGCAGGACCGCAGCGGACCTGAAAGAGATTTTTATTTTGCCTGAAGTCATAGTTCCTCCGCTATCTGACCACTACCACGGTGCCGTTATAGACCGTGCCGTCGGCTTCCAGCTGGTAAATATACACCCCGCCCGGCACCGTCTGCCCGCCGGACCTGGCGTCCCAAACGAGGGAATTGCCCACCGGGCCCGCCTTCATGGAGGCCACCAGGGCGCCGCGCAGGTCATAGACGCGGCCTTTAACTTCCTTCTCCTGCGGGTTGTCGAAAATAAAGACCATCGTATCATTTTTGCCGTCGCCGTTTGGGGTTATAAGCCGGTTGGTCAGCCCGGCCTTGTCGGCGGCGAAGCTGCCGCTGCGCTCGGTGGTGCGCAGCTGGTAGCGGCCCAGCAGGCTGGTCTGCAGGCGCACGCTGCGCTCTCCGGCGTCCACCACGCCGTACATCTGCAGCCAGCGGGAGCCGTTGTGGTAGAACAGGCTGAGCGCCTTGGCGTCGGTAGCGGCGGAGGGGACTATGGAATCCCCTGACTTGGCGTAATAAAGCTTCAGCGTGCCGTTGCTGGCGAGCTTGAAGGAAGTGTCGGCCTGCAGGCCGCCGCGGTAGGCGGAGAACGCCACCGACTTCATCACCCGGCCGCCGAGGTCCTCGGCGTGGGTGGAGATCTCTATGGTATAGGATTCCATCGGGTCGGCCGAGGGGGAGAAGAAGTCGCCCGCGCCCGAGGGGGGGATTTCGAGGATGCTCTGGTTGTCGGGGGCCAGGAAATACAGCCCGTCGCCGAGGCTGCCGCGCGCGTAGGAGGGGATGGACTGCCCGGCCTGGTTCACGGCGCGGGAATGGTAGTAGTAGGAGGCGCTCGCGCCGATATTATCGGTCCAGGTCAGCGTGGCGGAAGAAGTTTCGCCGATGAAGTCCCATTCGGCGTCGGCGGGGGCCGTGGCCCGGAAGACCTGGTACTTTTTGATCTCGTAAGGATAAGCGGGGCTGAAGCGGTCGTTGAACGGGATGCGGTTCTGGAAGCCGGCGGGCGGTATCCAGCTGAGGGTGACCGAGCCGGCGCCGCGCGTAAGCTGGAAATTCATCGGGGACAGCGGCACCAGCGCGAAAGCGGCCGCGGGGTTGGACAGCTCGGAGCGCAGGGCGTGGCTGTTGATCGTTTCCAGCGCGAAATAGTAGGTGGTGCCGGCGTTAAAGCCCTCTATGATCCGGCTCTCCGTCCCGCCCGCCTCCAGCGGCACCCAGGACTGGGCGTAGGAGGAAGCGGTGAGGAACGCCTGGTCCGTAGTTATGTAGCCGGCCGTGGTATAGCGCAGGATGTAATCCTCCGCCGCCTGAGCGGTACGGCTGATGTCGGACGACGGCGCCGTCCACGTGATCTTTACGGAGTCGCTGCTTATGATGACCACCGCCATGTCCGAGACCGAGGCGGGGATGGGAAAAAAGGAAAGCTTGCCGCTGCGCTGGGAGAAGCTTGCGGCCTCCTGCGTCGAGACCGCTACGTCCTGCACGTTGCCGTTCTCTTCGAAATTAGCGGAGACCATGTAGGCGGAGCCGAAACCGTAGATGCCGTTGACGTCGGAGAAGTGGGTGGAGGCCAGCTTGCCGGCAAAGAGGGGGCCGGCCGCGGCAAGCGCGGCCGCCAGGGCGAGCAGGATTTTCAGCATGGCGTTCACGATTAAATTATATAAGGCCCGTGCGACCAAAATATTACAAAGAGGTTTCGGTCTCCGGCGTCAAAATCCATAAATCCGCAACAAAACAGTCACAATTGAAAACTACAATTATCATGTATGAAGGTAAGACAACGCTTTGCAGCGATAGCGGCGGCCCTGGCCCTGGCGCCAGCCGCTGCTTTCTGCTCGGCGTCGGCGCTGGGGCAGTCGCTGGCCCTGAACAGGCTGGTCACGCCCAACGGCGACGGCCGCAACGACACTTTCATCTTCCGCTGCCATAACCCGCGCGACGCCGGCGTGGACGCGAAGGTGTTCGACCTCTCGGGGAGGGAGATAGACGTGATGCGCATAAAGCGCATCGGCACTACCGATTTTTTCTACGACTACGAATGGGATCCCAATTTCGGCAGCCGGAAGGCGGGCGGCATCTATGTTTACCAGGTGCGGGTCGAAACCAAGGTGTATAAGGGAACTGTAATAGTCATAAGATAGCGGCGCGGTACGGCGATATGAGCTACACGAAACGCAAACTCCACCTGCCGGCCCTGGCGGCCCTGCTGGCCCTGGCCCCGCTGAACGCCTACGCGGCTTTCGAGGACCTGGGCTTCGGCGCGCGCGCGCCGGGCATGGGCGACGCCTTCACCGCGGTAGCCGACGACATTTCTTCCGTCTATTACAACCCCGCGGGCCTTTCCTCCCTCGAGCGCCCCAAGGCGCTGGCCTCACACGCGCTTTTTCACACAGGCCTCAGCGACGGCTCAAACCTGGGACTGAGCGTAGGTGCCCTCGCGGTGCCCCTCTCCGGCGGCCGCAACGGCACGCTGGGCCTGGCCTGGCAGCAGTTCTCGCTCTCCGGCATCTATTACGAGAAGACCGGGCAGGTTTCCTGGGGCTACCGCTTCGACAAGAGCACCCGCTACGAGAAACTTTCGGTGGGCGCCACGCTGAAGTACCTCAGCCACGGCTTCACCCGTCTCGACGAGACCTATAACGCCGTCGAGGACAATATTTCACAGAACGGGGCCACCGACCCGGTGCTGGCCGGCGCCAACACCAGGGCCGCCCTGGACGCGGACCTGGGCGCGCTCTACCGCCTGACCAGGCGCTGGACGCTGGGCGCGGCCATCCTGAACGCCATGCAGGCCGACGTGGCCTTCAGCACCTCCGACAAGGACAAGATCCCCATGAAGACGCGCCTGGGGGCCTCTTACAAGAGCCTCTGGATGCTGCTTTCAGCCGACGCCAGGCTGCAGAAGGGCCCCGACGGCAAGATGGACAAGCAGTTCATCTTCGCGGCCGAGAAGACCTTTCCCAGCCTGGACAGAGGAGACATCGGCGTGCGCGGCTCGCTGGGGGCGGGGGACAGGGAGTTCAAGCAGGCCACGCTGGGCCTTTCCTATAAGATACAGCGCATACAGGTGGACTACGGCTTCGCCTTGCCGCTGGGCACCATCAAGGAAACCTCCGGCAACCACAAGCTGGCGCTCTCCTACCATTTCGGCTCGCCCACGCAGACCGAGATGGCCGAGACCGAGCTGCTGGACCAGTATAAGCGCCTGCGCGAAGCCCAGAACTACAAGAGCCCCCGCGACACCGCCAGCCTCAACGACCCGCGCCTGGCGGAGGTGAAGGAGCAGGTGCGCAAAGAGAATTATTACACCGCCAACAAGCTGCTGCTCGAGAAAGCCAACGAGATGCTGCCCGATTCCTCCGTGGTCAACCTGACGCGGCGCCTGTCGGCCGTGGCGGCCTTCTTCCCGTCGCTGGCGGTCGAGGGCAGGCAGAAGGCTCGCTGGGAAGAGCTGCTCTCCGGCGGCGCCAGGGACCTGATAAACGGCACTGACCTGCGCGCGATGAAGCAGCTGGCCTACGCGCAGAGCCTCAACCAGCAGGATTCCGCCCTCTCAAATTTCCTGGACCGCGCGGGCGAGCTGACCCGCATCGCCCCGGACAGGGTCCCGTCGGACTTCAGCCGCGGCTGGGCCGAGTTCAAGATGACGGAATCCGATGAGTTTTACATGAAGAAGCGCTACTCGGAAGCGCTGCGCAAGCTGGAGGAAATGCTGGAGATAGAGCCCAGCCACCTGATGGCCCTCAAGAAGAGCGGCTCCTGCAACTACATGCTGGGCAATTACGCGCGCGCCGGCCGCGACTGGGAGAAGGCGATGCGCTTCGAGCCCGACCCGCTGGAGAAGGCCAAGCTCGCCAAGATGGTGGACGAGGCCAAGGCAAAGCAGGGCAAGGCCGGCTCCTGGGAGCCCGGCGGCCCGCAGCCCGGAGAGCCGGAGCCCGAAGCCGAGGCCGCCTCCGGCAAATCCGCCGACGCCCGCGAGATAGAGAAGATCTACCAGTCCGGCGCCGACTACTACGCCAAGGGTGAATACGGCAAAGCGGCCGACGCCTTCCGCAAGATACTGACCCTGGACCCGCAGAACACGCAGGCCAAGAAGGCCCTGGAGCGCATCATAAGACTGTCGAGGTAAAAGGGGAGAATGAGGCTCTTCCACAAGTTCAGCGCGGCCCTGATGGCCGCCGCCCTGGCGGCGGCCCTGCTGCTTTCCGCCATATTTTTCCGTTTCCAGGAGGGCACGGTGCGCGCCGCGCAGGCCGCGCGCCTGAACGCGCTGTCGGAAGCGGCGGCCGCCATGCTGGCCGAGGCCGACCTGGCCGGGGACCCGCTGATGGCGGTAGACTACCTGTCGGGGCTCTGCTCGTCGAGGCCGGAGCTGGCCTCCTGCTCCCTGGACATTGGCCGCGGGCTGCGCCCCGTGAAGACCAGGGGCAGGAAACCGCTTGAGCCGGGGCAGAGCACCGTGCCCCGGGAGCTGAAGAGCGGCAAGTACTCCGCGCGGCTGAATTTCTCCGGCGAGGCCCTAGACAAGGAGCGCCTGGCCGCCATGGCCGGCATCTACCGCAACCTGGCGGCGGCCTTCCTGGCGGCCATGATCGCCTCAGCCCTGCTGGGCCTGCTGATGGCCCGCCGCCTGACGCGGCGCCTGCGGAGGCTGGCCGCCGAAGCGGGAGAGGTGGGGGAGGGCAGGTTCGGGGCCAAGACGGACGCCTCCGGCTCCGACGAGGTGGCCGAGCTGGCCGGCGCCCTCAACAGCATGTCCGACCGGCTGCTGGAGCTGGAGACGATGAAGAAGAATTTCACGGCCTCGGTCACCCACGAGCTGCGCTCGCCGCTGGGCGTCATAGAGACCTACGCGGCCCTGCTGCTGAAGGAAAAAGAAAATTTCAGGGCGGAGGACCTGGAGGTGTTCCGCAGGATAAAGGAGAACGCCGGGCGCCTGGCCAATTTCGTCACCGCGATGCTCGACCTGGCCAAGATCGAGCGCGGAAAGATGGAGCTGCGCGCGGCCCGCGAAGACCCGCTGGCGCTGGCGCGCGACGCGGCCGATTTCCTGCGGCCGAAGGCCGAAGAAAAAGGCGTAGCGCTAGCCGTAGAGGCGGCCGGGACCGGCGAGGCCCTGCTGGACCGCGAGTTGCTGACCCACGCGCTCACCAACCTGCTTTCGAACGCCATTAAATTCACTCCGGAGGGGGGCAAAGTAACAGTGCGCGCCTCTCTGTCCGGCGGCAAGTTCCGCGCCGAGGTGCAGGATACCGGCCCCGGCCTGAAAGAAGGCGAGGCCTCAAAACTCTTCGCGCCCTTCGCCCAAGGCTCCGCCGCCCCCGGCCACGGCGGCACCGGCCTCGGCCTCGCCCTCGTAAAATCCATCTCCGAACTCCACGGCGGCACCGCCGGCTGCGCCCCGGTCCCAACCGGCGGCGCCCTGTTCTGGATCGAAATCCCGGCAGGGCAATAAACTTTCAGACGGAATACCGCTGGGGAAAGAACAATGGACACTGGAGCTCAGGCGGCCTACCGCAGGGGCCTCGCGAGTGCGAGGCTTGCGTAGCGCCGAGCATGAGCGACAGAGCGAGGCCACGGTGTGGCCGAGCGTACCCGGAGAAGGCATACCCTCGCCGGCCTACCAATACGGGGCGTTCCTGCCCCTGCGGTAGGCCCCGACTGGGCTTCTCGCGGCCCTTCCCTCTGTCGCCCTCTGTATGGCTTTAACCCCGCCGTAATAACTTTGTAACCTGTGTTATATAGAATAATAGTGTGACTATGAACAAGATTTCACGCCTACTCGCTTTATTGACCCTTTGCCTGGCCGTCAGCGCCGTCGCGCAGGAGCAGCCCGCCGCCTCGCCCAGCGCGCAGGCCGCCGAGCTTTCCGCCCGCATGCAGGCCGACGTCTCCACCCTGCTCGAGCAGCTGGTAGGGCGCGGCAGGGCCCGCTCCTTCGTCAGCGTGGAGGGGGAGATAGTCCTCAAGAGCAAGAGCGAATCCGGCCCGCCCCCCGAAGACAGCCAGACCCTGCCCGGCTACGCCTCCGTGAACATCCTCGAGAAGACCGGCGAGTACATCAAGCAGCAGCGCGAAGAAAGCCAGCGCACCACCGAGTTCCGCGTCAAGAAACTTTCCGTCTCCCTGGTCTTCGACCGCACCATCCCCGACACCCGCGCCAACGCCATCAAGCTGATGATCGGCGAAGTCCTGCGCATCAACGAGGCCCGCGGCGACACCATCATCAGCACCAAGTCCGAGATGCTGCCCTGGTGGAAGAGCGCCCTCGAGGCGCCCGAGATACGCCCGGTGCTGGTAGCCGCCGCCTTCGGCGCGCTGGCGCTGGCCGTGCTGCTGATCTTCGGCTACATCCTGGCTTCCAAGCTGCTGTCCGGTTTTGTGGATTACGCCCGCCTGAACGCCCCCTCGGCCGCCGGCGCCGGCGGGACCGGCATGGGCGGCGCCGCGGGGGCCGGCTACGAAGGCCCCGAGGGCGAGCTGGGAGACATCATCGACGTCGAGTCCCGCGCCGCTTCCGGCGGCGGCATGCTGACGGCCGGCTCCGCCTTCGAGTTCCTGGAGAAGCTGCCGCCCGCCGAGGCCGCCGAGCTGCTGGCCGACCTGCCCGACGAGGACGCCGCCATCATCATCGCCAACCTGGCCGACCGCAGGCCGCACATTTCCTCCAAGATCCTGCTGGCCCTGCCGCCGGCCAAGAAGCAGTCGGTCTCCGCTCACCTCCTGGGCCTCAAACAGGCCGAGCCCGAGCGCGTCTACGAGATAGAGAACGACCTGCGCCTGAAGCTGGAGAAAAGCCTGAAGGGCGCAGAGAAGCTGGGCCGCCTGCTCTCCCTGGTGGACGAGGGCGCGCGCAGCGAGATCCTGGACAACCTCGCGCGCGCCAACCCCAAGGGCTCCGAAGAGCTGCGCCGCAAGATGGTCACCTTCGACGACCTGTGCCGCCTCGACGACAAGAACCTGCGCCCGCTGGTGGTCTCCATGCCGTACGCCGAATGGGCCGCGGCGCTCTACGGCGCCGGCGAAACCCCGCAGGGCAACGTGCTGCGCCTGCTGCCCGAAGACGTGCGGCTGGTGGTGAAGGACATGCTGGCCACCCGCCCCGAGGAAGAAAAGGTGATCGGCGCCAGGGCCAAGATAATTTCCACCGCGCTCGACCTGAACGCCAAAGGCCGCATCGTGCTGAAGGAGGCCTCGTGAGCAAGCCCTCCGACGCTTTCAGCTCCGAGATGGACTACCTCTGGCGCGCCGTAGGCGACGCGCAGGACGCCTCCGTCCGCTCCGAGAAGGAGCGCGCCGACGCCCGCAAGGGGCTCGAGCGCGTCTCGGCCAAGGCCGCCTTCCTGGAGAAGCAGCTGGCCGAGAGCGTCGGCCGCGAAAGGAAGCTCAGGGCAGAGACCGAAAAGCTCAGGGACGCCGTGAAGGGCGGAGAGGACACGCTGGCCAGGGCCGCCGGGCAGGCCCGGACAGCCTCGGACCTGCAGGGCCTGCTGCGCAGGAAAGAGAACGAGGGCGCCCTGCTCGACGCCGAGCTGGAAGGCCTGCGGGCGGAAACGACAAGCCTGCGAGAGGCCCTGGCCGCGCGCGACGCCGCCATTGAAACTTTCAAGGAAAAGATAGCCGGCATAGCCGCGCTGCCCGAAATCGCCCGCGTCATAGACGCCGACTCCAAGCTTTCGGGCCAGCCGCAGGCGGTTTACGAGCGCCTCGCGCAGGACCTGGAGAGCAGCAGGCGCGCGGCCGCGAAAGCCGCCGCCGACCTGGCCGCCGCGGCCGGGAGGGAAGAAGCGGCGCGCGGCGCCCTGGACGCGTCCGAGAACGAACTTTCCAGCCTGCGGGCCGAGCTGGCGCTCAAAAAACAATCCCTGGCCTCTCTCGAAAAAGCCCTGGCCGAAGCCGCCGCCAGCGACAATATCTCGGCGGGGGAAAAAGCCTCTCTGCAGGGCCGGGCCGCCGTCCTGCAGGCCGCCCTTTTCGAAAAGGACGCGGCGCTGGAGGCCGCTCTCAAAGATTCCGCCGCCCTGCGGAGTTCCCTGGACGCCCTGAAGCTGGAGGCCGAAAGGCTCAGGCTTTACGCCGACGAACACGCCCTTAAGGCCCAGGAGCAGCGCGCCAATTTCAGCGGCGCGGTAGCCCAGGTTTTCGAACTGCAGAAGCGCGCCGCGTCCCTCAAGGCCGCGCTGGCCCGGGCGCAGGAGCAGAACGCCGCTTTGACCGAAGAGCTCACGACCCGCGCCGCCGACCTGGAAAAAGTCAACGGCCTGCTCTTCACCGCCAAGAACGCCACCACGGTGCAGAAAGAGCTGGCCCGCCGCGCCGGTCTCAAGATAAAAGCGCTGGAGAGCGAAATAGAGGCCCTCAAGACGAAGGTTACGGACTCCGGCGCCTATTCCGCCCGCCTGCTGAAGGCCATAGAGGACAGGGATTCGCAGATAAACGCCCTGCACAATGACCTGAAGCGCATCCCGGAAGTGGAGCTGGAAAACGAGGACCTGCGCCGCAAGAACATAAAATTTAACGGCCTGCTGATGCGCGAACAGGCCGACTTCTCGGCCAGGATGCTGTCCTCGCTGGAGAAGACGGTAAAGGACCTCAAGTCCTTCAACCTGCGCATCCCCGCCGCCGAGCGCAAGGCGCTGGAGCCGGGCCTGAAGAATTTGCTGGCGTCGGTGAACCTGCTCAAAGGCTGGCAGGAATACCTGGACCCGGAGACCCCGGACCTGGAGGACACCGACCTGGCCGGCTTCGTGCGCGGCGAGACCGACAAGTGGGAGCGCGCCTTCAAGCAGCGCAAGGGCGCCATCTCGGCGGCCATCCTGAACCCGCGGCTGCGCGCGCGCCTCTCGCCCGAGCGCATGAAAATGCTTTTCTACCAGCTGGTGAAAAACGCCTACGAACGCCTGCAGCAGGGCGGCTCCCTGCGCGTCACGCTGAAAGGCTCGGAGGACGGGCGGCAGGCCGTCATCACCTTCGAGGACACCGGCCCCGGCTTTCCGCGCGAGGCGCTGGACAAGCTTTACGCCCCGTTCAACACGACGGACAAGGGCAAGGCCGGCATCGGCCTGGCCGTCGCCCGCCGCATAGCCGAAAAGCACGGCGGCACGCTGGAAGTTTCCAACAAGCCGGAGCGCGGCGCTATAGTGGAAGTGAGGCTGCCGCTCGGAACGACGGCGCCTTGAACTAAAGTTTGAAGATGTAGCCCAACCCGAACACGGTCCTTATTTTTGAGCCAAAGCGGCCCAGCTTGCAGCGCAGGGCCTCTATGCGCTTGTCCACGGAGCGCGTTCCCGCCTCCGTCCCCAGCTTCCAGACCTGCTCGAGCAGCACGGTCCTGGAGGCCACCCGCCCCTGGTTCCTGAGGAAATAAAGCAGCAGGTCGAACTCCAGCGCGGTGAGCCTCACCCGCTCGCCGCCCACCGAGGCCGCGCGGGCCTCGGGGGAGATCCTCAGCGCGCCGAAGGAGTACTCGGCGGGCTTCTCCGGCAGGCGCGCCCCGGGCGCGGCCCGGCCCAGCAGGTTCAGCAGGCGGGCGCGGAAAAGGGTTGAATCGGGCGGGAAAGAAAAATACTCGTCGGCCCCGTTCTCCAGCGACAGGGCCGCAGCTGCGGGGGAATAGGGCCCGCCGCCGACCAGCACCAGCAGCAGGCCGGCCGTTTTCCTGTCGCCGCGCAGCACGGCCACCAGGTCGCGCCCGGCCATGTCCGGCAGGGAAGCTTCGACGACCGCCAGGCCGCGGGCGGGGGGGGCTTTGAGGAAAGCCGCCGCCGAAGGGTAATATTTCAGGGAGAAACCGCGCAGCGTGCCGGCGAGAAAGTCGCGCAGCTCCGGGGAGCCCACGCAAGCCGCGGAGGGCTTTTTCATGCGGGGAAGACCGCGGCCTTTATGCGCCGCAGCAGTTCGTCCGGGTCGAAGGGCTTCAGCACGTAGCCGGCGGCCCCGAGCTTGAGCCCCTCGGAAACCATGTCGAGCTCCGAGCGGACGGTAAAAAAGATTATGGGGACGCGGGCCAGGGCCGGGATCCTGCGCATGCGGCGGGCGGCCTCGAAGCCGCTGATATCGGGCAGGCCCACATCGAGCAGCACCAGGTCGGGAGGGGATTTTTCCGCCAGCTCCACCCCGGGCAGCGCGGCCGGCGCGGTGACTACCGCGCAGCCGGCCTTAGAGGCTATGCGCGCGGCTATCCTGAGGTAGTCAGGTTCGTCGTCGATGACGAGCACCCTGGGGCGGGGATTCATTTTTTATGCAGCTGGTCGGCCACTTTCTTCTCGAGGAAGGAAAGCTCCACGGTCTTGCTCATGAACTCCCTGCAGTTGGATTCCTGCCGGAAGAGCTCGCTCATGTTCTTGTCGAAGAAGCTGCCGGTGATGACCAGCACGGGGATGCCGCGGGTCTCGTCGTCGGTCTGCAGGCCGCGCAAGACCTCGATGCCGCCGATGTCGGGCATCATGACGTCGCACAGGATGATGTCCGGGCGTATGGCCTTGGCCTTCACCAGGCCCTCGCGGCCGTCGTTGGCGATCTCCACGGTGAAGCCCAGGTCGGTGAAGTAGTCGGAAACCATCGTGCGGAACTCGACATTGTCGTCAATTATCAGCATCAGGTTCATTTTTGGCTCCATAGAGGTAAGTATATTTCAAATGCGTCCGCGTTTCAAGAGGGAGAGGGGATCGGGGGAGGAGGGGGCGCCATGGTCTTGGAGACGGTGAAGATGAACTTGCTGCCCTTGCCGAGCTCCGACTCCACCCAGATCCTGCCCTTGTGCAGCTCCACCGTCATCTTGCACATCGCCAGGCCCAGGCCGAAGCCCTGGCTCTTGTGCTCTTCCATCTGCGAATACTTGCCGAAGATCTCCTCCCGCTTGTTTTCGGGGATGCCGGGCCCGGTATCCTCCACGGCGAAGAAGACCTCCTGCGCGGTTTCCCAGGTGGAGAGGGTTATGCTGCCGCCGCTCGGCGTGAATTTGAGCGAGTTGCCCATCAGGTTCGTGATGACGCGCTCGAGCAGTATCGGGTCAGCCATGAGCTCTATCTTGGACGGCGGGAGGGCTACGGAGAGCTTTATGTTCTTCGGGCCGGCCACCGGCTCGTGGTTATCCTTGATGCGCGCCATCAGGGCCGAGGCGTCCATGCTGTCGAGCTGCAGCGCCATGGTGCCGCGCTCGAGCTTGGTGACGTTGAGGATGTCGTCGATCATGCCGCGCAGCCGGCGCGAGGAGTAGAGCATGCTCTGCAGGTACTTGTCGGTGGAGGGGGACGGGCCGATCTTCTTCATCAGCAGCTCGGTGTAGCCCTGCAGCGTCGAGAGCGGGGCCCTCATGTCGTGCGTGATCATGTGGAAGAAATCTTCCTTGGCCTTCTCTATCTCCTTCTCGCTCGTGATGTCGCGGATGATGATGACGCGGCCGGGGCGCTTGAGCGTGGCCAGCAGGAACTGGTTGGAGATGATGCGGAAGCTCTTCGCGGGGGCCTTGCTGTCGGAGGAAAGCGAAGCTTCCAGCTCGGTTTTAAGGTATTTCTCCTTCTGGGCCAGCATGTCGGTGAGCGCCTTGAAGAAGGCCTCGTTCTTCACCGAGCGGGGCACGCCCACCTCGGGGGAGATCTTGGGGATGCCGAGCAGCCGCAGCGCGGTGTTGTTGGAGTAGATCATGGAGCCGCGGTCGTCTATCAGCAGCACGCCGTCGGAGATGGTGTCGATCAGCGCCTGCGCCTTGCCCTTCTCTTCCACGATCTGGTTCAGCTGGAAGGCGCGGTAGGCCTGCAGTTCCAGCATCAGCCGGTTCAGGATGCCGACGAGGACCTTTATCTCGGGCCAGCCTTCCTGCGGGATCACCTGGTCCAGGTGCTGCACCTTGAGGAAGTTCTTGACGCCGTTGACCATGTTGTTGATGGGCCGGATGATGCGGTTGGAGACCAGGAAGACCACCACCATGGTGATGCAGAAAATGGCCACGGCCAGGAAGCCGAAGACGAAGATGGACTTGCGCTGCTTGCCGTAGAGCTCGTCCTCGGACTGCACGGAGACCGCCGCCCAGTCCAGTTTGTCTATGGCGGCGTAGGCGCCCGAATATTCCTCGCCGGAGAACAGGAACTTGGCCAGCGTGCCGGTGCGGCCGCCGCTCCGGAAGGTCTTCTTCATCTCGTCCGGGGTATAATCCAGGCCCTTCATGTCCTGGCAGGGCAGGGGGCGGCCCTGGCCGTCGGAGATGAAGACGCGGCCGGTGCGGCCGGCCTGCTGGGAATTGATCTTGCCCAGCAGCTTGTCCATCGAGAAATGGAACACCACCACGCGCCCGTCCACCAGCGGGTAGGCGAGGGGGAAATAGGCCTGCCCTTTAAGGCAGATCACCTCGCCGGTAGAGACTACCCCGGACTCCTGCGCGCGGGTCGAGAGCTCAACGGCGTAGGAGGCCAGGGACTTAGCCTCCTTGACCTTCTCGCTCTGCAGGAAGAACAGCTCCTTGCCGTCCTTGCCCAGCAGGGAGAGCGACATGATGTCGGAATTGATGCGGGCGGCCTGCTGTATCACCTGCGCCTCGTCCACCTTGCGGCCGCGGAGGGGGTTTTCCAGCTCGTAGAGGAAGGCCAGGTTGCGGTTGGTGTTGAGGAACCAGTCGTCCACATTGGCCGCTGAAAGGCGGGAGAGGCCCTTGTGCAGCTCGTAGTAACTGGCCACAGAGGAGTTGTACTGGTAGACGTTCCAGCCGACGGCCAGCACCAGCGGGAGCACCGCAATGCCCAGCAGGATCAGCAGGAACCTCGTAGTCAGTTTCATATGGCGCTAAATTTCGTGGCGGATTATGTTTATCTCTATGCGGCGGTTCTTCGAGCGCCCCTCGGGCGTCTCGTTGGACTGCACCGGCTTGAACTCGCCGTAGCCGACGGCGGACAGCTTCTCGGGGGCGACGCCTTCCTTGACGAAGAACTGCAGCACCGTGAAGGCCCTGGCCGAGGAAAGCTCCCAGTTGGATTTGAAGCGGGTAACCCGGCCCAGGGGGCGGTTGTCGGTGTGCCCCTCTATCTGTATCGGGTTCGGCAGGTCCTTGAACACCGAGGTCAGGCGGCGCAGGTGGGGATAGGACGACTCCTTGAGCACGTCGCTGCCCGGGGCGAAAAGTATCGGGTCGGAAAAGTTGATGCTGATCTTGTTGGCGGAGATCTCCACCTGCGCTATCTGCTGGATGCCGTGCTTGGAGAACAGCGTGCTGGCAATCTGGGTGTCCCTGCCGAAGGTCTCCTCGATAGCTTTCGCCGAGAACTGCGTGGAGATGCTCTTGGAGCTGTAGAACGCGAACAGGATCATGAAGAAGATCATGAGGTAGCTCATCAGGTCGCCGTAGGTGATGGCCCACAGCGCGCCCCGGTTGAGCTCGTTCTCCAGTTCGTCTTCGCGTTCGTAAAAGCGCATAAAGCCTTATTTGCCCTTCGCGGCCACGCCGTCCATGCGCTGGTAGCCGCGCAGGTGCATCTCGATCAGGTGGGGGGTCTTGCCGCTCATGATATCTATCACGCCCTCGAGGATGAGCTGCAGCACCAAGGTCTCTTCCATGGCGCGCAGGCGGATCTTGTTGGCCACCGGCACGCAGAACATGTTGGAGAAGCCGATGCCGAACAGGGCCGAGGTGATGGCCACGGCCATCGAGCGGCCTATGGCGGCCGGGTCCGAAATATTGCTGAGCGTCTGGATGATGCCGAACAGCGTGCCGATAAGGCCGAACATGGGGGACAGCACGCCCATGGTGCGGTACAGGTTGGAATCCTCCTGCACGTCGAGGCGGCGCAGGCGGATCTCTTCTTCCAGGATGCCGCGGGTCTCGCGGGACTCGGCGCTGATCATGGCCACGCCCACGGCGCGCTTCAGGAAGCCGTTGGCGAAGGCCGGGTCGGTATTGGTCAGCGCCATGATGCCGCCCTGCTTCTGCGCCGTCTCGGCCATGCCCACCAGCGTGCGCACCGCCTCGTCCACGGTGGGCATCTTGGGAGCCGAAAAGATATCGAGGAAGGCCTTTACGCCCGCCGCGAAGCGCCTGTAGGAAGTATTGACGATGGTGGCGGCCAGGGTGCCGCCCAGGACTATCACCACGCCGTGCGAGTTCATGATCTTGTCAGCGACCCCGGAGGAAAAAGCGCCCCAGGTCACCACGGCGGCGCCCAGGAGGAATCCCACTATCGTCATCATGTCCATAAGTTAGTTCTCCAAGAAATGGTTCAGCCCGACCTTACTATTGTACAGGGGCCATGTTACCGAATTTTTACATATATATAATATAAAATTGCGCGCCCATTTTAGTTTTTGATACCATTTATACTGGAAACGCCCGGCAGAAGCCGGCGCCGATTTTTATACCTAGGAGCTCACCATGGATTATTTACTGACCGAACAGCAGACGATGATACGGGACCTGGCGCGCAAGATAGCGGTTGAGAAGATCAAGCCCGTGGCGGCCCAATACGACGAGAGCGAGGAGTTCGCCTGGCCGATCATGAAGACCCTGGCCGAGAGCGACCTGTTCGGCATCTACATTCCCGAGGCTTACGGCGGGCTGGGCGGCGGCATCATGGACATGTGCCTGGTGACCGAGGAACTCTCCCGCGCCTGCGGCGGCATAGCCCTAGGCTACGCCGGCACCGCCCTGGGCACCCTGCCGATCCTGCTGCACGGCAGCGAGGAGCAGAAGAAGAAGTACCTCCCCGACATAGCCTCCGGCAAGCGCCTGGCGGCCTTCTGCCTGACCGAGGCCGAAGCCGGCTCCGACGCCGCCAACATGAAGACCACCGCCCGCAAGGAAGGGGACAAGTATATCCTCAACGGCACCAAGCAGTGGATCACCAACGCCGGAGAGGCCGAGATCTACACCGTGATAGCCCTGACCGACAAGTCCCGCGGAGTGCGCGGCGCCAGCGCCTTCATAGTAGAGAAGGGCACGAAGGGCATGGAGTTCGGCAAAAAAGAGAAGAAGATGGGCATCCGCGCCTCCGCCACCCGAGAAGTGATCTTCACCGACTGCGAAGTTCCCGCCGCCAACCTGATCTCCAAGGAAGGCATGGGCTTCATAGTAGCCCTCAAGACGCTCGACACCTCCCGCCCCGGCGTGGCGGCGCAGGCGGTCGGCATAGCGCAGGGCGCCCTCGACTGCGCCCTGGACTATTCCCGCACCCGCGTGCAGTTCGGCGCTCCCATCTCCTCCTTCCAGGCCATACAGCATATGCTCGCCGACATGGGCACGCAGGTGGAAGCCGCCCGCGCCCTGGCCTACGCCGTAGCCCGCCTGGTGGACTCCGGGGCCAAATCAGTTTCCAAAGAATCGGCCATGGCCAAGCTCTTCGCCAGCGACGTCGCCATGAAAGTGGCCGTAGACGCCGTGCAGATCATGGGCGGCTACGGCTACATGCGCGACTACCCCGTCGAGAAGTTCATGCGCGACGCCAAGATAACCCAGATCTACGAAGGCACAAACCAGATCCAGCGCAACGTCATCGCCTCAAATATGATTAAGGAGACGCTGAAGAAGTAAACGCGGTTGTGAGCACACCCGGAGGAAGGACGGGGTGTTGCCCCCCGAACCCTTTGGGGAGGGGGGGGCCCCGCCATACTTTCCGAAAGGCGGGGGGGAACCGCGCAACGGTTCCCATCTTCCAGGGTTCGGGGGGTAATACCCCGTCCGCCCTTCAGCAGGAACAAAGCTAATAACATGAATATAATCGTCTGCATCAAACAAGTTCCCAACACCACCGACGTCCGGATAGACCCCGTCACCAACACCCTCATCCGCGACGGCGTAGAGAGCGTCATAAACCCCTTCGACGCCTACGCCATAGAAGAAGCCGTCCGCATAAAAGAACGGTGCGGCGGCAAAGTCACCGCCATAACCATGGGCCCGCCCCAGGCCGAGAACGCCCTGAAAGAAGCCATCGGTCTCGGCTGCGACGAAGGCGTCCTCGTAAGCGACCGCAAATTCGCCGGCTCCGACACCTGGGCCACCTCCTACACCCTCGCCTGCGCCATAGAAAAACTGGAGACCTACGACGTCATCCTAACCGGCAAGCAGGCCTCCGACGGCGACACCGCCCAGGTGGGCCCCGGCATCTCCACCCACCTCGACATCCCCCAGGTCACATACGTGAAGAAGATAGTAGAGATAAACGACAAGGCCGCTAAAGTAGAGCGCATGACCGAAGAAGGCTACGACGTGGTAGAGACGCCGCTCCCCTGCCTGTTCACCGTGGTAAAAGAGATCAACACCCCGCGCATGCCCTCCCTGAAAGGCATGATGCGCGCCAAGTCCGCCAAGATCACAAAGTGGACCGCCGCCGACCTGGACGCCGACCCCGCCGCGCTGGGCCTCGACGGCTCGCCCACCCGCGTCGTCAAGATCTTCACCCCCGAAGCCCGCAAGGGCGGGGAAATGATCTCCGGCTCCGCCGGGGAAGTCTCCAAAGAGCTGGCCGAGCTGCTCAAAGGGGAGGTAGTCTGATGGCCTCCATAAAAGTCCACCTCGAGAAATGCACCGGCTGCACCCTCTGCGTCAAAGCCTGCGCCTTCGGCGCCATACACATGTCGGACCGCAAGGCCGTGATAGACATGGCCAAGTGCACCCTGTGCGGCTCCTGCGTGGCCGCCTGCAAGTTCTCCGCCATAGAGATAGAGAAGGCCGGCGGCCCTAAAAAAGACCTCTCCGCCTACAAGGACGTCTGGGTTTTCTGCGAACAGAAGAAGGGCGTCATACAGTCCATCTCCTTCGAACTCCTCGGCGAAGGCCGCAAGCTGGCCGACAAGCTGGGCGTCAAACTCTGCGCGGTACTGCTCGGCCACGGCATGGAAGACGCCGCCGAGGCGCTGGGCGAGCGCGGCGCCGACAAGGTCTACCTCGTCGACCACCCGGCCCTCAAGTCCTACCAGGACGACCCTTATACCGCCGTAATGGTCAAGCTCGTAGAAGAATTCAAGCCCGAGGTCATTCTCTGCGGCGCCAGCACCATTGGCCGCAGCCTCATCTCGCGCGTGGCCATAAAGACCAACGCCGGCCTGACCGCCGACTGCACCGGCCTCGACATCGACGCCAAGGAGCGCCTGCTGCTGCAGACCCGCCCGGCCTTCGGCGGCAATATCATGGCCACCATCATAGCGCCCAACCACAGGCCGCAGATGGCCACCGTGCGGCACAAAGTAATGCAGCCGGCCCCCGTGCAGCCCGGCCGCGCGGCCGAGATCATCAGCAAGGCTTACCCCGAGGAGACGTTCGCCTCGCGCACCAGGCTGCTTGACATCGTAGAAGAGCTCACCAGCACCGTCAACATCTCAGAAGCAGACATCATAGTGGCCGGCGGGCGCGGCATGGGCAGCAAGGAGAACTTCGCCCTGCTAGAAGAGCTGGCCAAAGTCCTCGGCGGCGCCGTGGGCGCCTCCCGCAGCGCCGTCGACGCCGACTGGATCCCCTATTCCCACCAGGTGGGCCAGACCGGCAAGACCGTGGTCCCCAAGCTCTACATAGCCTGCGGCATCTCCGGGCAGATACAGCATTTGATAGGCATGCAGTCTTCCAAGACCATAGTCGCCATCAACAAGGACCCCGACGCCCAGATCTTCAAGGTGGCCACCTACGGCATAGTCGGCGACGTCAACGAAATAGTCCCCGCGCTCACCAAAGAATTCAAGCGCGTACTGAACAAATAAAGGATAACCATATGGCCGACAATACTCCGCTCAAAAGCCTGCCCGCGTGGCAAGCGCTGGAGGCCCATTACGAGAAAGTGAGCAAGCTCCACCTGCGCGGCCTGTTCGCCGCCGACCCGGCGCGAGGCGAGAAGCTTGCGCTGGAAGCCGCCGGCATCTATTTCGACTACTCCAAGCACCGCGTCACCGAGGAGACCATCGGGCTGCTCGCCGACCTCGCCGAATCAGCCGGCCTGCGCGAGAAGATAGAGGACATGTTCACGGGCGAGAAGATCAACGTGACCGAAGGCAGGGCCGTGCTGCACACCGCCCTGCGCGCGCCGAAGAACGCCACGATCGTGGTGGACGGTGAGAATGTAGTGCCTCACGTGCACGCCGTGCTTGAAAAGATGGCCGGCTTCGCCGAGAAAGTGCGGGGCGAGCATTGGAAAGGCTATACCGGCAAGCCTATCAGGAATATCGTCAACATCGGCATCGGCGGCTCCGACCTGGGCCCGGTCATGGCCTACGAGGCCCTCAAGAGTTATTCACACCGCGGCCTCACCTTCCGGTTCGTGTCCAACGTCGACGGCACGGACTTCGCCGAAGCCGTGACAGACCTGGACCCCGCCGAGACACTTTTCATCGTCGCCTCCAAGACCTTCACCACGCAGGAGACCATGACCAACGCCGAGACCGCCCGCGACTGGGCGCTGAAGGCGCTCAAGGACAAAGCGGCCATCGCGAAGCATTTCGTCGCCGTCTCCACCAACGCCGCCAGGGTTTCCGAATTCGGCATAGACACCGAGAACATGTTCGGTTTCTGGGACTGGGTGGGGGGACGCTACTCCATGTTTTCGGCCATCGGCCTCTCGACGATGATAGCGATAGGCCCGAAACATTTCCAGGAGATGCTCGACGGCGCGCACGAGATGGACGAGCATTACCGCACCGCCCCTTTCGAGCGCAATTTGCCGGCCCTGATGGGCCTGCTCGGGATCTGGTACAACAATTTCTTCAACGCGCAGGCCATAGCCGTGCTGCCCTATGAGCAGTATTTAAAGCGCTTCCCGGCCTACCTGCAGCAGATGACGATGGAGAGCAATGGCAAGCGCGTCACCACCGACGGCCGCGACGTGGATTACCAGACCAGCCAGATCTACTGGGGTGAGCCCGGCACCAATGGCCAGCATTCTTTCTACCAGCTGATACACCAGGGCACCAAGCTGATCCCCTGCGACTTTATCGCCTTCGCCAAAACCCGCCACAAGCTGGGCCGCCATCACGATTTGCTGATGGCCAATGTCTTCGCGCAGGCGGAGGCGCTGGCCTTCGGCAAGACTGCCGCCGAGCTGAAGGCGGAAGGCGTGAAGGACTGGCTGATACCCCATAAGACTTTCGAGGGCAACCGCCCCTCCACCACCATGCTGCTCGACGAACTGACCCCGGCCGCGCTGGGCCGGCTGGTGGCGCTCTACGAGCATTCAGTCTTCACCCAGGGCATGATCTGGCAGATCGGCCCCTTCGACCAGTGGGGGGTGGAGCTGGGCAAGGTCCTCGCCGGCCGCATAGCGCCGGAGCTGGAAGCCGCGGCTGAACCGGAGCTGAACCACGATTCCTCCACCAATGCCCTGATCCGCAGGTACCGGCAACACAGGCATTAAGTGATGAAAATATTAAAAAGCCTGCTGCGCATAGCGGGGCTTCTCGCGGCCATACTGCTGCTGCTGGCCGGGGCCGCCGCCACCTTCGTTTATTTCAAGGTCCAGCCGAGCCGGCTGCAACTGCTGATGTGGTCCGGCGCTCTCGTAGCCCGCTATAACCAGGAATATCACAAGACAGTATCCCCGGCTGAGGCCGTCGAGGATATGAGGACCTTCTTCACCTCTCTGGAGCGCGTGCACCCCGAACCTTCGGGCAATATCGGCCCGTTGGCCTATGCCGCGCTGAAAGAGAACGCCATGAAAGAAGCGCAAACGCTTCCGGTTAAGGACGGCAAAGTCCAGGTCAGCGACCTCGCCTACCTGCTGTACAAGGCCGCGGCAGGGCTGAAGGACGGCCATACGAGCGTCCAATGGCGGCGCAGTCCCTCCGACGACTTTAAAAAAAAGATATATCCGCCCGTAACGCTCGGTTGCGTCAACGGTGAATTCCGCATCGCTTCCTTTGGCCACGATCTGAACGGCAGGCGCCTCACGGCTATTAATTCGGTCCCCGTCCGCGAGTTCCTGGGGCCGATACTCGAAAGACAGTCGGCTGAAACCGGCAATTACGCCTGCCTGCGCTTTACGACGAACGAAGCTTTCTGGTGGGACATCTCAGGCCTCCTCTCAGGCTTGGACAAGCTTACGCTTACCACCGAAGGCCAGGACGGCAAGAGGGAGGACATACAGCTGCCGCTGCTAAGTCACGCGGAATTCAGGCAACTGGGCAAGACCTACTCAGGCCGCGGCGCGGCTGGCGCGGCCCCGCTGACGCTGTACACGAAAGAGAAGACAGCCTGGTTCTACTACCCGAGCTTCCAGTACAGCGAAGCGGAGAAAGAGCGCATCTCCGCGGTCTTCGCCGCCATCAAGAAAGCCGGCGTACAGGAACTGGTCATCGATATAGCCGACAATGGCGGCGGGGACACCAGGATCGGGGATTTCATCCTCACACACCTGACCGACAAACCGTTCATAAGCTTCAGCAGGACGCGCTGGAAGATCTCAAAAGAAGGACTGCGCATCCTGGGCTGGCTCGGCCTGGATACCAGCCATGTCGAGTCCCGCGTCGGAGAGGTGCTGGATTCCACTAACACCGCGGTCAGCCATCCGCGCGCTGCCGACTATTTCAGCGGCAAGACCTACCTGCTGGTCTCCGGCACCACTTTCTCCTCGGCCACCGACTTCGCTACGGTTTTCCGCGATTACGGGCTTGGCAAGATAATCGGCTGGGAGACCGGCGGCGTCCCGGTCTGCTTCGGGGAATCCATCCCGCTGACCCTGCCTCGCAGCCGCATCCCGTTCACCGTCTCGGACAAACAGTTCTTCGGCCCCAAACCCCGCCCCGGGGACAATATCCGCGGGGTCATGCCGGATATCCCGCTGACCGCCGGCCTGTTAAAGAAATACCGGGGCGATACACGCCGGGCGGTATTGCTGGGGATACTCAAGAAGCGATCCATGGACTCGGTCACCGTAAAATAAATGACACTCTCCGCGACAACGGCACGCAGGCTGGCCGCCGCCAGGGACATAACGGCGGTGCTGATTTTCTGCGCGCTGGTTTTTCTGGGCGGGCGGGCGCTGGTCAACTCCCCGCATCTCCAGAAAGAGCGGCTCACGAAAAAAGAAGCCGGCTCCGACATAACCGAGTTCTTCGCTAAAGTAGAAAAGACGCACCCTGCTCCCTTCGCCGGCCTGACGGCGCAGCAGTACGCGGTGCTGAAAAGCTCCGCCCTGGCCCAGGCCGTGGCCCGCCTGGACGAACTGGGCCGCCTGCAGGTGCCGCACCTGGCCTACATCCTTTACCGCAGCGCGGCGCAATTCGAAGACGCCAGCACGCGGGTGCTCTGGCAGCCCCGCCGCAAGTGGAAAGACCCGGAACTTAAATTCCCTCCTTTCAGGGTGGAATATATTTATGGCAGGTTTACCGTCGGCAGCACGCTGGATCCCTCCATGGCCGGCGCGGAACTTCTCGAGGTCAACGGCCTGCCGCTCATCGAGTTCATAAAGCCGGCCCTTGGCCTGATAGCCGGCGAAACCGCCGCGCACCGCCGGTACGTCTTCTGCAGAGACCAGGATTTCTGGTGGGACTTCTCCGGGCTGCTTGCCGCCAGGCCGCTGGCGCTGGTAAAGTATAGAACTCCCGCCGGGCTGTTGCGTTCGAAAGAAGTGGAACTGGTCACGGCCGGAGGCTTCCGCCGCTTCGCGGGCGCGCCCTACCAGCCCAAAACGATGACCTACTCGCAGAAGAAGCTGGCCTGGCTGCACGTCGGGCCCCTGCCCTGGTCGCGCTCCGCGAGAAAGACGTACGGCCGCTTTTTTGGAGAGCTGCGTGAACAGGGCATAGAAGACCTGGTGCTGGACCTGCGCGACAGTTCCTCCGGCGACCCCCGCATGGCGGACTACCTGCTCTCCAGCCTGCCCGGTTCCTTCGGCCGCATTACGATCCTTATCGGGCCGGGCACGGCGGGAGCCGGCGCCGTTTTAGCCTCACGCCTCAAAGAATTGAAGGCGGGAGATATACTAGGAGAGGAGACCGGCGGCGCGCCGGACCATTTCGGCGCGCCCGAAGAATTCAAACTGGGCAACAGCGGCATCCGCTATACGGTCGCGGCCGAACATTATGCGCTCCCCGGCGGAAGCAAGGCCCGCGTCAGCCCGGACCTGCGGCTCACGGAAGCCCTGCTGCGCCCCCACAAGGGCGACCTGAAAGCTTTCGTCCTGGACCGCCTGGCGCGCGACAGAAAAGCCTCAAAACAACAGTAGACACCCTCCCGTCACTGTGATAGAATAATTCTAATGGGTCCGGGAGCAGTCCCGGAGGTTTGGAATGGTCGGGCCGCCATTCCGGTTATACCGGAAGGCGGTTTCTTATTTGCCGCAGCGACGCCGCCTGGCCGGGGGGATAAAGATGCCTGTGAACGACTGGATAATTTTTTCCGTCTCGGCGCTTTTCGTGATAGGCGCAGGCGTAGCCATAGGCCGCATCAGCGGCGAACTGGGCGAGCGGCTAGGCCTCGGCCGGGCCTGGGCCGGCGCGGTACTGCTCTCCTTCGCCACCACGCTGCCGGAACTGGTCACCACGGTGACGGTCACCCTGGAGGGCGCCTACGGGCTCGCCCTCGGCGGCATCCTGGGCAGCGTAGTCTTCAACCTTTTCATACTGGTGCTGGTGGACCTCGCCGACCCGGACCCGCTCTACGGCGGAAAACTCTCGAAGAGCCACCTCTCGACCGGCCTGCTGGGAACGGCCCTGCTGGGGATACTCATGGCGGGGCTGGCGCTGGGCGTGGCGCAGGACAGGGGCCTTATCCCCCACAACCCGGAGATCATTCTGGCGGCGCCCCTGGGCATCATTGCGCTCTACGGAGTGGGGCAGTTCATACTTTTCCGCATGGCCAGGCAGTCTTTCGACAAGGGGATGGTGGTTCCTACCGTCTTTTCCAAGTTCCCCATGTGGGGCATCCTGGCGGCCTACGGCGCGGCGGCCGCCATCATAGTGTTCGCGGCGATGGCGCTGGGCAGCTCGGTACACAGGCTCAGCGACCATTACGGGCTGGCGGCCACTTTCGCGGGGGCCACCATGCTGGGGATAGTGACCAGCCTGCCGGAAATCACCAACGCCCTCGCCTGCGCCCGCCAGCGCGAATACGACCTGGCCGTGGGCAACGTTCTGGGCGCCAACGCTTTCGTGCTGGTGGTGCTGGCCGGGGCCAGCCTGATCGCCGGCAACAGGCTCTTCACCGGCGCCGGCACCGCCGACGCCATGTCCGCCCTGGTGATGGCGGGCCTGGCGGTGATAATGCAGGTAATAGCGCTCGGGGCACTCGCCATAGAGAGCACCCACCACATGAAGCGCCTGAGCGCCGCGTCGCTTATACTGGCCAGTCTTTACGCGGCCACCCTTTTCGTTTCCTACCAGTTCGGCAGATAACCCGCCCGCAGCCAGGGCAGCAGACGGAGACAATATGAAAATAACGCTAAGGCTCATCCTCTCGCTGATAGTGGTAGTGGTAACCGTGGCCCTGGTCTCGGCCTGGTTCCACGTGCGGCAGGAGCGGGTAAAGCGCTACGCCGAAGTGCGCGCGCAATCGGCGCTGCTGGGAGAAGGCTTCAAGGATAGCGCCAGGCACAACCTGGAAACGGGCAATACGCCCCGCCTGCAGAAAGTGGCGGACAAATTTCAGGACCAGAAGCGCCTGGAGGGCGTGGCCGTATACGCGGAAAACGGCTCCCTGCTGGCCGCCTCCTCCGGGATAGCCCCGGAGATAGCCGGGCGCGCGCGCCAGATAGCGGGGCTGCTGGCCTCGGGCGAGGAGGGGGAGCTGCTTTTCGGCGACAGGAAGATACTCGTACACCAGACAGAGCTGACCTTCGGCGAATCCGGCAAAGCCCGGGTGGCTTTTTTCAGCAATGTTTCGTTTATCGAGCTGGAGCTGTTCCAGATTTGGAAGCGTACGCTGATGCGGCTGCTGGCGCAGATGGTGCTGATCTCGCTGGTGACGCTGCTGGTCATACGCTGGAACCTTGTGGACCCTATCGCGCAGATGGCCGAGTGGATGAAGCGCCTGCGCATCGGAGAGGAGCAGGGCAGCACCCCGCCGCTCAAGGGCGACATCTTCGCGCCGATAGCGAAAGAGGCCACCACGCTGGCCAAAAATCTGCAGGCCGCCAGGAACGCCGCGCAGAAAGAGGCGCGGCTGCGGCAGGAAGGGGAATCCCTGTGGACCCCGGAGCGCCTGAAGGAACTGATAAAAATTAAGATGGACGGGCGCCCGCTGTTCGTGGTCTCCAACCGCGAGCCGTACATGCACCTGAGAGAAGGCAAGGAGATCAAGGCCATCGTCCCGGCCGGCGGCCTGGTGACGGCCCTGGACCCGATCCTGAAGGCCGCCGGCGGCACCTGGATAGCCCACGGCAGCGGCGACGCCGACTTCGAGGTCACGGACGAGCACAACCGCATAAAAGTTCCCCCGGAAGAGCCTGCCTATACTCTGCGCCGCATAGCCCTCACCAAAGAGGAAGAGGACGGCTATTACTACGGCTTCTCCAACGAGGGGATCTGGCCGCTCTGCCACATCGCGCACATACGCCCTATCTTCCGCAAGGAAGACTGGGAGCATTACTACGCGGTGAACAAGAAATTCGCCGATACGGTGCTGGAGGAAATCGCGGACGTGAAGGAACCCTGCGTGCTGATACAGGACTACCATTTCACGCTGCTGCCGGGCATGATAAAGGCGCAGCGCCCCGACGCGCGCGTGGCGGTTTTCTGGCACATCCCCTGGCCCAACCCGGAAACCTTCGGCATCTGCCCGTGGCAAAAGGAGCTGGTGATGGGCCTGCTCGGCGCGGACCTGATAGGCTTCCAGACGCAGTTCTACTGCAACAACTTCCTCGACACCGTCGACCGCACCATCGAGTCGCGCATAGACTGGGAGCATTTCACAGTCCAGAAGGAAGGCCACCCTACGCTGGTTAAGCCTTTCCCGATAAGCGTGGACTTTACCCAGCCGGACCGGGACGCGAAACAGCTGCCGGAGAAGCCGGACCCGGTGACGGTGCTGAAGGAACTGGGCATCAAGGCGGAAAAGATCGGCCTGGGCGTGGACCGCATAGACTACACCAAGGGCATGCTGGAAAGGGTGAAAGCCGTAGAGCGCTTCCTGGAGAAATACCCGGACTACGTGAAGAAGTTCACCTTCATACAGCTGGGCGCGCCCAGCCGGACGCATATCCCGCAGTACCACCGCTTCCTCGCCGAGCTGCACGCCGAGGTGGACCGGATCAACTGGCGCTTCAAGGCCAAGGACTGGAAAGCCATAGTCTTCCTGGAGAAGCATCACGAGCACAAGGAGATCACCAAGTTCTACAAGATAGCCGACACCTGCCTGGTGACCTCGCTGCACGACGGCATGAACCTGGTGGCCAAGGAGTTCGTGGCCGCCAGCGACGACCACAGGGGAGTGCTGATCCTCAGCCGCTTCGCCGGGGCCTCGCGGGACCTGAAGGACGCGCTGATAGTGAACCCCTACGACATAGAGCAGATGGCCGACGCCATCTACTATTCGCTCAACATGCCCAAGCCCGAGGTGGAAGAGCGGATGACGCGCATGCGCCAGGAAATACATGAGAACAACATCTACAAGTGGGCCGCCAACCTCACAGAAGAGCTCATGAAACTGCGCATGGACAACTTCACGGGGGTATAGGATGAAGCCGTTCTGGAAAAACTCGGCGGAGCTCGCCGGCCGCCTGGCCGGAGGCAGGCTGCTCGTCACGCTGGACTTCGACGGGACGCTGGCCGCCCTGGCGGAAACGCCGCGCCAGGCCCGCCTGAAGCCTGAATTCCGGGCCGCCCTCGTCGAGCTTGCGGCGTCCCCGGGGGTTTCAGTCTTCATACTGAGCGGGCGGGAGCTTAAAAACGTCAGAAGACTGGCGGGACTGAAAAACCTGTACTACGGCGGCAACCATGGAATCGAGATAAGCGGCCCGGGCTTCAGCTGGCGGGACGCCGAAGCGGCCCGGGCCCGGCGGCTAGTGCGGGCGCTCGCGGCCGACCTGCGCGAGAGATTCCCGGAGGGGACCGGGGTGCTGGTGGAGGACAAGACCTTCTCCGCCAGCGTGCATTACCGCGCCCTTAAGCCCCAGTACAAAAATGGGTTCTTCAGCCGGATGAAGGCCCTGCGCTCCCCGGGGGAGCCGGGGCTGGCCTGGCGCCGCGGGCACAAGGTCTTCGAGGTCCTGCCGCGGGGGGCCTCCCACAAAGGCACCGCCGCGGGCCGCCTGGCAAAGGAGCTGGGGGCCACGCTGGCGCTGGCGGTCGGGGACGACCTTACCGACGAAGATATGTTCCGGGAGTTCGCCCGGAGAGGGATAACCGTGCGGGTCGGGCGCAGGTCGGCGTCGAAGGCTCAGTTCTTTATTGAAAAACAGGCGGAAGTGCTGCGCCTGCTCAGGTTCATTGCCGCATCCAGGAGGCACGAATGAAACTGCGCGTAAAATTCCTCATCTCCCTTTCGGCGCTCAGCCTTGTTTTTTCGCTGGTGATGATAGCGGACAGGACGCTGGGATTCAGGCGGACCATGCTTGAGCGCACCCAGGACAGGACCGATTACCTCACGGAATTCATAACGGAACTTTCCTCTCACTACCTGGAAACCGGGAATATCTCCAGGCTGAAAGAAGTTCTGAAGAGCTTCGACCATTTCAAGAACATAGCCTACCTGAAAGTTTCCGACGCCCAGGGCCGCCTGATTTACCGCATGGCGGAGCCCGGCCTGAAACTTGTGGAAAAGACGCGGGACTCCGACGTTTTCCACCCGGTCGACGACGTCTTCGACACGGGGCGGGAAATAATTTCCAAGGGTGAGGTGGTCGGCTACCTGCAGCTGGGCGTCTCGACCAGTGGCGTGGACGAAGCCATGGCCAACCTGGCCTGGAGGGCCACCCTGATAGGCGTTACCTTCACGGCTTTCATAACCTTTGCCGCCTGGCTGCTTTCCATAAAGCTGGGCCGGGAACTCACCTGGCTGTCGGGCATAGCCGAGAACATTGAATCCGAAAAACTCCCGGAACTGCCTTCGGGAGCGCTAGGCAGCGACACCGGGGGCATCGCCCGCACCCTCAAGACCCTGCACGGCAGGCTGCGGGAGGAGGAGGGGAAGCGGCGGGAATCCGAGATCCTCAAGAACGACTTTTTCGAGATGACGGTGCATGACCTCAAGCAGCCCGTAACGGCCCTCAAGGCCTCCATGGACCTGCTGCTTTCCGACGAGGACAGGAAGCTCTACGATAAAAAACAGGTGGAAGGCCTCACGAAGATCGCCAGGACGTCGCTGGCCATGCTCACGACCATGATAACGGACGTGCTCAACACGGCCAAGCTCAATAACCCCCAGTACCAGCCCGAGCGCGAAAGGATAAACCTGGAGTCTTTCCTCAAAGAGTGCGCTCCGGAGAACGCCGCCTCCGTGGCCGCCGCGGGCAAGCGCTGGGAATATGAAGTAGGGCCTGAACTGGCCGGCTGCTGGATCTTCGGGGATACGGACCTGATACGCAGGGTGATCGGCAACCTGGTCCTCAACGCCATACAATACACGCCGGAGGGAGGCGCCATAAAGCTGGGCGCCAGGCTGCACGACGCCGACCGCGCCGCCATCTACGTCAGCGACGAGGGGGAAGGCATCCCCGACAGTTTCCGGCAGGAAATATTCAAGAAGTACAGCACCATGTCGCGCAGCAGCAAGAATCTGGGGCTGGGACTGGCCTTCTGCAAGATGGCCGCGGACCGCCATTCCGCCTTTCTCGACGTTAGATCGGAGGCCGGAAAAGGCACCGAGATACGCTTCGTAGTGCCCGTGTATTGCCCGTCGGACCGGGGGGGCAAACGCGCAAAGGGGACTAAATGACGGTAAAAGCCAGGGAACCTTTCAGGTTCCGCAGCAGGGTAACGCTGCCTGAAGTTACCGGCAGGAAAGCCTTTACCATAGCGGAACTGCTGGAAGGGATAAAGCGGGCCGACGACGCCGTTATCTACTACCACACGCACCGCTTCATAAAGCAGTTCCACCACCTGGTGCCCGAGGGCGCCAACGACTTCGCCTACTGGGTGACCAACACCGTGCAGGCCGACCGGCTGGGAGAGGAACTGACTTCGATAGACATCGTCCGCTACAACTCGCTCTCCGACATAAAGGACGCCTTCGTCGGGATGATAGAGCGCCATCTCGCGGAAAACCCGGCCCCCCAGCGCACGGTGGCCCCGGGGCGGGAGTTCCACTTCATGCGCGCCATACGGTTCTCCCTGCCCACCGCCTGCGAGGCAGTGGATTACCCGTCGTTCGAGGACTGCCTCCGGGACGTCAGCCCGTCGAGCCTTTACCTGCACGTCTTCGAGGCGCGCCTGCGCCCGCCTTACGGCGTGGACGACTTCTCCCACTGGTTCAGAAAAGAGTTCGGCGACGAACAGGTAGGCCGGGAGATCTCGCGCCTGGACCCCTACTCCTACACCCTGGAAGGGCTCAGGGCCCGCATTATCCGGATCATAGAGAAGCGTCTCGGGGAGGGCGCCAATGCCTAAGATGGAAGAATACTCCGCCGCGGCCGGGGCCGCCGCGATAGAAGAGCTGAAGGTCATCTCGGCGCGCCTCAGGGGGAAAACCATACTCAACGTCAATTCCACCGCCGTCGGAGGAGGCGTGGCCGAGATACTCAACCGCATGCTCCCCATGATGACGGAGCTGGGCATAAAGCCGCGCTGGGAGCTGATCAAGGGCGGCGAGGATTTCTACGCGGTCACCAAGAAATTCCACAACGCGATACACGGCACCAGGCAGGAACTTACCCCGGCCGACTTCCAGCTCTACCGGGACACGCTCAAGTCCAACATGGCGACCATGAACCTGGACGCGGATATAGCCATGATACACGACCCGCAGCCGGCCGGGCTGATAGACAAGAAGCCCGCCGGGGCCAAGTGGGTCTGGCGCTGCCACATCGACATGTCCAACAGGCAGGACGACGTTTGGGAGTTCCTGAAAGGGTATGTCTCCCGCTACGACGCGGCGGTCATCTCGGCCCCGGCCTTCTCGCAGGAGATGCCGGTCAAGCAGTTCCAGGTGCCCCCGTCCATAGACCCTCTGGCGGACAAGAACAAGGAGCTCTCCGACGAGGAAGTGGCGGCCATAATGCGCCGCCTGGACATACCCACGGACAAGCCGCTAATCACCCAGGTCTCGCGCTTCGACCGCCTGAAAGACCCGCTGGGCGTCATAGCCGCCTTCAAGCTGATCCAGCCCTACGTCACCGCCAGGCTGCTGCTGGTAGGAGGCAGCGCCGACGACGACCCCGAGGGCTCGGAAGTGCTGGCCGAAGCCAGGGCCGCGGCGGAAGGGAATTCCGACATCATAGTCCTTTGCCTGCCGCCTACGAGCAACGTGGAGATTAACGCCATACAGCGCGCCTCCGCCATCATAATCCAGAAATCCCTGAAGGAAGGTTTCGGCCTGACGGTTTCGGAGGCGCTGTGGAAGGGCAAGCCGGTCATAGCCGGCGCGGTGGGGGGCATACCTCTGCAGATAACGCACAAGTATTCCGGCATCCTCACGCGCACCGTAGAGGGCACGGCCTACTGGATGAAGCGCCTGCTGCATGAGCCCGCCTACGCGAAGAGGCTGGGAGAGAACGGGCGGGAACACGTCAGGGAGAACTTCCTGCTGACGCGGCACCTGCGCGACTACCTGCTCATTGCGCTCTACCTCGAGAGCGGGCGGCAGGACTTCATACACCTGTAGCCCGGGCCCGCGGCGGCAGAAATGAAAAGGCCCGGCAAAGCCGGGCCTTTTCTCCGCGCCGCGCGCCGTCTCAGCCGGCCGCCTGCTCCTCAAGCTCCACGCCTCCGGAGAAACCCCAGACCACGCTGCCATGTATCCAGCCCAGCTCTTCCTCGCCGTCGGAAACCTTGTACCAGTTCCCGTCCGTCTGCAGCACCTTCATAGAGCATTCTTTCTCGGCCCTCCAGGAGACCTCGTAGTCCATGCCGGCGCCTTCGCGGATGTTGGCCATTTTAGTCACCACGACCACGGCCGGCGCATTGGCCAGAAGGCTGCTGTGGATCCAGCCCTCTTCTTTCTCGTAGTCGCTCACCCGGACCCACGCGCCTTCCCGGCCGAGCACTTCCAAAGGATAAAAACGCCCGGCCTCCCAGGCCACCTCGTAGTCCGCCCCCGGGCCGCTGCGCACGTTGGCCCGCTCGGAGCTGACGCTGCGCATCTGGGTGTCGCCGTCAGGAGTGCCGGAAGCAAAGGTCTGGACGGGCAAGATAAAAGCCAACAGGAAAAGTATAGTTTTCATAACAGCCTCACCGGGCAGTAAGCCCTGGATACAGTGCCGCCCGCGGCGGCGGATCCCATGACTATATTATAGCGGACGGGGACGGGATTCTTATTGCGATGTTGTTACGGGGCCGTAAATGGTTGATTAGTTTCATGTTTATAACTAATATATAAAGGGCAGCGGGCTTCTCCCTGTGGAGAAAAGTGTTTCCGCCGCGCCCGGACGGGACTGAAAAACCATGAAAACAGAATTTAATGCAATACGGGACCCGCACTGGTACAAGGACGCGGTGATCTACGAGCTCCACGTCAAATCCTTCTGCGACAGCAACGGCGACGGCATAGGCGACTTCCCCGGCCTCACCGGCAAACTGCCGTACCTCCAGAGCCTGGGCGTGACCGCCGTGTGGCTGCTCCCGTTCTACCCGTCCCCGCTGCGCGACGACGGATATGATATAGCGGACTATTACGGCATAAACCCGGATTACGGCGACATGGGCGACTTCAAGGAGTTCCTGAAAGAAGCCCACCGCCTGGGCATGCGCGTGATCACCGAGCTGGTGGTCAACCACACCTCCGACCAGCACCCCTGGTTCAAGCGCGCGCGCAGCGCGCCGCCCGGCTCCGCCGCCCGCGACTATTACGTCTGGAGCGACACTCCCGAGAAGTACAAGGATGCCAGGATAATCTTCAAGGATTTCGAGACGTCCAACTGGACCTGGGACCCGGAGGCCAAGGCCTACTACTGGCACCGCTTCTACCATCACCAGCCCGACCTGAATTTCGATAACCCGCACGTGCAGACGGGCCTCCTGAAGGTGGTGGACCTCTGGCTGGGCCTGGGGGTAGACGGCCTGCGCCTGGACGCTGTGCCGTACCTTTTCGAGACGGAAGGCTCGAACTGCGAAAACCTGCCGCAGACCCATGAATTCCTCAAGAAGCTGCGGGCGCACGTGGACTCCAAGTTCCAGGACCGGATGCTGCTCTGCGAGGCCAACCAGTGGCCCGAGGACGCGGCCTCCTACTTCGGCGCCGGGGACGAGTGCAACATGGCCTTCCATTTCCCGGTCATGCCGCGGCTGTTCATGTCGCTGTGGATGGAGGACAGCTTCCCCGTAACCGACATCCTCGACCAGACCCCGCAGATCCCCGACTCCTGCCAGTGGGCCGTCTTCCTGCGCAACCACGACGAGCTGACGCTGGAGATGGTCACCGACGAGGAGCGCGACTACATGTACAAGGTGTACGCCCGCGACGCCAAGGCCCGCATCAACCTGGGCATCCGGCGCCGCCTGGCCCCGCTGCTGGGCAATAACCGCCGCAAGATAGAGCTGATGAACATCCTGCTCTTCTCGCTGCCCGGCACGCCGGTGCTCTATTACGGCGACGAGATTGGCATGGGGGACAACTTCTACCTCGGCGACCGCAACGGCGTGCGCACGCCGATGCAATGGAGCCCCGACCGCAACGCCGGCTTTTCGAAGGGCAACCCGCAGCGCCTGTTCCTGCCGGTGGTCGCCGACCCCGAGTACCATTACGGCGCCGTCAACGTGGAAAGCCAGGAGGGCAACCTCTCGTCGCTGCTGTGGTGGATGAAGCGCGTGATAGCCATGCGCGCCAACTACAAATGTTTCGGGCGCGGCGCCTTCGAAGCGGTGCGCTCCGACAACCCCAAGGTGCTGGCCTTCGTCAGGCGCCACGGGGAGGAGCTGGTGCTGGTGGTGGCCAACCTTTCGCGCTTCTCGCAGGCCGCCTCGCTGGACCTCTCCCGCTACGCCGGCCACACCCCGGTGGACGTCTTCAGCGGCAACGAGTTCCCGGCCATAGGTGAGAAACCCTACCTGATGACGCCCGGCTTCCACAACTACTACTGGTTCCAGCTGCGCAAGACCGATACAGGGGCCGGGCCGCAGGCGGACCAGCCGCCGCCGGAACTGGAATTCGAGGGCAGCGACTGGGACGCGCTGCTGGACGGGGGAGAGGCCGCCCGCCTGGGCCCGGCCCTGGAGGCTTACGCCCGCCGCTGCCGCTGCTTCACCCGCGGCGCGGCCTCGCCGCGCACCATACGCCTGGCCGAACATTTCCACCTGCCCTCCGGCGGCCGCCTGGCGGTGCTGGAAGCCAGGCATTCGCAGGGCTGGATAGAAAGATACCTGCTGCCGCTGCGCTTCGTGACCGGCGAGGCGGCCGCGAAGGCCGCCGCCAAATGGCCCCAGGCCGTGGTGGCCGCGCTCCAATTCCCCGGCGAGAAGGGCGTGCTGCTGGACGCCGCGCTCGACCCGCTGTTCCACGCCGACCTGCTGTCGATCTTCATCGGCAGGAAAAAGATCCGCTCGGGCCAGGGTGAGCTGTCGGCCAAAACCCTGCCGTCCTTCCGCAAGGCGCTGGAATCGGCCCCGATGCCGGGGGAATCCCGCGTGCTGAAGGCCGACGCCAACGGCATTACGATAGTCTACGGCTCGCATTTCCTGCTGCGCTTCGGCCGGCGGCTGGAGGAGGGGATCAGCCCCGACCTGGAGCTGGGCGCGAGGCTGGGCGGGAACGCCGCGGCGCCGGGCGTGCCGCAGGTCTACGGCGGGCTGAACCTGAACCGGGAAGGCCGCTTTCACGGCACCCTGGGCGTGCTGCGCGCCTTCGTCCCCAACCAGGGCGACGCCTGGATGCTGATGATCGACGAGGTCTTCAAGTATTATGAGGCGGCGCAGTCCGCTCCTCCCGGAACCGTGCCGCCCGCGCATCCCTCCGAGCTGGCGCCCGTAGAGATGGCCGACATTCCGCCGCAACTGGTGCAGCTGGCGGGCGCGGTGCCCTTCGAGGCCGCGGCCATGCTGGGCCGGCGCCTCGGCGAGGTGCATGCGGCGCTGGCCGCGGGCGAAGCGGTCCCGGAATTTTCGCCGGAGCCTTTCACGCGCCTTTACCAGCGCTCGATCTACCAGTCGGTCTCCGGCGGGATCAAGAAGTCTTTCCTGGCCCTGGCCAAACAGCTCCGGGAGGCCCCGCCGGCCGAGGCCGAAGACCTCCGGGAACTGCCGCAGGCGCTGCCGAAGCTGCTGGACCTGCTGAAGTGCCTGAAGCAGAAGAAATTCTCGGCCACGAAGATACGCATACACGGCAACTGCTCGCTGACGCAGGCGCTGTTCACCGGCAAGGACTTCGTGATAAAGGACTTCGAGGGGGACTTGGGCAAGCCCACCGGAGAGCGGCGCCTGAAACGCTCGCCCCTGCGCGACGCGGCCTCGATGACGCTCTCCTTCTACTACGCGGCGCACGCGCCCTTCCTGCTGCCCGGCGGCCTGGCGCGCAAGGAACTGCCCGCCCTGGACGCCTGGCTGCGCCCCTGGTTCCACTACGCCGCCGCCTCGTTCCTGCGGGGTTATTTCGCCGCGGTCAGGCAGGCCCAGCTGCTGCCGCAGCCGCAGGAGGACGCGCTGGCCCTGCTGAAGGTCTACGCCGCGGAAAAAGCCGCGCTCGCGCTGGCTTCGGAACTGCAGCTCCGGCCCGACTGGGCCCTGGTGCCGGCCAAGTTCCTGCGCGCCCTGGCGGACGGGCCCGACCAGCGCCAGGAGGCGGCGAAGTGAGCGGCATGACGCCCCGGCCCTGCGGCGCCTTCCCTGGAGCGGGAGGCACCCTTTTCAGGGTATGGGCTCCGCGCGCAGCGTCGGTCGCGCTGCGGCTGGGCGACTCCGCCGGCGCCGGCCTGAAAATGAAAAATACGGACGGTTACTGGGAAGCCCGCTCGCGGCGCGCCGGGCAGGGAACCCGGTATTCATATTCTGTGGATGGCGGCGAACCGCGCCCAGACCCGGCCTCGCGCTCTCAGCCCCTGGGGGTGCACGGTCCCTCCGAGGTCGTCGACCAGGCCGCCTTCGACTGGCAGGACGGCGCCTGGAAGGGCCTGCCCCAGGAACAGCTGATAATCTACGAACTCCACCCTGGAACCTTCACCGGTGAGGGCGGCTTCGCCGGCGTGGAAGCCAGGCTGCACTATCTCAAGGCGCTCGGCGTGACCGCGCTGGAGCTCATGCCCGTGGCGCAGTTTCCCGGCGAGCGGAACTGGGGCTACGACGGGGTTTATCCGTACGCGCCGCAGGCCTCGTACGGCGGGCCCGCCGGGCTCAAGCGCCTGGTTAACGCCTGCCACAAGGCCGGCCTGGCCGTGGTGCTGGACGTGGTGTACAACCACCTCGGCCCGGAGGGCAACTACCTCGACGTCTTCGGCCCGTATTTTAACGACCATTACCGCACGCCGTGGGGCAGGGCCGTCAATTTCGACGGGGCGGACAGCGTGCCCGTCAGGGAGTTCTTCATAGAGAACGCGCTGTACTGGTTCCGGGATTTCCACGTGGACGCGCTGCGCCTGGACGCCGTGCACGGCATCTGCGACCTGGGGGCCAGGCATTTCCTCGCCGAGCTGGCCGACAGGACCCGGGCGCTGGCCGCGCATAGCGGCCGGGAACTGCTGCTGATCGCCGAGAGCGACCTCAACGACCCCAGGCTCATCCGCCCGGAGGAGGAGGGGGGCTACGGGCTGCACGCGCAGTGGTCGGACGATTTCCATCACGCGCTGCACTCGCTGCTGACAGGGGAACGGCAGGGCTACTACGAGGATTTCGGCGGGTTTCCGGCGCTGGCCAAGGCCTGCTCCGAATCTTTCGTCTACGACTGGGCCTGGTCGCCGCACCGCAGGCGCATGCACGGCGCCCCCGCCGGCGCGCTGCCGCCGGCCAGGTTCGTGGTCTGCTCGCAGAACCACGACCAGGTCGGCAACCGCCTGCTGGGAGAACGCCTCACGGCGCTGACCACCCCCAGGCGGCTCAGGCTCGCCGCGGGGGCGGTGCTGCTCTCGCCCTACGTGCCGCTGCTCTTCATGGGCGAGGAGTACGGCGAAACCAACCCGTTCCTGTATTTCGTCAGCCACGGCGACGAGGCCCTGGTCGCGGCGGTGAGGGAAGGCCGGAAGAAGGAGTTCGCCGCTTTCGGCTGGAAGCAGGAGCCGCCGGACCCGCAGGCCGCCGGGACCTTCGAGCGCAGCCGGCTGGACTGGAGCAAGCCCGGCGGCGGCAGTCACGCCGAAACGCTGGAGTTCTATCGGCGGCTGATAGCGCTGCGCCGGGCCGAGCCCTCGCTGGGCCCGGTGGGCAGGCAGGACCTGGTGGTCAGGGCGAACCCCGAGAACCTCACCCTTTCGCTGTTCCGCCGCAAGGGCCGCAGCTCCACCTACACGGCGTTCAACTTCGGGCGCCGCGCCGCCTCGCGCACGCTGCCGCCGGGCCGCTGGACGCAGATCTTCTCCTCGGACGGGGGGGCGGCGCCACGCCATCCCGCGGCCGCCGCGGCCCTGCCGCCGGAGAGTTTCAAGGTCTTCAGGAGGACCGACCTATGACCAACCGCTACACCTGCGTGCACGGGCACTTCTACCAGCCCCCGCGCGAGAACCCCTGGCTGGAAGAGGTCGAGCTGCAGGATTCCGCCCGCCCGCACCACGACTGGAACGAGCGCATCAAGGAGGAGTGCTACGCCCCCAACACGGCCTCGCGCCTGCTAGACGGAGAGGGCCGCGTGGCGGACATCGTCAGCAACTACTCCCGCATGAGCTTCAATTTCGGCCCGACGCTGCTGAGCTGGCTGCAGCGCCGCCACCCCGGCACCTACAAGGCGGTGCTGGAGGCCGACGCGAAGAGCCGCGAACTGTTCGCGGGGCACGGCTCGGCGATAGCGCAGTGCTACAGCCATATGATCATGCCGCTGGCCAACGCCCGCGACAAGCGCACCCAGGTATTGTGGGGCCTGCGGGATTTCGAGGCGCGCTTCGGCCGCAAGTCCGAAGGCATCTGGCTGCCCGAAACGGCGGCGGACCTGGAGACGCTGTCCGTCCTGGCGGAGCACGGAGTAAAATTCACCATACTCGCCCCCGGGCAGGCGCGGCGGGTGCGCAAGAGCGGCAATGAGGCCTGGCACGACGTCTCGGGCGGGAAAGTGGACCCCAGGCGCCCCTACCTCTGCAGCCTCCCCGGCGGCGCGGCCATTACCGTTTTTTTCTACGACGGCCCGCTCTCTAGGGAGATAGCCTTCAACGGCATGCTCAACAACGGGGACGTCTTCCTAAAGCGCCTCACCGGCGCCCTCGACCCGAGCCCCGCCGAGCCGCAGCTTTCCCACATCGCTACCGACGGAGAGACCTACGGGCACCACCACCGCCACGGCGACATGGCGCTGGCGTACTGCCTGCATAACGCCCAGGAAGACTCTTCGCTGAAGCTGACGGTCTACGGCGAATTCCTCGAGAAGTTCCCGCCGGCCTGGGAGGCGGAGATCTGGGAGAATTCCTCCTGGAGCTGCGTGCACGGCGTGGACCGCTGGCGCTCCGACTGCGGCTGCAACTCGGGCGGCAAGCCCGGCTGGCACCAGAAGTGGCGCGCGCCGCTGCGCGGGGCGCTGGACTGGCTGCGCGACAACCTGGCGCAGATCTATGAGAAGCAGTCCGAGGGGCTGCTTAAAGACCCCTGGGCCGCCAGGGACGCCTATATCGACGTGGTACTGGACCGCTCGGAAGCCTCGCTCGCCGCCTTCCTCGGGCGTCACCTAACCGGAGAGCTTACCCCGGAAACCCGGCTGAAGGCCGCGCGCCTGCTGGAGATGCAGCGCAACGCGATGCTGATGTACACCAGCTGCGGCTGGTTCTTTGACGAGATCTCCGGCATAGAGACCGTGCAGATCATGGGCTACGCCGCGCGGGCCATACAGCTGGCGGCCCAGGTCTCGGGCGTGGAGCTGGAGAACGCCTTCCTGGAGCTGCTGGAGCGGGCGCCGAGCAACGTGGCTGAATTCGGGCACGGCCGCAAAGTTTACGAGCTGTTCGTTAAGCCGGCCCAGCTGGACCTGCTGCGCGTGGGCGTGCATTACGGGGTCTCCTCGGTTTTCGAGCGCACCGAGGACGAGACCGACCTTTACTGCTACCGCATAAAGAAGCGGTCGCTGGCGATAATGGAGTCGGGCCCGCAGAAGCTCGGCGTAGGCATGGTGGACATAACCTCGAAGATCACCACCGAGGTCAACAGCGTCAGCTTCGTCATGCTCTACCTGGGCGGCTACAATACGCTGGGCGCAGCGCGCGAGTTCATGGGAGAAGAGGCTTTTAACTCCATGCGCGAAAACATCAAAGGCGCCTTCGCCGCGGGCAGCCTGGCGGACATGACCCGCCTGATCAGCGAGAATTTCCCCAGGGGCAGCTACTCGCTGTGGCATCTCTTCAAGGACGAGCAGCGCAAGGTCATTGACCAGATCTTCTCCGCGGCGCGCGAGGAGATGCTGGCCTCCTTCCGGCAGGTCTACAATCACCACTCGGCCATCCTCGACGTGACTACCAGGCTCCACGCGCCCCTGCCGGAGGCTTTCGTGACCGTGGCGCAGTCCGTGCTCAACGACGACATCTCCCGCGCGCTCAACGCCTCTCCCGTAGACGCGGCCGGCCTGCGCCGCGCCTCGGAACTGATAGGGCGCTTCGCCCTGGCCGTGGACAAGTCCGCCATAGGCCTGGAACTTACAGAAGCCCTCAACCTGCTGGCCGACGCCTTCGCCGCCGAACCCGGGAACCCGGCCCGCATGGAGCGCATCACGCAGATCCTGGAGGCCGTCGCGCCGCTGGGGCTGGAAATGAACCTGTGGCGCGTGCAGAACATTTTCTTCAAGACCGGCCGCCCCCTGGCCGCCGCGAAGAAAGCCGCCGCGGCCGCCGGCGTGGCAGAAGCCGCGCGCTGGCTGGAACTCTTCGGCCGCGCCAGCTCCGACCTGAAAGTGAGGTTCGACTATTGATGAAGATACCCCTGGCCACCTACCGGCTTCAGTTCCACAGAAACTTTCCCTTCGCCGCCGCCGGGGAGATCGTCCCCTACCTGGCGCGTTTGGGGGTCAGCCACCTCTACGCCTCGCCGGTATTCAAGGCCAGGGCGGGCAGCCTGCACGGCTACGACGTAGTGGACCCGGCGGTCATCAACCCCGAGTTGGGAGGGGAAGAGGGCCTGCGCGGGCTTTCGGCGGTCCTGGGTTCGGCGGGGCTGTCGATCATGCAGGACATCGTCCCCAACCACATGGCCTACGACAGCGAGAACGCCATGCTGATGGACGTGCTGGCCAAGGGGCCGCATTCCGCGCACAAGGATTTCTTCGACATAGACTGGAACCACACCTACGAGAACCTGCGCGGCCGGCTGCTAGCGCCGTTCCTGGGCTCCTTTTACGCCGAAGCGCTGGAACACGGCGAACTCCGGCTGGCCTACGACGAGTCCGGACTCACCCTCAACTATTACCGGCTGAAGCTCCCGCTGCGGATGGAGAGTTATATAAAGGTCTTCGGCGTGGACATAGCGCCGCTGGAAGCCGCCCTGGGCCCGGAAAGCCCCGAGTTGGCCGGTTTCATCGGCACCGCCAGCCTGCTCAAGACGCTCTCTCCGGCTCCGGGCAGCGAATATCCCGATGGGCAGTTCCTGCACGCCAGGAAGATGCTCTGGACGCTTTACACCGGTGTGCCGCAGATCAAAGAATTCATAGACGCCGCGATAACCCGGCTTAACGGCAGGGCGGGGGACCCCGACAGCTTCGACGCCCTCGACGGGATAATCTCCACCCAGTTCTTCCGGCCCTCCTACTGGAAGGTGGCGGCGGAAGAGATCAACTACCGCCGCTTCTTTACCATCAACGAGCTCATCTCCCTGCGCGTAGAGGAGCCGCGCGTTTTCGATTACGTCCATTCGGCGCCGCTCGAGCTGGCCCGGACGGGGGCCGTGACGGCCTTCAGGGTGGACCACGTGGACGGCCTGATAGACCCGCAGCGCTACCTGGCGCGCCTGCGCGAGGCGGCCGGGCCTGAAGTCTACATCGCCGTGGAAAAGATACTGGCCCCGGAGGAGGAGCTGCCGGCCGACTGGCCCATACAGGGCACCACAGGCTACGATTTCACGAACTACGCCAACGGCGTCTTCTGCCGCAAGGAGAACGAGAAGGAATTCAGCCGCTTCTACTACCGCTTCGCGGGGCTGGAGACCCAGTACGACGGCCTGGTCTGCGCCAAGAAGCGCATGATCATCAGCAAACACCTGGCCGGAAACATCGACAACCTGGCGCACATAATGAAGAAGGCTTCCGCCAACGACCGTTACGGCCGGGATATCACCCTCTACGGCCTGCGCCGCGCTCTGGTGGAGGTGATGGCAAACTTCCCGGTCTACCGCACCTACGTCAACGGCGACGCGGGCCCGACGGAAACGGAGAAGGGCTACATCCGCGCCGCCGTGCAGAAAGCCCGGGAAAGGCTCTCCGGCTTCGGCTATGAACTTAATTTCATCGAAGCCTTCCTGCTGATGGACACCCACAAATCCCTGCAGGACGAGGACCGCAGGGACGTGCTGGCCTTCGGGATGAATTTCCAGCAGTACACCGCCCCGCTGATGGCCAAAGGCTTCGAGGATACCATCCTCTATATCTACAACAAGCTCACCTCTCTCAACGAAGTGGGCGGCGCGCCCAACCGCTTCGGCTTCAGCCTGGAGCAGTATCACGAGTTCAGCCGCAGGCGAGCGGAGCGGAGCCCCCTGACCATGAACGCCACCTCGACGCACGACACCAAGCGCGCCGAGGACGTGCGGGCCCGCATCAACGTACTGTCGGAACTCCCGCGCGAATGGAACGCCCGACTGAGGGCCTGGGCCAAATTGAACCTCTCCAAAAAACGCCGCCGCCCGGACGGCGGGGAAATGCCGGACCGCAACGACGAGTACCTGCTGTACCAGACGCTGCTGGGCGCCTGGCCAGCCGCGGGGGACCCCGGCCCCGGCTTCGCAGGGCGCATCAAGGACTACGCGATAAAAGCCGCCCGCGAGGCCCAGGTCAAGACCAACTGGATAAAACCCGACCAGGACTACGAGGGAGCTATCGCGGCCTTCGTCGACAAGGCGCTGGCCCCGGGTGAGGACAATAAGTTCCTGGAGGACTTCCGGCCGTTCCGGGAGAAGATATCTTTCTACGGCGCTTTCAACTCGCTGTCGCAGACGCTGCTGAAAGTCGCGGCGCCCGGCTTGCCGGATATCTATCAGGGTTCGGAACTGTGGGATTTGAGCCTGGTAGACCCGGACAACCGCCGCCCGGTGGACTTCGGGCTCAGGGCCCGGATGCTCGACGAGGTAGCGCGCGACTACGCCGCGCGCCCGGACGGCCTGCTGGCGGACCTGCTGGCGGACCTGCCTTCGGGCCGCGCCAAGCTATTCCTGCTCTGGCGGGCCCTGGCGGTGCGGCGGGAATGGCGCGAAGTCTTCGAAGCGGGCTCCTATACCCCGCTTGCCGCGGAGGGCTCACACAAGGACAGCGTGATAGCCTTCGCGCGGTCCCTGGGCGGCAGGCACGTTATCGCCGCGGCGCCGCGCTTCCTCACCGGTTTCGTGCCGCAGGGCACGCCGCCGCTGGGAGAACTTTGGAAGGACACGCGCGTAATACTTCCAGAAGGGCTGGGGGGGGGCTGGACGGAGACTCTTTCCGGGCGGGCAGTACCGGCAGGCCGGGAAATACCGGCGGCTGAACTCTTCAAAACCTTTTCCTGCGCCCTGCTCGTCTCATCCCCCGGCTAACGGGGGCCGGCCAAAGAAAGAAGCCCGGGAGCCGCCCGGGCTTCTTTCTTTTCTGCGGAGAGGTTCAGGGCAGCTTGACTATGCCGCTGGCCTGGCGCACTTCCACGTCCTTGATGGCCCGCTTGATGAGGAACTCGGCGCTGGCCCGCAGTTCGGCCTCGGTCAGCTTCTTGCGGGCTATGCCCTGCTCCATGGCCTTCAGGCCCACGGCCACGGCCTCTTCTATGTACACCTGGGGCTCGTCCATGTGCGGCAGCAGGTAATCTTCGCCCATCTTGCCGGAAGTGACGGCGTAGCCGGCCAGCGCCTCGGCGGCCGCCACGCACATCTCGTCGGTAATGGTCTTGGCCTGCACGTCCAGCGCGCCGCGGAAGATGCCGGGGAAACCCAGCGAATTGTTCACCTGGTTCGGGAAGTCGGAGCGGCCGGTGGCCACTACCCGCGCGCCGGCCTCTTTAGCGTCCCAGGGCCACATCTCGGGGATGGGGTTGGCGGTCAGGAAGCAGATGGCGTCCTTGTTCATGGTGGCCACCCACTCTTTCTTTATAACGTCCGGGCCGGGGGTGGAGGCGGCGCTCAGCACGTCCGCGCCCTTCAGCGCGTCCGGCAGCTTGCCCGCGATCTGCGCGCCGTTGGTAACCTGGCACATATGCCATTTCTCGCGGTGGTTCTGGAGGTCCGTGCGGCCCTTGTGCAGGGTGCCCTTGGAGTCCACATAGATGAGGTTCTCCGGCTTGGCGCCGTAATGCATGTAAAGGGTGCCGATGCGGATATTAGCCGCGCCCGCGCCGAACAGCACGATCTTCACATCCTTTATGTCCTTCTTTACGATCTTGAGGGCGTTGATGAGGCCCGCCAGGCAGACGGTGGCCGTGCCCTGCTGGTCGTCGTGCCAGACGGGGATGGTCATGGTGCGGCGCAGCTCGTCGAGGATGTCGAAGCACTTGGGCTGGGAGATGTCTTCCAGGTTTATGCCGCCGAAAGAGGGGGCGAGGTACTGCACGGTCTTTATGATCTCGGCCGGGTCCTTGGTATTGAGGCAGATGGGAAAGGCGTCCACGCCGCCCAGGTACTTGAAGATAAGGCCCTTGCCCTCCATAACCGGGAGGCCGGCCTCGGGGCCGATGTCGCCCAGGCCCAGCACGCGGGTGCCGTCCGAGACCACGGCCACCATGTTGCCCTTATTGGTGTGCTCGTAGACTTTCTCGGGATGGGCCTGTATGTCTTTGCAGACGGCCGCCACGCCGGGGGTGTACCAGATGGCGAAATCGTTGATGTCGCGGATGCAGCACTTGGGGGAAACTTCCACTTTTCCTTTATAGAAAGGGTGCAGCTGCATGGCGTCCTCGGCCGGTTTGTTGGCCTTCCTAAGCAGCTCTTCCTTGGAGACTTTTATGTCGGACATTGAGAACCCCTTTGACCCCTGAATTTGAGCGGATTACATTGAGAATTGTAGTAAACAAAATTTGTCTTTACAACAAGTTTTTGGTATACTTTTCGTGTTCACCCGAAGGCTTCGGCCCCCGGTGATGAAACCTGCCCGCCATGGATTTATGGCACCGTAGCTCAGATGGTAAGAGCGGGCGTTTCATAAGCGCTAGGTCGGAGGTTCGATTCCTCCCGGTGCCAAAGATTTTACGCAGCCCTGTCCCGCCAGACAGCAGTGCAGCAGCGGGACGGGGTTTTGTTCATAACGGGGGGAAAACAACATGACAGAGACATACCTTACCAAAGACGGCTTTGAGAAGCTGCAGGCCGAGCTGGCGGACCTTAAGCGCCAGAAGAACGAGATCGCCATAGAGGTCAACGAAGCCCGCGAGCAGGGAGACCTGAAAGAGAACGCCGGCTACATCTACGGCAAGGAAAAGCAGAGCCAGCTTATGACGCGCATAAGCGAGCTGGAGCTCCGCCTGCGCTCGGCCAAGATAGTGGACAATATGGCCGTGAACAAGGACCAGATAAGCCTCGGCGCCACGGTAACCATGCGCGACGAGAACACCAAGGCCACGCTGGTTTACACCCTTTCCAGCGCCGACGAGGCGGATCCCTCCGAGGGCAAGATCTCGGTCAGCTCCCCGCTGGCCCAGGGCCTGCTGGGCTCGACCACCGGCGCCTCGGTTAAGATACGCCTGCCCAGCGGCGAGAAGCACCTGGCCATCCTGAAAGTCGAATACAAGTAAATATTATTTGTTATAATTTTTTTAGCTGTTATGCCCGCGCCTTTCGGCGGGCTTAGAGGTTAGGAGACCACACCTATGGCATTCTGGGGAAACAAACAGGAAGGGGAGAGCCCGCAGCCCGGAGAACAGGCGCCAGTGCAGGTTAACGGCTCTCTGGAAGAAGGCTACAACGACATCGTCAAGGCCAAGGGCCGGGCGCCCGGCATAGACCTGGCCATAAAGCTCAGCGACCTTATCCTCGAGCACGCCGTGCGCGAGCGCGCCAGCGACGTGCATATTGAGTCACAGGGCCCCAACCTGCGCGTGCGCTTCCGCGTGGACGGCATCCTGCAGGACATGCTCAGCTCCCCGAAGAACTCCGACATCCCGCTCACCCAGCGCATCCGTGTGCTGGCGGGCTTCGACCCCGAACCCCCTACGTCTTTCCGCAACGAGGAAGGCCGCTTTCAGAAGATGCTGGCCGGCCGCGCCATACAGGTGCGCGTCTCCTCGTTCCCTACCGTCAACGGCGAAAAGCTGGTGCTGCGCGTGCTGGACCGCCAGCAGCTCGGCCTGGACCTCGACCAGGTGGGCCTCGACCAGGACGCGCTGACGCTGATCAAGAAGCTGATCCGCAACCCTTACGGCATTTTCTTCATCACCGGCTCCACCGGCTCCGGCAAGACCACCTCGCTCTACGCGATGCTCAAGAACATCAACACCCCGATGATCAACATCATCACGCTCGAGGACCCGGTCGAGTACCGCCTCGAGGGCATCAACCAGGCGCAGATCAGCGCCAAGACCGGCTTCACCTGGACCGAGGGCCTGCGCACCATCCTGCGCCAGGACCCCGACGTTATCATGGTGGGCGAGATCCGCGACTTCGACACGGCCGAGATCAGCCTGCGCGCCGCCCTGACCGGCCACCTGCTGTTCACCACCATCCACACCATCAACTCCGCCAGCATCATAGAGCGCCTCTTCGAAATGGGCGTGCCGCCCTTCCTGATAGGCTCTTCCATGCTGGGCGCCATGAGCCAGCGCCTGGTGCGCAAAGTCTGCCCCAAGTGCTCGCAGAACGCCGCGCCCCCGTCGGAGCCCGTGGTCAACGAATTCGTCAAGAACATGGACCCCGACGAAGGCAAGATCGTGAAGGAGCTCATCCTCAAGCCCGGCGCCACCTACAAGGTGGAGAAAGGCTGCCCCGACTGCCGCAACACCGGCTACATGGGCCGCATCGGCATCTTCGAACTGATGCTGATGAACGAGGAGATCCGCAAGCATATCCTCGACCACGCCCCGACGGACGTGATAAAGCGCACCGCGATAAAGAGCGGCAAGATGCGCACCCTGCTGATGGACGGCATCCTGAAGGCCCGCGGCGGCACCACCACGCTGGCCGAGATCATCCGCGTGACGGCGACGATGGTCTGAGCGCCAGGCGCAAGCGCAGCCCGGCCGGCCGATAAAGGCGGCCGGGCTTCTTTTTTACATGAAAACCATAATCATTAAATTCGGCGGCAGCTCGCTGGCCGACCCGGGCAAGATACGCCGGGCCGCCGCCATGGTCATCGCCTCGGCGGGGAAAGGCTTCTCGCCGGTGGCCGTAGTCTCGGCCCCCGCCGACGCCACGGACGATTTGCTGGCCCTGGCCGCCCAGGCCGGGGGAAAAAAGCTTTCGCCCCGGGAAACAGACGCCCTGCTGGCGCCCGGAGAACAGATCAGCGCCGCGCTGCTGGCCCTGGCCATACAGGCCGAAGGCCGCAAGGCGGTCTCTCTGGCCGGCTTCCAGGCGGGCCTCTTAACGGACGCCGCGTTTTCTTCGGCCTCCGTATTGAAAGTCGACCCCAGCAGGCTCAAAGCGGAAATCTCGGCCGGCCGCATCCCTGTAGTAGCGGGCTTCCAGGGAATAACGCGCAAAGGAGATATCACCACGCTGGGCCGCGGCGGTTCGGACTTCACCGCCGTGGCGCTGGCCCGCGCGCTGCGCTCGGCCCTCTGCGAATTCCGGACCGACGTAAAAGGCATTTACACCGCCCACCCGGCCATAGTCCCGGGGGCCCGCAAGATCAGTGCCATAACCTACGGCGAGGTCATGACCCTGGCCGGCCTGGGCACCGAAGTGCGCCAGCTGCGCGCGATAGCCTACGCCGGAAAATACTCTATACCGCTGCACCTGCGCTCCTCTTTTCACGACGAGCCGGGAACCCTCGTCAACGCGGACGGAGGCAGGCCCGGAGTTTCCTGCCTCTCGTTAAGCAAAGAGGGGCGGAGGGCGCTGGTCTCGGCGGTCGGCCGGCGCCTCACCCGCGTCCACGCGGACAGGGCACTGGCCGCAGCGGGCCCGGGCGCGGCGCCGGCAGGTTTTTCAGCCTCTGCCGTCACTCTGCGCGTGCCCGCCGGCCGCGGCGAGGAGGCCCTAAGGGCGCTGCATGCAGCCTTCTTCCCGGGCCGGCCGCATTGACTTCACAAGGTTTAATCTATAGAATTAGACAATGGCAACCCTAATACGCGCCGTCTTCGCTATTTTCTGGCTGGTAGCTACCGGCTTCCTCGGCTTCCTGGTCTACATAGTACTGCAGACCGAGGCCAACCCGAAGGCGCTGTGGGCCTGGCTGGTATTGTGCGGTTTCTCCTTCGTCTCCGCCACCTTCCTCGCCTACAACATAATCTTCGGCCACCAGGACCGGGCTAACGCCCCGCACCACCACACCCATTTAACAAAGGCGTAAAAACCTTAAACAAATGGGCTTCGACCTTGTAATCAGGGGCGGTAAAACCGCATGCGGAGGGAAATTCTCCCTCCGCGATGTTTTTGTGCGCGACGGAGTCATCGCCGCGGTGCGCCCGCCGGCCAAGGCGCTCCCGCCGGCGCGGCGCGTCATAGACGCGCGCGGCCTGCTGGTCCTGCCTGGAATAATAGACGCCCATGCCCATTTCCGGCTTAAGCTGGGCCCCGGCAGGTATACCTCCGACGATTTCGCCTCAGGCTCCGCCGCCGCCGTCTGCGGCGGCACTACCACATTCCTAGATTACACGGGCCAGGGGCCCGGCGAAAGCCCCGCCAAAGGCCTGCGCGCGCGCCTTAAGGAAGCCGAAGGACGCTGCTACGCGGATTTCTCTTTCCACTGCATGCTCACCGGCTGGGAGAAGATGAAGGATCCCGCGGGTGAGATGGCCGCCGCCGTGAAGGCCGGCGCCCCTACCTTCAAAATGTTCACCGCCTACGGGGCCCGCGGCCTGATGGCCGGCGACGCCGCCCTGGACGCCGCGCTTAAAGCCGCCGCCAGGCTCGGGGCGCTGGTCTGCGTCCACGCCGAGAACGGCCCGGTCATAGACCTGCTCACCGAAACCTACGCCGGGCGGGGCATACAGGCGCTGCCGCTCTCCCGGCCGCCCTTCACGGAAACGGAAGCCGTGGGCCGCGTGGCCGCTCTGGCCGCCTCCGCCGGGGCGCCTGTCTATTTCGTCCATCTGTCGGCCGGCGGTTCAGCCGCCCTGGTCGCCGCGGCCCGGAAGGCCGGGTGCAAAGCGCTGGGCGAAACCTGCCCGCAATACCTCTCGCTCTACGAGAGCCGCTTCAAGGGTAAGGACGGCCACTTGTATTCCTGCTGCCCTCCGATAAGGACTAAAAAAGACAACGCCGAACTCTGGAAGTCCCTCGGGAGGGGCCAATTGCAGGTGCTCGCCACCGACAACTGCACCTTCACCCGCGCCCAGAAAGACGCCTGGGGCGGGGACATAAGGAAACTCCCCATGGGCCTGCCCGGCGCGCAGACCCTGCTGGCCGCCGCCTACACCCACGGCGTTAAAGCCGGAAAAGTATCTTTAAAAAAACTGGTTCAGGTCCTGTGCGAAAATCCCGCGCGGATAATGGGCCTGTCGACAAAGGGTTTTATCAAACCCGGTCTCGACGCAGATTTCGCGATAATCGACCCTTCCGCCTCCGTCAAAGCCGATTGGCGCAAACTGCAGCACAACACCGACTTCTCCCCGTGGCAGGGTCAGAAACTCTACGGCTTCCCGAAGTACACCGTTCTGCGCGGAACTGTAGTAGCAGAGGGGGGCGAACTGACGGCCCCCAAAACCTTCGGCGGCCGCTTCCTGCGCCGCTCAAAACCCAACATAATCTGACATTCACGCCAAGCCCACGCGGCGATTTGTTAATGTTTAGCGAAGTACCGGCGGGCGACGGCGATGTCGCCCTCGATGTGCTTGATGAGGGATTCTTTGGAATGGAACTTGCGCTCCGGCCGGATGTGCCTGAGGAAGGTCACTTCCATATTCCTGCCGTAGATCATGCGCGAGAAATCCAACAGGTGGGCTTCCAGTATCAACTTGCCGCCCAGCGTATTTAGCGTGGGCCTGCGGCCCACGCTCACCACCGCGTTGTAGCGGTCGCGCCCGACCTTTACCCTGGCCGCGAAAATGCCCGGCGGCAGGATCTTGGAAGGGTGGGCGCCTATATTAGCCGTCGGGTAGCCCAGCTTGCGGCCAAGCCCCGCCCCTTTTATGACCGGCCCGCTCACGGTATAGTCCCAACCCAGGCACTTATTAGCTTCCTCCACCGCGCCGGCGCGCAGGTGCGCCCGGATAAGGCTGGAGGAGATCTTGTGGCCGCCCCGGCGGGCGAAAGGAACCGGCTTGAAGGCTATCCCGGCTTCCCGGCTGGCGTCCCGCAGGAAATCCAGGTGCCCCTCGCGGCCGCGCCCGACTGCGAAATCCGGACCCACGCAGAGCCCGCCGGCGCGGAAGCGCTCCAGAACTACTGCCTCAAAGAACACCTCGGCGCGCATAGAGGACAGGGTTTCGTTGAAGACCAGCGGCTCTACCTGGTCCGGCCTCAGGCTTTCCAGCAGGGCCTCGCGCTCCTCCGGCAGCGTGATAAGGCAGCCTTCGGTCTCGCCCGAGAAAAAGAACTTTGGAGGAAAAGGGAAATATACCACCCGGCTGCTCAGGCCGAGCCGGAGGGCCTCGCGGACCGCGGCTCGGATTATCTTCCGGTGCCCCAGGTGCACCCCGTTCCTCCAAAGTTCTTCCTCTAAATTAAGCACGGGCGTCTCCCGGCGGGGGCAGCAGCCGCGCGGCGGCCTCTTCGCGCGTCATCGCGGCCAGCGCCTCGCCGGTTACGGCGTCCCTAACGCTGTAGGCGCCGATGGACAGGCGGCGAAGGGAGGTCAGATGCGCCCGGGAACCGAGGTTCAGGCCCAGCTCGCGGGCGATGGAGCGGATGTAGGTGCCGCCGGAACATTCTATCTCGAAGCGCAGCTCCGGGGAAGCGGCTTCCCAAGACAGCCATTTCACGTCCGCTTCCCGTTTAACCGCCGGCATGGCGATGTTCTTGCGCGCCAGCTTGTACATCGGTTTGCCCTGCAGGCGCACGGCGGAATAGGGGGGAACCTGCTGTATGATCCTGCCGCTGAAGGCGGCCACGCCGCGGCTGACCGCCGCCTCGTCCAGCGCCGGAACGGGCGCCTCCGCCACGACCTTGCCCTCGGCGTCCCAGGTATCCGTCTCAGAACCGAAGAGGATAGTCCCGGAGTAGACCTTGGAAGAGCCCTGCATGGCCTCCTGCGCCCTGGTGGCGGTGCCGGCCAGCAGGATGAGCAGGCCGGTAGCCATGGGATCCAGCGTGCCGGTGTGCCCGATGCGCTGCAGCGAGAGCTTGCGCCGCAGCAGGGCCACGGCGTCGTGGGAGGTTATGCCTTTAGGTTTGTCGAAGAGGAACAGCCCGGAAGGCTGGGGGACCAGCGGGTCCATCAGGCAAGGAGCCGGGAAAGCACGGGCAGCACTTTGCCGCGGGCGTGCTCCAGCGTCCCCTTAATGCGGCAGCCGGAGGCGTTGCGGTGGCCCCCGCCGCCGAAGGCCTTGGCCACAAGGCTGACGTCGAGGTGGCCGCGGGAGCGGAAGGTGACGCTGACGCGCTCCAGCTCCTCGCGAAACATGACGGCGGCCCTGACGCCGGGGGGCATCATGCCGTAGTTTATCACGTTCTCGGCGTGCTCGGCGCGGGCGCCGAACTCCTTGAAATCGGAAATCTTCAGCGTAAGCGCCGCCAGCCTGCCGCCGTACTTCAGTTCCAGGCTGCCGAGCGCGCGGCCCAGCAGCTTCAGCGCCTCGCAGGCCTTGGTGGCGTAGAGCAGATCGTTGATGCGGGAAAACTTGAAGCCGGTCTCCAGCAGGCGCGAGGCTATCTCGAGCGTCCGCGGGCTGGTGGCCGGGAAATGGAAGCGGCCGGTGTCGGTGACCATGCCGGTATAGAGGCAGGTAGCCTCGCGCCGGGTCACGTTGACGGTCATGTTATGGAAGAGCCGGTAGACGATCTCGGCGGTGGAAGAGGAATGCGGCTCCACGATATTGATGTCGCCGTAGTTCTCTGAGGTCTTGTGGTGGTCGATGTTGACCACCTTGCCGCACCGCTTGAGCACGGGCTCCAGGGCGCCGCCTCGGGAAGGCACGGAACACTCCAGCAGGATGGCCGCGTCGAACCTGCCCTTCGGCAGCCGCGAGCGGACGCTGCGCGCCTGCGGGAGGAAGCGCAGGTTCTCGGGGATCGGGTCCTGGGAGAACAGCGTCACCTTCTTGCCCATGCGCTTGAGCACCGAGGCGATGGCCAGCATGGAGCCGATGGTGTCCCCGTCGGGGTTCAGGTGCCCGGCCAGGAAGAACGTCTCCGAAGCGATTATCAGTTCCTCGAGGCGCTTGAACTCAGTCTCGAGATCCAGGGTTCTCATCGGTTTTTTCATGTTCCGAGTTTATCTGCTTGAAGATATCCTCCAGCTTCGAGGCTTTTTCCGGGGTCTCGTCGAACTTGAAGACGATCTCCGGGACTGTCCTGAGACACAGGCGCTTGAACAGCAGCGTCCGGATCTCGCGCGCATTGGCTTTCAGGATCGTGTCCTTGCGCTGGCGCTCCGCGTCCGTACCCAGCACGGAGTAGTAGACGTGGAGCACCTTGCTGTCCTTGCTGAGCTCGGCCCCGGTCAGCGTCAGGATGCCGTTGGCGTTGATGCCGTTGACATTCCGCAGCGCCGCGGTGATCTCCTGCAGGAACAGTTCCTTCAGCCTTTCGTTTCGTTTAGAGCCCACGGGGTTACGCTCCCGGCGCCGCTAGGCGCCGTATGCGTTCCTCCTTGGTGATGGCCTCTACCACGTCGCCCACGCGGAAGTCCTTCACGCCGTCGAGCAGGATGCCGCACTCCAGGCCCTTCTCGACCTCGCGCACGTCTTCCTTGAAGCGCTTCAGGCCGCTTATCTTGCCGGTGCCGACGGCCTCGCCGCCGCGCATCAGGCGTATGACCTGGTTGCGGGTCAGCTTGCCCTCGCGCACCTGGGAGCCGGCCACCCTGCCGGAGCTCAGGTCGAAGATCTGCTGTATCTCGGCGCGGCCGGTCACGGTCTCCACTATCTCGGGGGCCAGCAGGCCGCTCATCGCGGCGCGCACGTCCTCGAGCAGGTCGTAGATGATCTGGTACTGCCGGATCTCCACGCCGGAATCCTTGGCGGCTTCCTGCACCTTGGTATCAGCCTCCACGTGGAAGCCGAGGATGACGGCCGACGAGGCCTTGGCCAGCAGCACGTCCGACTCGGTGATATTGCCGATGCCGGTGTGCAGCATCTGTATGGCCACTTCGCTGGTGCTCATCTTCTCGAGCGAGTCCTTGATGGCCTGCTGCGAGCCGAACACGTCGGTCTTGAGCACCACGTTGAGGTTCCTGAGCTGGTGCTGGTCCACCTGGGACTTCAGCGACAGCAGGCTCACGTGCTTCTGGTGGGAGAGGGCCTCCTCGCGGCGGTTCAGCTTGCGCTTGTCGGCCACGTGGCGGGCTTCCTTCTCGTTCTCCACGACTTTCAGCACGTCGCCGGCGGTGGGAACTTCGCCGCTGATGCCCAGGACTTCCGCGGGCTGGCTCGGCTTGAGCTCCTCCACGCGGTCGCCGTGGTCGTCAACCAGCGCGCGCACCTTGCCGTGCGCGGCGCCCACGGTGAACGGGTCGCCGATGCGGATGGTGCCGGTCACGTTGATGATGGTGGCCACTATACCCTTCTTCGGGTCCAGGCGGGATTCGATGACTATGCCCTGGCCGGGCTTGTCGGGGTTGGCCTTCAGTTCCATTAGCTCGGCCTGGATGCTGACGATCTCGAGCAGCTTGTCGAGGTTCAGGCGCTTCTTGGCGGAAACTTCCACCATCGGCGTCTTGCCGCCCCAGTCTTCAGGCAGCAGGCCGTGGTTGGAGAGCTGCTGCTTGATCTGCTGGGTGTTGGCCGTCGGCAGGTCTATCTTGTTGATCGCGACTATCAGCGGGACGTCGCCCGCCTTGGCGTGGTTGATGGCTTCCAGGGTCTGCGGCATGACGCCGTCGACCGCGGAGACCACCAGCACTACGATGTCGGTGATCTTGACGCCGTGGGCGCGCATGGCGGTGAACGCCTCGTGGCCGGGGGTGTCGAGCACGGTGATGTTGCCGCGGGCGGTCTTCACCATGTAGGCGCCGATATGCTGCGTGATCTGGCCGGCCTCGCTGTCCACCACGTTGGACTCGCGCAGGGCGTCGAGCAGCGTGGTTTTACCGTGGTCGACGTGGCCCATGATGGTGATGATGGGGGAGCGGGGCTTGAGGTTCTCGGGCTTCTCCTGCTCGATCTCCTCCTGCAGCTCGTCCTCGCCGTACATCGGGACCATCTCCAGGTCGTAGCCGTAATCCACGGCTATCAGCTTGGCGGCGTCTTCCTCGATGCGCTGGTTGATGGTGGCGAATACGCCCATGCCCATCAGTTTCTTAATGAGGTCGGTGGTCTTGATGCCCATCTTCTCGGCCAGCTCGCGCACTATCACGGTGGTCGAGACCTTCAGCTTGGGCAACGCCGGCTTCTCTCCGGGCTGGCCCTGGGTCACGGGCTCGGCCGGCTTTCCGGCCGGCTTGGCGGCGGGGGCCGCGGGCTTCGCGGCCGGCCTCGGCGGCATCGGCCTGTTGGGGCCGTAGGACGGGCGGACCGGCTGCTGCGGCTTGGGCAGTACGGGGCCGGGGCGCTGAACCGGGGCGGCCGGCCTGATGAGCGGCGGGATCACGAGGCGCTGCGGCGGCTTCGCCGCGGGCGGCGGAGTGCCGAGGGGCCTTATCACGGGGGAAAGGCCGGGGCGCACTCCGGGAATGGAAGGCCTGGAAATACCGGGGAGCGGGGGCTTAACGCCGGGGGCGGCGGGCGCGGCGGGGGGCACGGGCTTGGCGACAGGCGCGGGCGCGGGAGCGGGCTTGGGCGGCTCTACGGGCTTGGGCTCTTCCTTGGCTCCGGTCGGGCCGGCGGCTATGGTGCCTTCGGCCGTGGAATGGGAGAACATGAAGCGCTTCAGGTCGGGCGCCTTGGGAAGCTCCGGCTCGGGCGCGGGCTCCTCCTTGGCTTTCTTGGTCTTGGGCGCGGGCTTGGGCTTTTCAGCCGCCGGGGCGGCGCCCTCTTCCTTCTTTTTGGGCGCGGCTTTTTTGGCCGGCGCTTTCTTTTCGCCGTCTTCTTCGCCTTCAGCCTTCTTCTTCGGGGCGGCCTTCTTCTTGGGCGCGGCCTTAGCCTCGCCTTCAGGTACCGCCGGAGAGGCCGTCTTCTCTAAATCTTCATTTTCCTTCTTCTTGGCTGTCATTTTTCACCTCTTCGGTCGCGGGGACTTCTTCCTGGGCGGCCTGCTGTCCGTAGTTAGGATTCTCTTCAATGAATTTCTTGGCGCCGGCCAGGATCTTCTGGGCGGTCTTCTCGCCGATGCCCTCGAGGGAGCAGAGCTCCTCCTCGGTAAGGCCGGCCACCGTGCGGATGTCGAGCACGTTCATAGTGATGAGCGTCTCGGCCACCTTGGCGCCGATGCCTTCGATCTTGAGCAGGTCCTGCATGGCGGTGTCGACGGTCTTCTTGTTCTCCTCGTTGCGCTGGCCTTCGGACTTCACCTCTATCTCCCAGCCGGTCAGGCGGCTGGCGAGGCGGATGTTCTGCCCTTCGCGGCCGATGGCCATCGCCAGCTGGTCGTCGGGCACGATGATCTGGGCGCGCTTGGCTTCCTTGTCGAGCACCTTCACGGAGCTGACGGTGGCGGGGGAGAAAGACTTCGCGATCATGGTCAGCGTGTCTTCGATATAGGGGATCAGGTCGATCTTCTCGTTGGCGAGCTCGCTCATGATGACGCGGATGCGGGAGCCGCGGATGCCGACGCAGGCGCCGACGGGGTCCACCTTGGGGGAGTTGCTGCGCACCAGCACCTTGGCGCGGAAGCCGGGGTCGCGGACCACGTCCACGATCTCGATGACCTTCTCGGCGATCTCGGGAACTTCGGCCTCGAACAGGGCCTTCAGGAAGGCGCCGGAAGCGCGGGAGAGGACGATCTGCAGGCCCTTGTTCTCCTTGTCCACGCGGTGGATGATGGCGCGCACGCGCTGGTTGACGCTGTAATGTTCGCGGCGGATCTGCTCGGAGAAGGGCAGGATGGCCTCGGCCTTGCCGAGGTCCACGAAGATGTCGCGGCCGGCCACGTGGTGGACCAGACCGGTGACAACCTCGCCCTCGCGGGGCTTGTATTCGTCGAAGATGCGGACCTTTTCGATCTCGCGGATCTTCTGGATGAGCACCTGCTTGGCGGTCTGGGCCGCTATGCGGGAGAAGTCGTTTATCGGTACCGGGATGTGCACGTCGTCACCCAGCTTGGCGCCGGGCATGTGCTTCTGGGCCTCGGCCTCGCTGATCTCCAGCTCGGGCGTGACCACGGGGTCGGACACCTTCTTGACGAGAAAGCCGGCCATGTCGCCGGTTTCGGGGTCGATGCCGGCCATAATCTGGGCGGTCTTGCCGAAATACTTGCGCAGCGCGCTCACCAGCGAGTCGGTGATCGTCTTGAAGACGTCCTCGCGCTTTATGTTCTTCTCGCGCTCCAGCTGTTCGAGCGCGAGTAAAAGTTCTGATTTGTTCTTCTGTTCCTTGTTAGTGGTCATTTTCGTATTACCCCTGTGTTATTTACCCTTAAGGATCTCGTCGTCGGTCGGGTGAAGCCGGGCCTCGTCGATCTCCTCCAGGCTGAATTTTAAGTCGCCGGACAGGAGCACCTGCCCGTTTTCAAAGCCGGCTATGTCGCCGTAGTAGACGCGCGAGTTGTTGACCGGCCGCTTCAGGCGGATCTTTACATGCTTGCCCATGAAGCGCTTGAAATCTTTTTCCTTCTTTATGACGCGGTCGATGCCGGGGGAGGAAACCTCCAGGAAATACCCGTTCTCGTAAAAATTGTTCTTATCGAGGCATTCCCCGACCTTCTCGCTGAGCGCCGCGCAGTCGTCCAGCAGCACGCCGCCGGCCTCGCGGTCCACGAAGAGCTGCAGCAGCGGCTTGCCGTTATGGCTGGCGACCTTGAGGTCCACCAGTTCGAAACCGCTGGTTTCCAGCGCGGCCGTCACTTCCGCCTCTAATTTTGACTTTTCCATAGAAATCCCCGAAACTGCCCTATTTAGTAAAAAAAGCGGCCTGAACTTCAGCCACCTTCCGTATATAATATTAGCAATTCCTCCCTGAAAAGACAAGGTAAAATCCCCGCCAATCCTCGCGTGAGGGAGCGAAGCTGACCGGGATCGGCGCGACAGGTTTCAGCGCCGGCGGCCAAAAAGTTATAATTTTAAACATGGATATCCCCAAACATTCCGGTGCCTATCGTTTCCGCCGGGCCCTTAACTGGGTCCCTCTCGGCTTCGCCTACGCTTTTCTCTACATGGGCCGCTACAATCTCACCGTCGCCAAGAGCGTTCTCGGCGACGGGGTGATGACCAAGGCGCAGTTCGGAGAGATCTTCGCCGTGGGCGCCTGGGTTTACGCCCTGTCCTTCCTGGTCACCGGCCCGCTGGCCGACAAACTGGGCGGGCGCCTGGCCATGCTGATAGGCACCGGCGGCTCCCTGGTGGTAAATTTCCTTATGGGCCTCGCCCTCTACGGCATGGCCAACTGGGGCTGGAACGTCTCGGTCTTTACCGCGTTCCTGGTCCTCTACGCCCTGAACATGCACTTCCAGAGCTACGGCGCCATCTCCATCGTAACGGTGAAGGCCCCCTGGTTCCACGTGCGCGAGCGCGGAACCTTCTCCACCATCTTCGGGGCCATGATAGCCTTCGGCCTGTACTTCGCCTTCGACTGGGGCTTCGCGGTGGCGGAGGCCAGCCGCGCGGCGGCCGCCACAGACCCGTCGGTCATGGCCAGGGTGTTCTCGGCCGCGTTCGGCCTGGGCGGAACGGGCGTGAACCAGAACTGGTGGATCTTCTTCATCCCGAGCATCATGCTGAGCGTCTTCTGGCTCATCATGTTCTTCTTCCTGCGCAACACCCCGGGAGAGGCGGGCTACAAGGACTTCGACACCGGCGAGGAATCCGTGTCCGCCACCGGCGAGCGCCTGCCGGTCAAGCAGGTGTTCCTGAAGATCATCACCCACCCGGTGCTGATCGTGGTCTGCGGCATAGAGTTCTGCAGCGGCGTGCTGCGCAACGGCATCATGCACTGGTACCCGCTGTTCGCGGGCGAGGTGGGCTTTAAGAAAGGCTTCTGGGTCACGGACAACTGGGGCCTGATGCTGCTGCTGACGGGCCTGGCTGGCTCTTTCCTGACGGGTTGGTGCTCGGACAAGCTGTTCCAGTCGCGCCGCGGGCCGATGGCGGCCATCCTCTACGGCGTGATGGGCGCCAGCGCGGGAATCATGGCGCTGATGCTGGGCGCAAATATCTGGTGGGCCGGCGTCGCGACGATGCTGATCTCGATGTCGGTGACGGGCGTGCACGGGATTCTTTCCGGCACTTCCACGACGGACTTTGGCGGCGCGAAGAACGCGGGCGCGGCCACGGGTATCGTAGACGGCATGGTGTACCTGGGCACGGGCATGCAGTCCATCGTCATCGGCCATATCACGCCGGTGGGGGAGCTCGCCAAGGACCCCAACAACTGGAAAATGTGGCCCGTCTTCCTGGTCCCCTTCACCATCATCGGCTTCCTCCTCTCGATGAAGATCTGGAACGCCCTCCCCAAGAAAGCGAAGCACCCCGCCGCCGTCCCCGCCGAGCCCGAATACCAGCCCGGCACCTAGGGGACGCTGCTTCCTATCTTCCTAACTTGCAAAATACAACCGCCGGGGGAACCCGGCGGTTTTGCTTTATAGTCCGCCCAAATCCAGGCGGCCTACCGCAGGGGCAGGAACGCCCAATATTGAAGGCCGGCGAGGGCATGCCGCCCGACCTTAGAACGAGGAAGTTGCGGGGGCTACGGCGGAAGTGGAGGGGGTAGCGAAGAAGTCGGCGAAGCGGGCGCTTTCTTTTTCCAGGTCTATGGTTTTGACTTCCTCGAACTTAGGCATGGGGAAGTAGGGGTTCACGGCGATAGGCTGAGGGAAGCCGGACTTCTCCCGCTGTAAATACCAATAGCCCGCCGCGGCCGCGGCGGCTGCGAGTATAAGCACTAAAAACAGAACAGGCTTAAGCCGCATTGACTACAGGTTCCTCGCAAAATACTCGAAGGCTTTGGCGAAAGGCTCGGCGGGGGCGCTGAGGACGCCGGCGCCTACCTGGCCCACGCCGGCGTTCTTGTGGGCCACGCCGGTGTCGATGAACGGGCGGATGCCGCTCTTGGCCACCTTGATCACGTCTATGCCCGTCGGCGTGCCGCGGAAGTCCAGCGCCGGGATCTTGTAGATATTACTCTCCCCGACGGTAATACCGTACATCGCCAGCGTATAGCTCAG
>Ga0209212_1000307_pt1:22500-99152 | contig 99152 bp, 98 predicted proteins | sample RifGroC2_FD_183996 | JGI IMG/M metagenome (GOLD analysis project Ga0209212, IMG submission 183996) | Groundwater microbial communities from Rifle, Colorado, USA - Groundwater C2 (SPAdes) (version 2) | ecosystem: Environmental > Aquatic > Deep subsurface > Groundwater | place: Rifle... | reverse complement strand
ATCCTCAATGAGGTTATGGTAAAGATTTCTTATATTTTTAAGATTTGGATTTTTTTACTGGCCGCTCATTGAGGGAGGCGGCCAATTTTTATGGGCGAAAATGGATCATTTTTAGTGGGCGTTGAGGGAAGAGAGGCATTATGACAAAGCTAAAGAACTTCTAGAAAAAAGTTTAGCCATTCACACTAACGTATTTGAAGATAATAACATTAGAACAGGGTTGGTTCTTTTTCATCTGGGAAACTTATATAAAGATATGGGAGAATTTGAAAAAGCAAAAACCCTTCTTGAAAAAAGTCTTATAGCTCACGAACAAAATTATGGCAAAAATCATATCGAAACCATGCGAGTTTTAAGAAGTCTTGGGCAGAATTACCTTTTGAAAGGACATCTGCCAACAGCACAAGAGTACCTATCTAAGGTAGAAGAGATATTTCAAAAAAATAACCATCCTGACGTTTATATGGTTTTTGAAGATTTAGCCGAGCTATATCTTAAAAAAGCTATGCTTGAAGCAAATAAAGGAGATACAAAACAATCCCAAGCCTTTCAAATCCAAGCTACTTCCTACCTAAAGCAAGCTTTAGAAGTTGTAAAAACTCATTTTCCAAAAGATTCTCCTCACATTCTGAGAATTCAAAACAAGATTGAAAAATTAAAAGGAATGAATTCTTTATTACAGGAAAAAACGATAAGACCAAAAGTATACCCGGCGTATACCCGCTACATTTTTTGAATTTTATGAAATCTCCAAACCCCTTGATTTTCCTGGTGGGCGCTGCAGGATTCGAACCTGCGACCCGCTGATTAAGAGTCAGCTGCTCTACCAACTGAGCTAAGCGCCCCACAAAAAGGAAGATATTAAAAATAATCTTAAGTTTTATCGTGAGTAAAACTCAACCACAAGGTTCGGTTCCATTTGTACCGGATAAGGCACTTCCATCAACGTTGGGGTTCTTACATACGTCCCCTTCATTGCCTTATGATCGACTTCTAAGTATTCGGGCACATCTCTTTCTGCTAATTGAGCAGCCTCCATAACAACAGCCAATTGCTTGGATTTCTCCCGAATTTCAATCACATCCCCTGGGCTTGCAATATAGGAGGAAATATTAACCCGCTTTCCGTTAACAAGGACATGGCCGTGATTTACAAACTGACGAGCCGCAAAAACCGTTGGAACAAATTTCATACGATAAATTAAAGCATCCAAACGAGATTCTAAAAGGCCGATAAGGTTTTCACCCGTATCTCCTCTGCGTCGGATAGCTTCCGCATAAAGGCGACGAAACTGACGCTCTGTGATATTTCCATAATATCCCTTTAGCTTCTGCTTCGCTGTTAATTGAAGGCCGAAGTCAGAGGGCTTGGAACGACGTTGACCATGCTGCCCCGGACCATAGGAACGCGCATTATAAGGGCTTTTTGGACGCCCCCATAAGTTTACACCAAGGCGCCGATCTATTTTGTGTTTGGATTCAATTCTTTTACTCATTCAAAAATTTCCTTTGGGAGTGAAACTCCACGGGCATAATCCCGTGATATTTTGCCTCTCTTCGTCGGGGTTCACCCGCTAAAGCTGCCACCCACCTCCATTCCTAAGCTCACGCTAGGGGCTTTGCGAAGGCGGATAAATGCTGAGGAGACTATAATCAATAAAAGCTTCTTGTCAAATCGTTTTCACAACGCAACTGTAAATGTATCCGCATTAAAAAACCTTTCTTAAAGCATCCTCAAAGGACAGCTCCAGCTTTTCTCCTGTTTTGCGATTTTTAAGCTCACAATACCCTGAAGAAACACTTCGCGGACCCACAATAATTTGCCAAGGAAGTCCTATAAGGTCCATATCAGCAAATTTAGCCCCTGGTCCTAAATCTCGGTCATCATAAAGAACCTCAACGCCATTATTCAAAAGCTTTTCATAAAGATCGTCACAAAGGCGCTTACACCCTTCATTCTTAATATTTAAATTCAAAAGCCCCACTTTAAAGGGAGCCACACTCATCGGCCATTTTATACCATTTTCATCATGATGTGCTTCAATAATCGCCGCTACAAGGCGGGAAATTCCAATGCCGTAAGACCCCATTTCCACAGGAACCTGCTTACCATCAAGGCCCATCACATAAGCCCCTAAAGGAATAGAATACTTTGTTCCAAAATAAAAAACATGCCCCACCTCAATACCACGGGCCGTCTTCAAGCGCTCCTTAGGCACAGGACAATTCTTTGGATCATGGAGTTCATCAGAGGCTGCATAAAGGCTTTGAAGGCGATCAAGGGTCAAGGAATTGACGTCCAAATTTTCGTAGTCAGCGTCATAAAAAATCTCGCTCTCGCCTGTTTCCGCAAGGATTTGAAACTCGTGGCTCAGATCACCTCCAATAGCACCTGAAGCAGCCCTCACAGGGATGGCGGTCAGATCCATACGCGAAAAAGTTTTAACGTAAGCTTCAAGCATAGCTTGATAAGAAGCTCTTGACCCTTCTATGGTAAGGTCAAAGGAGTAATTATCTTTCATCAAAAATTCCCGGCCGCGCATGACACCAAAACGAGGGCGAATCTCATCCCGAAACTTCCATTGAATATTATAAAAACGCTTGGGAAGGTCACGGTAACTCTTAATAAAACGCGCGAAAATATCCGTAATAACTTCTTCCGCCGTAGGGCCATAGAGCATCTCTCGTTCATGACGATCTTGGATACGAAGCATTTCCTTGCCATAATCATGATAACGCCCACTTCTTTCCCAAAGCTCGGCGGGTTGAATTGTGGGCATCAAGACCTCAAGGCTTCCGGCTTTATCTTGCTCTTCCCTTACAATTTGAGAGACCTTTTGGAGGACTTTTAGCCCTAGAGGAAGCCAAGTGTAAATTCCCGAGGTAACTTGGGAAATCATTCCACCACGGAGCATCAGGCGATGGGACATAATTTGGGCTTCTTGAGGTGTCTCCCTCAAGGTTGGATAGAAAAAAACTGAAGATCGCATATATCTCTCCTCCCTTAAAGTTTAAATTTCTCCCCGAGGTAAACTTGACGAACTCGCTTGTCAGCAACAATCTCCTCGGGTGTTCCTTCTTTTAAAACAAGACCTTCATTAATAATGTAGGCTCGATCCACAATGCCAAGGGTATCGCGCACATTATGATCCGTAATTAAAACTCCAATGTTCTTTTCCTTCAAATGGGAAATAAGGTCACGAATCTCCCCAACGGCTATAGGATCAATGCCTGCCAAAGGCTCATCAAGCAACATGAAATGGGGGCTACTCGCAAGAGAACGGGCAATTTCTGTCCGTCGTCTTTCACCACCTGATAAGGAAAGGGCAGAAGATTTTCGAATATGTTTAATGGAGAATTCATCCAAAAGCATTTCCAGACGCTCTTCTCGATGATCATAATCTGGCTCTACAAGCTCAAGAATGGCTCTTATATTGTTCTCAACTGTAAGCCCACGAAAAATGGACGTTTCTTGAGGAAGATATCCGATGCCAAGCCGTGCTCTTCTATACATAGGGAGGGCTGATATATCATGGTTATCCAACAATACAGAACCAAAATCGGCCTTAATCAAACCTATAATGATCGTAAAACAGGTGGTCTTTCCTGCACCATTTGGACCTAAAAGGCCAACAGCTTCTCCACGCGTTACCGTAAGATTTACATCATCAACAACCACACGTCTAGAATAGGATTTCCTTAAATTCTTTGCCCTAAGACCTTCAGCTAGTGCAGGTGTTGCTTGAGAAAGTGACGTCATACCAAATTACTTTACATTTATTGAGACAATGTTTCAGATTCCCTTTTAGCAGGGAGTGGAAGGATCTGTCTATCCTTATGCTTGGCGGAGGTCTCTTTTAGAGGGTCTTTCTTCTTCTCCTTTATATTCTTAGCATCCTTTGGAATAATAATGCCAGAAATGCGTTTTTGAGCTCCGGATTGGGAGCAGCCTACAGGTTGGGCAAACATTTCAGCCACATTTGTTTTTAAATTATGACGGGCATAGCCTCCTTCAATGATGTTATCTCCTTGCAAAATCCTAACGTTATCAAAGACCTCAACCAGGTGATTTTTTGCATAATAAACCCCGCGATCTCCTGTCACGAATCCCTTTGGACTGGAAGCAAGCATGTTGCCTTCGGCTTCGAGGCGATCGATAGAAAGCTTTTCCTTACCCTCTTTCTTTTTTCCCTCAGAGGGGCTGAAATAAGCGGTCAGCGTATCAGCTTCTATCAGTTCTTCTTTTTCAGGAAAGGTCGCCACCGCTTTCCCACGAGCAATTCCTTTGTTTTGCGCATGCCAGTATTCAAGCGAATCTCGCGCTGTGATGTTTTCTTTGGAGGTCACGATTTTTAAGTTTCCCCCTGTCAAAAGAACACGATCAAGGGCAACGTCATAATGGGCATGATCTCCATAGGCTTTTTCTGAAGGCGTTTCCATAACTACATGACCATCTGCCATCATAGCAGTGATGTCGCGCCCTTTCCCCTCTGTAAAGAAAACCGTTAAAACATCCGCATAAATCGTTGATGTGCCTTTCTTTGCTAAGGCGTTTCCTGTAGCCACACATTTATTCATTGTTTCATCACACACGACAGAATTTTCAGCTTCAATAATAATGGGAGTCTCCTCACTATCATTCCTTAACCGATCTAACATCTCTCCGTAACATAAGGTAGGTATAAGAAGGGGTAAGAAAAGGAGTTTACTCAAGGTCATCGTTATCCTTTTTTCTTCTTAAGAGAACCCCGATTAATTTCAATACGAGAAGGCCCCTTTAATGTAATGACCTTCTTTCCTTCCGAGCGATTTTCAATTTTAAAACCATTCTGTCCATAAATTTTCCCTGCGGGCCCTTCTCCTTCTATGGATAAATCCCCTTCAATGACTTTGTTTTCAAGTGTTATACGGGCCTTTTGGGTATGCACATGATAGCCATCCGTACTCGTCAATGTGACGTCTCCTTTTAAATCTAAGAATTTACCTTGATTATCGTAATATCCTTCCTTTGCCTCAAGGTTAAAAGTTTGACCCTCTTCAACTGTTATAGCTCCCGATGGATTTGTAAGATCTGCAATACCCTCTGTTGTTTGCTTTGCCCAATCCGCATCCACATGAAAGGGCTGGTCTGTCTCATCGGTTGAAACATAGTGGGGGTGAACCATTCTGTTTTCTTGAATTTCAGGACGAGAGGCATCAACAAGAACCATATCCTCTTTACCCAAAGACATGATATAAGGCCATCCAAAAGTAAAGCCAAAAGCCAAAACGATTCCTATAAGCAGGGTCAGTTTTATGAAATTTACATAACGTGAATACGTCTTTGGAAATAAACTCATCTTTAAAGAAGGCCCTCTCGCAAACAGTCATGAAGGCGTAAAAGCCCGACGAGTTGATTTGTTCCTTCTTCCAAAACAAAAAGGTTCGTAATTGAATTACGATTCATAAATCCAACGGCTTCAGTCGCAAAGGAAGAGGAAAAAATCGTTTTCGGAGATGCTGTCATTACCTTTCCAACTTTTTCACTGAGAAGGGTTGAACTCATGTGACGACGCAGGTCTCCATCTGTCACAACTCCAATTAATTGCCCGCAATCATTTAAAACACCTATGCAACCAAACCCTTTCTCCGTCATGATAACAAGAGCTTCACTCATCAGAGTTTCTTTTGAAACAAGAGGAAGCTCCTTATAAGGACGCATTAGCTCTGATACATGCAATAACTTTTTTCCCAACCGCCCCCCAGGGTGAAAAGTTTTAAACTCTCGCTCAGAAAATCCTTTTCTCTTAAGCAAAGTGACCGCCAAGGCATCTCCAAGAGCCAGCATAAGAGTTGTCGATGTTGTTGGAGCAAGCCCCATCGGGCACGCTTCTGTAAAAGAGGGAAGGAGGAGCGTATGGTGGGCTGCTTTTGAAAGAAGGCTCTCAGCTTTACATGTTATCGCTATTATAGGAATTGCAAAACGCTTTGCATAAGCAATCATGTCAGAGAGCTCTACTGTTCCCCCGGAAAGGGAGAGAATGATAAGCGTATCTTTAAGGGTAACCATTCCCAAATCCCCGTGACTGGCTTCACTGGGATGAATAAAAAAGGCGGGAGTTCCTGTAGAGGAAAAGGTCGAGGCAATTTTATGGGCGATATGACCGCTCTTTCCAATACCAGAGAGAATAACACGTCCTTCTGTTTGCATAAGGAGATCTAGAGCATTTTTGAAGGTGCTATCCAAGCTTCGTGCTAGAGTAAGGAGCGCCTCTGCTTCAAGATGTAAGACGCGATAAGCTTCTTCCAGGTCATCTTGAGAAACAAGTGAATTTGCGTTTGCTTGCTGCATCAATATATTCTGCCTTAAAATTTAATAATTACTTTTCTTTATACTTAATGTTGGAAAATATCAACTTCATTCCACCCTTGAATATCCAATTCACATCTGGCAGGAATAAATTTGAAGCAAGCCTTTGCTATGGACTCCCGTCCCTCTCGTTTTAAAAGTTCTTGCAAGGCGGCTTTGAGACGATGGAGGTAAATAACATCACCGGCAGCATACTCCATTTGCTTCTCGGATAATTGTTCCGAGCCCCAGTCAGAGGTTTGCTCTTGTTTTGAAATCTCAACATTTAAAAGCTGCTTACATAAGTCCTTCAAACCATGTTTATCCGTATAGGTTCGTGAAAGACGGGAGGCAATCTTTGTACAAAAAAGCGGGGTTACATCAACTTTTAAATAATACTTTAAAATTGCATAATCAAACCGTGCAAAATGAAATATTTTCTCCAAACTCTTATCATTGAGAACAGCCCTTAGATGCGGAGCTTCATAGGATGATTTAAGAGGGAAATGAACCATGTGACAGTCTCCCCCACCTGAGGCTAGTTGCACAAGTGTTAAGCGATCACGAGGTATATAAAGTCCCATTGCTTCCGTATCAACAGCAATAGAATGCTCAAATTTAAGGTTTGGAGGAAGATCTCCGCGGTGATAATGAATTTTCATATTTTACTTTCATGTCATTTTACTGACATAAGTATACTCCTGAATGGTGCCCAGGAGAAGACTCGAACTTCCACGAACTTTCGTTCACTAGAACCTGAATCTAGCGCGTCTACCATTTCGCCACCTGGGCTTCTGTTTCTCGTTACTGGTCTTAGCCCCAAAAGTCAATGATTTAGCTCAGTGTTTTTCCTTAAAATCTGATATACTTTTAAAAGGGGAGAAAAAATGAGCACTGTTACCATATTTGGCGGCTCAGGATTTGTTGGCCGATATATCGTTGAGAAATTTGCAGCTAAAGGCCACTTAATTCGCGTAGCTGTTCGTAATCCCATCGCAGCGAATTTTTTGAAGCCCCTTGGAGAAGTTGGACAAATTACACCCATCCAAGCTTCTATTCTTTCAACAAAAGATGTAGAAAACGCAATGGCCGGGTCAGACATCGTGATTAACCTTGTAGGGATCCTTTATGAAAAGGGCTCGCAAACCTTTGAAGCCATTCATGTGGAAGGGGCCCGTTGCGTTGCGGAAAAAGCTGCTGAATTGCACATTCCCGTTTTTCTTCACATGTCAGCCTTAGGAGCAAAGAAGAATTCTCGCTCTCGTTATGCTTCAACAAAAGCCCGCGGCGAAGAAGTCGTTTTAAAGCATTTCCCAGAAGCTACTGTTTTTCGCCCCAGTGTTATTTTTGGACCAGAGGATGCTTTCTTAAATAGATTTGCCGAAATGGCCCGTTTCTCTCCTTTTCTCCCCCTTATTGGTGGAGGAAAAACACGTTTCCAACCCGTTTATGTAGGTGATGTAGCGGAATGCTTTTTGAAAGCCGCCTTCAAGAAAGAATCCCGCGGGAAGACTTATGAGTTGGGAGGGACTGAAATTTATACATTCAAACAACTGATGGCGTACCTTTTAAAGACTATTTATCGAAAAAGGCTATTACTTCCCGTCCCCTTTAGTCTTGCCAGAATAATGGCAACTTTTGCACAGTTCTTACCAACACCGCCTCTAACTCCCGATCAAGTTGAATTGTTAAAATCCAATACAACTGTTTCTTCAAAAGCCCTCATAGCGAAAGATCTTGGTGTTCATGTCAAGGCAATGGAAGCCTTAGCGCCTTTTTATTTAAAGAGATATCGTCCAGGAGGGAAAACCTAGCGCCTTGGTCTTTCAGCGTCTGGATCTTTTCCATTAAAGCGGCCCACATTTCCAAATATCTGTTCGACAACGCTAAAGGTATGACCCGCAGTGGGTGTTGAACGTTGAATATGCGACACAACCTGTCTGTCTTTTTCGGAGAGGGAGTCAAGGGCTACCACCCTTCCCTGATCATTAAAATCAATGCGTGTAATATTACTTTTTAGAATGACGGGGTTAAAAAAGGCCCGACGCTGGGTCACCTCAGACATATAAAACCACGTGTTATTGCCAAAAGTAGAAACAGAAGAAGGTGTGCCTAAGAGCTCTGCAACTTGTTCTTTTTTTGTAACTCCGACTTTAATTTTTTCAAGTTGTACGGGCTCAACAACATGTCCACGATTGTCGATCGTTGCACAGCCCACGAGGATACAGGGAAGAAAAAGCGCTAAGGATTTAAAAGTTCTTGATTTCACAGTCATTTGTTTGTACGTGTCATAAATGCTTCGAAAAATAAAAATTACCATGCCTCTCCTTATCTCCGCTGTCAACGGTTTCTGGAAAAAGCAGGCGCATCTTCAAGGAGAACAACTTTGTTTTTCAGCACTTACGCAAGCGCGCCTCCCCATTTTTTATGAATCTTGGCATGTCCCTGACACCCTTGAAGGACGCTTTGATTGTGCAAGCCTTCACATTGCTCTCATTTTAAGACATTTAAAAGGTCCTGTTGCTCAAGCTACTTTTGATGCCTTTTTTAAGTATATGGATCTGACCTTGCGCGAAGAAGGGGTTAGTGATCTACGCGTTGGAAAACAAATTAAAAAATGCGCACAATATTTTTATGGAACGCTTAAATCTTATCACGACGCCTTAGAAGGAAGAGCAACTTTAGAACAGGCCCTTTCCCGAAATCTTTATGGAGGCATCTACCCCCCTTCTCTGCGAGATATAGCAGCTTATCTAAGAATGTGTGATGGGCTTTTGAAAAAGCATGATTTTGAACATGAGACGCCTATACCATGGCCCCCAGAAGAAACCACAATTTTGTCCTTTTTCAGTGATGACAAATAAACCCAACTCTTATAGATTACACCTTATTCTACAGCCACTCGTAACCCTAGCCTAGAAAAAATAATATGAAAAAGTTAAACCTCAAGATCCTCCCTTCCCTCCTCCTCACGAAAGAAATTCTTCTTTTAATCCAAGACCTTAGTCTCTTAACGGCAAGTTTATATATTACCTTGTTCTTACAATTGGGAGAGAATTTCTATGAGCTTTCCACCTCTGCCCTTGTTTTAAATACTTTCCTTTATACCCTCTTTGGACTTTCAGTTTTTTTAAGTCGACATATTTATCAAATGCTTTTTATCGACTCATCCTGGGGTGAATGGACATCCATCAGTCTTTCTGTCACGTGCATTACCCTTCTCTATCTCCCCGTAACCTTCCTTTTACCGAAGGCCTATACGCTTCCTGATTCAATTCCCCTTGTCAATTGGTTTGTTGCCATTTCCCTTTTAGAATATTCACGATTTTTACATCGACTTTATCGACGATATTTGTCCCCAAAAATAGAAGAAGCTCCTCCTTTAACGCAAAAGAAAGTTCTTGATATTACAGCATTCTTAAAGAGAGACCCCCTTATTATCAATGAAGTTTCCCTTCAAAACTTTATCCAAGGCAAAAGGGTACTTATAACAGGAGCTGGAGGCACGCTAGGCTCTGCTTTTGCAAAAAGAATAGCTCCTTTTTCACCTACTCATCTTTGTTTCGTTGATCAAAGTGAATCCCTTCTTCAGTCCCTTATGCTCGACATGAATGAAATCTGCCCAAAAGTTTTATGTGATATCCTTTTGGGAGACATCACATCCCGCGAAAGAATTCGACATATTATTTCAATGTTCAAACCCGACATAGTTTTGCATGCCGCAGCCTTAAAACAAGTTCCCTTAGTAGAAGAAAACCTCTCACAAGCCATTCTGACGAATGCTATTGGAACACAAAACGTGGCTGACGCTTGTCGCGATTTCAAAGTTGGTATTATGCTACTTCTTTCGACCAATGAAGCCATTCTCCCAAAAAATATAATGGGAGCGACAAAACGTCTTTCAGAAATGTATTGTTTCTCCTTAGACAATCTTGAGCGAAAAAAACCAAACGGAACCCGTTATGTGTGTGTTGAATTTTGTAACGTTTTAGGAGCTGAGGGCTCTGTCATTCCCCTTTTTAAACGTCAAATTGAAAAGGGAGGACCTCTGACTTTAACACACGCCGATATGACACGCTATTTCATCCCCCTTGAAGATGTCGTGAATCTTTCTTTAGAAGCCATGATCTTGTCCAAAGCTCAAAAAACTACTGCTGGAAAAGTGTTTTTGTTGGATATGGGTGCACCTATTAAAATCATAGAGTTGGCTAACTGGCTTATGGATTCAATGGGAGCGGCCACCAAAATTAACTATACAGGCCTTCGTCCAGGTGAAAAAATTACAGAAGAAATTTCTTTAGAAAGCTTTACCCCGTCCTCACATCCCAAAATTCTTCAGGGAGCCTTTCGTACCATGGATCACGGATTTTTAATGCGGGCCTTTCATGAACTGGAGGCTATAGCAAAAAGCCAAGATACAGACTCTATGCGTCGTCTTCTTCAAGCCCTGATACCCGAGTATAAAAAAGAAGCTTCTTATGCAGAAGCCGCGTTAGAAGAAGTGAGTTAAAAGACGCCGCTTCATTCATTAATGATGACTTGTTTTTCCCAGAGTTTTGCAAGGCGCATAAAACGTATATAGGCATAGTGATAGGCAAGGATGAGCCCGTAACGGCCTCTGAGGATATTTCCCCGCGTGAAATATCCTATAAGGAAACTCAATGGGAATTCAAAGGCCAAACGAAAAAGAGAAACTTTTTTCCCCTGGTTAATAAAGACAGTCGCTTGTAGGTTTGTATAAACATTGGCTTTTTCAATCAAATGAGATAAAGAACGAATGCTTTTATGGTAGACATCCCCTTTTAAGGTTATATATTCAGTGCCATTTTTAAGAAGAATCCTATCATGAATAGGGCTCTTAGAATAACGTCCTTGATCAAGATGATAAAGGCGCACAACCTGATAAGTATATGGCCAAAACCCGGGCTTTTTCTGATGAGGATAAACATCCTTAATTTTTAATTTGAAGGCCTTGTTTTTAGGAGGTAGAGTATGAAAAACCTTCTGAATTTCTAGAGCCAACTCAGGCGAAATACTTTCATCTGCATCCAAATTGAGAACCCACTTATTCCGGCATTGCTCTTCAGCAAACCGTTTTTGAGGTCCATAACCTGGCCAGTCTTTTTCAATCACTCTGGCCCCTAGACTTTTGCTAACGCTAACCGTTTGATCCTGACTTCCGGAATCAACAACAATAACTTCACTAACCCAATCCACAACACTTTTAATGCACGCTGGAATTCGATCTTCCTCATCTTGCGCAATAATAAAAACAGATAAAGGAAGCTTTTGAGATATCTTTTGTGGCATTACCGTACTTTTTTAATATTGCACCAAGATGAAACTTTACATAAATACACTTTTCCCAGTCTACATTTTTTATTGTACACATTTTTTCTTAAAAAGCCAGTTTTTGAATTAGTCATATTTTTTAAACCCCACCATTAATCATACTTCCTTTGGTTTTGTATCCCTTAGCCCTCGCAACAAATCTTGTCGGGCGACCTGCGCCAATTTTTCATACTTTGCCTTAATGTGATCCAATTGCGTTTCTGTCAATTCCTCAAGATCTAAAAGTGCATTATGCGCTCCTTCATGGGAACGAATAAGCTCATCAAGTTTGATTTGTATGGCTTCCCCATCACGGTTTTGCGTATTCTGAATTAAGAACACCATGAAAAACGTGATAATGGTCGTCGCTGTATTAATAAAAAGCTGCCACGTATCTGAAAATTCAAAAAGAAATCCTGAGATCAACCAAAGGATTAAAAAACAGCAAGAAAAAATAAAAGCCATTGGTTGGCCTGAAATATGAGCAATATGTCGAGCAAAATTTGAAAAATGTTTTGTGATCTGCATTTTTATTTTCCTTTCATAATTAGCATGGTAATTATTCCTTTTATACAAAGTATAATGCCCTGGAGTTGACATATGGCGCAAGCAGCCTTTAAAGAATCGAAGCCACTCACCGCTCTCACTCCTATGATGGCGCAATATCTCGAGATAAAGTCTCACTACCTTGACGCGCTTTTGTTTTATCGTATGGGGGATTTTTATGAGATGTTTTTTGAGGACGCAATTTTGGCCTCAAAAGCGTTGGATATTGCTTTAACGAAGCGGGGAAAAGGCAAAGAGGGTGAAGACGTTCCCATGTGCGGCGTCCCAGTGCATGCCAGCAACACCTACTTAGCACGACTTATCCGACAAGGATTTCGGGTGGCCATTTGTGAGCAACTGGAAGATCCAGACTCTCGTCAAACAAAAGGTCCTTTAAAACGAGACGTCATTCGCCTTATCACGCCAGGAACCCTCACAGAAGAAGGGCTTTTAGAAGCAAGCCAAAATAATTTCCTCACATGTCTTGTTCCTAGTAAAACAGGGCTAATTGGGCTCGCATCACTTGATATCTCTACCGGCGATTTTTTCGTTGAGTCGACTCCTCTCTCTCACTTAGAAACTGTCCTAGCACGCTTAAGACCTGGCGAGCTTCTTCTTCCTGATTCCTTTTTAAAAACACCAGAGCTTTACGAGACTTTTCAAGAGCTTAAAAAGAAAATCACCCCTCTTCCTTCCAGTCGGTTTGATGATCAAAATGGACTTGAACGTCTGAAAGAACTTTATGGGGTTGAAGCCCTTGATGCCTATGGAGAATTTAAACCTCAAGAAATAGCAGCATCTGGGGCTCTTATTGATTATATTCGCCTAACTCAAAAGCAGGACATTCCCTCTTTAAAACCCCCCAAGCGTCTCAAAGAAGGAGGTAGGCTTGAGCTCGATGCCGCCACGCGACGTAACTTAGAACTTCATGCTTCCCTCGGCGGAGAAAAGCGTGGCAGTCTTTTAGACGTGATTGACCATACAACGACTCCCATGGGAGCCCGCCTTCTCTCGCACCACCTTGCAGCTCCCCTCACACATCTCAAGGATATTCAAAAACGGTTGGACTGTGTGGATTTCTTTTTTGAAAATCCTCAAGTCAATAAAGCCTTACGAGTTGTTTTGACGCATTGTCCAGACTTGGAGCGCCCCTTAGCACGTTTAACGTGGGGGCGAGGCGGGCCGCGTGATTTAGCGGCTTTAAATCGAGGGTTGTCCCTTCTTCCTGATATCAAAAAAATATTTGAAGAACAACGGGTTCCAGAATCCCTAAGGGGGATTGTAAAGCGTCTTGGTTCTTATGATGACCTCACAAACCGTCTTACGCAGGCTTTAAAAGATGAATTACCGCACTTAGCGCGTGAGGGAGGAATTATTCGCCCCGGCTATCATCCCCCCCTTGATGAGCTTCTGGCCCTTCGAAACAACAGCCAAGAGGCTTTAAGGGCCCTTCAAGAACGATATAGCATGGAAACGGGTATTTCCTCCCTTAAAATCAAACACAACAATATCATAGGCTATCATGTTGAGGTCACCAGCCTTCATAAGGATAAATTAGGACCCGCTTTTATTCACCGGCAAACCATGGCTAATGCCATGCGCTTTTCCACAACAGAGCTTGCCGAACTTGAGCAAAAAATTATGGGAGCCCTTGACCAGGCATTAGCGATAGAGCTGCGTCTCTTCCAAGATCTCGTAAATGAAGTAGTTGCAAGAGCATCAAACATTATTGAAACAGCCCATGCTCTCGCAGCACTCGATGTTGCAGCAAGCCATGCCTTTCTTGCAACAGAAAAGAATTATGTCAAGCCAGCCCTTGATGAAACCTTGGCTTTTGACATCATTGGGGGCCGCCATCCTGTGGTGGAAGCTCTTCTTCCCCAAGAAATCCCCTTTATCCCAAATGATTGCCGTCTCAATGGGCTTTGGCTTCTCACAGGCCCCAATATGGCTGGGAAAAGTACCTTCCTTCGTCAAAACGCCCTTATTGCTCTCATGGCTCACATGGGAATGTATGTGCCTGCACAAAAGGCTCACATTGGGATCATGGATCGTATCTTTAGCCGCGTGGGAGCCTCAGATGATCTGGCACGAGGCCGATCAACCTTTATGGTGGAAATGACGGAAACAGCCACCATTTTAAATCAAGCCACCCCACGAAGCTTCATTATTTTAGACGAGATTGGAAGGGGCACGGCCACCTTTGATGGTCTTTCTATTGCCTGGGCTTGCGTCGAACACCTCGTTCACGTGAATCAGGCGCGTTCCCTTTTTGCCACCCATTATCATGAACTCACAGCTCTTGAGACATCTGAAGACGAGGTCAACTGCTACACGGTGAAGATCCGAGAGTGGGAAGATCAAATTATTTTTCTTCATGAAATTGTCAAAGGAACAGCTGACAAATCTTATGGTATTCATGTAGGCAAGCTTGCGGGGCTTCCTCCGTCCGTTGTGAAACGTGCCGAAGAGGTTCTAAGAACTTTAGAAGAAACGAAACCAAAACTGGCCTCAAAGGCGCTTCCCCTTTTTATGGAAGCTCACAGCGCCCCTTCTCCCTTAACAAAAGCTATTGAGGTCTTAAATCCTGATGACTTTTCGCCAAAAGAAGCCTTAGACCATCTTTACGTGCTTAAGAAGCTTTTGAAAGAGAAAAAGTAAAGAGAGTTTAAAAATACAAACAAGCCTTGATAAAAACCACTATGAGACCGGCAGAAAAATGTCTGACGAAGCTGTTGAATCACACCGTTCGATTTCAACCGGATTATGCAATTGGCCATTTTAACATTTGACGAATTTTCATAAGATACAAATATGATAGAGAATCTAGCAAAAAAGGAGATATCTTTGAGAAAACAAAGTGGAGGCACGTGGCATATGACTGAGATTATAACTGACCTAGAAGATTGAGAGATTGGCTTAAGTAGGGCCCAAAGGTTTAGGTTTGGCGGTGATGGAAAATTTCAACTGCTTTTTTTAGGTTTATGGAAAAATTTCCGAGGTGAGTCGGGAAAGGGGGGCTGTTAATATTTTTCCATGACGATTTTATGATGGCATTTGAAATTATAGCGACAATAACCCCGAAAGAAAAATCAATCTTAATCTCAATTTGCTTAATTCCAAAGTATACCCGGCGTATACTCGAAGAATTTTTCCATTTTTATGGAGCTGCAAAACCCCTGTCTTTCCCTGGTAGGCGCTGCGGGATTCGAACCCACGACCCTCTGATTAAAAGTCTTAGATTTATAGGTTTCTCTCAATATTTCTGGTTCTCTAAAAATATATATCTATTTGTTTTATAACGATTTTTGTTCTCACTCATTCTTTTTCATATTGCCAAAATCTTTTTATGCTGCTACCTATGTGCTACCTAGAATGAAAAATAAGGGCAACTGATTATGCAAAAACTGACTAAGAAAATTGTTGAGTCAACTCTCCCTCAAGATAAGGATCTTATCCTATGGGATTCTGAGATCAGTGGATTTTTTTGTAAGGTGACTCCTACTGGGAAGAAGAGCTATTTTTTGTATTATCGCACTCAGGATAGAAGACAACGAAGACCAAAAATTGGCGATCATGGAATTATGACTTGTGAGCAAGCCAGGAATATAGCCCAACGGTGGCTTTTGGAAGTGAGCCAAGGGAAGGATCCTTCCGGAGAAAAACAAGAGGTGCGCCAAACTCCAATACTCAAAGAACTTGCAGAAAAATATATGAAAGAACATGCCCCCCACAAAAAACTGTCAAGCTGCAAAGAAGACCAAAGGTTGTGGAATCAATTTATTCTGCCCGCCTTAGGTGCATTAAAAGTCTCATCCATAGAGAGAAGCGATATCTCCAAACTTCACCATTCTTTGCAGCACCTTCCGACGACAGCGAATCGCGTGCGGAGTCTTTTGTCCAAAGCCTTAAACTTGGCAGAGTTGTGGGGATACCGACCAAACCATTCCAATCCCTGCCTTCACATTAAAAAATACAGCGAAACAAAACGAGAGCGGTTTTTAAGCCAGGGCGAAATTGCTCGCTTGATGGGCGCCCTGGCTGAGGAGGAGAGAGACAATACGAATCCCTGGCCTCTTTATGCGATTCGCTTGCTATTGATTACAGGATGTCGCCTCAATGAAATTCTCACCCTCAAATGGGAAGAGGTAGATCTAGAGAACCAGTGTCTGCGTCTTCGGGACAGCAAGACAGGCAAAAAACTTGTTTATCTTTCAACAGTCGCCATTGACCTTTTAAAACACATTCCTCAGGAGGTTGGGAATCCTTTTGTGATTTGTGGGGGCAAAGAAGGGGCTCACCTTATTAACCTGCAAAAACCCTGGAGGCGGATTCGAGAGAAGGTTGGGCTTGATGATGTTCGTCTCCATGACTTACGCCATACCTTTGCCTCTATTGCTGCCAGCAACGGATTATCCCTCCCCATTATAGGGGCACTCTTAGGACATAAACAAACCCAGACCACAGCTCGCTATGCTCACCTCATTGGCCAACCTCTCATTGCGGCAACTGAAAAAATTGGCAAGCGGATGACAGGAAAAACAAACGACTAAAAACAGTTAAATCTCGATTTATCGTCGTAATTTTTCTCTCTGTTTTCGCGACTAATGATTGACATTTTTAATTTATTAGTCGTACTATGAAGTCATCGTCTTTCACAAGGATAAATTAAAAATGTCCCTCCCTTTTATTGGCCGGCAAACTGAACTTCAAGCCCTTTCCAAGCTCTTTAAAAAGAATGTAGCCAGTCTGGTTGTCGTTCAAGGGCGGAGAAGAATTGGTAAAAGTCGTCTTATCCAAGAGTTTGCAAAAAAACATACTTTTTACCAATTTTCTGGATTACCACCTACAGATGAGACAACGGCTCAATCTCAAAAAAATGAATTTTCTCGTCAATTGAGTATGCAGACTGGCCTTCCTGAAGTCTACGTTGACGATTGGAGCAAGCTATTTACGTTGCTTGCTGAAAAAATTAAAATAGGAAGAATTATTGTTCTTTTCGATGAAATTTCATGGATGGGTTCAAAAGACCCTGATTTTCTTGGAAAATTAAAGAATGCTTGGGATTTGCATTTTAAAAAGAATCCTAAGCTTATCTTCATACTCTGCGGCTCTGTCTCCACCTGGATTGATAAAAACATTTTATCAAGTGCGGGATTTTTAGGAAGAATATCCTACAGACTCACACTCCAGGAATTACCCTTAAAGGACTGTAATCAATTTTGGTCGCGAGGTGGGAGTTATGTATCGTCTTATGAAAAACTTAAAGTTCTTTCCATTACAGGAGGAGTCCCCCGTTACCTTGAAGAAATCAAACCCACTTTATCTGCAGAGGAAAATATTAAAGATTTATGCTTCGTAAAAGGCGGTCCGTTAGTTAATGAGTTTAACGATATTTTCTCTGACCTTTTTTCCGATCGAAGCTCCACTTACAAAAAGATTATACAAACACTCTCCAATGGTCCTATGGAGATTAAGGATATTTGCCACTCCTTGAAAATCACCCAAACTGGATTTATCAGCACCTGTCTAGAAGATCTTGTGAAATCTGGCTTTATTAGTAGGGATTATACATGGCAAATTTCTTCAGGAGACGTCTCTCGGCTGAGCCATTTTCGCCTCAGCGATAATTATATAAGGTTTTATCTCAAATACATAGATAGGGCCCGCCTCAAGATTGAGAACAACGAGTTTGCCTTTAAGTCCCTGGCCTCCCTCCCAAGCTGGGACATCATTATGGGCCTACAGTTTGAAAATCTTGTCCTTTCAAACAGAATGTATATAAAGAATTATTTAGGAATCAAGCCAGAAGAAGTTATTGCAGACAACCCTTTTTTCCAAAGGAAGACGAATCAATATCCTGGGTGCCAAATTGATTATCTTATTCAAACAAAGTTTGGGAACCTTTACATTTGCGAGGTTAAATTCTCAAAGCATCCCATTGGAAAAGAAGTCATTAAGGAGGGCGAACAGAAGTTAAAAAGCTTGAGTTATCCTAAAGGGTTTTCTTGTAGGCTGGTCTTAATTCATGTCAATGGGGTTCATGAAGATGTAATCGATAGCGGTTTCTTTGCAGAAGTCATTGATTTTGGGCAGTTGTTAACTGGTTGACAATCTTTAAAATAGGGAGAAAACACAGGTGGGCATTATCATAAAAGAAATTTCTTATGGTCCAAAGCCCTCTTAAATCTAAACGGGTAAAAAACATGGCCCTCTAAAATGTTGTTGATTTTATGGGCAAAGCAGATAAACTCATAAGCGTAACGAGGGACGCTAGAAACATCCCCCGCTACTAACCGATAACCAAATCTACAAAGGAGATTTGATCATGGCTAAGCCTAACATAACCGCGTCTTCTGAATTTCTCAACGAATTTGAATGGCAACTTCAACGTCTCTTTCTTTTGATAGGGGTATTAGAAGGTCTTACTGCCAGCACGAGGAATCTTCATCACGTTTTCAGCATTCTGCTGAAAGATGCGCAAAACAATAGATAGGCCCAATGAAAGGAGGTTTTTCAAGAGCTTCCTCTGTAATGTATGTTTACCCAAGATAGCACTCCATTGTAATTGATGGAGCTCTATCTTTTTTATTTTATTGATATCTATGCCAATAGAATAGCTTGTGACCTTTTGACCTATATCCCTCCTATGTTCCACCTTTTCTCATTTGTCATTGAATGTCTCTCCAAAGATCATTTTTGATTCTTCGAAGAATCATTATTTATGCATTCGAAGTAACAAAATCTTACATTCGAATATACATATTTGTATATGCAGAGAAAATAAAGTATATGATGCAGAATTACTGTTGACGATAACTTTGTTTTGTGTTTTCATAAGGCAATTGGCTCGATTAGCGAGGCCAAGTCCATAAGAATAAGAAGAAAGGAAAAACATTTATGGAAAAACTATTACTGACTCCAGAAGCCTTAGCTGAGCGCTGGAACGTTACCCCTGCAACTTTAAGCCAGTGGCGATGGAATGGGCGGGGACCTCTCTTTATTAAAATGAATAAAGGTGTTCGATATCGTCTTTCAGATATTGAGCGCTTTGAAGAACAAAACATCCGTCAAAACACCTCTTCAGCTTTTAAAGTCATCCTTCTTACAAAAGAGAATTCCCCATGCGATATCTAATCCCTCTCCTAACATTTGTTATAGGACTCACTCTTTGGTTCTTTTCTCCCCATTTTTGTTGGCCGCTCTTTTTTCAATCTAAAGCCATTTTTGCATTTTCTCTGAACTTAACTCTGTTTTCTTGTCTTTTGTTATCTCTAGAAGCGCGCTCTATGGAAGTTCTTAAAATTTTTGCCTTTGCCTTGTTGATCATAACTTTTATCCTGGCTTTAGAGCCTTTTTATCTGACTTTTTTGGAAACCAAAAAAGTCTTTTTCAAATTAAGACTCCATGCTCCTTTAGACACAGCTCTTTTCGAAACTTTGTCTTGGTTAGAAATGCGGATAATGAACAACGATTTAAATTATCTGGTTTGGTTTATTGTTTCGACAGTGCCGCTTTTTCTCGCTCGGTTTTCGTTCCGCCCCTTAGTCTTAGTCCCAAGCCGACGATTGTTCTTAGACAGGGCTTATCGAGTTAAAGAAGGCCCTTGGAAGTCTGGGTTTTTAGAAAAGGCTAAAGAAAAACAACTCCTCAACAATAAAAAGGGACTTCCTTTAGGTGTTCCTTCTTATCAATCAGGTACACGAGGAAAGATACTGCGCTATCTTCCCAACTCTCAAAAAGGATGGCTTGGGGGTCATCATGTTGTCATATCTGGCTCTCAAGGAGGAAAAGGAGTTTCTTGTGTCCTTCCAGCAATCCTCGATCATCATGGCCCAATCGCTGTTCTAGACATTAAAGGGGAGCTCTTTGCCATGACAAAAAGAGCAAGAGAAAAACAAGGACGGACTGTTGTGGTTTTGAACCCCTTTGATGTTGTTGAAAAAAACCAGTGGTGCTGGAATCCACTCGATTATATTCGACCACAAGAATTCCAACGTGATTCTCAAACCATCATTGAAGGCTTGCTTGAGCCTCCCAATCATTATAACGAACACTTTTACAAAATGGCTTTTGACATTCTTCAAGTGTGCCTTGAAGTCATTCAGCACACCCTTCCAAAAGAAGCCTTTAACTTGAATACGCTTTATGATTTTGTTTGTGGGCCAGGATTTATTCAAAGACTCAAGCAATGGGAAAAGCAAGAAGACTTTCTTCAAGGACGACCTTCTAAAATGGCCCATATTTTGCTGGCTGCAGGGGATGAGGAAAGAGGCTCTTTCATGACCACCCTCAAACGAAACCTTTCATGGATTGGATTTGAGAAAAACAAAATCTTTCTGACCTCTCAAAATGATTCTTTAAAAAATGACTCCCTAAGGGAGGTCTCCCTAAGGGAGTCCCTCAGGGACTTTTCTTTTGAAGATCTTCTCGATAATAAAATAGACGTCTTTTGTGTGATTCCTCTAGACATGATTGAGTCCATGTCAGGATTCTTGCGACTTTTTACAAACATTGTTTTAGGGACTGTCATTCGCCAATCTGGATATAAAAACCCGAAAGAAAAGATTCTCCTCCTCCTTGATGAGTTCCCCCGTCTTGGAGCCATGCGCCAGTTACTGAACATTGTGACCGTTGCAGCGGGGGCAGGAATAGAGGCCTTTATGGTGGCTCAAGATAAATCCTCCATTGAATCCGTTTGGGGCAAAGAAGCAGATGTGATCTTTGGATCCTCTGCAACCGTGCGTGTATTTAATTTAGGACGAACGGACACAGCAACAGCGTCCTGGGTATCGTCATTAATGGGAGATAAAACAGTTGTAACCCGAACCAATGCCACAAGGGAATACGTGGACTTTCTCAAAGGAGCAGGATCTGAATCCGTCAGTCAAATAAAAGAAAAACTCATGACACCTGCTGAAATACAAGAACTCTCCCAATCCAAAATGCTTTGCTTCCTCCGTGGCCAAAAACCCCTTTTGCTTGAGAGGATTATTTCTCATGACCATCCTTTCTACAAATATCGGTTGGATCCGAATCCAACACTCTTAGGGCAACGTCAATAAAACATTCTGCAATAAACTTCTGAGAGAGTTTTCCTCATTGAAGGCCTTGAGTTCAAAAAAATCTTTGCAAAATTTTCTTTACAAAATTAAGCCATTGCCTTTTTGGTGATAGAGATTTGAATATCATTTTGTATCACCAAAAACACTTATCCTCTTTGGTAATAAAATTTTAGGCAATGAGGTAAAGTCCTTTAGCCAACCCTTTAAGAATGATGACTGGAATGATCTTTTTTTACGTTTAGCCTACCACACACGAGAAGGAAATTATCTAAAAATTCCGAGTAGGGACTGCTAATAGATTATAAATATTAAATTTTAGTAAAATTTTAGAAAATTTAGTTGACAGGTCATCCTTAATAAGGTTCAATTTCATTGAAAAATAAAAAATAAAGGGGACTATATGAGTACTTACTCAAAAAAAATTCTTTGCACGACAACAAGTATCGCTCTTTTAACATCATCCTTGTCACCTGTTTTTGCAGGGAAGGATTACAACAGAGTAGATGATGACTCGTCTGTTGAAACACGTCATCGTCCGGTTTTGCTCTTCTCAGAAGATTCCTCTCAGGAAAAAGCCAAAGCACCCGCTAACGGTCACACATGGGCTCCAGAGTTTGTTAGAGATATAGCCTCACAGGCTTATAAAAGAGTCAGTTCATGGTTTGAACGCGAAGAAGATCCCTTCTCCTCCTATGATCTTAGTTTTCTGGGAGTGGGCGGGACGGAAGACTTTGCAGAAGAAATTGAGGACATGAAAATTTCTGGGCTCGATCGTAGGCGCTTGAAAGGTCTCCAAGATATGGTTTGGGAAAGAAATCTTTCTCCCTATGAATATGATAAAGGATTGAGAGAGCTTGAGCACTCTGACGCCGAAGCTCTTCTCGAAGGCGTTCGAACTAAATTTCAAAAAAAACTCAGATCAGCTCCTGCCTCCCTCAATGGCGCCTTTCAGAAAGATCTGCTTGTTTTTATCAACCATCCCTGTGTGAGAGAATCACGCACTGAAGATATGACTCCTTACACGTTACCGTCTATAGAAGAGTTTGAAGGTCTTCTCACCTATTATCGTGGAATCCAAAATCCCTTAGATTATACAGAGACCCTTGTGGGGTTAAACCGACTTCTTCAAAGAGAGGGTAAGTCTCTTAATCTGACAGATCAGCAATCGAGAGATTTTCGGAGAACCATCACTACTGCCATACACAAGAGAGATCAAAAACAATACAGTCATTTGAGAGCGCAACAGCGCTTTATCCAAGCAGGATTTCAAGAACTGCCCTTTAATGGAGAAGAAATACCCGAGGGCTTTAATTCGTCTTTGCCTTCAGTATCTCCTCTTACAGCAGAAGAGGCTATTCAAGAAGAGGAACGCGCAGAGCCTTTCTCTTTCACATCAGCCCTCAAGGGACTAACGCATGCGGCTTATAAAGGAGCAAAATATGCTGTTGAACATCCTGCCCAAACCATTACTGCTGGTCTAGCCCTTCAAGCCTCAGCTGTTGCTGCTTTGAATAAACGTGGCATGGGATCTGAATTCCAAATTAACCAAAACACGGGTGGTTTACAGTATTGGCCATCTGTTGCGAGCTTAACCAATGGCAATGCCTTTGTAGCGTGGAATGGTGATCAAACTGGATCGTTGGATGTCTATGGGCGGATATTTTCTGCAAGTGGCACCCCTCTCACAAATGAGTTTGGCATTAATCAAGTTACATCCTCAACCCAACAGCTTCCCATAGTTGCGGGTTTAACAAACGGGAATGCCTTTACGGTATGGGAAGGAAGGCAATCTGGTGGTGATATCTATGGACGCATCTTTTCCGAGACTGGCACAGCTCTCACAAGCGAGTTCAGCATTAATCAAGTTATAGCAGCATCTCAATATACTCCATCTGTTGCAGCCCTCACCGGCGGGAATGCCTTTGTAACATGGTGTGGAGATCAAACTGGAAATGGTGATATTTATGGGCGTATCTTTTTTCCAAATGGCACCCCTCTCACAAATGAGTTTGGCATTAATCAAGTTATATCCTCAAGGCAACAGTTTCCCATAGTTGCGGGTTTACAAAACGGCAATGCCTTTGTGGTATGGTTTGGAGATCAAACTGGGAATCCTGATATCTATGGACGCATCTTTTCCGCGACTGGCACAGCTCTCACAAGTGAGTTCAGCATTAATCAAGTTATAGCAGGATCTCAATTTGCTCCATCTGTTGCAGCCCTCACCGGCGGGAATGCCTTTGTAACATGGTGTGGAGATCAAACTGGAAATACTGATGTTTATGGGCGCCTTTTTTTTGCAAATGGAACAGCTCTTAGCAATGAGATCAGCATTAATACAGTTACAGCCTCATTTCACGATCTTCCATCTATTACGGGCCTCAGCAACGGGAATGCCTTTGTAGCATGGTATGGAGAACAAACTGGGAATCCTGATATCTATGGACGCGTCTTTTCTGCAACTGGCACAGCTCTCACAAGTGAGTTCAGCATTAATACAGTTACAGCCTCAGAGCAATACGATCCCTCAGTTGCTGGTTTAACTAACGGCGATGCCTTTACGGTATGGGAAGGAAGGCAAACTGGAAATGGTGATATCTATGGGCGGGTTTTTTACAGTCCAACAACGAGCACCACCTCTACAACAACGAGCGAAAGTTCAACATCTACAACGGTAAATCCAACAACAAGTACTGTGTCTTCAACAACAAGTTCAACAACCAGGCCAACCACAAGCGCCACCTCTACAACAACGAGCGAAAGTTCAACATCTACAACGGTAAATCCAACAACAAGTACTGTGTCTTCAACAACAAGTTCAACAACCGGGCCAACCACAAGCACCCCCCAAGAAAGCACGAGCAGCAGCACGACAGGCGCAGTTCTTTCTAGTGCTCATAAACTCACCCCCAGCTGGTTTCTTTCCTGCGCAGATGCTGGCTAGCGGTTTTAATAGGTTATGGGATATGGCTAAAGGCTTTAAATAAGGGGCCAGATAGTCGCGGTTAAGGAGGAATAATAGCCAACGTTGGACACTACAGACCCTCTTCAAAAACAACCAATCTCAAATGCTACCTATTTGCTACCTAGAAGATTTTCTCGTTTTTTCCAAACTCTCTAAACTCGTGGGATTTCCTGGCGCGCCCGAAGAGACTCGAACTCCTAACCTTCTGATCCGTAGTCAGATGCTCTATCCAATTGAGCTACGGGCGCACGTGCATAAATTTCTTCTTAAGAGAATATAGAACAAACCGCAAGAGGAAAGTGACATTCTCTTCGCCTAAATTCTTAACCTCTACCGAATTCGCTAAAATTGTTCTAGACAAAAGAAAACAACTTAGCATTCAATAGAGCTAACAAGATGAAACCTTTCATAAACAGCAAAGATTATATGGACCCGCTACAAAAATTAATTTCTCTGGAAAAAGAAGCCCGGGATTTTGGCTTTGAGTGGCCTCATACGGATATGATTCTCGACCAAGTAATCAGTGAATGTGAAGAGATCAGAGAAGCGATAAAACAAGACGAGCCTTTACATCGGATAAGGGATGAAATTGGGGATTTGCTCTTTAGCGTGATTAGTCTCTGTACTTTTACTCATTCCGATATTGAATCGACACTGGAGGTTGTCACGAAAAAGTTTGAGACAAGGCTTCGTTGTTTAAAGGAAATTGCTCAAGAACGTGGGTATGATACCCTTAAAGGGCAAGACATCAAAGTATTGCTTGATTTGTGGCAACAAGCGAAAAGTTCCGCCAGCAAACGATCAAAAGGTTGTTAGGGCCATGATTATGGTTTTTCCCTTATAGGGAAACAGAGGGTACAAAGAGATTAAAATGAGAATGTTACGATTCTACTGAATGACAAGCCTGTTCTAGAGCTTTAACTCCTGGCAAAGGTTTCCCTTCAACCCACTCCAAAAAGGCCCCTCCTGCTGTGGAAACATAAGAGAAATCTTTTAATACCCCCGCATGCCTTAAGGCAGCTACCGTATCCCCTCCACCTGCAATGGAGAGAAGGTTTCCTTGAGCCGTATAGCGGGCGGCCCCTTGGGCTATTGCATTCGTTCCATAGTCAAAGGGCGGGACTTCGAAAACCCCCAAAGGACCATTCCACAGTAGGGTGTGACAACGTTTCATAATTTCTAAAATGTGATAAATGGTTTCAGGTCCTATATCAAAAATCTTCTCCCGCTCACCTATAGAAGAAAGGGAGCGCTTCTGATGATTTTTTGGATTCCCCAAACCTTCGGCTACGATCACATCAACGGGCAGAATAACTTTCCCCCCTTTCATCAATTGAATGGCATCTTTCATTAGCTCGGGTTCATAAAGAGAAGCCCCCACAGCATGTCCCATTGCGGCAAGAAAGGTATTTGCCATCGCCCCACCAACCACCAAAAAATCTACTTTGGGTAATAAATTCTTTAAAAGAGGTAATTTTGTGGATACCTTTTCCCCTCCCACAATAGCCATCATGGGCAACTCGGGACACTCTAGAGACTTCTCAAGGGTTTTAATCTCCTGCTCCATCAATCGTCCGGCATAAGCAGGCAAGAGATGGGCGATCCCTTCTGTTGAAACGTGGGCTCGATGCGCTGCAGAAAAGGCGTCATTCACAAAAATGTCTCCCCAAGAAGCCATTTCCTTGGCAAATTCCTTATCATTTTCTTCTTCTCCTTTTACAAAGCGAATGTTTTCAAGAAGCAAAATTTGACCTGGCATAAGATGCGTAATAGCTTGGATGACTTTTGGACCTTGAGGCTCTTCGCAAAAAAAGACATCCCTAGGCTTGAGAGCCGTTTTTAACGCTGCAGCAATTGGCGCGAGGGTATAATCCGTATTCCTCCCCTTGGGCCGACCTAGATGGGATAAAACAATCACTTTCGCTTTTTTATTGACCAACTCTTTCAACGTGGGCAAGGAACGCTCAAGACGTGTTAAATCGGTGACTTTTCCACCCTGCAGAGGGAGGTTAAGGTCAAGCCGAACCAGAACACGTTTGCCTGTTGCATCAAGGTCATCAAGGGTTTTAAACTGCACCATTTACGATTATTCTTCCCTCATCCGTCTCACTTCTATCTGAACTCGCTCACGTCTCTCAAGGTATTTTTCTTTTCGGCAAGGGAGGAGTAGGAAACCTTTCCATAACGAGGTTCCAATAATTCCAAGATTTAGCATCCATAATGCCAGGAGGAGCATGATCAAGAGCTTCTTTAAAGGCTTCTTCTCCAAGGGTTCTCTTAATAATTAAAACATCCTCTACTGTACCATAGGTCATAACGTGGGCCATGAATATATAAGGATCATCAAGAGCATCTCTAGAACTTTTAAACCAAATAAGTCTTTGGGCCACTTGTTTCATGTCTTTTGTATGGGGGATTTTTAACATTGTTTTTTCTTTTGCATTTCTTGAAGCTCAATAATACGAGTGGGAATTTCTTCTAAGGCCACAGTTTGGATAGCTTTTAAGAGGTTGTTTTTCACCTTTTGAGGAAGGCTTTTTAGGTCTCCACCTTTAAAGTATACTAAAGCTTTTAACGTAATCTGAGGATTAAACTGATTTCCATAAATAACAAAGCCAGCGGCCAGTGCTGTTAGTAAATCTATTCCCGCTTTCATTATTAACGCTTCTATATCAATATAATCCCTTGAAGCAGCTCTTTTTTGAATGACTGCTGCTTTCATCCCTGCAAGGTCTAGAAGAGAAGCAATTTTGATGTTGGGGCCATCTATAATTTCAGGTTTGCAAATTCTCTTGAGAGAGATATTCCCAAAAAAAGACACTTTGATAGGGCCTTGTCGATTGACGAGACAGGTAAGAGTATTCTCCTCCTTTTGTAAGATTTCTGAATTTTTTAGGTAAGGAATTTTTTGATAAAGAGTATCAGGGTCAAAAGATTGATGGGTAAAAAAGTCAAAATCCACAGAAACCCTGTGGCCTAGTCTTAAAGCAATAGCTGTCCCACCGTATAGCACAAAATGAGAAGGTGTATCTTTTAGTTCTACAAAAAGTCCTTTTTGTGATTTAGGTAAAACTGATAAGTTTGGCTTCATGAGCAAAGCGTCCTTCTCTATTTCATATTCTATCCCTTGCGAAGCTTTATTTCAAGAAATCAGTCTTACCACCACACTTTCTCAAAGCCTTCATGTTCTTTACATGAAAAAGAAACAGCAACAATTTCTCAAGCTGCAAGGTTTTTTAAGGATGCGCGTATATCTGGTGAGAGGGAATATGTCGAAGGCAAAGTCAAGGTTGCCTCCGACCCTTCAACTTTAAGTTTCACAATGATTTGGATTTTACCCCCTTCTGCCGTAGATAAGATATCTTTAAGCTTCTGGATTTCACTTTCCTTTTCAAGAGAGAGGGTAAAGCATCCCCCCTTTGTTGCTTCCTCTAAACGCTCAACCTCTTGTCCTGTAAGGCGCAGAGCCTCACCAGAAAGCTGGGCTGTGACGGTAATCAGGAGGGCTTTCCCTGGCTCAAACCAATCACGGTACTGGCTGAGGAGTTCTGAAAAGACAGTCACCTCAAACACGCCTGAGGGATCAGAAAATTGAATAAAAGCATACCTTTGCCCGCTTTTCGTGGCCCGTTCTTGTTTTGTAATAACAATCCCCGCCAGACGATAAGTTTGATTCTCCCGATTTTCTTGAACGCGTGTCATGAGCTCGGCTGCAGGCACTGTTTGAATTTGAGAGAGAACCTCTTCATAAGCATCCAATGGGTGATCATTTAAGTAAAAGCCAACGGCTGCAAACTCATGACGAAGTCTTTCAAGGGGGGGCCACTCTGCGCAATCCAGAAGTTGAGGGCGCGTGACATCCTTTTCAAAAAGGCCTTGATGCTGCTTATCCTCATTGCCATAGCGCAACAAGACTTCTAAATTTTCCATGAGTTGGCGTCGATTGGGAGAGAGGCCATCAAAAGCCCCCGCCGTAATAAGGCTTTCCATCTGGCGCTTGTTAATAACCCGCCCATCAACGCGCTCGACGAAATCGAGGATATTCTTAAAAGGTCCATTTTTCTGGCGTTCTTGACATAGGGAGTCCATAGCAGCCTCCCCCACATTTTTTAGAGCCGCAAGCGCATAGCGAATGGCATTGTGTTCAACCTTAAAAGTAGAATGCGAATAGTTCACATCAGGGGGGAGCAATTCAATCCCTAGGCGCTTCACCTCCCGGGTGAAAAATGTCAATTTATCTGTATTGCGCAGCTCGTGGGTCATGAGAGCGGCCATATAAGAGACCGGGTAATGGGTTTTGAGATAAGCGGTTTGGTAAGTGATCAGAGCATAAGTGGCTGCATGTGTTTTTGGGAAGGCATAGCTTGCAAAGCGTTCAATTTGATCAAATAAAATTTTGGCATTCTCTTCCGGCCCCCCAACGTGTGTAAGGATTCCTTCTATAAATTTTTTACGCTGGGCATCCATTTCCGATTTTATTTTTTTCCCCATGGCGCGTCGCAAAAGATCGGCTCCGCCACTGGTATATCCCGCAAGATCTCGGGCGATACTCAACACATGCTCTTGATAAACAATAACTCCGTGAGTTTCCTCTAAAATGGGTTTAAGTTCAGGATAAAGGTAACTAACCTTTTCCTCACCATGGCGACATGCAATATAGCGAGGGATATCATCCATCGGCCCTGGACGGTAAAGAGCTACAAGGGCTATAATTTCTTCAAATCGATCGGGTTTAAGCTTACGGATCACATCTGTCATTCCTCCACTCTCAACTTGGAAAATACCAATGGTCTCGCCGCGAGTCAAAAGGTTGTAAGTCTTTTCATCATCAAGGGGGAGGGCAGAGATATCAAGATCGATCCCGTGCTCCTTAAGGGTATTAACAGTTTGCTGAATAACCGTAAGTGTTTTCAAGCCTAAGAAGTCAAATTTAACAAGGCCTGCTTGTTCCACATACTTCATGTTAAATTGCGTGGCGGGAAGAGGAGAGCGCGGATCAAAGTATAGGGGAACCATCTCATCTAAAGGCTTATTGCTAATAACAACTCCGGCGGCATGGGTGGAAGCGTGGCGATATAAGCCTTCTAATTGTTGGGCAATGTTAAGCAGATGTTGGACTTCCGGCTCTTGCTCTACCATTTGTTTGAGTTGAGGTTCAATCTCAAGGGCTTCCTTTAAAGTTACCGGATGAGCTGGGTTATTGGGAACCAGCTTGCAAATTTTATCCACTTGTCCATAGGGCATTTGAAGGACCCGACCCACATCCCGTAAAACAGCCCGTGCCTGGAGCTTTCCAAAGGTAATAATATGAGCAACCCGGTCTTCACCATATTTTTCGCGCACATAGCGAATGACCTCATCGCGCCTTTCTTGACAGAAATCGATATCGATGTCCGGCATACTCACACGTTCGGGATTTAAGAAGCGCTCAAAAACAAGTCCAAAACGAAATGGATCAATATCTGTAATGGTAAGAGACCAAACGACAATCGAGCCTGTTCCAGAACCTCGCCCGGGCCCTACTGGAATGCCCTGAGCTTTGGCCCATTTGGTAAAATCCGCAACAATGAGCAAGTAACCCGAGTATTTCATTTGCTCAATGATCTTTAACTCATACTCGAGTTGGGTTGTGTATTTTTTTTGAAGGGCTACTTTTTCCTCTTCAGTCATTGAAGGAGTGAAAACATACCTCTCAAGCCTGTCTTTTAACCCTAAATGAGCCTGGGTGCGTAGTTCTTCATTTTCATCTTCACAGGGAAAGGAGGGAAGGATTGGGTTGATGGGGGTCAGGAGAAAGTTGCATCGTTGAGCAATAACCGTTGTATTTGTGATGGCTTCTGGCAGGTCAGCAAAAAGCGCTTCCATTTCTTGAGAGTGCTTAAAGCAATGATCAGGGGTGACCCTCCTGCGGTTGGTTTCATTCACGTAAGACCCTTCCGCAATGCAGAGAAGGGCATCATGAGCTTCATGTAAGGAGGGGTCAGGGAAAAAAGCTTCATTAGTGGCTACAAGAGGAATATCTTCCTGATAGGCGAGATCAATCAAGGCCTCTTCAATACGTTTCTTATCAGGTGTTTGAGGGCCTTGACGAGACACTTCAATATAAAGACGGCTCGAAAAAACCTCCTTTAAAATCTGAAGATAAGCATCTCCCTTAAGGCCGCGGGCCAGGCGCTTATTTAATCCACCGGCCTCTCCGCCCGTAAGGGCAATGAGGCCTTCACTCCACGGCTTTAAGGTTTTAAAAGCAATTTGAGGGACATCCCCGTCTTTCCCATGAAGGAAGGTGTGGGATACGATTTTAAGAAGGTTTTGATATCCCTGTTGATTTTGCGCGAGGAGGACAAGGGTATCTGTTCCCTTTTTTCGATCCTCAAGCTCGGAAGTCAGTTGAATTTGACATCCCATGATAGGCTGAATGCCAGCCTCACGTGCCACAAGAGAGAATTCCATGGCTCCAAAAAGATTGCCCGTATCGGTCATAGCCACAGCGGGCATCCGGTGCTCTTGGGCAAGAGCAATCAGTTTTTTCACGGACAAGGCCCCTTCCAATAAGGAGTAGGCCGTATGAACACGTAAATGAATAAACATGGGCTCCTCTTTCTATTTCTTATACACCAAAAAAAGGGCTTTAACAGAGACATCTTGCCAGAAAGATGAGAGTGGGGTATATAAGGGGGGCTATGAAATTTAAGGAATTATGTATTACTTATTTAAAATAAGAAAAAGTATTTGCCAATTAAAAGGTATATAAATGGCTGAAAAATTTAGTGTGGACGGTGATTTAGTTCGTGGCCTTGCTAAACTCCTTGAAGAAACGGGACTGACCGAAGTCGAGTATAAAGTTGGAACCCACCAAATACGCGTGGTTCGTGGCAATGCGCATCCTATTCTATCCCATATAATTCCCGCCCCACCTCCCTTTGCGCAGCTACCACTTAAGGAAGTTCCCCTTTCAGAAACGTCACAAGCTACAGGAGAAATTGTGTCCTCTCCCATGGTTGGAACCGTTTATTTATCTGCAGAACCGGGAGCTGCCCCCTTCATTAAGGCCGGAGAATTTGTAACAAAGGGAGACACTCTTCTTATTATTGAAGCCATGAAGGTGATGAACCCTGTTCGGGCGCCTCGCGATGGCAAAGTGGTATCCATTTGTGTTGAAAATGGGAAGCCCGTTGAATTTGGAGAGCCCCTCGTCATTTTCGAATAGATACGGAATTTTCTCTTATAACAAAGGATTGTTTCCATGTTTCAGAAAATACTTATTGCCAATCGTGGTGAGATTGCCCTTCGCATCTTAAGAGCTTGCCGTGAGATGAATATTAAAACAGTGGCAGTTCATTCGGAAGCTGACAGTGATGCCATGCACGTGCGCCTGGCTGATGAAAGCGTTTGCATAGGCCCAGCACCGTCAAAGGACAGCTATTTAAATATGTACGCCATAATCTCTGCAGCAGAAGTTTGCAGCGTTGATGCCATCCACCCTGGCGTTGGATTCCTTTCAGAGAATGCTTCCTTTGCAGAAATAGTGGAAGATCACAAAATGGTCTTTATTGGACCTACACCTGAGCATATTCGTTTGATGGGGGATAAGATTACTGCCAAGGAAACAGCTCTTGAGTTAGGAATTCCTGTTATTCCAGGATCTGATGGGGCTTTGGATCCCGAAGAGGATATTGATGCCATTGCGGGACGTATTGGCTATCCCGTGCTGATTAAGGCCGCATCCGGAGGTGGCGGTAAGGGCATGAAAGTTGCTCGAAGTACAGCGGAAATTGAAGAAGCTTTTCGTTTAGCGCGCGCTGAAGCCAAAGCTTGCTTTGGTAATGATGAAGTGTATATGGAAAAATACTTGAGCCACCCCCGTCACATTGAAATCCAAGTGATTGCGGATTCTCATGGGAATGTGGCTCATTTGGGAGAGCGGGATTGCTCCCTCCAACGCCGCCATCAAAAAATTTGGGAAGAAGCTCCTTCACCAAGCATTTCTCCTGAAGTGCGTGCAAAGCTTGGGAATGTAGTCACAAAAGCCGTTAAAAAGCTTGGTTATCGGGGGGTGGGGACCATTGAATTTTTGTATGAAGATGGTGAGTTTTATTTCATGGAAATGAATACGCGACTTCAGGTTGAGCATCCCATTACGGAAATGATTACAGGCATTGACCTGGTGCGCGAGCAGATTCGGGTGGCTGCGGGGCTCTCCTTAAGTTTCCGTCAAGCAGATATTGCCTTTAAAGGCCACGCCATTGAATGCCGCATTAATGCAGAAGATTCGGAAAGCTTTATGCCGTCCCCTGGGAAAATTAAGGATTATCTCACACCTGGGGGTTATGGCGTCCGTGTGGACAGCCATATGTATCAAGGCTACCAAATTCCCTCCCATTATGACAGTTTAGTTTCAAAACTTATTGTACATGGAGACACCCGTGAGGAGTGTATCCAACGGGCCCGCAGAGCTCTTCATGAATATGTCATTACGGGTGTCAACACCTTGCTTCCCCTTCACCGTGACTTGGCCGAAACAGCTGATGTGATAAAGGGGGACTATGATATCCACTGGCTTGAAAGGTGGCTTGCCTCCCGCCATCAAGAAGAAGCGGCCTAAAAGGGGGGAATTAAAATCCAAAAACCGCTTGCGGCCCAAGCTCCTCTTCAATGCGTAGCAATTGATTGTATTTTGCCAATCGGTCAGAGCGAGAAAGAGAGCCCGTTTTTATCTGTCCACAATTTAGGGCCACTGCAAGGTCAGCAATAAAGGAATCTTCTGTTTCTCCTGAGCGATGGGAAATGATAGTTGTGTAGCTTGCCCTGTGGGCCATGTCGACGGTTTGGATTGTCTCTGATAGGGTTCCAATTTGATTGAGCTTAATGAGGATGCTATTGGCTACGCCCTTTTCAATCCCTTCAATCAGACGTGTTGGATTGGTGACAAAGATGTCATCCCCAACGAGTTGAATCTTGTTCCCCAAAGAATTTGTGAGGGTTTCCCAACCGGCCCAGTCATCTTCAGCCATGCCATCTTCAATAGAATAGATAGGATAGGTTTTGACGAGCTCTTGATAAAAAGCGACCAACTTATCAGACTCAAGGATTTTGTTTTCACCCACCAAATGATAACGCCCCGCCCGATAAAATTCAGAGGCCGCCACATCTAATGCAAGGACGATGTCTTCTCCGGGTTTATAGCCTGCGGTTTTGATGGATTTCATAATAAAATCGAGGGCATCACGTGTTGAAGGGAGGGCAGGGGCAAAGCCGCCTTCATCGCCAACGTTTGTATTATAACCGGCTTCAGAAAGGTTTTTCTTTAAAGCATGAAAGGTTTCCGTTCCCCAACGCAAGGCTTCCTTAAAGGAAGGAGCACCAATAGGCACGATCATAAACTCTTGGAAATCGATGGGGTTATCCCCATGAGAACCCCCATTAATGATGTTCATGAGGGGAATGGGAAGGACATGGGCATAAAGGCCACCAATATAACGATAAAGGGGGAGGCCTTGCTCTGCGGCGGCTGCACGCGCGACAGCTAAGCTTACCCCCAAAATGGCGTTAGCTCCAAAGCGCTCCTTGTTTGCTGTTCCATCAAGGTCGATAAGCATTTGGTCAATAATCAATTGGTTTTGAGCTTCTATGCCACAGAGAGCTTCATAAATCTCATCACTGATGGCTTGAAGTGCATTTAAGACCCCTTTGCCATTATATCTCTCCTTGTCCCCATCGCGTTTTTCTATGGCTTCGTGCTTGCCTGTAGAAGCCCCGGAGGGAATAGAAGCTCGCCCCCGAGCGCCGCTTTCAAGCTCTACTTCCACTTCAACAGTGGGGTTGCCTCGAGAATCGAGAATTTCACGTCCCAAAATGTCGATGATAATGCTCATAAGAACCTCTTTAGGATGCGAGTGACAGGGGATTGGATTTGGCCAGTCGGTCAAAGGCCATCAACGTTTCAAGAAGTGCGGGCATGTCCTTTAATTTGACCATATTGGGCCCGTCGCTGGGAGCGTTATCTGGATCTTGGTGGGTTTCTATAAAGACAGCGGCAATTCCAAGGGAAATAGCGGAACGTGCCAAAACAGGTACAAATTCACGCTGTCCCCCTGTAGCGGTGCCTTTGCCCCCTGGCTGTTGCACAGAGTGCGTTGCATCAAAGACAACAGGATAGCCAAGTTCTGCCATGATGGGGAGGGCGCGCATATCGGAGATCAATGTATTATACCCAAAGGAAACGCCACGCTCGCAAAGCATTATGCTTTTATTACCGGTTTCTTCAATTTTGTTCACAACGTTCATCATATCCCAAGGGGCAAGAAATTGACCTTTTTTAACGTTTAAGGGCTTCCCAGTCTTTCCCGCTGCGATTAAAAGGTCTGTTTGGCGGCACAAAAAGGCAGGGATTTGGAGAACATCTACCGCTTCAGCCACCAGCGCACATTGCTCAGGCTCATGAATGTCTGTTACAACCGGGCAACCCCATTTCTCGCGAATTTCGGCAAAAATCGGAAGAGCTTCCTTAAAACCGATGCCACGTGCTCCTTTAAGGCTGGTGCGATTGGCTTTGTCAAAGGAGGTTTTGTAAATGAAGCCCATGCCCAGTTTGTTCGTGATTTCGACCAAAGCTTGAGACATCTCAAGGGCATGCTCGCGGCTTTCCATCACACACGGCCCTGCAAGGAGAGTTAAGGGCAAATCGTTCCCGATTTTAAGATTTCCAATGGTAATGTGGTGCATTATAGATTTCCCTCTAAAAGATGAGTTAATCACAAAGGTTAGTGATGAAGCACATTAAGCAGTCATCGGTTCATCGCGGGAGATGAATTCACAACCATCTCGGAATGTGACACCAGAAATGACTTTTGGCAACCGATTCTTCCACAATAATGGAAGAAACTGAGCCTTAGAACGTATGCTCAGTTCCTTCTTTGCCCAACAAAACATAATTATCTTTGAAAACTCCCTCAAAGTTCCTCGAAGCAACTCCTGCTCGAGTCACGCTTCAGTGTTAAGTTCTTCAAGGTGTTTTAATATTTTTTCTGGGGAAGCTCAGAGAGCCTTTGTTTCCTTGGTTGCGGGGGTAGGATTTGAACCTACGACCTTCAGGTTATGAGCCTGACGAGCTACCGGGCTGCTCCACCCCGCGGCAGAGAAAGGGGGGATCGCCCCCTTAAGATGTTGCGGACCATAGCAATCTTGCCCCCATTTGTCGAGAGTTTTTTTGAAAAAGCACGACGAGAGAACAAGATGGACACGATGATAAAGAGTGGATAATATGAATAAGTAACTTATGGAGATGTAAATGACAAGCTTTCGCCCTACACCAACCGCAGCAGTATTAGGGTTGTGTATTGCCTTAGGTCCAGCTATTGCAGGCTTTTTTATTTATAATGGGATTGTTGAAGCCAAGCTTGGAGATCGTTATGTAACCGCTAAGGGCCTTGTTGAGCGTATTGAAAAGGCGGATCGAGGAACTTTGGAGATTACCTTTAAAGTTACCGGAAATGACTTGAATACTTTATATAAAAAGATTTCTGCAGACGGAGCTATTGTTAAGACCTTCATCCTAAAACAAGGGTTTGTTGAAAGCGAAATTTCACAAAGTGCTCCTCGCGTCACGGATTTGCATGCCCGAGAATGGGGATCTGGTGCCCTCCCTCCTGAGCGATATCTTATTGAATACACCTTATCTGTGAATTCGCAAAAAGTTGATGGACTTAATTCACTTTCAGCAAAGACGGGCGAGCTTTTAAGCCAAGGCATCTCCATTTCTAATAGTTTTACAAACTTTTACCTGGATAGGTTTAATGAGTTACGTCCTGAGTTGATAGCTGCAGCGACGCAAAATGCATTAGAGGTTGCAAAAAGTTTTGCCAAAACTACTGGCAGTAAGATTGGGGGCATTCGAAAAGCCAGTCAAGGCGTGATTCAGCTTACCAGCCCCGATGCCTCACCCAATCAAAGTTATGATGAAGGAATCAGCTCTCTAATGAAAAAAATTCGTGTGGTTTCAACCCTGGAGTTTTATATAAAATAGAAGCCTTGGGAATGGAGTTTAATAAGATAGATAGCCCTGCCTCTTGCATATTTTTTATTTTGAACTATACCTTATGCATCAGATAAATCATCTCGTGAGTCGTTATTTAATCCATGAGTAATTTTTCATCTCTAAAGGAAGGTCAAAAAAAAGCTTGGCTTGTCACAGGTTGTGCTGGTTTTATTGGGTCGAATTTATTAGAAGCTCTTTTAAAAAATGATCAGGTGGTTATTGGACTTGATAACTTTTCTACCGGGAAAAAGAATAATATTGAAGATATTCTTGCGTTCCTCACAGAGGAACAGATTAAAAACTTTACTTTTGTAGAGGGGGATATTCGAGATAACAAGCTGTGTCATGAGGTCACTAAGAACGTAGACTATGTCTTGCATCAAGCAGCTTTGGGGAGTGTTCCTCGCTCCCTAAAAGACCCGATTACCACAAATGAAGTCAATGTCAGCGGATTTTTAAATGTTTTGAGTGCTTCTCAGGAAAATAAGGTTTCACGTTTTGTTTATGCCTCTTCAAGCGCTGTTTATGGCGATTCACGAGCTCTTCCAAAGAGTGAAAACAAAATCGGGAAACCCCTGTCTCCCTATGCAGTTTCAAAAAGAACCAATGAGCTTTATGGCGAGGTATTTTCTCGTTGCTATAGTATGCCTACCTTTGGGCTACGCTATTTTAATGTTTTTGGCCCCCGTCAAGACCCTGAAAGTGTGTATGCTGCTGTGATTCCTTTATGGATTATGGCTCTTTTAAGGGACCAGCCTTGCTATATTAATGGGGATGGTTCTCACTCTCGCGATTTTTGTTATGTGAATAATGTGGTAGAAGCCAACATCAAAGCAGCACTCACACAAAATCCGCAAACGTATGGTCAAGTTTTTAATATAGCTTTTGGAAAACAAACTACTTTACAAGAGCTTTATTCTTTAACAAAAGAGCACATAGGCCCTGTAAAGGAGCTTCAACCCATTTACCGCGAAGAACGTCCAGGTGATGTGAAACACTCCCTTGCTAATATTGATCAGGCAAAAACCCTTCTTGGGTATGATCCGAAATATTCTTTTGAAGAAGGATTGAGATTGACCGTTGAGTGGTTTAAAGAGAAAAATAAAGCTTAATCCTGTCATTTCTTCAATTCATTCGTACCTCTAAATCCTCAAAAAATGAGCTCTCCCCCTAGACAAACGGACTTCGATGCTCCATAAATCTACCTTTAAAAAATTTGTTGTAAATGGAGGTCATCAATGGCTGCAGTGTTAACGGAACGAGCGCTCACTAAACTTCCGAATCCGACCTTCTTATCCAGCGCCAGGCCCTGGTTCGTATGGAGTATTGCAGGGCTTTTTTATATGTATCAATTTATTTTGAGAAATTCCCCTAGTGTTATGACGGATGATTTAATGAGGGGTTTTTCTGTGGAAGCTTGTTCTCTGGGCATTTTAAGTACATTTTATTTGATCTCCTATGTTATCCTTCAGATTCCTGTAGGGTTGGGGATGGACAAATTTGGGCCAACTCGTCTCTTAAGAGGGGCTATTCTCCTGTGCATATTGGGAACGCTTCTTTTTGCTGTTTCAACATCTTTTTACATTGCTTGTTTTGGACGTCTTTTAATTGGGGCGGGGGCAACGTGTGCTTTTCTTGGATCCTTAAAATTAGCGACTTACTGGTTTCATGCGGAGCGTTTAGCTCTTGTTGTTGGCTTCACGCTTTTAGCTGGTAAATTGGGGGCTTCTTTGGGGCAAGCGCCGCTCGCCTTTGCGATAGAGCTTTTAGGATGGAGGGAAGCTTTGCTTTTCGTGGTCATTCCTCTCGGCTTGGTCCTTACGGCTGGCATTTGGTTTTTTGTAAAAGATACACCTCCAGAAGGTCCCATTGAACCAACGGCGTATATAGACACAACTGTGAGGACGCTTTTATACCGTCTTAAGGAAATTATGATGGATTACCGCGTGTGGGCTTTAGGAATTTATGGGGCCTTAATGTATGCCCCAATGCTTGCTTTTGTTGACTTGTGGGGGGTCCCTTTTCTTTCAAAACTTTATGGCGTGAGTCGTATAACAGCTGGAACTGTTACGACTATGTTTTATATAGGAGCCGGCATAGGCTCGCCCCTTGTTGCCTTTTTTTCTGATTATTTGAGGACGCGTAAAATGCCCATGGCTGTTGGTGCGGTACTCTCTATCATTTGTAACGTGGCGATTATTTACTTGGTGGATGTTCCATTTGTTTTTATGTATGTTCTCCTCTTTTTAGCGGGATTTGTTTTTTCAGCCCAACCCCTTATTTTCTCATCCGTTTGCCAATTAACTCCCCACGCCAGCAATGGAACGGCCATTAGTTTTACCAATATGATTGTTATGTTATTGGGGCTCGTCTTACAGCCTTTAATCGGGTGGTTCTTAGACTGGATTTGGGATGGGGTAATGAATAATGGTATTCCTCTTTATACGACTGCTGATTATCGTTTTGCTCTTTTGAGTATCCCTGTTTGCCTTTTGATTTCACTTCTTATAATGCCGTTAATTCCAGAAACCTTTCCAAAGGAAATTAAGGAGAGAGCTTGAGAAAGATTGCATCTTTCAACCAGTGAACCCGCTGATCGCCTTGCTGAGGAACAGTTTAAGAAGTAAACCAACCCAAAAATTATCCATTCCGACTATTATAATGGTCATATAAGCCTTTGCGACCACTATAATGGTCAAAATAGATAGGAGAGATCGAATTTGGTCTACAATCTTGCTCTTCTGTGAGAGATGAAAAGTTAAGGAAAAAAACTGGCCCCCAACAATTGAGGGCCAGGATTCAATTAAGTTTTAAAGTTAAAGGATTACTTACCTGCGAGTTTATCCGTCTTCGCAATGCGTGCATTAACCTGGCCTAGACGCTTTGCAACATAGGCTTTTTTTGCATCTGAAGTCCCATCAGTGATAAGGTTCGTAACCTCTTGAACTTCATCTCTATATCTCTTTTCTTTTTTAGGTTTCTTAGCACCTCGCTCCGTATCATCAAGCTTAGCGAACTTTGTCAGAAGAGGCGTCAGGCGGGCTGAGAGATAAGCATCAATTGATTTCTCATCTTTAAGACCTTCCAATTCCTGTTTGTTGAACTTAGCTTTAGCTCCTTTGAACTCAGCCTTTTTTGTTACAAATATTGATTTGAGAACTTCTTCATTAAGTTCTCCCTTAGCATCTCTATAAGCCGTTTTAGCTTGTTTACAAGCGACTTTAGCCGCATCAATCTCTTCTTTTGTCACAGCGTTGGCATTTGATAGAGTGAGTGCAGTAACACTTAAGGAAAGAGCAGTGAGGAGGGGTAGTTTAAAAGAATGTATCATTTGTATACTCCATAATTAACATTATACTCGGTTTAAAAAACCTTGACGTACTACATAACAAGTAAAAAATTAATATGTCAATACTTATTCGTTTAAGCAGATTTTATGCTGTTTTGCAAAGTTGATAAGATCATTTCGCAAGGAAGGACAATAGGTTTGCAGGGATTTTTGAAGAAAGATTTCTGTTTCTTTTAAAGGAACGCTTAAAATCATCTTTTTAAGGTGCCCCGTCATGGGACCTGGAGCAGAAAAAGAATGATAACCAAGCCCCAAAAGGGCAAGAACTTCGAGGGGTTTTCCGGCCATCTCACCACAGAGTGTGAGGGGGATTTTAGCTTCCGCACAAATGACCCGTATGTTATGTAAGTATTTAAGAAAGGTCGATGAAAGGGAATCATAGCGATTAGAAACAGTAGGATTCGTGCGATCGCAGGCAAAATAAAACTGGAAAAGATCATTGGTGCCGACTGAGACAAAGTTCACTTCTTTTAAAAGGGCGTCAAGCTGATCCACAATGGAAGGAACCTCAAGCATAACCCCATAGCTAATAGAGGTGGGCAGGGGGGCATCTCCCTCTCTTGCGCGGGTCAATTCTTGCTCGACGTAGGCGCGGGCTTTCCGATATTCACTGATGTCAGAAATCATAGGGAAGAGAAGGCGTAGCTCCTTTCCTGGACTTGCCTGAATGAGGGCCCGGATTTGCTGGCGCAAAATGGCGGGTTTGTCGAGAACCACGCGAATGGCGCGCCATCCTAGAACGGGGTTTTCATCTTGGATGCGCCACATATAAGGAACAATCTTGTCCCCACCAATGTCCAGAGTTCGAAATGTCACGGGGTGCTCTTTGGCATGCTCAAGGATGTCCTTATAAATTTCCGTTTGAGCTTTTACGTCCGGAAAGGAAGAGCGCATCATAAAAGGAATTTCGGTCCGATAAAGACCGACACCCTCAAGAGGAAGTTCATCTAAATGGTGGAGGTCGATGGGAAGGCCTGCGTTTAAAGAGAGGGAAATAGGAATACCGTCTACAGTTTGGCACGGTTTTTCCGCGATTTCCTTGTTAATGACTTGCCGCTCCTTCAGATGCTTCATTTTCTTATGGGCATCTTGGAAGGCTTTTGGATCGGGGTTCACCACAACCGTTCCTTCCGCGCCATCAACAATAAGGATGTCACCACCTTCCACATGGGTCAGCAATAGGGGAAGGCGACCCACGACAGGAATGTCGAGGGAGCGTGCGAGGATGGCAACATGAGCCGTATGAACGCCTTCTTCTAAGACAAGTCCTTTGATAAAACGACGGTCATAGTCTAGAAGTTCAGCGGGCCCTAAATTATGGGCCACCAAAATCGTTGATTCAGGTAGTTCTTCAACAATAGCCTCCTTTCCTGAGAGATGTTTTAAAAGGCGACTTCCTAAATCTTCAAGGTCCGTAAGACGTCCTTTCAGGATTTGATCTCCGATTTGAGCAAAACGTTCCCGCGTTTGTCGCCGCACCTTTTGGACAGCTGCTTCTGCCGTAAATCCTTTTTGAATATATTCTTGAATTTTCCGAATCCATCCTCGGTCGGAAGCAATCATGCGGTAGGAGGAGAGAACTTCTTGCGTGGTTTTTTCTAATTTGGGGGTTGTATCTACCAAACGATCAATGGCTTCAATCATCGCACGAATGGCGGATTTAAGGCGAAGGCTTTCTTCCTTTGTGTTTTGAGAAAAGTCTGTTTCTTTCCAGCCATAATGTTGATGAATGAAAGCCGTTCCTATGGTAATGCCCGGGTTAAAGGAAATACCTTGGAGGTTTTGTGTTCCTGATACTTTCCCTTCACCGACATTGAGCACAGGAAAACGCTGTAACTCTGGTAGTAGAGCGAGGTAGTTTCCAATTTCGAGTAAACTTCTTTCACGCCATTGATCAAAAGGGTTAGACGGTGGATTTTGAAGGGTTAAAACCCCCATAAGCCCCTGAGGAGAGATTAGAGGAACCCCGAGAAGAGACAGGTTCACATGATCAGCAATACCTGGATGGAAAAGGAAATTGGGGTGACGCGCAATATTATCGCAGATAACGCTTTTCCCAATAGCCGCAATAAAACCTACCACACCTTCCCCCACACGAAAGCGGATCTTTTTATGCACAGGGTTTGTCGAGTCATAGACCGCATATACCTCTAAATAACGATCGGGTGAGAGTAAATATAAAATGGCTGTAGAAGCCCCAAGCTCTTGGGCAATTGTTTTTAAGGCAAGGGTGAGACGCGTCGGAAGGGTTTGAGGCTTCGCAAGAATATCGCTCACGGTTTTGAGAAGGGAATGAAGAGGGGATTGCGCGGGTTGTGTTGAGGTTAGCATAGAGCGGCTGCTTTAGGCATTGTTCGCGACTCTAAAGCTGAAGTAGCTTGAAGAATCAGCTCATTGATAACATCTTGGGTAGGCTGCTCATGGGTTACCATGCCCACACTTTGCCCTGCCATCATTGAGCCATGCTCGATGTCTCCTTCAATTACCGCACGCTTTAAAGTTCCAGCCCAAAAATGTTCGATTTTTAATTGCGCTTCCTTCAGCTCAAGAATTCCTTGATCCACTTGGTTAATGAGTTTTCTTTGATAATCAATAAAATCTTTGGTGGCTTGATTGGCAAGTGCTCTGACAGGAATGACTGGAAAACGGCCATCCAGTTGAGGAGCGATAATAGCATCCCGAGCTTGAGCTCTTAAAAAGGCCTTCTTAAAATCAGGATGAGCAATACATTCGGTGGTACAAACAAAGTGAGTGCCAAGCTGACACCCCGCAGCGCCCATCTCAAGATAAGAGACGATGGCTTCTCCCCGTCCAATGCCGCCTGCAACAAATACAGGGATATCCTTGATATGAGGGAGAATTTCTTGCACGAGAACGCTGGTTGAGACGGGGCCAATATGGCCACCAGCCTCCATTCCTTCAACGATCAACGCATCAACACCCAATTTTATCAGCTTTCTAGCAAGGACAAGGGCCGGGGCAAAGCAAAGAACTTTGATTCCATTTTCTTTAAGTTTTGTAATGGCTTGTGTGGGAGGAAGACCGCCAGCGAGAACAACATGGGTGATGTTTTCCTGAATACAGATGTCGATCAGATCCATAAGTTGGGGGTGCATGGTAATTAAGTTTACGCCAAAAGGTTTAGAGGTGAGCTCTTGAGTGGCTTTAATTTCAGTGCGCAGGAGATCGGGAGACATGGCGCCTGAGGCAATAACGCCAAACCCTCCGGCATTTGAGATGGCGGAGACGAGGTTTCGTTCAGAAACCCATGTCATGGCTCCACCCAAGATAGCATATTGAGTCCCAAGGAAATCTTTCCCGCGTTTCCATAACTCATCTAGCCGTTTTGTTGTCACGCTTCTACCTTTCTTCCGCATCTAATTTATATATAGTATGCAAACTTGCAATTGCCCTTTCGGCATATTGAGCAGGAATTAGCACACTTAGCTTTATATCGGAAGAGGCAACTGCATACACATCAATTTTTTCCTCTCGCAAAATTTGAAACAATTTATGCGAGGCGGCATGCTGGTTTAAAAGCCCGGTTCCAATAATAGATATCTTTGCTACACGAGATTCCCTTAATAAATCGTTAAAGCCAAGAATGTTTTTTGACTGTTGTAACAAGTCAAAAGCGCGATCAGCTTCTGTTTCTTGCAGTGTAAAAGAAAAATTAAGGGTGCGCCCACAAAGAGATAAGTTTTGCTGAACCATGTCGATAAGGATATGATTTTCCTTGAGAAAGGCACGAATTTTATCAATCAGAGAAGGATTTTGGGGAAGGGTTACAAGAGTAAAGTGCTCCTCATTGAAAGAGTGGGCAATCCCACGGATTAGAGAGGGGCGTATTTTTGCTTCTCTCTCATGGGTAATAAGGGTGCCAGGTGTATCCGAAAGGCTTGAGAGAACACGTAAACGCACACGGTGCTTCATGGCATATTCTACGGATTCCTTTTGAAGAACCCTTGCTCCTTGGGCGGCAAGTTCAAGCATTTCTTGATAGGCAATATGATCCAATTTATCCGCAGTGCTCACATATCGCGGATCAGCTGTATAAATACCCTCAACATCCGTAAAGATATCACAGCGCTCAGCCTTCAAGGCCGCTGCGAGCGCAACGGCTGTGGTATCTGACCCCCCACGCCCTAAGGTTGTAACGCGCCCTTCTGGGCTCAAGCCTTGAAAGCCTGTAACCACAGCCACATGACCCTTGTTTAATGCTGCTTGTAAAGCTTTAGTTTCGATATGTTCAATATGGGCCTCCGCATATTGAGAGGAGGTATGAATAGGGATCTGCCAGCCAAGCCAAGAGCGGGCCGGAATTCCCATATTTTGGAGGGCAAGTGCTAAAAGGCCTGCAGTTATTTGCTCACCTGAGGAGACAATGGCATCATATTCTGCTCGATCATATGTTGTGGAAAGATCGCGAACAAAGGAGACAAGAGCACTTGTCGTCCCCGCCATAGCAGAAACCACGGCAATAACATGATGACCTGCGTCAATTTCGCTCTTGACGCGCAAGGCGGCTTTTTTAATCAACTCTATGGTGGCAACAGAGGTACCACCAAACTTCTGAACAATAAAGGCCATATGTCTACAAAAAGGGTTTCATTCTGACGGAGTTATAGCTTGTTTTTAAGTTCGCAGCAAGGGCGCGAAGGGGAGAGCTCCTCATCATTTTTTCAACACGCCTGTTCTCAAAAAATGTTTGTAAAAAGGAGAAAAGGATGTATAAGGAGGGGGAATTGGGTGATGCAGGGTTGAATCTTGCGCCCTATGTCAAGACATGACTTGAGCGGGTGTAGCTCAATGGTAGAGCTCCAGCCTTCCAAGCTGGCTATGAGGGTTCGATTCCCTTCACCCGCTCCAGCTTTGAACGTTGGAAAATAAAGGAAAAGAGAGATGGCAAAAGAGAAATTTGAGAGGAAGAAGCCGCACTGTAATATAGGAACGATTGGGCATGTGGACCATGGGAAGACGACGTTGACAGCTGCGATAACGAAGGTATTGGCGGAGCAAGGGGGGGCGACGTTTACGGCGTATGACCAGATTGACAAAGCACCGGAGGAGAAGGCACGAGGGATTACGATTTCGACAGCGCATGTTGAGTATGAGACAGCGGATCGTCATTATGCGCATGTTGATTGTCCAGGACATGCGGACTATGTGAAGAACATGATCACGGGAGCAGCACAAATGGACGGTGCTATTTTAGTTGTGAGCGCAGCGGATGGACCGATGCCCCAGACACGAGAGCATATATTGTTAGCGCGTCAGGTAGGAGTTCCTGCGCTTGTTGTATTTATGAACAAGGTAGACCAAGTTGATGATAAGGAGCTTTCGGATCTAGTAGAGATGGAGATACGAGAGCTTTTGACATCGTATGGATTTCCGGGGGATGAGATTCCGATTGTGAAGGGATCGGCGTTGTGTGCTTTAGAGGGTCGAGATGATCCGATAGGGAAGAATGCGATATTAGAGTTGATGACGGCAGTTGATACGTATATACCACAACCGAATCGTGCGATAGACAAGCCATTTTTGATGCCGATAGAAGATGTATTTTCGATATCGGGCCGAGGCACGGTAGTGACGGGACGAGTTGAGAGTGGTGTTGTGAAGGTTGGAGAGGAAGTCGAGATAGTAGGATTGCGTCCGACGCAGAAGACAACGGTGACGGGAGTTGAGATGTTCCGGAAGCTTTTGGATCAGGGGCAAGCAGGAGATAATATTGGAGCGTTGCTTCGTGGGACGAAGAGAGAAGAAGTGGAACGGGGTCAGGTATTGGCGAAGCCTGGATCGATTACACCGCATACGAACTTTAAGTGTGAAGCCTATATATTGAAGAAGGAAGAAGGAGGACGTCATACAGCATTTTTTGCGAACTATCGTCCTCAGTTTTACTTTAGGACGACGGATGTGACGGGTACAGTGAAGTTGCCAGAAGGAGTAGAGATGGTGATGCCAGGAGACAATATAGCGATGGACGTAGAGCTTATAGCGCCGATTGCGATGGATGAGGGTCTTCGGTTTGCCATTCGTGAAGGTGGCCGTACGGTTGGCGCCGGTGTCGTTTCCAAAATTTTGAAATAGGAATTATTCTTGCGCAGCAATTGGGGTGCACAAAAAGGAAGTTAAAATGACTGAAAACCAGAACATACGAATACGTCTCAGAGCTTATGACTATCGCGTGCTTGATCAGTCAACCAGTGAGATTGTCAATACAGCGAAGAGGACAGGCGCCAGGATTTGTGGCCCCATTCCCCTTCCCACAGATATTGAAAAGTATACTGTCTTGCGTTCTCCCCACATTGATAAGAAGTCGCGTGAGCAATTTGAAATGAGAACGCACAAGAGACTTCTTGATATCATTGATTGGTCGCCACAGACAGTTGATGCCCTGATGAAGCTCGACTTGCCTGCGGGTGTTGATGTTGAAATTAAACTTTAAGGATTTTGAGAGATGCGAACGGGATTGATCGCCGAAAAAGTTGGGATGAGTCGCCTTCTTACTGAGAAAGGCGAACATATTCCCATTACCCTCCTTAAGGTTGATAACTGTCAAGTTATTGCCACCAAAACCGCTGAAAAGAACGGCTATACAGCCGTTGAATTAGGGGTGGGGCAAGCAAAGATCAAGCGTACTTCTCGTGCCTTAAGAGGTCATTTCGCGCAGGCTAAGGTAGAGCCAAAGCGCAAAGTAGCTGAGTTCCGTGTCTCTGAAGATGCGCTTCTGAAGGTTGGGGATCAGATCTCTGTAAATCACTTTTTAACGGGACAATACGTGGACGTTACGGGGACTTCCATTGGTAAAGGATTCGCTGGAGCTATGAAACGCCATAACTTTGGAGGCCTGAGAGCCAGCCATGGTGTTTCCATTTCCCACCGTAGTCATGGGTCTACAGGGCAACGCCAAGACCCGGGGAAGGTATTTAAAGGGAAGAAGATGGCTGGCCATCTTGGCGATGAGCGTGTCACCATTATGAATCTCGAGGTTGTCTTGACGGACCCTGAAGAAGGATTAATTGCCCTTAAGGGGGCTGTTCCGGGAAATCCAGGAGGTTATGTTTTGATACGGGATGCTGTAAAGCGCAAACCCCCAAAAGATTTACCCTATCCTGCGGCGTTGGTTGGCGGAGCTGCTCCTCTAGAGACTGTAAAAGTAGAGGTGTCACAACCCGAAACCCCTGCTGAGCCCACACTTGAAGCGTCAGCAGCAGAAGATAATGCTCAAACTGATAAGGCAAAATAGGATGAAATACGAAGTTCGGAATTTTGATAATAAGAAGGTTGGAGAGATAAAGTTGAGCCCTGAAATTTTCTCTGCTCCTCTTCGCCAAGATATTTTGGCACGTATGGTGCATTGGCAACTCGCAAAGCGAAGGTCTGGAAACCATGCCACAAAAGGTATAAGCCAGATCAGTGGTACAACCAAAAAACCATGGCGTCAAAAAGGGACAGGTCGTGCGCGTCAAGGAAGCCTCCGTTCCCCTCAATTTCGAGGTGGTGCCGTGATTTTTGGCCCCGTGACACGGAGCCATAGCTATAGTTTGCCAAAAAAAGTTCGTCAGCTTGCCTTAAAGACAGCCTTATCTTCAAAGGCGGCAAGCGGTGCCCTGCTTGTTGTCGAAGATTTAAAGGCGGGCGTAAAGAAGACAAAAGACTTGGCCAAGAAGTTGGAAAATTTGGGTCTTCGCTCTGCATTGATTATTGATGGGTTTGAGGTGAATGAGGATTTTGCAAGAACAGCAGCCAACTTTCCAGAAGTTGACGTGCTTCCTCAACAAGGAATTAATGTTTATGACATTTTGCGGCATGAGCACCTCGTGTTGACGAAGGCTGCTATTGAGAGTTTAGAAAGTAGATTGAAATGAGTAAGGGTAAGAAAGAATTTCGCATAGGTAAAGAAAGACTTTACCAGGTTGTCAGGAAGCCACTGCTCACAGAGAAATCTACGAAAGCGAGCGAGCAGAATAAGGTAATTATGAATGTGGCACTTGATGCGACAAAACCAGAGATTAAAAAGGCGGTTGAAGACATCTTTAAGGTGAAGGTTGAGGCTGTCAATACCCTCCGTGTTAAAGGTAAAACTAAACGGTTCCGCGGGATCGCAGGACAGCGGAATGATCAGAAAAAGGCAGTTATAACTTTAGCTGAAGGCAGTTCAATTGATATTGGATCAGGAATTTAACCATGAGTTTGAAACATTATAAACCCATCAATGCATCACAACGCGGCTTGATTCTTGTTGACCGCAGTGAGCTTTGGAAAGGTGCCCCTGTTAAAGCTCTTACGGAAGGCTTGAAAAAAACAGGGGGTCGGAATCAGCACGGCCACATAACAACGCGACACATTGGTGGTGGACACAAGCGACGCTATCGTTTAATAGATTTTAAGCGAACAAAAAGAGATGTTGAGGCTGTTGTTGAAAGATTAGAATATGATCCTAATCGAACATCTTTCATTGCCTTAATTAAGTACAAGGATGGCGAGCAAGCCTATATTTTGGCCCCACAACGCCTCCAGGCGGGAGCTAAGGTTATTGCTTCTGTGAAAGCGGATGTGAAGCCAGGCAATGCCATGCCTCTTAAAAACATGCCCGTTGGAACTATTGTCCATAATGTAGAAATGAAACCCGGAAAGGGCGGTCAACTCGCCAGATCAGCAGGAACTTATATTCAATTGGTGGGCCGCGATGGGATAGAAGCCATTTTAAAACTCTCCTCTGGAGAAGTTAGAAAGGTGAACGGAGATTGCATGGCGACTGTGGGGGCGCTTTCAAATCCGGATCAGAAAAACACCAACCTTGGTAAGGCTGGGCGCAAGCGTTGGATGGGGGTTCGTCCCACTGTCCGTGGTGTAGCAATGAACCCTATCGATCACCCGCATGGTGGTGGTGAAGGACGGACATCAGGCGGACGGCATCCCTGTACACCTTGGGGTAAGCCAACCAAAGGAAAAAAGACACGTAATCGTAAGAAGGCTTCGACGAGCCAAATTATACGCCGTCGTAAGTAAAAGGAGCAAAGGCAAGTGGCACGATCAGTTTGGAAAGGACCTTTTGTTGATGGATATCTGCTCAAGAAAGCAGAAGCAAATCGTGAAGGTGGTCGTAAGGAAGTTATTAAGACATGGTCAAGGCGATCCATTATTTTACCGCAATTTGTGGGGTTAACGTTTGGTGTCCATAACGGACAGAAGTTTATCCCAGTATTGGTCAACGAAAATATGATCGGGCATAAATTTGGTGAGTTTGCGCCAACACGGACATATCATGGCCATGCGGGTGACAAAAAGGTGAAGAAAGGATAAGGATGTCAAAAGCAAAAACACCTAGGGCTTTACCGGATTATTCCGCAATGGCAAATTTGCGTATGCTACGCATTAGCCCGCGCAAGTTAAATCTGGTGGCCGGGATGATTCGAGGGCAAAGAGTTGATAAGGCGCTAAATACTTTGACTTTTTCTCCGAAAAGAATTGCACAAGATGTGAAAAAAGCGTTAATGTCAGCAATTTCAAATGCTGAAAATAACCATGGCCTTGATATTGACAAGCTTTATGTTTCTGAAGCGATCGTCGGAAAGGCCTTGGTGATGAAGCGGTTAGATATTAGAGGGCGGAGTAAGGCTGGTCGGATTAAAAAACCATTTAGCCATCTTCGCATAGTCGTTAGTGAGATTGGAGAAGTTGTGTAATGGGTCAAAAGGTAAATCCAATAGGGTTGCGAATTGGGATCAATAGAACATGGGACTCCCGCTGGTATGCGCGTCATAATTTCGATAAGCTTCTTCATCAAGATTTGAAGTTAAGAGCGTTTATCAGAAGTCGCTTGTCTCAGGCTGGCGTTTCTAAAATTGTCATTGAACGCCCTGCAAAGAAGGCATTAGTTACAATCCACACGGCACGTCCAGGCATTGTGATTGGTAAAAAGGGAGCAGATATTGAGAAGTTAAAGGCTGATCTTTCGAAAATTGTTGGAACCGACATCAGCCTTAATATCCTAGAAATTCGCAAACCTGAGCTTGACGCTAAGCTTGCTGCTGATTCTATTGCGCAACAATTGGAACGTCGCGTCACCTTTAGGCGGGCCATGAAGCGCGCGATCCAAGGTGCCATGAAGCTCGGTGCCAAAGGCATTCGCATTAATGTGAGTGGAAGGTTGGGGGGCACGGAAATTGCGCGTATGGAGTGGTATCGGGAAGGTCAAGTCCCTTTGCACACCTTTCGGGCTGATATTGATTATGGCGAAGGTCTTGCGAAAACAACTTATGGAACTATTGGTATCAAAGTATGGATTTATAAAGGCGATATCATGGAGCACGATCCGATGGCATTGGATAAAAGAAATGCTCAACATACTGTTAATCGTACGGCTAGTTAGAGGACCTTGGTAAATGTTAGCACCTAAGAAGACAAAATATAGGAAAGCCTTCAAAGGACGAATTCATGGGAACGCCAAGGGCGGGACAAAATTGAATTTTGGGGCCTATGGACTTAAAGCTGTGGCACCAGAGCGTGTCACGGCAAGGCAAATTGAAGCAGCGCGACGCGCAATTACCCGTCATATTAAGCGTACGGGACGTGTTTGGATTCGTATTTTCCCTGATGTGCCGGTTTCGGCAAAACCTGCCGAAGTGCGTATGGGGAGTGGGAAGGGGTCTCCAGAGTTTTGGGCATGTCGCGTAGCTCCGGGTCGCATCATGTTTGAGCTGGATGGTGTGCCTGAAGAATTAGCCAGAGAAGCTTTTGATCTTGCGGCAGCAAAGCTTCCGCTTGCAACAAAATTTATCTCCCGCGCAACAAGAGGTATTGAGTAATGAAGTGGCATGATATGAAGCAAATGGATGATGCGACTCTCAAATCAAAGTGCGTTGAATTGAGAAAAGAACTGATGGGCCTGCGTTTTCGTAAAGTTACCGGTGAAGCTGAGAAGACACATCAATTTTGTGTGGCTCGCCGGACCATTGCACGGGCCAAGACATTGTTAAAACAGCGCGCAAAAGCAGTTTAAGGAGTATCGAATGCCAAAACGTATTTTAAGAGGAACTGTTGTAAGTGCCAAATGTGATAAAACAATAACGGTTCGTGTAGAACGGCGCGTGAAGCACCCTCTTTATCATAAGTTTATCAGTCGTTCAAAGAAGTATGCGGCGCATGATGAACAAAATCGTTTTAAAGAGGGAGATGAGGTTAATATCCAAGAATGTAAGCCCATTTCAAAATCAAAAAGGTGGGAAGTTATTGTTGAAAGTGATAGCTAAGATGTTTACGTATGCGGTGGAAAGGAAGTAGGTCATGATACAGATGCAAACCAACCTGAAGGTAGCCGATAATTCAGGCGCTCGTCGGGTGCAGTGCATCAAGGTTTTGGGTGGCTCTAAACGCAAAACCGCGGCAGTGGGCGATGTGATTGTCGTTTCTGTTAAAGATGCAATTCCGAGAGGAAGAGTTAAAAAAGGTGATGTGCGTCGCGCAGTTATTGTGCGGACTGCAAAGGAAATTCGCCGGCCTGATGGTACTGCAATTCGTTTCGATGATAATGCGGTCGTTCTTATTACCGAGCAAGGTGAGCCTATAGGCACACGTATCTTTGGTCCCGTGACCCGTGAGCTACGTGGAAAGGAATTCATGAAGATTATTTCGCTTGCGCCGGAGGTGCTCTAATGGTCCAGCAATTTCGTATTAAAAAGGGCGATCGAGTTGCCGTTATATCCGGGAGAGATAAGGGCAAGTCAGGAGATGTTTTGAAGGTCTTGCGCAAGGATAATCGTTTGCTTGTTCAAGGGGTTAACTTGGTAAAACGTCACCAACGTCAATCCTTTAATAAAGAAGGCGGAATTATCCAAAAGGAAGCTCCAATTCATATCTCAAACGTGGCTCATATTGATCCTAAATCAAAGAAGCCAACACGTGTGGGAATTCAAATTCTAAAAGATGGTAACAAAGTACGCATTGCAAAGCGTTCTGGTGAGATGATTGAAGGTTAGAGAAATATGGCACGTCTAAAAGAACATTATGAGAAGGTCCTGAAACCTTCATTGATGAAGGAGTTCGGGTATAAAAATCCGTTTCAAGTTCCACGCCTTGAAAAAATTGTGATCAATATGGGCATGGGTGAGGCAGCACAGGATAACCGCAAGTCTCAAGGAGCCCTTGAAGAACTCGCTCTTATTGCGGGACAAAAGCCTATTTTAACGAAGGCTAAGAAGTCCATTGCTGGTTTTAAACTTCGTGAGGGCGTTTCTATTGGGGCAAAAGTGACCTTAAGGCGAGATAGAATGTATGAATTCTTAGATCGATTGGTTAATGTTGCCATGCCCCGTATTCGAGATTTTCGAGGGGTTTCACTCAAGAGTTTTGATGGCAGAGGAAATTATTCTTTGGGAATAAAGGAACACATTATTTTCCCTGAAATAAATTATGACAAGGTTGATAAAATGAGAGGAATGGATATTACTTTTGTTACAACAGCAAAAACAGATGCGGAAGCTTTGCCCCTTCTCAAGGGCTTTGATCTTCCTTTTGTAGGGCAAAAGTAGGGCAGGAGAAAAATATGGCAAAAACAAGTTCAATTGAAAAGAATCTCCGCCGCGAGAGGTTGGTAAAGCAGCATTCTAGCCGGAGGGGACGTTTAAAGGAAATCGCAAATAATCTAACGCTGCCTTTGGAAGAGCGGTTCAAGGCACGTCTTAAGTTGGCTGAGCTCCCACGGAATAGCTCACCAACGCGGTTGCGTTCTCGTTGTCAACTTACGGGGCGTCCCCGTGCCGTGTATCGCAAATTTAAATTGTCAAGAATTGCTTTAAGAGAACTTGCGTCTGCTGGGTTGATTCCCGGTATGACCAAGTCAAGTTGGTAGGAGGAGTACGTATGTCGTTCTCAGATCCATTAGGAGATATGTTAACCAGAATTCGTAACGGTCAGAAAGCAAGAAAAATGACCATTACGTCTCCCGCTTCGAAGCTTCGTGCTAATGTGCTCGAAGTTCTTAAAGAGGAAGGGTATATTCGCGGTTACTTTCATGAAACAGTTTCCGAGGGAATCGGAAATCTCAAGATTGAGCTGAAATATTTTGAAAATCAGCCAGTGATCCAAAGTCTAGACCGCGTGTCAAAACCCGGACGCCGCGTTTATGCTAAGATCAAAGACCTAAAGCAAATTAATAATGGCTTAGGGCTTGTTGTACTATCAACGCCCAAAGGAGTTCTTTCCGATGGAAAGGCGCGGGAGTTGAATGTAGGTGGCGAAGTTCTATGCAGCGTATTTTAAGGAAAAGATGATGTCACGTATAGGAAAACATCCTGTGGAAATCCCCGAAGGCGTCACCTGTGAGGTTAACGGCCAAGAGATTGTCGTCAGGGGAAAGAATGGTGAATTGAAAGCTCAAGCGAGTAAAGAAGTCAAAATCACAAAAGACGACAAGGGAATTCTGGTCAGACCTTGTGATGAATCTAAACAAGCCAGAATGCTCTGGGGTACGTGGAAAAATCGCATTCGTAATATGGTTAAAGGTGTTACCGAAGGATTCACTGTTCGTCTTGAGATCAATGGCGTGGGTTATCGTGCTGCTGCTGAAGGAAAGAATTTAAGGTTGCAGCTGGGGTATAGTCACGATATTTTGTACGCTATTCCTGAAGGAATTCAGATTAGGTGCGAGAAACCTACGGTTGTGGTCATTTCAGGAGCAGATTCTCAGCGCGTTGGACAAGTAGCTGCTGAAATCCGCGCCTATCGCAAACCCGAACCATACAAAGGCAAGGGCGTTAAATATGAAAACGAATACATTGTTCGTAAAGAAGGTAAGAAGAAGTAGTTATGAGTCAGGCAAAAGATCTTTTTAAACGACGTAAGCACCGTACAAGGTTTAAGCTTGCAAAGGTAACGAAGGGACGGGCTCGCTTGTCAATTTTTCGTTCAAAGCTGCATATTTATGCTCAAGTTATTAATGATGAGACGCATCGTACACTTGCGGCAGCTTCAACCTTAGACAAAGAGTTAAAAGGCAAGATAAAAACCACTTCAAATGTGGCTGCGGCTGAAGAAGTGGGAAAGTTGGTCGCCAAGCGTGCTGCAAAAGCTGGCGTTAAGGAAGTTGTTTTTGATCGTGGTGCCTATTTGTACCACGGTCGTGTAAAGGCTCTCGCGGATGCAGCCCGTGGGAATGGCCTTTCATTTTAGGAAGTAGAGTCATGGCACGAGAAGGAAAAAACAATCGAACCGGCCGCGCAGAGCGCGAAGAGGTTGAATTAATTGAAAAGTTGGTCGCAATTAACCGCGTTGCAAAGGTTGTTAAAGGTGGTAAACGCTTTGGTTTTTCAGCCATCGTTGTCGTCGGTGATGGAAAAGGCCGCGTGGGTCATGGAACTGGAAAAGCTCGTGAAGTCCCCGAAGCCATTCAAAAAGCAACGGAGAAAGCCAAGCGACACATGATTCGCATCCCTCTTCGTGAAGGTCGTACCCTACACCATGACATCACAGCGTCCTATGGGGCAGGAAAGGTTCACTTAAGGGCGGCAGTTCCTGGTACAGGAATTATTGCTGGAGGTCCAATGCGGGCTGTATTTGAAGTTTTGGGCGTTCAAGATATTGTGAGCAAATCCATCGGAACATCTAACCCACATAATATGGTGCGGGCGACCTTAAAGGCGCTTCAGTTGATCAATGCACCGCGGCAGGTGGCTGCGCGTCGTGGCAAGAAAATTGGTGAAATTGTCGGACGTCGTGCTCAAGGTGAGGTCTAAGTCATGGCTGAGAGGAAAACAAAGACATTGATCGTCCTGCAAATCGGGAGTCCTATTCGAAGGGAAGCCAAACAAAGAGCAATCCTTTGTGGCCTTGGTCTGAATAAAATCGGACGCACCCGTGAACTTCAGGATACGCCTGCGGTTCGTGGAATGATTGAAAAAGTTAAGCATATGGTAAAAGTGGAAGAGCGTTAAAACGATGAAGTTAAATGAAATTCGAGATAATGAAGGTGCCCGTCGCAGAAAAATGCGCGTCAGTCGTGGTATTGGATCGGGTAAAGGAAAAACTGGAGGCCGTGGGGGCAAAGGCCAAACGGCGCGTACAGGCGTTTCTATCAATGGATTTGAAGGCGGCCAAATGCCCCTCTACCGTCGTTTACCAAAGCGGGGATTTACAAACATTTTTGCCCTGAGATTCATGGAAGTTAACTTAAGTTCCCTTCAAAATGCGCTTAAGGCTGGTAAGCTTGATGGCAAGAAGACAATTACAGGTGATGATCTTGTAAAAGCAGGTCTTTCCCGTCGCCTTCATGATGGCGTGCGGTTACTTGGAAAAGGTGAATTAAAAGAAAAGATCTCTATTGAAGTTGCGGGGGCTACAAAATCTGCAATTGCAGCGGTCGAAAAGGCCGGTGGATCCGTCAAAATCCTACAAATCGCAAAGCCTCTCAAAGAAGAAAAAAAGAATAAGAAAGAAAAACCTAAAGGATAGTCATGGCCTCAGCCGCAGAACAACTCGCAGCCAATATTAATTTTAAGGCCTTTTCGAAAGCAGAGGACCTGAAAAAACGTCTATGGTTCACCCTTGGAGTTCTTATCGTCTTTCGTCTAGGAACCTATATTCCCTTGCCAGGTATCGATCCTGCGGCTGTTGCTCAGTTTGCTCGCTCTCAGGGAGGGGGGATCTTTGGGATGGTTGACATGCTTTCTGGAGGCGCTTTGGGTCGTATGTCTATTATGGCGTTAAACATTATGCCTTATATTTCTGCGAGCATTATCGTCCAATTGATGACAGCTGTGTCTCCCCAATTTGAAGCTTTGAAGAAGGAAGGCGAATCTGGACGTCGCAAACTCAATCAATATACACGCTATCTGACCGTACTTATTGCTATGCTCCAAGCCTATGGGACAGCTGTAGGACTTGAGGCGATGCAAGGTGGGGGGGGGTCTGCAGTTATGGATCCGGGACTTTTCTTTCGCCTGACAACCGTAATTACCATTGTGGGATCAACTCTTTTTTTGATGTGGCTTGGGGAGCAAATTACAAGTCGCGGCGTTGGTAATGGTATTTCTTTGATTATTTTTGCAGGCATCGTTGCCAACCTCCCCACTTCAATTCTAAATGCACTTGAATTGGGTAGAACAGGTGCCATGTCCTATATCTTTATCTTATTTATTCTTGCATTTTCTATTGGCATGATTGCTTTTATCGTTTTTATGGAACGCGCGCAACGGCGTATCTTTATCCAATATCCAAAGCGACAGGTTGGGAATCGTATGTATGGGGGAGAGAGTTCTCATCTTCCCATCAAATTAAATAGTACGGGTGTGATCCCCCCCATTTTTGCAAGCTCATTAATCATGCTACCAGCATCCTTAGCACAATTATCCGCAGGGTCTGGGCCTGAATGGCTTCAAGTGATTTTTGGATCCTTGCGGCACGGAAGTATGATTTATTTAAGCTTATACCTCTTTTTGATTGTATTCTTTGCTTTTTTTTATACTTCCATTGTTTTTAACCCGCAAGAAACGGCGGAAAATCTTAAAAAGGCGGGGGGGTTCATTCCAGGCTATCGTCCAGGACAGAATACAGCAAGCTACCTGGATACAGTGATAACCCGTTTGACCGTGATGGGTGCTGCTTATTTGGCGTTTGTATGTGCGGTTCCTGAATTCTTCTACGCAGCCTATTCCCTGCCATTCTACCTTGGTGGTACAACCTTTTTGATTGCCGTTAGTGTTCCCATGGATACGGTAGCCCAGATTCATTCTCATCTTTTGGCCCATCAATACGAGGGTCTTTTGAAGAAAACTCAGTTAAGAGGGACTCGGAGATGAACCTCGTTCTCTTTGGTCCTCCTGGTGCTGGTAAAGGGACTCAAGCGCGTTTGATACAAGATCGTCACCATCTGGAGCTAATTGCAACCGGCGAAATCTTGCGCCAAGAAATTAAAAAGAAGACTCCTTTGGGACTTCAAGTTGAGCACATTATGGCAGAAGGAAAGTACCCATCTGACGACATTATTTTAGCTGTTTTTAAAAAACGCCTCAGTCAGGTAAAAGATAAAGGCGTTATATTGGATGGTCTTCCTCGCACAATGAATCAAGCTAAGAAAATCGCTGAAACCTTTAAGGAGTTAGGGCATGAGATTGATGCAGTCATCCAACTTACTGTTGATGAGGATAAGTTGATTGAGAGACTTTCGTCCCGTGTAACGTGTGAGGAGTGTGGAAGACCATATCCTAAAGATTTCCCTTTCCAAAGGGTAGAGGCTTGTTCTAAATGTGGCTCAAGGTCTTTTTCCCGCCGTCCTGATGATGAGCCTGAAGCCGTTAGAACACGTTTCAAAGTTTATAACGAACAAACAAAACCACTTCTAAACTACTATGCCAAACAAGGCCTTTTAAAGGTGATTAATGGAATGAAGTCTATAGAAGAGGTCAATCAGGAAATAGAAGCCCTTTTAGAAGAAATGCAAGTGTTGACAAGAAAGTCTGGATGCCTATACTCCGCTCAGGACATTTAGGTGGTTGGATGAAAAGTGGATTAAGGAGAAGCGAGTGGCGCGTATAGCTGGTGTAAATATCCCAACTCAAAAAAGGGTTGAAATAGGATTGAGGGCTATTTATGGAATTGGCCCCACAAAGGCAAAGGAAATCTGTAAAAAATTAAATATTCCTCATGAAAGGCGTGTTCATCAATTGACTGATGATGAAGTCTTAAAAATCCGTGAAACCATAGACCACGAGTATAAGGTTGAGGGCGATCTTCGTCGGGATGTGTCTATGAATATCAAACGTTTGATGGATCTTGGGACCTATCGAGGACTCCGCCATCGGAAGGGACTTCCTGTTCGTGGGCAAAGGACGCATACAAATGCGCGGACGCGCAAGGGTAAGGCCGTGCCTATTGCCGGCAAAAAAATGTAAAGGTAGGGTAGTTTAGATGGCGCAAAAACCAGTACAAAGAGTTCGTCGGAAAGAAAGAAAGAATATTGTCTCGGGCGTTGCACATGTGAACGCATCTTTTAACAATACGGTGATCAATATTACAGATGTCCAGGGGAATACCATTGCTTGGTCGTCTGCAGGGACAAAGGGATTTAAAGGCTCCCGCAAGTCAACACCGTATGCAGCGCAAGTAGCAGCAGAAGATGCGGCTCACAAAGCTCAAGAGCATGGCATGAGATCTCTTGAAGTTGAGGTGAGAGGACCAGGTTCTGGACGAGAATCTGCTTTGCGCGCTCTTCAAGCTGCAGGCTTCGTTTTAACATCTATTCGGGATGTGACTCCTATCCCACATAATGGATGTAAGCCTAAAAAGCGTCGCCGTGTTTAGACGTTTGATGTTAACTGGAATCTTTATAGCAAGAGGGTGAATTCGTGATACAGAAAAATTGGCAGGCTCTGATTAAGCCCTATAAGTTAAATTTGGATCATAGTGAAAATCCAGATTATGTAGCAACCATAACAGCAGATCCTTTAGAACCAGGTTTTGGTGTTACCTTGGGCAGTGCTTTAAGACGCATTTTGCTATCCTCTCTTCAAGGGTCAGCTATTACTTCTGTGCAAATGGATGGTGTGCTCCATGAGTTCTCCACAATTCCAGGGGTGAATGAAGATCTAACGGATATTGTCCTCAATCTAAAGGGGGTTGTCACAAAACTCCATAAAATAGGAACCGTAAAGGTAAAGCTCCAAGCAGAAGGTCCTTGTGTTGTAACGGCGGGTCAAATTGAAACCACAGCAGATTTAGAAATTTTGAACAAAGATCACTATATTTGCACTTTAGGGCAGGGGGCTAAGATTTTAATGGAGCTGACCATCAGTTCTGGGAAAGGCTATATACCTGCTGAGAGCAATAAAAAAGCTGATTCACCCATCGGGTATATTCCTATTGATGCTCTCTACAGCCCAGTACGTAAAGTTTCTTATAAGGTTGAGAATACGCGCGTAGGGCAACAAACAAACTTTGACAAGCTCATTATGCGCGTTGAAACAGATGGATCCGTTCGCCCAGATGATGCCGTTGCTTTAGCTGCGCGGATTTTGCAAGATCAGCTCCAAAAATTTATTAACTTTGAAGAGCCTAAGGAAGCTTATGTTGAGAAAGAAGATTCGCTCATTCCCTTCAATAGAGCTCTTTTGCGTAAAGTGGAGGAATTGGAGCTTTCCGTTCGTTCAGCCAACTGTCTTAAAAACGACAACATTATTTACATAGGTGATTTGGTCCAAAAGACAGAAGGCGAAATGCTTCGGACACCAAACTTTGGCCGTAAGTCCTTAAATGAAATTAAGGAAGTGCTCAGCCAAATGGGGTTGAGTTTGGGTATGGATGTGCCAAGTTGGCCGCCAGAAAATATTGAAGAGCTGATTAAAAAGCTCGATGAGCCCTTTTAAGTGAAGTAAGGAGTAACCTAGTTATGCGTCATGGTATTCGTGGTCGTAAATTAAATCGCCATTCAGATGAGAGGAAAGCCCTCTTTAAAAGCCTTGCGGTTTCTCTTATAAAGCACGAGCAAATTAGAACAACCCTGCCTAAGGCAAAGGATCTACGGCCCATCGTTGAGAAAATCATTTCTTTAGGAAAGAGGGGAGGGCTTTCTTGCCGTCGCCAAGCCATTTCATTTTTAGGAGATAAGGACCTTGCCGCTAAAATTATGGGGCCTCTTGCTGAGCGATATAAGACCCGCGCGGGAGGGTATGCGCGTATTATCAAAGCTGGTTTCAGGCCCGGAGATAATTCCCCCATGGCCATTATTGAGCTTGTTGATCGTGATTTAACTGCCAAAGGTCAAGACTCAGGTCCCACCGCTGAGCCACAGCCTGAAGAAGAAGCTGAAAAAAAAGAGTAGTGATTCTAAAATAACATTGCTTTTGTGGACCTGTCGCTTAAGACAGAGTGGGTAATAATGATCTTAAATCATAGGAGGAAAAAATAATGAAAAACCCACATATCGTTCTTGGTTTGCTTATAGCCTCGTCTACAGTAGTTATTGCAGACTGTCCAACCGTTGATGAAGTGGTTACAGCATTAACAAGCGCTACAGCAGACCCTAAAGTTACGGACATTATCAAGAGTGGTAATATAAAAACCGATAGAGCCTTCTTGCATTATGGTATGAAGAGTAGTTTCACACTTGATGCCTCTGATCTATCAAAGGGTTGTGAATATTCTGTTGAAGGTACAAAGATATTGACAATTATGCCTTCAACTTCTTCAGCTGCAGAAAATAAGTCATAAACTATTCCCCTTTTTTCGTACAACACTCACGTTCAAAATTTTCACGGATGAGGGTACAGAGATTTTCATTACGTAAAGCAAAGGCGATGGCTGCTCCAAGGACGACATTTTCAGGAATATACTCCCCTTGAATTTGGGGGAGGGATGCTTCAAAAGAGCCATCTTTTTTAAGGACGATGGCCGCATCCCATTTGGTGAGGGTTAGAGTGCTTGAAGACATACACTGTTTATTCCCTTCTTTCTTTGTATTATTTTTTTGCGCCAAGTTAGTTTCACCTTATATATTGTCTATGGAGAGAGATCAAGCAAGTCTGAAAACTCTGTCCATTCCCTTTGGCTCATCCCACTTTCCTCCTGTGTAACCTTTTGATGTTTCAACATTCTTTTGATAACAGCCAAACCATTTTTTGAAAGGCACGCCCCACCCCTACGATATTGTATGTAAGCTTCATAGGTGTAAGGAACCCATCGCTTAAGAAGCTCCAACATGACTTCAGCGTAGACACGAATTTCATATTGCGCATGAGAGTCAGAACGTAAGGTGAGAAAGTGCATTAAGTTGTGGAGGTCAATTTTCCAATATATTTGCGTATAGAAATTAAGGGGGAGATTGATCCGTGCGAGTTCTCGTGCAAGGCTTTCCTTTTCAGGATTAAAAACTCTACCTTCCCTATCCTCATTCAAAAGCTCTTCGTAATGGGCGTAACAGAGTTCTGCATCCTTGCGAAGCAAGTCACACACGTATTCTGAATATTCCGATGAAAGGGGCGCGCCACGTCCTTGTTTGTTAAAAGATGATTGTTTTGCCAGATGTTCTTTTGAGGGGATATAAAATTCCTTGTCGAGGATAGAATAACGCGCAGAGTATTCATTCACATTAGCCGTGCGGTGACGGAGCCATTGGCGGGCCACAAAGAAGGGAAGCTTAATGTGAAACTTAATTTCACACATTTCAAAGGGTGTTGTATGAGCATGACGTAGAAGGTAGTGAATAAGCGCGCGATCTTCCGTGCTTTTTTTTGTGCCCTTACCATAAGAAACTCTTGCCGCTTGCACAATGGCATTGTCATTTCCCATGTAATCAATGATACGAATAAAACCATGATCTAGGACTGGGAAAATCTCATAAAGAACTTCTTCGAGGCCAGGAGAAATATCTCGACGGGTTGGTTGGGATTGCTTTTTAAGGTCTTGAATTTCCTGTTCTTGCGGCTGGGACGGTGCCATTTTTTACCCCTTTCTATTTACAAGGAGTAGAGCATTTAAGGGGCAGGCTCAAGAGGAAAAGTGACAAATTGACCTTTCGTCCTCATTCCTAGTAGATTTCCTAGCTCTCAAGCTCGCTCTGTTCATTCTCTAAACAAATCCTCTAATCCTACATGTTGTGTGATGAGGTCTTCCGAGTAGAGTGTTGGCTTTAACCCACCTGAGGTGATCATCGCTATAAAAATTTGTTTTTGCGTACGCGTATGCTTTTGGTAAATTTCTATTTTATTGAGCAGATTCTTTGCATAAGCCTTATCAATGGCAAAAGGCGGCTCCGTATATTTAATTTCACATAAGGTAATGATTCCATCTGGTCGATCAAAGAGGAGATCAATTTGAGCCCCCTCCTCATCAGGTTGTCTTTTTTTAGGTGTATATCGCCATGTGCCCACTTCAGCACCAGGATCTACATGAAGTGCTCTACGAATCAGCGGAAGGTGTTTATAGCAAACGGCTTCAAAGGCATAGCCTGCCCAACTTCTCCAGCTTGGTGTTTTTGACTTTGAAAGCCAATAACCACTAATACGATCTTGTTTGCGAATCGCTGATAAATGAGGTTCAATCCAATGAAAATAAAATAACGTGTATTCATCAATAATTTTATAACTTACCCCTTTTTCTTTATGTCCATAGGGAATAAAGCTCATGATGAACCCCGTATCCTCTAGCTCTTTTAAGCGCTGGGTAATCCTTCCTCCCGGCAGAATCTGATTTTCCTTAATCAACTGTGCTTGCCCTATTCCATACCTATATTTTGCGATCGTACGGCATAGTTTGAGATAAATTTCTGACTCGTGAAAGAGGGATTTAAATAGATTCTCAAATTCTCCAAAGAGGAGCCCGTTTGTTTGAAAGCACAGCTCATCAATAGATTCGGCAGCAGATTTCCCCTTGTTCAAACGGGACAAGTAATGTGGTACGCCCCCAAGCACCAGATAGAGACTCAGGACTTGCTGAAGGTTGAGTGGGATTCCTTTATGCTTTAAAAAAGATCTTGTTTCTCCAAGAGTAAAGGGTTCAAGTTTCAAGGAATAGGTAATCCGATTATAAAGCCCCCCTTTATTATTAATAATATTTTTAATGACCCAAGAGGCTGAAGACCCACAAACAATGAGTTTTAAACGCGGATCACTTACCCAATAGCGATTCCAATAATAGTCAAGCGCCTGAAGCAGCTTGGATTTTTTTGTGACCATCCAAGGAAACTCATCAAAGAAAAGCACAACCTTTTTATTCTTGGGAAGCGTTTGGATTGCATTTGTCAAATCCTCAAAGGCCTCCATCCAACGCTTGCGAGGTGCTAAGTTCGCACCCTTATAAAACATAATTCCAATCTGTTTGGTAAAAAGCTCTAACTGCTCTTCTAATTTCCCCTCTTGAAGCCCAGTAACATGAAAAAAAACACAAGATGCTTCTTCAAAAAAATTCTTCACAAGATAAGTCTTCCCTATCCTCCGTCTCCCATAAAGCGCTAAAAATTCAGCGTTTTTTGATTTGAGAAGACGATTGAGAAGTTTCTTTTCTTTTAAGCGTCCAAGAATTTTGCTCATCTGACTTGCCACCTATAGTCCTCCTATAAGCGGCAGGTAAATAATAATACATAAGCGCAGCTGCCACTTATAGCTTTATTATAGGCGGCACGTGCGGAGTGTCAAGAGAATTCGATGGATACGCTTGAAAGATAAACACGTTTTTTTGCCTGTCTTGCTATCCCGAAGACGCAGACACTGGCTCTCCGGATCTACTTCTTCCCATTTGAGGGTCAGAATTTCATTAAGGCGACATCCTGTAATCAATAGCAGGCGAATCGCATGAAGAGGCCAAGGTTTCTGAGAGTTTTTCTCTTCCTCTTGGAGGATAGCTAAAAATTGTCCTAAAAATTGTCCTAAAATTTTTCTAGAAAGTTCTTTTTCGCATAAACCATAAGTAAACCATTTTTTGTTATTTCTTTTGGAAGAGGGAAGATGAATCTGTCGATAAATATAATAAAAACAACATGTTGTTCTGGTGGGCGTAGCTGGGATTGAACCAGCGACCTCTACGATGTCAACGTAGCGCTCTCCCCCTGAGCTATACGCCCACGTCTTGCGTTTGTATACACAAGATTCCTCAAAGGCGCAAGTTTTAGGGAGTGTTGACTTTTGAAAACCTACGCACATTCGGTTTGAATAAAAGAACTGCTGGTTTCTTTTTTCACTCCCCACTTATCGATTTAAACATTTTTCCTAAATACAGAACCGAGATCAGCCAGATAAGAGTTGTTCCTATAGTGATAAGAAGAAAACTCTCTATGTTTTGATTGATGGGTACAGAGCTAAAAAAAATAGGAACGTTGACTAACCAAGCTCCAACTCCTCCAAAAAGAAAGTCCACAGTTGCTTTGCCTCGTGCCTTCGTAGTGAGACCAAGAGGGATAAAAGCTATTTCTTTTGTAGCAACGAAGAGCATGGCGAAGCCCTTAAAAAGAATGGACTGAACAGACAGGAGCAGGATGAGCGGCGCAGCATCTCTCGTCAATAAATTGTGAACCAAATTTTGTAAGGCTGGAAAGCGTATGTAAAGTAGAAGAAAACACGTTGTGACCAATACATACAAGGGGGGAATGAGGGCGCTTTTAAGCCACCCAAATTTCCAAATCATCCAAAAGGTAAGCAAAAAGATAAAGCCCGATCCGTAACCCATATAAGTGGAATATTGCCCCAGAAATTCATTATAAGCTAAGGAATCAGTAAACTGGCCTTTAAGTTGTGTAAAGAGAAGGGTTGTTAACTGCTCACAGAACCCAAAGGAGGTAATAATAACAAAAATAAGAAGGAGATAGATCCATTTAAATGATGGGCTCATTTTCCCTGTTTGAAGAGGTTCTTCGGTAAGAGGCGTGAGTTCGGTGAGCTTGTTCTTTTTAATAAGCCAAGCGCTCAATATAAAAAGAATCAGCCCACCCAACAAAACAAAGCCACTGGACCTCATTGTACTTTCAAGATCGCCCCCAACTATGTTCATTATGAATGTGCTATTTATGATCATGCTTAAACTTGGGAAAATAGTTAATAAGGGATAGCTTAACTTGGCTTCTTTTATTGTAAATATCTGGTTTGCAAACGCCCAAAAGAGAAAGGTAATTGTAAAGGCTCCCCAAATATCTGCTAGCAGATAATAACAAGAATGAGCCCACTCGTCCGCTCGCTGAAATCCCCAGAAGTGGAAAACAATAAATAATGTTAAAAGACTTGTCATACTTGCAAATAATACTTTGGGTAAGTTGTTTCTACGATAAACAAGAAGAAAAAGGCCAAAGAGGATGAGCTTCACATAGAAAGAGTATTGCTTTAACTGAAGGACCAGGCTTACTCCACCTGAGGTGTTTATAATTAAAACATATTTTATATCCCTTATTACAACATAGCTTAAAGTGAGGGCAAACAAAGCAAATCCAAATAAAAAGAATTTTATAATGCTGTTCTTATTGTAGGTTACAAGCACGATCGATCCTTCTTCTTTTCCATCGGTTGAGTTTTTAATAAAAACGTTAAGGCATCCTTAAAAATTGCCTGTCGAAATTTGTAAACCATTAGACAAGAATACACAAGCTATCCTTCGCTTCTGTTGAATTTTCATCCCTTAATGGTTTTTTGTTTGAGACAGGGATAAAAACACATTTTATAAAAACACCTAACTTCCGAGGGAGTTGCAAAATTAGGGTTGTTTTGATAGATCCTCGGATAAGAAATGCTAGAGCCCCCGCCTTTGTAATAAGGAATGACTTTCTGCTCATATGATAGGCGGGGGCAAAGCATTTCTTTCCAAGACAACGGAGCTCTATCATTCTTGGGCTAGATTTTTGTAAAATACCGCTTGCGTAAAATGTGAAAGTCCCTTAAAGCTAAAAAGCGGTGTAAATATCTGTACCTAACCTTAACATCGCGAGCTTTCCAATGAAATCTTTATCTAGTGAATCTATTTTTGCTCTTATTAAGGAGCATGATGTGTCTTTTGTTGATTTTCGTTTTACCGATACACGAGGTGCCTGGCAACACATGACCTTTCATGTGGATGCGGTTGATAAAACCGCTCTTGAACGAGGCATTATGTTCGATGGGTCCTCGATTTCTGGGTGGAAAACCATTGATGATTCTGATATGCAAATGAAGCCAGATTTGTCAACGGCGGTTTTGGACCCCTTTGCGGCACAATCCACCTTAGTGTTAAATTGTGATATTCTTGAGCCCCTTACAGGAAAGTCCTATTCTCGCGATCCACGAGGGGTGGCCCTTAGAGCGGAATCTTATCTCGATGACTTAGGTTTTGCCGATACGGCTTATTTTGGACCTGAGGCTGAGTTTTTCATCTTTGATGATGTGCGCTATGATGTAGCCATGCAGCATGGCTATTATTTCGTTGATTCTGAGGAAGGAGAGTATAATTCAGGGAAGGTTGACCCTCAAGGAAATCTTGCGCATCGTCCAGGGGTTAAGGGAGGATACATTCCTCTTAATCCCGTGGACCAATTGGTTGATATGCGAGCTGAGATGCTCTCGACGCTCAAAGAGATGGGGGTTGAGGTTGAAAAACATCATCATGAGGTGGCACCAAGTCAGCATGAATTGGGCTTTAAGTTTAGCACCTTAACGCGCACAGCGGATAACCTACAGATTTATAAGTACGTTATTAAGAATGTGGCGCGTGCGTATGGAAAAACGGCCACCTTTATGCCAAAGCCTATTCATAAGGATAATGGTTCAGGGATGCATGTACACCAATCCTTGTGGCACAAGGGCAAATCTATTTTTGCTGGGAATGCCTATGCGGGCCTTTCACAGGAAGCCTTGTATTATATTGGAGGGATCATTAAGCATGCCCGTGCATTGAATGCCCTGACCAACCCCACGACCAATAGCTACAAACGTTTGATACCTGGTTATGAGGCACCAGTTATCTTAACTTATTCTGCGCGCAACCGCTCAGCGTGTATTCGTATTCCTTATACACCAAACGGTAATGCACACCGGATTGAAACACGCTTTCCTGATGCGGCGGCAAATCCTTATTTGGCCTTTTCTGCGATGCTGATGGCGGGGCTCGATGGCATTCGCAATAAAATCCATCCCGGCGAGTCACACGAGGGAAATCTTTATGATTCGGAAATTTCACATAACATTCCCCAAGTAGCAGGGTCCTTAAAAGAGGCCCTTGACGCTCTTGATTGCGATCGAGAGTTCTTGAAAGAAGGAGGTGTTTTTACCGATGATCTTATTGATGGGTATATTGAGTTAAAGCAGGAAGAAGTTGTTGCCCTTGACCATACACCACAACCTATTGAATTCAAGATGTACTATGGGGTATAATTTTCTCAATTAATAAAAAGAGGAAGCCCCATGAAAAGGATTTTAGTGCAAGTTCTACTTCTCGCCCTTGCAGGCGCAGCTGAAGCTGAAGTTCTTGATATGGAGGATAGTGGTGAGGTATCCAAGGGAGGGCCTGTCCATCCAGATGAAGATAACATGAAATTGGTTTCTTCTCCTGTGGGGGAATCCACTACACCTGAAGGCGATTTCACCCAGCGGAATGAGGCTAACGTCTCTCCTGGAGCTGAAAGCCGCACGCTGGATCCCCATTATTTAGAAGTTAAGGTCGTTTATCCAGAAAAACAGCCTTCTTGGTGGGAGAGGGCTTTTAATTACTTTTTTAAATGATTCTAATTACTTCTGAACGGGCTGCGGTTTTCTGTTTTCGTCCACAGCTACAAAGGTAAAAAGACCTTCTGTTACCTTAAGGATCTCTTCTCCGCGTGTGCGGCGGACCCAGGCCTCAATGGCAATTTGCATGGAGGAGGTTCCGATTTTGATCAGGCGAGCATAACAACTGACCTCGTCCCCCACAAAAACAGGGCGAAGGAAGGATATTTTATCAATTGCCGCCAGGACAACACGGCTCTTTGAAGTATGAGTTGCCAGCGTGCCGCCGGCCATATCCATGACAGAGACAACCCAGCCCCCAAAAATATCGCCCGCAGGGTTTGTATCGCGGGGCATTGCAAGCACGCGCAAAGCAAGATCTTCAATGGGAGGGGGACTATCTGTCATATTGATGCTCCTTAAAAAACCTGGTGGAGCCACGGGGAATCGAACCCCGGACCTCTACAATGCCATTGTAGCGCTCTCCCAACTGAGCTATGACCCCTTGAGGATTTAGAGAAATTAATGGCATACTCCGCCACATGCAACAGGAAAATCGCATCATAAGCTATTCCGAGGAAGAAACAAAAGCTCTGGCGTATAAAGTTGCACGAGAGCTGCATCTTGGCGACCTGCTCCTTTTAAAGGGAGAGCTTGGCTCTGGAAAGTCAACCTTTGCACGAGCGCTTATCCAAACCTTGTGTGGGGAGACGACGGAAGTCCCGAGCCCTACTTTTACCCTTGTGCAAAGCTATGAAGCTCCCGAGTTTACCCTTTGGCACTTTGATCTTTATCGCCTTGATCATCCAGACGAAATTTTTGAATTAGGCATTGAAGAAGCCTTAAGATGTGGCGTATGTGTTATTGAATGGCCGGAACGGTTGGGGACGCATTTGCCAAATACCTATAGAGAGATTGAGTTTCATCATGGAAAGCAGGACAGCGAGCGCATCATTACCTTCAGGAGAGAAGACAATTAATTCTTCTAAAGCAGATAGAGATTATCTTCTCGATAGTTTTCTTGCAAAACTTGGACTTAAGAATGAAAAACTTTTGCAGCTTCCAAAGGACGCCTCAAGACGACGTTACTTTTTGTTGTCTTATGCTCTCATCATGGATGCAGAGCCTCTCCATGAGGATACAAAGGCCTTTGAAAATGTAACGATCCTCTTAGAGAAAGCAGGGCTCACCGTCCCAAAAATTTACGCGGCGGATCATAAAAATGGTTTCCTTCTCATAGAAAACTTTGGAGATTTGACCTATCGGAAGGCCTTGGAAGGGGATCATGGAGAGTCTCTCATGTATGAAGAGGCCATTAATGCCTTGGCTCATCTTCACAAAGTAATGAAGAAAAATACAAATGACCTTTCCACCTATGATGGGGAGCTTTTCATCGATCGCGCCAGTCTCTTTACCCAGTGGTATGATGTGCCCTTTTCCCAGCAAGCTAAGGATGACTTTCATGGATTGTGGAGGGAGGCCTATAAAAATCAGCCAGAAGTCCCTCATCGACTTATGTTAAGAGATGTGATGATGGATAACCTTTTTTGGTTGCCGAAACGCAAAGGCCATCAACGTTGTGGATTTATAGATTACCAGGATGCCCACTGGGGTCCTGTGACTTACGACTTGGTGTCTTTGTTGGAGGATGCGCGGCGAGAAATTTCTCCTGCCTTTGCCAATGATATGATAAAGTTTTATTTTACCCATTTTCCAAAACTCTCCCAAGAAGATTTTATGGCGAGCTATTATTTATGGGGGGCTCAACGGAGCACAAGGATTTTGGGTGTCTTTTCGCGCCTTGCAAAACGCGATGGGAAAGCGCAGTACTTGGAACATCTGCCCCGCATCTGGACCTATTTAGAGCGTGATTTAGAGCATTCTTCCCTCGCAGCTCTTAAGACCTGGTTTAGAAAGGTCATTCCATGAAAAAAAGTGCCATGATTTTAGCCGCAGGACTAGGTCTGCGCATGCGCCCCATCACCAATACAATTCCTAAACCTTTGATTCCAATCAAGGGGAAAACCATGCTTCAGCGCGCTTATGAGCATTTGAAAACCATTAATGCCGCTCCAGTCGTTGTTAACACTCACTATTTACCTGATCAAATCAAGCAATTTGTCTTTGCCCTTGATCCGGATATTCTGATCTCCTATGAAGAGATTTTGTTAGAAACAGGGGGTGGTATTAAAAAAGCTCTTCCTTTGTTAGGGCAGGAGGCTTTCTTTACGCTTAATGGGGATATGGTATGGACAGAAAGCGAAAGCCTCAAAGCTATGGAAGATAGATGGAATCCTCTCGAAATTGATGCTCTCCTGCTCCTTATTCCGAAGAAAAATGCCTATGGGTATGAGGGGAGGGGGGACTTTTCCTTAGAGCCGGATGGGCGCCTGATACGTCCACAGAAAGGTGAAAGTGTGCCTTATGTTTATATGGGGGTTCAGCTCACACACAGGCCTCTCTTTAAGGGAGCCCCTGAGGGCTCCTTATCCTTAAACGTTTTATGGAATAAAGCTCTAGAAAAGGGCCGTCTCTTTGGGCTCGTCCATAAGGGCAAGTGCTTTCACATTAGTACGCCAGAAGATGTTGTAAAGTATGAGAATTTAATCGATTGAAGGGTTTTTATACCTCTCATAGCCAAAATTTCTTCTCGAACAACTCCTGGAGTTGCTCGCAATGACGGAATCTACTATTTTTAAGCAAGAAAATTTGAAGCTTGTCCAACTCAGGTTATATAGGAAAAGTAGAAATGCAAAATTTACCTTTCAATGATATATGGACTCTTTACTCTCTTGCGGCTCATACTCCAGAGTATCGTAAAAGATACACGCGAGCTTTGAAAAAATTAATATCTTCCGATGACGTGCAGCCTGCTATTCTTGACACAGCATGCGGCATAGGCTTTCCAAGCGTTGATTTATATAATGAGGGGTTTATCAACCTTAGCTGCAGCGATGCAAGCGAGGAGGCACTCCAGACTATAAAGGAAACAATCAATCATCAAGTTTACGTGTTTCAATCGCAATGGGAAGAATTAAGTGAGAGAACGAGTACTCGGTTTGATGTTGTTTTAAATGTGGATAATTCTCTTGTCTATATGGACGGATGGAATGGCAGGCCGCTGGCAGGAACTTTGGAATCTATCTTTGAAAGAATTCTCACAGCTTTGGGAAATTTCTATAAGTGTTTGAAACCTGGCGGAAAGCTTATTGTTGCCCTTACAAAAAAGAACTCCAAAGGAAGAGTAATAGATAAAATTATATTTCCAGAAATAGCCTATAAGGGGGAAAAAGTTAAATTTACCTGGGAAGTAACTTTTGATTGGAGGACACGCATTAAAACTTGTGCCATATATACTAACTTTAAAAATCAAGAAAACAAAGTAGTTATAAAAAGTTACATTATTACTCTTGAAGAATTGCGCAGTTTAATTGAAAAAGCAGGATTCATAAATATTCATACAGTTAAAATTCCTGGCATACGAGATGACCTTTGTGTAGGCTATAAACCCTAAAAAGGGGGGTCTCTTTCTGTATTATGATTGTCACCGCTTAGAGGTAACTTGTGACTTGCAGTTTGCTCCATTTTTTCTTTTTGTTCGAATGAATACTTCTGTTGCACAGCCTCAAAAGCAATTTTTGCTCGTTCTAAAGCTTCTTTTTTTTCTTTCCTCTTCTCAAGAAATTGAGCCCGATTTTCCTTTTCAGACTTGTCGAGTTCATGCCCTGTGCTTTCTTTTAGATCAAGAAACTTCAGACTAACACGCAGATCATCACAATCACGCTGTGCTTGATCGAGTTTGGCTTGCGCTTCTTTCACTTCTTCCGGAATTTTAGCGAGGAGATCTGCCTCTTTTTCCTCCATCTCTCGTCGTTCAGCGTTTAGACGTTCATACTTCTCTGTTTTTTCTCGCTGTTCCTCTTCTTTCTTTTTCTTCTCATGAGCACCAGCAGCAGCTCGCCGATCTAAATAACTTCGAGTAGCCCAATCCCAAACCTCGTCTTCATCGCTACTACTTGAGATAGTACTATCTTTATCTGGAGGCATTCCTTTCTTAAACTTGTCAAATTGAGAAATCAAAGCGCCTTTTATAGTGTTTTCTTCCTCCTTTTCTTTCTCTTTAACCACTCGATCAGATACTTTTTTCAATAATGTTGTGCCGGCTCGAATGCTTGTAAGTAAATCCGCCTTGTCTCCTGATTTTTTTTGCCCGAGAGAATCGTCATTTTGGTTTTTAGCCACCTTCTTCAAATTTTTGCCTGTTCTAATTTGTTCTAACAAAGCATCATTTTTCCTTTGTTGACCAAGAGACCCTCTCTGATCCATGACATTTACAGATGAAGGAGGTGGTGGGGGCAGCGCAAATGGATCACCAGTTTCCATCAAAGGTGGTGGAGGTGGAAGTAGTTCAAATAAAGGCGGTGGTGGTGGAGGCAGTAGTGCAAATAATAAATTTATATCAGGTGGTAGCGGAGGAGGTGGTGGAGGCACCGGAAGAGTCTCCTCTTCCTCCTCTTTCTCCTTTTCCTTTAGTTTGCCTGTAGTGGCAGGCGGCGACTTTGGTGCAGCTGAAACTATATTTATAGAATCAGACACCGGATTTTGTATAACTGTAGGAGCAGCCCCTGAAGCCGGAGAAACTAGGAGTCCTGAAGTTAGAGAAGTAACCGAACTTGGCAAAGGTGGTGGTGGAGGCAGCGCAAATGAATCACCAGTTTTCATCAAAGGTGGTGGAGGTGGAAGCCGTTCAAATAAAGGTGGGGGTGGTGGGGGCGGCAGTGCAGATGAATATATACTAGCGGTAGAATCCATAAATAACCCGTCATTGCGAGGCCCCGCAGGGGCCGCAGCAATCCAGCCTGGACTTGTTGTTGTCGAAAGAAAACTAGATTGCTTCCCCCTCGCTTCGTTCGGGGTCGCAATGACGCTTGTTTTAGGGTTCGTACCACTAGATGTTATCATAGGTGGAGGCGCTGGAGGAACTCCAATTTCCTCCTCAGGTTGCTCTAGGGCAGGCTCTATAAAGATAACCTTACCTTCGCCTTTACTAACTGGAACTTTCTTTACGACTTTCTCTACTATTGTGGATTCTATAGCAGGATTTTCTATAATATGGCCAACCTTGGCTTCTTTAATAATTTGAGTCTTCTTTACGTTGCTAAATATAGTATCGGCTTCTTCTTTCTCCTGTGTTGCTGCAGCTTTAAGCGCTTGTCTCGCAGCAGCTTTTTGAGCTTTAACTTGATCTTCTAATTCTCCCATCCTCTGTTCTAATTGTTTGAGGTCTTTCAATTTTTTTGGATTGGGCTTTGATCCTAAATTTACTTTGAGTTTTGCATAGCGTTCTTTTAGAACGTCGAGTTCTTCTATAGGCGATAATGGTGGGCGTTTTTGGGGAGTAAGTCTCTTTACCTTTTTGTCTCCCGTTGATTTCAAAACATTCTTAGGCGATTTGACTTCTTTTTTAGCCTCGCCTTGCTTAGCTTCCGATTTTTCTCTTTTCTGAAGAACAGATGTCAATTCACCTATCAGATTAAGCTCTGGCTTTTTTGTACTTACAGATGTCGGCCCTTTGGGGGCTCGAGATCCTTTCCATTTGTTGTGAGGTATAAGACCTACAGCAGGTGGTGGTGGAGGCGCTGGAGGAACTCCAATTTCCTCCTCAGGCTGCTCTAGGGCAGGCTTTATAAAGACAACCTGACCTTTGACTTTACTAACTGGAACTTTCTTTACGACTTTCTCTACTATTGTGGATTCTATGGCAGGCTTTTCAGCGGGAGCGGGAGGTGGCGGAGGGACTCCCATTTCCACCTCAAGTTGCTCTCTTGTAGTTTTTTTTGCGGGCTCTTGTTTGCGGAGATAATCAGCGTCCTCGATAGTTATGAACTCTGCTGCTTTTTTACGAGACTGATCCGCAATAAATTCTTCAATTTTTACGGTTTTTCTACGTGCAATCACCCGTTGCTTTGTAATCGTATTTTTGTGCAGTCCTTCAGTATATTCCGATTTAACCGGATTTTTTATGGGAGTTGTTTGACTAGCTTGTCTTTTTGCCTTTTGCTCTTTGTTCTCAGCTTTTGAAGGGGGCTGGAAGGCATCTTTTTCTCGCGCATAAGGCCTTTTGCCCATTCTATGGCCACTTGGCCTAGCAGATTGTATTAAAGGTCTAACTGCTTCTTCTTCATCTCTTACTTTAGGTAAAAGCGTAACTGCTCCAGCGGATCCATGATGCATTAGATTCGCCTTAGCATAAGGAAAGGGATTTTGAGGGGGTTCGTATTTAGAGATTCGCGAATTGCTCGGAGAAGCAAGCTTAATATTTTTTCCCGCTATAAGAGTGTGGACCCCTGGCTCTCCACCTTTTCCGATTAGGTTTGTTCTACTTGTGATCGAAGATGCCACCGAGTCATTTGTTGGAGTTTGCATGATGGAGTTTAGTACAATTTGCTCCCTGGGGCTCTTCTCGCTTTCCCCTCCACCAAAGGCTAACGCCAAAGCTGTTGTTAAGGCTTCTAAGAAGTTTAATTCACCCATACTCTCACCATTTATTCAGATGCTTTTCTCCCATAAAACATCCCTTTTAAAGAGCTGCTCTAATTAAGATAATAATAGGGTTACTTATTTTTTCAAGTCTTTTTTAATCAATTATTAAGGGATCTCTTTTGCATTATAGATGAATTAGAAACATCATCTTTTAATTGCTTTATCCTTAAATAACATGGAATCATGAGACTCGGTGAATTAATTCAGGCTCTCATAGTTTAAACCAATAAAAGGGGATTAATAACTATAACAATTGCACATAGAAAGACAAAAGACGACTTTACAAAATTAAAAATATTCTAATGACTAATTGAAGCAGAAAGCTGGCGGGGACCTACTCTTCCGTGGCTTAAGCCACAGTACCATGGGCGCTGAAGACTTTCAGGGTCGAGTTCGGGATGGGATCGTCTGTGGATTCTTCGCCATACCCACCAGCTTACTGCTTCAATTTAGTAATTAGCTTTATATTAATTATGTACTAAAAAATAGATTGCTTCCCACTCGCTGCGCTCGTGGTCGCAATGACAATTTTTTCTAAGTTATCCGTCATTGCGAGCCCCCGAAGGGGGCGTGGCAATCCAAAAATTCCACAAAAAACTGTTCAGGTTTTTATGAAACGCTATATTAGTAATTAGAAAACTTTCTAATTACTAACTTCTAATTACTAATTTCTAATCTGATAATCAACTGAATACGAATCAAGCCTTTTGAGCGATTAGTACCGGTTAGCTTCAAGGCTTACGCCTCTTCCACACCCGGCCTATCAACGTGGTGGTCTACCACGGCTCTTAGCAAGAACTAGTTTTGAGGTGGGTTTCCCGCTTAGATGCTTTCAGCGGTTATCCCGTCCGTACATAGCTACCCAGCACTGCAGCTGGCGCCACAACTGGTACACCAGAGGTACGTCCATCCCGGTCCTCTCGTACTAAGGACAGATCCTCTCAATTCTTAAACACCCATGGCAGATAGGGACCGAACTGTCTCACGACGTTCTGAACCCAGCTCACGTACCACTTTAATTGGCGAACAGCCAAACCCTTGGGACCTGCTTCAGCCCCAGGATGTGATGAGCCGACATCGAGGTGCCAAACCTCCCCGTCGATGTGGACTCTTGGGGGAGATCAGCCTGTTATCCCCGGCGTACCTTTTATTCGTTGAGCGATGGCCCTTCCACAGGGAAACCACCGGATCACTATGACCGACTTTCGTCTCTGCTTGATCTGTCGATCTTGCAGTCAGGCGAGCTTATGCCATTGCACTCCACAGCTGATTTCCGACCAGCTTGAGCTCACCATCGCGCGCCTCCGTTACTCTTTGGGAGGCGACCGCCCCAGTCAAACTACCCACCATGCAGGGTCCCGGGTCTGGATTACAGATCTCGGTTAGATATCAAGAGAATCAAGGGTGGTATTTCAAGGGTGCCTCCACTCCAGCTAGCGCCAAAGCTTCAAAGGCTCCCACCTATCCTACACATGATGCTCCTAATACCACTGCAAAGTTGTAGTAAAGGTGCACGGGGTCTTTCCGTCTGACCACGGGTACTCCGCATCTTCACGGAGAATTCAATTTCACTGAGTTGATGTTGGAGACAGCGGGGAAGTCGTTACGCCATTCGTGCAGGTCGGAACTTACCCGACAAGGAATTTCGCTACCTTAGGACCGTTATAGTTACGGCCGCCGTTTACTGGGGCTTCAATTCAAGGCTTGCACCTCTCCTTTTAACCTTCCAGCACCGGGCAGGCGTCAGACCCTATACGTCGATTCTCATCTTTGCAGAGTCCTGTGTTTTAGGTAAACAGTCGCTACCCCCTAGTTTGTGTCACCTTTTTAAGGTTGCCCTCAAAAAGGTACCTCTTCTCCCGAAGTTACGAGGTCAATTTGCCGAGTTCCTTCAACATCATTCTCTCAAGCGCCTGAGTATACTCTACTCGTCCACCAGTGTCGGTTTCGGGTACGGTCTATTGCTGGAGTTATTTCCTGGAAGTCCTAGCGTGCCTCTCTCAATCCGATAAGAGGAAACACATTTCGGCCTTCGTCACTTCCAGCTGGCTCAGGAATATTCACCTGATTCCCATCGACTACGACTTTCGTCCTCGCCTTAGGGGCCGGCTAACCCTGCGCGGATTACCCTTGCGCAGGAACCCTTGGACTTACGGCGGGAGTGTCTCTCACACTCCTTTACGTTACTTATGTCAGCATTCTCGCTTCCGATACCTCCAGCAATCCTTACGGATCACCTTCACAGGCTTACGGAACGCTCCGCTACCGCCCGTAGGGCAGAAAACAGTAATCAGATATCAGTAATCAGAAAAAAAGAAAAGGTTAAGTAAGAGCGGCTAGTAATCCTCTCAGCATTTTAGAAATTTCTATATAGCGCTCTTTTAGTTCTGCAGCATAATTTTTATCGATATATTTTAAATCACTTGCATATTGAATCCAAACACGCACTTCATCACTTGACCCTACGCTTAATGAAACATAGCGTGCGAACTCTTTTTTGGAGTCTTTTTGCTTTCCAAACCCTTCTGCTAGATTAGCACAAATAGATTTTGTTGCCCGTCTAAGCTGATCCGCAAGAGCATATTGCTCGATTTGAGGAAAGGTAAGTGTTAGCTTATGAACAATCAAAGAAGCTTTATAGGCTTTTTGAAATACATCTAACTCCTCGACACTGTGAACAAATTTTTTCATCTTTTTTTTCCTTCTGATTACTGACATCTGATTACTGATTACTGTCCTACGGACCCGCATCTTCGGTGCATGGCTTTAGCCCCGGTACATTTTCGGCGCAGGCTAGCTTAACTAGACCAGTGAGCTATTACGCTTTCTTTAAAGGATGGCTGCTTCTAAGCCAACCTCCTGGCTGTCTTGGCCTTCCCACATCCTTTCCCACTTAGCCATAACTTGGGGACCTTAGATGGCGGTTAGGGCTGTTTCCCTTTCGACGATGGACCTTAGCACCCACCGTCTGTCTGCCGTTCTATACTCACCGGTATTCGGAGTTTGGTTAGGATTGGTAAGGATCGCTCCCCCCTAGCCCATCCAGTGCTCTACCCCCGGTGGTAAACAAACGACGCACTACCTCAATAGTTTTCGCGGAGAACCAGCTATTTCCGAGTTTGATTGGCCTTTCACCCCTAATCACAGATCATCCACACCTTTTGCAACAGGATATGGTTCGGCCCTCCAGTGAGTGTTACCTCACCTTCAGCCTGTCCATGATTAGATCACTCGGTTTCGGGTCTCATCCCAGTAACTTAGTCGCCCTATTCAGACTCGCTTTCGCTACGCCTACACCTAACGGTTTAAGCTTGCTACAAAGACGAACTCGCTGACCCAT
>Ga0209212_1000307_pt1:0-17500 | contig 99152 bp, 98 predicted proteins | sample RifGroC2_FD_183996 | JGI IMG/M metagenome (GOLD analysis project Ga0209212, IMG submission 183996) | Groundwater microbial communities from Rifle, Colorado, USA - Groundwater C2 (SPAdes) (version 2) | ecosystem: Environmental > Aquatic > Deep subsurface > Groundwater | place: Rifle... | reverse complement strand
GTGACGCGTGGCTGTGATCGTATTATACCGGTGGATGTATATGTCCCCGGATGCCCACCAACCGCAGAAGCGCTCCTTTATGGCATTTTACAATTGCAGCGAAAAATTCAGCGCGAAAAACATTTCTCACGGGTTTAAAACATGGCATTTCCTCGGTCCCTTGAAGAGTTAGGACACTTGATCCAAGAAGAGTTGGAGACGGACCTTGTCTCATGGTCTATTGAGCGGGGAGAACTCTGTCTCATTGTGGAGCGGCCCGCTATTGCGCGGGTTTTAACCTACTTGAGAGATTCAGAAGCCTTTCAATTTGCTCAATTGATGGATGTATGTGGGGTGGATTATTTAGGTCGTGAGCCGCGCTTTGATGTAGTGTATCAACTCTTGAGCCTTGTACGTAACTGGCGCCTTCGCGTCAAGGTTCAGGTGGATGAGGGTGTGCCTATCCCCACTGTCACTTCCGTTTACAGCAGCGCCAATTGGTGGGAGCGGGAGGTATTTGACCTCTATGGCATTTCCTTCGAAGATCATCCAGATTTGAGGCGTATACTCACGGATTACAGTTTTGAGGGATATCCTCTGCGTAAGGATTTCCCGCTTACAGGGTATATGGAGGTGCGCTATGACACGGAACAAAAACGTGTCATTTATGAGCCCGTGAAGCTGCCGCAAGCCTTTAGAACCTTTGATTTTGAAAGCCCCTGGGAAGGGTCTCTGAAAACAAGTTTGAAAAAGGAGGCGAGGTGATCAAGCAGGACGCCTCTGAAAAACAAAGCTTTACCCTTAACTTTGGCCCACAGCATCCGGCCACCCATGGGGTTTTGCGCCTCATTCTTGAGATGGATGGGGAGGTTGTGGAGCGGGCAGATCCCCACATAGGGCTTTTACACCGCGGGACGGAAAAGCTGATTGAGTATAAAACCTATCTACAAGCTATCCCATACTTTGATCGGCTAGATTACGTCTCACCTATGTCCCAAGAGCATGCCTTTGCCCTTGCTGTTGAAAAATTGTTGGGTCTCGAAATTCCAGAGCGCGCCAAATATATTCGCGTTTTATTTTGCGAAATCACGCGCATTTTAAATCACCTTCTGAACATCACGACGATGGCCATCGACGTGGGCGCTATGACGCCTCTCCTGTGGGGGTTTGAAGAACGGGAAATTTTAATGGGCTTTTATGAGCGGGTTTCTGGTGCGCGTATGCATGCCAACTATTTTCGTCCTGGGGGTGTGAACAAGGATCTTCCTTCTGATTTAGCTGAGGATATTCTAGCCTTTGCCAACCGCTTTCCGAAAGTGATTGATGATTTAGAAGGCCTTTTAACTGAAAATCGCATTTTCAAGCAACGGACCGTGAATATTGGGACAATGACCGCAGAGCAAGCTCTCGACTGGGGCTTTACGGGGCCTATGCTGCGGGCTTCCAATGTGGCGTGGGATTTAAGGCGCAACCAGCCCTACGAGGTGTATGACCAATTTGACTTCTTTATTCCCGTCGGAAAGAACGGGGATTGCTATGACCGTTATCTTGTACGTATGGAAGAAATGCGTCAAAGTGTGCGCATTATCATACAATGCCTTGAAAAAATGCCAGCGGGACCCGTGAAGGTGCATGATTATAAGATTGTGCCGCCCCCGCGGACAGAAATGAAGACTTCCATGGAAGCCCTGATTCACCACTTCAAACTTTATACAGAAGGCTATCATGTGCCAGCTGGAGAAACATATACAGTGGTCGAAGCGCCTAAAGGAGAATTTGGAGTCTACTTGGTGTCTGACGGGAGCAATATGCCCTATCGCTGTAAAATAAGGGCGCCAAGCTTCGCCTTTATGCAAGCCTTTGATTTTATGACAAAGGGTCATATGCTTGCGGATGTGCCCAGTATTATTGGCTCGCTGGATATTGTATTTGGGGAGATTGATCGGTGACGGCTTTTAAATTTTCAAAGGAAAATGTAGCTCGCGTTAAGGAAATTTTGACCCACTATCCCTCTGATCGAAAGGCAAGTGCAATTCTTCCTTTGTTTGAACTCGCGCAACGGCAATGTGGGGGATGGCTTCCGATGGAGGCTATCAAGACGATTACAGAAATGCTGGGTGTGTCCGTTATTCGTGGCTATGAGGTTGCGACCTTTTACACCATGTTTAACCTGAAGCCTGTTGGCAAATATCATCTCCAAGTATGTGGGACAATCCCTTGTATGTTGCGGGGGAGCGAGCAATTAAAAAGGGTTTGCAAGCGTCATTTGGGTATTGAGAATAAGGAAACAACGAAGGATGGTCTTTTTACTCTCTCAGAAGTTGAATGCCTTGGTGCGTGTACAAATGCGCCAGTCGTACAGATTAATGATGTCTATTATGAAGATTTAGATGAAAAGAGTTTCCTTCAAATTTTGAAAGACCTAGAGGCTGGGCGTGAGGTGAAACCCGGCTCTGTCCTTGGTCGGCAAGGTTCGGCTCCTTATAAAGGGAAGAGGAGAGCCCATGCTAAAGGCAAGTGATCATATTTTTACGAACCTTTACGGGGTTCATGATTGGCGCTTAAAAGGAGCGCGCGCGCGGGGTGATTGGGATAAAACTAAAGCGCTTATTTCAAAAGGCCGAGAATGGATAATTCAAGAAGTGTGCGCTTCTGGCTTACGAGGGAGGGGCGGTGCAGGCTTTTTGACAGGACGGAAGTGGGCCTTTATGCCGCCCGATGACGAGAAAACGCCACGATACTTGATTGTCAATGCGGATGAAAGTGAGCCTGGAACTTGTAAAGATCGCGATATTCTTCGCTTTGAGCCTCATAAATTAATCGAAGGAGCCTTGCTCACTGCTGTGGCTATCGGGGCTCATGTAGGCTATGTTTATATTCGAGGCGAGTTTTACGAGGAAGCTAATCATGTGGATGCAGCCATTACAGAGGCTTATAAGGCAGGTCTCTTGGGCAAGAATGCGGCTAAATCGGGTTGGGATTTTGATCTATACGTTCATAGAGGGGCTGGGGCTTATATTTGTGGGGAGGAAACAGCCCTTTTAGAAAGCCTTGAAGGGCGCAAGGGAATGCCGCGATTAAAACCCCCCTTTCCTGCTATTGTAGGTCTTTATGGCTGTCCTACTATTGTGAATAACGTTGAAACCATTGCTGTTATCCCCGCCATTCTTCGTCGGGGAGGGGCTTGGTTTGCCGGTATTGGAACGCCTAATAATACAGGCACGAAAATCTATTGTATCTCAGGCCACGTTAATACACCCTGTAATGTGGAAGAAGCTATGGGGATTCCTCTCAAAGAGTTGATAGAAAAATATGGTGGTGGTGTAAGGGGAGGGTGGGATAATCTTCTCGCTGTAATTCCTGGAGGATCTTCCGTACCATTAATTCCAAAGGATGTGTGCGAGAAGGTCTTGATGGATTTTACTTCCCTTGCTGAGGTAAAAAGCGGCCTGGGGACAGGGGGAGTGATTGTCATGGATAAATCAACGGACATTGTTCGGGCCATTGCACGCCTTTCAAAGTTTTATATGCATGAGAGTTGCGGTCAGTGCACCCCTTGTCGCGAAGGGACAGGATGGATGTGGCGCATGCTTGAGCGACTCGCTGATGGTATTGGGACTAGAGACGATATTGATCGCCTGGAGGAAGTGACCTATGAAATTGAAGGACATGCTATTTGCGGCTTGGGAGATGCGGCTGCGTGGCCTGTGCAAGGACTGATCCGGCACTTTCGTCCCGAACTTGAGCGGCGCCTCACGAAGAAACGCATAGCATAGAGATACACATGCCAAAAATTGTGATTGACGATAAAGAGATTGAAGTTCCAGAGGACATGACCGTACTTCAAGCGGCTGAAGAAGCAGGGATTGAGATTCCTGTTTTTTGTTATCATCCCAAGCTTTCCATCGCTGGTAATTGTCGTATGTGCCTTGTGGAGGTCAATAATTCGCCCAAGCCCGTTGCGAGCTGTGCCATGCCTGTGTGCGAGGGGATGGTTGTTCACACCAATACTCCTATGGTGGAAAAAGCCCGAAAGGGCGTTTTGGAATTCTTACTCATCAACCATCCTTTGGATTGCCCCATCTGTGATCAAGGAGGGGAGTGTGATTTGCAAGACATTACGATGGCCTATGGAGGGGACATCAGTCGTTTTGACCTTAATAAACGGGCCGTTCCTGACAAAGAATTTGGTCCCCTGATTGAAACAGCTATGAACCGTTGTATTCAATGCACACGGTGCGTCCGTTTTTCTTCTGAAATCGCAGGCATTCCCGAAATAGGTGCTACGGGGCGAGGGGAAAATATGGAAATTAGTACTTATATCCAACGAACGATTACCTCCGAACTTTCGGGCAATATGATTGATATATGTCCGGTGGGGGCGTTGACCTCAAAGCCTTATAATTTCAAAGGTCGCTCGTGGGAACTTTCTCATACGCCTTCGGTCGATGTTTTCGATGCGGTGGGTTGTGCTATTCGCATTGATACAAGGGGACGGGAAGTTATGCGGATTTTGCCGCGCCAAAATGATGAGGTTAATGAAACCTGGATTTCTGACAAGAGTCGTTTTGCCTATGATGGTCTTAAATATCAACGTCTCGATCGCCCTTATGTCCGAGGAGAGGATGGCTATCTCCATCCAGTAACTTGGGAGGAAGCTTTTTCGCGTATTGCAGATAAGCTTCAGCAAGTGCGCGGCAATCATGTGGCTGCTATCGTTGGAGATATGGTAGATGCAGAAGCCATCGTTGCATTGAAGGATCTCATGACATCCCTTGGCTCTCCTCATCTAGATTGTCGCCAAGATAGCCCGTGTCTGGGGGAAGGCCCGCGCTGCAGTTATCTTTTCAATACGACCATTGCGGGTATTGAAGACGCAGATTTTTGCCTTTTGATTGCAGCTAATCCTCGTTGGGAGGCCCCTCTCATCAACGCGCGCATTCGGAAAAATTATTTGGCTAATGCTTTGCGAGTTACCTCAATTGGACCCTCCCATCCCTTGGGATATCCTGTGAAAGAGTTGGGAAATGACCCTCTCATTCTTGATCAGATTGTGAAAGGGAAACACCGGATTTGTTCCAGCTTAAGGGCCGCCAAACGACCTATGATGATCCTTGGTCAGGGAGCTTTAAGGCGCAAGGATGGGGGTGTCATTTTAAAGCGTGCACAACAAATTGCAGACACCTATGGTTTTGTTCAAAGAACTTGGAATGGATTTAACGTATTGCAAACAGCAGCTAGTCGTGTGGCTGGCTTTGATTTAGGGTTCCTTCCTGGGCGCAAGGGGTATGGGGTTAAAGAAATACTAAAGAGGGCTGGGAAAAAGAACATCGAAGTTGTTTATTTATTAGGCGCAGATGAAATTGATATGAAGCCCCTGGATAAGGCCTTTGTGATTTACCAGGGACATCACGGGGATCGCGGAGCTTCTGTCGCAGATGTCGTGTTGCCTGGGTGTGCGTATACGGAAAAGGATGGCCTTTATGTAAATACCGAGGGGCGGGTTCAGAAAGGGCTTAAGGCAACGCCTCCGCCTGGGGAGGCCAAGGAAGATTGGAAAATACTTAAGGCCTTGTCAGATAAGCTTGGTCTCGCATTGCCTTATCGAACCCCAGCGGAAATTCGGGCAAGGCTTGTGGAGGTGAATCCTCTTTTTGATGAGGTGGATTGCCTTCAACCAGCACGCTGGGAACCCTTTGGGGAGGACGGAAAATTGGATCCTGAGCCCTTTGAATTTGCCATTCAGAATTTCTATATGACCGACTCTATTTCGCGCCACTCCATAACTATGGCAAAATGCGTCCAGCAAATTTTGAGTCAGGAGAAGGAGAATGATTGAGTCCATCTTATATCTTCTTCCCCTTATAGGATATGTGCTTCTTATTATCGTTCCTTTGCTTTTGGTTATTGCTTATTTAACTTATGTTGAGCGTAAGGTCATTGCAGCCATGCAACTGCGAATTGGCCCTAATGTGGTGGGTTGGTTTGGCCTTCTCCAGCCATTTGCTGATGGATTAAAACTCCTTCATAAGGAAACCATTATTCCAACACGTTCCAATCCTATAATTTTTCTGTGCGCACCCCTTGTCACCTTTAGCTTAAGTCTTTCCGCTTGGGCGGTGATACCCTTTGCGCCGGGTGTCGTCATCAGCAATATTAATGTTGGGATTCTCTACCTTTTTGCCATCTCTTCTCTTGGGGTTTACGGTATTATTATTGCTGGGTGGGCTAGCAATTCAAAATACCCTTTCCTGGGAGCTTTAAGATCCGCTGCCCAAATGGTGTCTTATGAGGTCTCCATTGGCCTTGTCATTATTGTCATTCTTCTTTCCTCAGGTTCCATGAATTTAACAGACATCGTGGAAGCACAAAAGTCCATGTGGTATGTGGTTCCCCATCTTCCAATGGCGGTCATCTTTATGATCTCAGCGCTTGCTGAAACTAATCGGTCTCCCTTTGATTTGCCAGAGGCTGAGGCAGAACTTGTCGCAGGCTATAACGTTGAATATTCCGCCATCATCTTTGCCCTCTTTTTCTTAGGGGAGTATGGCAACATGATTTTGATGAGTGCGATTGGAGCACTTCTTTTCCTAGGGGGATGGCTTCCTCCTTTTCATGTGATCCCTTTCACATGGATTCCGGGTTTTATATGGTTTGCCTTAAAGGTGTCATTCCTTCTCTTTATTTTCCTATGGGTGCGGGCCACTTTCCCGCGCTTTCGGTATGATCAACTTATGCGCCTAGGGTGGAAAGTTTTTCTCCCCTTTACCTTGGGGTGGGTTGTTCTGACAGGATTTGTTATGGTGGCCTTTAATTTGTTTTCCGGAGGGCAGGGGTGATGAAAATAAGTTCCCATCCTCTTATTAAGATTTTTAACAGCTTCTTTTTGGTTGAGCTTCTCTCAGGCATGCTTTTAACCCTCAAATACATGATTAGCAAGAAAAAGGTCACCTTGGCCTATCCTTATGAAAAAGGAAGCTTATCTTCCCGTTTTCGGGGGGAACATGCTCTTAGACGTTATTCTAATGGGGAGGAGAGATGTATTGCCTGCAAACTTTGCGAAGCAGTGTGTCCTGCTCAAGCCATTACTATTGAAGCAGAAGAGCGAGATGATGGAAGCCGCCGTACAACACGCTATGATATAGACATGACAAAATGTATTTACTGTGGGTTATGCGAGGAGTCATGTCCCGTTGATGCCATTGTGGAGGGGCCTAACTTTGAATTTTCAACAGAAACACGTGAAGAACTTTACTTTGATAAACAAAAACTTCTCTCTAATGGCGATAGGTGGGAAGTTGAAATTGCAGCGCGCCTTGAGCGAGAAGCTTTAGGGGGATAGAGGAAGGGTATGATCAATATAGCACCCATTTTGTTTTACGTCTTTTCAGGCGTCCTTCTCTCAGCAAGTCTAATGGTTGTTACCGCGCGGAATACAGTTCATGGCGTTCTCTTCTTGATCGTGGCCTTTTTTAATGCAGCCGCACTCTTTCTTTTGGCTCATGCTGAATTCATCGCCATGATTTTGGTCGTAGTTTATGTTGGGGCCGTTGCTGTTCTGTTCCTTTTTGTCGTCATGATGCTTAATCTTGAAGGGGGCGAAATGCACCGGGGTATCAAAGGCTATACCTTCATGGGAGTCTTGATTGGAGGGGTTTTGCTTGTGGAGCTTTTACTCATGGGATTGAGTTGGTATACAGCGCCAGAAGCCTTTGATTTAACAACAGCACCTACATCTGGCCTGAAGATTACAAATACACAAGCCTTAGGAAATCTGCTATATACCCATTATGCTCTTGGCTTCCAAGGGGCTGGGCTTATTCTTCTTATTGCCATGATAGGAGCCATTGTGTTGACCTTGCGCCATCGTGAAGGTGTTCGAAAACAAAATATAAGGGACCAACAAGAGCGGCAGGTAAGGGAAAGCTTGAGACTTATTGATATTCCAAGCGGTTCAGGAGTTTGAGGAAAAAGTTATGATTATAACCCTTGACCATTATCTTATTGTTGCAGCGCTCCTTTTTACCATTGGAAGCTTTGGAATCTTTTTGAATCGCCGCAATGTGATCGTCATCTTAATGTCTCTTGAGTTGATACTCTTGGCTGTGAACATAAACTTTATTGCCTTTTCTCAGTCTCTTGGTGATTTGGTGGGGCAGGTATTTACATTCTTCGTGTTGACGGTTGCGGCTGCTGAATCCGCCATAGGGTTGGCCATTTTTGTGGTTTACTTTCGCAACCGCGGCGATATTTATGTGGGTGATACGCCCATCATGAAAGGTTGAAGATGAATATTCTTGCTATCTTAGTTGTTTTTTTGCCTCTTCTCGGTTTTGTTCTAGCTGGAGGTCTGGGAGAAAAGTTGGGAGATCGTTTTTCGCAGATAACGACTTGTAGCCTTATGGGGTTCTCCACAGTTTTTGCTGCCATCCTCTTCTTTCAAATGGGACTTAAGGAAAAAACCTTTGTTGTCCCTCTCTTTACATGGATTCGTGTCGAGCTTTTTGATGTGTCCTGGGGGCTGCAGCTTGATAGCCTTAGCCTTGTGATGATAACGGTTGTGACCCTCGTCTCTTTTATGATCCATATCTATTCCATAGGCTATATGAAAGAGGATCCTGGCATTCCGCGTTTTATGGGTTATTTAAGTCTCTTTACTTTTTTTATGCTGGCTTTGGTCACAGCCCCTAATTTCCTACAAATGTTTTTTGGATGGGAAGGGGTGGGTCTTTGTTCCTATCTTTTGATAGGGTATTGGTATGATCGGGATCGCGCAAATGCCGCGGCGATTAAAGCCTTTTTAATGAACCGCATTGGAGACATAGGGTTTGTCCTTGGCGTAATCCTTATTTTTAGCCTTTTCGGAACCCTTGATTTTTCAGGTGTGTTTGAGTTGGTTGAAAACCATCAACAGGAGACAATAACCTTTTTAAGTGGTAATTCCCACGCTTTGACTTTGGCCTCTTTTCTTCTTTTTATTGGAGCTATAGGGAAATCAGCCCAAATAGGTCTTCACACTTGGCTTCCTGATGCAATGGAGGGCCCCACCCCCGTTTCCGCACTGATACATGCGGCCACTATGGTAACGGCAGGAGTATTTCTTGTTGTTCGCATTTCACCCATTTTGGAATATGCACCCCTAACGCGTGAATTTATTATCCTTGTGGGCACTGTTACAGCAGTAATGGCGGCCACAATTGCTTGCGTTCAAAACGATATCAAGCGTATCATTGCCTATTCTACTTGTAGCCAATTGGGCTATATGTTTATGGCCGCAGGAGCTTCCGCCTATGGTGCCTCCATGTTTCATCTGACGACACATGCTTTTTTCAAGGCGCTCCTCTTCTTAGGCGCTGGGTCTGTCATCCATGCTATGTCTGATGAACATGATATTCAAAAAATGGGGGGAATCTGGAGATTTGTGCCCGTGACCTATGCGACTATGTGGGTGGGAAGCTTGGCTCTTGCTGGGATTCCTTTCTTTTCTGGCTTTTATTCCAAGGACATCATTATTGATGTAAACTGGGTGGCTCCATTAATCTTTGGAAAATTTGCATTTCTAGGAGGGATTTTCGCGGCCATTTTGACAGCGTTTTATGCTTGGCGTTTACTTTTTCTGACCTTTAATGGAAAGCCAAGGGCCGATGAGGCGGTTATGGGCCATATCCATGAATCTCCACTCATTATGTTGATCCCTATTGTTGTTCTAGCCATTGGCTCTGTTCTGTCAGGAAACTTTTTGGAGCAGCTTTTTGTAGGCGAAAAAACGACTTTTTGGGGGACGGCTATTTTCGTCTTACCTCAAAATGAGGTGATTGAAGCGGCCCATCATGTGAAATGGTGGATTGATTGGGCTCCCACTTTTGCTGCTCTCCTTGGCCTTGGGTTTGCCACCTGTTTTTACTTTTATAAAAGTTTGTGGCCTGAAAGGCTCTCTAAAACCTTCAAGAGTCTTTATGCTTTTTTGTGCAATCAATGGTATTTTGATAAGCTCTATGAGAGCTGGTTTGTGAATCCTACCTTGAAAACAGGCCACATCCTTTGGGAAGGGGGAGATCAAGAAATTATTGACGGCTTTGGCCCCAATGGAATTGGAGACCTTAGTTTGAAAAGTGGCGGTATTTTATGTCGTTTTCAAACTGGGTATGTGTATCATTATGCTTTTGCCATGATTATTGGGGTTGTGGTGATGATGACTTGGTATTTCTTGGAATAAATGGAGCTGAATGATGGACTCACTTCCACTTTTAAGTATCACTATTTTTCTCCCCCTCCTTGGAGCCCTCGTCATTCTTTTAAATTGGGGGAATAAGGAGAGATCCCTTGCTATCAATGCTCGGTGGGTCGCCTTGTGGACGTCACTTGTTACTTTTGTCCTTGCCCTAATTTTATGGTGGCACTTTAACCCTATTTCAGGGGAGTTCCAATTTGAGGAAAAACTTCAATGGATGCCTCTCTTAGATATAAGTTATCACGTGGGCCTTGATGGGATTTCCTTACCACTCTTTCTTCTTTCAGCCCTTCTGATACTCCTTGCGGTTTTGGTGAGTTGGTCTTCTATTCAGACGAAAGTCCCCGAATACATGATGGCCTTTTTAGTTTTGGAAACCTTTTTGTTGGGCATGTTTTCAGCCCTTGATTTTATTCTCTTTTACGTTTTTTTTGAAGGCGTTCTTCTCCCCATGTTCCTTATTATCGGCATTTGGGGAGGCCCCGATCGGATTTACGCAGCCATGAAATTTTTCCTCTATACCCTTTTGGGATCGGTTTTAAGTTTGCTTGCTATTATCTATATTTACTTTGAAGTGGGCAGCAGCGATATTCCAACCGCACTCATCACCTCTTTTGATCCTCAAATTCAAACCTGGTTGTGGCTGGCTTTTTTTGCTTCCTTTGCTGTTAAAATTCCTATGTGGCCCTTTCACACGTGGCTGCCGGATGCTCACGTTGAAGCGCCGACAGCGGGCTCTGTTGTTCTCGCAGGCATTCTTTTGAAAATGGGCGGCTATGGTTTTATTCGATTTTCTATCCCGATGTTTCCAGAAGCGTCCTCCTATTTTACGCCGCTGATTTTTACACTCAGCATTATTGCTATCATCTATATGTCTTTGGTGGCCCTGGCTCAACAAGATATGAAAAAGCTGATTGCGTATGCTTCTGTTGCCCATATGGGCTTTGTTACCTTAGGTATTTTCACGGTCGATTCTCAAGGCATGGAGGGGGCTATTATGCAAATGGTTAGCCATGGGCTTGTGTCAGCGGCCCTCTTTATTTGTGTGGGTGTGGTCTATGATCGTCTTCATAGTCGAGAAATTGCAGCTTATGGAGGCCTTGTTCATACTATGCCACGCTATGCGACCTTCTTTATGTTTTTTATCTTAGCCTCAATTGGCTTGCCAGGGACAAGTGGGTTTGTAGGCGAATTTTTGGTTCTTTTAGGGACTTTCCAAGTAAATTCGTTGGCAACGGTTTTGGCCAGCACTGGCATGGTTTTGGGAGCAGCCTATGCGCTCTGGCTTTATCGTCGGGTTATGTTTGGTCCCCTTGTTAAACCCAGTTTAAAATCCCTTTCAGATCTAAATTGGCGAGAGGATCTTGTTTTTGCACCCCTCGCAGTAAGCGTTTTAGTGTTAGGACTTTATCCGCTACCGATTTTAACCATGGCGGAAGCTTCCGTTGTAAAAGTCATTGATCAATTTAATTTGGCTCTTGAAGGGGGTGGAGAAGAACTTGTTGACACTGAAAAAACTCTTGAAATAGCACTTGTGAAAAGAGGGTTCTGACCAAATGACAAGTTTTTACTGGCCAGATTTTACCTTGATTCTTCCTGAAATGATTTTGGTTTTTTCAGCCCTTCTCATTTTAATGGAAGGGGCGTTTTTGAAACAAGTCTCATTTCGTCACTCTGTTCATTGTGGAACTTTAGCCTTGGGGCTCTCTCTGGGATTATGCTTGTTTCAATTTGAAACGGGACAAACATGGGTCACATTTGAGGGACAAATCAAGCAGGATGACTTTATTTTCTTTGCCAAAATATTAGTCCTTGCAGGGGCAACAGCAACCCTTTCTATGTCCTTGCCGAGTATGATCAAGGAAAACCTTTCTCGCGTTGAGTATCCCCCCCTTGTGTTGTTTGCAACCCTTGGGATGCTTTTGATGGTAGAAGCCAATGATTTTCTTATTCTATTTATAGGATTGGAGATGCAGGGTTTATCCCTTTATGTGCTTGCAGCTCTTCATCGAGAGCATCTCCGTGTTTCTGAAGCGGCCTTAAAATACTTTATCTTGGGGGCCTTTGCTACCGGTCTTTTCCTTTATGGCATCAGTTTGATTTATGGCTTTTCTGGGGCAACAAATTTTGAGGTTATTGCCTCAGTTATTCGCACAGAAAGTATTAATGCGCTCCCCTTAGGCCTTTTTGTTGGTCTTGTTTTTGTTATGGCAGCTCTTGCGTTTAAAGTTTCTGCCGTTCCTTTCCATATGTGGACACCTGATGTTTATGAGGGTTGTCCTACGCCGATCACGGCTTTTATTGGTGGGGTTCCCAAAGTAGCAGCAATGGTCGTTTTTTTACGCCTCTTACTCTCTCCCTTTATTCTTCTTTATGGGGAATGGTACTCTCTTATAATATTCTTATCCATGGCATCCATGGTCGTGGGTGCTTTTGCTGCCTTAAGGCAGACTAATTTAAAACGCCTTTTGGGGTATAGTGCCATTGGACAAATGGGTTATGTTTTAATGGGAGTTGCTGCAGGAAACAGCGAGGGAGCTCAAGCCGTTTTTGTTTATCTGACCCTTTACCTTGTGATGTTTATTGGAACTTTTGCCTGCCTTCTGAGCCTTAAAGGCAAGACGCCCGAAGGAGTTCAAGACATTGAGGATTTAAAAGGCATTGCAACGCTTCATCCGAAGCTAAGTTTTATTTTGGCAGTGTTTATGTTTTCCTTGGCAGGAATTCCCCCGCTTGGTGGTTTTTTCGCAAAGCTCTATGTATTCAAGGCAGCAATCGCCGCAGAGCTGTTTTGGCTTGCAATTGTCGGTGTTCTCACCTCAGTTGTGGCGGCTTATTATTATTTAAAGATTGTCAAGGCCATGTATTTTGATGATCTTCCAGAAACCCCAGCCCCCTCTCATGGACAACTCCTTGTTTTGTCAGCAGAAATTACTGTTGTTTTGAATATTTGTGCTGCTATTATTTTATTGTTTTTTATGTTTCCAAATGTTGTGTTGGAAATGGCCCAGAGAGCAGCTTTTGCACTTCGCATTTAAAGGCGTTTATGACTTCTTATTATTTTTTTGACGTTTTAAAAAGTACCATGGATGAGGCGCGGTCAAAGGTTTTAGCTGGAGCTGAAGATGGAACGGTTATTGTTGCTTTTAGGCAAGATGCAGGAAGAGGACGTAGGGGGCGCGTGTGGGAATCTTCCTTGGGCAATTTACATTTGACCTATATAACCTATTCAAACCTTCCTTTAGTTCAGGCTGTACAACTGTCCTTCGTTGCATGTGTTGCAATTGGTGAAGAACTCATGGGTGTACTTCCACCGACGGAAGCCTTATCTTACAAGTGGCCCAACGATATCCTTTTGAATGAGAAGAAGGTAGGGGGCATCTTGTTAGAGGCAATGTCCCTTTCAGGAAAAAAGGAAATCGCATATTTAATAGGGTGTGGGTTGAATTTAAAAACTTATCCCCAAGAAGTTCGTTATCCAGCAACTTCCTTTGAAAAGGAGGGGGTTTATCTTGTCCTAGAAGATACCTTGCGTGGGATTGGTTCATCTTTAGATCGCTATATTTCTCTGTGGGAAAAGGAAGGATTCGCCTCCATTCGGGACCTTTGGAAGCAGCGGGCGGCACACTTGGGGCAAATCATTACCTTTGAATGTGATGATAAGATTTATACAGGGAAATTTGAAGGTATTAACGACGAGGGCCTTCTAATTTTAAAATCTCCGCAAGGGCGTTTAGAGCTGATAGCAGGAGATGTCTTAAGTAAAGTTGAAGCTGCGGCTTAATTTTGCAATTCCCTTATTTTTACCATTTATTTCTTCTTTTTCCCTTCTTTTTCTTTTGGGGTAGGATCAACAATCTCAGCCGCTTCTAGTTCCGTAATAGTTTTGTCGATTTCATCAGAATGGCCTCCTCGCTTGGCTCCAATAAGACGATCCAGTGCGCTTTGAGCGTCTCTAAAGGAAAGATGAGACTGCTTTTCTAGATAATCCTCAACAAGTTTTTTCCATCGTGAATCTATAATAGTATCGTTGCTTCTCGTGGGAAAGTAGGAGGAAAAAACTAGACTCAGCATAAGGTCTTTATTTACAATGCTTAAATCAGTAGTCTTGAGCCGATGAAACCGACTTTGAACAGATGGATCGTTGAAATCAAGATTTCCAGCAACAATTATTAACAAATGGCTCATATCAATTGTCCGCCTGAGATAAGGGCTACAATAGTCTTTCCCGCTAGGTTCTAAGAAAGGAAGGAGGATACCTAATAAAGTTTCCTCTTCTAACACACGATCAAGTTCATCAAAAAACAAAATTCCATTTCGTGCGCCAATTTCATTGAATTTTTCTAGGAATAATCCTGCCGAAGTGTCCGACCCAAATAACCTTTCTTGAGAAGCCCCTGCAAGGCTAATTGTTGCCATTGGAAGGCCCATGGATTTAGCTATATACTTTACAAGCGTTGATTTTCCTGTTCCTGGTGCTGAAACAAGATTGAGAAATTCACGGTTTTGAGGGTTGATTCCCAAAACAGATCGAAAAGCTGCTTGGTGATTACGGCACGCTTGCAAAATAATCCGAGAAGTCTGATCAGAATAAAGGTTTAAACTCTCTTTTAATTGTTCTTCATTCAATTGAGGACGGACACTTTTTGTTGGAATTCTTAGCAACGTATCAAAGAACCTGCCCATACTCTCGAGAGAATAAGCGCTACGACGCGCAACTGTAAATTGCTGTTCAGCAAAAGGAGCCCTTTTTTCTCTAAGGTCATTTTCCATATCCAAAAAATTTATGGCCAACTTCTTTTCAGCATACTCACGCTCATACTCAAAGAGAGGATCTCCCGAGGTCGTAATCAATCCTTTCGCCAAAGGAAGGATGCTGGGCAAGCTCGAACTTAATATACCCACACTAAGAAACGAAACCCCCGTAGAATACATGTTCCAACCGCCGGCTAGCAGGTTGGCAATAGGGATGGTTCCCGCGAATGTCACTGGACAAGTAAGATTTTTACAGAGCTCAGTTATGAGTGCCTTTCCATACATTTTCCGCCGATTTTTCATGAAACAGCCTACAATCACTTGATTCAGCATATCCTCATCAATGAGACTTCCTTTTTCAATATCGATGAGGTGTTCTCCCTCAGTATTTTCTAATTCACCATCGTTTTCATGAGCAGTATAGGGCTTCCCATTGCGCTTCATTACAGGGAGTTGCTGGTCTGTGAAACCAAGGACTTTGAGTACGGGACGATACTGAGGATCCTCTAGGACGGACGTAAAATCAAAAAGTTCTTTAGCCTTATGGTAAGAGGCAATAGTGGTACCACTCCCACCTGCCTCAACTTCCATTCCTAAAACCTCACCTTTCCACAGAAAAGCTAAAATAAGAACACTAAAAAGAGGAATAATTTTGCAGGAGAAATGCTGAAACATAAAAACAACTCGGCTATTAGTTAAATTAACTAATGACAATAAACATAGACTTAAACAATTTGTCAATAAGTTTTTTAATAGGTTTTTAATCTTTATTTGGTATTTTTGTTAGTGAATTTGATATCGTTTTTTCAAAGAGCTGAACTCATAGACCTTAGTATTGGATAAGGAGTTTTTTTATTCAATACTCGGGTTATACTAATAAAATGAGGTGGGGGATAGGCAGTGGAAAATAGAGCAGTAGAAATACCTGTAGGTCAACTCAAGCTAGAGGGGGAGTTAATAATTCCTCGAGAAGCTAAGGGACTTGTTTTGTTTGCTCATGGGAGTGGGAGTAGCCGTAAGAGCCCTCGGAATAAATATGTGGCTCATGTTTTAAATGAAGCAGGGATCGCAACCTTGCTTTTTGACTTGTTAAGTTCGGAGGAAGAAGCAGTTGACGAATATTCGAAGGAACTGCGTTTTAATATCGAGCTTCTTGCAGAGCGCCTTGAAAAGGCAACAGATTGGGTTGCAAAAAGTGTCAATACGAAGTTGCTGAGCCTTGGATATTTCGGAGCTAGTACAGGAGCAGCCGCAGCGTTGATTGCAGCGGCTCGCACGAAACATCCGATCAAGGCCATAGTTTCTCGGGGGGGTCGTCCTGATTTGGCCAATTCTTACCTGTCTCAAGTTAAGGCCCCAACGCTCCTCATTGTAGGTGCACATGATTATATTGTAATTGAATTGAACCAAGAAGCCTATGCGTTGCTAACGTGCCCGAAAGAGCTTGTGATTATTGAGAGAGCCACGCATTTGTTTGAGGAGGAGGGAACCCTTGAAGAAGTAGCAAAGACTGCTGCAAAATGGTTTCGAAAGTGTTTTTCTAAGAAACTATATTCATGATTTATTGAGCTTATTTAAAAGCAGCATAGAATAGACAATCGTGATATGGCTCAAAAAAAGGGTCTGAATGTCTTCATCCTTGGACAAGAAATGCTTGTCTCTGCGCAAGCAGAGGCTTAGCCTTTCTTGGCTCGAGGATCTTTTCATTAGCAAATGCTCTCCCACAAATCCTGCCCTTGGGGAGTAGAGAGGTCTCTTATCCCTTCGCTCTGAACATCAAGCGTCTTATGGAGCTCTTTTCCTCTTTTTGTCCTCCCGAGAAGGATTTTGTCCCGATTGATTTCCGAGTGATTGCGAAGAAGAACTTGAGCTTCCGAAGGGAATGTTATGAAATTGATCGTGCCTATAATTTGATTCTTTGGAATCAGCATTATAATCCCGTTGTGGTAGTTTTAAAAACCTTTTAGCCCGCTCAAATCCATTTTTTGCTTGTTGATTTAAGGGGTCAATTTCAAGCGCTTTCTGAAAATATTTCTCTCCTTCTTCATTCATCCGCTGACCACAATAAAAATTACCTAAGCCGATGAGAGCGTGGCATTGGAGGGATATGTCTTTTATATCTTCGGCAAGTCTTAGAGCCTCACGATAGTGAACTTTTTGATCTCCATCGCGCGCATTTCCAAGGCCGATGTGAGCTTGGGCTTGCAAGGACTTGTCCCCTATCTCTCCTGCTAATCCCAGAGCCTCACGATAGTGAGCTTTATCATCTCCATCGCGCGCATTTCCAAGGCCGATGTGAGCTTGGGCTTGCAAGGACTTGTCCCCTATATCTCCTGCTAATCTCAGAGCCTCACGATAGTGAACTTTTTGATCTCCATCGCGCGCATTTCCAAGGCCGATGTGAGCTTGGGCTTGCAAGGACTTGTCCCCTATCTCTTCTGCTAATCCCAGAGCCTCACGATAGTGAGCTTTATCATCTCCATCGCGCGCATTTCCAAGGCCGATGTGAGCTTGGGCTTGCAAGGACTTGTCCCC
>Ga0209212_1000306_pt1 | contig 99158 bp, 72 predicted proteins | sample RifGroC2_FD_183996 | JGI IMG/M metagenome (GOLD analysis project Ga0209212, IMG submission 183996) | Groundwater microbial communities from Rifle, Colorado, USA - Groundwater C2 (SPAdes) (version 2) | ecosystem: Environmental > Aquatic > Deep subsurface > Groundwater | place: Rifle, Colorado... | reverse complement strand
GGTGCTCGATCTCCTGCAGAAACTCGAGATTTCCCAGTTGGGGCTGGTGACGCAGAAACTGGTGAAGTAGCCGGAGTGACAAGATGACGGTACGGAAAAAAAGGAAAGAGGAAAAAAAACCGTGGATGGGCACGGCGGTGGTGCTGCTCGTCTTCGCCTGCCTGATCGGGCTGCTGGTGAAGGCGGTGCTCTCGGGGAGTCCCGCGGCCAAGAAGCAGATCCAGGTCATCACCCTGATCAAGCCTCCGCCCCCGGAGGTGAAGGAGAAGCCTCCCGAACCCGAGGTCCCGAAGCAGGCGCCCAAGGAGGTCATGGAGACGCCGGTCCAGGCGCCGACCCCCCAGAACCAGCCGCAGGAGAGCGCGGCCGACGATTCGCCCCCCGCGGGAGACAACCTGGCGGTGGACGGAGAGGGTGGGGCGGGGGACAACGCCTTCGGCCTGGGGGCCAAGAAGGGAGGGCGTTCCATCACTCTGGGAGGGCCCGGCGGCGGAGGCCCTGGAGGACTTTCCAGGCTTTCGCTCCTCTCCAAGTACAGCGGCTACTCCCACAAGATGCAGAGCGACATCGAGAAGAGCGTGAAGAGGGTGCTGGACCAAAACGGCGGGCGACCCAAGGGGAAGCAGCAGACCCTGCTGAAACTCACCCTGTCGCCGGACGGCCTGGTGCTCAAGTACGCCATCGTCGGCTCCTCCGGCATCGACCGCCTGGACGCCGCCTTCAGGACCGCACTGAACGGGCTCAGGCTGAGCGAGCCGCCGCCGGAGGGGATGCCGCCCAGCATGACGATCAGGATAACGACGCAGGGTTAGCCTAGGCCGGCCCGCCCCCGACACAACAACATTACGGAGACGAGAATCGATATGCGCAACATTGTCCTGGTAACTTGCATGCTTACCCTGCTTCTGGCCGGCGCCCTCGACTGCCTGGCGGCCGCCGAAGCCGTACCCCAGAACGGGATCGAGGCGGTGATGGAACTGCTGCAGAAAAAGGGGGTGATCTCGGGCGAGGAGTCCGCCGCCATCCGCCAGCAGGCAGGCGGGGCCGCACCCCGCGGCGAGGCGAAGGCCGTCATCGAGCTTTTGCGCAAGAAAGGTGTGATCAGCGAGGAAGAGGCGGGGGCCATGCTGCAGGCCCCGGCGGCGCAGCCGCTGCAGGAGGCGCAAGCGGAGGGTGCCGCTGCGACCGCCGGAGTCTTCCCCACGGTCGGCATCTCGGCCTCCGACGAGGACATGCTGAGGGCGAAGCTGAACCTGATCTTCGTGAAACAGGGTATCCTCGGGGAGGAGGAGACGGAGCAGATAGCCGAGCGGATCGGCAAGAGCTGGAAACCCGGCGAGGACGACGACGTCATAGCCGCACCCGAGAACGAGATCGAGTACCACAAGACCACGCTCCCCAGGGAAGGGCTTATGGCCGATATCGACTTGCTGGTGTCCCAGGGGCTGCTGACGCCCGCCGAGTCGGAGCGGATCAAGGCGCGCCTGACGAAGAAACTCTCCCTGGAGCGCGTCACGGACGGCATCGGCGCCGATCTGCGCGCGGAACTGGACAAGCAGGTCGGGGCGAAGATCGTGCCGATCCCCGCCTGGACCACCAAGATAAAACTCGGCGGCGACTTCCGCCTGCGTTACCAGAACGATTTCTTCGACGGCAACGGCGGCGGCTTCGACACCGGCAACGGGACATTCGTCAAGCCGGACAAGACCACCGAACTCTACAACTCCACCATCGACCGGCAGCAGCTCCGCATCAGGGCGAGGCTCAACCTGACCGCGAAGGTGAACGACGAGGTGGAGGTCGGGCTGGGACTGGCCACCGGCAACACCACCAACCCTGTTTCCACCAACGCCACGCTGGGGGACTCGCTCAACAAGAAGAACTTCCTTCTCGACCTGGGGTACCTGAAGTGGAGCCCGGTCAAGGAACTCACCCTCTGGGGCGGTCGTTTCGCCAACCCGTGGTTCGGCAGCGACCTGGTCTGGGACCCCGATGTCAACTTCGACGGCGTGGCGTTTACCTACCGTCCGCAGTTCACCCCCGCTCTCGGCATGTTCCTGACCGGCGGCGCCTTCCCGATCCAGGAGGTGGAGCTTTCCGCGCACGACAAGTGGCTCTACGCCGGGCAGCTCGGCATGCAGTACAGGATGGAGGAGAAGCTGACCGGCACCCTTGCCGTCGCCTTCTACAATTTCGAAAACACGGTCGGCAAGGCCAACGATCCCTCCCAGCCGGGGGCGACCGACTGGACCGCGCCGCAGTTCCAGCAGAAGGGGAACACCCTCTTCGACATCGACCCGACCTCGACCATCAAGACCGCCTACGCCGCCGAGTTCCGCGAACTCAACGTGGGGGGATCGCTCGATCTCGGTTTCTGGGATCCCATACGCGTGGTGCTGATCGCCGACTACGTCAACAACATAGGGTACGACTCCGCCTGGGTGAACGCCCTGACCGGGCACGAGGTGAAAAAGGAGACCCAGGGGTACCAGTTGGGCATCAGCTTAGGGCACGCCGACACGCGGAGCGCCGGACTCTGGCGTGCGTACGCCAACTACAAGCGGCTGGAGGCCGACGCGGTCATGGACGCCTTCGCCGAGTCGGACTTCCACCTGGGCGGGACCAACGCCAAGGGGTGGATCCTCGGGGGGGACCTCGGCGTAGGGAAGAACCTCTGGGTTTCGACCCGCTGGCTCACCACCAACGAGATCTCCGGGCCGCCGCTGGCCATCGACGTGCTCCAGGTGAACCTGAACGCGAAGTTCTAGCAGGTAACCGCCCGATGGAAAAACTTCCTTCCATTCCCCTCTCCCGGAGGGCGAGGGAGAGATTTCATCGTTCCCACGCTCCAGCGTGGGAACGGAAGGATGACGCTCCAGCGTCAGGTTTCGGGACGCGGGAGCGTCCCCTGCAGTACCTTCCCACGGTGGACCGTGGGAACGATCCTCGTCGTCTCGCTGGCAGAGCCAATGAAAACGGGTATGAATGAAGGAGACACATCGATGAGAGCGATTTTTCTCGTACTTGCCATGCTGGGGTTTGCGCTCCCCGCCTTCGGTTTCGGCACCGGCGCGCAGGGGTGCTCCGGCGATTGCACCGCCTGTCACAAGGTCTCGTTGAGCGAGGTCAAGGAGATCTTCAGGAACATCGACCCGCAGCTGGAGGTCCTGGAGGTCGCACCCGCGCCGGCGCGGAGCCTGTACCAGGTGACCATGAAGCAGGGGGGGCAGCTGCGCATCGCCTACCTCGACTTCTCCAAGAACTACCTCCTGGCCGGGCAGCTGATCGACATCAAGAACAAGCGGGACCTGACCCGTGACAACATCGAGGACGCAGCGACCGTCAACCCCGCCGACATCCCGCTTGAGCACGCCCTGATCGCCGGCAATCCCAAGGGAAGCAAGGTGCTGTATCTGTTCAGCGATCCCGAGTGCCCCTTCTGCGGCACGCTGCACAAGACCGTACTGGAACTGATCCAGGAGGAGCCGGAACTGAAGGTCTATATCCTTTTGATACCGCTGGACATACATCCCGATGCGCTCTGGAAGTCCGAGGCCATCATCTGTACCTCGAAGAAGGACCCGAAAGCGGCGCTCGCCATGCTGGAGGGGAGCTATGAGAAAAAGGAAGTGCCTAGGTCGGCATGTGTAGTCGGGTTGGGGCCGGAGCTGAAGAAAATCGGCAGAAGGCTCGGCATCGGCATGACGCCGTCCCTTGCCTTCGCCGACGGGAAGCTGCTGGCGGGCGCGAGGGAAAAGGAAGAGATACGCAAACTGCTGAAACGTTGAAACCTGTCGAAGAGACGTGATGCAAATGAGAAGAAGGCGATTTGAACCCCTCCCCGGGGTCTGAATCGCCTTCTCACATCTGCGTCCCATTTTTTCCCCTCTTGGTTTTAAAAGCCCACCGCCATTCGGTCCAGGAAGTTCTCGAAAAACTGGCCGCAACTGTAGATCCCCTGGGAGCCGTTGATGTCCATGGCGATCCTGCCGGTCACCAGTTCCCCCTTCATGGTCCAGCCGACTTCCTGCTCCTCGGAGACGATAACCTTGAGGTTTTCGACCCATTCGCCGGAAAGGGTGGCCGACGAGGTCTTGATGGCGGCCTGGTTCTTGTTGTGCCAGATGGTGACGGTCCCGGAGTTCTTAAGCGAGCCGCTGTGAAAGTAGAAGACGCTGATCACGTCTTCCCGGTTGATCAACGGGTGCTGCTCGAAGGCGGTTACGCCGAGGATCTCTCCCAGGGTATCCTCCGTTACCTCCGACCTGTTGACGATGCATACGTGGGTGCTGTGCGCCGGGAACATCCTTGATTGTTCTTGTGTCGTGTCCATGCCTGAAGCTCCTTTTGGATTCAGCCGCGTCGAAGGCGGCCTTTTTTCGTCGAAGGGTTTCATTATCGCACCCCTTTGTTACAGGGCCGTTTTACTCTCCTTAAAAGAATGTCAAATCGGTCGACGCCCGTCCTTCGCCTCTTCACAGCGATATTCCCGGATAAAAATGCCTTGCAATGAAATCGTTACACAAATGAAACCGCACTAAAATGCTGGGATGCTACCTTGCCTGCCGTACGCAAAGGGCGCCTTCTCATTTCGGCGGCGTCCCCGGAGAAAACGTGATCGGCATCTGTGAAGACCAGGCGGCATGGGACGAGGCTGCCGCGCGCTCGTTCTACCCCTTTGTGGCGTACCGCTACGGGTGGCTCAAGGGTTGGGCGGCCGCAAACCCCCGGTTGACCCCGCTGTTCGTCGCCTCCATGGACGACAAGGGAAGCTGCGAGTACGTCTGCCCGCTGTACCTCGACGAGAAGGAACGCGTCTTGACCGGCGCGGCCGGGATCACCCCCGGCTTCGTCTCGGCGAACGTCGACCCGCACGAGGTGGTGACCTACCTGCTGGGCGAGGCGCGGCGGCGGAAGGTCCGGAAGATCGTACTCCAGATACCGCCCGGCTACAGCTACTGCAACCATCTGTTGCGGAGCGGTTTCGCCCTCAGGCGCAAGGTCTCCTTTTATGTCCTGTCCCTCGACGGCATCGACTCCTTCGGGGACTTCGTGAACTTGGTCCCCAACAAGGGCAAGAGGTGCGACATCAAGCTGGCGCTCAGGGGCGGGCTCGCCTCCTGCCGGGGGGAGTACTCCCCGGAGGCGCACCGGCGCTTCGCCCCGTTCCTCGAGGAGATGGCGACACGTCACGGCGCGGCGCTGCCGGATGAGAGCCTCTACCGCATCGTCGCCGACGACTACGGCCCCGACCTCCTGTTCTGGGTCGCCACCCACGGCGGCGCCGACGTAGGTTCCGCCCTGACGCTCGCCAGCGGGGGGAGGCTCTGGATCATGTGGCTGCAGGGGGGGGAGCGGCACCGGCACCTCAAGGTCGACACCTTCCTGTATGCGGAGATCGTCCGGTACGCCATCGAAAACGGTTTCGGCGCGGTCAATTTCGGCACCTCGCCCATCGATACCCCGTTGGGGGATTTCAAGCGCCGGCTGGGGGCGCAGCTCGAGTTCCACGAGCAGTACGAACTCGACCTGGCGCTCTCCGCTGCCATCAGGCGCTGCGGCAGCCACCTGAAAGGGTATCTGAGGGCCAGGCATGCGCACGGCGAGTAGCCTTTCCGCACGTGCCAGGGGAAAGCTCCTGCGCGAACTCACCCCCTACCTGGACGGCTATTCGCTCTACTTCAACCTGCCGCCTGCCGGCGGCAGAACTGAAAGGCTGGCGGAGTACGCGCGGGTCGGCAGCAGGAGCGAGGTTTCCGGCCGCATCCTGGTCCCCTCGCCGGGCCATGTCGAGCTGGGCAACGAGGTGCGGCTCGGCTCCCTGAGGGTCGACAGCGGGAGCTACCTCTTCGTCGACCACGGCGTGCAAGACGCCGGCGTTATCTGCCGGGACCGGCACTGCATCAAGACCCGGCTGAAGGAGTACACCGGGTCGTACTCCGGAGAAAACCAGGTCACCATCTCGGTCGACTTCGAGGCGGGGGTCGCTCTGAGCCACGCCACCCCGGAGACATGGCCTTACCTCAGGAATTTCTGGGACAGCAGGTCGTGCGTGCTGCGCCTGGCGGAACTCTTCAAGAAGTACCGGATCCCGGCAACCTGGGCGACCTGCGGGCATCTCTTCCTCGACGGCTGCAGCGGCGACCACGGCTTCGACGAGCGGGACTGGCAGGGAGAGTGGTTTTCGCACGACCCGTGCTCCGATTATGAGACGGCCCCCTCGTGGTACATGCCCGACGTGATCGAGGAGCTGATCAAGACGCCCCACTTCGAGATCGGCTATCACACCTTCGGGCATTTCCGCCTTAGGCACTGTTCCGAGGCGACGGTCAGAAGGGACATGGAGCTCGCGCGCCAGATCAGGAAAAAGTGGGGGCTGAAGCTGGAGAGCTTCGTCTTCCCGTACAACGAGTGCGGCCATTTCGAACTACTCAAGGAAGGCGGCTTCACCAACTTCCGGGGCAACATAGGGAAGATCCTCCCTTCCTACGGGATCATCGATTTCGGTGATTTCAGGTTCTTCAACACCACGCAGATGTTCGCGCCGGAGACCATGGACAGGTGCTTCCGGCTCCTCGACGGGCTAGACGGCCGGGCCGCAAATTTCTATACCCACTGTTACCAGTGGGGGGAGCGCGACGCCTGGCAAAAGCTGGAGCAGTGGCTGGCCCGGCTGGCGGGGTTGAGGGACGCGGGGAAGATCTCGCTGGCGAAAATGGGCGACCTGCGACCGGCGCGGCCGGTCGAGTCGAAGCCCGCAGTGACGGTGGGGGAGCCATGCTGGAACAGGTGAAGCTGTACGCCCAAAAAGTTAAAAACGTGCTCAAAGGGAGATGGGCGAGGCATGTCAAGGGAGGGTACCTCTACGAACTCGACTTCGCCGCCTACACCGGCGCGCACGTCGCGCCGAACGTGGAGGGTGAGTTCAAGGTCATATCCCTGCCGGAGTTGCCGTCGCTGTCAGGCCAGGTTTCGGCGGAGCAGTACCGGCTCTTCGAATCGAGGCTCGTGGAAAGAAAAGACGTCATGATCGCGTTTCTCTCCGAAGACCAGGTCCTGATCAACTGGGCATGGCTCTCCTGTCAGCCCACCTACTACGAGCCCATAGTCGATTACCGGATGGAGATCCCGGAAGGCGCCGTCCTCATGTACGATTCGCAGACCCTGTCTCGCAACCTGCGCGGTGCGCAGAAGTCGAAGCGGAGTTCCGGCACGGCTGCCGCCGCCTCCGGGGACCAGCCGAAGGTCGGCGTCTACGAGGCGTCGCTGACAAACTCCATCCGGCTCGCGCGGGAACTGGGGAAGAAGAAGGCGCTCGCCGTGGTAGTCGACAACAACAGCGTCCCGATCAACATGCTCCACAAACTGCAGTTCAAAAAGGTAAAGAGACTGCGATCCGTCCAGGTGCTTGGCTTCAGGTGCCATCGCGCAACAAGCTGCATTTAACGTCTTATTACTCGGTGCGATTTTGAAAAACGATCATCTGCTCAGCTTCGAAGTCGACAAACGGACCATCGGCAAAAGTGCCGTGAGCAGTATCGTCTTCCAGTTGCTGACCAAGCTGAAGGGGCTGATCACCATGCCGATCCTGACCATGTTCATGGCGCCTGCCGAACTCGGCGCCTTCAACCTGATCACGGTGACCAGCTCGATGCTGATTCCCATAGTCACCCTGAATCTGACCGACGGCGTGGGGATTCTGTTCGCGCAGGAAAAGGACGTGACCAGGATCGCCAACATGTTCAACACCGTCTTGAATGTCGTGGTCCTGCTGACGGCGTGCTTTTTTCTCGCGGCAGCGGTTCTCGGCGCTTTATTCACTCAGTACGACGGCTACCTGGTCTGGATCGGGCTCCTCCTGCTGGGGAACATCGCCCACAAGCTGCCGGTTTTCCTGCTGGCCACCTACCAGAAGTCGGGGATAGTGCTCGGGAACGTCTTCAAGAAGGACATGGCGGTCACCCTGTTCACCATCCTGCTGGTCTGTTACGGGTATTCCTACCGGGGGATGGTCATAGCGGCCTTCGTTTTCCAGATGCTCTTTTCCCTCCTGCTCTACCGGAAGATATTCTCCAGCATCGACTACTCATTCCGTATCGACCGGAGGCTTTTGAAGCAGTTCCTGAGGATGTCGCTCCCCTTGCTGCCGGTCTTTTTCTTTTCCTGGATCGTCCAGTCCTCGGATTCTTACTTTCTGGCCTACTTCAGCGGGAAGGAGGTCGTGGGGAAGTACTCCGTGATCTACGGCATCAGCAACATCATCCTCTCCATCACCTTTGCCCTGAACTTCTTCTGGTTTCCGGTGTCGGCGCGTCTTTGGACCGAGAGCCGCGAGAAATACACGGAAGTCTTCAGAGTCATTTTCACCGGGATGGCGGCCCTGCTGTTGACCGCCGTCTGCCTTTTCGAGCTCAATTCCGCCACCATCATGGAACTCTTCATCCGTCGCGCCGCCTACCACGACGCCCACGTGATAATGGGAACCATCGCCTTCGCCTTCTCCATGCAGGTGCTCATCACCCTGCTGACGGCCCCCTTGTATTCGAACCGGAACACGAGGGCCATCCTGATGGCGTACTGCGCCGGCGGGATCCTCAACACCGTGCTCAACGTCCTTCTCATCCCGAAAATGGGGATCGTCGGAGCCGCCGTCAGTACGGCGGTCGCCTACCTCCTGATCGTCATGGTAATGGCGGTCCTGAATTATCGCCTGGCCGGCTTTTTCTTCGTCGACCCCAGGTTGAAGTACGTCGTCGTGCTCCTCCTCGCCTGCTGGGGATTGCTGGGATGGGCGCGCGGGCACCTCTCGACACCGGGGATCCTTTGCACCGACGTCGCCTTCGTGGCGCTGGTCTCGGCTGCGGCTTGCAAGAAGGGGATGCACAGCGGCGAGCGCGACTACCTGGCAGGTTTAGTAACCAATTTTTCCATGAAGCAGACACAGGGAGCTTGAAATGGCGGAAACCATCATCATCGGGGCCGGACTGGCCGGTCTCAGCGCAGGGTATCACGCCCGGCAGATGGACCTTGACTACGAACTCTACGAAGCTGCCGACGCTGTCGGCGGCTGCTGCCGGACCGTCGAGCGCGACGGCTTTCGCTTCGACTGCTCCGGCCACCTGCTGCACCTGAAGGAGCCGTACTTCCAGGGGCTGGTCAGGGAACTGCTGGCGCACAACCTGAACGTGATCTCCAGAAACGCCGTCGTCTACTCCCACGGCCGATTCACCCGCTATCCCTTTCAGGCGAACCTGTTCGGCCTTCCCGGCGAGGTGGTGAAGGAGTGCCTTTTGGAGTTCGTCAAGTCCTACCACGGCAGCGAGGATCTCCCTTCCAGGTCCTACGGCACTTTTTACGACTGGATCGTGGCGAAGCTCGGCGCGGGGATCGGCAGGCATTTCATGTTCCCCTACAACCAGAAGCTCTGGACCGTGCCGACCGAGGAGATGACCTGCGAGTGGCTGAGCGAGTACGTCCCGAAGCCCAACCTGGACGAGGTCTTCAACGGCGCTTTCGAGGACCAGTCCAAGGGGTTCGGCTACAACGCCTCGTTCTGGTACCCGAGGGAAGGGGGGATCCAGGCGCTCTCCGACGCTCTGGCCGCCCGCGTCCCCAACATCCGCCTGGGAGAAAGCGTGGAGGCGGTAGATCTCGACGCGAGGTGCGTCCGTTTCGCCTCCGGCAAGAGCGCCTCCTATCGAAGGCTCGTCTCGACCATGCCGCTGAAACGGCTGGTGGAGAGACTCGAAGGGCCGGTGCCGGCGGATGTGCGGGCCGCATCGAAGAGGCTGCGCCACAATTCGGTCCTGATCGTGAACCTCGGGGTGAAGGGGGGGGATCTCACGGACAAGCACTGGATCTACCTGCCGGAGCACAGCTTCACCGCCTACCGCGTCGGGGTTTACACCAATTTCTCCAAGGCCCTGGCGGCCCCCGATACCACCTCCTTCTACGTGGAGATCGGCTATCAGCAGGGGTGGAACGTCGACAAGGATGCGCTGGTGCAAAAGGCCGTCGAGGAGATGGTCGAGATCGGGTTGATCCGGAGCCTGGAGGATATCCTGGTGCAGGAGGTGATCGACCTGGAATGCGCCTACGTCATTTACGACAGGCAGCACAAGGAGAGCAGGAAAACCATCCTTGATTTCCTGGCGAAGCACGACGTAGCAAGCATCGGCAGGTACGGCAACTGGGAGTATTCCGGCATGGAAGAGGCGATGCTGCAGGGGAAAGAGGCGGTCGAAAACGGCTGGAATCAGTCGTCCGCAGGGCTGAAATCAACCGGGTAGGAAGGGGGGCGGGGACAATTCATGCGGATTCTCATCGTCGGCAACGACCCAATGGATATAGGCGGCGTCGCCAACTACACGCGCCCGCTCGCCATCAAGTTCGCGGAACATGGGCACGAGGTGCGCTACCTTTATTCCGGCGCGTACCACAGCAGGTACGACCTCTCGCTGAAGCCTTACCTGAAGCTGCATCGCGACCGGTTTCCCTTCGAATGCGCCGAGATAATCAACTCGGAATGCCTCCCCTTCAATTTCGGCAATCCCGAAATCGACATGCAGTCACCGGGGATGGCCGGGCTCCTTTCGGAGTACCTGGACCGGGTCCAGCCCGACGTCATGCACGTCCATTCCCGTTTCGGCCTGCCGGCAGCGATAAACAGGATCGCCTCGGAAAAGGGGATCAAGGTGGTCAACACGATCCACGTCTACGGCTACATCTGCCAGAAAAGGGTGATGATCGACCACGAAGGGAAGCCGTGCCCGGGCCCGTCGGACCTGGAGAGGTGCGCGGTCTGTACGGGAGAGCTGAGCTACCGCAAGGAACGGTTCCGCGCCGTGCTGAGGAACTACAACAAGGCACTGAAGCTTAAGTCGCCCGCCGTCTTCCGGCTCATGCAGCGCGTCAAGGGGAGCCTCGGCCCTGCCCCCTCCGGGGGGGAGAAGAACGAAACTGCGCCCGGTTTTCTCCCGCAGCCAGCTCCTCAGCTCGCCCGGCGACTGGCGGCCAGGCTGCGCTACTGCACCGAGACCCTGAGCCGGTACTCCGATAGCACGATCTGTGTCTCCAACGACGTGAAGACGACCCTCGAAAGTTACGGCGTCGACGGGCGGAGGCTGCTGGTGCAACACATAGGGTCGGTGATCGCCGAGAGGCAGGTCGCAGACGATCATCCGCTGCACGACCCGATCGTCATCGGAAACATCGGCGGGGTGAACCACTACAAGGGGACCCATGTGCTGGTGGAGGCGGTCTCCAAACTACCGATCGGCAATTTTGTCGTGAGGATTTTCGGCAAGTACGACGAGGAATACGTGCGGGTCCTGAAGGAGGGGTCGGGTTCGGTGCCGGTTGAGTTCACCGGACGGTACCACCCGGAAGAGCTGCCCGAGATCCTCAGGCAGATCGACGTCATGGTGCTGCCTTCGATCTGCAACGACACCGCGCCCCAGACCATCTTCGAGTCCTTCAGCGGAGGAGTGCCGATCATCGCTTCGCGCATCGGCGGCTTCCCCGACTTCGTGCGGCACGACCACAACGGCCTGCTGTTCGAACCGGGCAACAGCGACGACCTGGCGGAGAAGATCGCCTACGTCCTGTCCGACCCGCAGAGGCTCGTCAGGTACCGGGAGAACATCCCGAGACTGAAGACCATTACCGAAAACGCCCGGGAGCTTGTCCTTCTCTACGAGGAGCTTCTGGAAAAGGGAAGCGGTTATAAAAAGGCCAGCGGTTCGCGGCCGTTACAAAAGGGAGAGCGGTGTTGATTGCCAACAGCATTGTGGTACTGATTCTTTTTCTGCAGCACGAGGCGTTCTACCTGCTGCCCAAGCAGTTGCTGGTTGCCCCCGGGGTCTTCAGGATGGCCGACGCCTCGCTGGTGGCCATGCCCTTTTTCGCCCTGAGCGTCCCCAAGACCATCTCGCGCTACAGCGAGGAGTCGCTGCTGGTCATCTCCTTCCTCCTGATGATGTTCCTGAGCTGCCTGATGGGAAGCCTGTTTTTCCCGCAAAGCTACTACGAGGGGATCCTCAACATACGGAACAACTTCGTCTGGGCCTCCTTCTTCGCCTTCATCCCCCTGATCGGAAACCTGGAGCAGGCCGAAAGGCTGGTGAAATTTCTTACCTTTCTGACCGGAATCTACGTGCTGCTGCTGCTGGTCACCAAGTATTTCCCGGGACTCGGCCTCATCCATCTCCCCAAGAACGTCTACGACAAGGGGAGCACGCTGCTGCGCTTCGGCGAGCACCGGCTTTTTTTCCCGTATGGAAACATCCCCCTGATGTTTTTCTTCATCGCGCTCGCCCAGTCCGTCAACGGGGATATGAAGGAGGGGGGCGCGGCGAAGGCCATGCGGCTCGCCTTCATGTTCGTCGTGCTCAACGCGGTGGTGTATTCCATGACCCGGGCCGTCATCTACCCGGTGCTGGCTGCCGTCGTCTTCGCCTTCATCACCGCCAAGAGCCGCAACATCAAGTTCGCGGGGATCGCGATCGGCGTCTTGCTGATCTGTTTCCAGGTCCTCAGCACGTCCATAAGCAGCACCGGGTCCTCTCCGTTCGAAGGGACCCTGCTCGGCAAGATGCTTCTCAAGTCGGACGAACTCTCGTCCGAGGACGGCAGGGTGAACCAGGCCAGGATGTACCTGACCCAGTTCGCCAGGTCCCCGGTTACGGGCGTCGGCAACTTCGCCATAGGGAAGTACACCAAGTACCAGGACGCCGTAGCGCAGACGGTGAGGGCCTATGGCTTCTTCAACGGTTCCGACCTCGGCTACCTCAAAATGGTGGGGGAAAACGGGCTGCTCGGGGTGGCCTGGCTATTGTGGTGGTTTTCCTACTACTACCGGAGAGGGAGACAGACCCTCGCCAGGGCGCGGCAGGTGGGCGGAGCCCCCTTCGCCGAGGTGCTGACCCGCGGGCTGCTCTATTTCACCGTCTACATCCTGATCTCGGGCGTGACCCTGGGACACTGGGTGCACCACAACATGCTGACCATCCTGCCGCTCTCCCTGGCGCTCATGGCGATCGCCCGTGTCTCGCTTGACGAAACTTGCGCCGCGCCGGTCCCCGTGCGGCAACCGGCGCGTCCTTTCCCCGCGGCGCAGAGGGGGCTCCTCACATGAGCGGGCTGCCACTGATAGCGGTCGTGATCGTCAACTACAACGGTTACCAACTGACCCGCGACTGCCTGGACTCGTTTCGCGGGGTCGGCTACGGCAACTTCGAGATCATCGTGGTGGACAACGCCTCCGTCGACGGCTCGGTGGCGCAGCTCAGTGTGGAGTTCCCCGGGGTGCATTACCTGCAACACGATAGAAACGCCGGGTTCACCGGAGGGAACAACCTCGGCATCGAGAAGGCGCGCCAGCTCGGGGCCGAGTACGTCTTCCTCTTGAATAACGATACGGTGGTCTCGGAAAACGTCCTCGACGAACTGCTGCATTTCATGCAGACTAACCCCGGGATCGGCATCGCGGGACCGCTCACCTTCTACTTCGAGGCCAGGGACACCATCTCCTTCGGCGGGGGGGAGATCAACCGCAATACCGGCAGGTACTGTCAGCTACACAAGGGAAAGAAGCTTGAGGAACTGCCGGGCGGGGTAATCTACTGCTCCTTCATCGAGGGGGCGGCCATGTTCCTGCGGACCGATCTGGCCCTGCGAGTCGGCGGCTTCAGCAACGTCTATTTCCTGACCTCGGAGGAGAGTGAACTCTGCGTGCGCGTAGCGGACCGGGGGCTCAGGCTCGCGGTGATCACCTCCTGCAGCGTCTGGCACAAGATCTCGCAGTCGCTCAAGGGGGGCTCCACCCTCAGGGACTACTACGTCTTCAGGAACAAACTCATCTTCGTCGAAAGAAACGCCCTTGATTTCGGACTCGACGATCTCGCCTCCCTGAGCTGGTTCTACCTGAAGTGCTTCGTATCTTCGCTGCGCCGCGACCGCGATCTCGCCACGGCGAAGGGGATTGCGCTCGGCGTATTCGACTTCCTGGCGGGAGTCAGCGGACCGGGGCGCTACGCGGGGAAACTGAACGCCGGCTGTGAAGGCACCTCCCTGGGGAACCGCTGACATGCATCTGCGCGACACCATCCTCGTCACCCCGCCCAGTGCGCTGAAGAACCGGGACAAGCACCTGGAGATGCTGCACGGGGTCCTCACCGAAAACGGCTTCCGGATCCTTCCCTTCAGCGCGGGGAACGCCCTCAGGCTGGGGCGGCGCGCCATCTGGCACATACACTGGATCGATCTCTTCCACACCGGAAAGATACGCAGCCTTCCGATGAAAAGGCATTACCGGCTCATATCCCTGGCGAGGTTCGTCCATTTCCTGCTCCTGGTGCTCCTTTGCAAGCTCTCCCGGGTCCGGATGCTCTGGACCGTCCACAACCTCGCCTCCCACGAGCGCCCGAACAGCTTCTTTGAAAAACTCGTCACCCGACTGCTGCTCCTTTTTTCCGACCGGGTAACCGCCGTCAACGGGCACATCAAGGAGGAGATCGCCAGGAGCTACGGTTTTGCCGGCACCTCGCTGCTGCGGCAGGGGCTTTACCGGGGGTGCTACGAGGACACGGTGATGCGCGGCGAGGCGAGGCGCAGGCTCGGTCTTGGCGCGGACGATTTCGTGCTGGTCTTCATGGGGGTGGTGGAGGAATACAAGGGGATCGATGTGGCCATGGAGGCGATGTACGACCTCCCCGACGATTCGGTGAAACTGGTGGTGGCCGGGCGCCTGGACGCCGGTTCCCCCTACGGCCGGCGGGTCAGGGACCTGGCCGCCGGGAACGGGAACATCCTCCTCTTCGACCGCTTCGTTCCCGACGAGGAGGTCCAGATCTTTTTCAGGGCGGCGGATTACTCCATCTACCCCTACCGGCGCATCGACAATTCCGGCCCGCTCTACCTGACCCTTGCCTTCGGGGTCCCCACCATCATCAGGAGCGCAGGCGGAATTCCCGAGATCCTGCGGCTGAACCCAAAGGTGGGGATCGAGATCGGCCCGCCGGAGAGGGGGGACATCGTCGAGGCGATAGGGAAGGCACGTCTCGGCAAGGTCGACGAGGAGGAGTTCGCCATCTTCCGGGAAACTTTGAGCTGGGAGAGCCTGGAGGAGGAGATTCTGGATCTCTTCAGGGGGCTGCAGGATGACGCGGCTGCGACCGAACTCCCGTGCGTGGAGCGGCGCAATGCTTAGGAGAGCTGCGCTGCGCCTGCTGCTGTTGCCCTGCCTCTGCTTGCTCCTGGGGACGTCGGCATCGGTGGCCCGTCCAGCAGTGGGACTGGCTCCGCAGGTGCCTGTCCCCCTGCTGGATCTGGCTCCGCAGGTGCCTGTCCCCCTGTCTGATGTCCCTCTGTCTGACGGCGCCGCGGCTGCTCCCCCTGCCGCCGTCGGGATCGATTCAATGGAGCCGCCAGCCATCGATCTTCTGAAAGAGGGAGGGCCCGGCCAGGAACTCGACTCCTCGACCATCGCCGCCGCCGTGCAGAAGAACGCCGGGCGCGGGAAGGTGGTGCTCGTGCTTGGCCCCGGCATCTGGAGGATCTACCGGGAACTCGAGATCCCGGCTCAGGTGACCCTCAGGCTCGAGGAGGGCGCCTCGTTCTCCCTGGAGTACGGCAGCCGGATGACCTTGGACGGGGCGCTGCAGGCCGGGGCGCGCCGGATTTTCAGCGGCAGCGGCAAGGTGATATTCCGGCAGGACCGCCAGGACGTGTACCCGCAGTGGTGGAAGCACCCGGAGGAGAGACACTACACCGCCGCCATCCGCAAGGCCCTTGCCAGCGGCGCCGGGTCGGTCTACTTCCCCAGGGGCGAGTACCAGGTGGAGATCGGCAAGGCGCCCGGCGCCGGTTCTCTGCTGCTGCAAAGCAACACGCGCCTGCACGGAGAAGGGGAGGAGTCGGTGATCCGGCTGGTGGACACTCCCCGCACCGAAGGGGTTTGGGCGGCCCACGAGATCCTCTTCGGCAAGGACCTGGCGAACGTGGAGATCTCGCGGCTCACCTTCGACGCCGGAAAGTTCTACCCCGACCCGGAAACCATCTCAAGGCTTGACCCCTCCATCAGGGGGACCCGCGGAGTGAGGCTCCTGAACGTGGACAACTGCAGGATCACGGATTGCAGTTTCCTGGGGTTCACCAACGGATCGGCCTACATCACGGGGAACAGGGTCACCATCTCCGGCAACCTTTTCCGGCGCGCGTCGTACCGCACCCAGGTGGTCCGCCTGGACAAGTCGCGGCAGGTCACGGTGAGCGGGAACAGCTTCGAGGACATCGGCCCGCACTACTACATGGTCCTTGGCAGGCACGACGAGACCTCCAGCGTGGACGCCCTCATGGTCGGCTACGAAGTGGAAGACGCCCTGATAATCAAGAACAGGATCGACCGGGTGGCCGCCAACGGGATAAGGGTGGAGAACTCAAGGCACGTCCGGGTGACCGGAAACACCATCAGCAACGTAGGCGAGGACGGCATCATCTTTTACCGCAAGACCACGGACTGCGAATGCAGTGACAACGTCATCGGCAACTGGGGCAAGCTCAATAACTTCGCCTTCGTCAGAACGCAGAAAGGGAAGATCTACAACCCGAGGGAATACCACTACCCCCTTCCCAAGTACCCGCAGTTGCCGGAGCTCTTGCAGGACGCGCCGACCTGGGAGGAAAACCGCTATCACCTGCAGGGACGGGACCCGTCGACCATACCCGAGTACGATCCGTCGGACTACCGGCATATCCTCGCCTTCCGGGGGTTCTCCGGGATAGCGGTCACCGAGATCTCCGAGCGGATCAAGATCACCGGCAACAGGATCACCGGCAACAGGTCCAAAACCGGCGGCCTTTACAACTACGCCTCGAACTACGGCATAAACATCGGGGTGGCCAGCATCAACCCGCCGACCACCAGCGGAGAGTGCGTCGTCTCGCACAACACGATCTCGGAGTGCATAGATTACGACATCTATTCGCCGCAATACGTCGATTTCCACAGCAAGAGAAACGTCCAGAAGCCGAGCCTGGTCTTCGGGAACAGATGCGATCCCGCAAAGACACTGGTGTTCGGGAACAAGGCCAAGGCCGCACCGGGTAAGCGCCGGTAGCCGCCGGCCGGCGTTCCCCCCCCTCCCGCGAGGGGATAGGGAGACAAAGAAAATGCACCAACCCAAAGTCAGCATCGTCATGCCGGTGTACAACACGCTGCCGTACCTGGAAGAGGCGATCCGTTCCATCTATGCCCAGACCTACCGCAACTGGGAACTGGTGATAGTGGACGACGCCTCGACTGACGGTTCCTGGGAGTTCGTCAGCAGGATCCGGGACGAAAGGGTGCGGGTGTGGCGCAACGAGCGCAACATGAGGAATTCGTTCACCCTGAACCGGGCCATCTCCCTCGCCGGCGGCGAGTATATCGCCAAGATGGACGCCGACGACGTCAGCTTCCCTGAGCGGATCGAGAGGCAGATCGATTTTCTCCTGCGAAACCCGGAGGTCGACGCGGTCGGCTGCGGCCTGTACCGGGTGGACAAGGAGCTGAACCTCATCACGGTAAACAGGCCCCCCGCCTCGCACCGGGAGATCGTCCGGTTCATAGCCCTCGGCAGGAAGTTCATCTTCGGACCGTCCTTTCCCATCACCGACGGCTGCCTGGTGGCGAAGAGGGAATGGTTCGAGCGCTGGAAATACGATCCCGGCATCCCGTACGCGCAGGATTTCGACCAGAACCTCAGGTCACATTACACCAGCGTGTTCGCCAACATCTCCGATCCGCTGTACCTATACCGGCGGGTCGGCGTGACCTCGTCGTGGCTAAGCCAGACCAAGGCGGTGCGCTACAAGCTGACCAGCCTTCTGAGGCACGGTTTCAAGAAGAGCAACCTGGGGCTCTCCGTGCTGGCCTTGGTTTCCCTGGCCCTGCGACCCCTCTTCGCCTACCTGACCTCGCTGTACGTGATTATGGTGGGGAGAAAGGCGGGGTTGCGCACGGCTGGGGGAGGGCGCTCTCCCGGCAAGGAAGAGAGGAGCATGATGCAGGCGATGGAAGCGGTCAGGAAGGCGACCATCCCGTTGGCCGAGGGGAGCTGAGCCATGCGAACCTCCCTGAAAAGCGGCGCGCTCCGGCTCGCCGCGTCCGCGCTGCACAAGGTGGGGGCTTTCGATGCCAGGCGGCTGCGGATACTGACGTTCCATAGCGTGCAGGACCATCCCAAGGGGAAGTGGCATACCCCCGTCGCCGTCTTCGAGAGCCAGATGCGTTACCTGCGCGATGCCGGCTATCGCAGCTACACGGTGAGGGAGATAGCCGGGGAGTGGCCGGAACCGGCGCTGCGCAGGGAAAAGGGGGTGGCGCTGACCTTCGACGACGGGCTCCTCAACAACTTCACCGTCGTCTGCGACATCCTGGCAAGGTACGGCCTGAGCGCAACCTTCTTCATCTCCACGGAAAACGTCGGGGTCATGCGGAACCCGCCGGTAAGCAGGGGGCTGGAATACTTCCGCCGCACTCCGATGCTCAATTGGGACGACGTGCGGGAACTGCACAAAAGAGGCTTCGAGATCGGTTCGCACTCCCACTCGCACGACCTGATCGCCGGCATGCCGAGGACGAAGGCGCGCGAGAACATCGCCGCATCGAAGCGCGTGCTGGAAACCGAACTGGGGGCGGAGGCGGTGAGTTTCGCCTACCCCTTCGGGCACCGGAGTGCTTTCGCTCCCTGGACCGGGAAGATCCTCGGGGAACTGGGTTTCAGGGCCGGATGCACCCAGATGGGAGGCCCCCTGTCGGAGGACCACGATCTGCTGGAACTGCCGCGGATCGGCATCAAGGGGAGCGACTCGCAGGAGGTCTTCCGGCAGAAGGTGTCGGGAAGCTACGATTTCGTGAAATGGATTTCATAGGGTGAAGCGGTGGTTATGAGAGCAAAAGGAAAAATCAAGGTCGCAATATTCGGGCACTACACCCCCATCTACCGCAAGGGGGTGCTGGAGAAGCTTTCCTTCATGGAGGATATCGAGCTGACGGTCTGTTCCACAGCGGATTTCCCCGCCGGCCTCAGGATGATAAAGCCGGAAGAGGTGAGCTTCAGCTTGCTGGATATCCGGACCCATCTGCTCAGGATTCCCTTCACGAAAAAGACCTTTTCCCTGCAGCCTGCCATGCTGTCCGCGGTCCTTGGCGGCTCGCACGACGTCTATATCCTCCCCAATACCTTGTCCTACCTCGATGTCTGGGCCTGTCTGGCCGCCTCCCGTCTTCTGGGCAGAAAAGTCTGCCTCTGGGGGCACGGCAAAGGCTCCTTGAACGGGACCGTCGCCCGGTGGTTCAGAAAGCTGTTCATGAATAGCGCCGACGCCCTGGTCTTCTATTCCGATGCGGCCAAGAAGGCGTGGCAACAGTCGGGCATCCCGAAAGAGAAGATGTTCGTTGCCTACAACGCCCTGGACACGGACCAATCCGCCCGGATACGGACCGAGATATCGGGCGATGATACCGCCGCGTTCACCGCTTCGCTCGGGCTGCAAGGCAAAAAGATCATCGTCTTCACCGGGCGCCTGCTGGAGCGAAAGCGCCCGGACCTGATCGTCGAGGCCATGGCCCTGGTCGTCGGGAAAGTCCCGGAAGCGCACGCCATACTCATCGGTGCGGGTCCCATGAGAGAGACCATCGAAATGCGCGTCAGGGAACTGGCCCTGGAAACCCATGTCACGATGGCCGGTGCGATTTTCGAAGAGAGAAGCATCGCGCATTACCTCTTGGCCGCCAAAATCGCGGTGATACCTTCCCACGCCGGACTTTTCATCCAGCATGCCTTCGCTTACGGCCTGCCTATCGTCGTGGGCGATAACCTGCGGCTGCACCCGCCGGAGATCGAGCTCGTGCAGGAAGGGGAGACCGGCCTCTTTTTCCGGGACGCGGACGCGGCGCATCTCGCGGAGCGCTTGCTGGAACTCTTCGCGAACGAGGAAAAGCGCCAGGAGATGTCCGTCAAGGCCAGGAAGACCATCGAGAACAAGTACAACGTGGACAGCATGGCGCGAGGGCTGTCGCAGGCGATACGCTACAGCTTCGCCAAGGGCCGGACCCGAATAATCAAACCTGATTGGTAGGGGCGAATAACCATTCGCCCTGATTGGTTGGGGCGAATAATCATTCGCCCCTACATCAATCTCCTCTCCGATGGGGGAGGGACGTGTAGCGGAAGATGGTCAGCCAATCTGGTAATCAAACGAGGGTGATATGCAGCAATTGACGCAGAAATTGAAGAACGGCTCAATGCAGGTACTGGAAGTCCCCTGGCCCGCTCTGTCCGCCGGCCAGGTGCTGGTGCGAAACCACTATTCGCTGATCAGCGCCGGCACCGAGGGGAGCACGGTGAAGACCGCCCGCGCCGGGTTCATCGCCAAGGCGAAGGAGCGTCCCCAGCAGGTGAAGCAGGTCCTTGGCACGCTCCGCTCGCAGGGGTTCACCCAGACCTACCGGGCCGTGATGAAAAAGCTGGACGCCTACTCGCCGCTTGGATACTCCAGCGCCGGCGAGGTGGTCGATGTCGCCCCGGACGTCCGCGACTTCAAGAGGGGGGACAGGGTGGCGTGCGCCGGGCTGACCGCGAGCCACGCCGAAATCGTGGCGGTACCGGCAAACCTCTGCGTGCGGCTTTCGGCAGACGCCGATCTGAGACAGGCCGCCTACAACACCCTCGGGGTGATCGCCATGCAGGGGGTGCGTCAGGCCGACTTGAGGCTCGGGGAGAGCTGTGTCATCATCGGCATGGGCCTTCTGGGCCAGTTGACCGCACTGATCCTGCGGGCCTCGGGGGTGCGCGTTGTGGGTATCGACATCGACCGGGCCATGGTCGAGACGGCGAGGCTTCACTGCCTCGATCTCGCGCTGACCCGGGACGACCCCGGCATCGAGGGGAAGATCGCTGCCTTTTCCGGCGGCATCGGCTGCGACGCTGTCATCATAACCGCCGCAACCTCGTCCACCGACCCGATCAACTTCGCGGGGGCGATCAGCCGCAAGTGCGGGACGGTGGTCGTCGTGGGCGCCGTCCCGACCGGCTTCGACCGCGAACCCCATTACTACAGGAAGGAACTGCAGCTGAAGATGTCCTGCTCCTACGGCCCGGGACGCTACGACCCGAACTACGAGGAGAAGGGGATCGACTACCCCGCCGCCTACGTCCGCTGGACGGAGAACCGCAACATGCAGGCGTTCCAGGAACTGCTGGCCAGAAGGAGCATCGATCTCGGTTACCTGACCACGCATTCCTTCGACCTCGAGGAGGCGCAGGACGCCTACGACATGATGATGGCGAAGTCCGAGCCGTACATCGGCATCCTGATCAGGTACGACCTGGCCAAGGAGCTTCCCCCCTCGCGCCCCCCCATGCCGCTGCGCACCCTTGCTCCGAGGGAGAAGGCGCCGGCCGTCGGGATCGGCTTCATCGGGGCGGGCTCCTACGCCCAGAGCCACCTGCTCCCCAATATCCCCAAGGAGCGCGGCGTCTCCCTGGTGTCCGTGGCCAACGCCACCGGGACCGGAGCGCGCTCGGTGGGAGACCGCTTCGGTTTTGCCTCCTGCAGCGGCGATTCCTTCCAGGTCCTGAGGGACCCCCGCGTCAATACCGTATTCATCGCCACCCGCCACGATTCCCACGCCGACTACGTCGTGCAGGCGCTGGAGGCCGGGCTGAACGTCTTCGTGGAAAAGCCGCTTTGCCTTACCGGGGACGAACTGAAGCGGATAGCTTCGCTGTACTGGTCGCCCAGGGAAGTGGGGAGGGAACCGCTGCTGATGGTTGGCTTCAACCGCCGCTTCTCGCCGCTCGCCCGGGAGATGAAACGGATCGTCGGCGAGGCGCCCCTCTCCGCCGTCTACCGGGTCAACGCCGGCGCCATCCCCGCCGACTCCTGGATACAGGACCCCGCCGTGGGAGGGGGAAGGGTGATCGGCGAGGTCTGCCATTTCGTGGATTTCCTGATCTTTCTCACCGGATCGCTTCCGGTTTCCGTGCACGCCGCAGCCATGGAGGCCCCCGGAAACCTGCTCGATTCCGTCACCGTCACCCTCTCCTTCGCCAACGGCTCCATCGGGACCATCTGCTATTTCTCAGACGGCGACAAGGGGTGTCCCAAGGAGCGGGTGGAGGTCTTCTCCAGCCGCACCACACTCGTTCTGGACGACTTTCGGTCGCTTACCGTCCATGCCCGCGGCAGGAAGACGGAGAAACGCCTGGGGAGCCAGGACAAGGGGCAGTCGGCCTGCGTGCGGGAGTTCGTGAACGCCGTCCTGGAGGGGAAGGGGGCGCCGGTCCCTTTCCACGAAATTCATGCCGCCACCCTGGCAACCTTCCTCATCCTCGACTCCATCCGCACCGGCCAGAGCTGCCGCCTCTGACGCCCCAGCCCCCGCCCTGGCGTAGGGGCGAATAATTATTCGCCCCTACCCCCGACTACCAACCCGCACGATGCTGTCCTTTTTCCCTCACCGCCAAACTTTAAGACGGCTGTCGTTTCGATGTAACAATTCCCTGCTATGGTCCGATTCGACCTGCACCCACTCCTCCCATTTCTCTTTTAGCGGATAAGCCCGTGCCACCAACCATGCTCAAATTCCTGATGCTGCGCCTGAAGCACGCCTCGCTTCCCGAACTCTGCTACCGCGCGCGCCAGAGGGCGCGGGGAGCGGGAATCAGGCGAATGGTTGCGAGGCGGCTCCTGCCGCTCGGCATCGCCCCTGTCTCCCCGGAGGTGCTTCTCGGTCTGGCTCTGCCGGTCTTCCGGCCGGAAGGCTCCCCCGCGGAGGTTCAGGGCATCCTGTCCGGAGAGCGCTTCACGCTCAATACGGACCGGTACACCCTGCGGCAATGGGAAGCGGAGCTTTCCGGGCGCGGCGGGGCGGGGGGCGCCGGCACTCCGGATATACGGGCGGTCTGGGAGCCGGCACGGCTGCAGCACGTAACCTTGCTGCTCGCATACCTATCCGGCCGTGAAGAGGGTGAGAACCTCCCGGCGGTTCGCGAGTTCGCCCGCCAGGAACTGCTGGGGTGGCTCGACGCCAACCCGTTTCTGCAGGGTCCCCACTACCGTTCGGCAATGGAATGCGCCCTGCGCATCCCGGTCTTTTTCTACGCCATGAAGCTGCTGGACAACCTCTCCCCCGCCGAGTCCACCAGGGTGGGCGAGGCGGCCTATGCCCACGCCCTCTGGGTGGAGGCGAACCTCTCGCTCCACTCGTCGCGGGGCAACCACACCGTCTGCGAGGCGGCGGGGCTCGTGTTCGGAGGGGCGATGTTCCGCGATGCGGAGCGGGGGCGTCACTGGCTTGCCAGGGGGATCGCCCTGCTCGGGGAGGAACTGGTGCGGCAGGTGCTGGACGACGGCGGCGCGCTGGAACAGTCGCTCTCCTACCACCGTTTCGTGCTGGACCTGTACTGGCTGACGGCCGATTTCCTCGAGGGTAGCGGCCTGCACGACTGCGGCCGGTGGAGATCGAGGCTGCGCAAGGGGGAGGCATTCCTCGGCGCCTTCTCCTCCCCCGGCGGGCGCCTCCCGGCCCTGGGGGATTCGGACGACGGTCATGCCGTGGCTCCCGGTCTCGCTCCCGCCAGGGAGGCGCTCCCCTTGCCGAAGAGCGGGTGCCGCGCCTTCCCCGCTGCCGGGTACACGGTATTCGCCGCGGCAGGGGGGATGCGGCTCACCTTCGACCACGGGCCGCTGGGGATGCCCCCCCTGAACAACCACGGCCACGCGGACGCCCTGTCGCTCACCCTTTCGCTGGCGGGAAACGACCTCCTGGTCGATCCCGGGACCTACCGTTACAACGGCGAGCCCTCCTGGCGCAGCTACTTCAAGGGAACGGCGGCCCACAACACCGTCACCATCGACGGACTGGACCAGGCGGTGCAGGAAACCGGCTTCATCTGGAGCAATCCCTACGGCTGTCGCGTGCTGCGCCGCGAAGAGGCGCCCCACGGGTACCTCGTGGAGGCTGAGCACGACGGCTACCGGCGGCTCACCGATCCCGTACTGCACCGGCGCGCCGTCGTCCTTGCGGCGCGCGACGCCCTGGTGGTGAGAGACAGCTTCACCGGGGCCGGGGAGCACCACTTCGACCTCCATTTCCACCTGCACCCTGAGGCGGCGGTAACCCGGGACGGCGAGTGCTGGCACGTGCAGAGGGGGGGGAGCCGGATCTGGCTCAGGCTTCTCGGGGAGGGCGATCTGGAGCTGCTGCACGGAGGGGAGAGTTCCCCCCTTGGGTGGTACTCGCCGGCGTACGGCAGCAAGGTCCCCTCAAAGCTTCTTCGCTGCCGTAAAAGCGGAGCCTGCCGGTCGACTTCCTTCGGGACGGCCATCGGCTGGGGCGATGCACCTGATATTTCCTGGATGGAGGCCTTGGGAGGCGCGTTATGAATGGGAGACTCGGCATACTGGAGACCTGGGTCGACCCGGTCACCATGGAGAAGGCCGTGGCGGCGGTCGAGGGGTACGTGGAAAAGGGAGAAAGGGCGCACGCGATCTTCGCCGTCAACCCGGAGAAGAACTATTCGGTCCCTAAGGACCCCTCGCTCTACCGTGCCTTTCGCGACGCAGACCTGCTCATTCCGGACGGCATCGGCGTGGTGCTGGCGGCGCGTCTGCTGCACCGGGCCCGGCTCTCCCGGGTGCCGGGTGTGGAACTGATGGAGGAGATCTGCCGGCTCGCCGCCGCCAAAGGCTACGGGATCTTCCTATACGGCGCTCGCGAGGAGGTGAGTGTCGATGCGGCCAGGGTCCTGGCGGAGCGTTACCCGGGGCTCACCGTGGTGGGAAGGGCCAACGGCTTCGTTACCGAGGAAGGGATGCCGCGGCTGGTGGATGAGATCAACGCCAGCGGCGCCCGCATCCTGTTTCTGGCGCTCGGGTCGCCCCGTCAGGAGAAGTGGTTCGCGACGCACCGGGACGAGCTGACCTCGGTGCGCGTCTGCCAGGGGATCGGCGGATCGCTCGATGCGGTCACCGGCAGGGTGAGGCGGGCGCCTCCCGTTTTCTGCCGGCTCAACCTGGAATGGCTCTACCGCCTGCTCCGCGAGCCTTCCCGCCTGGGGAGGCAGAAGGTGCTGCCGCTGTTCGCGCTCCGGGTCCTGGGACAAAAACTGAGGCTGATGCTGCAGGCCACGGCACGTCCGGATCGGTCCGGCGCTTCAGGTCGCGGGGCGGGACCCTCCCTGGCTGCCGAAGACGTCTTCGTTCCCGAGGAGCATTAACCTGTGAAAATATCGACTTCGCTCAAGGGCGCTACCGTCTGCACCTCGCTTCTCTTTGCCGGGCTCATCGCCGTCCTCTACCGGGGCGCCTTTTCCTGGCTGGTCACGGTGGACTGGGCCCGAGAGGATTACAGCTCCAGCGCCTTCGTCCCCTTCATAGCCGCCTACCTGGTTTACGAGAGGCGCGCGCTGCTGCGGAAGACAACCTGCGTACCCTCCTGGGCGGGGCTCTTCCCCGTCTGCGCCGGGGTGGCGCTTTACTGGTTGGGGGAACTCTCCGGGGAGTTCTTCTCGATGTACCTCTCCTTCTGGCTGATCCTGGTCGGCCTTTTCTGGAGTTACATGGGGTGGCGGCGCTTCCAGGTCCTGCTGTTTCCCATGTTGTTCCTGCTGGCGATGTTCCCCCTCCCCAACTACCTGAACACCATGCTCACCCTGAAGCTGAAGCTGATCTCCTCCTGGCTCGGCGTCTGGATGATGCGGCTTTACGGCCTCTCGGCCTACCGGGAGGGGAACGTCATCGACCTAGGTTTCACGCAGCTGCAGGTGGTCGATGCCTGCAGCGGCCTGCGCTATTTCCTCCCGCTCCTGGTGCTGAGTCTCCTTCTGGCCAGCTACTACCGCGCCCCCCTTTGGAAGAGGGGATTTTTCGTCCTCTCCGCGGTCCCGGTCTCCGTGGTCACCAACGGCCTGCGCATCGCCTCCGTCGGCATCCTGTACCAGTTTTTCGGCCCGGTGGTGGCGGAGGGGTTCTTTCACGACTTTTCCGGATGGTTCATCTTCATGTTCAGCCTGGCCCTGCTCCTGGCCGAATTGAAGCTGTTGAAAAGAGTTTTCCCGGATCCGGCGCCGGCGGCGTACGCGTCCGAACCGCAGCTTGAGGCAGCCGTGGATACGGCCGGGGGGGTGCGGAGCTTCCCGGCTCAGTTGCTGCCGACGCTGCTCCTTCTGGTCTGCTCCCTGGCCGCGGCCAGTGCCGTCGATTTCCGGCAGAAGGTGGTGCCGGCCCGCTCCTTTGCCGGCTTCCCTTTGGAACTCGCCGGCTGGAAGGGGAGCCGCACCGCGATGGACCGGATCTACCTCGATTCGCTGAAGCTGGACGACTACTCCATGGTGGACTACCGCGACCGCGACGGAAAGACTGTGAGCCTCTACGTCGCCTACTACGGGAGCCAGTCCAAGGGGGCGTCGATCCATTCGCCGGCCTCCTGTCTTCCCGGCAGCGGCTGGATTTTCGAGGAGTCCGGGGCCGTGGCCGTCCCGCTTTCCGGCGCGGCAAGCATGCGGGTGAGCCGGGCCTATATGCAGAAGGGTGAGGTCAAGGAGCTCACCTACTACTGGTTCCCGCAGAGGGGTCGCATCCTCACCGACACCTGGGAGCTGAAGCTTTACAACTTCTGGGACGCGCTTACCAGGCAAAGGACCGACGGCGCGCTGGTGCGGGTCATCACCCCACTGTACGGCGCGGAGCGCCCGGGCGACGCCGAGCTGCGCCTGCAGGCGTTCACCCGGGAGATCACCCCGGTGCTGGCGCGTTTCATTCCCCGGTGATCAAGAGCCCCATGATCTTTCTCTCCACGCTAATCATCTCGCTGCTGATAACCATCGCGCTCACGCCGCTGTTCAGCTCCATGGCGCTCAGGTTTCAGTTGGTCGACCTTCCCAACGAGAGGAAGGTGCACCAGGTTCCCGTGCCCAGGGTGGGAGGTGTCGCCATGGCCCTGGGCGCCTTCATCCCGCTTGCCTGCTGGAACTTCCAGGACCACTTCGTCCGGGCCTACCTTCTGGGTGCCGGCGTGCTGGTCCTCTTCGGCGCCGTCGACGACCTGCGTGAACTCTCTCCGCGCTTCAAGTTCCTGGGGCAGACGGCGGCCGCTCTTTGCGCGGTCTTCGTGGGCGGGATCAGGATTAGCAGCCTCGGCATGCTGGCCCCGGAGAACTACCTCCTTCCGGAACCCGCGTCCGTCCTCCTCACCGTGCTTGCCATCGTCGGGGTGACCAACGCCATCAACCTCTCCGACGGCCTGGACGGGCTGGCGGGGGGAATCTGCCTTCTCATCTTCGCCGGGATCGGCTACCTCTCCTACCTGGTGGCCGACTACACGGCGGGGCTCATCTGCCTCGCCCTTGGGGGGGCGCTCTTCGGGTTCCTGCGCTTCAACACCCATCCCGCCTCCGTCTTCATGGGAGATTCCGGCAGCCAGTTCCTCGGCTTCTCCGCCATCGTCCTGTCGCTCGGTCTCACCCAGGGGAGCGCCACCGCGCTCAGCCCTCTGCTCCCCCTAATACTGCTCGGCTTTCCCATCCTCGACACGCTCACCGTCATGGCGACGAGGATCAGCCACGGGCGCTCCCCCTTCAGCGCGGACAAGAACCATTTCCACCACAACCTGATGGCCTTGGGATTCCTGCACCCGGAGAGCGTCCTCATCATCTACGTCTTCCAGACCATGCTGCTTTTGGCCGCCGTGGCGCTCCGGTTCTACTCGGACTGGACCCTGCTCCTCGGCTACCTGGTCTTCTCCCTGCTGGTTTTGACCGGCTTCGCACGGGCCGCCAGGACCCGCAGCACGGTTCGGCGCTTCGAGTTCTTCGACGCCAAGATCGCCGGAAGGCTGCGCCTGCTGAAGAGCGAGGGGGTGGTGATCAGGTACTCGTTCCGTCTCTTCGAGACCGCGGTCCCGCTCCTGCTCCTCATCACCTGCCTGGTGGCGCAGAGGCCCGCCGTCTACCTGAGCGTGATCTGCCTCGTCTCCTGCGCGGCGGTCCTTGCCGCCTGCCGGCTGAAAAGCGCCTGGCTCCCGGGCCTGCTCAGGTTCCTGCTCTACCTCCTGATCCCTTTTTCCGTCTATCTCACCCGCGAACCGGTGGCGCATCTGGAGGACGGCATAGCCGCGCTCTACAACGGCTCATTCGGCGCCGTCGCTGTGCTGATCATCCTGGTTTCCAAGTTCTCCCGCAGGAAGTCGGGCTTTCGCAGCTCCCCCATGGACTTCCTGATCTGCATCCTGGCCCTGGTCGTGCCGAACCTCCCCAGCCAGGGGGCGGGCGATGTCGGGGTAGGGGTGGTGGCGGCCAAGATCCTGCTCCTTTATTTCAGCTTCGAGGTGCTGCAGGCCGAGATGCGGGGCGAGCTGAAACGCTTCGCCCTTTGGACCGCGGCGTCCCTGGTCGCGCTCGCTTTTTAAAAACTGTCGCTGACAGCATTCAATGGAGGACCATCTCATGCGTTACAACCGCACGCTCACACTGCTGCTGCTCCTCGCCTCAACCATGCTCATACTCTCCTGCTCCGGTCCCGAGGCCAAAAAACAGAAGTTCTTCGGCAAGGGAAAGGCCCTTTTCGAGAAGGGGGAATACGTGAAGGCCCGCCTGGAGCTGAAGAACGCCATCCAGATCGACCCGAAGTTCGCCGACGCCTTCCGGGTCATCGGCCTCATCGAAATGAGGGAGGGGAACCTGAAGGGGGCCTTCGCCAGCTTCGGCAAGGCGGTGCAGCTGAACCCGGCGGACAAGGAGGCGCAGTACCAGCTGGGCAAGATCTATCTCGCGGCGAGGGAGCTGGACCATGCCCTGGAAAAGGCCGAGCTGCTCCTCAAGGCGGACCCCGGCTACCCGGAGGCGCTCCTTTTGAAGGGGGCGGTCATGGTGGCCCGCCAGCAGCCGGGAGATGCCCGGGAATTCCTGGCGCAGGTGATAGCGCGCGGGGTGGGGAAGCCGGATGCCTTCCTGCTCCTTGCCAACGCCTGCCTGCAGGGAGGGGACCGGAATGGGGCCGAGGAGGCTGTCAGGCGCGGTCTGAAGGGAAACCCGGACTCGGTCGAACTGGTACTCGCCCTGGCGGGGCTCTGCACGCAGGGCGGCAAGAGCGACGAGGCGGCGTCCCTGCTGCAGAAGGCCTGCACGCTTGAGCCAAAGAACCTGAGCCACCAGATCGCCTTGGCCGACTTCCACTGGACCCGCGGCAAGGAGGCCGAGGCGACCTCGCTGCTGCGCCTGATGGTGGCCGCGGAGCCTGCCGACGAAGAACGGCGTCTCAGGTCGGCCGATTTTTTCCTGGAGCGAAAGCGTCTCCCCGAAGCGGAGCGGGAACTGAAGGAGGGGGTCGCCTCCAACCGGAAAAGCGGCGTGCTTCGTTTCGCCCTGGCCGAGCTGTACCTGAAAAGCGACCGGGGCGAGCAGGCGGTCGCCACCCTGAAGGAGTGCGTCTCCCTGGGCAAGGCGGGCGACCCGGCCGTGATCCAGGCCAAGACCGCCCTGGCCAAGGCGTACCTGCAGCGCTCGGAGCTTGACAGCGCCGCCGTCCAGGTCGAGGAGGTGCTGAAGGAGAGTCCCAAGAACGTGGACGCCCGCTACCTCAAGGGGAGCATTCAGCTTCAAAAGGGAGACGCCGCCGGCGCGGTCACCGAGTTCAGGACCGTGGTGAGCGAGAGGCCCCAGTTCCTCGACGGCTACATCCGTCTGGCGGAGGCGTACCTTATGGAAAAGGAGGAGAACCTCTCTATCGACGCGCTGAAAAGCGCCCAGAAGCTCGACCCGGAGTCGCGCGAGGTGCAGTTGGCCCTCTCCCGCTACCATTCCCTCCGGGGCGACCTGAAAGAGGCGCACCGCGTGCTGGCCGGGATGCTCGGCAGGAACCCGGCGGATCTGGAGGCCCGCGTGGAGCGGGGAGATCTCTTCGCCCACAGCGGCGACTTCAGGAGGGCCGAGGCGGAATACCTCGAGGTGAAGAGAAGAGCACCCGCCCTGCCGATAGCTTACGCGAGGTGCGGCGCGCTCTACGCGAAGCAGGGGAAGCAGGCGCGGGCCGTGGCCGAGTACGAAAGGGCGCTCACCCTGAACCAGGGCTCCTGGCTTCTGGCCAACGACCTCGCCTACCTGCTGGCCCAGAGCGCGCGCTCCCCAAAGGAACTGGACCGCGCCCTGGCGCTTGCAGAAAAGGCGCGCTCGCTGAACCCGGAGGCGTCGAACGTGCTGGATACGCTCGGCTGGCTGCACTACAGGAAGGGGGAGGCAGACAAGGCCGTCGAGTTGCTGCGCCAAGTGCAGTCGAAGAACCCCGAATCCCCCGAGGTGAACTACCACCTGGGCATGGCCCTTTACAAGGCCGGGAAGCTCCCCGAGGCGAAGGAGAAACTGGCGAAGTCGGTCGCGGGAAAGGGGACCTTCCCGGGGCGGGACGAGGCGGCCGCCACGCTGGCTCGGATCTAGCCGGCTGCCGTATCGGTCCCTGTGGTCGTTTGTCCGAATTATCATTCGGTTGTGATGTCGATGTAACTTTGAACGTGTATAAGTCTGGCGTTCCAGTGATTGAGAAAGCTTCGGGACCGGCCGGATGCCGGCTCGGGAAGTACCGGTGAGGAAATTATGCCTTTAAGAAGCATCGCTGTGATTCTCTTTGTTCAGTTGCTGTTTTCCTCTGTTGCCGTGTGGGGCTCCGAAAACGGCGCCATGACCGTTCCCGCTACGCAGGAAGAGGCCGCGCCCGCTGCAGCCGAGCCTGCGGCGTCGAGTCCTCCCCTCCAGGCCGCGGTGCCGGCCCCGGACGCGGTGGCCTGGTGGCGCGAAGCGGCCGGCCGGCTCGGCCTTGGGCCGGACACGAACCCCGGCGAGAGCGCGGAGCCTGCCTCTGGGCGTCCTGCGCAGGTTTCCGAGTACGTGATAGGGGCGGGGGACCAGCTGGGGATCTCCGTTTGGCGCGAAGAGCACCTTAGCGGCACCGTGGCGGTGCTGCCGGACGGCAGGATCTCCTTTCCGCTGGTCGGGGAGCTTGTCGCGGCGGGGAAAACCGTGGCCCAGCTAAAGCACGAACTCGAGACGAAACTTTCCCGCTTCGTCAGCGAGGCGGGAGTGACCGTCGAGGTGAAGCAGGCCAACAGCATGACGGTGTTCATCCTCGGGCGGGTCAACGCCCCCGGTCGTCAGACCATGCTCGCTTCCACCAACGTGCTGCAGGCCTTGGCCATGGCTGGAGGGATGAACCCCTACGCGCGCAGGAACGACGTGAAGGTGTTCCGGCAGCAGGCGGGGAAGACGGTGGTATTCCCCTTCGACTATGACGACGTCACAAAGGGGAGGCACCTGGAGACGAACATAGAGCTGCAGCGGGGCGATGTCGTCATTGTTCCCTGATATCTTGCGCGCGACACGGGTCATTGCCGCACTTTGGGCGCTGAATCTGCTGGCCCCTCCCTCCTCGCAGGCGGGGGACTTCTTCCTGGCCCCGGGGCTCTTCCTGCGGCAGGAGTACAACGACAACGTCGAGGCGGTGAGTTCGAACCGGCGCGGCGACGAGATAACCACCGTCTCCCCCACGCTTGCCGTCTCGCACAAAAGCGAAACCGGCGCGGCTCTCCTCTCCGGCGGGGCCAGCGCGCTTTACTACCGGCAGCATACCAGGAGCGACAGCGTCGGGTATTTCCTCAACGGTGCCGGCAGCTGGGCGCCGACCCCGCGGCTGGGCTTTTCCGCCGACCTGGGATACACCAGGGATTCCAGCGCCAGTTCCATCGATCCGGCCAGCGCGCTGGTGGTCAGTTCGCGCACCCAGCGCCAGAGCTGCCGGCTGGCAGGGAGATACCAGTTGGACGAGTTGTCCGCCTCCAGCTTCGCGTTCGACTTCGGAAAGACCGCCTACGACACCCCCACCTACCCGGATGCCAGCTATTTCCAGGGAAGCGCCGGGGTCGATTACGACCTCGGGAGGTTCTTTCCCAAGGGGGTCGTGACGCCGCTGGTGAGCCTTCGGCAGGACAGGACACCGCTGTCGCAGGTGGACAACCTGAACCTCACGCTCGGCTTTTCCCGGGCGCTGGACGAGCTCTGGGCGCTCTCTCTGAACGGCGGGGCGCGCTTCACCCGCTCCGAGTTCGGCAGCGCCGACTCGCCCGAGCGGGCGACGCACCGGGACGTCGGGGCGCTGGGCAAACTCCTCCTCTCCTATACCGGCGAGGGGACCTCGGCGAACGCCACCCTCTCCCGCAGCCTGACCCCCGCCTCGGGGAGAACCGGCGCCACGCAGCTCACCGGGGCGACCCTCACCTTTTTCGAGAGGATCGCCGGCGGGCTGTCGGGGAGGCTCGACGCGGGATATGCCCGGAACCGCTCCGCCGAGAAGCAGTACGCGGCCCAGGCGGTGGACGAGCGCTCCAGGAGCATCAGCGGCACGCTGATCTACGCGTTTCAGGAAGCGCAACGCGGCCTGACGCTGGAGGGAGGCTACAGCTACCACGGCACGAAATACCTGATTTCCGGCGCCAAGATGGCCCAAAACATCTTCATGCTGCGGCTCAACTGGCAGCACGAAATGTTCAGATAGCCCCCGGCACGGGAAACACATCATTAGAACCGATCTACCGGAATCGCGAGGAGACGCATGGGACAGGAAGTGAAAACAGTGCAGGATTTCCTTGAAATCCTGAAACGGCGCAAATGGAGCATCTTGGTAACCGCAGCTACGGTATTCGTCATGTCGGCGCTGCTGGCCTTCCTGCTCCCCCCGCAGTACCGCTCCTCATCGACCATCCTGATCGAGGACCAGGAGGTGCCGCGCGATTTCGTCAATACCACCGTCACCAGCTACGCGGACCAGAGGCTGCAGACCATAAACCAGCGGATCATGGGGACCGACAGGCTCCTGGAAATCATCAGGAAGTTCAACCTCTACCCCGAGCTGAGGGTGAAGTGGACCACCGAAGAGATCGTCGCCAAGATGCGCAAGGACATCAAGCTGAACACCATCAGCGCCGACGTCATCGATCCCCGCTCCGGGATGCCCAGGCCCGCCACCATCGCCTTCACCCTCTCGTACCAGGGGAAGTCGGCGCAGGTGGTGCAGCAGGTGGCGGGCGAGCTGGCCTCGCTCTACCTCTCCGAAAACCTGGCGACGCGCGAGCGGCAGTCGCAGGGGACCTCGACCTTCATGGAAGAGGAAATGAAGCAGATAAAGGCGAAGCTGGCCGACACCGACGCGAAGATCGCCGTGTACAAGAAGCAGCACGTCAACGCCCTCCCGGAACTGGCGCAGGCGAACCTGCAGATCGCGGAATCGGCCGAGCAGGAGATCGTGAGGCTGAACGAGCAGCTGCGCAGCCTCAGGGAGAGGGAAAGCTCGGCCAGGTCCAGGCTGGAGTCGATATCCACCGACGCGGCGAGCCAGGACAAGGCGCGCCTGGCCGAACTGAGGGTCAAACTGGGAGAGCTGAAGACCCGGCTCACCGACGAACACCCGGACGTCATCAAGACCAGGAGGGAACTGGCCGAGGTGTCGAAGCAGCTGCAGGCAGCCGGGCGCGGATCGGCGGACAACAAGCCTGACAACGTGGCCTACATAACCCTCTCCTCGGAGCTTGCCGGGGTGCAGTCCGAGATCGACTCGGCCAGGAGGCAGATCACTTCCTTCACCAGGAAGCGGGACGACTACCGGACCAGGCTCTCCGCGACCCCCGGCGTCGAGGAGGGGTACCGCGCCCTCTTGGACGACCGCAACCACCTCCAGCTCAAGTCCGACGACCTGACCAGGAAGTTCCTGGAGGCGAAGACGGCCAACGGGCTGGAAAAGGAGCAGAAGGGCGAGCGTTTCTCGCTCATCGACGCGGCGCGGCTCCCGGAGATGCCGGTCAGCCCGAACATACCGGCCATCCTGCTGGTGGGCCTTGCGCTCGGCGCGGTCTGCGGTGCGGCGGCGGCCGCCATCAGGGAGCAAAGCGACCACACGGCGCGCACCCCGGAGCAGCTCTTTAACGCCACCTGTCTGCCGGTGCTGGCCAGCATCCCCGCCATCCTCACCTGGCAGGATCTCGACCAGCGCAAGGTCAGGCGCAGGAACGCGGCGATCGGGCTCGTGGTCGTGCTGGTGCTGATCCCGGTCGCCTTCCAGTTCCTGGTGATGGACCTCGACGTCTTCTGGGCCCGGCTGCTGCGCCGCGTCGCGAAAATCTAACTGGAAACCCAATACAAAAGGAGCGCCCGAGATGGCAATCGCGAGAAAGAACCTGATCAAGGTCGGGTCGGAGGCAGAGGCAGAGGCGGAGCGTGATCGCGGTGCGGTGCGGGGCGCTGCCTTCAGGGACCGGGACGAGCCGGCGGCAGATATCGGCGGTTTCGGCGAGGCGGTCATCGACCCCGGCCCAGAGCCCCGGTCGCCGTCGCCCATCCGGCTCATCAGGGGATCCCTCCGACGCCTGAGCAGGAACCGTGGCGCCGAGAGAGAGCGCCAGGAGGAGGCCGCAGCGGACCTCCCGTTCCCCCCGGTGGTCCGCCCCTCGGACCAGGAGAAGATGGGGTACGTCTCTCCGGTCTACTCGCTGTCGCGCTCGGTGCAGCTGAACCCACGGGTCATGCTGGCCAACCGCTGCGTCGCCTTTCTCCACGACAGCCCCGAGGTGGAGTACTACCGCCAGCTGAGGACCAGGATCCTGCAGCTGAACGGCGGGGAGGGGGGGGCGACCATCATGGTGACCAGCGCGCTCCCCGGCGAGGGGAAGACGCTCACGGCGATCAACCTCGCGCTCACCTTCGCCAGGGAGTTCAAGCAGACGGCGCTCCTGGTGGACTGCGACCTGAGGCAGCAGCAGGTCCACTCCAGCATGGGGTTTCCCAGCGAGCGGGGGCTGGTCGACTACCTGATGGACGACTGCCCGATCACGGAGCTCTTCGTCTGGCCGGGTGTGGACAAACTCTCCGTCATCTCGGGCGGCAGGACCGTCAGGGACAGCTGCGAGCTCCTCGGCTCCCCCGGCATGAGGGACCTCGTTCACGACATGAAGCACCGCTACCCCGAGAGGTACGTCTTCTTCGACCTCCCCTCGGTACTTACCAGCGCGGACGCGGTCGCCTTCGCGCCGTTGGTCGACTACATCCTCGTCGTGGCCCAGGCCGGCCGGACCTCGCTCAAGGACATAAACAGCGCCGTGCAGCTTCTGCCTGCCCATAAGCTCCTGGGGCTGGTCATGAACCATCACTAGCGCCCCCCTACAGGCCGCCCTCCGGAGGAAGAACATGAACAGACAGCGGCAGACGGTTGTGGTGGTAGGCCTTGGCTACATAGGGCTTCCCACCGCGTCCATCCTCGCCACCCGGGGGCACACGGTCATCGGGGTGGACGTCAACGAAGGTACCGTCAGGACCATCAATTCCGGCAAAATCCATATTGTCGAGCCGGACCTGGACGTGCTGGTCCGCTCGGCAGTCAACAGCGGCAATCTGAAGGCGGTAACCGCCCCGGAGGAAGGTGACGCCTTCATACTGGCCGTCCCCACCCCGTTCGTCCAGGAGAGCCCGGGGCATGAAAAGGTCCCGGACCTGAGCTACATAGACGCGGCGACCAGGTCCATCGCACCCTTTTTGCGCGAGGGAAACCTGGTGATCCTGGAGTCGACCTCTCCCGTGGGGACCACCGAGCGCATAGCCGGGCTGATCGCGGAGTTGCGCCCCGATCTGGCGCAGGAAGGGTCGGGGGCGCGCAAATACCTCTCGGTGCACCTCGCCCACTGCCCGGAGCGGGTGCTCCCCGGCCATATCCTGCGCGAGCTGGTGGACAACGACCGGATCATAGGCGGGATCACCAGGGTAGCCGCGGAGAAGGCCCGGGATCTCTACAAGAGCTTTTGCAACGGCGGGATGCACCTGACCGACGCCCGCACCGCGGAAATGGCTAAGCTCGTGGAAAACTCCTCGCGCGACGTCAGCATCGCCTTCGCCAACGAACTCTCCATGATCTGCGATAAGCTGGGGATCAACGTCTGGGAACTGATCGAGCTGGCCAACAGGCACCCGAGGGTGAACATCCTGCAGCCGGGTCCCGGGGTGGGGGGACACTGCATCGCGGTCGACCCCTGGTTCATTGTGGCGGCGGCCCCCAAGGAGGCGAGGCTCATCCGCACCGCCCGCGAGGTCAACGACGCCAAACCCCACTGGGTGCTGGACCGGGTACGGGCGAAGGCGGAACGGTTCAAGGACCCGGTTATCGGCTGCCTGGGGCTTTCCTTCAAGGCGAACATCGACGACCTGCGGGAATCGCCGGCCATGGAAATCACCCTGGAACTGATCCGATCCGGAGTGGGACGGGTCATGGCCTGCGAGCCCAATATCGAAGGTGGGAGAGGCGATCTGCCGCTTCATGAAATGGACGAGGTGCTGCGCGAGGCGGATATCCTGTTGGTGCTGGTCGATCACGAGGAATTCAAGGATATCGACCGCGAGCTTCTCAAGGAGAAGGTGGTCATCGATACCCGGGGTGTATGGCGCTAGTTTGGAAGTGCTCTAAGCGCCGGGCTGGAGAAGACGGAAAGCGAGGCCCCCTGGGTTGATCCAGGGGGCCTCGCGCTTTCATCTCCGCTTTACCGGTTAGTGTGTCAATCCTCGAGCCTGACGACTGCGAATTCCCCTTCGTGATTGAGAACGGCCCAGGCGGTCTTGGTGAAGGGATCGATGCCGTAGGTGCCCAGGGGGTAACCCGGGTTCCATGACCCCTTGACGAACCTGCTCGCGCCGTCGTGGTTGGCTTCGACCGCGTTGGTCCACTTGCCGGTTGCGTCCTTCGCCGCCAGGCGGTAGCCGCCGTTGCCCAGATGCAGCCCGTTCACCCGCCGGTCGTCATAGGTCATCGCCAGCACGTACTCGTCGCACTTCTTGCTCTCTGCCTGGCTCGGCAGGTACCCGTTCAGGTCGAGCCCCCGGGCGGGGTTTTCCCAAAGGCTCAGGTTGTCGGCCATGCCCCAGAGGCGCAGCACCTTGCTCGCCGCGTTGTCTCCGGTACGCGCCGTCGACCAGCCGGTGTTAACCGTCTTGGTCAGCGGGCGCAGGAGATAGTCGGTCTCGTCGTTGCCGTTCGCGCCGCCCAGGATCTTGGCCGACGTTCCCTCGAAGCTGTCCTGCACGCAGGTGTAGGACTCGCCGTGGCGGACCTCGAACTGCCTGCCGTTAAGGCTGTACCCGAAGCTCTCGCGCAGATGGAAGACGAAGGAGCCCGGAGGGAGCACGAGGTCGAGGTCGCCGTAATCGGAGGCGTGGCTGGCGGAGTAGAAGTCGACGGTCACCTGCGGACCGTCTACGGTGAAGATGTAATAGCCGATGGTGAAGAGTTCCTGCTGCAGAGGCGTTTCGCGGCCGTCGTCGCCGGCCTTGGGGATGTAGAACTTGTAGCTGTTCGACGAGCAGATGACCTGCCCCACGCTCTCCCTGCCGCTGGAGGTCTTGACGATGGAGCGGTGGTGCATGTGGTCGTGGCCGCCGAACTGGAAGCGGACACCGTTGGACGCAAGGCTCGCGATGAACTCGTCCCGGGCGGAAGCGTTCGAGGTGAGGTCGGCGCCGAACAGGACGTCCTTGTGGTTCTGGCCGATCAGGTTCTTGTGCGAGAAGACGAAGGCGTGACTGTCGGAGGGCCTCGACTCGAGCACCGAGTTGACCCAGGCTACCTGGTCCACCATGTTGTTGTTGCTGCTGCCGTTGAAGCTGGTGCCGTCGGTCCTGGTGAACTGGTCCAGCATGACGCAGCGCACGTTGTCGTAGTCGAAGGCGTAGGAGAGGCCGTCGAGCCTGGAGCCTGCCGGGTCGCTCGCCGTGGCGGGCATGATCGGGCTCTGAAAGTTCGTTGCGGCGTGCACGTTTGGGCCGTAACCCTTGGTCTGCGGGAAGATGAGCGGGAGTTCCTTCGCCGCGGTGGCGCTCGCTTCGTGGTTGCCGCGTAGCGGGAAGAAGCCGATTCCGGCGTTGTACAGGGGCTGGGCGGCCTCTGCGCGGGTGGGGAGGGTACGCACGCCGTTCACGCTCTCCACGTCCGCCAGGTCGCCCACCTGAATGGCGAACTTCACGTCGTGGTGGATGAACTGCTGGTTCAGTGCGTTGATGACGGAAACCGCGCACGAACCCGGTTCGCCTCCGGCGTTCAGCCCGGCGCGCCACTGGGTGTCCGCCATGACGCCGAACTTCCACGAGCCGCTCGAAGCAAGCGCCCTTCTGGGGGTGAGGAGCGGGAAGTGCATCGCCAGCGCGAGGCCCGCCAGCCCCTGACCACTCAACTTCATGAAATCCCTTCTGTTCAGCTGCTTCATTTCTTCCTCCTTGGTTTCCTCGATGGGCGCATTCGGTTGGCATGTCCCGGCCTTGGCGGTCTGCTGCTACAGGGACGCGTATACAATTACCACGCCGATGTTTCTTCCACGTTTCGGGCGTGATAAATGTTAGTGACATCTCATTTTAATGAGAGGTGAGGGGCGCCGGCCTGGGGCGGCCGGCCAGAGGAGGGTAAACATGGGGGAGGTTGGGTCGAAGGTGGGCGATGTGCGCTATGCGCAGGATGGGCCGGCTTTTAGATCCTGATGCGCTTCCCCTTCAATACGGCCTTGGAACGTTGTTCGGCCCGCGCCATCAGGATCTGGTGACTTCCATCGTTGCTTTTCACGTTGGCGGGCATGCGCTGGACGTAATCGCCGTCCGGCAGCATATCCCAGACCTGGCGCTGGTCCGCATAGTGGAGATCGAGGATAAAGCCGAGTTCCTGCTTGAGTTCCGGGGCTTCGACCGGGATGAGGAGTTCAATCCGCGCCTCCAGGTTTCGTTTCATCAAGTCGGCCGAACCGATGAAATACTCATCCTCGCCGGCGTTTCGGAAGTGATAGATGCGGGAGTGCTCCATGAACCGGCCTACCATGCTGATGACCCGGATGTTCTCGGAAAGTCCGGGTATGCCGGGTCGCAAACGGCAGGTGTCACGGACGATGAGGTCTATCTTCACGCCGGAGAGTGAGGCGCGGTACAGGGCCTCCACGATGTCGCAGTCTTCCAGCGCGTTCATCTTGAAGCGGATAAGCCCTCCTCCCTTTTCCGCGTGCAGTGCGGCTTCCCTCTCTATCTTTTTCAGGATGGCCTTCTTGAGGTTTCTGGGGGCAAGAATCAGCTTCCCGAAGTTCCGTTTCACGGCGAACCCGGTGGTCAGGTAGTTGAACAGCTCGGTAACGTCACGGCCGATGGTGTCGTCGCAGGTCATAAGACCGATGTCGCAGAACTCCCGCGACTTCTCCGCGTGGTAGTTGCCGGTCCCCATGTGGACGTAACGCCGCAACCCGGAGTAATCCTGGCGCACGATCATTATCGCTTTGCAGTACGTTTTCAGCCCGACGACGCCGAAGGTGACGTGGATGCCGGCCTCCTCCATCGTTTCGGCCAGGTTGATGTTCGCCTGCTCGTCGAAGCGCGCCTTGAGTTCTATGACCACCGCCACCTGCTTGCCGTTGTGGGCCGCCAGGAGGAGCGAATCGACGATGCAGCTGTTGGCCGAGGTCCGGTAAAGGGTCATCTTGATCCCCGCCACCTTCGGGTCGGACGCGGCTTCCCGCAGCAGGCGCTCGACCGAGGAACCGAACGACTCGTACGGGTGCTGCAAGAGGATCGCACCTGCATCCCTGACGATATGGAAGATGCTGCGCGACGGATGGAGCAGATGGTGGTCCACGGGGTAGTAGGGCGGGGCGTGCAGTCTCGGGTGATCGAGGCGCGCGAGTTCCATCAGGTCGCGCATGGCCATCAGGGTGGGGACCTCGAACACGTCGCTTTCCTCGTTGAGCTGCAGTTCGCTCGCCAACCTGCCGCGGTGCACCTGGCCCATTCCCTTTTCCACCTCGAGCCGGACTATGGGCGCGAACTTCCGCTCCTTCAGTTCCGACTCGATCATGGCCATCAGGTCCTCTGCATCCTCCTCGTTTTTCTCGGTATTGGCATTGCGGGTCACGCGGAAGAGTTCGCAGCTTTTCACCTGCATCCCGGGAAAGAGGCCGTCCAGGTTGTGCATGATGACGTCTTCGAGAGGTACGAAATGGTCGCCGCCGCCAACCCTGATGAAGCGCGGTGTCCCGAATCCGACGGGGACCTTAACCCTGGCGAGAATGGTCTGCCTGCTCTTGGGGTAGCCAAGCGAGACCAGGAGGTTGAGGGAGAGGTTGGAAATGAAGGGGAACGGGTGGGCCGGATCGATGGACTGCGGCGTCAGAAGGGGGAAGATGTTGGCGTGGTAGTACTGGCCGATCTGCTTCTTCTCCCTGGCGGATAGCTCGCCGTACGAGGCGAGGACGATCCCCTTGCCGCGAAGAAGCTGCTGCACCACGCGGAAAGCATCCTCCTTGGTCGCATCCAGTTCCCTGATCGCGGCGTGGCATTCCTGCACCTGCTGGCGGGGCGTACGGCCGTCGGGGGTGAGTTCCTGCATCCCCGCTCCGATCTGCTGCTTCAGGCCGCCGATGCGCTTCATGAAGAATTCGTCTATGTTACCGCTTACTATGGCGATGAACTTCAACCGTTCCAGAAGCGGTAAACGCTCGTCCTGAGCCTCGTGCAGCACGCGGCGCTTGAAGGCGAGCCAGGTGAGTTCGCGGTTCAGGTACCACTGGGACTCTGCGGGGTCGAGGTCCGGCAAGGCTTCGCTGCAAGGGGAAAGCATGCTCTTCATGGGGCGGCTCCGGTCATTGGTGCTCATAGAGACCCTTGTACCGCATTGCCGCGCGACGTGGTGTAACAAGTATGTTAAATCTGGGTGGCTGATGCTTCATCGTATGCCGGCGGATTGTCCACTGGAACGTCTCCTCAAACCTCGAGCCGAGGTTCCTGCCGTTCTTGAAGAACATGAAAATCTGCTGTTGCACCTGATCTCGAAGCTCTATGCGCGAATCGTTGATCGTCACCACTGGCCTCACGTTCGGGGTCAAACCTGCGGCTGGTGCTGCTTTAGAGGCTATAGGACACAGTTCGTGAAGCCTGGTGTACTCAAAGAAATGGAAATTGTATCTATTGCGGCTTGGTCTTGGGGGGCGGCTCTTAACGCCGTTCTTTTACGTCAGCCAGTCGTTGGACATTAATTGAGGAGGGCAAGGTGGTGCTGACAAAAGGATTGCCGTCAATCTCGCCCCCCGCTGACTTCAAGAAGCAGGGGGGGATTCCACGCATCCCTAACTAAAAGGCCGCCGCGCTTCGCGACTGGTGCTTAAATTGTCGTCTCTACTGTCAACCGCTAAAGGCAGGCCCTTTTAACTGTTTTTGGATGTATCAGTGACTCAACGTGTTTGGACCATTTTATCAGAGCAGCTTTTTTTTGCTTGTCATACTTGTACAGGTTGTAGACACTCTTCACCCCGCCCTGGATATGGTTGAGGACTGCTTCAGCATGTTCTTCGGGGACTCCTATTCTGGCCATTCCGGTCCGCAGGGTGCGGCGCAGGTCTTTCGGGGTCCAGCGCGGCAAACCGAGATATTGGTTCGTCTTGTCCTCCGTCAGTTCATGTGAAATTGTGCCGGGTCTCATGCCGCCTTCCGCCTGTGCTCCCCTTCCTCTTCCACGCGCGGGGAAGACGTAGTCGCTGTCACTTTTCGGAGGCAGGAAGGATTTCGCCAGAGGAGTCAAATACACCCTGTGGTCGCTTGGGGGACGACTGAGGTTCGGATTGATCTCAGTCTTGATCCGTCTCCAGTTGATTTGCCACCAGTCTGCCTCTATCTCACTCCACATCATCCCGGTTACTTCGCCGGGTCTCTGCCCCGTCAGGAGCATTAAAAGCAGTGCCCGTCCTTTTTCGGTGTCCTTTACCTGTTCCCAAATGATCTTGATCTCCTTATCTGACAATACCCGATCCCCTGATTTGGGTGCTATACCGCGAACCTGCTTTTGGACGCCTACAAAAGGGTTAAACAAAGCATGCCCTCGGGCAACAGCGTATTCGAACATGGTCTGCCCAGCTTTTTTTACATTCCGGGCCTGACCTGGTGCCCGCTTTTGAATGTCTGAAATCAAAGCGATTGCATCCGGCCGGGAAATCGCCTTTACAGGCCGCTGCTCCCAGACCTTAAGAACGTCGTTGTTCAATGTCCTGGTCTGTTGTTTAACCGAGCGCGGAACCAGTGATGTTAGGGATTCGAGGTAGAGAGGGATCAACTTCCCTACTGTCATGACCTCCGGCACCGGCGGCGGTTCCGGAGGCGGGGTTAAGGGATCGATGCCTGCGCCGACCTGGCCAAACGCCGCGGAATACTTCGTTCGCGCTTCAGCAAGGGTGATGTACGGAGTTCTTGCCTCCGATGGCGGGGCGTAAGGTCCCAAATTCAAAAACCGACGCTTGCCGTTGAAGTGGTACATGTAAAAAAAGGTGATCATGCCAGTTTTACGGACCCGGATGCCGAACCCGTGGCGCTCCCGGATATCGTACTCCTTTTCGGGTGGGTGGGTTTTGAGCCACGCCCTCAATGCCTTGAGATATATGTCTGTCAAGTCCCCTTTGAGTTCGGGACCTTTATCTTTTGTCATGGCGCACCTCCGTGGCCTTGCGCGTGGCCTCCGCGTGGCTTACGTTATAGTGGACGTAGGGTAAACTTCGCGAAACATCCTGAAACAAATATTAGGTCCTATGCCTAATTAAGTCAAATAAAACGGCTATTTAATAGCTGTCGGAGCACATAGGGAAACATTCGGAAACAAGCGAAAAGGACTGACCAAAGGATTGAAAATCCTCGTGTCGGCGGTTCGATTCCGTCTCTGGCACCATTTTTAACAATAAAAACAGGCATCTACGTTTTAGCGTAGGTGCCTGTTTTTTGTTGGCCCTAGCCATCGGCCAGGGTGCCAGATGAGCAAACAGCAGGTCATCTGAGTTGCAGGTTTCTTCCCGGCAGCCCGGTTAACGGCGCATTAAGATACAGAAAGCATTTATGCGCCATTTATTGGCGCAATGATTGACTTAGTGCGCCAATAGCTGTATAGTACTGGCGCGTACCACCACTGTAACTGCCCCTGAGGGATAGGGCCATGCCGAAAAAGTTAGCCATTGATACGGAAGCCCGCATTAGCGCAGAAATTGCCGGCCACCAAGCAGGGGTCGGCATGGATGCCCTGCATGCTCTGGTGAAAGATGTCATCAGCCGGCGGAGCTTGCAGCGCCGGCTGGCTCAATTCGTTGCCGAGGGGAAGGTTGTCAGGGAGGGCAACCAACGGGGGGTGCGTTATCGCCTTGCATCGGTTTCAGTAGAGGCCGGTATAACGCTTCCCTTACCTGTCGTCGAAGCCACTGCAGAAGCCTACATCCCGATTTCGCCGGAAGGCGAAGAAATCAGGGCGCATGTCCGGCAGCCCCGCCAGATGCGGACTCCAGTCGGATATAATCAGAGCTTTCTCGAAGCATACTATCCCAACGAAACATGGTATCTCACGGCAGAACTGAGGGAACAACTCCGGCAGATCGGCACACCACCCGATGATGAGCGGCCGGCGGGAACCTTTGCCCGCGACATTCTGCATCGGCTGCTGATCGATCTTTCCTGGGCTTCATCGCGCCTCGAAGGCAACACCTACAGTCGTCTCGATACCCAGCGCCTGATTGAACTCGGCCAGGCTGCCGAGGGGAAGGATGCGCTGGAAACCCAGATGATCCTCAACCACAAGGCTGCCATCGAGTTATTGGTGAATGAAGCAGACCTTGTTGACTTTACTCCCTATTCGGTCTTCAGCCTGCATGCGCTTCTCTCCGATGGCCTCCTGGCGGACGGCAGGGCCTGTGGGAGGATTCGGCACCGGCCGGTCGACATCGGCGGCAGCGTCTACTTGCCGATTGCCATGCCGCAGAGGCTGGGGGAGCTTTTCAGCATCATCCTTGCCATGGCGAAAGAGATCCGCGATCCATTCGAACAGGCCTTCTTCGTCATGGTGCATCTGCCCTACCTCCAGCCGTTTGAGGACGTCAACAAGCGCGTTTCCCGACTGGCTGCCAACATCCCGCTGATCCGGCACAACCTCTGTCCGCTCTCCTTTATCGATGTGCCGGAACGCCCATATGTTGAAGCCATGCTCGGGGTGTACGAGCTGAACCGGGTTGAACTGCTGCGCGATGTCTTCGTCTGGGCCTATGAACGCTCCTGCCAGCAGTATCTGGCGATCCGCCAGGAACTGGTGCCGCCGGATACCTTCCGCCTGCGGTACCGGCAAGCACTCAGCGCGGTAGTTAAAACGATTGTTCTTCAACAGCAATCGCCGACCACGGATGTGGTGACGACGACCATTCCAGCGGAGGTTGCGGAAGAGGATCGCAGCAAGTTTGTAAAACTTGTATTGGAAGAGTTTGAAAATCTGCACGAAGGGAATGCGATACGTTTCGGCATTCGCCCTTTGGAGTTCGCGGCTTGGCAGGAGAACGCCAAGTAAAAGAGCCCTTTTTTGTCTGTCCATCGCCATTTTACCTAGACCATTATTCTCATGACCACGAGAAAACCAGCCAAATCGACAGGTGCTGCTAAACCGCTCAAAAAGAAACCCTCCTGGAGCGATGTCAAGACAGCCATTGCCAATTTTGAACGCTCGGCACTGATTGGTCTCATATCCGACCTGTATGCCTATAGCGCCTCGAACAAAAACTTCCTGCATGCCCGTTTTTCGCTTGGCAGCGATGCACTCAAACCTTACAAAAAGATTATCGATGATGCTCTCTATCCGGATGTCATTTCCAACAATTCGATTGAAATAGCGACCGCCAAGAAGGCTATATCCGATTATGGCAAGGCGGTGGGCGATCCGAAAGGGATGCTGGAACTGATGGTGTACTTTGTCGAGTGCGGCACCCGTTTCACTCTCGACTATGGTGATATCGATGAGCATTACTATGCATCTCTGGAAAGGATGTTTGAAAAGGCCATCAAACTTTTGCTCACGCTTGATGAGGCAACTATTGACGACTTCTATGACCGTTTCGAGGATCTGGTGACATCAACCCGAAATATCGGATGGGGATTTCACGATACGTTGGGCGACATTTTCTATGAGGCCTTCCCGGAGGAGTGACAGCATGCCACGCATGAAAAAACCGCACATCGCCACTCTCGATGAAGTCGTCATCACGCGCGACGGCGATTGTGGCGTGATCGACTTTCGCGCCCCACTGTGGGCGGTATGAATTTGAAAATCGGACCTGAAGTGTCCCTAATGACGGATCAGGAAATCCTGGAATGCTACAATGAGGTAATCCGGGCCATGCAGCGCTCCGTTGCTTCGTACAAGCACCGGGCAGTAGAGGTCCCGCCCGGGAAAGATCAGGTTCGCTATTCCGAGCAGTGTGACCAGTGGGTTCCGCGCGGGGATGTGCTGCGCTGCGTGATCCATGACGAAGCGGGGCGGCGTCCGGTCATTGAGATTGACGACAGGGAGTTCACTCTCGAGGAATTCGGCACCATGTTGACCACCTTTTCAGGGTGGGGAATGCGTATCGTCTTTGTCCCGGATACTGACCTGGAAAAGCGCCCTGTAATTGTGGTGAAGGACCCGAAACATTGATGCTCCCAAGGGATGCGGGAGTCCTGTACATGTTGGAGTGAGGAACCGGTGGTGCATCTGGTGAGTGCGGAACGAAAGGGTAAGCTGCTGGAACTTGGTGCCGACCGGTTGGCCGATGCCCTGCTGGAACTGGCAGGTAGGGATGAGTTTGCAGATGATCTGGTAGAACGGCTGATCGCGACGCCACAGGACAACATCGGCCGCTTCAGGACAAAACTGTCCGCCTTGCAACTGGAGCGACCCTTTATCGACTGGAGGCAGTCCTCCGAATTTGCCCGGGAACTGGAAAACCTGCTTGAGGACCTGCGGGCCGGCGTGACCGACCCTCGAACCGGAACCGAACTGGTGGCAGCTTTTTATCAGGCTGATTCAGCCATATTGGCGACCTGTGATGATTCCAGCGGACAAATAGGTGATCTGTTCCGATATGATGCCAGGCATCTCTTTGTTGCCTATGCTGCGCGCTGCGCAGATAAACAATGGCTGGGAGATCTCGTCTTCAAGGTGATCCAGTGCGATGATTACGGCGTTCGGGATGTGCTGATTGGCTGCGCACGGGATTATCTGACCGAACCGGTTATGCGCGTCATGGTGGCACGGTTGCAGGAACTGGCCGCGGAGGAACCCGATGAGTTCCGGAAGCGCCACTGGTTCCATAACGTCGAATCTCTTGCCCGGCAACTTAAGGACGCCCCCCTGTTTGAAGCGGCGCGGTTGGCCTCATGGGGGAGTCTCTCGACCGCAGCATGTGTGGATATTGCCCGTGTTTATCTGGAGTGCGGCCACGAACCGACCGCGTTAACTTGGCTGGAAAAGATCCCGGCAGCGGATACCTTCATGGTGGCTGAAAGAGATGGCCTGCTGCTTGAGATCTACGGCCGTTTAGGAAACCTGGCAAAACGGAACCAGGCCGCGTGGCGCATCTTCCGTCGCAGTCGCAACGCCGCGACCCTTGCGCTCCTGCTGGAGGTGATCGGCCAAAACAAAAAGGATGATGTGCTCGCTGGAGAGATCGGTGCCATTCTTGAGGCGACCATGTTTTCTCCGGGGGACGCCGATTTTCTCGTCGAAATGGAGAGGTGGGAGGCAGCGGAAACGTATGTAATGAACCTTGCCGACCAGATCAATGGCGATTTCTACGGCAGTCTGCTCCCCCTGGCCGAAGCGATGGAGCAAGACGGGCGACCTCTGTGCGCCTCCGTAGTTTATCGGGCGCTTCTCGACTCGATCCTGCGCCGGGGGCATACCAAAAGCTACCCACACGGGGTTCGCTATCTACGTAAGTTGGAGCGACTCGCCCAGGCAGTCGCCGACTGGCGCAACATAGCACTACACAATGTTTACCTGCAGGGGATCAAGCTCAATCACGGCAGAAAAAGCAGCTTCTGGTCCCGATATGGGGGTAAAGGTTGATCGGTGGCAGAAAGATGTTGGCAACCGTGTCCTGTCGCATAGGGCTTCGCTGTTCGCAAGGGAACTGGGACTGACGGAGTAGTTGCTGATAGGGGAACTAGCAATAGCTGATCCCTTTTTTTGTCCTGCGGCACTCATGCAACCTCGATTCATTTCCCGGTGAAAAAAGCGCCAGTTGAGTTTACGTACGAGGTATGGTAATACGTACGTAGTGGAGGTGTCCTATGCAAGCTAAGCTTACCCTCAGTCTCGAAAAGGATGTTATTGAACACGCGAAAGAATTTTCCCGTCGACAGCACAAGAGTCTGTCGAAGCTGGTTGAAAATTACCTGCGCCAGATAAGTTCGCCGGCCTCTGACGAGGAGGTTATTACCCCGCTGGTATCAGACTTGTCCGGGGTTATCATGCCCAAAGCTGCCGACAAGATAAAATCGGAGTATGCCAACTACTTGGCCGAGAAATACCGGTGATTACCGTTTTCATTGACACAGACATCATTCTCGACCTTCTGACTAAGCGTGAGCCGTTTTACCCGCACGCTGCACGTCTCTTTTCACGGGTTGAGACAAAAAAGCTGAAGGCCTGTGTCTCATCCCTTATCTTCGCAAATCTTTTTTACATTCTTAGAAAAGAAACGTCAGCACCAACGGCCATCGCGATTCTGAAGAAACTGCGTCAGCTGGTGACTGTACTCCCGGTGGACGATAAAATCATCGCTCAATCACTGGATTCCGGATTCAGCGACTTCGAAGATGCCATCCAGTATCACACAGCGCTTAGTAAAGGCATCAACTATCTCCTCACACGCAATGTCAAGGATTACCGCAAGCCCGTAATTACCGTCTGCACGGCAGAAGAGTTCCTAGCGAGTGTTTCTCTGTCCTGATTCCAGGAAAAACAGGTACCCTAGTTCCCAAAGAAACTTATATTCTTATACGTGTCCCCTTAGCTCGCTTAGCTCCTTAGCTCGAAGATCCGATTTCCCCTGCTCAGTCCACCAGCGTTTACCGCAATGACCTGAATTCCCTCTGTTCGACGTGCCCGTCATATACGGCAGCTATGTGGCATATGGTGGATTCGGTTGCCGATTTCTCCTTCGCCCTTACTCGCCCCTTTCCGCTTATGCCTTCAATATCAACCTGTTGCGAACTCTGATTCGCAGGCATGTCATGGCACTATAGTTGTAATGGCTATCCTGAAGCTTTGTTTGAAGATCTGAACGGAACAAGGTGGCTCCAGTGAGACTACCTCGGCTGGACTTTGCCCGGGATTAATATGCCTGGCTATAAACCCGATAACAGCGTAAGGTTGCAGGACTGAGCCGCCAGCCACATCATATCTCGTACTCGTTCGAACTCCCTCTCCTTTTATCATCTCCATCCACTTCTCTTCGACTCCTCTGGAACAGTCCTCACAGTTCCTTTCCGAGTGCTACCTTCAGGTGGAATTCTTCACCGGGGCAGTCTGCTCGGACTTCGCAGGTTCAGTAAAAGGACAAATAGTGGACGTCGGCATTCTCATAAGTTACTTCGCAAAACAGGATGAAGCTCGCAAAGCCCTCGGAATGCTGAGGCAGTTGAGGCTGGGCCGCACCGCCTTGGTGCACAGGGGGACGGATGGAGAGATCCGGATCGAAGATCCGCTCCCCTGGCGCCGCCTCCTCGGGGTCGCCCTGGCGGCCATCGCGTGCGCGGGAATCGGCGCGCTTGCCGCTTTGCTCCTGAACGGGCAGAAGCCTTTTGCGGCCGGGGGCGTTTCGGCCTACCTGGCGCTCCCCCTGACAACGGCCGCAATCGGCGCCCTGGCTGCGCTGGCATGGCTGCGCAGCTCCAGGTTCCGCGTCGAGCCGGGGATCTTGCGCGACCATGCCCGCTGGCTCATGTCCGGGGAATCCGCCCTGATCCTCCAGGCGCCGGTCGACTCTTTGCAGGGTCCGGTGGCTCTGCTGCGGGAAAGCGGCGACATCCCTCCGGCGCTCTTCGTGATGCACCCCAGGTACGAGTGGCGGGCGGAATCGCGGGGAACGGCGGTGAAACTCGCCCCGACGGAGATCCGGGAACATGCCCAGCGTCATGCCAGGGAGCAGCAGGTGGACCCCGCTCCCGAGCCGACGACCGAACTGCTCAAGCGTCTCAGGCAGTCCCGTCAATGGATCCGCCGGGTCTGCGCCGATCTCACCGCTGCCAGCCGCCTGGAGCAGAAAGCCACGCCGGCCGCCGACTGGATACTCGATAACGAGTACATCCTGGAGGGAAACGCCCGCGATGTCCTGCTGAACCTCCCCCGGCGCTTTTACCGGGAGCTTCCCGCCCTCGCCACCGATCCCCATCGGGGGCTGCCGTGCATCTACGGTCTGGCCAAGAATCTCGTCTCCCATACCGAACTGCGCCTGGACCGGGAGAATATCCAGGACTTCATCGAGTCGTACCAGTCCGTGCGCATGCTTTCCATCGGAGAGCTCTGGGCGATTCCCCAGATGCTGCGCATAGCACTCATCGAAAGCATCCAGAGCCTTGCCATCACGGCCCTGGCCGACCTGCGCGAACGCCAGCTGGCCGAGTTCTGGGCCAACCGCCTGATCGCCGCCAACCGCCGCGATTCCAACCAGTTCTTCACCATCCTGGCGGAACTCGCCAAGGCGGAACCGACGCCTACCCCCTATTTCGGCACCCAGCTGGTGGGCCTCCTTTACGACGAGGCTGCCGCCTTGGCCCCGGTCCAGAGCTGGCTGGAACGCGCGTTCAAGATCCCCGTGCACGACCTCAATCTGCGCGAGCAGAACCGGCAAACCAGGGAGCAGCTTTCCTGCGGCAACGCCTTCACCAGCCTGCGCCAGCTTGCCCTTCTGGACTGGCGGGAGACCTTCGAGAAGCTGAGCGCCGTGGAGCAGATCCTGCGCCGGGATCCCGCCGGGGTCTATCCCGGGATGGACTTCGCGACCCGCGACCGCTGCCGCCGGACCATAGAGGTCCTCTCCCGCGGCTCGGCTCGCTCCGAGGTCGAGGTCGCCGAGCAGGCCGTAAAGCTTGCGGAAACGTCCCGGCGCGATTCGGCCGGCGACGAGAGGCTGAGTCACGTCGGTTCATGGCTCGACGGGGAGGGAAGGGCCCAGCTGGCCCGGCTCATCTCATGCCGGGAAGCGCGCAGGTACCGTGCCCTGGAATGGATCTATCGCCACCACGCCGCCGCCTATGCGCTGTGGATCGGCGGCCTGAGCGCGCTGTTCGTCGGGACGCTCCTTGGCGCCGCCCTGGCCACCGGTTCTGGCCCGAAAGGGTTCTCGCCCCCCGTCTTTTTCGCCCTGGCGCTCCTCCTCTTGATCCCGGCCAGCCAGCTGGCGATCGAGGTGGTCAATTACCTGGTAACGCGGCTGCTGCCGCCCCGCCCCTTGCCCAAAATGGATTTCGAGGATGCGGGAATTCCCGACGCCTTCCGCACCCTGGTGGTCGTGCCGATGATGCTGTCGAACGCGCAGACGGTGCGCGCCGAGGTGGAGAAGCTGGAGATCCGCTACCTGGCCAACAAGGAAGAGAATCTCCTCTTCAGCCTGTTCAGCGATTACTCCGACGCTTCTACGCTTTCGCGTGAGGATGACCAGGAGCTGCTGCAGATCGCGACCGCAGCCCTCACCGAACTCAACGAGCGCCACGCAGGCGAGCGGTTTTTCCTGTTTCACCGGGAGCGCACCTGGAGTCAAAGCGAGCAGAAATTCATCGGCTGGGAGCGCAAACGCGGCAAGCTCGAGGAGCTGAACGGCCTGATCGACGGCACGCGGCTCGATGACGCGCCACGCCTGGTCTACGTAGGGAGCGCGGAGCGTCTTGCCGACATCCGCTTCGTCATCACCCTGGACAGCGACACGCAGTTGCCGCACGCCTCGGCCCGCAGGATGGTCGAGACCCTGGCGCACCCCCTGAACCGCCCCCGCTTCGATGCGGCGGGCCGCATCAGCGGCGGCTACACCATCATCCAGCCGCGGGTGAGCCCGACCCTGTCGAGCACGAACGTCTCCACCTTCAGCCGTCTCTTCGCCGACGCGGTCGGTATCGACCCCTACACCCAGGCGGTCTCCGACGTCTACCAGGACTTAAGCGGCGAAGGGTCGTACCACGGCAAGGGGATCTACGATGTCCGCGCCTTCAGTCGCGTGCTGTCGGGACGCTTCCCTGAAGCGTGGGTGCTGAGCCACGACCTGATCGAAGGGGCCTACGTCCGGGTGGGGCTGGCCAGTGACATCGAACTCTTCGACGAGTTCCCCCAGGGGTACCAGAGCTACAGCAGCCGGGCCCACCGCTGGATTCGCGGCGACTGGCAGATCGCGGGGTGGATTCTCCCGCGCGTCCCTACTCCCTCCGGCGGCAAGGAGCCGAACCCGCTCTCCATGCTGAACCGGTGGAAGATCCTCGACAACCTGCGCAGAAGCCTCCTGCCCGCCGCGAGCCTGGGGCTCCTGATCGCCTCCTGGCTCGTTTCCCCGACTATGGGAGCCCTCGCCTCGCTGGCGGTCGGCATGCAGCTACTCTTCCACCCCCTGGCGCAGCCTTTCACCATGGCGACCACCCGCAAGGGGTTGAGGCACTTCGCCCTGTCCAAGGTGCTGCACGACCTGTCGCGGGCGTCCGCCGACGCGGCGCTCTTGCCCCACCAGGCTGCAGTGGCCCTCGACGCCATCGCCCGGGTCTGCTACCGCCGCCTGGTCTCGCGGCGCGGACTTCTGGAGTGGACCGCCCAGGCGACCCACTGGAGCGCCTCCCGCCGGCAACCGCGCTTCGTCGGGACCCTGGCGCTCGGGAGCCTCTTCAGCGTCATGGTGGGAGTGGCGATCTGGCGCGTCATGCCGGCGAGCCTGCCGCAGGCTCTCCCCTGGCTCGTTTTGTGGCTCCTCTCCCCGCTCCTCGGCTGGCTCCTGAACCTGCGCCCGGTCGAAACGATGCAGGCGGCGCCGCTGCCGGCGGCCGACCGCCTGTTCCTGAGGCTCGTCGCCCGCCGAACCTGGCGCTACTTCTCCGCCTTCGTGAGCGCCGACACCTCGTGGCTTCCGCCCGACAACTACCAGGTCTCACACCTGAACAGCCTGGCCATGCGGACCAGCCCGACCAACATCGGCCTCTGGATGTCGAGCGTGCTGGGCGCCCGCGATTGCGGGTACCTGACCCTCAACCAGGCCGTCGACGCCCTGAGCCGCACCATGGAAACCATCGGGCGCCTCGAGTTCCACCGGGGGCATCTGCTGAACTGGTACGACATCGGGACCCTGGCCCCTTTGGAGCCCCGCTACGTCTCCGGCGTCGACAGCGGCAACCTGCTGGGCGCCCTGGTGGCGCTGGAGCAGGGGCTTGAGGAGCTGCTGCACTTCCCGCTCATGGACGGCGCGGCCTTCGCCGGCTTCCACGACACCGGGAGCATCCTGAAACAGGTGGTAGGGCAGGAGCGCCTGGGGGGCTTCGACAGCCGGATCCTGGACGGGTTCCTGAAGAAGTGGGAAGCCCCGCCGGAGCGGATCGTCGAGCAACTGCGCCTTTTGCGCGGCATGAAGGGAAGCTTCAGGGTGCCCCTGGTTCCGGGGGGAGCGCCCTCCTGGGCCGGGGAGATGGAAGGGCAGGTGGAGGCATGGATATCGCTGGCGGACCGCTATCTCGGCTGGATCGAGATCCTGGCCGAGAAAACCGAAACGGAGCTGGCCCCGCTGGGGCAGGCGGCGCTAAGCGCCATCCGGCAGGACCTGACTATAGCCCCATCGCTGACGGAGCTGGCCCAAGGCCGGAGCGAGTCGATCCGCATACTCAAGGAGATCCGAACTGCGTCTCCACAGGATTCCTCGCCGCTTGCCGCCTGGCTCGACCGCGTGCTGGACGCGCACGCCACGGCGCAGTGGCTCTCGGGCGAGACCCTTGGGGCGCTGGAGTTCCTGGCCGGCCGGGTCCGGGAACTCTCGGCCGGGATGGACATGGCCTTTCTCTACGACCGCAAGCGCAAACTGTTCGCCATCGGCTACAACGTCTCCTCCGACCGCATGGACGGCTCCTGCTACGATCTCCTGGCCAGCGAGGCGCGGCTGGGGAGTTTCGTCGCCATCGCCCGCGGCGAGGTCCCTTTGGAGCACTGGTTCTCCATGGGACGCCCCTACGGGGCCATCGGCCGGCAGCGGGTGCTCCTGAGCTGGACCGGGACCATGTTCGAATACCTGATGCCGCTTTTGTTCCAGCGCTCCTACGGCAATTCGCTTTTGGACAAGGCCGCCAGGGAAGCGGTGGCGATCCAGATCGCCTACGGCCGCACGCACCGTGTGCCGTGGGGCATCTCCGAGTCCGCCTTCGCCGACCAGGACCTCCACAAGAACTACCAGTACAAGGCGTTCGGCGTTCCGGCCCTGGGGCTTAAGCGCGGGCTGGACGAAAAGATCGTGGTCGCTCCCTATGCGACCCTCCTGGCGCTCCCCGTGGCGCCGGGCGAGAGCGTGGAGAACCTGAAGCGGCTGGCCGAGCTGGGGATGCTGGGCGATTTCGGCTTTTACGAGTCGATGGACTTCAGCCGGCGGGCGCAGCGCGACGTCGCGAGCGGGGCTCTCAAGCGCGGCGTGATCGTCGAGGCGTACATGGCCCATCACCAGGGGATGGCGTTCCTCGCGCTGACCAACTTCCTCCAGGGCGACCCGTTCCCGCGCCGCTTCCACGGCGACGCGCGCGTGCGCGCCTTCGAGGCCCTGCTCCAGGAGCGCATCCCGGTCCTGCCCCCGCTGCACCTGATCTCGACGCGGCAGGGCGAACCCGCGCTTCTCGGCGTGGACCTGGTGGCGCCGGCGGGAACGACCTTCACCACGCCCCATACCGATTCTCCCAAGAGCCTGCTGCTCGACAACGGCCGCTACGGCCTGATGCTCACCAACAGCGGGGGGGGCTACAGTCAATGGGCGGGCCAGGAGCTTACCCGCTGGCGCTCGGACCGGACCTGCGACAGCCGGGGGACCTTCTGCTACCTGCACGAGGCCGACCCGGAGCGCGTCTGGTCCAGCACCTATCACCCGGTCGGCGGCAAGCCCGAAGGGTATTCGGTGGAGTTCGCCCTGGAACGGGCCGTATTCCGCCGCACCGACAACGGCATCCAGACCGAGACGGAGGTCATCGTCTCGCCGGAAGACGACGTGGAGGTGCGCCGGGTCACCCTGATCAACCGCTCAGCCCACACCCGCAGACTCGACCTCACGAGCTACGTGGAACTCTCCATGGCGCCCCACAACGCGGACCGCGCGCACCCGGCCTTCAACAAGCTGTTCATCCAGACCGAGGCGGTGCCCGACCAGGAAGCGCTCATCGCCTACCGTCGGGCGCGCAGCGAAAACGACCCGCCGCTGTACGTGGCGCACCGCCTGACCTTCGAGGCAGGCCGCGACGCCGCCCCAAGCGAGAAGCCGTGGCAGTTCGAAACCGACCGGGGACGCTTCATCGGCCGCGGCCGAACCCTCGCCAATCCGATGGGAGCGGCCAGGAAGCTCGGCAACAGCGAGGGATTCGTCCTCGACCCGATCCTGAGCCTCAGACACAGCCTCACCCTGGCGCCGGGTGAGCGCGCCACCGTTTCCCTGGTACTCGCCGCCGCGGCGACACGCCAGGAGGTCCTGCTGTTGATGGACAAGTACAGCGACCCCCACGCGACCGAGCGGGCCATGGATTTCGCCTGGAGCTCGTCCCAGCACGAGCTGCAGATGCTGCGCATCCAGCCCGACGAAGCGCGCCGGTTCCAGCAGCTGGCAAGCCACCTGCTCTTTCCCAATCGCCTGCTGCGCGCGCCCGCCGAACGCCTGGAAGAAAACCGCAAGGGGCAGGCGGGGTTGTGGCCCTACGCCATTTCGGGGGACCTCCCCATCGCCCTGGTCACCGTCGGCGAGGCCCGGGAACTCGGCCTGGTCCGCCAGCTGCTCCAGGCCCACACCTACTGGCGCAGGCACGGCCTCTCCACCGACCTGGTCATCCTGAACGAGGAGGGGGGGAGCTACGAGCGCCCGCTCCAGGAACGGCTGGAACAGCTGATCCAGAACCACGCCCTTTCCGCCGCCTCCGACCGGCCGGGGGGGATCTTCCTGAAAAGCGCGGCGCAGATACCGGAGGAAGACCAGAGGCTTCTGAAGGCGGCGGCCGGCGTGGTGCTGGTGGCGGCACGCGGCACGCTCCCCCAACAGCTGGGGGTTCCGGTGGAGGCCCCGGAGCTGTCGGAAAAGCTCCCCAGGAAACGCGCTCCCCGGGAGCCCTCAGCTCCGCTTCCCTTCATGGAGCTGAACTACTTCAACAGCCTCGGGGGCTTCACCCCCGACGGCCGCGAATATGCGATCTATCTCGGCCCCGGCGACAACACCCCGGCGCCCTGGGTGAACGTCATGGCAAACCCTTCCTTCGGCACCCTGGTGAGCGAAACGGGCTCCGGCTTCACCTGGTACGGCAACAGCCAGCGCAACAGGCTGACCGGCTGGTCGAACGACCCGGTGCTGGACCCCGCGACGGAGGCCCTCTACATCCGCGACGAGGAGAGCGGCGTCTTCTGGTCGCCGACCGCGGCGCCGATCCGCGAGGAAAGCGCCTACCGGGCCCGGCACGGGGCGGGGTACACCGTCTTCGAGCACAACAGTAACGGCATCGAGCAGGAGCTGACCGTCTTCGTCCCCGTGAACGAGAGCGGCGGGGAGCCGGTCAAACTGCAGCGGCTGCGGCTCAAGAACGCCTCCTCCAGGAGCCGCAGGCTCTCGGTCACCTACTACGTCGAGCTGACCCTCGGCGAGAACCGCGAGACCTCCCAGATGCACGTCGTCACCGGCTGGGACCAGGAATCGCACGCGCTTTTGGCGCGAAACCGCTACCACCCCGAGTACGCGGAGCGGGTCGCCTTCGCCTCCATCACCCCCGAGGCCGATTCGTACGGCGGCGACCGCACCGCCTTCATCGGCAGGAACCGCGGGCTTGCCAACCCGGCGGCCATGGAGCTGACCCGGCTGTCGCAACGGACCGGGGCGGGGCTCGACCCGTGCGCGGTGCTCCGGGTCACCCTGGAACTCGCTCCGGGCGAGCGGCGCGACATCTCCTGCCTGCTGGGGCAGGCCGAGAACGCGGAAAAGGCCCGGGAGCTGGTGCTCCGCTTGACGCAGGAACAGGCGCTGGAGGATGCGCTGGAAGAGACCAGGCAGTGGTGGGATGCGCTGTTGGGGACGATCGAGGTGCGCACCCCGGAACTGGCCGCCGATCTGCTGATCAACCGCTGGCTCCAGTACCAGTCGCTGAGCTGCCGCATCTGGGGGCGCTCCGCCTTCTACCAGTCGGGCGGCGCCTTCGGCTTCCGCGACCAGCTGCAGGACGTCATGGCCTTTCTCTACTCCAGGCCGGAACTGGCGCGCGAACAGATCCTCCTGGCGGCCAGCCGGCAATTCAAGGAGGGGGATGTCCAGCACTGGTGGCACGAACCCGCCGGCGCCGGGATCCGTTCGCGCATTTCCGACGACCTCCTGTGGCTCCCTTACGTGGTGGCTCAATACGTGCGGACCACCGGGGATCTGGACATCCTGCAGGTGGAGGTCCCGTTCCTCAGCGCGCCGGAGCTTGCGGACGACCAGCACGAGGTGTTCTCCGCGCCGGAAGTGACCCATGAGCGCGCCACGCTCTTCGAGCACTGCGCCCGCGCGGTCAGCCGGGGCCTGACGGTCGGTCCGCACGGCCTTCCCCTGATGGGGACCGGGGACTGGAACGACGGGATGAACCTGGTGGGAGCCGGGGGGAGGGGTGAGAGCGTATGGCTCGCCTGGTTTCTGTGCGATTGCCTGCTAGGGATGGCGGAACTCTCCCACCTCCTGCAGCGGCCCGAGCTGGTCCAGGGCTATCGGGAGGAGAGGGCCTCCCTGGTCGAGCGCGTGGAGAGGGCCGGCTGGGACGGGGAGTGGTATCTGCGTGGGACCTTCGACGACGGCACCACGCTCGGATCCGCGGCCAACGCGGAGGCGAGGATCGATTCGCTGCCGCAATCGTGGGCGTGGCTGTCCGGCGCCGCCGACCGGGAGCGCGCGGCAAAGGCCCTCGAGTCGGCCTGGGAGCACCTGGTCCGCGAGGATGAAGGGATGGTGCTCCTCTTCGAGCCCCCCTTCGATCAATCGGAACCCTCGCCAGGCTACATCAAGGGGTATCCCCCAGGCGTGCGGGAAAACGGCGGCCAGTACACCCACGCCTCGCTCTGGATGGCGATGGCCATGGCCCGCAAGGGGGAGGGAAACCGCGCGGCGCAGCTTCTGCGCATGCTCAACCCGATAGAGCACGCCCGCGATGCGCAAGCGGTCTGGCGCTACGGGGTGGAACCGTACGTGGTCGCGGCCGACGTCTACCGGTTGCCCGGCCGGGTAGGGCAGGGGGGATGGTCCTGGTACACCGGTTCGGCGGCCTGGATGTACCGGGCCTGGGTGGAAGAGGTGCTGGGTCTCCAGGTGCGCGGGGACTCCCTGCGGATGAACCCGGTCATCCCGGCGGCGTGGGACGGCTTCACCCTTCGCTACCGGCATGGAGAAGCGGTCTACGCCGTCCAGATGGAAAACCCCGACGGCTGCGAGAGCGGAGTCGCCTGGGTGGAGATGGACGGACAGCGCGTGCCCGGGGGCGAGATCCCCCTGGAACGGGGACTGGTGAAACACCGGGTCGTGGTCCGGATGGGAACTTGATCGTCGCCAATCGGCCGATTTTTTGCTATCGTGCCTCCGGTCGCAAAGTTTCAACCGCAAGTGAACGAAAGGAGCAAACGTTGGCCTCTCTGGATTTCGAACAGGAAAAAAAGAACTTCAAGTCATTCTATGAAAGTAACGGCAAGCGTATTGCCGATGCCAGGGACGCCTATATCCGCATCATCGCCTCGCTCATGAAGCAGTTCGATCCGGGCGAGGTGCCGAAGATCGAAGGCCGCATCAAGGACCAGGACGAATGCATCAGGAAATTTCATCGCAAATACCAGGGCAAACTCGAAGCTGACGAGCAACCCTACGAGATAAAGGATTTCATCTCGGACCTGATCGGCATCAGGATCGTCTGCCTCTACGAAGACCAGATCCCGGTGGTTTCGGCGCTGCTGCAAGGCCAGTTCAGGATACTGAACGTCACCGACAAGATATCGGCCGTCGAGAGCACCGAGGATTCCTTCGGCTACAAGGGGCTGCACATGGACCTTGCCCTGAACGACGAGATGGCTTCCTTGCCGAAGTACCAGCAATACCTGGGGTGCCCCTTCGAAGTGCAGATCAGGTCCCTGATCCAGGATGCCTGGAGCATGCTGGACCACAAGATCAAATACAAGAAATCCATCCCCATCGATCTCAAGCGCAGGATCAACATCCTCTCCGCCCTGTTCGAACTGGCCGACCGGGAATTCAAGGAGATCCGCGACGCCACCACGGAGCTGATGCAGCAGGCGACGGTGGCGCCGGTCAGCGATCCGGTCGACGAGGCGCGGGAAGCGGCGGGTCAGGCGGCAACGGCGGTCAGCGGGAAAACGGTGAACGCCTTCAACTTCATGCGCGTGGCGCGTCACTTCTTCAAGGAGTTCGAATTCGAGGCCTACAAGGTCGACGACTTCGTTCAGGACATACTGGAGCTGGACAGCGGCTTTCAGAAGTCCGATCTGCATAAATGCCTGAAAGAGAACTTGAAGACCGTCAGGGATTATCGCGAGCATGTCACGGCGGAAAATCCCGACAAGACCTTCAGCCCCTACAGCTCCATCAGGCACTGCCTGTACCTCTCCGACCCGGAGAAATTCCTGCGGATTCTGTCCAAGGGGACCAGGGAGCGCTTTGCCGGCTGGGTGAGGGCAAGGAACTCGGCGTGACGCCGCCGCGGAGAAGGGCGAATTTTAATGCTGAGCCGACGTTGTGATTGGACATCGGTGTGATAACCTTCGAAGATTAAAAATTTCCAGGGAGGTGTCGCATGAAATCCGGATTCAGGATGGTCTCACGTTGGGCTTTGCTGCTGTTGGTTACTTGTCTCATCGCTGCATGCGGCGGAGGCGACGACGACACAACTGCTACCACGACGGTCAGCGGCGTAGCATCGAAGGGACCGATCAAGGGCGGGACGGTCAACGTTTATGCGGTGAACGCCAACGGCACCCGCGGCGCTCTGCTCGGCACCGCGACAACCAGCCTGACCGACGGGAGCTACCAGGTCAGTAACCTAGGTTATGACGGCAATATAATAGTCGTCGTGACGGGGGGGAGTTACGTTGACGAGGCCACCGGCGCAACGCTCACGAACCCGGGGCTGAAGGCCGCGCTCCCGAGCGCCTCCGGGGCGGTGAAGGTCGCCGTAACACCCCTGACCGATGTCGCCTTCAAGCAGATGAGTTCCGCCACCGGCGGCTTCACCACGGCCAATATAACCAGCGCCAATGCCGTGGTTTCCACGGCGTTTGGCGTTGACATCATCGGCACACAACCGGTCGATGCCACCGATCCGACCAAGGTCGCGGCTTCGAGCCAGTCCGCCATCGAGTACGGCGTGGCTCTCGCGGCGATTTCCCAGATGGTCAACAACGGCGCAGCGACCGATGTCCAGGCTGCCATTCAGCAGATCCAGACCGACCTCTCCGGGTCCAATCCGCAGCTTACGACCACAGGCCCCGCACTGGCTCAAGCGATCACCGACCTGACCACCGGCACTACGCCGACGCTGGCGCCGTCCATCACTACCGACACGATCTCCATGGACAACTCCATTGCCTTTTTCACCGACAACGAGGTGAATCCGCCGGCAAACAGCACCGGCGTTGCACAGGCGAAAGCGCTGATCAGCGATCTGCGCAACACGGTCCTGTCGGTGGTCAACTACCGCACCGGCGAGGTGAGCAGCGTCTTGACCACCCCTTTCAACACGACGGTCCAGGAGGTGGAGACCGTGCTCCTGCCGGAGCTGACCACCGCCGCAGAGCGTATCGGATGGGTCGTCACCTCCCTTGCCAGTATCGACAACCTTACCCCCGGCACGCCGTATACCTTCACCGACCCTGTTCGCTTCCCGGGAGAGACCCTGAGGATAACGACTGCCGCGACGGGCTTCACGGCGACCGCGACGATCACAAACGCGACTGCCACCTTGCTGTCGGGTACGGTTTCTGTCAACAACCTGACCAATCCTACCAGCGGCAGCATCAACATCACCACTTTGACGACGCAGACCGGCAATGCTACGGCGAATCTCACCTATACCGGTACTCTTTCCGGACTGTTGTTGACCAGCGTGACGCTGACGGGAAATATAACCACTCCGGTCGGCACCTTTAACTTCTCCGACAGCGCAGCCGGGCAGAGATTGAGCGCGAACTTCTCCGCAGTTCCGGGGAGCCCCGGCAGTCTCATGCTGACCAGTGCCTACTTCAAGGGCGTTGCCGCCACTGACACCGTCCGCCTGACCGGTGCCATAGATCTCCCGACACTGGTGTGGAACCAGAATATCGGGCCTCAAATCGGTAATGTGGCAATTCCGACCAGCGGCTCCATCAACGGGAAAATAGAGGCCCTCTCCGCCGGCAACGTCACCCTGACTCTCAACGGCACCCTGACCGGCGCTTTCACCAACGCTGCGACCTTTAATCCCGACATCGCCGAGAGCACGACGAATTTCCCCAACTGGAGCGCCACCTTTGACGGCACGATAGTCGCTGCCAGCGGTCTCAACATCTCGGCTTTATTGAAGGCGAGCATGCCGGCCTTCCAGACCGTCAACTTCGAGGCAAAGTACACCAGGGTTCTGGGGGACGGCAGCACAATCTTCCTGAACGTCACCGGCACCTCGAACACCGGCACCGGCATAACCACGGCCACCATGACCAACCAGGACGGCGTACAGGTCGCGCTGAGCTTTGACGACAGCCTTGCGACCGACAGCAGGTTGAGCGGGACCATGAAAACCAGCGGCGGGGAAACCGTCGGCACCTTCTCCAGCGTCAGCGGGGTGCCGAGGGCAACCTACTCAGACGGCTACTTCGAGACGATCTTCTAGCACTGTAATTGAAACAACTGGAATGGAAGGATGTTTAAATGGGTTGCTCGATTCGGGGAGGCCGCAAGGCCTCCCTTTCCGTTCAAGCTGGATGGGTGTCATCTGTCGCACTCCTTGCAGGGCTTGTCTTTACATCATCGTCTGCGCTTGCAGAACCTCCACTTGCGGGACGTAACCCCGCGCGCCTTCCCTATCTCCCGGACGGGCCATTCATAGAGACCTCTGTTTTTGCCGCGGATAACGTGCTGCCGGTGGCAAGCATCATCGACGACAGCTGGCGGGGCGATTTCACTCCGGAAAACCGCAATGCGGCGGAGTTGTACTGGAACGCTGCTGCAGGTGTTGTCGTCAACGGCTGGAGGGTGGCGGCGTTCAACCGGGCCGAGTTTTTCATCGAGAGCAACCGCGATGCCATCGAGTTCATCTACCTGACCAAAAAGAAGCGCGACCTGGCGACCAACCGAATCTACGCGGCCGACCTGAAGGCCACCGGGTTCATCGCCAACGGAGTGGAGGTTTCGCACGGTAGAAAACTTGACCGCGTCACCCCCGGACTAAGCGCGGGTTTCACGGTGCGGCTCATGGATCCCACCTATCTGCAGGACGGCAGCATGAGCGGCTACGTCATCCCGCTTGGCCCGCGGAGCTACGACTACAACCTCTTTCTGGATTACGCCTACAGCAAGAACATCATCTATGATCGTGAAGGAGAGCACCTGGGAGACGGGTACGGCTTCAGCGCCGATATCGGGGTGTCCTACCGCAAGGGGGGATGGCGTGCCGACGCCCTGTTGCGCGATCTGGCAGGGGCCATCTACTGGCGCTCTGCACCCTACACCACGGCCAATGCCGTGACCCCCACGACATCGACGAGCACCAACGGCTACCAGGATTTCACCCCAAGCATCAACGGTTATGAAGGCAACAAGCGGTTTCGCCAAGCCATTCCACTGAAGACCGATCTCTCCCTGGGCTATGATTATGACTGTTTGAGCGCTTCGGCTACGGTGATCCTCATTCGCGACCAGCCGAGGACCTGGTTCGAAGGGGGGTATAAGCTTAATGACAGAGTGAGGTTATCCCTTGCCTACAACCTTGATTACTCCGCCTTGAGCTATGGGATCGCCGCATACGGCTTTGAACTTGGGCTCACAATGGACGGCACAGAAGTACGCGACGCAAACGCACTCGGCTTCCGGATGTCGTATTTATACAACTGGTGATCAATCCTGGCCATGCTTGAGCTTTTGAGTTTGTTGTCTCTGGGCGCCACAAAAAATTGAGGGGTCAGCTGTTGCTAGCTGATCCCTTTCTCTTTATCATGGCCTGATTCTGTGATACCGTTCTACCTGCCTCAATTCCTGCACTTAGATCGTGTCAATTCCAGATGGAGGAGTCGGTGCATCTCAATGCCGATCATTTCGAGCGTTGCATCAAAACTCTGGAGAGTTCGCTTGTCCTTCTCTACGGCGCGGATCCGGAGAGCATTGACTATGAGATATTCCGTAACGCCGTGGTCAAGGGATTCGAACTGGCCCTTGAGACTGGCGACAAGCTTTTGCGCAAGGCGCTCAAGGCTTACAGCGGGAGTCCTCGCGAGGTGGATGGTCTTACCTTCAAGGATGTTCTGCGGCATGCCGCCAAGCATGACCTCATGGACACCGCGGCCGTTGAGCGATGGTTCGTCTATCGCGATAATCGAAACAGTACCGCCCATGACTATGGCGTCGGGTTTGCCGAGGATACCCTCAAACTGCTTCCAGGGTTTGTTGCCGATGCTTGGGCCCTGGAAGTCGTGCTCCGAGAGAAACTGGGGCGCTCCGATGCTTGATCTGCGTCCGGAATGGCTGGAGACTGTGCGGCGCCTTATTGCCGCCCATATCCCTCATGCCGAGGTTTGGGCTTACGGGAGCCGGGTGCAGGGGACGTCCCACGAGGGGAGTGACCTTGACTTGGTGGTGCGTAACCCGAACGACCTGAGCCAGCCCCAGGCCAATCTTTACGAGCTGCGTGAAGCGCTTTCAGAGAGCAATCTTCCCATTCTCGTCGACGTGCTGGACTGGGCGCGGATACCTGAGAGCTTCCGCCAGGAGATCGTAAGGGGTGGGATGGTGCCGGTGCAAACCGGAGACGATGAAGGGGCAACGCCTGCATAAGTCGCCCCATTCTGCGAACTCAGGTCCGGACTGCGAGGGATGCAAGGTGACGATCAAAAAGGTTTTTCACACAATTGCCGTTTGCGCCGGTTGCCTGTTTTTCGCCGGCATCCTGGCCGCCAGTACTCATGCGGCTGAGAATCCGACTGTCTTCTCCATTGGCGAGAAGGACCTCTTCCATTACTACGCCGCGAGCCCCAACCCCGCTGTTCCCTGCGTCACTTTCACCGCCGCCGGCCTCCCCCCCGCCTCGACCTTCGATGCCGCAACCGGACTCTTCACCTGGCTTCCCGACTACGGCAGCGCGGGGAGCCATGCGGTGAGTTTCGGCTGCGCGGACGATCCCGCCGCTCCGGGGACGCAAGAGATCGCCATCGATGTAACCCCGGTGACCCCGCTCCCCCTGCAACCCGGCACCACCAAGGTTACCCTGCTGGCGTCCCAGTCTCCCGCGGACGCCAAGCAGGAAAACGACCAGAAGAGCCTCGCGGCCATGCTGGGGCTCTACGGCCTCGTGGTCGAGAACGTAGCGGACCTCTCGGCTCCCCTCGCCGCTAGTACCACCGGCAACCTGCTGGTCGTGCCGTCGTACATGGCAAAGGCCCTGCCGCAGGGCACCGTAGACCAGGTCGTTTCCTTCGTGAGCGGGGGCGGGTCGATCCTGCTCTTTGGCAGGAGCCCGCTCAGCGAGGCCCTGGGGATTTCCTACAGCGGCGCCCCCGAAACGGTGACGCAGTTCGTCGACTTCCTTAACCCGCGACTGCCTCTTACCTGGGGCAATGGTGAAGATGTCGTACCCTTCACGACCGGCGCATCGGACTCGATCCTCGCCATTGACAAAGAGACACGCCACCCGCTTATCATGGCCCGTTCCAAGGGGGCAGGGCGCATCCTTTACGTCGGTACGGACTATTACGACCACCTCTCCCCCTACGGAACAAAAGGGCATCCCTACCTCCCGTACCATGTGATGGATGCCTTCCGCCTCAAACCGCGGCTGGCGGCAGGGGGGATCGACGCCTATTTCGATCCCGGCAACTACGATCTGAGCCAGGTCTACGTCGAGGATATCGTCCGCTTGTGGGCCGACCGCGGCATCGGCACCGTGTACGCCGCGGCCTGGCATTTCTGGGTCGACGAGAACACCGGGGCGGAATGGAATTTCGGGTATCAGCACTTCATCGATGTCTGCCACCAGCGAGGTATCAAGGTCTATCCGTGGTTCGCCTTTCCGCATGTGAGTCAGAAGTTCTGGTTCACCAAGCCGGAGTGCAGGGAGCAGACTGCCGGAAACGGCACCACCTACGAATTCTGGCGTCTGAACGTGAACCTGCAGAATCAGGCGTGTCTCTCCTCCGCGCTGGATTTCATGGATAGCGTGGTGAACGGCTACGACTGGGACGGCATCAACTTGACGGAGATCTACTACGACTACGGATTGGACGTCAACTTCTTCACCCCGATGAATACCGACTTCCGCAACGACTATGCACTCATTTCCGGCCTCGACCCCGCAGCGTTCTTCGACCCGGCTTCTCCACACTATTACCAGGTCGACACCTTGTCGTGGAACCAGTTCCTCCAGTATCGAACCGAGGTTGTGACCGATCTGCACAAGGTTTTCATGGACCGGCTGGCAGCGAATCCAAAAAACGCCGGGCATGAAATCATCCTTACCGCAGTCGATAACCTCCACTACAACTACTACGACGTCCATTTGCCACCTGGAGTGACAACTTTTCCGGACACCGGGGTTGACCTCGCCGCGATTATGGAGGCTACCGGGGACTTGGATTACACGCTGCAGGTGGAGGATCCCTGGCCCTTCTGGAGTTCCAACCCCCTGCGCTATACGGACTTCAAGAAGACCTACCAGGAACAGTTCCCCGCGTTCAAGGCGGACCAAAGCAGGCTTTTCTTCGACGTGAACATCGTAGTCAACGCGCACAATCCTTCGGCAGGGCCGCAGCCGCTGTACGACTTCCCGTCCGAGCTCCAGACCGGAATGGAGTTCTCGCTGATGTTGAAGGACATGCTTTCCGGCAGCGGACGGCTGGCGCTTTTTTCGGAGCACAGCGTCGAGCCGGTCGATTTGGCGAGGCTGGAATGGGCCCTGGCCGGCGACTCCTCCATCACTGGCGATGCTGCCGGCCCGGTCTCCTTCACCGTCAAAAGGACCACGAAGCTCAAGTCGAACCCGACCTATTACAGCGTCAACCTCGACGGCAAGGTATGGCCTGCCTGGAGCGCCGTCGACGGAACCGTTCTCCTGCCGGTCGGAAGCCATCAGCTCGCCTACAGCCCCACGGGGGTCTACAGCGGCATCAAGCTTTCCGCGATCAGCTGCGACCTGGTGGACGCGGGGATACTCCCGGGCGGGATCACGGTCAGCTATCGGTCGCCCAGACAAAAGGCGGTGCTGACCATAGAGGCGTTCGACAAGAACGAGAACGAGCCGTTCCGGGTCCTCGTGGACGGCAGCGTGTACGCCGCCGCCGTCTACCCCTTCTTCGGGCAGTACCACTTGTTTCTCCCGAAGGGCGCGCATACCGTGCAAATCGAGGCGGTGCATCCTCTGGCGCTCCCGGGAGATTGCGACTCTGGCGGGACGGTGACTATCGCGGAGGTGCAAGCGGCGATTAACATGTTCCTGGGGCTTAAATGGCCCATGGCTTGTGTGGATAGAGATGGCAGCGGCGACGTCTCCATTGCTGAAACCCAGAAGACGATCAACAGCTTTTTGGGGATCTAGCGCCGAACTCGGAAGCTGGTGCAATGACCGCCCCTTTTTCTTTTTCGCGGATTCCTTTATGCTGTCTCGGCACCTAAAGAGAGAGGGAACCATGGCGAACGACAACGCTTCATCTGATCATGTCACTGCGAATGACGAAGCCGAGCTTTGGCGGCCGGAGCAGTTCCCGCACATCCGGAGGCTCACGCCCGAGTACGAGAAAACGATCAGGCAGCTCCCGCTTCTGAACATCGACTCCCTGCTGATCCCTTCTCCGTACATCCTGGACAAGACGGTCGACCTCGATTACGAGCACAGCTTCGTCTGGGACGAGAAGGGTGAACTGCTCGGGTACATGGCGGTGTACGCCACGCCGGACCGGAAGAAATTCCACATCTACCGGCAGGTCACCAGTCCGTTCGGCAGGGGAAAAGGGATCGGCACGGCGCTGGCCCGCTACCTCGCCCATACGGTCGACCCCGACTCCCATATCTATCTCTACGTCTGGGACAAGCTGATCAGCTCCATCGACTTCTTCAAGTCCAAGGGGTTCCGCAGCGAGGATGTGGTCGTCCACCGGAGGATGAAGTTCCTCCTGATGTCGGTGACGGCCCAAACGCTCCGGGAGAGGGTCGCTTCCACCCAGCGCAGGGAAGTCTCCATCGTCGAGGAACTGAGCCGGGTGCGCCACGACGTGAAGAAATCGCTCAAGGTGCTCTTCGACATGGCCGCCATGATGTCGGTCGACAACTTCAACAGGGTCGCCGAGAACATGAACCGGGAGACCACCACCCTTCTCAACATGCTGAACATGTACGAGGACAAGGTGCACCTCTCCCACAAGGTGTCGCTCAAGGAGCTGATCACCGAGCGCATCATCCCTTACATAGAGGCGGTGGACAGCTCCTGCGAGGTGAGGCTGATCCTCAAGTCCAAGATAGAGCCGGTAAGCGGCAGCTACCTGACCTTCAGCCGGGCGCTGTTGAACATCGTCGCCAACGCGTTGGATGCGATCAAATCCGCGGAGAGGCGCGGGGTGATAGAGCTGGTGCTGGAGCAGCAGGAAGACGACGTCACGCTGAGCATCACGGACAACGGGACCGGCATCCCCGAGGCGCGGCTGGAAAAGGGGGCGGACCAGGTGCCGATCTTCGTCGGGAAGTCGACCAAGGGACACGGCGAGGGAATCGGCACCAGGCAGGTCTACTCGACCTTTGGCTCCGACCGCATCACGGTGCGAAGCAGGGAGGGGGAATCCACCAGCTGGACCATCCGCCTGAACCGGAGCACCACCAGGGAAGACACGCTGCTCGCGGACCTCTTCACCAAGTACGCCAGGTTCATCAAGTCCACCCAGCGTATCGAGCTGACCAAAGAGAGCGGCAGGATGGAGATATCCAGTTTCATCTGGCAGCTAAGACAGATGGAACTCTTCAGCTACGATCTCATGTACCATTTCAGCAGGTACAACAACGTCCGGGACATCTTCCAGAACGTGCTACAGTACCGCCACGGCGACAAGTCCTTCGAGGCTCTCAAGGCCGAACTGGCGAAGTGCCGGGTCGACAACGGCTCCATCAGGGCGTGGCTTCTGGGGATGACCAAGCGCATCGGCAGGAACGAGAACTACCTGAAACAGCAGGTGCCGTTTCAGGAGTACAAGGACATGCTCTTCCAGAGTTACGGCCAGGCCACCGACCGCACCATGATCTTCACCCTCGATCCCCACAGCGGGGAATTCTTCTGCACGGACCGGAAACTCGCCGAGCATCTCGATTTCGTGCCTTATCTTTCGCGGGCAAAGGATGAACTCCTGAGGGGAGAACTGATCGGTGACGTCAGGAACGCCAGCAGTCCCATCTACCTGGGAGTCTGGACGGTGAAGGACCTCGAAGACCTGCACCGGAAATTCAAGCTGATCCGGACCGGGGCCCGGCAGCTGTTGGAGATGGGGCTCGCCAAGGAGAAACGGATCGCCTTTTACAACACCACCTACAACAGCTGCGAAAGCGAGATCGATACCCTGAAGACGGTGACGCTCGGCGAGATGGCATCGCTGCCGGAGAGCGAGTTCGGAAGGTTTTTCAGGTCGAGCGGCGACGAGATGGGCGGGTTCGTCCTCGCTACCTGAAAAAACCGATCTCCGCAAAAAAGTCCGTTTCACCGTCCCCATTTACCGCTAAGCCTCCGTCAGGCTGAGGCATTTTCTGCCATTTTTCCGCAACGTTTCCGACACAGCCCGAATCCCCGAACTCAATCCTGATTACCGACAATCCCCCGTTTTCACCCATCCCCACCCCGACCCTCCCCTTGAAGGGGAGGGGGAGATTGTGATAGCGGAACATCGCCAATTGGGAACTCAATGGACTATACGCCTGCCAAGCGGTGTCCCGTTCATCTGTCAGCATCAAAATTAAAATGACAGCTTCACTGCTTTTGTCCGTCACATTTCATATGAATGAGCAAAACCTTGTTACAATCAAGAGTAAACGACTATTGACAAACAAGCAGGGTTCTTGCAATTATGCTAAAACTCGGCTGTTTCGATTGAAATTTGGTCAAGAGCGGTTTTAAGCCTGTGACTCAGCCTTCTGTCACAGCCGGCGTCTAAGACTCGCTCGGTGTTCCGCTACACAAAGAAGGAGGACGCACCATGCTATTACTGCACGCACCTACACCCTTCTTACGCAGGATTTTACCACTCGTCCTGCTCTGCCTGGTCGGGATAACGCATCCTGCCATATCCAGAGGCGACGAAGGGGTAGCCGGAAGCAGCGAGTACAATCTGGTGTTGGAGCAAGGGATGCGCTGCTACCGCGACAGCAACTTCGCAGGCTCGGTGGTTTTGTTCAAGGAAGCGCTGAGGATGAACCCTGCGTCAGCCGACGCCCTCTATATGATGGGGGTCCTGTACGAGAAGGGGCAAGGGGTCTCCGCCAGCGAGACCGAGGCGGCGAAGTTCTACCGCCTCGCCTGGAAAAACGGGCACAAGGAGGCCTACTCCCGCCTGAACGAGATGTACTCGAAGGCGGTAGCGTCGGCGCCCGAACCGACCGGCGCGACGCCGGCTGCTACCGGCATCCCGGTATCCCCGGCTCCTGTCCCGACTCCGGACCTGCGCGGCGCGGCACCGTCTCCCCTCGAACCTGGCGCGACCAGCGTGGTGATCGACATCCCCACCGAAGCACTTTCCAGATTCAAGGACGTGCAGTTGAGGTCCTCGCAGCAGGACACCTACCGGATCGTGGTCTCCTGCCCCGACAACTGCACCGATCTGCCGCAGCGGGCCGAAAAGATCGCGGGACTGCTGGGCGGAGCCGTCTCCCCCAACCAGGAGAGCGCTCGCTCCGCGGCGCCGGAGCATTACGAGACGATCTCCGTGCAGATGGGTGGGGAGAACCGCTCGGCGCAGCAGGTAGCCTCCGATGTCGGCAATGCCCTCGACGTCATGGTCACCTGCACGGGATGGTGCGGGATCGTCAAAGTGGTGGCAAAATCGGTCGCCGAGATTCTCGGGGCCTTCGACGACATATCCTCCGCCGCGCCGCTGAAAGATACTGAAGTCTCTGTGACATTGAATACACCACCGGAACCTTAACCCATAAGGAGGAACCATCATGTCCGTGCGCCAGGCCAGAAAGTTCGTCGAGACCGCAACAATCATCGCCGCCCTGTCCCTTACCCTCACCGGATATGCCTTTGCCGCTACGGACATGTTCCTCAAGGTGGACGGCATCAAGGGAGAATCTGTCGACTCCAAACACAAGGACGAGATCGAAATCCTTGCCTGGAGCTGGGGCGCGTCCAATTCCGGCAACGCGCACATGGGTGGCGGGGGCGGTTCCGGGAAAGTGAACGTCCAGGACATCAGCATAACCAAGTACGTCGACAAGGCCTCTCCCCTGCTTATGAAGAAGGTCTGCCAGGGCGACCACATCAAAGAGATGTATCTAGTGGTGCGCAAGGCGGGTGCCAAGCCGCTCGAGTACCTCAAGATCAAGCTGGAAGACTGTCTCGTCTCCTCCGTCTCGACCGGCGGCTCCGGCGGGCAGGACCGGTTGACAGAGAACATCTCTTTCAACTTCGCCAAGTTCCAAATGCAATACATCGCCCAGGATGCAAAAGGTGCCGCGGCCGGCGAAGTTCCTTTCGCCTTTGACATAAAGGCGAACAAGTCGTTGTAGTCTCCACGCGGTGCGGGGCGCTCCTGCGAGGCACTGCCCCTGTCGCTCCCGAATGAGGGAACCATGACCGATTCCATATCCTTGCCCCTTGCGGACGCCGGTCACCTGGCCCAGCAACTGCTGCGCTGCCAGCTTTTCGAGGAAGCGGAGGGACTTCTCGGCAGGATCCTCCAGGCGTCGCCCGACCATCTCGACGCGTTGCACTTCTACAGCCTCCTGTGCCACCAGCAAAACCGCCTCGAGGAGGCCGAACGGTTGATCCGGCGCATCCTCGAGCTGGCCCCCGGGAACGCCGACGCGCACAACAACCTGGGAAACGTGCTCCAGAGCATGAAGCGGCACGAGGAGGCGGAAGCGAGCTACTTCAAGGCGCTGGAAAGCTACCCCGGCCATGCCTCGGCATACAACAACCTCGGGGTCATCCTTGCGGGGAACGGGAGGACGGAGGTAGCGCTCGAGGCCTTCCGCAACGCCGCGGAGCTGAACCCCGAGTCGGTGGAGTTCCGTTCCAACCTTGCCAATGCTCTGCGCAGAAGCGGGAAGCTGGACGAAGCGGTAACGGCGTACCAGGAAGCGATAAGGATCGACCCGGGGCACGAAGGGGCCTGGAAGGGGCTGGCGCGCTGCTTCCTGCTGGCCGACCGGAACGATCTCGCGGTGCAGGTGCTGGAGGAGTGGCTCCGCCTGCAGCCGGGCGACCAGTCCATTCAGTATCTGCTGGAGGCCTACCGCGGGGCAAACACCCCGGACCGGGCGCCCAACGCCTACATACAGAAGGTGTTCGACGGTTTCGCCGACCAGTTCGACACCCACCTGGAGCACCTGGGGTACCGTGCGCCGCAGCTCATCTGCACTGCGCTCGCCTCCTTGCTCCCCGCCCCAAAGGGGACGCTGGAGATACTCGACGCCGGATGCGGAACCGGCCTCTGCGGACCGCTGTTAAAGCCGCATGCGACAAACCTCACCGGCATCGATCTTTCCGTCGGCATGCTCGCCAAGGCGGAAGAACGGCTGGCCTACGACTCGCTGGTCCAGGCCGAGCTGACCGATTACCTGGGGCGCCATGCCGGCTGCTTCGATGCGGTGGTATCCTCCGACACGCTCTGCTACTTCGGAGACCTGGAGCAGGTGCTCGGCGCGGCCTGCACCTCCCTGAAGAGCGGAGGGTACCTGGCCTTTACCCTGGAGGCTGCGGCCGACGGGGACTCGGATGTGAAACTCGAACCAAGCGGTCGCTTCGTGCACCGACACTCCTACCTTTCCAAAGTGCTGGCCGATGCCGGGCTGGAGATTTGTCATTACTCCAGCGACACGATCAGGCAGGAGGGGGGAGAAGCCGTTACCGGTCACCTTGTAGTGGCAAGAAAAAAGGAGCGATGACATGAGATCTCTTTGGCGAGTGATGCTGGCCTGCACCGTCATGGTTGCGATTACCTTCCTCCTGGCGCCTTCATCTGAAGCGGTTTCCCTGACCCGGCATACGGCGCTGCTCATGAACGAAGAGCTCTCCGTAACGGTGAAGTGGATTTCCGACGCGCCGGTCACGACGCTGCGTGTGGCGACCGGAAGCGGGGAAAAGACGGCAGCCGTGGACGCCGCCCTCAACACGCGCAAAGGGGACGGGTTCGAGGGGAAAGGAACCTTCTCCGTGCCGGTCGACCTGGCGGGTGTCGAGCAGTTTCTCCCTTACAGCGTCACCCTCGAAGACAGCCAGGGAGCCGTGAGTAACAAGGCCTCGGGGAAAGTCAGGGTGAAGCCCGCGGCGAGCCGCGCCCTGGGCGCCGCCGAGGAAAACGTCCCCAGCCTCGGGTTCGTCAAGGTGAATCGTCCCGGCGGCAACCAGGTGTCGTTCTCCTTGATCGCGACGGACGACAAGGGGCTCTACGAAGTAAGCTTCAGCGTGTACGACGCGGCGGGAAAGCAGGTGAAGCAGCAGGTGATCCGGGGCCTGGGCAAGCACTGGGAAGGGAGCACCGACCCCTTCACCCTGACCAACGGATCGTACCGGGTGGTCGCCAAAGCGGTCGATTCCTCCGGGAACAGTTCGAAAGCGCAGAGCGCCCCCTTCGACCTGTTCGACGTCCCCAGGATCCCGACCCGGCAAGGGCAGGCCCCGACCCGGGCACTGGCTGCGCAGGACACGGTCTTGCTGAGGCTGCCTCAGGAGGCGTACGCGAAGCTGAACCTGGATGTCGAGCTGCCGGCGGACGACAGCTACTTCCTGGAGGTCGCCTGCGGCAACGGCTGCACCGATCTCCAGGAGCAGGCGGAGCGGGTGGCTCGCAGTCTCGGCGCCACCGTGGTCTCCCCGGAGGAGGGGGCCGGGGTGATGAGGTCGATCCAGGCAACCGAGCAGATCGTCGTCAGGAAGGATAACCTTTCCCGGGCCATCGAAGGCGCAGTCGACCCGTCCGACGTCCTGACCATCAACATCACCTGCGGCGGGTGGTGCAAGGCGATCAAGAAAATCAGCGAGGCGGTCATCGCCGTGTTCGAGGCGGTTACCCGTTCGGCCAATGGAGCGGGGTTGACCCCGCCCGCCGTGCTGCCGATTCCCGTCGGCGACCTGTCGGACGACAGCAGGTCGCTCAACAAGAAACTCGTCGAGGGGAAATCGTACGCGCTGCTGGTCGGCATCAACAATTACCAGCACATCAACAAGCTGAAAAACGCGGTGAGCGACGCCACGGTGATGGACCAGGTGCTGAGGGAGGAATACGGCTTCGAGACCACCGTGCTGACGGACGACCAGGCGACCCGGGACAACATCATGAAGTCGCTCAACGACCTTCGCAAGAAGCTGACCGAGAACGACAGCCTGCTCATTTTCTACTCGGGGCACGGCGAGTACAACAAGCAGACCGAGGCGTCCTACTGGTTGCCGGTGGACGCGGCCATAGACGACAACACCAAGTGGCTGGAGACCCGCGGCATATCCGACCAGCTGAAGCTGGTAACCGCGAAGCATGTCCTGATCATAGCCGACAGCTGCTTTTCCGGCACCATGACCCGCGCGACCAACGCGACTCTTGCCGGCAACAACACCCGGGAGAAGTATCTGAACAAGCTGTTCGACAAGCCGTCGCGCGTGCTGATCGCCAGCGGAGGCAACGAGCCGGTGACCGACGCCGGGGGGAAGGGGCACTCGATATTTTCCGATGTGCTGATTACGGCGCTGAGAGAGCCGTTCGACAAGGTCTTCACAGCGGAAGAACTGATGACCCGGCATCTCAAGGAAAGCGTGGCGGGAAGGACGGAGCAGACCCCGGAGTACAAGGTCATCCGCAACTCCGGTCATGACGGAGGGGATTTCATCTTCGTGAAGAAGAAGTAGGGCTGCGAAGTGATCACTGCTATCTTTGTCTCCCGTCCACCATCTTCAGCCTTGTTGCAAAGCCAAGGGGCGTCGCTACACTTCTTTAATTGTTTTTAATTTAAAGAAGGGGGCGCCTCATGGAAAGCTACAAGGACGTCATTGCAATTGCCCCTCGCCGTCGCCACTGCTTTCTTTTACCTCCTCTGGTTCTTCGTCCCTCCCATCAGGCTTGTCTGGCGATGCCTCTCCATCCAGGAAAACCTCCCGGTCATGAACACAGTGAAGGCCTGCTATGACTCTGTCTGGCCATTCAAACCGGCCATGTTCAGAAGACAGATGCGGCTATGGCTGGAACTGCGGCTTTTGCACCCCAGACCGCGCAAGGAGCCGAACTGGTTCCTGGACCCGCGCACCAAACGCTACCAGCTGCAATTCGACGACGCCGCCTACCGTCGCGAAATTGCGGCGTGGAGACTAAGCACGCGCGCGAAGTTCTGCGCGCTCAAGATCAAGGAGAAGGAACCGGTCATCGAGGTGGTCGATGTCTTCCGCCTGAACGACGAAGCCACCAAGAACGGCATCAAGCAGTACCTGCTGGCCGTCTCGCAGTTGAAGCTCTCCCTCGACGAGGAGGCCTCCTTTCTCTGCAGCGTCAAGATCGAGCACGGCTTCCTGCTGCCGCTAAACCTCCTGGCCGGCCTCATGTCCCGCTTCTCGGACGACTGGGACCCGATCATCTCCTGCTATGACAGGATGGCCAACGAAGGGTTCTCGCCGCAGCAGATGACCATCTTCAACCTCTGGCTTTTGTGGGGGCCGAGCGTGCCGATCTGCAGTTGCGACCAGTGGGCGGGGCCGGTGACGCTGCAGTACGGCTTCGGGGACGAGAACAACTCCGTCAGGGTCCGGGTGCGGGACGAAACCAAGGAGCACCTGCTGGCTGACCTGAGAAAGTCGGTGGCGGCCCGCAGCACGACCGCCCATCCCGCCCTGCACGCCAGCATCACCGGCAGGCTCTGGCCGCCGAGCAGCTTCTTCCAGGGGGAGATCTGCGGGGCCCAGCAGGAACTGCTCAACCCGGACCGGGAGGCGTTCATACTCGAGTACGAAAGCCACAGCGTGATCGGCAATCCGGCCAGTTCCCGGCTCTTTTACACCGGCTACATCTGGGCCCTCTTTGTGGTCGGGTGCGAGGGGAAACCGACGGCGGACCAGCTCCGAAGGGAGCCGTGGCTCCACGTGATTCCCTTCTTCGAGCACGGCAACATCGTGGACGAATCGTGCTACAAGATGGCGAAGCTGCAACTGGCCCTGAAGGTGCTCAATTACCTGAAAAGAAACACGCAACAGGGGGCCGACATCAGCCTTCCCCCGTTGAAGCTCTGGTACGTCTGCGCACTGGACGACTCCGGCTGCGGCCACGGCATTGAGGTCGCGCCGAAGGGAAAGACCATCCGTGCGACTTTGGAGGGGCTTCTGGCCGAGGACGAATTCAGGTCGGTTCGAAAGCGGCTGGTGACCGACGACCGCTCCTTCGCGGACATCCTGTCAGGGTGCCACCTCTCCAAGATGGTGTCCGGGCTGTTCGAGGCCATAGAGGGGGAGAGGTGAAGGGGAAACGCAGACCTGCAAAAGGTAGTTGACGGGGCCGTCCTCTGTAATTTACGATGTGGTCGCTAAGCATTGGAGGAAGGATGAGGAGTAACGGACTGGAGGTAGATAAAGAAATTGTCGGAATCCCTTCTGCGACTCGGCCGCGTTTAGGATGGAATGAAAAATTCCGGCTCATGTCCGAGAGCGGCGACGACAAGATGATCGATGACGATCTTCTTGGACAAACAGAATGGGACAGGGGGAAATGGGAATGGTGACGTTTCGATAGAAAGGGGGCAGCCAAGATGGCTGTCCCCTTTTTTAATGCTGAATGCTCCCCATCGTTTCCCGGGATGGCGCCAGATGCGACCTAGCTGCATCTTGACCTCTTCCGCTATCACAATCTCCCCCTCCCCTTCAAGGGGAGGGTCGAGCATCCCCATCCCCCTCCTGACCTCCCCCTTAAAGGGGGAGGGACGTGTGGCGGAGGATCATGGCTAGACAGGAGACATTTGAGTCAAAGGATCCTTACGAACACCGCGGTCGCCACGGCGATCAGCAGGCGATGGCGCAAAAGTGCCGAGTGCGGGAGCCCGCCCTGGCGCTGCAGCTTGCCGAGCGCGACAAAACAGAAGAGCGCGGCCATCAGGATGATCGGGTAGATGAGCAGGCGCAGCGTCCCCAGCTCCGGCGTCAGCGCCGCCGGGTCGAGCAGCCGATCGACCCCCGTCGCCGACATGGCGAGGGGAACGAGCTGCGCCCCTCCTTCCACGAAGGCCCGGAAGAAGATCATGAAGAGGCCGGCCGCGGCAAGCGGCAGGTAGGCGAGCCCGCTGGTGGTGAAGACCTTTCGCCAAGCGTTGCCGCGCACGCCGGCGGAGGCGAGGACGGCCAGCCCGGTGACGCCGGAGACGATGCCCAGGGCGAGCAGGTAATCGCTCACGCTCCAGATGGTGCGGGAGAAGACCTCCCGTTCCCGCCCGGCCAGAAGCGGGGTCCCCTTGGCGGCGATGACCACGCCGACCAGGGCGACGCTGAAGAAGGCTTCCTTGAAGCCGCGTCGGGCCTTGTTGAAGACGCCGGAAGTCGGGTTGCGGAGGTCGAGCTGCATGGAGTGGTGCGGGCAGCTCCGCACGCAGTTGAGACAGAGGACGCAGTGGTCGGAGCTGTCGACCCCGGAGGGGTGGAGCCCCATGGGACACCCCTTCTCCTTGACGCAGTCGTCGACCCGGCAGCGGCTCAGGCAGACGTTGTGGTTGCTGTGCATCTCCAGAGGCGAGATCCGGGAGACCAGGCTGACCATCCTCCCCAGGGGACAGAGAAACTTGCACCAGCCGCGGCGGCCGATGACAAGGTCGGCGCTGACCGTGGCGAGCAGGACTCCCGACAGGAGGAGCCCGGTGGCAAGGGCGTACGAGAACATGCCGGTCGCCTGCTCCAGGAGCAGTATCACGACCAGCGCGGTGAAGCTGAGCGTCGCCCCCCACTTGCGCAGGAACGGTGTCGGGTCGCGCACCACCCGGCTGGTGACGCCGAGATACTCCCCGATCGCCTCGAGCGGGCAGAAGCTGCACCAGCCGCGCGCGAAGAGAAAGGCGGTCATGACGAGCGCGGGCCAGCCGATGGTCCAGAGGGCGAGGTTCGCCACGTTCTGGGTGCGCGGCCCCAGTATTGTGTAGAGGGTGATGGCCAGGAACAACGGGACGGTGACCCAGCGAAACAGGCGCGGGAAGCGCTGGTTCCGGGCCAGCCGCTCCACGGCGGGTAGGGTCAGGAGGTTGAAGCGCCCCCCGTCGAAGGGGCGCCCCTGCAGCGAGATGTGCTCGGGCAGGATCTCCTCGCCGTTGCAGACCACCACGGCGCGGCTTACCACCTGGTACAGCTCGCTTGCGTTCAGCGGCCAGTCGTGATCCACCAGGAGGTTCAGGGCGTCCTGGGAAAGACGGCGCACGGCCTTGTGGTGCTTGGCGTTCAAGGACTTCAAGAGGCTCCGCGCGATGACCGCGATGTCCTTTTTCCGCTCCCTGAGCGGGGCAAGCTCAAGGGTCTCGCCGCTCAACCTCCGGTACAGCAGCGAATTGAATTTCCCGTTCTCGACCAGGGGGTGCAGCGGCTTCCCGCTGGTGGCGATGACCCGCACCAGGGCGCTGCGCAGCTTGGTCTCCCCCCTTCTGGTGAAATGCCCGCACTCCATGAATTCCATCAGATCTTCCTGCACCGCGGGCGTCAGGCAGTCGACGTTTCGGAGGATGATGTCGCCGCCGGCCGCCAACTCGATCATGCCACGCCTGACCGCTCCCGAGTAGAGCGCTCCCTCCGGCGCATGCCCGAAGAGCGCCGCCTCCTGCGCCAGTCCCAGCAAGAGCGAACTCTGCCCTGCCGAGTCGCTGGCCGGGTTTTCCTCGCCGAGGACCGGAGGGGGGGCGGCGCAGTCAAGAAAGAGGACGGGGCGGTTTGAGTCGCTGTGGAAGTGGATGAGGCGGGCGGCGAGGTCCTTCCAGGTCCCGGGTTCGCCGAGGATGAGGACGTGGCTGCGGGTCCCGGCCAGTTGCCGCAGGCGCTTGTTGAGCAGGCGGACCCACGGCGAGATGCCGGGAAACTCGCCGAACTCCGGGAGGAGCTGCCATCCGATGATGTTGGTGATCACCTCGCGGTGCTCGCTCTCCTCCCTCTGGTGGCGCTGCGCCCAGCTCCCGAGCTGCGCGGCGAGGATACTGCTCAGGTTCGCGTAAAGGAGCGGGATCTGCTGCAGCAGTTCCTCGAAATCGGCGCGGGAAAGGCGTGCGGCCTGGATCTCGGTTATCGCCCTGACGTCGGCGGAGCGGTCCTCGTCGGTGAGGATGGCGCGTTCGCCGATGACGTTGCCGATGCCGAGTTCGGTGAGGTTGAGGATCTGGCCGGCCCGGTCCAGGAGTTCCACCCTGATCCTGCCGGAGAGGATCACGTACAGTTCGGTGGCCGGCTCGTTCCTCGCCAGGACGATCTCCCCGGCGCGGAACTCCTTCAGCTCAAGCCGCTGCACGATGCGTTGCAGGTCGTCACGGTGCACGCCCCTGAAAAGGCGAATGCCCGAAATTGTCTCGCAGGTGATTGCCGCCATCGGTTCTCCATGAAGCGGCAGTTCCTTGTGCCGCTGCCAGGCGCCGGCAGCGGTGCCGCGTCGAAGCGACTTGCCGGAACATGCCTGAGGGGATCAGATGGTAGCGTAAAAGTCGTTGGAGATCAAAAAGGTATACCGCACCTCTGGCTCCCGGTCGGTATACATTACCGTCACCAGCTGCGGCGGAGGGCGAGGATGAGGCGCCGCGCTCCCTGCAGCGCCCCCAGGGGGCCTTTCTCGGAGCCGTAGGGGACGTCCCCCCCGACGGTGAGCTTCCAGGTGTCGGTGACGTTGTAGCCGACCTCTCCCTTCAGAAGCCCGTCGCCGCGCTTGAGCCCCGCCGTCCAGACCACCTTCCACGCGCCCCACTCCTCGCTCCGGTTCCAGGCGGTGATGAGGGCCGGCAGGAGCGCCCGGTCGAAGAGAAGGGTTGCATCGATCGGGGGATCGATGGCGTTGGCGGCAAGGGTGATGAGGAGTGTTCCGTCGCCGAACCCCCTTTCCGCGCTGAGCGTCCCTATCACTGCGTCGCCGAGTTCCGCGTCGCCGGAGAAGAGCGCCGCGGCCTCCCCCCTGAGGACGTAGGGGCCGGCGACCCGGGAGACCTCGACGCCGACCGCGTCCTCGTGCGCGTAGCGGCGGTCGACGGAGATGACGGGGGGACCGCCCCGCTGCTGCGCGGGATCCAGCCGGAACTCGAGAAGGGGCGCGGGGCGAATCCCGGACCTGGCCCAGACGCCGGTGTCCCAGTCTCCCCAGGTGGCGAGGAGGCGCAGGGCGGCGAAGCCGAAAACGGGAGGGGCGTCCTCCTCCTCGACGAGTTGCGTCCCCTGCGGGAGGACCCCCCTCCCGATCGGGGCGTTGCGGCTCCCCAGAGGCGGGAGGCGCCAGGGCGTGGTGACCGGCACCACGACCGCCTGGTACCTGACGTTTTGCTCCTGCCCGCTCAGGCGGAGTGCCCAGAGCGGCAGCTTCTCGTCCGCAAAGGGGTCGGTGAGGTCGCGGGGGAGGAAGGCGTCGGCGGGGGAGTAGCCGTCGGTCTTCCCCCAGCCGAACTGGAAGCGCCCCAGCTCCAGGTCGTGGGAGGGGGGCAGCGGAAGGCGCACCCAGAGTTCCGGCAGCGCGACGGGGGTGCGCCTCGACCTGCGGTCGGCGGGGTCGAAGGTGAAATCCCTACTCTCGGGGGAGGTGATCCACTCGGCACGCAGCGACCCGGTGAACTGGGCCTCGGCGTGCTTTTGCTCCCACTTCCCGAAAAGCGTCCCCCACCCGGCCCCGTGGGGGTCGCCGGCGGAGCGCTCGTCGTAGGCGAAACCCTTCACTTCGGCATAGCCGGAGAACCCCTCTGCGAAGGCGGGGCAGGGGGAAAGGAGCAGCAGCAGGAGAAGAAGGCGAGCCCTGGTCAATCGCCCCCCTCGCGGGTCAGGTTCTGCAGCGTGAAGCGGCTGGCGGGATGAGGGCGGTTGAAGGAGATCTGCTTCAGGTTGACCGTGGTCCTGCTTCCCTTCTTCAGGTCTTTCATCTCCATCCTGGTCGCCACCCAGTGCCCCTCCACGTTCTTGATCTCCGAGAGAACCAGCCTCTTGGCGGGTTCCTTTTCGCCCTTGCGGTACAGGTCCTCGCGCACCAGGTACAGGATGTCCTTGCGCAGGTAAAGGATCAGCTTCTGGTAGATCGACTTCGCCCCCTTCTCCAGGGGGATGGCGGTGATGACGTAGCACGGTTGCCCTTCGACGACCTCCTCGCCGGAAAGCGACACCTTGTACTTCTCGTGGTCGAACTCCTCCATGTCCTCGTAGTTGAAGTCGGTCCCGACGAAGGAGGCGTCGCGGTCCTGGGGGGCGATCCGGCGCTCCCTCTTCATGGAGGGGAGGTAGAGCCACTGGTCCGGGTTCTCCGCACCCGGGCGCGACAGCGAGAGGAAGCCGACCCCCTTCACCTCCGGGGGGTCTGTGAAGCGTATCAGGTTCCTGGCGTCACCCGCGTACCCTTCGCGGTAGCTTTTCCACCCCTTCTTCCGGACCTTCCCCTCCTTGTTCACCACGGTGAGATCCCCCGAATACTGCTGGGTCTTGGTCCGGTGCCGGCTCTCGCTCTCCTTGAGGAGCGCCCGGGCATCGGGGGCGGCCAGGGCGAGCCCGGCCCAAAGCGAGGCGAGCAGCACGGCGGCAACGGCTGCCGATACGGTTCTTGCAACTTTTGGAATCATCGATACACCTCCGATTAAAATCATTCGTACTCTATCGCCTCGGTCACCTTGACCCTCGCCGCCTGCCGGGCCGGAATCCAGGCGGCCAGGAACGACACCAGCGGCAGGGCGACCAGGAGCTGCCCCAGTACGTCCCAAGGGTATTGATGCGACATGCTCCAGCCGGTGAAGGCCGTGGCGACGGGGCCTTCCATGAAGGCGGCGAAGAGGTTGCCCGCCGGAAGCGACAGGACGAGCCCCACAAGGGCCAGCACCAGGGCCTCCAGCACGACGCTGCGGGCGATCTGGCCCGGGAGCGCCCCCAGCGCCTTCAGGATCCCTATCTCCCGGGTCCGCTCCGCCACCGAGATGAGCAGCGAGGTGACGATCCCCAGGAAGGCGACACCCAGGGCGAGGATGACGGTGATGCGCATGACGGCGTAGAAGGCGTCGATGGCCTTGCCGATTTCCTCCTTGAATTCGCGCCGGGTCGATATGAGCGCCGGGAAACGCCCGGCAAAGGCGCCCCGGATCCCCTCCCGGACCGCCTTCGGGTCCGCGCCGGGGTCGACCGAGACGTCGAAGATGTCGACGCGGTCGTCCTTCCAGTGCTTGAGGAACACCTCCCGGTCCAGGTACACACCCCCCTGGTCGGAGCTGTAATCGCGGATCACGGCGGCGATGGGGAATTTAACCCGACCGCTTGGGGTCTGCAGTTCGACCTGGTTCCCGACGCCGAGGCCGAAGCGGACGTAAAAGTTTTCCGTCACGGCGCACATGCCGCTCCTGGTCAGGCCGTCGCGCATGGACCGGATGTCTCCCTGCACGAATTCGTAGCGGGTGCGCTCCAGCAGCGGGGCGATCTGCACCGAGGCGACCAGGATCTGCCTCCCCCGGAACTGCGGCCGCTCCGCCCGGTAGCTCTCCACCATGCGTACGCCGGGGATCTTCAGTATCTCTTCGCGCAGTCCCCCCGGGTAAAGGAAATCGGGGCGGGAATAGCTCGCCGAGGCCCGCACGAAGAGGTCGCAGGTGAGGACGTCGTCCATCCAGCGCGCCAGGGTGCGCTTGGTGGATCCCATGTAGCCGCCGATGCCGAGGACGAAGGTAAGGGAAAGGGCCATGGCCATGATGGTGCCGGAGCTGCGCCTGGGGTTCCCCAGGAGGGCGTCGCTGGAGAGGGGGCCCGCGGACGGGAAGATGCGGGAAAGGATCGGGGCGACCCCGACCAGGATGCCCCGGGAGAGGGGACCGATGAGGAGGACCAGTCCGGTCCCGCCCAGAAGCAGCACCGAAAGGAGCAGGAGGTTCCCCTCCAGGGCCCTGGTCGGCGCCAGGACGAGCGCGGCGGCGAAGAGCGCTCCCCCGGCGGCCAGGCGCGGGGCGATCCTGCGCTGCACCCGGGCCTGGAAGGCGCCCTTGGCGAATGCCTCGGTCGGGGCGATGCGCGAGGCGGCCAGCGCGGGTCCCCAGGCGCCCGCCACCGAGGCGAGGACACCGAGCAGGATGGACTGCAGAGCGATGTCGGGGGTGAGGTGGACGATCCCGGAACCGCTGATGCCGTAGATGGTCTCCGTGCTCTTCCCCATCATCACCAGGAGCCCCTGCGAAAAGGTGGTCCCGGCCAGGCAGCCGATGCCCCCTCCCAGCACCCCCAGGAACAGGGCCTCTGCCAGGAATACCCTCTGGATCTGGCGCGGCGTGGCCCCCAGGGCGCGCAGGGTGCCGATGTCGCGCCGCCGGCGGTTCACCGCCACGTTGAAGGCGTTGAAGATCAGGAAGATGCCGATGGAGAGGGCGAAGGCGCTGGAGACGTTGAATCCGGCGGTGAAGTTGGATACCAGCCGCTCCATCTGCTCACCCCGGCGCGCCGGGGTCTCCACGCGGTAGGCGGATCCCAGCGCCTTTTCCAGGAGAGCGGTCCCCTGGGCGACGCTCACCCCCTGCTCCAGCCGGACGTCGATGCGGTCGAAACGCCTCCCGCGCCCGAAGAGATCCTGCGCGGCGTACACGTCGACCACCATCAGGTTGCCGCCGAACGCCTCGGCGAATCCCTTTGGCGTCAAGACACCGCGCGCCGTCACCTTCCTGGTCCCGGCGGGAAGCTTCAGGGCGAGTGCCTGGCCGGTGGTCACCCCTGCCCTGCGGGCGAAGTCGCGGGTGAAGAGGGCCGAGTCGGGCTGGGCCAGGAAGAGGAGCGGGTCGTCCAGGTCGGCGTCGTCACCCTCAAAGCCGTAATCGCGCATCTCCCTGTCGCCCAGAAGGTCGATGCCGATCACCATGACGCTCCCAAGCTCCCCCCTCTCGGGGACCACGATCTGCTCGATTACCGGGGAGGTGGCCCTGATGCCGGGGATGGTGCGGAGCTTTTCCTGCACCTCCTCCGGCACCCCGCCGTCCATGGTGACCTGCAGGTGCGCCTTCCCCGCCACCCGGTCGACGGTGGCGCCTATCCCGCTGACCAGCGCGTCCTGAGCGGTTTTTATGGAGCTGAAGGTGGTGACGCCGACCACGACACCCAGAAGCGTCAGTACCGTCTTTGCCATGTGCCGGCGCGCATAGGAAAGGGAAAGGGTCCGCAGCAGGAAGATCATCTGCCACCTCCGGGGCCGTCATCCTCCACGCGGCCGTCACGGAGCCTGATCAGCCGGTCGCAGGTCGAGGCTGCGACCTGGTCGTGGGTGACCATGACGATGGTGGTGCCGCGCTGCCGGTGGATGGTGCGCAGAAGCTCCAGGATCTCGCGCCCCCGGGCGCTGTCAAGGTTCCCGGTCGGCTCGTCCGCCAGAAGAAGCGGCGCGTCGGTGACGAGGGCGCGGGCGATGGCGACCCGCTGCCTCTCGCCTCCGGAGAGTTCGTCGGGGAGATGGTCCGCGCGTTTTTCAAGCCCCACCTCGGCCAGTACGCGCTCCACCCGCTGGGCTGCCTCCTTGGCGCCCACCCCGGCCAGGCGAAGCGGCAGGGCAACGTTCTGCCTCACCCGGAGCGTCGGCATCAGGTGGTAGGCCTGGAAGATGTAGGAGACCTTGGAGCGGCGAAAGAGGGAGCGCCCTTTCTCGCTTTCGCGGGCGAGATCGGTCCCTGCGACCAGCACCTCCCCCGAGGTCGGGACATCGAGCCCCCCCATCAGGTTCAGCAGGGTGGACTTGCCCGAACCCGAAGGGCCCATGATGGCGACCATCTCGCCGGCTGCTATGGAGAAGGTGATCCCGGCCAGGGCGGTCACCGTCGACTTCCCCTCGTACGACTTCACCACTTCGTTGAGCTTCAACACGTCTATAGCCTCCTTCATGGACTACGTCCTCCTTGCCGTGCACCGGGTTCGGGGAACGCTCCAAGACCGGCCCGAGCAACGGGCGCAGCGGGCGGGTCCTCTCCAACCCGGAGCTGATGTATAGCAGAAACAGCAATTTGGTCAACGCTAAAATGAGCATGTTCAAACCTGCTACAGTGACGTCTCAGCCACTATTGAGTTCAGCCTTCAACGGATCTCGCGTGTTTCGGCGGCGGGGAGGTATCCGGACCACGCTTCACTGCCAAAACTGCAGCAAAGATTCGCAAAGCATGTCAAAACTGTCAAAACTGCCAAGACAACGAAACCCGCCAAGTAACACGGTCTCCTGATCCAGCGTCTTCTCTGGGGGGCAATAGCAGTCCCCTTTGTCGCACCTTTTCGGAAACTGCCTGCACCCTTTCTGGTCATAAATTAATTGTACTTTGCCATGTTGTCGCATATATTCATACATGTGTGACTCGGGATTAACTCCGCATTTTGCCAGAGACTGACACGGGTAATTTATCGTGGCTTTGCAACGGCGAGCAATGACCATTGAGCTGCCATGAAACTGGAGAGATGCCATGCTGAGAGCCGGACTGATCCTGTTGATCTGTCTTATTGCCACAGGATGCCACGTATCCACCTCCGGGGAGTCCCGCAGCCCGGTAAAGGTCAGGCTCGCCTACGCCACGCAACACGACTGCGCCCTGGTCCACATAGCCGTTGCCAGGGGGTTCTTCCGCGACGAAGCTGTCGAGATAGAGCCGCTGCTCCTTTCCTTCGGCAAGCAGGCGTTGGACACCGTCCTGCAGGGAAAGGCCGATCTTGCCACGGTCGCCGAAACCCCGTTCATGCTGGCCGTTCTCAGAGGGGAAAAGGTGTCCGCCATAGCCACCATTTTCACCTCGGACCGCAACCACGCGATCCTGGTCCGGCGCGCAAGCGGCGTCTCGAAGCCGGAGGAATTGGCCGGCAAGCGCGTCGGCTGCACGCTCGGGACCACTTCCGATGTTTTCCTCTCGTCGTTTCTGACGGCTCACCACATCTCCCCCCAGCAGGTGACCGCCGTCCCCATGAGGCCGGACGAGATGCTGGACGCCTTGAGAGACGGCCGGGTGGACGCTGTCTCGACCTGGAACCCGCCGCTGAAACAGATGGCGCGTGAACTGGGACAGGATGGATTCCTTCTGGAAGACCCTTCCATCTATACCGAAAAGTTCCTGCTGACGGGACGCCCGGCATATCTCGACGAGCACAAGGAGGCGGTCACGCGCGTATTGCGCGCCCTGCTGAAGGCGGAACAGTTCGCCCACTCCCACCCGGAAGAGGCCAGGGCGATGATAGCCGCCCCCTTGAACATCGCCCCGGACCTGCTGCGCGAACTGTGGGGTGCGGGGAGGTTCCGGGTCACCCTCGATCACTCGCTGCTGATAAGCCTCGAGGAAGAAACGAGATGGGCCATAAAGCGCCGGCTGGCGGGCAACGCGCAGATGCCGAATTACCTTGAGCATCTGGACTTTTTCCCTCTTTGGTCGCTCAAGCCGGGAGCCATCGACGTGAATCAGGTGGTTGCGCATGAAATTCGCCGATAGGGTAAGAATCGGCTCCATCCTGTCCTTCTCCCTCCTCGTATTCGTGGCGGCGCTGCTGGTCTGGTCCTCCGGAGCGCTGAGCGAGGCGGGGAAGAACGACATACTGGCCGATGACATCCAGGCCACGACCTTCAAGAGGGCCGCGTTGCGCGACGAGTACTACCTGCACGGGTCGGAACGCGCCAGGGTGCAGTGGTTCGGGCTTAACGCACACATCGAGAAACTGCTCAAGGAAGGGAGAGGGCGGTTCAAGGGGGAGGACCGCCGGGCGCTCGGGAATGTCCATGCCGGCTTCGACGATTCGGTGCTCGCCTCCCGGCGCCTTGTGCGGCAGTTGCAAAGCACTCGTCCGGGAAAAACGGAGCTGGCGCATCACGACGAATTCTCCACCCTTCTTTACAGCCAGGTGATGTTGAAGGACTCCGCGCTGCAGCAGGCTGCGGCGGAGCTGCAGAAGACGGCGCACGAGCGTTTCAGCACGGCGAACCACATGACCATGCGGCTTACGCTGCTGTTCGTCCTCATCACGGTGGTGGGGACCATCGCCAACTCGTCGTTCCTAAACAGCCTGCTGCGCCGCAGGCTGGCCATGCTGAACAACGGCGCCGCCATGATCTCCTCGGGCGACTTCAGTTACCGGATGCAAAGCGAGGGGAGCGACGAACTTGCCGAACTCGGAAGGTCCTTCAACAGCGTCGCGGAAAAGGTACAGGACTACACCAGGCAACTGCAAGACAAGCATGACCTTCTGAACGAGCTCTCCAGCCAGGTCCCGGGGATTCTCTTCCAGGCGCGCCTGTCGCCCGAAGGGGAGTTCAGTACCCCTTACGTCAGCCGCGGGGCCAGCGACATCTACCAGGTGGAGCCGGGGGCGATCGTGCAGGCTCCCAAAAGCATATTCGGCGCTATCGCACACGCCGACGAGCAAGGGATCCTCGCATCGTTTCTGCACTCCGCCCAGACGCTGCGCCCCTGGGAGCACGAGTACTGCATCACCGTCCCCGACGGCGCCATGAAATGGCTGCGCGGGCAGGCGCGCCCCATGAAGCTCGCGGACGGGGGAACGCTCTGGCATGGCTTCATTTCCGACGTGACCGAGCGCAAGCTCGCCGAACAGGTCATGGCCGGGGCGAGACAAGAGCTTGAGCAAAAAGTGCTGCAGAGGACAGCCAGGCTCTCGCTCGCCAACGAGCACCTGACGCAGGAGATCGAGGTCCGGAAGAAGGTCGAAGAGGAACTCCTCGCACAACAGCAAAAGCTGCAGGGCATTGCCCTCGACCTGTCGATGGCCGAGGAGAGGGAGCGGGACCGCATCGCGGGGGAGCTGCATGACCAGGTCGGCCAGCGCCTGATCCTCGCGAAGATCAAGCTCGACACGCTGGCGAGCCATCTCCCGCCCGGGGAACTGGATGCCGAGGCCGGGGGGATCGGCACCTTGATCGAACAGACCTTGCAGGACATCAGGTCGCTCACCTTCCAGATCAGACCGCCGCTGCTGGCGAGCGCCGGGGTCGAGGCAACCCTGCGCTGGCTGGGAGAGGAACTGCGCGCCGATTTCGGCCTGGAGGTTTCCTTCAGCGACGACAGCGCGGAAAAGCCGCTGCGCTACGACGTCCGTTCCACCGTCTTCCAGGCGGTCCGGGAGCTGATGCTGAACGTAGCGAAGCACGCCGGCACAAAACGGTGCCAGGTCGGGTTTTCCCGGGTCGGAAACAGCATAATGATAACCGTCGAGGACGACGGCGTCGGCCTGCGGACGGGCCCCCCGGAAGGGAGCGGTACCAGGAGCGGCGGGTTCGGCCTTTTCAACGTCAAACAGAGGATAGAGTACTTGGGAGGGAGCTTTGTCATCGAGGCCAAGGGCGCAGGGGGAACCAGGGGGGTGATAAAGGTCCCGCTGGAGATGGCAGTTTAACGAGGGAGGGAACCTTGACATGAAGATACTGATCGCCGACGACCACGCCATCGTGCGCCAGGGGCTGCGCGCGCTGATCGACAAGGAAGATGACATGGTGGTGATAGCCGAGGCCGCAACAGGCGCCGAGGCGGTCCGGCTTGCCCGGGAGCATCGCCCTGAAGTCATCGTGATGGACATCACCATGCCCGACGTCAACGGCATCGACGCGACGCGGACCATCACCGCGGAACTCCCGGATGTCCGGGTGCTGGCCCTTTCCATGGAATCCGACCGGCGCTTCGTGGTGGAGGTGCTGAAGGCGGGGGCAAACGGCTACGTCCTGAAAGACGCCGCTTTCGCCGAACTTGCGACCGCCATCCGCGCCGTCGCGGCCGGAGAGACCTATCTCCCTTCCAGGGTAGCCAACCTTCTCATCAAGGAGTACCTGCAGCGCATCCCGGAAGAGGTGTCGGCGACCTACGAGAACCTCTCCGCGCGAGAGAGGGAGATCCTGCAACTGATAGCCGACGGGAGCAACGCCAAGGAGATCGCCTTCGCCTTCAGTGTCAGTGTCAAAACGGTTGAGAATCAGCGTCACAGCATCATGAAAAAACTGGATCTGTACAGCATAGCGGAACTGACCAAATATGCGGTACGACAAGGGTTGACATCCCTCAAGTGACACGAGGTCAGGACTGTCTGCTATGACTTTGCGCAACTGCAATTGCTGATAGCCCTATATATTTCCCTGCTCTCTTGTCCTAATACTGACATCTAGGTGCACTCTTAAGCTTCATGCTACCCAGGCTGGAGAAGAATAGATGTCTCAGAAGTTCGATTCACAGAGTAAAACCGCCCCCGTTTCGCCAGGTGTTGACCCCGGACCAGACAATGAACCTTGCCGGACCAGTCCCCTCGTGGCCGGTTTCTCGATCTGCCTTAAGAAAATGCGTTTCTGCCCGTACGCCCTTTCGTTTGGTCATCAGTACCTTTGCCGCCACCCGGAGCACGCGAGCTTTGCCGTGAACGCTCCCCAAAAGCCGCGCACGCAGGAGTGACCGCCATTGCACGCGCTCTGCCCACGCGCCTCCCGCATTGGCGCGGCAGTCGATTTTCCTCCTCAACCCCGTTAAACTCATCTTCGTCGCAACGCCCGCCACGCCAGATCAACTGACTCGATCCGTCACCCCCCCCTGCTTGACACTAAACCGTCGCATTATAAACTGGATGAGTTTAAAATTAGTATTATTTAATTTGCAATGCCAGGCATCTTTCGCGCCTCCTGCCCCGCCGAAGACCGCAACTGCCACGTCGATCACCAGCAGAGCGACCGCAGTTACCATGCAGCTGCAGGCGACCTCACAAGGTAAACGATCAGGAGGTATAACCATGAAACCGAGCACGAAAGAGCAGGCGAAAGGCAAGATGCACGAGGTGCAGGGCAAGGTTAAGGAAGGTGTCGGGAAAACCACCCAGACCACCTCGATGGAAAACCAGGGGAGGGCGGAAAAAATAGCCGGCAAGGTGCAGAAAAACGTCGGCAAGGCAGAGAAGGATCTGGAGAAATAAGGGAGCCGATGGTGGTTGCGGTCGCTCTGCTGGTGATCGAGCGGTAGCGCAGGAGAATCTGACGTTCCGGGATGTCGATGGCGCCGGAGGGAAGGGCAAGGGCAAGGGCAAGGGCAAGGGCAAGGGCTATAGCTGTGGCGCATAAAAAGGGAGGTGTATCTCGTCATGCCCTTGATTCAGGTTGTACTGGTTCTCATCGTGGTAGGTGTTCTGCTTTGGCTCGTCAACACTTACATCCCTATGGCAGGATCGATCAAGTCGATCCTCAACGCGGTCGTGGTCATCGTAGTGGTTTTGTGGCTCCTGAACGTATTCGGGTTCATGGATAACCTTACGAGACTTCGGGTTGGCAAGTAGAGAACAATAAAACAGGAGCTGATGGATAAAGGTCTCGATATTAGCTCCGCAAGGAGGAAGAAATGCTCTGGACGATCGTCGTTATCTTGCTGGTTCTCTGGCTGCTTGGGCTGGTCAGCAGTTATACCCTCGGCGGCTTCATCCACCTGCTGCTGGTGGTTGCCGTAGTTATCGTTATAATCAACCTCATACAGGGGAGACGGGCGTTGTGACAGTTTTACAGCGGAAAGGTCTCGAAGCTGTACTCTGAAACAGGGAAGGAGTCGCAAGTGAGCCAGATAATCACAGCTATAGCAATTCTTGCCGTCACCGTAATGCCTGCCTTTGCCGCGGACCTGACCACGCAGCCAAACCCCCAGCACCTCATCATGATGGCCTACCACAGAAACGTGGCCAATTTCGGTCACACGCTGTACCAGGCAGCGGAGCAGGGTAGCACCGTGCCGACACAGGTGGCACGGGTGGCCGTTGCCGAGATGCGACGCAGCACGGAGGAGATGGAAAAGCACCGTGCCATGGCAATGAAGGATATGCAGGTTACCCCCCGGATGCAGAAGATGATGGACCAGCACCTGGTGCAGTTGAAGACCCACCTGAGGGAGCTTGACGAGCTGGCGAAGAAAGAGCGGATCGACTCGGCGGAGGTCATGAAACAGCTGCAGTCGATATTCGAGGGGTGCGAGGGCGCCGGTTGCGGCATGATGCCAGGCGGGCCGAAGCCCGGAGCCCCTTTGAGCGGGCGGCGCCGGGGTCGCGCTGGGGGCGGCTGCGGCTGTTTTCAGGCGATGCCGGAGCGGGACATGATGATGGACGAGATGATGCACAAAATGAAAAGCGAGGACGCGGAACTGGAGGGACTGGTGCAGGAGATGCAGGCGGCTCCCATGGACCGCAAGCTCGACCTGGTCTCCGAAGTGGTGGCCCGGATGGTCAGGCAGCGGGCCGCCATGAGGGAGGAAATGGAAAGGATGCAAAGGCATATGAAGCGGCTCCCGCCGTTGGAGCCCGGCATGATGCAGGGCACGGACGACGGGGACGAGGATGAGGATGATATGGACATGGAAATGGATATGCATGACGGTCATCCCCGATAGGCGGTAAAACGCTTCTGCCAATCGGCAAAGGAAAAGGCTGGTTGGACGGCGATGATGATGCCGGCCAACCAGCCTTTTTTATGCGGTTTTCTCTCTTCTTGGCGCTCAGTGCTTTTGCACCCTGCCGCGCGGGTTGTGCAGGAAGTTGGCATTTTGCTTCAGGAGGGCCGTCATGGCCTGCGCCGAGACCGGGCGGCTGAAATAGTACCCCTGCGCCTCCTCGCTCCCCTCTGCCTGCAGCCAGGCGAGCTGCGAGGCGTTCTCGACTCCTTCCGCGATCACCTTCAGCTGCATGCTCCTCCCGATGCTCAAGACGGCGCGGACCACGGCGGCGTTGTCGTTGTCGCGAGCTATGTTGTGTATGAACGACTGGTCGATCTTCAGCTTGTCGACCGGAAGCTTCTTCAGGTAGCTGAGGCTTGAGTAGCCGATGCCGAAATCGTCGATGGAGAGCTGCAGCCCCAGCGCCTTCATGGCGGCCATGCTCCCGAGTACCCGCTGCGGATCGCTCATGATGGTGGCTTCGGTCAACTCCAGCTCCAGAGATTCCGGGGGGATGCCGGTCTCCAGCAGCGACGCCTCGATGGTCTCCTCGAAATCCCGGTGCTGGAAGAAACTGGCGGAGAGGTTCACCGCGGCGGAAACGGAAGGGATTCCCTGCTGCTGCCACTGCTGGATCTGCCGGCAGACGGTGGGGATGATCCACTTGCTCATGGGGGTGAGCAGGCCGCTCTCCTCGGCGATGTGAATGAAGCTCTCCGGGTATATCAGACCCCTGACGGGGTGCTGCCAGCGTATCAGCGCCTCCATTCCGCTGAACCTCCCGGTTGCCAGGTCCACTTTGGGCTGGTAGTACATGACGAACTCGTTGTGCTCCAGGGCGTGCCGCAGCTCGGTCTCGACGGCGAACCGCTCGTGCCTCATCTCGTTCAACCTGCGGGTGAAGAACTGGAAGTTGTTCCCCCCCGATTTCTTGGCGTGGTACATGGCGATGTCGGCGTGCTTCAAGAGCGTCAGGTAGTCTCTCCCGTCGTCGGGGTAGATGCTGATGCCGATGCTCGGGCTGACGGTGACGTTGGTACCGTGGACGGAAAAACCGGCAGTGATGACCTTCTCCGCGACCACGGTGGTCTCGGCCACTCCGCAATCCCAAAGGACCACGACGAACTCGTCACCGCCAAGCCGCGACACCACGTCGCAGGAACGCGTGCAGTCGCTGAGCCGCCTGGCGACGGATTGCAGCAGCCGGTCCCCGACGTCGTGACCCATGGAGTCGTTGATCTGCTTGAACCCGTCGATGTCGAGGAAGAGCAGCGCCACGCTCCTTCTGGTCTTCTGCGCGGCAGCTATCACCTGTTCGATCCTGGCGTACAGGGTGCTGCGGTTGGCCAGTTTGGTGAGGGGGTCGTGGTGGGCCAGGAAGAAGATGTTCTCTTCTGCCTGCTTGATGTCCGTTATGTCCAGGATGAAGCCGTCCAGCCGCGAGATGCTGTCGCGTTGGTCGTTTTTGACCCTCTGCACGGCGCAGTTGTTCAGGATCCACCTGATCGAGCCGTCCCTGTGGACGATCCGGTGCCGTATCGGCTCGTGGTCCCGGCCGGTGAAGATGCTGTTCAGGAAGTCGACCACCAGGTTGCGGTCCTCCTCGTGGATCATGGTGAACCACAAAAGCGGGTCGCGGTAGTAGTCCTCGGGGTTATAGCCGGTGATTTCCTTGCACTTGGGGCTGTGGTAGATCGATTTGATCTCTCCGTCCTCGAAGCGGACGCTGTAGACGTACTCGTTGATGTTGCTGACGATGGTCCGGCACTGCTCTTCGCTTTTGAGCAGTGCCTCCTCGGCGCGTTTCCTGACCGTTATGTCCCGTACGTTGTACTGCAGCACCTTGGCTTCCTCGGCGACGTAGCTCGTGCTTACCACCTCGACCGCGACCTGGCGCTGATCCTTGGTGACAAGCTGCAGGTCGTCGTCATGGTAGTAATCCCTGTGCTGCTGTGCCTCGAACTCCACGCTGTTCCCCGCTATCCCCGCGAAGGGGGGAATCTCCCAGAGCTTCCTGCCCAGGACCTCCTCACGCGCGTAGCCGATCATCCCGAACAGGAACGGGTTGGCCTCGGTGATCTCCCCGCTGTCGGCGTCGACGATCATGATCCCGTCCTTGGCGGTCTCGAAAAGACGGCGGTAGCGGGCCTCGGAGGCCTGGAGCGCATCCTCGGAGCGCTTTCGTTCCGTTATGTCCAGGACGGCGAGCCGGTACTCCGGCCCCTCCCCGCAGGCGAGGGCTTCTATCCGGGCGAAAATGGGGTTGCGGGAATCGACGGTCAAGGCGACTTCGCAGGCCGCCCTGCGTGCGGGGTCTGACATGGCGTGGAAAAGAGCGGCGAGGGCTGGAAGCGACGACCCGGCCACCAGCTTCTTGAAGGGGAGGCCGAGCAGTTCGAAGCGCTCCTTCCCCAGCATCCGTGCGCCGGTCATGTTGACGCCGCGGATCATCTTGTCGGAGTCGAGCGTGAAGTGGCCGACCGGGGCGAATTCGTAGAGATCGGTATAGAGTTGCAGCTCCGCAGCAACTTGGTCAGGAGAGAATGGGGTGGGGCTGGCGTACGCCTGCTGTGCTTTCTGCTTTTCTAGTGAGTCATTATGCGGGCCTTTTGGCTCTGCCGCTGAACCGCTCATGCGTTCCTCCGTGCCTTGCAACTTGCTGAAGCGCCAGCCTGCCTCGCTTCATGTCCCTCCTTCATTCTCAGTTGATCAGTTGCCGTTAGTACGGGCATGACATGGCATTTCATCCGAACTTCGGATACGGAAATGATAAAGTAATTGCTGCAAAACTGCATCCGAATTATCGAAGAGCAGCGGAAACTTTCCCCTATACAAATTGTTCAAGTTTAGCCGCAGTTATGGTAAAACCATGCGGCGCACCATTCAAGGATTGCCACCATGACCTACGACCTCATGCTGAAGCCGGACGGCGAGCCGAACCGCATCCTTGCCGGCAACGTGCACCCCGCCGACTGGACCAATCCCCAACCCGCCGGGCGCTACGACCTCGTTGTCATCGGCGGCGGCACTGCCGGCCTTGTGTCCGCCGCCGGGGCTGCGGCCCTGGGCGCGAAGGTCGCCCTCATCGAGGGGGGACTCCTGGGAGGCGACTGCCTCAACGTCGGCTGCGTCCCGTCCAAGGCGCTGATCCGCGCCTCGCGCGCCGTTTTCGATGTCCGCACCTCCGCGGCCTTCGGCATGGCGGGAGCGGAGGGGGTGGAGGCGGATTTCGGCGCGGCCATGGAAAGGATGCGCCGGATCAGGGCCGACATGAGCAGGCACGACTCGGCATGGCGCTTCAGGGACGAACTGGGAGTGGACGTCTACCTCGGCCAGGGGAAGCTGACCGGGCCCGATTCGGTCGAGGTGGAAGGGACGGAACTCCTTTTCGCGCGGGCCGCGCTCTGCACCGGCGCCCGGGCCGCCGCACCCCCCATTCCGGGGCTGGCGCATGCCGGGTACCTTACCAACGAGAGCGTCTTCTCACTCACCGCACTGCCGGGGAGGGTCGCCGTCGTCGGCGCAGGCCCCATCGGCTGCGAGCTGGCGCAGGTCTTCGCCCGCTTCGGCTCGCAGGTCACCATCGTCGAGCGTTCCGGGCAGATCCTGGGGCGCGAGGATCGCGACGCCGCGCAACTCTTGCACTCCGCCTTCCTGCGCGAGGGGATCCGGATCGAACTCGGGGCAGCGGTAAACCGCGTGGAGCAGCATTCCTGCGGCAAGAGGCTGTTCCTGGAGCGGGAAGGAACGGTTTCAGAGCTGGAGGTGGATGAAATCCTGGTGGGGACGGGACGGGCGCCGAATGTCGAGGGGCTCGGGCTGGAGAACGCGGGGGTGGAGTACGACGGCAAGGGGATCCGGGTGAGCGACACGCTGCAGACCTCGAACCGGCGCATCTTCGCGGCCGGGGACGTCTGCTCCGCATACAAGTTCACCCACATGGCCGACGCCCACGCCCGCATCCTCATCGCCAACGCGCTCTTCATGGGGAGAAAGAAGGTCTCGGCATTGACCATCCCCTGGTGCACCTACACGGACCCGGAGGTGGCGCACGTCGGGATGTACGAAGCGGATGCGGACGCCCGCGGCATCGCGGTCCAGACGCTCACCGTCCCGCTCTCCGAGGTGGACCGTGCGGTGCTGGACGGAGAGGCGGAGGGGTTCGCGCGGGTCCATCTGAAAAAGGGGAGCGACGCCATCCTCGGCGCCACCATCGTGGCCCGCCACGCGGGGGAGATGATCAGCGAACTCTCCCTTGCCATCGGCTCGGGGCTCGGCCTTTCGGCCATAGGCAACACGATCCATCCCTACCCGACGCAGGCGGAGGTCATCAGGAAACTCGCCGACGCCTATAACCGAAACCGCCTGACACCCGGCCTCAGAAAATTCCTCGCCACCTGGCTCAGGTTGAGAAGAAGATAGGTCAAACCAGACACCAGGAAAACCCAAAAAACTATCGCCACAAAAAGGCACAAAAGGCACAAAAAAACCAAGAAGAAATCGGAGTCCGTCCCGGCATGAACCTCAAAAAGATCCTTCTCCTGCTTACCGCCGTCTGCATCGTCGGGCTCTTCTTCTACCTCGATCTCGGCCGCTTCCTCACCCTCGACTCGCTCAAGACGAACCGGCAGTCGCTTGCCGACTACTACGCCGCCCATGAAGTCGCCACTGTCGCAGGCTTCATGCTCATCTACATCCTGCAGACGGCGCTGTCGCTGCCGGGGGCCGCGATCCTCTCTCTCGCCGCCGGGGCCATCTTCGGCTCCATCCTCGGAACCGTCTACGCCGTCATAGCCGCCACCATCGGCGCGACCCTCGCCTTCCTGGTTACGCGCTACCTTTTGCGCGACATGGTGCTGCAGAAATTCGGCTCGAAGCTGGAAAGGTTGAACCGCGAACTGGAGCAAAGGGGTCTCAACTACCTCCTGTTCCTGAGGCTGGTGCCGCTCTTCCCCTTCTTCCTGATAAACCTCGCCGCCGGACTCACCCGGTTGCCGCTGCGCGTCTTCGTGCTCGGAACGCTGGTGGGGATCATACCGGGGGGCTTCGTCTTCGTGAACGCCGGGGCAAGCCTGGCCGTCATCAACTCGCTGCGCGACGTCGCTTCGCCCCGCGTGCTCGGCTCCTTCGCGCTTCTCGGACTTTTCGCTCTCATCCCGGCCATCTACGGCAAGCTCAAACAGAGAAAGAAACCGGCCTGATCGGCCAGCGGTCATCGCGGCGCAAGTGTCGCTTTTGACACCACTTCTGTCGGAATCTTTTCCATTCCCGCTTTGACATCATGCAAGTCTGCGTTTACACTCTCCAAATTGTTTCGAACAACGGAGAGAAGCGGACCATGCCGGAAGAATTACTTGCCACATATGAGGTGCGGCGCCTCGGTGTCCTCGACCCGAACGGGGAAGTGGACCAGGCGCTCATGCCGGAGTTGCCCGACGCCGAGATCTGGCGCATGTACCAGCTCATGGTGCTTTCGCGCACCTTCGACGAACGGGCCGTTTCGCTGCAAAGGGAGGGGCGTCTCGGCACCTATCCCCCGATCCGCGGGCAGGAGGCCGCGCAGGTGGGTAGCGCCTTCGCGCTCGCGCCGAGCGACTGGGTCTTCCCCTCTTTCCGCGAGATGGGGGCCCACCTGACCCTCGGCTGCCCGATCCCCCAGCTCCTCCAGTACTGGACCGGCGACGAACGCGCGCAGAAGGTGCCGGCCCACCTCAACATCTTCCCCTTCTGCGTGGCCGTCGGGAGCCAGATCCCCCATGCCGTCGGCGCCGCCCTCGCCGTACGCTACCGCCGCGATCCTGTCGCCGTCGTTGCCTACTTCGGAGACGGCGCCACCTCCAAGGGGGACTTCCACGAGGCGATGAACCTCGCCGGGGTCTTCACCCTCCCTATCGTCTTTATCTGCCAGAACAACCAGTGGGCCATCTCGGTCCCTCTCAAGAACCAGACCGCCTCGGGTTCCCTGGCTCAGAAGGCGCTCGCCTACGGCTTCGACGGCGTCCAGGTGGACGGCAACGACGTCTTTGCCGTCTATCGCGCCACGAAGCAGGCGCTGGAGAAGGCGAAAAGCGGCGGCGGTCCCACCTTAATCGAATGTCTCACCTACAGGATGGCCGACCACACCACGGCCGACGATGCCGGGCGCTACCGCTCGAACGAGGAGGTGGCGGCCTGGCGCGACCGGGACCCCATCCTCAGGCTGGAGCGGTTCCTGGCCGCACGGGAGCTCTGGAGCGTGGAAAAGGGCGACGAGGAGAAGGGACGGGCGACCGCGGTGATCGACGCCGCGGTCAGGGAGATGGAGGCGATGCCGCCGCCGGGCGCCGCGGAACTCTTCGACGGCGTGCAGGCGAAGCTCACGCCGCGCCAAGAAGAACAGAAGAGGGGTCGCTGACATGGCGCAACTTAACATGGTGCAGGCGATAAACCAGGCCCTCGGTGACGAGATGGCGCGCGACGACCGGGTGGTCCTGCTGGGCGAGGATGTCGGGCGCGACGGAGGCGTGTTCCGCGTAACCGAAGGGCTCCTGGAGCGCTTCGGGGCGGAAAGGGTGCTGGATACCCCGCTTGCCGAGTCCGCGATCATGGGCGCCGCAATCGGCATGGCCGCCTACGGTCTGCGCCCGGTGCCGGAGATCCAGTTCATGGGCTTCACCTACTCCGCCTTCGAACAGCTCTTCGCCCATGCGGCGAGGCTCCGTTCCCGCAGCCGCGGCCGCTACAGTTGCCCCATGGTGGTCCGGACCCCGTACGGCGGAGGGATCAAGGCCCCGGAGCTGCACGAGGAGAGCACCGAGTCGATCTACTGTCAGATCCCCGGACTGAAGGTCGTGGCGCCGTCAGGCCCGTACACGGCGAAGGGGTTGCTCCTGGCGGCGCTGCGCGACCCGGACCCGGTGCTTTTCCTGGAACCGACCAGGCTGTACCGCCTGCTGCGCGAGGAGGTCCCCGAGGGGGATTACGTCCTGGAACTGGGGCGGGCGCGGCTGGCCCGTGCCGGCGGGGCCGTTACCGTCATCGCCTGGGGGAGCATGCTGGAGCGGGTGCTGAAGTCCGTGGAGGGATACGACGCGGACGTCGTGGACCTCCTCACCCTGAACCCTTTCGACATCGAGGCGATCCTTGGGAGCGTGAGGAAAACCGGGCGGGTGGTCATCGTGCAGGAAGCGGCCAAGACCTGCGGTCTAGGGGCCGAGATCGCGGCGACCATCGCCGAGGAGGCGATTCTGCACCTGCGCGCCCCCATCCTGCGCGTCACGGCTCCCGACGTCCCGGTGCCCCTGGGAAAGCTCATCGACCACTACCTGCCGAGCCCCGAGCGGATACGCGCCGCGCTGGACGAGGTGCTGCAGTATTAAGGGAAAGAGGTAACCATGTCTTTTGATTTCAAACTCCCCGATCTGGGCGAAGGGATCGCAGAGGTCGAACTCCGCAGGTGGCTCGTGGCGGAAGGGGACCGTGTCGTCGAGCACCAGCCTCTGCTGGAGGTGGAGACGGACAAGGCGGTGGTCGAGGTCCCGGCGCCCCGGGCCGGTATTGTGGCTGACATCCGCAAGCATGAAGGGGAGACGGTGCGGGTGGGGGAGACCCTCCTGACCATTTCGGATGCGACGGAGGAGCCATCCCCGACGCCGAAGCGCCCTCCCTCGGTGGGGATCGTCGGGTCCCTGCCGGAGGCCGAGGAGGAGACGCATCCCGCCCCCGCGGCGGGGTTCGAGGGACTGGCGACGCCGATGGTCAGGAAGATGGCGCGCGAGCGCGGGATCGACCTGAAGAACGTGCAGGGAAGCGGCCCGCGCGGCTGCATAACCCCGGAGGACCTGCAGCGGCAGGCGGGCGCGGCGCAAAGCCGGAAGCCCTCCGCCGGGGGCGAGGAAAGGCTTCCCATGCGGGGACTGCGCCGCACCATCGCCCGCAACGTGCTAGCCTCGCAGCGGACGACCGCCTTCGTCACCAGCATGGAGGAGGTCGACATCACCGAGATCTGGGAAATGCGCATGCGGGAACAGGGGGAGGTCGAGTCTCGCGGCACGCACCTCACCTTTCTCCCTTTCTTCATCAAGGCTGCGCAGCACGCGCTGAAGGAGCACCCGCTGCTGAACGGATCGATCGATGACGAAGCGCAGGAGATCGTCCTGAAAAGGAACTACCATTTCGGGATTGCCGTGGACACGCCGGAGGGGCTGATGGTCCCGGTGATCCGGGATGTGGACAAAAAGAGCATCATGGAACTCGCGCAGGAGATCCAGGAACTTGGGCGCAAGGCCCGGGAGAGGAGCATATCGCTGGAGGATCTGCGGGGAAGCAGCTTCACCATCACCAACTACGGGCACTTCGGCGGCACCTTCGCCACCCCGATCATCAACTGGCCCGACGTGGCGATCATGGGTTTCGGTCGCATCGTGGAGCGGCCCTGGGTGCACCGGGGCCAGATCGTGATCAGGAAGATCCTGCCGCTTTCGCTCACCTTCGACCATCGCGCCACGGACGGCGCCGACGCGGCGAAGTTTCTCGGCAAGGTGCTCCGCTACCTCGAAGACCCCGCCCTGTTATTCCTGGACTGCGGCTGACCCTATGAACCTTGAACGTAGAACGTAGAACGTAGAACGTAGAACGGCCTCTAGTAATCCCGGTACCTCATCGCGTTCCTCACCCGCTCGCGCGCCAGCGCGTCCGCCGCCGCCCGGGGAAGGATGTGCTCGCCGGCCGCCTTCTCCAGCACCAGCCGCGTGTTCTTCCTGATCCGCTCGCCGATCGCCGCAAAAGCCTCCTGCTCGTTCTTGCCTGCGTACTCCATGGCCGCCATGATAACCCCGCCTGCATTGGCGATGAAATCCGGGACCACCAGTATCCCGCACGACTGCAGGAGATCCTCGGCCTGGGCCGTCGCCGGGATGTTCGCGCCCTGAAGGATGAGGCGCGCCCTCACGATCCCGGCGTTGCCGGCGTGGATCACGTCCGGGGCCGCCGCGGGGATCAGGATGTCGCAGGGAAGGCCGAAGATCTCCTCCTGCGGGATGCGCGTCCCCTTGCCGTAGTTGCCGACGCTGCCGGTTTGCCGCTTGACCTCGAT